>ERZ773090.54-NODE-54-length-131586-cov-9.09386_pt1 | contig 131586 bp, 121 predicted proteins | sample MGYA00580579_ERZ773090 | MGnify/ENA primary metagenome ERZ773090 (study PRJEB29015, sample SAMEA2738014) | human oral metagenome | biome: human oral; feature: human-associated habitat; material: dental | place: China | collected 2132 ... | reverse complement strand
GCAGACCGGGAACGATTCGTCGCGTTGATACGGCGGCAGGGATCATGAGGTTGGGCGCTTGTTGAGGAGGTGTCCTCCGTCCAGGCCTGTCCGCTCAGTCCCGATCCAGTCCGTCAGGCATGACTTTTGGGGCTCCATCTGCCCCGATGCGCCGGGCACGAGCGGAGCCGGCGCCCAAGATCTTGGATCAGTGGGGGGCGGCCCGGTCTGTCCGGTGAATAGGCCCCCTGATGAAGCGACTTTCCCGGCATGATCCGAGGGGGGCTGTATCCGAGAGGGGCTGTATCCGGGAGCACCGCCGCTTTCAGTGCTGCGGGCGCTGTCCGCCCGGCGTCCTTCCTTCCTGTTCCTGACGTTCCCGTCGCGTTGTCAGGTCCGGGCGCATGCCGATGCTGATCGGCAGCTCGATCTCCTCGCCGTTGCGCAGGAAGTGGAACTGCGCCGTGGAGCCCGGTGCCAGCCGGGCGATGGTGTTCAGCACCTGGGTGGTATCGAGCACCGGTGTCTCGTCGATGCTCACCAGCACGTCACCCGTATGCACGCCGGCCTTCTCGGCCGGGCCGTTGCGCATCACCCCGGCGATGATGGCTCCTTTCTGCTGCGTCGGCAGCTGCAGCGCCTCGGTCAGTTCGGGCGTCAGGTCCTGCGGCTCCACGCCGATGTAGCCCCGGATCACCCGTCCCTGGCGGATGATCTGGTTCATGACTTCCTGCACGATGGAGATGGGGATGGCAAAGCCGATACCCAGCGAGCCACCGCTGCGCGAATAGATGGCGGTGTTGATGCCCAGCAGCTGGCCGCGTGCATCCACCAGCGCGCCGCCCGAGTTGCCCGGGTTGATGGCCGCGTCGGTCTGGATGAAGTTCTCGAAGGTGTTGATGCCCAGCTGATCGCGCCCCAGGGCGCTGACGATGCCGCTGGTGACGGTTTGCCCCACGCCAAAGGGGTTGCCAATGGCCAGCACGCGGTCGCCCACCTCAATGCGGTCCGAGTCGCTGGGCGTCATCACGGGCAAATCGGGCAAGTCAATCTTGAGCACGGCCAGGTCGGACTCGGGATCGGCGCCAATCACGCGGGCGTTGGCGCGGCGGCCATCGGCCAGCACGGCCTCGATGTGGTCGGCCTCTTGCACCACATGGTTGTTGGTCAGCACATAGCCATCGGCCGACATGATCACGCCCGAACCCAGCCCGCTTTGCGACTGGCTGCCCTGCTGCCCGAAAAAAAGGCGAAACCACGGGTCATCGGCAAACGGATGGCGCGTGATGCGGCTGGTGTTGATGCTGACCACGGCGGGCGCGGCGCGCCTGACGGCGGCGGCCAGGCTGCCCGGCTGCGCGGCGGCCGACACCTGCGGCACGGGCAGAACGAGCGGCGCGCTGACCGCTGGCGGCGGGGCGGGCGCTGCCAGCCACTGCGGCTGCAAAGTGGCAATGACGAACCATGCGGCCACGAAAACGGTGACAGCCTGCGAGAAAAAAAGCCACAGCTTTTTCATTGGAATTCCTTGACGGTTCAAGCCTGCGCCCGCACAGGCGGGCAAAGCCTGTTTTTGCGGGCGGCAGGCGCGGCGCTGAACGCGCCGCAAACATGGCAGCATTGTCAGCCATGAGCACAACCGACCGGGCCACGCTGCTGGCCGCTTTCGACGAGGCGCTGCAACCGGCGCTGTTCAAGGACTACGGGCCAAACGGCCTGCAAGTGGAGGGCCGCGAGCGAATTGGCAAGCTGGTCAGCGGCGTGACGGCCAGCCTGGCGCTGATTGAGGCGGCCATAGCCGCCGGGGCCGATGCCATCTTCGTGCACCACGGCCTGTTCTGGCGCGGGCAGGACGGGCGCGTCACGGGCTGGATGAAGCAGCGCCTTGCGCGCCTGCTGGCGCACGATGTGAACCTTTACGCCTACCACCTGCCGCTGGATGCGCACCCCGAGCACGGCAACAACGCGCAACTGGCCCGGCGCCTGGGCTGGCAGCCCACGGGCCGCTTTGGCGAGCAGCAGCTGGGCTGGCTGGGCGAGGCGGCTTACGAAGACGGCCAGGCGCTGGCCGATCACTTGGCGCAAGCGCTGCAAAGGCCGCCCATTGCCATTTACGGGCCGCCTGCGCCCATTCGCAAGCTGGCCTGGTGCAGCGGCGGCGCGCAAGGCTTTTTTGAAAGCGCCATTGCGGCGGGGACCGATGCCTTCATCACGGGCGAAATCTCCGAACCCCAGGCCCATCTGGCGCGCGAGTGCGGCGTGGCCTTTTACGCCTGCGGCCACCACGCCACCGAGCGCTACGGCGCGCCCGCCCTGGCCGCGCATGTGGCGCAGCAGCTGGGGCTGGCGCATGAGTTCATCGAGATAGACAACCCGGCTTGAGCCGAAGGCAGCAAGAAAGCCGCGTTTTGCTTCTGATTCAATAGCGGCCTGCGCTTTCTCTTCTAGGACATCAGCGGTTTTCAGGGCAGTAAATTTGCTCTGCTTTCAGAAGCATTCTGCGCCGAATTCGCAAACCTTATGCAGAAACCATTTGCCATCACCCAGGGCGATGCGGCGGGCATCGGCCCCGAGATCATCGCCAAAGCCTTTCAAGACGCGCCCGAAGCCATGCGCGGCTGCTTTGTGGCGGGCAGCGTGGCCGTGATGCGCCGCGCTGCTGGCTGGCTGGGCGGCCTGCCCGTGGCCTGCCTGGAGCAAGCCAATGAGGCGTTGCATGCTCCGCCGCGCTGCATTCCCGTGCTGCCTGTGATTCAGGCTCCGTCCGGGTTGCCGGAGCCGGGCCGCGTGAGCGCCGCCGCAGGCCGCATGGCGGGCGAAGCCGTTGTCTGGGCGGCGCGCGCGGCTCTGCGCGGCGAGGTGGCGGCAGTGGTCACAGCCCCGCTGCACAAGGAGGCGCTGGCCGCCGCAGGCGAGCCATTCAGCCGCTTTCCAGGCCACACCGAGCTGCTTCAAGCTGAAGCAGCGGCACACTTGGGCGTGCCGGTGGAGCAAGTGCCCGTGCGCATGATGCTGGCCAATGACGAGCTGCGCGCGGTGCTGGTCACCATTCACATGCCGCTGCGTAAAGCCATTGAGCAAGTCACGCAGGCCAGCGTGCTGCGCACCCTGCAAATCACTCATGCGGCCTTGGCGCGCGCCCTGGGCCGGCCGCCGCGCATGGCCGTGGCGGGGCTGAACCCGCACGCGGGCGAAGGCGGCCGGTTTGGCCGTGAGGAAATCGAGCACATCGCCCCCGCCATTGCCGCCGCCCGCGCGCAGTGCATGAATGCGCAAGGCCCTTTTGCGCCTGACACCGTTTTCATGCGCGCGCGCCAGGGCGCATTCGACGCGGTCGTGGCCATGTACCACGACCAGGGGCTGATTCCCGTGAAATACCTTGGCGTGGAAAAAGGCGTGAACGTGACGCTCGGACTGCCCTTCGTGCGCACCAGCCCCGACCACGGCACGGCCTTCGATCTGGCGGCCACAGGCCAGGCCAGCGCCGGCAGTCTGCTGGCCGCCGTGCGCATGGCGCGCGCGCTGGCAGGCGAATGAGAGAGGAGAGACCCGCGCCTGGAAAAACGCCCGCATGAAAGCGGGCGCTGGCATGGAAAACAGCAGAAATGGAGAAGACGCTTTCAGCGCTTGAGGCTGTCGCGGATCTCGCGCAGCAGCACCACTTCTTCAGGCGGAGCGGCAGGCTCGGCGGGCGGCTCGGCCCGGCGCAGGCGGTTCATCTGCTTGACCATGATGAAGATGATGAACGCCAGAATGACGAAATTGAGTGAGACAGTGACGAAGTTGCCATAGGCGAACACGGCGCCCGCCTTCTTGGCTTCGGCCAGCGGCAGCCCGTATTCCTGCCCGGATAGCGGGATGTAATAGCTGGAAAAATCCAGCCCGCCCAGCACCTTGCCCACCAGCGGCATGATGAGATCGCCCACCACTGAATCGACGATCTTGCCGAACGCGCCGCCAATGATGACGCCCACGGCCAGATCCATCACATTGCCCTTGACGGCGAACTCCTTGAACTCCTGCAACATGGACATGAAGCTTTCTCCTTTTGAAACATGAAATGGAAGAGGCTGCGTATTGTCAGGCACTGATGTACGTCAAAAGCGGCCAAGTTGAAACGGGCCATGTCAGAAAGATGGCTCCGCTACAATCCTGAGCTACCCCCGATACACAAAAACACACCAGAGGACTCCCATGAGTGATACCCCGGTAGATAGCAGCAAAAGGACGTGGCTGATTACCACGGGCGTCGTCGGCGCGGTCGGCGCAGGCGCGCTGGCAACCCCTTTTGTTGGCAGCTTCCAGCCGTCAGAAAGGGCCAAAGCCGCTGGCGCACCTGTGGAAGTAGACATTTCCAAGCTTCAACCTGGCGAAAAGGTCATCGTCGAATGGCGTGGCAAGCCCGTCTGGGTTTTGCGTCGCACTCCAGAGATGCTGGCGACGCTGAAGAATACGGACTCCGAAGTGGCCGACCCCAAGTCGGAACGCAAGGCATATCCCACGCCTGCGTACGCGCAAAACGAATGGCGCTCGCGCAAGGAAGAGTTTCTGGTTGTCGTAGGGATTTGCACGCACCTTGGCTGCTCGCCTGTGGACAAGTTCCAGACTGGCCCGCAGCCTTCATTGCCTGACAACTGGGAAGGCGGATTTTTCTGCCCATGCCATGGCTCCACATTCGATCTGGCTGGCCGCGTGTTCAAAAACAAACCCGCGCCAGACAATCTTGAAGTGCCTCCCTACAAATTCCTGTCCGAAACCAAGATTTTGGTTGGCGACGATTCCGAAGCGTGATGGGAGGCGGACATGGCTGAATTCAAGGAAATTTCTCCGAATGCGCCATTGGTTGCCAAGGTGACCAACTGGTTTGACAACCGCTTCCCGACTGCGTTTGAGGCTTACCGCAAGCACATGTCGGAGTACTACGCACCGAAGAATTTCAACGTCTGGTACATCTTCGGCTCGCTGGCGCTGCTGGTGCTGGTGATCCAAATCGTCACGGGTATTTTTCTGGTGATGCACTACAAGCCTGATGCGGCCAAGGCGTTCGAGTCGGTCGAGTACATCATGCGCGACGTGCCGGGCGGCTGGATCATCCGCTACATGCACTCCACGGGGGCATCCGCTTTCTTCATCGTGGTTTATCTGCACATGTTCCGCGGATTGCTGTATGGCAGCTACCGCAAGCCACGGGAGCTGGTCTGGATTTTTGGCTGCGCCATTTTCCTGTGCCTGATGGCTGAAGCATTCATGGGTTATCTGCTGCCTTGGGGACAAATGTCTTTCTGGGGCGCGCAGGTGATCGTGAACCTGTTTTCCGCGATTCCATTTATCGGATCCGATCTGTCCCTGCTCATTCGCGGTGATTACGTGGTAAGTGACGCCACACTGAACCGCTTCTTCAGTTTTCACGTTATTGCCGTGCCGCTGGTGCTGCTCGGACTGGTGGTGGCGCACCTGCTTGCTCTGCATGACGTGGGATCCAACAACCCTGATGGCGTAGAAATCAAGCAAGGCCCCAAAGGCAACCGCTGGTCGCCCACTGCGCCTGCGGATGGCGTCCCGTTCCACCCCTACTACACGGTTCACGACATCTTGGGCGTAGGCGTGTTTTTCATGGTCTATTTCGCCGTGGTTTTCTTCGCGCCTGAATTCGGCGGCTATTTCCTGGAATACAACAACTTCATTCCGGCCGATCCGCTGGTCACGCCAGCGCATATTGCGCCTGTGTGGTATTTCACGCCGTTCTATTCCATGCTGCGCGCCACAACCGACACGATGGTTAATGTGCTGTGCGTCATCGTCCTGCTGGCAGCGGCGTTCGTGTTCCTGCGTACACGCTTGCCCATGTTGATCAAGGTGGGGGTTGCTGGCGCGGCTGTCGTGGCGGCTTTCCTGCTCAAGACGTTTGACGCGAAGTTCTGGGGCGTGGTCGTCATGGGCGGCGCTGTCATCATCCTGTTCTTCCTGCCGTGGCTGGACTGGAGTCCCGTCAAGTCCATCCGCTATCGCCCCGGCTGGCATAAATGGCTCTATGCCGTGTTCGTGGTGTGGTTTGGCATTCTGATGGTGCTGGGCATCATGCTCCCCGGCCCGATTTTTGCCGCGCCTGCCTTGAGTTGGATGACCAATGAACTGGTCGCCATGATTGGCACGCTGTTTTACTTCGGCTTCTTCCTGCTGATGCCGTGGTGGTCGCGAATTGGCACGCCCAAACCTGTGCCTGATCGCGTCACCTTCACACCGCACTGAATTTGCCGGAGCATAAAAATGAAATTCCACAAGAAACTGGTCGCTGGCCTGATGCTGGCAGCGAATCTGGTCATCAGCGCCCACGCTTCAAGCGGCGGAATCCCTTGGGATAAGGCCCCTATTGACGTGACAAACCAGGCGTCGCTGCAAAACGGCGCACGCATCTTTGTCAATTACTGCCTGAGCTGCCATTCAGCGGCGTTCATGCGCTACAACCGTTTGCAAGACATTGGCTTGACGGAAGAGCAAATCAAGGAAAATCTGATGTTCACCACTGACAAGGTGGGCAACGTCATGAAAGCCGCGATTGATCCCATCGAGGCCAAAAAATGGTTTGGTGCCAATCCGCCGGATTTGACATTGATTGCTCGCTCTCGGGCTGGCTCCAATGGCACGGGCGCAGATTACATCTACACCCTGCTGCGTTCTTACTATCGAGATCCCACCAAACCCACTGGCTGGAATAACTTGGCATTTCCCAGTATTGGCATGCCGCACCCGTTGTGGGAATTGCAGGGTGAGCGCAAGCCTCTGTTTGAAACGCATGAGTCACATGGCCAGCAAGTGCAAGTGCACAAAGGGTGGGAAGAAGTGACACCGGGTGCCATGACCGCTGCCGATTACGACAAAAATGTGGGTGATTTGGTCAATTTCCTGCAATGGATGGGTGAACCGGCCCAGAACAAGCGCGTGAAGATAGGCATCTTTGCCATGCTGTTCCTGGCTTTGTTTACTTTTGCCGCCTGGAATTTGAACAAGGCATTCTGGAAAGACGTCAAATAAAGTCTTTTATTCTGCGTGCCCGGTTTTGACCGGGCAGTAAATAGAGTGGACGGTGCATTTGCGCTGCCCACTCTTTCGGTTTTTTAGGAGCCTCCCGCCATGATGGTGCTTTATTCAGGAACAACCTGCCCCTTTTCGCATCGCTGCCGTTTTGTGCTGTTCGAGAAGGGAATGGATTTTGAAATCCGTGATGTCGACCTGTTCAACAAGCCGGAAGATATCAGTGTGATGAACCCTTATGGGCAGGTGCCTATTCTGGTGGAAAGAGATCTGATTCTTTATGAATCAAATATCATCAATGAATATATTGATGAGCGTTTTCCTCATCCGCAGCTTATGCCGGGCGATCCGGTGGACCGGGCGCGGGTACGCCTTTTTCTGCTCAATTTTGAAAAAGAGCTGTTTTCTCACGTAAGCGTGCTGGAACATCGTGTGGGCCGGACCAATGAAAAGGCGCTGGAAAAAGCGCGGGGAAATATTCGCGATCGCCTGACGCAAATGGCGCCTGTATTTTTGAAGAATAAATATATCCTGGGCGAGCATTTCTCCATGCTGGATGTCGCTTTGGCGCCTCTGCTCTGGAGGCTTGATTACTATGGAATTGAGCTGAGCAAGAATGCGGCGCCGCTTCTCAAATATGCGGAGCGCATCTTTTCCCGGCCTGCGTATATTGAGGCACTGACGCCGTCTGAAAAAGTCATGCGGAAGTAATGATTGGGAACTTCAGGAGGCTGAATTGGAAACCACCTCTACCCAGCCGTATTTGCTGCGCGCCTTGTATGAATGGTGCAGCGACAATGGGCTGACCCCCCATATTGCGGTGCGTGTGGATGAAACCGTGCAGGTGCCCAGAGAATTTGTTCAGAATGGGCAGATTGTGCTTAACATTGGTTTTGACGCGACCAATGGCTTGAAAATGGGCAATGACTATATTGAGTTCAAGGCTCGTTTTGGCGGCGTGCCGCGAGATATTTTCATACCCGTCAATCGGGTGCTCGCGATCTATGCGCGGGAAACGGGGCAGGGCATGGCATTCCCGGAGGCGAGCCAAGAGGCTGAAGCAGGGAAAATGCCAGGCGCAGACGGCGAATCTGAGGCGCCCATGGCCGAGAAATCTCAACTACGGCCTGTTTCGCCACCCGGTTCTGGCAAAGATGCCGGGCCGGATGACGAGCCTCCTGCGCCAAGCGGCGGCAGGCCATCGCTGAGAATCGTCAAATAGTGGTTAGAATCCGCCCCTTTGAGTTTCAGCCGGTTTAGCTCAGTTGGTAGAGCACCCGCCTTGTAAGCGGTAGGTCGTCAGTTCGAGTCCGACAACCGGCACCACATTAACAACCCGCCAGCCGCTCACGGCCAGCGGGTTTTTTCTTGGATTTTTGAATCGGGCGGCGGCTGGACCTTGAAGCGAAGGGTCTGCACCTCATGCCCCTTGGCGCGCAGGGCCGCTAGCAGGGCCGGAGCGAGCTGGCGCAGCTTTGCTGCGGCGGCTGTGTGGGCGATAAGCAGGCACCAAGTGCCGTCTTGCATGGGGCCTGGGCGCACGGCGCCACGTAGCGCTGCGGGCAGCAGGGGGCGGATGACGGCCATGCACGCACGGGTTTCCTCCGCCATTCGCATCAGTTGCGCAAGCATGGGTGAGCCGTGCATGGCTTGCTGCATGTTCATGGGGGTTTTCAACGTGATGCTCATGGCGGATGAAAGTATTGAAATGTTGCAAAGCGGCTATAGCTGGCAGCGCAGCCCGCTCCGCTTTCCGCGCGCATTATTGCCAGCAGGCAAGCGCAAGGTCTTCACAACCAGGCTCAGGAAGGAGATGCGCGCTCCGAAAACCTGTTCAGAGTTTGTCTGTAGGCACAAAAGCGCGGCCTTGGACGATCTGTGGCGTTGTCAATCTCTGGCCGGGCAGCCAGCAGGCCATGAGGCCCGCTTGCGGTTCGCGCCTTGCAGCCTATCCTGATTCGCTCTTTTGCCCCTCGCGGCCAGACTGTGCACAGGTTCTAAAATGCCTCGCTGCCTTGCAAGCGGCGGATTGTTTCCGCTCTTGCTTGGCTTTTTCTTTGACCGAACATTTTCCGATTTCCGCCGCGTATGCCTCTTACTCTTTTGACCAAGCTCTTTGGCAGCCGTAACGATCGCCTGCTCAAGCAATACCGCAAGACGGTGGCGCGCATCAACGCGCTGGAGCCGCAGTTCGAGAAGCTGTCCGACGAGCAAATCAGCGCCAAAACGCAAGAGTTCAAAGAGCGGCTGGGCAAAGGCGAAACGCTGGATCAGCTTCTGCCGGAAGCTTTCGCCGTGGTGCGCGAAGCCTCCAAGCGCGTGATGAAGATGCGCCACTTTGACGTGCAGCTGATCGGCGGCATGGCCCTGCACGAGGGCAAGATTGCCGAAATGCGCACGGGCGAGGGCAAAACGCTCACGGCCACGCTGCCCGTGTATCTGAACGCGCTCACGGGCAAGGGCGTGCATGTGGTCACGGTCAATGACTACCTGGCCAACCGCGACGCGCAATGGATGGCGCGCCTCTACAACTTCCTGGGCCTGACGGTGGGCGTGAACCTGCCTTACATGCCGCGCGAAGAAAAGCAGGCTGCCTATGGCGCCGACATCACCTACGGCACCAACAACGAATACGGCTTTGACTACCTGCGCGACAACATGGTGTACGAGCCGGGCGATCGCGTGCAGCGCCAGCTCAACTACGCCATCGTGGACGAGGTGGACTCCATCCTCATTGACGAAGCGCGCACGCCGCTCATCATCAGCGGCCAGGCCGAAGACCAGACTGCCATCTATCTGGCCATGAACGAAGTGGCCCCCCAGCTCACCCGGCAGGAAGGCGAAGCCGATCCGCGCACGGGCGAAGGCGTCATCAAGCCTGGCGACTTCACCGTGGACGAAAAGTCCCATCAGGTCTATCTCACCGAACAAGGCTATGAAAACGCCGAGCGCATCCTGGCCGCGCGCGGCCTCATTGCCGAAGGCGCGTCGCTGTATGACCCCGCCAACATCGCGCTGGTGCACCACCTCTACGCCGCCCTGCGCGCCGCGCACCTGTATCACCGCGACCAGCACTACGTGGTGCAAAACGGCGAAAACGGCCCTGAAATCGTCATCGTCGATGAATTCACGGGCCGCCTCATGACCGGCCGCCGCTGGAGCGACGGCCTGCACCAGGCCGTGGAAGCCAAGGAAGGCGTGCCCATCCAGGCCGAAAACCAGACGCTGGCCTCCATCACCTTCCAGAACTACTTTCGCCTTTACGCCAAGCTCTCGGGCATGACGGGCACGGCCGACACCGAAGCCTACGAATTCCAGGAAATCTACGGGCTGGAAACCGTCGTCATCCCGCCCAACCGCCCCAACAAGCGCGACGACCAGCTCGACCGCGTTTACAAAACCACCCCCGAAAAATACGCCGCCGCGCTCGCCGACATTCGCGAATGCCACAAGCGCGGCCAGCCCGTGCTCGTGGGCACCACCTCCATCGAAAACTCCGAAATCATCTCCAACCTGCTGAAAAAAGAGAACCTGCCGCATCAGGTGCTCAACGCCAAGCAGCACGCCAGCGAAGCCGACATCGTCGCCCAGGCAGGGCGCCCCGGCGTCATCACCATCGCCACCAACATGGCCGGGCGTGGCACCGACATCGTGCTGGGCGGCAACATCGAAAAAACCGTCGCCGCCATCGAAGCCGACGAATCGCTTGACGAAGCCACCCGCGCCAGCCGCATCCAGCAGCTGCGCCAGCAATGGCAGGCCGACCATGAAAAAGTCAAATCCCTGGGCGGCCTGCGCATCATCGCCACCGAAAGGCACGAAAGCCGCCGCATTGATAACCAGCTGCGCGGCCGCTCGGGCCGCCAGGGCGATCCCGGCTCCTCGCGCTTTTATCTCAGCCTGGACGACGCGCTCATGCGCATCTTCGCGGGCGACCGCGTGCGCGCCATCATGGACCGCCTCAAAATGCCTGAAGGCGAAGCCATCGAAGCCGGCATGGTCACCCGCGCCATCGAAAGCGCCCAGCGCAAGGTGGAAGGCCGCAACTTCGACATCCGCAAACAGCTGCTCGAATACGACGACGTCGCCAACGATCAGCGCAAAGTCATCTACCAGCAGCGCAACGACATCCTCAACGCGCAAGACCTCACCGCCCAGATCACCGCCTTGCGCCACGGCTGCTTTGAAGACCTTGTGCGTCAATACGTGCCCGCCGACTCGGTAGAAGAGCAATGGGACCTGCCCGGCCTTGAAAAAGCCCTGGCGCAGGACTGGCAGATTGAGCTGCCCCTGCAAAAGTCGGTGGAATCCTCCAGCTCCATCACCGATCAGGAAATCGTCGAAGCCGTGCGCGTGGCCGCCGACGAAGCCTACGCCGCCAAAGTGGCCCTGGTTGGCGCGGAAAACTTCCGCCCCTTCGAGCGCTCCGTGCTCCTGCAATCCATCGACAGCAACTGGCGCGAGCACCTCTCCGCGCTCGACTACCTGCGCCAGGGCATCCACCTGCGCGGCTACGCCCAGAAGCAGCCCAAGCAGGAATACAAGCGCGAAGCCTTTGAACTCTTCAGCCAAATGCTGGACACAGTGAAAAACGAAGTCACCCGCGTGCTCATCAATGTGCGCGTGCAAACCCGCGAGCAGGCTGATGAAGCCGCTGGCAGCATCAGCCAGCAGGCCGAGCGCGTCGGCAACGTTACCTACACCGCGCCCTCGGAAACGGGTGAGGCGCAGACCCTGCCCCAAACCCCGGCCGGCAGCGCACGCACCGTGGCCGGGGCGGCAGGCGCGGGCCTGGCCGCAGGCGAAGTGCCCCGCGTGGGCCGCAACGACCCCTGCCCCTGCGGCAGCGGCAAGCGCTACAAGAACTGCCACGGCGCCTTGAGTTGATCGACTGATAGGCGGCTGGCTGGCCGCTGCACTGCACGGGGCGCAAGGCAACACCTGCGCCCCGTTCGTTTTGGTGCGCCGCCGGGTCAGGGCGGAGCAGGGCGCGCCTGCAAAGAAAACAGCCAGCTTTCAAAACGGTCAACCTTCATTTCGCGCGTGCGATGCGCTGCGCTGCCTTGGCGCATCTCAGTCAAGCGGCCTGCCGTCCGTTTTGCGGAATTGAATCAGGCGCTGCTCATGAAGCCCGTTCAGAAGCGCCCAAGGCGGGCGGCTGGCGCATCCTCCGGGTTGTCCGGTGTTTGGCAGATGAGGGCATCGGAAACAGGAGCAAATTCAAGGGGCAGAAATACCGGTTTGCGCTGATTCCACTAGGACATCGTGCTATGGTTAAAGGAGCTAAATACTGCCTCTTTCCTCCGCTCACGCCATGCTCATTCCGATTGCTGATGCGTTCTCCCCTCGCGCGTCAGCCATGTGTGGGGCAGCTCGCAAGCCATACACCGCCACGGCTGGTTTTTCGCGTAAAAAGAGCTAGTGGCCGCCTTGCCCTTTTGCTTGCGGAAAATGGGCTGAACGGGCACGTTCAATAGGCCATCCCATATTCAGATTTCATGACTTCCCGAAGCGGCCTTCTTCCGGCGCGCGGAAGCGGCTTTGCATAGCCGATGCGCAGCAGCAGTTGTGGATATTCACGGGTCGCGTGAAAAAGTTTCTCGCGCAATTTCCCGCGTATTTCAGCGACTTCGCAAGGCTGATTCAGGTATGCGCTGGCAATGCCTGCCCGGGTCAGCGAAAGCAGAAAACGCTGGAGCGCGCGCCCCGTGCTGATCCATGAAAAAACATCATCGGCCGGGCTGGTGATAAGCGCCAAATGGGATGAAGATGCGATTTTTTTCAAATCGGATTTGTTTTGCGATTTGCCGTTGAGCATGGATTTCACGATGGGTTCGCTGATCCAGCGGGGCAGACTGGGCGCGCCCAGGGCGGCGTAGCTGAGGCCGTCGCCCGTGCTTTCGGCGTGCTTTTTGTTGAAGCGCACCCATGAAAGCAACTCCGCCTTGAAGGCGGGGTCGTTCATTTGCGCTTCATTGCCCTGCGTGACGGCTTCGGTCAGCAGCTTGAAGGCGCTGTCATCCTTCTTGAACAGATGGATTTTTATTTCATTTCCGGCCCATTCCTCCAGAATGGCGCACAAAATATCTTCCGGAATGATTTTGCGATTGTATGTTGAGCGGTTTGTCTGCCGCTGCTCAATATAGGCAGAAAGCGGGCTTGGAATAATGCTGTCTGATTTTTGAAGCTGTATTCTGATGCTTCCATCGCCGCTTATTTCCGTCTGGGCTGCGTAATGCAAGGCCGATGCTTGCAGGCAAAGATTTTCAGCCGCGCATCCCAGGCTGATGAACAATTCCCGGCGGTTGCCGTCCACGGCGGGCAGCGCCCTTGCGGGGTCGGGAGAAATGGCAATTTCATTGGCGTTGATTTCAAAATACCACGGCTGCGAGTTATGACCAGATGGAGCGCGGGTGGCGGCGGTAATGAGCTGGAGGATGTCGGGTGAGGAAAGACGCATGATGACTCTCGCAATGTCCGGCCGGATTCTCGCGCGGCGCTTCGGGTCTGGCTGCACTGGCCTGGCGGCGCAGAAAAGCTTAAAAAACAGGAGCGAATTCAAGGGGCTGAAAATGCCATCTCGCGCAGTTTCCACTAGGACGTCATGCTGTTAATTCTGTAGCAACAATATCGGGCAACGGTTTGACCAAGGCTTCAAGCCTGCAACAGGTGCCTATGCTTTTCGCCATGCAACGTTTGGATGATCTTCTTTTTGCCCAGGGTTTTGGCACGCGCCGTCAGTGCGCGGGGCTGATTGCGCAGGGGCTGGTGCAAGTGCAAGGCGGCGTTTGCACTGATCCGGCGGCTGTTTTTCCGCCGCAGGGCCTGCGCATTGCCGTGCAGGGGCAGCCCTGGGAGTGCCGCAGTCCTGCGTATCTCATGCTTCACAAGCCAGCGGGTTATGAGTGTTCGCAGCGTCCCAGCGCCTGGCCCAGCATTTATGCCTTGCTGCCTGCCATGCTGCGGCAGCGCCCTGCCGCCAAGGGTGGCAGGGCCAGCGGTGTGCAGGCTGTGGGCCGGCTGGATCAGGATACGACTGGCTTGTTGTTGCTCAGTGACGATGGCGCTTTCATTCACCGCATGAATGCCCCGCGCCGCCATGTGCCCAAGGTGTATGAGGTGAGCGCAGCGCATGCGGTGACTGCTGCGCAAATTGCCCGGCTGCGGGAGGGGGTGGTTCTTCATGACGATCCCCAGCCCGTGCGCGCTGCCGCTTGCGAGGCGACGGGCAGTCATGCCTTGCGCCTGACGCTGACCGAGGGCAAGTACCACCAGGTCAAGCGCATGCTGGCCGCCGTGGGCAACCGCGTGACGGCGCTGCACCGCAGCCGCATTGGCCAGCTTGCCTTGCCCGCTGATCTGGCCCCCGGCCAGTGGCGCTGGCTGGACGAGGCGCAGCTGGCCTTGCTGCAACCTTTGTGACCCGCTGAAGATTGGCAAGGCCCAAGAGCGCCCGGGGCCGCGCTTTCGCCCCTCATGGCCAGACTCTGAACAGGTTTCCGACGTTTGTTTGCGCCCCGTCTTTCAGCGTGAAGAAGCGGTTTGGGATGGGCAAGGCGCGGGCGGGAAGCGAGGAATTTTTCGCTTCTGAATCAATAGCATGAGGTCTTGGTGGAATTTGCGAGGAACGGCATTTCAGGCCCCTCATATTTGCTCCTGTTTTTGGTGTATTCAGGCCAGCAGGAGCAGGCCGCAAATGGGTTTTCAGGCCAGGGTGACGCGGGCGAATTTGCGCTTGCCCACTTGCACTACGTAAGTGCCGGGGCGCAGCTTCAGGGCCTTGTCGCTGATGACGGCGCTGTCTACGCGCACGCCGCCGCCGTCTATCAGGCGGTTGGCTTCGCTGGTGGAAGGGGCCAGGCCCGATTGCTTGAGCACCAGGCCGATGCCCAGGCCCTCGCTGCCGGCGCTCAGCTGCACTTGCGCAATGTCGTCGGGCACGCCGCCTTTGCTGCGGTTGATGAAGTCTTGCTCGGCAGCGCTGGCCGCCTGGGCGCTGTGAAAGCGCGTGGTGATTTCGCGCGCAAGCATGACTTTGGCTTCTTTTGGGTTGCGGCCTGCGGCGACTTCGGCCTGGAGTTTTTCAATGCCGGCCAGGCTCTGGAAAGACAGCAGGGGGTACCAGCGCCACATGAGTTCGTCGCTGATGGACAGGACTTTGGCGAACATGGTGTTGGCGTCTTCGGTGATGCCGATGTAGTTGCCTTTGCTTTTGGACATTTTGTCCACGCCGTCCAGCCCCACGAGCAGGGGCATGGTGAGCGCGCATTGGGGTTCCTGCCCGTGTTCGATTTGCAGGTGGCGGCCCATGAGGAGGTTGAATTTCTGGTCGGTGCCGCCGAGTTCGAGGTCGCTTTTGAGGGCGACGGAGTCGTAGCCTTGCAGCAGGGGGTAGAGGAATTCGTGCAGGCTGATGGAGGCGCCGGAGTGAAAGCGCGCGTGAAAGTCGTTGCGCTCCATCATGCGGGCGACGGTGTATTGGGCCGCCAGCTGGATCATGCCGCGCGCGCCCAGCTGGTCGCACCACTCGCTGTTGTAGCGCAGCTCGGTTTTTTCAGGGCTGAGCACTTTGTAGGCCTGGGCGCGATAGGTTTCGGCGTTGGCGCGGATTTGTTCGGCGCTCAGCGGCGGGCGGGTGGTGTTGCGGCCGCTGGGGTCGCCAATGAGGGTGGTGAAGTCGCCAATGAGGAAGATGACGGTGTGGCCCAGGTCTTGCAGCTGGCGCAGCTTGTTGAGCACGACGGTGTGGCCCAGATGGATGTCGGGCGCGGTGGGGTCCAGGCCCAGTTTGATGCGCAGCGGCTGGCCGGTGGCTTCGGCGCGGGCGAGTTTTTGTTCCCAGTCGGCGGCGGGCAGCAGTTCATCGCAGCCGCGCAGGGTGATTTGCATGGCTTCGCGCACGCGGTCGGTGATGGGAAAGGGGCTTGAAGCGGCTTGCGCGGGAGGCTGTGTCATATGTAAAGCTGGGGGAGAGGAAAGGCAAAGCGGGTTTTGCGTGCAAGGCGCATGGCTATACTCGCCCGCTTTGCCAAAAGCAAAGAAAACGACTCAAATTGTAGTGTGCAGGCTACAGTCTGCCGCTTCCCGCCTTGACCCGGATATCCCCGTGAAGCCTTCTGCCATTGTCTTGTTCATTGCTGGACTGATTCAGCGCAACCCGAAACGCACGACGGCGGCCATCACCGCCTTTTTAATGGGCGCTGGCACGTTTGCCATGGCCGCGCTGACGCCCGCCGAGCCGCCCAAACTGGTGCGGCTGGTGACGGAGCCTGTGCAGGCAGACGTGGCCGCGCAAGGCGGCGGCGCGCTGACGCTGTACCGCAATGGCAGCACGCGCAGCAGCGATACGCCGGAAGCGCTGCTGGCGCGCATGGGGGTGGTGGATGCCGAGGCGGCGCGTTTTCTGCGCGGCCATGCGGACGCGCGCAACGCGCTGTTCAGCCGCACGGGGCGGCCCGTGGCAGTGCAGGCCGATGACGGGCAAAAGCTTCTTTCCTTGCGTACGCACTGGCTGGACAAGCCGGGAAGCCAGGAATTCAGGCGGCTGATCGTGGAAAAGACGGAAGCCGGCTTGACAGCCCGCGTGGAAACGGCGCCGCTGCAAGTGGGCCAGCGCGTGGCAAGCGGGGTCATCCGCTCGTCGCTCTTTGCGGCGGCCGATGAGGTCAATCTGCCTGACAGCGTGACGTATCAGCTGGCCGATATTTTTGGCTCGGTCATCAACTTCCACAAAGGCCTGCGCAAGGGCGACAGCTTTTCGGTGGTGTACGAGACGCTGGAAGCTGATGGCGAGCCGGTCCGCGCAGGTCGCGTGCTGAGCGCCGAGTTCGTTAATCGCGGCAAAGCGCATGAGGCAGTCTGGTTCCAGGAAAGCGGCAGCCCCGGGCAAGGCGGCTACTTTGACTTTGCTGGTGAGAGCCTGCGGCGCGCCTATCTGGCGGCTCCGCTGCCTGTGCTGCGCGTGACCAGCAAATTTGGCGAGCGCCATCATCCCATTCTGGGCTACACGCACAAGCACACGGGCGTGGATTACGCCGCGCCCACGGGCACACCCGTGCGCACCATTGGCGACGGCACCGTGACGGTGGCCGGCGCGCAAAACGGTTATGGCAACGTGATTTACATCAGCCACCTCAACGGCAAGGATTCGACGGTGTACGCGCACCTTTCGCGCATTGACGTGAAGCCTGGGCAGAAGGTGTCGCAGGGCGATGTGATCGGCGCCGTGGGCGCCACGGGCCGCGCGACGGGGCCGCACCTGCATTTCGAGTTCCGCGTGGAAAACAAGCCCGTCAATCCGACAGTGGCGCTGGCCGAGCAAAGCGGCGCCGTGCTGGCTTCGGTAGCGAAAAAAGAAACATTTGCCCAGCTTTCTCTTGATATGCAGGCCCAGCTGGAATCAGCCAAACAAATGGCGGGCGCAGCTTTCGAGTGAATTCATTTCATATTCCTGGAAAATAAAAAAGGGCGCTTTAAGAAGCGCCCTTTTTTATTTGTGGAATTTATTCTTCCGCTACGGAAAATGACGAGCCGCAGCCGCAAGTGGTTTCGGCATTTGGATTGCGGATGACGAATTGCGCGCCCTGCAAATCTTCCTTGTAGTCAATTTCAGCGCCGACCAGATATTGGAAGCTCATGGCGTCAATCAGCAGCGAAACGCCATTCTTGGTCATCGTCGTGTCGTCTTCATTGGCGATTTCGTCGAACGTGAAGCCATATTGAAAGCCGGAGCATCCGCCGCCCTGCACGAACACGCGCAGCTTCAAATCGGGGTTGCCTTCTTCGGCAATGAGATCGGCCACCTTGGCGGCGGCGCTATCGGTAAAGACAATGGGGTCCGGCATGGCCGGAGCGGCAGCTTGGGTTTCAGGGGCGGCATTCATGGGGTAACTCCTGTATTTATATTCAATGCGGAAATCGCGGGCAGTCTATCAAACCGCCTGATCTTCGCCTGTCAAAATGGTTTTTGCGGGCGTGGAAGGCGGCATCAGCTGCGGCTGCAATTGCCCTGAGATGACGGCGCCCGTTTGCATTTCAAGCGTGCGGTACTGGATGGCCTCGCTTTGCACATGGGCGCTGGCCTGGAGTTCCAGCGCTTCGAGCGCCTGCACATTGCCGATCACGGTGCCCGCGATCACGATGAAATCCGCGCGAATCGTGCCCTGCACCTGGCCCGTGGGGCCGATCACGATTTTGCTGACGCTCTGCTCCGAGGCGGGCAGCACGTCACCCAGCACGGTGCCGTCGATCTGAAGGCCGTCTTCAAACGTGCACGGCCCCTGCACCTGCATGCCGGCGCCAATGGCGTTGCGCATCGGCGGGTGTTTTTTCTGGTTGAACATGAGCTTGCATCTCCTCTGAAGTGGGCGTGGCGGGGCCAAAGAAAAACCGTGCGGCCCTTGCGGGCGGCACGGCTTGCTTGTAGCACAGAAGGCAGCTTTGCCGCACCGTGCCAGCGTGAGCGCCAGAATCAGCGCTTGCTGAACTGCTTGCGGCGGCGGGCGGAGTGCAGGCCGACCTTCTTGCGTTCCACTTCGCGGGCGTCGCGGGTCACGTAGCCGGCTGCGGACAGCTGCGGCTTGAGGTTGGCGTCGTAATCAATCAGCGCACGGGTGATGCCGTGGCGCACTGCACCGGCCTGGCCGGATTCACCGCCGCCGCGCACGTTCACCATCACGTCGAAGGTTTCCGTGTTTTCGGTCAGCACCAGCGGCTGCTTGCAGATCATGATGGAGGTCTGGCGGCCAAAGTATTCCTCGATGGACTTGCCATTGACCGTGATCTTGCCGGAGCCTTTTTTCAGAAACACGCGGGCCACGCTGGATTTGCGGCGGCCTGTGCCATTGTTCCATTCACCAATCATTGACGGCTCCTATCAGATTTCCAGCGTTTTGGGCTGCTGGGCGGTGTGCGGATGCTCTGCGCCGCCATACACCTTCAGCTTCTTGATCATGGCGTAGCCCAGCGGGCCTTTGGGCAGCATGCCCTTGACGGCCTTTTCCAGCGCGCGGCCGGGGTGCTTGGCCTGCATGTCGCGGAAGGTGGTCATGCGGATGCCGCCGGGGTAGCCGGTGTGGCGGTAATACTTTTTGCCCAGTTCCTTGTTGCCGGTCACGCGGAGCTTGGCGGCATTGACGACGATGATGAAGTCGCCGGTATCGACGTGAGGCGTGTAAATGGCTTTGTGCTTGCCGCGCAGACGGAGGGCAACTTCGCTGGCTACCCTGCCGAGCACCTTGTCGGTGGCGTCAATCACAAACCACTCATGCTTCACGTCAGCGGGTTTTGCGCTGAACGTTTTCATGGTTTTTTCCTTTTCGGGGAAAGTGAAGTGGCTGGCCCGCTCTTTTCCGCGGTCGGCATTCCTCTGGCGGGAATCTCTCAGGCGGCTGGCGCGCCGAAGCTGGCAAAAATGCCGGCAAAAGCGCGTTTTGTCGCGGAGCGGGCGGCGCTACAAAAAACCGGCGATTCTACACATGGGCTGCCATTACGATTGCCCCATGTTCAGTTACCGCCACGCCTTTCACGCCGGCAACCATGCCGACGCGCTCAAGCATCTGACTCTGATTGCCACGCTGCGGCATCTCATGGCCAAGTCCGCGCCGCTTTTGCTGGCGGACACCCATGCGGGCGCGGGCCTGTACCGGCTGGACAGCGAGGCCGCCCGCACTTCCGGCGAGGCCGCGCAAGGCGTGCTGGCCTTGCAGGCGCAGGCCAATGGGCAGGCTGATGGCGGCGCGCCCGCGCCCGAAGCCCTGCGCGACTATCTCGACATGGTCGCCAGCTTCAACGCGCCGGGCAAAAGCTGGCGCATCTACCCCGGATCGCCCTTCATCATGCAGCGCCTCATGGCGGCGCAAGAGCGCGCCGCCGTGCACGACCGCCTGCGCCTGTTCGAGCTGCATCCGTCTGATATTCACGCGCTGCAAGCCAATGTGGCCCAGTTGCAGGCGGGCCGCCAAATCACCATTCAGACCGAAGACGGCTTTGCCGCCCTGCCCGCCCTGCTGCCGCCGCCCGCAGCGGCTGGCGGTTCGCGCCGCGCGCTGGCGCTGATGGACCCCAGCTACGAAATCAAGACCGACTACGCCCGCGCGGCCGCCGCCATCCAGCAATGCCTGCAACGCTTTGCCACGGGCGTGTATCTCGTCTGGCACCCCATCATCGCCCGGCCTGAAGCGCACGGCCTGCCGCGCCGCCTCAAGACCCTGGCCAATCAGGCGCGGCGCGGCTGGCTTCACGCCACGCTGAACGTGGGCGCGGCCAAGGGGCAGGCGGGCCTGTCGGCCAGCGGCGTGTTCGTCATCAACCCGCCGCATACCTTGCCCGCCGCCCTGCGCGCTGCCCTGCCCGCCGTGCTGAATGCGCTCAAGCGTGGGGCCGGGCAGGGCTGGACGGTGGAGACGGGCGGGCTGAAATAAAAAACCGTTCAAGGCGCGCTGCGGGTGTGGCAAAGGCCGTTTTGCGTTTGCCGCCCGTTTCGGCCCGCAGCTTCTCGCGGGCAGGCAGGGAAGCGGCAGCGCATTGAAAACAGGAGCAAATTCAAGCCGCCATAAATAGCGTTCGCGCGCGTTCCACTAAGACCTCATGCTATTGAAACAAGAGCTGAATTGGCGCGGGCCGGGCCAGTTCAGGGTCGGGGCGGAGCGGGCGCGGAAAGAGGGGGATGCGTTCCGGGGAGCGGCGGCATGCGGAGCAGGCTTGCTGCCGCCGCTTTTCTGGCGCCTATTGCGCTTCGTGCAGCACGACGTGCCCGTGGCCGCTGCCTTCCAGCCCCAGATGGCGGGCGGCGGCGCGGCTTAAATCAATGATGCGGCTCTGGGAGAAGGGGCCCCGGTCGTTGATGCGCACCACCACCTGTTTGCCGTTGCGGGGGTTGCGCACCAGCACGCGGGTGCCAAAGGGCAGGGTCTTGTGGGCGGCGGTGAATGCGTGCATGTCAAAGCGCTCGCCGCTGGCCGTGCGCCGGCCCTGGAAGTCTACGCCGTACCAGGAGGCGCGGCCTTGCTCCAGCACGCGGCCGGATGCCTGCGAAGGCAGCGAGCCGTGGGCGCAGGCCGTTGTCAGCAGGGCCAGCCCCAGGCAGAAGGCGGTGCGGAGCCGGGCGGCGAGAGTCGGGCGGCGCGTGAACATGGGCGGCGATTTTAGAAAGCGCTTTGTCCATGCCGCCCAAGCCGCGCGGTAACGGGAAAAAGGCAGGCGCAAGCAGCCGTTTCAGCGGCTGTGGCCACAATCCGCATTCTTTGGCGCGCCTTGTCCGAGTGGTTTGCGCGCTGTTTTTTCCGCTTTCTTCCTGTTTTCATGCCTGTTTCCGGAAACGCTTTTTTGCACTGGCTGACGCCGCGCCGCCTCATGGCCGCGTCCGCCGCCGTGGCTTGCGCGGCTATCGCGCTCAAGGCGCTGGCCTGGCAGCTCACCGGCTCCGTGGGGCTGCTGTCGGATGCGCTGGAGTCCGTCGTCAATCTGGCGGGGGCGGGCTTTGGCCTGCTCATGCTTACCGTGGCCAGCCGCCCTGCCGACGAGGGGCACCCTTACGGGCACTACAAGGCCGAGTACTTTGCCTCTGCGTTTGAGGGGCTGCTCATTTTGGCGGCCGCTGCGGCCATTGCCTGGGCGGCGCTGCCGCGCCTGGCGCAGCCCCAGCCGGTGGCGCTGGCGGGCTGGGGGCTGGCGCTGGCGGTGGGCAGCTCTGCGCTCAATGGCGCGCTGGCCTGGCTCATGCTGCGCGCCGCGCGCGTGCACCGCTCGCTGGCGCTGGAGGCCGATGCCCGCCATTTGCTGACGGATGTGTGGACTTCCGCCGGTGTGCTGGCGGGCGTGCTGCTGGCGCCGCTGACGGGCTGGCTGTGGCTGGACCCGCTCATGGCCCTGCTGGTGGCGCTGAACATCTTGCGCGAAGGCTTTGGCCTGCTGTGGCGATCGTCGCAAGGGCTGATGGATGAGGCCGTGCAGGCCGAAACCCTGGCGCAGATTCAGGCCGTGCTGGCGCGCTTTGCCGCCGATGGCGTGGCGCGCTTTGACCATGTGCGCACCCGCCAGGCCGGGCAGCGCCGCTTTGCCGATTTGCACATGCACCTGCCGCCTGATTGGACGCTGACGCAAGCGGCCGCCTTGCGCGCCCAGGTGGCCGCCGCGCTGGCCGAAGGCGTGCCCGGCCTGTGCGCACTCATTCAGATCCTGCCGCCCGAGCCGGACGAGGCGGCAGCCAGCCCATCTTCTGAAGAAAGCCGCCTTTCATGAAAGCACTGATTCAGCGCGTGTCGCAGGCCGAGGTGCGCATTGCCGGCCAGGTGACGGGCCGCATTGGCGCGGGCCTGCTGGTTTTCATTTGCGCCGAGCCGCAAGACACCCCCGCCACGGGCGAGCGGCTGCTGGCCAAGATTCTCAAGCTGCGCATCTTTGCCGACGGGCAGGGCAAGATGAACCGCAGCGTGCAAGACGCTGCGGGCGGCCTGCTCATCGTCAGCCAGTTCACGCTGGCCGCCGACGCATCCGGCGGCAACCGCCCCAGCTTTGCGGGCGCCGCGCCGCCCGCCCTGGGCCGCAAGCTGTATGACGATTTCGTGGCCCGCGCCCGCGCCGCGCACCCCGAGGTGGCCACGGGCCAGTTCGGAGCCGATATGCAGGTGGCGCTGATCAACGACGGCCCCGTCACCATTGCGCTGCAAATGGGCTGAGAGTCTGTTCGGAGCCTGGCCGTGGGCTGGGGGCTACAGCCTTATTTCGCTCCTTTATCAATAGCAAGATGTCCTAGTGGAAAGTGCGCTGAAAGGTATTTAGGCCCCTTTGAATTTGCTCCTGTTTCTGAAGGCGCGCCAAACGGCACCGCCTGTTCATTGCCCGTTTTTGTTCCTCCCACGTTTTTCCGGTTTCCTTTCATGAGCGCCACGCCCGCTTGCCGCAACGACCGCCCCATCAACGCCCTGTGCCTGGCGCTGGCCGCCGCCATTTTTGCGGCGCTGGCGGCTTTTTCCGCCTGGCTGTGGCAGGCCGGGCGCGCGCCGCTTTTGCTGGCCCCGGCCCTGGGCGGGCTGCACAACTGCCTGGCGCTGGGGCCGCGCGGCGCGCCCGCTGACGCCGCCTGCACGGCGCCTGACGGCTCGGCCGCGCCGCGCATAGAGCGCGCCTTGCAGGCGCTGGGGCCGCGCGAGAGCGCCGATGGCCGCTTTTTGCTGGGCTACACGCTGGTGGTGCCGCTGCTCAATTTGTTCGAGCCGCACGCGCAGGCCGCCCCCGCGCCGGAAGGGCGCTGGGCCGTCAATGAAGAGGCGCTGCGGCGCATTGCGCGCACGATTGAAGGCGTGCCGCGCCCGGTGGTGCTGTATCTCTTTTCCACTCACTTTTCCGAAGAAGCGCCCATCGAGGCCGCGCTGGCGCAAAACCCCGACAACATGGCCGCCACGCCCGCCGGCCCGCTGCCGCCGGACCGCTACATGGGCTGGCCGCTGTATCCGTGGAGCATCGCCCGCACCGACAACCCCATCACCCGCCGGCGCGAGCAGGCCATCCGCGCGCTGGCGGACGCCCTGTGCCAGATGCCGCCTGCGGCGCGCGCGCGCATTGCGGGCATCAACCTGCTGGGCGAAGTGCATCACCTCTACCCCGATTTCGAGGCCGGCATGGGCGCGGGCAGCGACTATGTGATTACCGACTACAGCGCCGCTTCGCGCCAGGGCTTTTCGCGCTGGCTGGCGCGGCGCTTTGCGGGCGACATCGGGGCGCTGAACGCCTGGCTGGGCGGCGCGCCCTTTGCCTCGTTTGACGACGTGCAGCCGCCTTCGCGCGACATCCGCCGCCAGCCGCTGGCGCACTACTGGCAGCATCTGGACGCCACCGCGCACGGCCTGCTGCCCGTCAGCGGCTGGGCGCACGCGGCCAGCGGCCCGGCCTGGGTGCGCGTGTATCTGAACGGGCGCTTTGCCGCCCGCGTGCCCGCGCGCTTCATGCGGCAAGACGTGGCGGCGGCCCGCCCCGATCTGGGCACGGCCCAGGTCGGCTGGCGCTATGACCTGCCCTTTGCCCGGCTGCCAGCGGGCCTGCACCGCATTGATCTGGCGCTGGAAGACGGCCCGCGCCTCATCCACATGGGCGCGCGCCACGTGGCCGTGATGGACCGCCAGCAGTCCGCCCCCCGCCCGCAGCCCATGCAGGCGGCCCTGCCGCCCATGCAGCCGGCAGGCGGCTCCGGCGCGGCCTACTGGATTGACACGCCGCAAGACCACGCCGCCGTCTTCTACAACCCGCTGGCCGCCCTCTGGCACGCCTGGCGCGCCGAGCAGGTGGTGGCCTACCTGCGCCACTTTGACGCGCTGCTGGAGCGCACCTGCCTGGCCGGTGTGCCCCGCCGCACCCAGCAGATCTACCCTGCTGAAAAAGCGGGCTGGGACGGCACGCGCTTTGCCTCTGAAGCGTCGCTCAAGCCCTTTGGCCATGTGCAGCTGGGCATCAACCTCTACGGCGAAGCCACGCAGGACGACAGCTTTTTCGACTGGCTCGCCCGCTCGCGCCAGGGCCGCTACAGCGTCACCGAATTCCACCCCATGCACGCCATGAGCGCCGCCGAACTGCGCCGCGTGCTGCTGCGCCACCAGGCCCACGGCGCGCAAACGCTGTCTTTCTTTCTGCACCCGCCGGAGCCAGCCCGCCAGGCAGGGCAGGGCGCCCAGGCGGCGCAGCCCAATCCTTTCGCCTTCGACCCCGCCAACCCCCTGCACGGCTCGGATGCGCTCTACCGCGCCGTGCAGGGCGTGATGGGCAAGACGGGCAAGCCGGACCGCCCGCAGAACATGCCCTGAGAGCCTGCCCAGAGCCTGGTTTCGCTATTTAAACCATAGCTAGAGGTCCTGGTGGAACGGGCGCAGAGGCCGTTTTTTGGCCTCTTGTATCAGCTCCTCTTTTTGATGCGCGGCGGAGTGGCTGGAGCCGGTTCTCACCAGTACCCCAGCGCCTTCCACCAAACGCCGCCGATGAGGGTGAAAACCAGCAGGTTCAGCACGCTCATGGCAAAGCCCGCCTTCCACCACTCGCCCAGCGTGGTGTAGCCCGAGCCGTAGATCACGGGCGAGGAGCCTGTGGCGTAGTGGGTCAGCGTCATCATCAGGCTGGAGGCGGCGGCCATCAGCAGGGCAAACAGCATGGGCGGCGCGCCCAGCGCAATGCCAGCGGCGTAAAACGCGCCCAGCATGGCCGTGATGTGCGCCGTGGTGCTGGCAAACATGTAGTGCGCGTACAAGTAGGCCAGCACCAGCAGGATGGCCGCGCCCGCCCAGCCCAGGCCCAGATGGGAAATGCCGCTTTCCAGCATGTGCGAAAACCAGGCGATCAGGCCGAGCTTGTTCAGGAACGTGGCCATCATCACCAGCGCGGCGAACCAGGTGATGGTGTCCCACGCGCTTTTTTCCTTGAGCACATCTTCCCAGCTCAGCACGCCGGTGAGCAGCAGCAGGCTCAGGCCGATAAAGGCCGTGGCCGTGGCGTCCACCGCCCAGGCCGGGCCGCCAATGTGGGCGGGCACGCCCGCCCACAGCGCCAGCAGCAGCGCGAAGATGGCGAGCATGATTTTTTCGCCCCGGTTCATCGGCCCCAGCTCGGCCAGGCGCTCCTTGGCAAAGGCGGCGGCGTTGGGCGTTTCCCTGATTTCGGGCGGGTAGAGCCAATACAGCGCCAGCGGCATCAGCAGCATGGCCGCCAGGCCCGGCAGCAGCATGGCCAGCGCCCATGTGCCCCAGCTGAGCTTGATGCTGGAATTCGTGGCCTTGGCCACGATGTCCACCACCAGCGGATTGGGCGCGGTGGCCGTGATGAACATGGCCGAGCTGATGGGGTTGCCGTGGTAATTGACCAGCGCCAGATAGCGGCCCATGCGCCCTTGCGTGCCTTTTTCGGGGTCCGAGTCGTAGCTGGCGGCAATGGCCTTCATCACCGGATGGATGATGCCGCCCGCGCGCGCGGTGTTGCTGGGCGTCACCGGCGCCAGCAGCAGCTCCGACAGCGCCAGGCTGTAGCCAATGCCCAGCGTCTTGCGGCCAAACAGTGCGATGAAAAAGTAGCCGATGCGCGCGCCCAGCCCCGTTTTCAGCAGCCCGCGCGAAATCATGATGGAAGCGCCAATCAGCCAGATCAGCGGATTGGCAAAGCTCGAAAGCGCATCCTTGATGGCGTTTTCAGGCGCGTCCGCCGTCACCCCCGTCACGGCCACCAGCGTGATGGCCACCATCGACAGCGCGCCGATGGGCATGGCCTTGCCGATGATGGCGGCGATCACGCCCACGAACATCGCCAGCAGATGCCAGGCCCGGGGCGTCACGCCCTGCGGCACGGGAATGGCGAACGCGATCAGCAGCGCCAGCGCCAGTGCAATGCCTGCTGGCAAAAGCTTGAAACCCAGCTTGCCTTTCGCCGGGTCTTGAGCCGGTTGCCGGACTGTTTTTTGGTCTGTTTTTTCTGCCATGTTGCAACTCTTTCATTGGTTGAAGGAGGAAATGGCGCGGGAAAGCGCCTTTCCCGCGCCGTATTGTGCGCATGGCCAAAGGGCGCGGCCGCAGCAATGGATTCCGGCGTAGGCGGCGTTCGGAAAAGAAGGCTCCGGGCTGGAGCTGCCAGCGGCGGCGTGGCATGAAACGCAGCAGGCGCTTGCCCCAGGCAGGCGAGCCGGGCCGGGATGGCCAGAGCGTTATTTGCGCTTTGGAAAAAGGAGCGAATCAATAGCCTGAAAAACAGGCCCTGCGCCCATTCGACTAGGACATCATGCTATTGATACAGGAGCGAATACGGGCTGCCTTTCCGCCCAATTGCAGCCCGGCAGCAGCCCGGCAGGATTCGCAAGGCCGCAAAGCGCCCGGATCTGCGCTTTGCGCACCTGCGCACAGGCGGCACACAGGCGCCTAAATCGAGCCGTAGCTGTGCAGGCTGGTGATGAACATGTTCACGCCGATGAAGGCGAAGGTGGTGATGGCCAGGCCCGCCAGCGCCCACCAGGCGGCCACAGTGCCGCGCAGGCCCTTGATCAGGCGCATGTGCAGCCAGCTGGCGTAGTTGAGCCAGACGATGAGCGCCCAGGTTTCCTTGGGGTCCCAGCTCCAGTAGCCGCCCCAGGCATCGGCGGCCCAGAAAGCACCCAGCACGGTGGCGATGGTGAAGAAGGCAAAGCCCACGGCGATGGCCTTGTACATCACGTCATCGAGCACCTCGAAGGAAGGCAGCCGCTGGGCAATGCGCTTGCGGCCCAGCACGATGAGGCCGACGATGGCGGCGGCCACGATGGTGTAGCCCAGCCAGTAGCCGCCGCCTGCGCCTTCTGCGCGCTGGCGGAAGGCCAGGGGCACAAAGCACACGGCCATGCCCAGCAGCCACATGGACGCGATGCGATGCCGCTGCTGCTCGCCGGCCTGCTGCTTGATGAGATAGGCGAAAGCGACCATGGCCGCCAGCGCGAAGGTGCCGTAGCCGATGAAATTGGCGGGCACGTGCAGCTTCATCCACCAGCTTTGCAGGGCGGGGATGAGCGGCTGGATCTGGTGCGCTTCGCGCACGAGCGTGTACCACAGCAAAAAGCCCACGGCGGCGCTGACCACGAGCATGACGAACGCGCCCAGCGCGCGCGTGCGGTATTGCTCCTCGTAGTACAGGTAAAAAAGCGTGGTCATCCAGCAGAACATGATGAAAACTTCATACAGGTTGCTGACAGGGATGTGGCCGATGCCCGCGCCGATGTGGTGGCTTTCGTACCAGCGCACCAGCGTGCCGGTGAGCGCCAGCGCCACGGCGCCCCAGGCCAGCTTGCTGCCCAGGCTTTCAAGAGAAGCCGCTGGCTGCCGGATGAACATGCCGGCCCAGTAAAAGACGGTGCTCATGAAAAAGAGCACGCTCATCCAGAGAATGGCCGACTGGCTGGACAGCAGGAATTTGAGCCAGAAGACGGTTTCGGCGCGGCCCAGGTCGCCCCCGTAGCTGGCAATGGCCAGCAGCGCCAGGCCGCCGCAGACGAGCATGAGGTGGCGCAGGGGCCGCCAGAACCAGCCCAGCCAGATGACGATGGGCAGTGTGGCCAGGAGGATGGCGGTTTCGTAGCCGTCCATGGCCTGCCGGTAGCGCCACAGGGCAAAGCCCGCGCCAGCGGCGGCGATGGCGGCAAACAGCCAGTCGCCCCAGGTGCGGCGGGCGAAATAGCCCGCGTCCGGCGCGGGCGCGGCGGCCAGGGCGGCGTTTTCCGGCGGCGTGGCCGCAGGGGCGGCGGAGGGTGTGGCGGCGGCGGTGTTCATCGTCAGGAAAGCGTGGTTGTGGGCTGCATGGCACATGAGCTTGCCGGAAGTTGCAAAAGCCGCGCCTTGATTTGGGCAAATTCCCGGTCGGCGTCCAGCGTTTTGCGGTTGGATGAGAAGGCGACCACGGCTTGTGCGCCCGGCCCGCTGGCAGCCGGAGCCAGCCAAATCCACAGGCGGCGGTCGCGCACGTAGAGCATGCCGAAGATGCCGGCAATCAGCAGCAGGCAGCCCAGATAGACCACGGCCTGGCCGGGCGCGCGCGCCACTTGCATGACGCTGGCCTGCACGTGGGTGAAGTCTTTGAGTTCGAGCGTGAAGGCGGCGGGGTAGAGGTTCACGTCAGACAGCGCGACGGCCGCGTGCTGCACCCAGGCGATGGCTTGCGGGTCGTCTTCAGACAGGGGCTTTTGGCCGTGGGCTTCGCGCACGGCCTGGTTCAGCTCGAACAGCACGCCGTTGAGCAGGCGCAGCAGGGCCTGGGCGGCGGTTTCACGCTCGGCAGGCGGCACGGCTTCTTCCACGAAATCGGCGATGGCTTGCAGCCCGCCAGGCTTGCGGCCCCGGATGGCGTCCACGCCCGCAAACAGCCCCAGCATGCGGCGGGCGGAGAGGGTGAGCTGCCCGGCCAGGCTGGTGCGCCCGCCTTCCAGGTTGCGCGCCACGTAGCGGGCCACGGCGGCTTCGCGCTGGCGGGCGTCTTGCAAGGCGGCGCGCAGGCGCGCAAAGCCTTGCAGCGACTGGTTTTCGTCGGCCGGAATGCGCAAATAGCGCATGGAGTCGCTGGCCGACAGGCGCACGCCCAGCAAAAAGACGCTGGGGCCGCCATCGCCCATGTCGATGGGCAGCATGTAGTTTTTGTATTCGCGGGCCTGCCCGGCGGCGTCGCGCAGGCGGTAGCTGAAGCTGGGGCCGACGTTGCGCAAATGGCGCTGCGTGACGGTTTTGTCAGCCGCGCCCAGGCGCTGCTCGATGGCGTGGGCCAGGCCGCGATCCGGCCCGGCGGGTGCAGCCATGCCGGGCTGCTCTTGCGCCACGTCTTCCACGTTCATGACGCGCAGCTCGCCCAGCTCCAGCGTCAGGCTTTCGCCCTGCACGTTCAGCGGCAGGCTGTCGCCCACGGCGCCTTGCAGCCCGGCTGGCGCGATGTCCGCTGCGCCTAGTGGAAGCAGGGCCAGCTTCAGGCGCGAGCCGCCGTCGTCAAAACTGCTTTGGTAGATGCTGATGCCTTTGTGCTTGACGGGGTGGTTCACTTCCACGCGGGCCTCGCGCTTGCCGCCGCCCTCCTTGTCGTGAATCACGATGTCGCTGGCAAACAGGCGCGGCATGCCCGTGTCGTAATACTCAATGGTGAATTTCTTGAGTTCAATGGCAAATGGCAGCTCCTGCAAGAGCACGCCATCTGGCTGCGCCAGCACCACGGTGTCCGATGCCGTGCCTTCGGCGACCACCAGATTGCCCCGGAAAGCCGGGTTGGCGGGCGAGAGCCGGTGCTGCGGCCCCACTTGCGACACCAGCCCGCCGCCCGTATAGACCGACTTGCCGCCCAGCCAGGTTTGAGCGCGGATGAACAGGTCTCCATCCAGCAGCCCGCCCAGGCACACCAGCACGATGGCGCTGTGCGCGGCGATGTAGCCGAGCTTGTTGGCCGCCCCGGCCTTGGCCGCCACCATCCAGCCGTCGCCTTCGGGCGTTTCGCGTTTTTGCAGCCGCACGCGCCAGCCGCTGGCCGCCAGCGCCTGGCGGATGCGCTGCGCCTCCTGGGCGGGCGCGGCGGGCAGCGCGGCTTCGGCCTTGTAATGGAAGGCGCGCAGGCTTTGCACGCGGATGTCTTCCTTGAACGCTTTCAGATCGGCCAGCATCTTGGGCGCGTGCCGCGCGATGCACAGGCTGGTGCTGACCACCAGAAAAGCCAGAATCAGCAGAAACCACCAGGCGCTGTAGACCGCATTGAGCCTCAGCGCCATGAACAGCCCCGCCCAGAACGGCCCGAACTTGCTCACATAGCCAGCCATCGAGTCGTGTTGCTGAATCACGGTGCCAATGACCGAGGCAATGCAGATGACCGTGAGCAGCGCAATGGCAAAGCGCATGGACGACAGCAGCTCCGCCGCCTGCCGCAAGGCGGGCCAGCCGCGCCGAGTGGCAGTGCCTTCTGTGCTGAAAGTGCTCATGCAGGTGGTTTTCAAGGCAGAAAGGAAAAAGGCGGCAGCGAAAAGCTGCGTTCGGGAGCGGCGATTGTTGCCCGTTCGCCTTGGCCCGGCGGCTTGCTGCGTTTTTCTTTTTGTGCAGGCAAAAACGCGCCGCCAGCTTGCGGATGCAAACTGGCGGCGCGCTTGTGGGCAAAGATCGCTGGTAAGACGGCCCGGCGCTTAATGCAGGCCGGCGATGTATTCGGCCACCGCCTTGATTTCGCGGTCATTCATCTTGCCCGCAATGTCAGCCATGGACTGGTTGTTCTTGCGTGTGCCATCGCGGAACTGGTTCAGCTGCGCCACCGTGTAGTCGGAAAACTGGCCTGCCAGGCGCGGGTATTGCGCCGGAATGCCCGCGCCGTTGGGGCTGTGGCAGCCAGCGCAAGCGGGTATCTTGCGGTCGGCCACGCCGCCACGGTAAATGCGCTCGCCCAGCTGCGCCAGCTCCTTGTCGGCAGCGGCGCCTTGCGCGGGTTTTTGCGCCAGCAGCCAGGCGGCGATGTTGTGAATGTCGTCTTCCGACACGGCCTGTGCCATGCCTTCCATCACGGCGTTTTCGCGCGCGCCGCTGCGAAATTCCATCATTTGCTTGATGAAATAGTCAGGGTGCTGGTGCGCTAGCCGGGGCTGCGTGGGAATGTCAGCCACGCCAGCGCCGCCTTCGCCGTGGCAGGCCAGGCAGATGCCTGAATAAGACGCCTCGCCTTGCGCCAAATCAATCTTTTGCGGCGAAGCAGCAGGAGCCGCGGCAGCGGGAGCCTGTTCGGCAGGCGCAGCGGGCGCTTCGGTGGCGGGCGCTTGCTCGGCGGGCGCCTCGGCAGCAGTCCCTTCGGCAGCGTGCGCGCAAGCCGCTATCAAGGCGGCTGCGAGGAAGAAGGCGGGCGACTTCATGTGGGTATCGTCTTGATGGTTATGGAAAAAACTGCACCAGGCCGGGAATGCCCTGATACAGATGCGGCGAATTCTACAATGCCCGCCTCATGCCGCTTACCCCCTCTTACACGCGCGAGAAAAGCCCTCTTGACACTGCCAGCGCCCTTGCGCTTGGCTGGCTGCACACGGCGCGTTTTCTCACCACGGCCGCCCAGCTGCACCAGCTGCCCGCGCTGCAAGTGCCTGAAATCGCCTTCGTGGGCCGCTCCAACGCGGGCAAATCCACGGCCATCAATACGCTGACGCAGCAAAACCGCCTGGCCTTCGCTTCCAAAACGCCGGGGCGCACCCAGCACATCAATCTGTTTGCCCTGGGCCGCCGGGGCCAGACTGATGCCGTGCTGGCCGATTTGCCCGGCTATGGCTATGCCGCCGTGCCGCAGGCCGACAAGCTGCGCTGGCAGCAAGTCATGGTCAATTACCTGCTCACGCGCGCCAATCTGGCGGCGGTGGTCATGCTTTGCGATCCGCGCCACGGCATCAAGGAGCTGGACGAGGCGCTGCTGGAGGTCATTCGCCCGCGCGTGGAGCAGGGCCTGCCTTTTCTGGTGCTGCTGACCAAGGCCGACAAGCTCAACCGCAGCGAGCAGGCCAAGGCGCTGTCCATCGCCCGCCTGCAAGCGGGCGGCGGCGATGTGATGCTTTTTTCTGCCCTCAAGCGTCAGGGCGTGGCCGAAGCCGCCTGCTGGCTGCGCGCGCGGGTGGAGCAAGCTGGCGGGCCAGAACAGGCTTTGGCCTGAGAGCAGGTTTTGAGGGGCTTGTCATCTGCTCACGGCCCGCTCATGAGGCGGACGAAGCGGGAGCAGCAGTCTGGGCGGCGCAGGCGCAGCCGATGAATGGAGCTGCGCCAGGCAAGGCGGTGTCTCCAATCGAATTCTGCTTGCCAGAAATATCGAAAACAGGAGCGAATTCAAGAGGGGTAAAACACCCTATCGCGCAGATTCCACTAGGACGTCATGCTATTGATAGAGGAGCAAATCAGCGCGATGAAAAGAGTAGCGCAGTGGCGCCGCACATTCGGCGCTGCGCGCCTGGCCTTGCGCGTTTGCCGTTCAGTTCCGCTCACCGGGCTGCCTGGCCGCCTGCGGTGCGCCCGTTTCAGCCCGCTTTTTTGCGCCCACGGGCCGCTCCGCCCGGGTGAAATCAGTGTTGGCCGCCGCGCCTTCCGAAAACGGCGGCTGGCCGCAGGCTACAGGGTCAGCAGCACGGAACCCCAGGTAAAGCCGCCGCCCACGCCTTCGAGCAGGGCGGTTTGGCCGGGGCGGACTTGGCCGCTGCGCACGGCGTGGTCCAGCGCCAGCGGAATGGAAGCGGCGGAGGTGTTGCCGTGCTCTTGCAGGGTGACGATGATTTTTTCGGGCGGCAGGCCGAGCTTTCTGGCCGTGCCTTGCATGATGCGCAAATTGGCCTGGTGGGGGATGAGCCAGTCCACGTCAGCGGCGGTTTTGCCGGCTTTTTCCAGCACGGCGCGGGCGGTTTTGTCGAGCAGGCTGACGGCGAGCTTGAAAACGGCCTGCCCGTCCATGTGCAGCAGGGGCGTGCCCAGCGCGTGGCCGCCGCTGACGTGGCCGGGCACGCAAAGGATGTCCACATGCCTGCCGTCGGCGTGCAAGTCGGTGGCGAGGATGCCGGGGGTGTCGCTGGCTTCAAGCACCACGGCGCCCGCGCCGTCGCCAAAGAGCACGCAGGTGGTGCGGTCGTTGAAGTCGAGGATGCGGCTGAACACTTCCGCGCCAATGACCAGGGCGCGGCGCGCGCCGCCGGCGCGGATCATGGCGTCGGCCACGGTGAGGGCGTAGATGAAGCCGCTGCACACGGCCTGCACGTCGAAGGCGGGGCTGCCCGCAATGCCCAGCTGGCGCTGCACGATGGCGGCGGTGGCGGGAAACACCATGTCGGGCGTGGAGGTGGCGACGATGAGCAGATCAATGTCTTGCGGCTGCGCGCCTGCGGCTTGCATGGCCGCTTGCGCGGCGGGCACGGCCAGCTGGCTGGCGGGGGTTGCAGGGTCGGCAAAGTGGCGGGCGCGGATGCCGGTGCGCTCGGTGATCCAGGCGTCGGAGGTTTCAATGCCGCGCGCGGCCAGCTCGGCCGCCAATTCGTCGTTGGAGACGCGGCGCGCGGGCAGAAAGCTGCCTGTGCCGGTGATGCGGGTGTAGCGTGTCATGAAAAATGTCTCCAAAAAACACGCCGCCCAAGAGGGCGGCGTTTTCAGTTTGTCGTGGTGACGGCCGGCTGGGGGGCGGCGCAGGCCAGCAGCGGCGCAGCGCGCGTGATGCGCTCCTGCACGCGGCCCAGCAGTCCGTGGCGGGCCGCATCATACGCGCGGGTCATGGCGCAGCAGAACGCGAATTCATCAGCGCCGCCGTGGCTCTTGAAGACCAGGCCGCGCAGCCCCAGCAGGGCCGCACCGTTGTGGCGGCGCGGGTCGATGCGCTTTTTCAGCGCGCCCAGCACGGGCATGGCCGCCAGCGCGGCCAGTTTGGTGAGCAGGTTGCGCGAGAACTCTTCGCGCAGAAAGCCCGCAATCATGCTGGCCAGCCCTTCGGTGGTTTTCAGCGCCACGTTGCCCACGAAGCCGTCGCATACCACGATGTCGGTGGTGCCCTTGAAGGTGTCGTTGCCCTCCACGTTGCCGTAAAAGTTGATCACGCCGGTTTGCGCGGCCTGGCGCAGCAGCTCGCCAGCGCGCTTGATTTCTTCGCTGCCCTTGATGGCCTCTTCGCCGATGTTGAGCAGGCCCACGAGCGGGTCGGGCTTGCCGCTCAGGGCTGAAACCAGGGCCGATCCCAGCACGGCAAATTGCAGCAGGTGCTCGGCGGTGCAGTCCACGTTGGCGCCCAGATCGAGCATGGTGGTGGCGCCGCCCTTGCTGTTGGGCATAGGGTAGGCGATGGCGGGGCGGTCAATGCCTTCAGCGGTTTTCAGCACGTAGCGGGCAATGGCCATGAGCGCGCCCGTGTTGCCGGCGGACAGGGCCACGTCGGCCTGGCCGCCTTTCACCTGCTCAATGGCCACGCGCATGGACGAGTCTTTCTTGCGCCGCAGGGCTACTTCCACGGGGTCGTCCATGCTCACGATTTCGCTGGCGGGCACCACGCGCGCACGCGGATGCACGAAACCGGCCAGCGCCTCGGGCTGCCCCACCAGCAGCAGGCTGGCGTCGTCATGCTGCTTCAGAAACTGGCGGCAGGCCGGCAGCGTGACTTGCGTGCCGTGGTCGCCGCCCATGCAATCAATGGCCAGAATGGTCATATGTGTAAGCCTTGATTCGGGAGAGAACTTGTTACTGTAATCTTTCCGTTGTCGTATTCCGCAAGAAATACCGTGCCAACGTCCGTTATTCCCTGAGTTTTCAATTCAGCCAGCAGCCAATTTTCATCTTTATCAATCATTTCCAGTGTGGCCGGCTGAATGCTGCCGTCGGTAATCAACGGATATTTCGGATTTTCCTCGCCAAAAGATGTGATGATGAGCTGCCCGTCCTGTTCAAGAATGGCCTGCTTGACATCTTTGACCGCATAAATGCCCTGCATACGCAGCTTGAAGGACAAATCATTTGCCGAGATGCCTGCCTTGCGCGCCGCGTCCACATCGATTTTGCCGCGTGAAATCAACATGACAGGTTGCCCGTCCACCCATCTCTTGACCCAATTATTATGTTTTTTCAGCCAGCGCAGCGATAAAACCGCCGCAAACCAAATGGCCAAAATCAACATGAATACAGGAATGGAAATATCAGTATTGTAGATGACCCCACCGACAATACCGCCAAGCACATAGTTCTGCACTTGGTCGCTGGCCGAAGCGGGCGCAAGATTGCCCTTTCCGGTCAAATTAATCACCAGCACGAGTGCCAATAGGCCCAGGATGAGTTTGACTGCAACGATTATGTAAAACATCAGCGCATGACTCTTAAAAATAGCATTTTTGGCGGGCGCGGTTCAGGTTGGATCTGTACTTGCGTCCCCATGAGTTGCCGACAGAATTGTAGCTAACAATATTAATGCACATCTTCCCAATTTGTTCCCACACCAGCTTCAGCCACCAGCGGCACTTTCAACATCCCTGCATCCGCCTTCGTCATCATCTGCGGCAGTTTTTCTTTTACCCAATCCAGTTTGGCTTCGGGTACTTCCAGCACCAGTTTGGCAGGCCGGATTCCCGAGTCCGACAGCTTTGGGATGGCAGTGGCTTAAATATGACCTGCTGCTAGCTAATCCTTCTTGATCGGCGGATTGGCATTAATCGGCAACGACGAGCGGGAAACTTTAATATTTGGGTAATGCTTCCGCATCAAATGCTGAAACGCTTCCACCTTGCGCCCTTTCCCGCTCTTTTCGTAATTCGTTCCCAAAATTACCTCGTTCACAATATCGCACGCACCAGCATAAGGTAGATAGATAGATTGTGTAGTTTCGCAATATTCGATTTTGTCCGAGCCGATTTTTTCGATTTTTAGCAAGCGAAACTCTTCTTCATCGCGGAATGCAAAATCTTTGAATAGGTAGCGGATATATTCCAAAGATTTCCGGTCTTCGTCGCTGATATCATTAGATTTGTCCATTAATTCTATCAACGCTTCTTTAAGCTTTCTGATACGCAATTTATGCCATCCTGGATTTTTTCCTACGGGCTCTAATTGAATGCCGAATTTTCGATCATCCTCACTCGGCAGCCATATTCTGCATTTATCTCCATCAAGATATTTATCTTTATAGGCAATATAAGCTACTTGATAAAGCGGCAGGCTTATATCTTCCAAATTTGTATCAGATATATCTGCTTCTATCGGCTGTTCCCTCAAATATTCATCCCCTTTTTTTGCCATGCTACGGAATGAGACGGAAACATCGGGCTCTCTCAACCAATTCCCATCTTTATTAAACACCAAACAACAGCCCGATGCCTCAACACCATTTTCTTTGCCATACAGACGGAACTGGTTCAAATCGTTTACGCGGCTGGAAAAACAGGTAAAAAAAGCATTATAGTCAGGGCAATTGATTTTGTTTTTCAATTCCAAATCCTGCTGATTAAGTAACTCCAATAATCCTTCTCCTTCTGTTGGATCGTTCATATAGGTGGAGCTGCTGATTCTCATTGGACTGGCCTGCTGCTTGTCAACTGGATCCTTGTCTTTATTATTGACATCATTTTTATCATGAACAATGCCGAATAATTTCTCGCATACGGAAGGTGAAGTATAATGGGCAAGCGGAATTGAGCCCAACTCAATAGGTTGAATATTTAAAACCGCCAGAATAATGGATATCGCATTGGTTAAATCGCTCTTTTGCTTTTCAAATAAATTTTCCTGTATTTCTTGTTTTTTCCACTTAAAGTAAAGCCTCCATATTGCTATAAGAAAATAAATCTCTTTTAGATAACGATAAATTTTCCTTTGGATTTTTTTCTTTTCCGGTTTGCCATCATCTAATTGATTTAGTTGTCTCAAAGCGCACAAAAAAGATCCGGCAGCACTTTTAAATAAATTTTTGATATGTTCCTCGCTGTCCTTGCTGTCCTTGCTGTCCTTGCTGTCCTTGCTGTCCTTGCTGTCCTCGCTGTCCTCGCTGTCCTCGCTGTCCTCGCTGTCCTCGCTGTCCTCGCTGTCTTTAATAGCAATTGCTTGTGCGAAATCACAACAACCCAGCCAATATTTGGCATTAATCTTTTTCCGAATGCCATTTTCCCCCTCTAGCTGTTTCGCAAGTTCCAATTGTTGTTTGAAACACTCGACCGCCTGCTCAAATAATCTCTTAAAATCCTTTTCTTTGGTTTTCTTTGCCTGCTCTAAATAGCAGCGGCCTAGCCAAGATTGGGCATTGATCTGTTCCTGAATACCGTTTTCGCCCTTCAGCTGTTTGGCAAGACGCAATCGCTCTTGGTTGTGTTCAACTGCCTGTCCAAACAACTTCTTAGAAGCCTCTCCTTCGGCTTTCATCGCCTGCTCTAAATAGCAGCGGCCTAGCCAATGTTGGGCATTGATCTGTTCCTGAATACCGTTTTTGTCCCCCAGCTGTTTAGCAAGGCTCAATTGCTGTTGGCGGTGTTCAATTGCCTGTTCAAACAACCGTGTAGAAGCCTCTCCTTCGGCTTTCATCGCCTGCTCTAAATAGCAGCGGCCTAGCCAAGCCTCGGCATAGATCTGTTCCTGAATACCGTTTTCGTCCTCCAGCTGTTTGGCAAGCCTCAGTTGCTGTTGGTGGTGTTCAATTGCCTGTTCAAATAACCGTGTAGAAGCCTCTCCTTTGGCTTTTATCGCCTGCTCAAAATAGCAACGGCCTAGCCAAAACTGAATATCATTTTGCTCCTGAATCTGGCTATCTTTATTTTCAATTCGATCTAAAGCCTGACTCAGCTTCGCAATTGCTTCATCAAGTTTCTTATCTCTGAATAAATCTATGCCTTCTTCAATTAAATTTAGAATAGTCATCGTTTTATTCCCTTCTTGAAACAATCTCTTGAATACTACACAATCTCAATGCGCTTTTCCCAATTCATGCCCACGCCAACCTCTGTTATCAGCGGCACTTTCAATATCCCTTCATCCACTTTCATCATCATCTGCGGCCGTTTTTCTTTGACTAAATCCAGTTTGGCTTCAGGCGCTTCCAGCACCAGTTCGTCATGCGCCTGCATGATCAGTTTGCTTTTCAGGCTACCTGAAACCAGCCAGCGGGATACGTCTGTCATGGCGCGTTTGATGAGGCCGGATGCAGTGCCTTGCATGGGGGCGTTGATGGCGGCGCGTTCGGCTCCGGCGCGGGCGTTGGCGTTTTTGTTGCGGATGTCGGGCAGGTAGAGGCGGCGGCCGGACAGGGTCTCGACGAAGCTTTGGACTGCGGCTTGTTCTTTGGTGCGCTGCATGTATTCGGCAACGCCAAGGTGCGGGCGAAGTAGCGGGCGATGAAGGTTTTGGCGGACAGGCTGCCTATACCAGCGACTTGGCGAGGCCGTATTGGCTCATGCCATCCATCAGGCTGCGAAGTTGATGGTTTTGGTTGAGCTGGACTGTGAGGGGCGAAAGCCCGGGAATCGGAATGGGCTGCAAGGTGCAAACCGCAGACGGGCCTTGGGGGCGGTGAAGACGTGCAACGCCGCAGGCTGCCCGAAGCCGTGTTTTTCACACTCACGGGCAGACTTTGAACAGGCTCCAAGAGGCCCGCGCCATGAAACGCTGGTTCCATGAACAACGAAGGCCCGGAGGCTACGCAGATCAGGCGTAGTGCCGGGCCTTTGGAATGACGGGAGCGCCGCTGGCAGCCTGATTTCTGCTGCCGGAAAGACTCGTCTCAGTCTTGCGACTTGGGCTTGATGACCTGGCGGCCACGGTAAAAGCCGTTGGGGCTGATGTGGTGGCGCAGGTGGATTTCGCCGGTGGTGGGTTCTTCTGCAATGCCGGGGGCGGTGAGGGCATTGTGCGAGCGGTGCATTCCGCGCTTGGAAGGCGATTTTTTGTTCTGTTGAACAGCCATGATGGCTCCTTGTGAAACTGCCGCCAGCGCGGCGCGGGCGGCAGAGCGTGAAAGAGATGGAAAAACGAGCTGGCACCGAGATGCCAAAGCGGCGGATTATAGCCAGCTCACGCTTTCGCGCCATTGGCAGGGCCGCTCTTGCTTCCGTCCTTGAGCGCGGCCAGCGCGGCAAACGGGCTGGGGCGGCGGGCCGCCGCGTCAAAGCCTTCGGACTGGGCCGACATGGGCACGTGTTCCGGGCAGGCGTTTGCGTGGCGCGGCGTCAGCGGCAGCGCCATCAGCAGCTCGTCTTCAATCAGGGCGTGCAGATTCAGCCGGGGTGCGAGCGCCAGCACATCCACGTCTTCGGCCTGTTCGTCCAGCCGGGCTGCGGCTTCTTCGCTGGCGGCGAAGGCAAAGCGCCGGTCCACCGTCACGGGCGTGCGCACGCTGCCCAGGCACAGCTGGCAGGCCAGCGGCAGCTCGGCCTGCGCTTGCAGGTGCAGGGCGGGCAGCACGCCCGCGCCAGGCAGCGCCAGCCGCAGACCACGGGCCAGCCAGCGCACCTGCACGCCTTCCGGCGCGGGCAGGCAGTCTTGCGCCAGGCGCGGGTATTGCGCCAGCAGGCTGACGCCCTGCAGGCGGCTGGCCGTGGCCGAGAAAGAGGCCACGTCAAGGGATTCGGGGGCGTAGTCGGATTGCATCGGGCGAGTGTAGGGCGGGCGGCCTGCGTTCCGCGCTGGCCGGGAATGGCGTTCATTTCCGGTCAGTTTGCGCTACTTGATTGATAGCGAGATGTCCTAGTGAAATGTGCGCAGAGCGGTATTTCAGAGCCATGAATTTGCTCCTGTTTTTGATGTATGCAGCCGTCCTAGACAATCGCGCCTTCGCTTCTTCGCAAAAGGACTTTCCGGATCATGACCCGCCAGTATTTCGGCACCGACGGCATACGCGGCACGGTGGGGCAGCCGCCCATCACGCCTGATTTCGTGCTGCGCCTGGGGCACGCCGTGGGCCGCGTGCTCAAGCGCCAGTCACAAAGCGCACAAGGCCAGTCAGGCAGCCCGCTCGTGCTCATTGGCAAAGACACGCGCATTTCCGGCTACATGCTGGAAAGCGCGCTCGAATCGGGCCTGAACTCCGCTGGCGTGGGCGCGCTGCTGCTCGGCCCCGTGCCCACGCCCGCCGTGGCCTACCTCACGCGGGCGCAGCGCGCCAGCCTGGGCGTGGTCATCAGCGCCAGCCACAACCGCTACGCCGACAACGGCATCAAGTTTTTCAGCGCCGATGGCGCCAAGCTGCCCGACGAATGGGAGCAGCAAGTGGAAGCGGCGCTGCAAGAAGCCCCGCAATGGGTGGAATCGGCCGCGCTGGGCCGCTCGCGCCGGCTGGACGACGCGGCGGGCCGCTACATCGAGTTCTGCAAAAGCACTTTCGGCGCAGATTTGAGTTTGCGCGGGCTGAAGATCGTGGTGGACGCAGCCCACGGCGCGGCCTACCAGATCGCCCCGGCCGTTTTTCACGAGCTGGGGGCCGAAGTCATCGCCATTGGCAACCAGCCCGACGGCCTGAACATCAACGACGGCGTGGGCGCCACGCATCCGCAGGCCTTGCAGCAGGCCGTGCGTCGGCATGGCGCGCACATTGGCATTGCGCTGGATGGCGACGCCGACCGCCTGCAAATGGTGGATGGGCACGGGCGCCTTTACACCGGCGACGAGCTGCTTTACCTGCTGGCGCTGCACCGGCTGGAGCAAGGCGCGCCCCTGGCGGGCGTGGTGGGCACGCTCATGACCAACATGGCTGTGGAGCTGGCGCTGCAACAGCGCGGCCTGCAACTCGTGCGCGCGAAAGTGGGCGACCGCTACGTGCTCGAAGAACTGATGGCGCGCCGCTGGCCGCTGGGCGGCGAAGGATCGGGCCACCTGCTCGTGCTCGACAAGCACACCACGGGCGACGGCATCGTCAGCGCCCTGCAAGTGCTCCACGCGCTGGTGCAAACGGGCCGCACGCTGGCCGAAGCGCTGGCAGGCGTGCAGCTTTTTCCGCAGCCGCTCATCAACGTGCGCCTGGCCCCCGGCCAAGACTGGCAAAACAACCCCCGCCTGCAACAGGCCACGCGCGCCGCCGAAGCCGAACTGGGCCGCGCGGGCCGCGTGCTCATTCGCGCCAGCGGCACCGAACCGCTGGTGCGCGTGATGGTCGAGTGCCCCGATGCCGCCCAGGCCCAGCGCCTGGCCCAGTCGCTGGCCGATGCCTTGCGGGCGGGCTGAAAGCCCGTAGCTGGCGCGGCCTTGGGCGCTATGCGGCGTTGCGAATCTTCGCCGGGCAACCCAAGCCCGTCCGTGGTTTGAGCCTTGCAGCCCATCCCAATCCGCTTCTTCACGCTCCTTCACCCCTTGCGGGCCAAACTTCTGAACAGGATTTCCCTGCGCAATCAACAGCCCTGAACGGCGGCCGTGATGGCGTATTTGAGCCAGACGTTCACGGCGTGCGCCTGAAAAGCTGCTGCGCGATGCGCAGCGCCACCAGCAGGGAAAGCACCGGCACCGACAGCGTGTACCACCACTGCGGCAGGCCCAGGCCGGGGGAAGTCACGCCGGTTTCATAGTCGTCCCAGAACATCAGCGCCCCCTGCCAGGCCAGCACGCCAAACACCGCCAGCGCGCACAGCAAGGCGAAGCGCCGCTGCCAGCGCCGCCAGCGCGGCGGCAACTTGTCCGCCAGAAAAGTGATGGCCAGGTGATGCCCGCGCGTGAACGCCGTGGCCGCGCCCACGAAGGTGAGCGCCACCAGCAGAAACACCGAGAACTCTTCCGTGAACGCCAGCGAAATGCTGCTGAGGTAGCGCGTGAGCACATTCGCCAGCGTGATCAGGCACAGCGCCGCCATGATGGCTGCGGCCACCGCCTCCTCCACATGAAAAGGGCGCGGCGGGCGCGCCGCCGGGCCGCCCGCCTCTGGCGCAACAGGCGGCATATCGGGCGGCATATTGGCGGGCGGCATGGCGGGCGGCATGGCGGGCGATTGCATTTGCCTTTCGCTCATGGCCGGCCCTTACTGGCGCGAAGCGGCCACCGCCTGCTGCGCCTTGCGCACCAGGTCAGCGCCAATCACGGGCGTCCACTTCTCGATCACCGGCTGCGTGGCGCGCGCGAAAGCTTGCTGCTCCCCGGGCGTGAGCACCGTCACCTTCGCGCCAGCGGCAGCGGCCTCTTTCAACAGCGCGTCGTCGCTGCCCGTCACGCCCTTGCGGGCATCGGCGATTTCAGCCCTGGCCGCTTCAATGGCCGCCTCGCGCACGATTTTCTGGTCTTCAGGCGACCAGCTCTTCCATGCTTTTTGCGAGACGGCGAAAATCAGCGGGTCATTCACGTAATTCCATTTGGTCAGATATTTCTGGTTCAGCCCCGTCATTTTGGCCGCCACGAAGATGGAAACCGGGTTTTCCTGCCCGTCCACCGCGCCGCTTTGCAACGCCGGCTGCGCATCGGCAAATGACATTTGCGTGGGGTTGGCTCCCAGCGCCGCGTAAATGTCATTGAAAATGGGCGAGCCGACCGTGCGGAATTTCATGCCCTTCAAATCTTCCGGCTTGCGGATTTCACGCTTTGAATTGCTGATTTCACGCGCGCCATTTTCACCCCAGGCCAGCGGCACCACGCCGCGCTTTTCCACCAGCGCGAAAAGCTCCTTGCCCACTTCGCCGTCAATCAGCGCGTCAAACGCCTTTTCATCCGGCACCAGAAACGGCAGCAAAAACAGATTCAGCTCCTTGACGTGCGGCGCCCAGTTGATGACCGAGGACACATTGAAATCCAGCGCGCCCTGCCGCAGCGCCGTGAATTCGCGCGTGGTCTCGCCGCCCACCAGCGAAGAGCCGGGATACCACTTCACATGAATGCGCCCGTTCGTGCGCTCATTCACCAGCTTCGCCCACAGCTCGGCCCCGCGCCCCAGCGCAAAGGCATTGTTCACATTGGTGGACATCCGGTATTCCGGCTTGTACTGGCCTTGCGCCCACGCGGCGGGCGCGGCAGCCAGCGTGGCAGCAGCGGCCAAAGCAGTCATCAGGATTTTGAAAACGGGTTTCATAGGTGTTGCTCCAACAAGGAAAAGAGAGGGAAGAGGCCGTGCGGCATCAGGGCTGGAAACAGGATTGAGAGCAGTGCTGAAATCAGTGCAAAAAAGGCCGTTGGTCCCCGTGGAATCTGCGCGGGCAGCTATCAAATTTGAAGTGAATGGGGCTTTGCGCCAGCAATGCGCGGCCTCACCGCCGCAGCAGCGCACGGGCTGCTGCCGCCACTTTTTCCGCTCCCACGCGCGACTCGTCTTCCAGCGCGGGCGCGTAGCCCACGGGAATGCGGGGCGCGCCCAGGCGGGCGACTTTGGCGCCGGTGTGTTCAGCCACCGTGGCGGCCACTTCGGCGCCAAAGCCGGCAACCTGCACGGCCTCATGGGTGACGAGCACGCGGCCCGTGCGGGCGGCGGCTTCGAGCACGGCGCCCTGGTCCCAGGGCCAGAGGGTGCGCAAGTCCAGCACTTCGGCGTGTATGCCTTGCTGCGCCAGTTGCTGCGCGGCTTCTTGCGCCACAAGGGCCTGGCGCGACCAGGCGACGATGAGCAAGTCCTGCCCTTCGTGCAGGCGGGCGGCCTTGCCCAGCGGCACGGCATGGCCTGCGGGCACTTCGCCCTGGCGGCTCCAGAGCTCCTTGTGCTCCATGTAAACCACGGGGTCGCCGCTGGCCAGCGCCGCGTGCAGCAGGCCGTAGTTGTCGGCGGGCGTGGCGGGGGTGACGACGGTCAGGCCCGGTATGTGCGCGAACCATGCTTCCAGCGACTGCGAGTGCTGCGCGGCGGAGGCGCTCCACAGCCCGATGGGCATGCGCATGACGAGCGGCACGCGGCCCTGGCCGCCGAACATGAAGCGGTTTTTGGCGGCCTGGTTCACCACTTCGTCGATGGCGCACAGCGCGAAATCAACCACGCGCAGCTCCACCACGGGGCGCAGGCCTGCCAGGGCCATGCCCACGCCTGCGCCGACGATGGCGGCCTCCGAAATGGGCGTGTCCATGATGCGTTCGGGGCCAAAGCGTTTTGCCAGCGGCTGGCCGTTCGGATCGTCCGGATCGCGATACTGGCCGAACACGCCGCCCCGGCCCAGGTCTTCGCCCAGGGCGAGCACGCGCTCATCGGCCTGCATGGCTTCAGCCAGCGCCAGCGCGGCGGCCTGCGCGTAGGTGAGGGTGCGCGCTTGCGTCATTTCCAGACTCCTTCGCCGGTGTTGGCGATTTCCTGATAGGCCGCCTCGCGGGCGGGGAAAGGGGCGGCTTCGGCGGCGGCCAGGGCGGCGTCAATTTCGGCCCTGGCCTCGCGCTCGATGGCATCGGCCTGTGCGGCCAGGCCCTGCCGCTCCAGCGCGGCGCGGGCGCGGCGGATGGGATCGTCCGCCAGGGCGCGCTCCACGTCCTGCGGCTTGCGGTAGGCGGCTTTATCGACGGAGACGTGGCCCTTTTGCCGCTCGGTCATGGCGTGCAGCAGGCGCGGGCCGCTGCCGCCGCGCACTTGGGCAATCAGGCGGCCCGCTTCGCGGCAGACGGCCTGCACGTCATTGCCGTCCACCTTCACGCCGGGCACGCCCAGTGCGGCGGCGCGCCCGCTCGCGCCTTCGCCGCCTGTCATGGGGGCCGATTCAGTGGTGGCGGAAATGCGGTTGTCCTCGCACACGAAGAGCACGGGCAGCCCGTACACCACGGCCCAGTTCAGCGCCTCCAGAAAGGGGCCGCGATTGATGGCCCCGTCGCCAAAAAAGCTCACGGCCACCTCGCCCCGCCCGCGCCGCTTGAGCGCGTGCGCCGCGCCTGCCGCTATGGCCAGGCCCGCAGCCACCACGCCGTTGGCGCCCAGCATGCCCACGGAAAAATCGGCAATGTGCATGGAGCCGCCCTTGCCCTGGTTGTAGCCCGTGGCGCGGCCAAACAGCTCGGCCATCATGCGCGCCGGATCGGCCCCTTTGGCCAGCGTGTGGCCGTGGCCGCGATGGGTGGACGTGATGAGGTCCGAGGGGCGCAAATGCGCGCACACCCCCGCTGGCACGGCCTCCTGCCCCGTGGACAGATGCAGCGGCCCGCGCACCAGCGCCGGCTTGGCCGAGGCGCTCAGGCCCCAGGCCTGCACGCCGCCCTGGCTGGCCTCTTCGGCGGCATCTTCAAAAGCGCGTATGCGCACCATCGTGCGATACAGCGAAAGCAAATCGGTCATGAAAAAGACTTTGGTGGCAAAGCGGCAAATTATCCTGGCCAGACCTGCCGCGCAAAGGGCTGCTTCAGACTGTTTGCTCATATGTTTATGGCCGCGCGGCAAGGCGGCCGGCCGGGGCCGCGCCTGCGTCGCAGCGGCTGATGAGCCGCCCGCGCGCTTTTTAACGCTTTTGCCGGAAAAGGCATTTCTGAAAATGCATTCGCCCGGATTTGTGTTCACGCAATAAATACCTGGCAAATATCTTTCCGTTTATGGCTGCGCGAATGAAATACAAATAAGCCGCTCGCGCCGGAGGCATTCGCAATAGAATATTTCTCGAATAATGCAATTCACGCAAAACCATCCTTTCCACCCGCTTTGCTCCATCATGACTTACACCGTTTTGATTCCCGCCCGCCTGGCTTCCACGCGCCTGCCGAACAAACCTCTGGCTGATGTGGCGGGCAAGCCCCTGGTGGTGCGCGTGGCCGAGCGCGCCTTGCAAAGCCGTGCCGCGCAAGTGGTGGTGGCGGCGGACGCGCCGGAAATCCTGGCCGCCTGCGCCGCGCACGGCGTGCGGGCCGTGGGCACCCGCGCCGGCCACCCCAGCGGCAGCGACCGGCTGGCCGAAGCCTGCGCCCTGCTGGGGCTGGATGGCGATGACGTGGTGGTGAACGTGCAAGGCGACGAGCCGCTGATCGACCCCGCGCTGATCGACGCCGTGGCCGCCCTGCTGCCCGCCATGCCCGCAGCGCAAATGGGCACCGCCGCGCATGCCATCGACAGCGTGGCCGATTTCGTGAACCCCAATGTGGTGAAAGTGGCAACCGACGCGCAGGGCCTGGCGCTGACCTTCAGCCGCGCCCCGCTGCCCTGGTGGCGCGATGGCTTTGCCAGCGGCATTCACGCGCTGCCGCAGCCTGCGCCGCTGCGCCACATTGGCATCTACAGCTACCGGGCGGCGTTTCTGCGCGGTTTTCCGCAAATGCAGCCCGCGCCCATTGAGCAGACGGAATCGCTGGAGCAATTGCGCGCGCTCTGGCACGGCCACCGCATTGCCGTGCATGTGGCCGCCAGCGCGCCCGGCGCGGGAGTGGACACGCCAGAAGACCTGGCCCGCGTGCGGGCCGTTTTCGCGCGCCAGCCGCAGGAGCAGCGCGGCTGACGGATGAAGCGGAGCTTTCAGCGCGGCCCCGCCCGCCGGCAGTACGCCAAAAACAGGAGCAAATTCAGGAGGTCAGAAATACCGTCTCGCGCAATATCCACTAGGACATCATGCTATGGATATGGGAGCGAAAAACTGATAAGTCTCTGCGGCCTGCCGGGCAAACGCTTTCCACAGAACCTGTTCACTGTCTGGGCGCGAGAGGCGCAAATCGGAGTCGGGGAGGGCGACAAGGCGCAAGCCGCAGCCCGGCGAGATGTTCGCAACGCCCACAAACGCTTGAGGCCGCGCTTTTCATTCGCACTTTTTGTGCTCACAAACAGACTGCGGATCAGGCTTGCGGGCTTTCAGTAGCGGTAGCTCACGCGCAGCCAGAAGGCGCGGCCCGGCTCGTTCAGGCGCGATAGCGGCTCGACCAGCGAGCGGGGCGTGCCTGGAGCGGCGCCTGCGGACAGATGCTCGCTGTATTGGCGGTTGAACAGGTTGTCGATGCCTGCGCTGAACGTCAGGCCGCGCTGGATTTGCCAGCTTGCGTCGAGCGACACCGTGGCATGGCCGGGCGTGGGGCCTTGGTCGAAGCCGTCCACGCCGCCCGTGCCGTAGTCGATGTGCTTTTGGCGCATGGCCGCCAGCAGCTTCACGCCGGCCGACAGGCCGCCTTGCGCGTAGCGCGCCTCCAGCGTGGCCGTCAGCGGCGGGCGCTGGGGCAAGCTGGTGTGGCGCGTGAGGTTGAAGCCGCGCACCCAGGCCAGCGAGGCGCGGGCCGACCAGGCGGGCGTGATTTGCGCGTGCGCCTGGGCTTCCAGCCCGAACTGGCGGGCATCGATGTTTTCCACAAAGATGGCAGGCCGCCAGTGAAACAGCAGGTAGTCCCTGGAGCGGCCATAAAAGCCCGACACCTGGGCGCTCCAGCGCCCGCGCTGCATGGCAAAGCCCGCGTCCAGTTGCGTGAGCCGCTCGGGCCGCAGGCTGGCATAGCTGGCGCCGCCCACGCGTTCGTTGATCCACATGTATTCCCAGTAGTCGGGAAAACGCTGGCTGTGCCCCAGGCCCGCGTAGAAGCTGCCCCACTGCGGCACGTCGCGCTCGTAGCGCACAAAGCCGCTGCGCAGCGTGCGCCGCGAAGCAGCTTTCACTGAAGGCATTTCCATTTCCACGCGGTCCAGCCGCGCGCCGCCTGCCAGGCGCTGCGTGTTGGCTGCGTCCAGCGGCCACAAAAGCTCGGTGAAAGCGCCGGTCTTGGTCACGTCGTGGTACTTCTGCAATTCAATGCGGCGGTAATCGGTGGTGTTGCGCTCAACCACATCCGGCGGCAGGCCGGGCACGCCCACCAGCGAGGGATAGAACATGGCCATGCGGTTGAAGGTGCGCACGCGCTGGCGGTCCAGCCCCAGCGTCCAGATCACGTTTTTCGCCGGCTCCAAATCCACGCTCAAGCGCCCCTGATCCAGCTTGTTTTGCGGGTTCATCACCATCAGGATGCCTTCCCACGAAGGGTGGATGGTGCGCATGCTGTAGTTGTCCATCACATGATCGGCGTGGCTGTGGTGGATGAAGGCGTCAATGCGCTTGACCCAGGGCGAGACAGCCTGTTTTTCCAGCTTCAGCTTCCACCAGGCGCGGTGCAGGCGCGTGGCGTCGGAGTGGCGGTCGGCATAGTCCGCCTGCCCGTCGCTGGCGCCGCCCGCCAGCTCCAGCAGCGTGCGCGCGTCAGGCGTCCAGCCCAGCGCCGCATCGCCGCTCCAGCGCCGCCAGGCCGAATGCACCCGCAGGCTCGCGCCGTCTTTGTACGACTGGCTCTCCGAACGCGTGGCGCCCACGCGCCCGTACCACTGCGCATGGCCTGCCAGCACTTCGGCCATCTGGTCATTGCGCCCGAAGCTGCCTGCCAGCGCCGCGCCGTCAAAGCGGATGCCGGGCTGCTCGAAAACGGGCCTGCGCCGCTTGAACTCCACCACGCCTGCCGACATGCCCGCGCCGTGCGACACGCTTTGCGGCCCCTTGATGAGCGTGACTTGCTCGTAGGCATCAGGGTAGATGTATGACAGCGGCGAATCCATGCGCTGCCAGCAGCTGCCGTACAGCTCCACGCCATCGGCCAGGATGCCCAGCCGCGAGCCAGACATGCCGCGCAGCACCGCCTCCGAGTTTCCGCCGCCCTTGCGCAGCGCCGCAAAGCCCGGCATGCGCGTCAGAAAGCGCGCCGCATCGGCGCTTTGCAGCGGCTGCCCGGCCGAACGCGTTTCAACCTGCGTTTGCAAAGCAGGCGTCTCGCGCCGGCCCTGCACCACCACCGTGGCCAGCTGCGGCGCGGCGTCTTCCTCATCCGCCGTGCGTTTGTGCGCCGCGCCTGCTCCTTCAGCCCACGCCGCCTGAAAGCTTTGAACGAGCAGCGGAAATATGACCCAGAAAATGGTTTTTTTCATTTGCGAAATCCTTTTCAACTGCAATTTCGACCCGTGAGCGGATAATAACCGATTAAACCATTTTCAATCAGACGGCGGCAATATAAAAAGGCAAAACATGGTTGATATTGGTTGATTTTCTCGGAAAATGAATTGATATTTGTGAATTCATCCGGCTGCGCGCTGAATTCATTTGCCAGAAATCAATCATCCCTGCCAGCAGCGCCGCCTCCGTCAGGAACCATGCACGCGGCCCGTCTGAGAGCCTGCCCATGATCTGGCCTCGACGGGGGCGGCCAGCCCGCACTCCCTGCGTGCGTGCGCAGGCCGCCTGCTACAGTCCTTGCCTTCACACTTTGACCGAGGAACACACATGAGCACTGCCCCGAAGAACGCGCCGCCTGCCAATGCCGCTGAAGAAAAAGCCAAGGCGCTGCAAGCCGCGCTGGCGCAGATTGAAAAGCAGTTTGGCAAGGGCGCGATCATGCGGCTGGGCGAGGGCGAGAAGGCGGAAGACATCCAGGTGGTGTCCACCGGCTCGCTGGGGCTGGATGTGGCGCTGGGCGTGGGCGGGCTGCCGCGCGGGCGGGTGATTGAAATCTTCGGGCCTGAATCCAGCGGCAAAACCACGCTCACGCTGCAAGTGGTGGCCGAAATGCAAAAACTCGGCGGCACCTGCGCTTTCATCGACGCCGAGCACGCGCTGGACACCAGCTACGCCGAAAAACTGGGCGTCAAACTCTCGGACATTCTCATCAGCCAGCCCGACACGGGCGAGCAGGCGCTGGAAATCGTCGATTCGCTGGTGCGCTCCGGCGCGGTGGATCTGGTGGTTGTGGACTCGGTGGCGGCGCTGGTGCCCAAGGCTGAAATCGAGGGCGACATGGGCGACAGCCTGCCCGGCCTGCAAGCGCGGCTGATGAGCCAGGCGCTGCGCAAGCTCACGGCCAGCATCAACCGCACCAACTGCACGGTGATCTTCATCAACCAGATTCGCATGAAGATTGGCGTGATGTTCGGCAGCCCCGAAACCACCACGGGCGGCAACGCGCTGAAGTTCTACGCCTCGGTGCGGCTGGACATCCGCCGCACTGGCTCCATCAAGAAGGGCGAGGAGCCGATTGGCAATGAAACGCGCGTGAAGGTGGTGAAAAACAAAGTCAGCCCGCCTTTCAAGCAGGCGCAGTTCGACATCCTCTACGGCCAGGGCATCAGCCGCGAAGGCGAAATCATCGACATGGGCGTGGAAGCCAAGGTGGTGGAAAAGTCCGGCGCCTGGTACGCCTACCAGGGCGAAAAAATCGGCCAGGGCCGCGACAACGCCCGCACTTTCCTGCGCGAAAACCCGGAGCTGGCGCGCGAAATCGAGAACAAGGTGCGCGAGTCGCTGGGCATTGCCGCGCGGCCAGCGGCCGTGGCCGCGTCCGCCAGCCTTGATGCCAAGCCCGCCAAGGGCCGCAAAGCCGCTGCCGATGGCGGCGAGGGCGAAGCCGCTGCGCCGCAGCCATGAGGCGCCGCCATGGGAACAGGCTCTGAAAGCCTGTTCAAAGGACAGCCTCTCAGGCCGCTGCTTCCGTGGTGCTGACGCGCACTTGGCCCGTTAGCAGCTTGTGAACGGGGCAGGCATCGGCAATTTGCATCAGGCGGGCGCGCTGTCCGGCATCCAGATCGCCCTCCAGCCGGATCACGCGCGCGATGTCATTGCCCGCGCCCGCCTCGGGCTTGCCTTGGGGATTGAGCTGCAAATCCACCGTCACGCCGGTCAGCGGCCATCCTTTGCGCTGGGCGTACATGCGCAAGGTGATGGCGGTGCAGGCGCCCAGCGCGCCCAGCAGCATGCGGTCGGGCGTGGTGGCCGTGTTCTGGCCGCCTGCGTCTTCAGGCTCGTCAGACAGCCATTGGTGGCCCAGGTTGTCATTCAGCTGAACGCGGTAGGGCTGCGGCAGCTGGGTGACGGCGACAGCGGCGTGAGGATGGTTCATGTTGGTCTCCTGGCAAGATGGTTTCGTGCAATTCGAACGGCGGGCCGCCCGCGTAAAAAGTGGCGTGTGAGAGCGGCCCGGGCGCATTTTCCGGCAGCGCCGGAGCCAGGCTGTTTCCCGCGCGCTGGCGGAGAGCAAACCGCCCAGCCGCCTCAAGTGCCTAAGTCCAGGCCAAGCATCACTAATTAGCTCCTCTATTTATAGCTAGACGTCCTAGTTCATAAAGCGCAGAAGGGCATTTTCCTGTCCCTGAATTTGCTCCTTTTTCTGATGATTCTGGATTGCCGAAGCCAGCCTGAGCGCTTGTTTGCCGCTTGTCTGCGGCGAAAAGTGCGGACTCGGACACTTGTGGGTGTTGCAAACGCTTCGCCGGGCAGTGTGTGATTCATCAGGCTTGCCTGCGGCTCGCGCCTTGCCAACGCATTCTGATTCGCTGCCACACCCCGGCGTTCTTTTTGCCCGGTTGCGCATTTGTTTTCATGAAAATGAATTTCGGGAAATTTTGAAAATCAACGGCATTGGCGGACTGATTTTTGATAATGACCTGAAAACACCGCAAAACAAATCGGCGCCTTTTGTGTTCCGCCCTGCGTCTGATTGAAAAACAAGGCATGGATGGCAGGGCGCAAAGAAGGCAAAGAGGGGCGGCGCTACAATTCACCATTTTCGCGGCGCTTTTGCCGTATTCCGCTCATTGAAATAATCCCGGTCATGTCTGATATCTCCGCACTTCCAGCTTCCAGCGCAGCCGCGCGTGAAATTGCCGCCCGGCAAGGCTTGCAGCCTGTGGCGCAGGGTATTGCGCCAGTGCATGAAATCGTGGCGGAACTCAAGGCCGGCCGCATGGTGATTCTGGTGGACGAGGAAGACCGCGAGAACGAGGGCGATCTGGTGCTGGCGGCTGATTTCGTGACGCCGGAGGCCATCAACTTCATGGCCACGCACGCGCGCGGGCTGATTTGCCTGACGCTCACGCAAGAGCGCTGCCAGCAGCTGGGCCTGTCGCCCATGAGCCAGCACAACGGCGCGCGTTATGGCACGGCCTTTACCACTTCCATCGAGGCGGCCGAGGGCGTGACCACCGGCATTTCAGCCGCCGACCGCGCGCGCACCATCAAAACGGCGGTGGCGCGGCAGGCCAGGCCGCAAGACCTAGTGCAGCCGGGGCATGTGTTTCCCATTCAGGCCGTGCAAGGCGGCGTGCTGATGCGCGCGGGGCACACCGAGGCCGGGTGCGATTTGACGCGCATGGCCGGCTGCACGCCCGCTGCCGTTATTTGCGAAATCATGAATGCCGACGGCACGATGGCGCGGCTGTCCGATTTGCAGCTTTTCGCCGCGCAGCACGGGCTGAAGATCGGCACGATTGCCGATTTGATTGAGTACCGCAGCCGCAATGAAACGCTGGTGAGCCGCGTGGCCGCGCGCCCCATGATGACGGCGCATGGCGAGTTCATGGCGCAGCTGTGGCGCGATGCGCCCAGCGGCGCGCTGCATCTGACGCTGACCAAAGGCCAGTGGCAGCCCGATGAAGAAGTGCCCGTGCGCGTACATGAGCCGCTTTCGGTGCTGGACGCGCTGGAGCCGGGCCGCGCCATGCACTCTTGGAGCGTGGATGCGAGCCTGGCCTTCATCGCCAAGACCGGGCGCGGCGTGGCCGTGCTGCTCAATTGCGGCGAAAGCGCCGATCAGCTGCTGGCGCAGTTTGAGGGCAAGGCGCGCGCCAGCCATGCGCCCGAGCGCGGACGCATGGATTTGCGCAGCTACGGCGTGGGCGCGCAAATCCTGCGCGAGCTGGGCGTGCGCCGCATGCAGCTGCTGGGCATGCCGCGCCGCCTGCCGAGCATGGCCGGCGGCTTCGGGCTGGAGGTGACGGGGCACCTTTCACCGCAGCAAGAGCCGCAGGCGCAAGGCTGAAGCCGCTGCGTCGGCTGCTCCTGCCTTATTCATCCCACTGAACTGATTCACAAGAGAAAGAGCTTTTTCATGTTTGAAGCCAATCGCGGCGCGGCGCCCCAGCTGGACGGCGCAGGCCTGGTCATCGGCATCGTGCAGGCGCGTTTCAATGCCGGTATCACGCAGGCGCTGGCCCAAGGCTGCCTGCAAGAGCTGGCGGCGCTGGGCGTGGCCGCCGCCGACATCACGCATGTGCAAGTGCCCGGCGCGCTGGAAGCGCCGCTGGCGCTGCACGCGCTGGCGGCCACGGGCCGGTTTGACGCGCTGGTGGCGCTGGGCTGCGTGATTCGCGGCGAGACCTACCACTTTGAGCTGGTGGCCAATGAATCGGGCGCGGGCGTGTCGCGCGTGTCGCTGGATCACGGCCTGCCCATTGCCAACGCCATCATCACCACCGAAGACGAGGCGCAGGCCATCGCCCGTCTGGACAAGGGGCGCGAAGCCGCCCGCGTGGCCGTGGAAATGGCCCGCCTGTTGCAAAAGGTGCGGGCATGAGCGGCGGCTTTGGCATGAACGGCGGCAATGGCGCCAGCGGCGCGGGTGAAGTGTTCATTCCCGGCCTGGGGCCGCAGCCTGGCCCAGCCACAGACGCTGGCGACGCCCCGAAAGCCCGGAGAACCGCCAGGCCGCCCAAACTCACGGGCGGCACACGCAAATCCTCCATCAAGTCGGCCCGTTCGCGGGCGCGTGAATTTGCCTTGCAGGGGCTGTATCAATTTCTGGTGGGCAAGGGCGAAGCCGGCGCGATTGACGCCTTCACGCGCGATCTTTCCGGCTTTCACAAGTGCGACTCGGCCCATTACGACGCGCTCCTGCACGGCTGCATTGAGCAAAGCCAGGAGCTGGACGCGCTGATCGAGCCGCAGCTGGACCGCAGGCTGGCCGAGCTGTCGCCCATCGAGCATGCGTGCATGTGGATGGGCGCATTTGAATTCCTGCGCTGCCCCGACGTGCCCTGGCGCGTGGTGCTGAACGAATACATCGAGCTGGCCAAGGACTTTGGCGGCACCGACGGGCACAAATACGTGAACGCCGTGCTCAACGGCATGGCGCCCCGCCTGCGCCCGCACGAGGTGCAGGCCGACCGCGCCGCAGGCAAGGCCAGCAAAGGCGAGAGCAGGCCATGAGTTTTCGCCCCTCGCAGCGCGCGCAGCGCATCGAGCCTTTTTACGTGATGGAAATGGCCAAGCACGCCGCCGCGATGCAGACGCAAGGCGGGCCGCCCATGATCCGCCTGAACATAGGCGAGCCAGATTTCACCGCCCCGCCGCTGGTGCAAGAGGCCGCCGAACGCGCCATACGCGAGGGGTGCACGCAATACACCCACGCCTGCGGCCTGCCCGAGCTGCGCGAGCGCATCAGCGGCTGGTACGCCAGCCGCTTTGGCGTGAGCGTGCCCGCCAGCCGCATCATCGTGACAGCGGGCGCTTCGGCCGCACTGCAACTGGCCTGCCTGGCCCTGCTGGACGAGGGCGACGAAGTGCTGATGCCCGACCCCTGCTACCCCTGTAACCGCCAGTTTGTCGCCAGCGCGGGCGCGCGGGCCGTGCTGCTGCCCGCCTCGGCGCAGGCGCGCTTTCAGCTGGATGCGCAGCAGGTGCAGGCCGCCTGGGGCGCGCGCACGCGCGGCGTGCTGCTGGCTTCGCCTTCCAACCCCACGGGCACTTCGATTGCTGCCGACGAACTGGCGCGCCTGCACGCCGCCGTGCAAGGCCGGGAAGGCTTCACGCTGGTGGACGAGATTTACCTGGGCCTGAGCTTTGACGCGGCCTACGGCCAAAGCGCCCTGCGCCTGTCGCCCGACATCATCAGCATCAACAGCTTCAGCAAATATTTCTGCATGACGGGCTGGCGGCTGGGCTGGATGGTGGTGCCCCCGCGCATGGCGCAGCTGGTGGAGCAGCTGGCGCAGCACCTGTTCATTTGCCCCAGCGCCGTGGCGCAGCATGCCGCGCTGGCCTGCTTTGAGCCTGAAAGCCTGGCCGAATACGAGCGCCGCCGCGCCGAATTCAAGGCGCGGCGCGACTGGTTCGTGCCGCAGCTGGCCGCGCTGGGCCTGCAGGTGCCCGTCATGCCAGACGGCGCTTTCTACGCCTGGGCTGATTGCGCCGAAGCCGCCCGCCGCCTGGGCGGCGAAGGCATGAACAGCTGGGACTTCGCCTTCGCCCTGATGGAGCGCGCGCGCCTGGCCGTCACGCCCGGGCGCGATTTCGGCGCCAACGGCACGGCCCGCTGCGTGCGTTTTTCCACCGCCAACGCCCTGCCGCAGTTGCAGGAAGCCGTGGCCCGCATGAAAGCGCTGCTCGCATGACCGCCCCCGCCAGCTTCATCTACGCCGCCCGCATTTACTGGGAAGACACCGATGCGGGCGGTATCGTCTATTACGCCAACTACCTGCGCTTTTTCGAGCGCGCCCGCACCGAATGGCTGCGCGCGCGCGGCCTGGGCCAGCGCAGTCTGAGCGAGCGGCAAGGCGGCATGTTCGTCGTCAGCCGCGCCAGCGTGAACTACCTGCATCCGGCGCGGCTGGATGACCGCATCGCCGTCACCGCCACGCTGGAGCAGGCGGGCGCGGCCTCGCTGCTCATCGGCCAGCAAATCTGGCTGCAAGGCGGGCAAACCGATGCGCCTGATGCGCCCGAAGCGGCCCGCGCGGGCCGCCTGCTCGTCACCGGCCAGTTCCGCCTGGCCTGGGTCAGCGCCGAAGGCATGCGGCCCGAACGCATTCCGCCCCTTCTGCTTGAGCGCCTGCGCGGCTGAAGGCTCCGTTTTCACCACACAGCCAAACCAACCATGAACCAGGAACTCTCCATCTTCCAGCTCATCTTGCACGCCAGCTTCGTCGTGCAGGCCGTCATGCTGCTGCTGCTGCTGGTCTCCGTGGCCAGCTGGGCCGCCATCATCCGCAAAGCCTCCGCGCTGCGCGCCATTCAGCGGCAAAACAGCCAGTTCGAGAGCGATTTCTGGTCGGGCGCCAGCCTGAACGACTTGTACGACAACGCCAGCCGCAACGCCGGCCAGATCGGCCCGCTGGAGCGCATCTTCGCCTGCGGCATGCGCGAGTATCAAAAGCTGCGCGAGCGCCGCATCGCCGACCCCGGCACGCTTTTGGACGGCGCGCGCCGCGCCATGCGCGCCAGCTTCCAGCGCGAGATGGACGCCGCCGAAACGCACCTGTCGCTGCTGGCCTCCGCAGGCTCGGTCAGCCCTTACGTGGGCCTGTTCGGCACCGTCTGGGGCATCATGCACGCCTTCACCGGCCTGGCCGGCTTGCAGCAAGTCACCCTCGCCACCGTCGCCCCCGGCATTGCCGAGGCGCTCGTGGCCACGGCGCTGGGCCTGTTCACCGCCATTCCCGCCGTGCTGGCCTACAACCGCTTTGCGCGCGACATCGACCGTCTCGCCACCCGGCAGGAAACCTTCATCGAAGAATTCACCAACATCCTCCAGCGCAACCTCGGCGCTCCGGCGCCTGCTTCCCCAGCCGCCGCGCGCATCTGACGCCCGCCCCAAGGAGAAACGCCCATGCCCGCCGTCGCCTCCCGTGGCCGTGGCCGCCGCTCCGTCAATGAAATCAACATGGTTCCCTTCATTGACGTGATGCTGGTGCTGCTCATCATCTTCATGGTCACCGCCACCGTCATCACCCCTGGCGCCATCAACGTGCCCACCGCTGGCAAATCCTCCCGCCCGCCTGAAAACTACATGATCGTCGCCATTGACGACAAAGGCGTCTACAGCCACAACACGGGCCGCACCGGCGGCAAGGACACCCCCTTGCAGCCCGCCCAGAGCGAAGCCGCCCTCATCGCCAGCGTGCAGCAGGCCCTGGCCGGCCAGCCCGACATGCCCGTGCTCCTGGCCGCCGACAAGAACCTGCCCTACCAGCAAGTCATGAGCCTCATGGGCCGCCTGCGCGAAGCGGGCGTGCAGCGCATCGCGCTCTCCGTGAAATAAGCCCTGCCCTTTTCGGCAGCTACCAAGCAAGGCCCGCCATGCCCGACATGAACCCGGCCCCCGCAGACCCGGCCGAACTCGCCCCGCCGCCCGAACCCAGCCTGCTCACCGCCTTGCCCTGGGCCATTGGCGCACACGTGGCGCTGCTGCTTGTGTTCGCGCTGCTCAGCATGAGCTGGCGGCGCAGCGAAGAGCAAAGCGAAGCCATCGAAGCCGAAATCTGGGCTGCCAGCGTGCAGCAGGCCGCCCCCCGCGCCGTGCGCACCGCCCCGCAGCCCAGGCCCCAGCCCGCGCCAGAACCCAGGCCCAAACCGCAGCCTGCGCCTGAACCCAAACCCAGGCCCCCGGCTCCCCAGCCTGACGCCCGCGAAGCCGACATCGCCCGCGAGCAGAAAGAAAAAGAACAGCAGCGCCAGCGCCAGCTCGAGCAACAGCGCCAGGAAAAACTGCGCCTGGAAAAGGAACGCGCCGAAAAAGAACGGCAGGACAAGCTGCGCGAAGAAAAAGAACGCCAGGAAAAAGAAAAACAGCAGAAAGAACGTGCCGAAAAGGAAAAAGAGCGCCAGAAAGAGAAAGAGCGCCTCGAAAAACAGCTTCAGCAGGAAAAAGAAAAACTCGACCGCGAGCGCCGCGCCGAAGAACGCCGCCAGGCCGAAGCCGACAAAAAAGCCGAAACCGCCCGCCGCGCCGAAGCCCTGCGCCGCATGAACGCCCTGGCGGGCAGCGGCAGCGATGGCGCAGATGCCGGCCGCAGCGGCACAGGCCGCGCCAGCGGCGGCAGCGGCAACGGCCAGGCCGACCGCGACGCCGGCCCTTCCGGCAGCTTCGCAGGCCGCGTCAAAGCCCGCGTCAAGCCCAACATCGTCTTTCCTGACGACATCAACGGCAACCCCGTGGCCGAAGTCGAAGTGCGCACCACCCCCGACGGCACCCTCATCAGCGCCCGCCTGGTCAAGGCCAGCGGCAACCCCGCGTGGGACCGCGCCGTCGTCCGCGCCGTCGAAAAAACCGGCTCCATGCCCCGCGACGTGGACGGCCGCGTGCACACCCACTTCACCATCGTCTTCAGGCCCTACGACTGAGCGGCCCGGCGGCCGAAACGCGCCGCCGCCGCATGCGCCGGCTGGCGCCCGGCGCGGCAGCCCATCGCCGCCAGACATCGCCGCCAGACTCGCCATCAGACAGCCGCGCCGATCTCCGCCGATTTCTTCGCCTTCCTTCGCTTTCGCAGCCATGTCCGCCGCCCCGCCCGCTCCCCAGCCCTCCCGCCTTCGCCGCGCTCCCGCGCCTGCAATGCCCGCTGCCTGCCTGGCCGCCGAAAGCGGCGCTCTGGTGCGGCTGAACAAGCGCATGGCCGAGCTGGGCCTGGCCTCGCGCCGCGAGGCGGACGAATGGATTGCCAAAGGCTGGGTGCTGGTCAATGGCCAGCCCGCGCCAATGGGCGCCAAAGTCGCCGCTGGCGACCGCATCACCGTCAGCCGCGCGGCAGGGCAGCAGCAGGCGGGCCGCGTCACCATCTTGCTGCACAAGCCCGTGGGCTACGTCAGCGGCCAGGCTGAAGACGGCCACCCGCCCGCCGCCAGCCTGATTGCCGCGCGCAGCCGCTGGGCGGGCGACGCCGTGCGCCTGCGCTTTGCGCCCGCGCAACTGCGCGGCCTGGCCCCGGCCGGGCGGCTGGACATTGACTCCACCGGCTTGCTCGTGCTCACGCAAGACGGGCGCGTGGCCCGCCGCATCATTGGCGAAGACTCGCCCGTGGACAAGGAATACCTGGTGCGCGTGGCCTTCGGCCCCGTCACGCAGAACGTGCAAGCCGCCTTTTCGCCGCAGCGCCTGGCCCTGCTGCGCCACGGCCTGAGCCTGGATGGCCAGCCGCTCAAGCCCGCGCAAGTGCACTGGCAAAACCCCGAGCAGCTGCGCTTTGTGCTGACCGAAGGCAAGAAACGCCAAATCCGCCGCATGTGTGAACTGGTGGGCCTGCGCGTCGTCGGCCTCAAGCGCATCCGCATCGGCCAGGTGCGCCTGGGCGCGCTGCCCGTAGGCCAGTGGCGCTATCTGGCCGCAGATGAACGCTTCTGAACGCGCCGCCAGAAGCCGAGCTGGATGACCCTTAAAAAAGGAGCAAATTCAAGGGTATGAAAAACCTGTTTCGCGCTGGATGCACTAGGACATCATGCTATGAAACAAGGAGCTAATAAAGCAGTCAAACCCATGCTGCGCGCAGCTTCAACGCGCTCGGCGGCAGACAGCCCGCAGCGGGCAAAAAAATCCGCCTTTGCTGCAAAAGCTGTGCTTCGGCAGCTTTTGCAGCAAAGGCGGTGAAGCCGCCGCCAGATCGCCCGCACCCCCATGAAATGGCGGGCGGCTGGCAGGGACAGGAGCATCAGTGTGCGTTCAGGCCAGCTTGCGCTGGCCAGCGCTCCATGACCGGAGCAGGTGGAATGGTCGTTGCGAGCGGCACATAACGCTTTGACATGGTTCAAAAATAGAAGCGGCCTGGCGCAAGCGCCGCCTGCGCCCTGCATCAAAGACAATGCGCGCCCCTGGCAATTGCCGCGCCGCGCCCTATCTGCCCCAAAAATCCGTTTGCCATCCGTTTGCCATTTGGCCGCGCGGGGCGGACGGCAAGCCGCAGACCGTCCGGGGCCGCGTTTTTCGCGCCCGTGAACCGATTGCAAACAGGCTCTTATGAGGAATGCCATGTCCCGCCCGTCTCTTCCTGATTCCGCCTCCAACCCGTTCAGCCGCTTTCTGGCCGCCGTGCTGCGCGCGCTGTTCGTGCTGGGGGCGCTGGCGCTGACCATCTTGCTGCTGCTGGCGGTAGCGGTGGTGGTCATCGTCAGCCTGCTGGCGGCGTGGCTTGCCGGACGGCGCGCTTCGCCCGCCGACTTCTGGCAGCAACGCTGGAGCCGCTGGGGCGGCAGCGCCCGCTGGCCGCGCAGCCGCAGCCAGCCAGCCGCCACGCCCGCCGACGCCGTGCAGGACATTGCCTGGCGTGACGTGCCTGCCAACGCAAGCAAAAGCGAAAACGCGGGCGAGGAGCGCTGACCCGGCCCCGTTTTTCCGCGCCCCGCCACATGCCGCTGGCGGCCCGAAAATGCGGGCGGCATACCTGTTTGCCCATCTGTTTGAAAACCAGGAAAGCAGCATGAAACCGTCTGAGGGCCACATGACCTATATTGAATTTCCCGCGCCCAGCCGCGAAAGCTTGCATGCCGCCAGAGCTTTTTATGGCCAGGCGTTTGGCTGGATGTATCAGCCGTGGGGCGATGACTACATGGACACCGCCGGCAGCGGTATTGGCAGCGGCATGACGTGCGACCACCCGCCTTGCAAGCCGCTGGCCGTGATTTATACGGCCGATCTGGAAGCGGCCTGCGCCAAAGTCCGCCAGGCGGGCGGCGCCATCACACAGGAAATATTTGCTTTTCCCGGCGGCAGGCGTTTTCACTTCACCGATCCGGCCGGAAATGAACTGGCGGTGTGGTCAGATAAGTAATTTCAATACGAAGCGCGCGGCGCATTTCTGCCTTGCCCTGGCCCATTCTTCCCCTCGCAAGCGTTTCCTGGCTATCGTGGCTGGGCGGCGTCTGGGCCGCCTACGCGCTGGCGCTGGCCGCGTGGATCGTGCTGCAAAAGCGCCCGCCCGTGGCCACGCTGGCGTGGATTCTGGTGCTCAGCCTCACGCCCGTTGTGGGCCTGGCCGTGTATGCCTACTTTGGCCCGCAGCGCGTGCAGCGCCAGCGGCTCAAGCGCTGGCATTACCGCGCCAGCCTGCTTTCGCAGCACGACTGGCTGGCGCTGCGCGGCCAGCAGGCCGAGCCGCCCGCCTGGGCCTTGCAGCACGCGCGGCTGATTGAGCGCTGCTGCGGCCTGCCCATGTCCGCCTGCCACAGCGCGCGCCTGCTGGGCAGCGGCGGCCAGGCGCTGCAAGCGCTGCTGCAAGCCATTGGGCAAGCGCGCGCGCACATTCATCTGGAGTACTACATCTTCCGGCCCGACGAAACCGGCCAGACCGTACTGCGCGCCCTGGCAGCCAAGGCGCGCGAAGGCGTGGCCGTGCGCCTGCTGGTCGATGCCATAGGCTCGTTTTCGCTCTACGCCCGCCGCAGCCGCTGCCAGGCGTTGCAAGAGCTGCTGGCCGCAGGCGGCGAACTGGCGCTGTTTCACCCCGCGCGGCTGGACCGCTTCCGGCCGCTGGTCAATCTGCGCACCCACCGCAAGCTCGTAGTGTGCGACGGGCGCGTGGGCTTCATTGGCGGCGTCAATATCACCGACGAAGAAAACGAAAACGTCTGCGGCGAGCGAGCCTGGCGCGACACGCACCTGGAGCTGCGCGGCGCCGCCGTGCGCTGGCTCCAGTACGTTTTCTTGCAGGACTGGGCCTACGCCAGCGGCAAAACCCCTTCGGCGCATTCCGGCGACACGCTTTTTGGCGCGCCTTCCGGTCTGGCGCGCCTGGCGGCCGATCCGTCCGGCCAGCCTGCGCAGATTCCCGCGCAAGTTCCCGTGCAAATCGTCGCCAGCGGGCCAGACACCGACGGCGAAGCCATCCTGCGCGCGATGGTGGACGCCATTGGCCTGGCGCGCGAACGCATCTGGCTGGCCACGCCCTACTTCGTGCCGACGGAAGAAACCTTGTTCGCCCTCACCAGCGCCGCCCTGCGCGGCGTGCAGGTCAAGCTCATGGTGCCCGCCTGCGGCGACTCGCGGCTCACCAGCGCCGCCGCGCGCTCCTACTTTGACGAATTGCAGCGCGCCGGCGTGCTCATCTTTGAATACACCGCCGCCATGTTCCATGCCAAAACCCTGCTGGTCGATGACCGCTACGGCATGGTAGGCAGCGCCAATTTCGACAACCGCAGCTTCCGCCTCAACTTTGAAGCCGCCGCCGTGGTGCTGGACGAAGCCTTCAACGCCGAGCTGGCCGCCATGTTCACGCGCGATCTCTCGCTCTGCCGGCGCGTGCCCGCCCGCCGCCAGCTCTCTTTCAGCCAGCGCCTGCTGGAAGCCACGGCCCGGCTCTTTTCGCGGGTGCTGTAGGAGCCTGCAAGGCGCAGGCAGGGCGTGGGTGAGAGGCAGCTGGGGAGAAGCGGGTTTAGACAGTCATCTGATTTTGCTCCTTTATATGTAGCATTACGTTTTGGTTCAACCGGTGCAAAAGCCATTTTTCGCCTATTTAGATTTGCTCTCTTTTTTAATTTTTCTGGCGGTTTGCGCGAATACGCACTCATGAGTGCAGCAGCCACGCGGCATGGCAGGCCATAAATTCCCGCGCGGAATGAGAATTCCCGCTTGGAATCGTCTCCTCACATGAGAATTGCTTGCATTTCATTTCACTTGAGGAGACAAATTCACATGAAACAAGCAGCCTTGCTTTCGCGCGCCTTGCGGTTTTCGTCCTTCTCGTCCTTTTCGCCCTTTTCGCCTGTATCTGCGGCGTGTCTGGTTCTGGCGGCGCTGACGGCCTTGCCCGCGCTGGCGCAGCAAAACGAAGCCCAGGCGCGAGAGGCCCGGGCGCGCGGCGCAAAAGGTGATGAAGCCCCCACGCTGCCCGCCGTGACGGTGCAGGCGCGGCAGGTGCGCGAGAAAGTGCAGGAGCTGCCCTTTACGGTGAATGTGCTGGATGAGGCGCAGCTGGAGGAACGCCGCCTGACCAGCCTGGAAGACGTGCTGCGCGGCACGCCGGGCGTGGAAGTCAATTCCTGGGGCGGGGTGGAAAACGCCAACGTGCGCATACGCGGCGTCGGCTCGCTCTACCAGGGCAGCAGCGACGACAACTCGGTCATCGTGAACATCGACGGCGCGCCCGTGAGCGTGGGCAACGTGGGGCCGGGCACGCTGGATGTGGAGCAGGTGGAAGTGCTCAAGGGGCCGCAAGGCACGCTCTTTGGCCGCAACAGCACGGCGGGGGCCATCAACATTCGCACCCGCAAGCCGCAGCTGGGGCGCTGGGAGGGCAGCGCGCGCGGCGAGGCGGGCAGCAGCCGCCAGCATCTGGCCGAAGGCGTGCTGAACGCGCCGCTGGGCCAGCAGGCCGCTGCGCGCCTGGCGCTGCGCCACAGCGGGCAGGATTACTGGTACCGCAACACGCTCACGGGCCGCCCCGTGTCGCGCCCGCGCGATGAGGCGCTGCGCGCCAGCGTGCTGTGGCAGCCGCAGGCGGCCACCGAAGTGCTGCTGCGCGCCTCGCACCACGAATCGGGCCGCTACCAGAACGCGCTGCGCTTGCGCCACGGCACGGGCCGCTACAGCGATCAGGAACTGACCAGCGCCCATCCGCTGGACGGCAACTTCACCCGCACCGGCCTTTACACGCTGCAAGTGCAGCACGACTTTTCCGGCGCGCAGCTGACCTCCGTCACCAGCCACGAGCGCAACAAAGGCTTCAACATCAACATGACCGGGCGGGAAATGATGCGCCTGTACATGGGCGTGGACATGGACATGCCGCAGGTGCTGGGCTACAAGGGCGACTCGTGGAATCAGGACTTGCGTCTGTCATCGCGCCCTGGCAGCCGCGTCTTCTGGGTGGCCGGGGCCAACGCGCTGCGCCGCGACAGCCGCAACCTGGACGGGCGCAGCTTCTCGGTGGATGCCGATGCGCTGTATGGCGAAACCACTTGGCCTGTGGGCGCCAGCGGCCTGAGCCTGACGGCGGGCCTGCGCCACACGCGCGAGCGCAAGCATTACCAAAGCACGCAAAGCACCCCGGCGGGCGTGGCCAGCGGCAGCGTGCGCGAGCGCTACACCACGGGCCGCGCGGGGCTGGGCTGGGCGCTATCGCCGCAAACCCGCGTTTACCTCACCTGGGCGCGCGGGCACAAATCGGGCGGCTTTTCAGGCTCCGACTTTTCCGACGGCGCGGGCGACGGCAGCTACTACCGCCCCGGCCGGGTGGACAGCGTGGAAGCGGGCCTCAAACACGAATCCGCCGATGGCCGCCTGCGGCTGGACGCTGCGCTCTTTCACAACCGCATCAAAGACGACCGCATGGCCGCCTTCAACCCCGCCACGCGGCTGACGCGCATGGTCAATGTCGATACCCGCAGCCAGGGCCTGGAAGCGCAGGCCCACTGGCGGCTGGGCGCGGGGCTGACGGCCAGCGGCGGCCTGACCTGGCTGCGCGCGCGCATCGCCAGCGGCGACGTCACCACCCCCATCGGCGTGGTGCGCAATGGTTACCGCTTGCCCGACGTGCCGCGCCTATCGGCCCTGCTGGGCCTGCAATGGCAGCGCCAGCTGACTGCTTTCTGGGGCTTGCGCTCGCCCGCGCTCAACGCACGCCTGACGCTGCGCCACGTGGGCCGGCGCGCCGCCAACGTGGAAAACAGCTTTGATCTGGGCAGCTACCGCAAGCTGGACTTGCGCGTGGGCGTGAGCAGCGGCGCCGTCGAGGTTTATCTGTGGGCCGACAACTTGCTGAACGCACGCTACGACCTCTACGGCTACTATATGGGCGGCGGCCTGCAAGGCGGCATGTCCGCGCGCGGGCGCAGCGCGGGCGTGGGCGCGGTGTATTTCTTTTGAGCGCCTGCTCAAGTCCACGCTCCGGAAACCGTCTCTTATTTCGCTACTGATTCAATGGCAGCCAAGCCCGTTAAACCGTGCGACAGGGGCGTTTTCGGGGTCTTGAATTCGCTCTTGGAAAAAGAGCAAACCGCGCCAGGCCGGGGCCATGCCCGGCTTGCGTTTTCACGCCCTGGCCGGGCGCTGAACAGGTTCTTGAAACCAGCGCCCCAACGCTTCGCGGCAGACTGGGCCGCTTTCCCTCCGCCTTTGCGCTGCTGCCATGCCCCGTTCCCAACGCCCCTTGCCCGAACCCACCCTGCTGGAAAGCCTGGCGCAGCACATGGCGCCGGGTGCGCTGCCAGCCGCCGTGCTGGACCGCCAGGCGCAAAGCCTGCACGTGCAGCACCCCCTGGGCCACAGTGCGCTGCACGCGCAAGCGCTGGCGGGCGGCAGCCTGCTGGCTTGCGGCATGGCTGGCCGCCTGCGCCAGCGCGCCGAGCGGCCCGGCACGCTGGACGACCCCTACGCGCCCTGCCTGGGCCTGACTGTCGCGCTGGCGGGCCGCATCCAGTGGCAAGATGCCCGTGGCCGCTGGCTGGACAGCGGCGCGGCCGGCAGCGTGCTCAGCCAAAGCGGCCCGCTGCAAGGCGGCTCGGCCTTGTCTGCGGGCGGCTTCTCGCACTGCCACGTGGCCGCCTCGCGCGCGCTGCTGGAGCGCTGGCTGGGCGCGCCTGACTTGCAGGGCCTGCACAGCCAGGCCGCCCGCTGGCTGGAGAGCTGCCTGCGCGGCAAGCAGCACACCGGCCAGCTCCAGCGCCACGGCCCGCTGCTGCCCGGCATGGCGCAAACCGCCGCCCGGCTTCAGAGCCTGCTGCTTTCCAGCCACGGCGCGCCCACGCTGGCGCAGGCGCTGCAAATCGAAGGGCTGACCCTGGCCCTTATTGGCCAGTGGCTGGAGCAGCCCGGCACGGATGCTGCCGCAAACCACGGCCCCATCGTGAGCGCGCCTGCTTCATTCAACGCAGCCAGCGCCCGCCGCCGCGCCCGCTGGCAGCGCGCCGTGGACGACGCCGTGGACATTCTGCGCGCCGAATTCGCCCGCGCCCCTTCCATTGCCGAACTGGCGCGGCGCGTGGGCCTGAACGAGTGCTATCTCAAGCGGCACTTTCGCCAGCGCACCGGCCTGGGCATCGCTGCCTTCGTGCGCCAGCAGCGCATGGCCTGTGCCCTGGCCCTGCTCGAAAGCGGCCCGTGCGCTGTGCAAGACGTGGCCCGCCACGTTGGCTACCAAAGCCTGGGGCACTTCGCCCGCGCCTTCCGCGCCGCGCACGGCTGCCTGCCGTCAGACGTGCGCGCGAACTGAAAATTTCCGGAGAGCCGCCTTGCCTGTCGCTGGCCGCCCGCTGCGGTCGCGCGCGGGCGGATGATGGGCCGGTGAAACCCGCCCAAGGTTTGGCCGCAGGCGCGCAACAGCAGCGCTGGCGCAGGACAAGCAAGGATGAAGCTGCGCTGCTCATGCCGATTCAAGCCAGCTTGCTTTCGCCAGCGCGGCAGCTCCGTTCATCAGGAACAGGAGCATATTAAAGGGTCGAAAAATGGCTTTCGCGCTTTTTCCACTAGGACATCATGCTATGGATACAAGAGCGAAATCAGACCTGATCCCACAGGCACCTTTGGCAGACGAGCCTGGCCGCTCGGCTGCCCTGAAAAGACCATGCCTGTGCGCAGTCCGCGAACTTTTTCGCCCGCTGGGCGACGAAGCTCCAAAATGTGCCTATAATCCCGGTTTTCGCGCGGCTGTAGCTCAGTTGGATAGAGTACTTGGCTACGAACCAAGGGGTCGTGGGTTCGAATCCTGCCAGCCGCGCCACTTCTTCCAAGCCCCGCAAACGCCTTGTTTGCGGGGCTTTTTTCTGTTTGGAGCCTGGTTTTCTTTCATTTCCTCGCAGGCGCTGCAAAAAAGGAGGTTCGCGCATGTTCACCGGCATCATCACGGCCACAGGCCAAATCCAGCAAGCGGCCCCGCTGGGGCAGGGCAGCGCCTACGGCGTGCGCCTGTCGCTGCAAACGCCTGCGGGCTACCTGGACGATGTGGCGCTGGGCGACAGCATTGCGCTCAACGGCGCCTGCATGACCGTGACGGCGCTGGATGCGCCAGCAGGCCGCTTCAGCGTGGAGGTGTCGGCGGAATCGCTGGCGCGCACCTGCGGCCTGTCAGCGCCCGGCCCGGTGAACCTGGAAAAAGCCCTGCGCGCCCAGGACCGGCTGGGCGGTCACATCGTCTCCGGCCATGTGGACGGCATCGGACAGGTGCGGCAGCTGGCGCCCGTGGGCGAAAGCTGGCTTTTGCGGGTGCTGGCGCCGCGCGAGCTGGCGAAATTCGTGGCCTACAAAGGCTCCATTGCCATCAACGGCGTGAGCCTGACGATCAATAGCGTGCAAGACACGGCCGATGGCTGCGAATTCAGCATCAACCTCATCGCCCACACCGTGCAGCACACCACGCTGGGCCGGCTGGCAGCGGGCAGCGCGGTGAATCTCGAAATCGACACCGTGGCGCGCTACGTGGAGCGCATGCTGCCGGACTGGCTGCCGCAAAAGCAATAACCGTCTGCGGCCATTCGACCCGGGTCCGCGCCCGGGCTGGCGCGGCAATTGAACCAAGGCCAGCATGGGCATGGGCTGGCGCGGCCCTGCCGTGCGCGAGGATGTGGCTGAATCAGGGCTACGGGCCAGACGCAAAGCGCGCGGGGCCGTGCCCAGGCGCGTGAGCTGCCGCCCGAAGTTTCTTCGCCATTTGTTTTGCCCTTCGCAAAGGAATCTGTCATGAAGCTCTTTACCAGCAACACCTCGCCCTATAGCCGCATCGTCATGCTGGCCGCGCTGGCGCATGGCCTGGACGATTTGCAGCTGGCCTACGCCGATCCGTGGACCACGCCTGCCGAACTCACGGCCATCAATCCCCTGTCGCAGGTGCCGGCCCTGGTGACGGACGAGGGCGTGGTCATCGTGAACAGCCCGCTCATTCTTGACTTCCTGTTCGAGCGGCCTTTTCGCGGCGCGCGGCAGGCAGCGCTGGCCGGTTATGCCTTCGAGCTGCTCGATCAGGTGGTCAAGGCGTATTCGCTGGAGCGTTTCAAGCCCGCCCAGGGCGAGCAGCATCCGCACATCGAGCGCGCGCGGCAGGCCGTGGCCCGGGGCCTGACGCATGCGCCGCAGCTCGATGCGGCCAGCGATGAAGTGGCCCAGCATGTGCTGGGCATGGCGTTTTCCTACGCCGAGCTGCGCCATCCGGCGCTCTTCAAGCAGTTTCTGAGCGCTGAAAACCAGCGCGCCTTCGCCCGCTACAACGAACGCGCCGACGTGCACGCCGTGGCCATTGAGCAGCTTGAAAAACACCCGGCCACGGTGGGCGAGCTGCGCCGCATCATGCAGCAGGCTTGAGAGCTTGTTCAGAGTCTGGCCGCAAGAGTCAAAAGAGAGGATCGGGATGGCCCGCAAGGCTGCCAAGCGCCCGGGGCGGCGCTTTTCGCTCCTGCGGTCAGACTGTGAACAGGCTTTTAGCGGGCGGGGCCGGTTTCCACGCCCGCGCCGGGTGTGCGGCTCCATTCGCTCCAGCTTCCGGCGTAGAGGGCGGGCGGCTCCAGGTCGGCCAGCTCCATTGCGATGATGTTGGGCACGGTGCTGACGCCGCTGCCGCAGTAGCAGACGGCGCTGGCGGCATCGCGCCCGGCCAGCAGGCGGGTGAATTCTTCGCGCAGGGCGGCGGCGGGTTTGAAGCGGCCTTCGGGCGTGAGGTTTTCGCCAAAGGGGCGGTTCAGCGCGCCCGGAATGTGGCCCGCCACAGCTTCCAGCGGCTCGGTTTCGCCCAGATAGCGGGCGGCGGCGCGCGCGTCGATGAGGGTTTGTGCGGGGCTGCCCAGCCGCGCGGCCACTTCGGCTTGCGTGAGCAGGCGGCGCAGCGGCGGCTTCAGCTCAAAGCGGGTGGCGGGCTGCGGGCGGGCCGGGCCGCTTTCCAGCGCGCCGCCTGCGGCCTGCCAGGCTTGCAGGCCGCCGTCGAGCACGGCCACGGCGTCGTGCCCGGCCCATTTCAGCATCCACCACAGGCGGCCGCAGAAGTTCATGCCGTTGCGGTCGTAGACGACGGCTTGCATGTCGTTGGCAAAGCCGCAGCGGCCCAGCCAGCTGGCGAAGGCTTCGCGCGTGGGCAGCGGGTGGCGGCCGCCGCTGGCGGCGCTTTGGCCGGGCTGGGCGCTCAAGTTGCGCTCCAGGTGCGCCTGCTGGCTGCCCGCGATGTGGCTTTGGGCGAACAGGCGGTCGGCTTCTTCAGGCTCGAACAGGTTGAAGGAGCAGTCAAACACCATCAGCGGCGCGCCTTCGGCTTGCAGCTGCGCGAGCTGTTCGGCGGTGATGAGGCGGGTGTAGCGGTGCGTCATGGCGGTCTCCTGAAATAGGGCGGTGAAGGAAAGCGCTGATTGTGGGCTGCGGCCATGCGGGGCGGCGGGCTGCAAGCGCGCGGCGCGCGGCCCGCGCCCCTCAAGGCAGGCTGAAAGCCAGCCAAGCGATGTGGCGCAACCCAGGCGGATTCTTGGGGCATGACTTGAAGCCCCGCGCGGCGATGAGGCGGCTGGCGCGAAGGCGCAGAACCCCGCGAGCCGGATGGGAAGGAAGGGCTGTATTCGCTCCTGTATCCATAGCATGAGGTCCTAGTGGAATAAGCGCAGGAGCCGATTCAATACCCCCTGGATTTGCTCCTGTTTTCGACAAGCAGGGCTTCTGTGGCGGCGGGAGAGCATGCGGCCAGGTTTGCGCCTTGCAGCTCGTCCCGGTCTGCCTTTCGCTCCTTGCGGCGGGCCTCTGGGCAGGTTTCCGGGGCCAGGCGGCGGACGGGTTCCTGCCCGCTACTCGATGCGTCCGATGGTCTGGCCCAGGGCCACGGTTTGGCCGGCGGGCACGGCGTGGCGCAGCACGCCGGTTTTGGGGGCGGTGACTTGCATTTCCATCTTCATGGCTTCCATCACGGCGATGAGCTGGCCGGCTTGCACGGCGGCGCCGTCTTCGGCTTTCCAGGCGTGGAGCGTGGCGGCGGCGGGGGCGGGGATGGCGCTTTCGTCTGCCTGCTCATCGGTTGGCCCGCCAGCCTGCCCGTCCGGTTTTGCGCCCGGCTGCGCGCCGTTGGCGGGCAGGGCGGCCAGCAGGGCGGCGGGCAGGGCCAAGGTGTGGCGGCGGCCGTCGATTTCGATGGGCAGGCGCAGCAAGGCGGCGCTGGCCGGTTCGGGGCGGGCAGCGGGCAGGCTGGCCAGCTCGTCGGCAAAGCCGGTTTCGATCCAGCGGGTGTGCACGGTGAAGTCTTCGGCGTTTTCGGCGCAGAAGGCGGGCGACTGGAGCACGGCGCGGTGAAAGGGCAGCACGCTGGGCACGCCTTCGATGTGGAATTCGGCCAGGGCGCGGCGCGCGCGCGCCAGCGCCTGGGCGCGGGTGGGCGCCCAGATGATGAGCTTGGCCATCATCGAGTCGAACTGCGGGGCGATGAGCGAGCCGCTTTGCACGCCGCTGTCGACGCGCACGCCGGGGCCGCCGGGCGGTGCAAAGGCGGTGATGCGGCCGGGCATGGGCAAAAAGCCGCGCGCCACGTCTTCGGCGTTGATGCGAAATTCAATGGCGTGGCCGCGCGGGGCCGCTTCGTCAGGCACGGACAGGGGCAGGCCGTCGGCGATGCGAAGCTGTTCGATGACGAGATCGCACCCGGTGGTTTCTTCGGTGACGGGGTGCTCCACTTGCAGGCGCGTGTTCACTTCCAGAAAGGAGATGGCGCCGCTGCGGCTGACGAGAAATTCCGCCGTGCCCGCGCCCACGTAGCCCGCGCGGGCGCAGATGTCGCGCGCGGCCTGGTGCAGGCGCTGGCGCTGTGCGTCGCTCAGGAAAGGGGCGGGGGCTTCTTCCACGAGCTTTTGGTTGCGCCGCTGCAAGGAGCAGTCGCGCGTGCCGAGGATGGCGATGCGCCCGTGCGCGTCGGCCATGACTTGCACTTCCACATGGCGCGGCTGGTGCAGGTATTGCTCCACGAAGCATTCGCCCCGGCCAAAGGCGGCGGTGGCTTCGCGTACGGCGGAGTGATACAGCTCGGCCGCTTCTTCCATGTGCCAGGCCACTTTCAGGCCGCGCCCGCCGCCGCCAAAGGCGGCTTTGATGGCGATGGGCAGGCCGTGTTCGCGGGCAAAGGCCAGCACTTGCTGCGCGTCTTGCACGGGGCCGGGGGTGCCGGCCACCAGCGGCGCTCCCGCTTGCTGCGCGATTTGGCGGGCCGAGACTTTGTCGCCCAGGCGGGCAATGGCTTCGGGCGGCGGGCCGATCCACTTCAGCCCCGCGTCGATGACGGCTTGCGCAAAGCGGGCGTTTTCGGAGAGAAAGCCGTAGCCGGGGTGCACGGCGTCGGCGCCGCTTTGGCGGGCGATGCCGATCAGCTTGTCGATGTTCAGATAGGTGTCGGCGGGGCGCTCGCCGTGCAGCGCCCAGGCTTCAGTGGCCAGGCGCGCGTGCGGCGCGTCGATGTCGGCGTCGGCATAGACGGCCACGGATGCTACGCCGTAATCGGCGCAGGCGCGGATGATGCGAACGGCGATTTCGCCCCGGTTGGCGATGAGGACTTTTTTCATGAGAGGCAGATTTCCTGAAAGGGGTGTTGTGCGCGAAAGCGGATGAGCGTGCCCGCAGGCAGTTGCGCGGCCAGATCGAGATGGTGCGCGGCCACGCAGCCCACGACGGGGTAGCCGCCCGTGAGCGGGTGATCGGCCAGAAACAGCACGGGCTGCCCGTTGGCGGGCACTTGCAGCGCGCCCAGCGCCGTGCCTTCAGAGGGCAGCTCCGCGCCTTCAAAAGCGGCGGCGCGCTGCAAGGGCTGGCTGCCAGCCAGGCGCAGCCCCACGCGGTTGGACTGGGGCGTGACTTGCCAGGGCTGCTCCAGCAGCAGCGCCAGCGCTTGCGGGCTGAACCAGTCGGCGCGCGGGCCGAGGGTGATGTCCAGCCACACGGCGGCCGCATCCCCCGGGCGGGGCAGGTGCGGCGAAGCGGCTTCGGGGTGCGCGGCCACGCTGGCCAGCGGGCCGTGGCGGCTTTCGCGGCGGCCCAGGCCAAGGCGCTGCCCGGCGGCCAGCGGCGCGGGGCCAATGCCCGCCAGCGTGTCGCTCGCGCAACTGCCCAGCACGGGCTGCGCGGCAAAGCCGCCGCGCGCGGCCAGGTAGCTGCGCAGCCCCGCTTCAGGCGCGCCCAGCGCAAGGGTGTCGCCCGCTTGCAGCGCCAGCGGCGCGTGGCGCGCAGCGGGCAGGGCCGCGCCGTCTTGCCGCCGCAAGGTGAGCGGGCCTTCGGCGCCCGTGACGGCCACCACGGCAGGCCCCAGCGCGCGCACGGTGAAACCGCCGTGCAGCAGCTCCAGCGCGGGCGCGTTGAAATGGTTGCCCACCAGCCGGTTGGCAGCCAGAAAAGCGCCCCGGTCCAGCGCGCCGGATGCCGAAACGCCTTGCCCCGCCTGGCCGGGGCGGCCCAAGTCCTGCACCAGCGCCTGCAAGCCGGGGGCCAGCACTTCCAGCACGGGCGCTTCGCCATCGCCGCCCCCGCCTGGCGCGCAAGAGTCTGGCGCAGAAGAAGAAACAGCCACGGCGCAGCGCGATGACGCCCGCCAGCGCTCCAGCAGCTCGCGGCCCGCTTCGGTGGCCGCATCCACAAACTGCACGCGCTGGCCCGGTTGCAGCAGCGCAGGCGGCGTGCGGGCCAAGTCCCACATGGGCACTTCGGTTTGCCCGATCAGCTGCCAGCCGCCGGGGCTGGCGCGCGGGTACACGCCCGAAAAGCGCCCCGCCAGCGCCACGGCTCCCGGCGGAATGCGCGTGCGCGGGCTGGCGCGGCGCGGCACGTCAAACACCGCATCGCCCCCGCTCAAATAGGCAAAGCCCGGCGCAAAGCCCGCAAAGGCCACCTGCCAGGGCTGCGCCGTGTGGCGGGCGATGACTTGCGCTGCGCTCAAGCCCAGATGCGCGGCCACTTCGGCTAGGTCTTCGCCTTCGTAGCGCACGGGAATTTGCACCAGCGCCCCGGCCGCTTCTTCAGGCGCGCCGCTTTCTGCTGCACTTTCTGCCTTTTGCGCAATGGCGGCCACGGCGGCGGCCAGTTGCGCATCGTCCAGGCGCCACGGCTCGTAATGAATCAGCAGCGTGCGCGCGGCCGGAATGACTTCGGTCACGCCCTCGGGCGGGCCAGCTTGCAGCGCGCGCAGCAGCGCCAGCGTGCGGGGCAGATCGGGCAGCTCGACAAGCAAAGCGCCTGCGGTGACGGGGAGAAATCTCATGCTGGAAAGAAGATGAAACCGGGATAGAGCTGTTTCGCTCTTGTTTTGATAGCTGCCCGCGCTTGTTCCATGCGGACTTGCGGGCGATTTGATGCCTGAAACAGGGGGCTGAAACGGGCTACGCGTGATACGCCTCATCCGCCACGTCGGTCATGAACATGTGCCCCGGCGCGTGCGTGATGGCGAAGGGCACGCCCGAGGCCATCACCGCCGCCTGGGGCGTGACGCCGCAGGCCCAGAACACGGGCACTTCGCCCGCGCGGATGGGCACGGCATCGCCAAAGTCGGGCCGCTGCACATCGGCAATGCCAATGGCCGCCGGATCGCCCACGTGCACCGGCGCGCCGTGCACGCCGGGGTAGCGGCCCGAAATGCGGCAGGCATCGGCCACGCGGCTGGCCGCGATGGGGCGCATGGAAACCACCATCGGCCCGTGCAGGCGGCCCGCCGGGCGGCAGGCGATGTTTGTCTTGAACATGGGCACGTTGCAGCCCAGCGCGATGTGGCGCACCTCAATGCCCGCCTGCGCCAGCGGCGTCTCGAACGTGAAGCTGCACCCGATCAGGAACGTGACCAGATCGGGCTGCTCGTTCCAGAGTGCGCGCACATCCGGCGTTTCTTCCGCCAGCCGGCCATCGCGCCACACGCGGTACAGGGGCAGATCGGTGCGCAAGTCGGCCCCTTGCGCCAGCACGGTTGTGAAGCTGCCCGGCTCAGTCACGTCCAGCACGGGGCAAGGCTTGGGGTTGCGCTGGGCGAAAAGCAGAAAGTCCCACGCCCAGTCGCGGGGCAGGGCGATCAGGTTGGCCTGCGTCAGGCCGGGCGCCACGCCCGCCGTGGGCGCAACGAGGCCCTGGCGATAGGCAAGACGCGCGGATTGGGCTGGAGTCATGAAAAAAGCCTGGAAAAAAGATGGACGAATGAAAAGACGGAAAACAGACGCGCCGCTTGAACGCTTTAAAAAGGATAGCTGCCTGCGCCCATTTCACGGGGATTTCACGGGGGATCATGCGGCCGGACTACACCCTGGGGCCGGTGGGCGCGGACGAGGGCGGAGAACGCATTGGCCGTGTTTCAGGCATGGTTTTCGCGCCTGGCGCGGATGGCGCCCTGTCCCTGGCCAGCGAATGGGTTGTTCTGGCCAAAATGGGCAAGCCGTTTCATTTTGAAAGCAGGAATGAGCGTTTCAATACCGTTATCGACATGGTGATTTCGCCCATGACGAAGGAGCAGGCGGAAGAAAAAATAGGCGGCAAGATTCCGAAATCATCGTCTTGCGATACGGCGTCAGATTGGACCAGGCATGATCTTCTCAAAATCATGGAAGAGCCTCGCTGCGAGAAACCATGCCGTTCCGGCACGAAGGAAATGAGGTGCTGCGGCGGTATGGGATGCTGCGACTTCCGGCAGGAAGAAAATGGCTGATGCCTGCGAAGATAATCAGAAAACCGTTTTTCCAAAAAAGGCCCCGTTTTTATTTGACGGGGCATTTTTATTGATGCGTTGCAAGTGGCGTTTCTCACGCAAACGCCTTCAATTCAACCCCCGCTTCCAGCAGCGTTTGACGCACCTGGCGGGCCATGTCCACGGCGCCGGGGCTGTCGCCGTGCACGCAAATGGAATCGGCCTGTATGGGGGTGAGCGTGCCGTCGATGGCTTCCACCACGCCGTGCTGCACCAGGCGCAGCATGCGCGCGGCCACCTGGGGCGCGCCGTGCAGCACCGCGCCGCTTTGGCGGCGGCTGACCAGCGTGCCTTGCGGGGTGTAGGCGCGGTCGGCAAAGGCTTCGGCCACCACGCGCAGGCCCGCCGCTTGCGCCCAGCCCACCAGGGGCGAGCCAGCCAGCGCCACCAGCGCCAGGCCGGGATCAATGGCGCGGATGGCTTCGATCACGTCCGCCGCCTGGCGCTCGTCGTGCGCGATGGTGTTGTAGAGCGCGCCGTGCGGCTTGACGTAGCGCACCTGCGTGCCGGCCACGCGCGCCAGCCCTTGCAGCGCGCCAATCTGGTAGATGACATCGGCGCGCAAATCGGCGCTGGCCACGTCCATGTTGCGGCGGCCAAAACCGGCCAGATCGGGGTAGGCCACGTGCGCGCCCACGCTCACGCCGCGCTCGGCGGCGGCGCGCAGCGTGCGCAGGATGCCCGCCGCGTCGCCCGCGTGAAAGCCGCAGGCCACATTGGCGCTGGTGACGATGCCGAGCATGGCCTCGTCATCGCCCATGCGCCACGCGCCCAGGCTTTCGCCCAGATCGCTGTTCAGATCGATGTGCGCCATGCCTTATCCCATGATGAATTTGAAAACGCCGCCAAACGATTTGTAGCCCATGTACCAGGTCAGCAGGCACACGGCCGAGCCCAGCGCCAGCAGCGGGCGTGAATAGGTTTTGCCGCCCAGCAAATCAGGGCGCGCCCAGCCGACGTACATGAAGAGCGTCATGCCCAGCGGCAGGATGAGGCCGTTGAAGCCGCCTGCAAACACCAGCAGCGCCGAAGGCGCTTTGCCCAGGCCCAGAAACACGGCCAGTGACACCAGAATGAACACCACCGTGGCCTTGTTGCGCGCACTTTCCGAAATGCCGGGCCTGAAGGCCGTGAGGAAAGACATGGAGGTGTAGGCCGCCCCGATCACGCTGGTGATGGCCGCCGCCCACAGCACCAGGCCGAAAAAGCGCAGGCCCAAATTGCCCGCTGCGGCCTGAAAGGCCTGCGCCGCCGGGTTTGCGCCCTTGCCGGAGATGTCGATGGCCACGCCGCCGCTGACCACGCCCAAAATGGCCAGAAAGAGCACGTAGCGCATCACGCCCGTGACGGCAATGCCGTTGAGCGCGCCGCTGGTGACGGCCTTGAGGTTTTCCTCGCCCGTCATGCCCCGGTCCAACAGGCGGTGCGCGCCCGCGTAGATGATGTAGCCGCCCACCGTGCCGCCCACGATGGTGGTGATCATCACCCAGTCCACCACTTCGGGCATCACGGTCTGGCGCAGCGCCTCGCCCACGGGCGGGCCGGAGACGATGGCCACATACACCGTCAGCGCAATCATCAGAATGCCCAGGAAGATGATGAGCTTGTCCACCGCCATGCCCGCGCGCCTGGAGGCAAAGATGCCCAGCGCGATGGCCGCGCTCAGCGCCCCGCCCCAGGCTGGCGGCAGGCCCATCAGCGCGTCCAGCCCCAGGCCCGCGCCCGCGATGTTGCCCACGTTGAAGACCAGCCCGCCAAACATCACCAGCAGCGCCAGCACGTGCCCGCTGCCCGGCAGCGCCGCGTTGGCCAGCGAAGAAGCATCGCGCCGCGCCAGCGCCACCATGCGCCAGATGTTGATTTGCACCACGAAGTCAATCAGCACCGAAGCCAGAATGCCGAAGGCGAACGCCGCCCCCAGCTTGGTGGTGAATGTGGCTGTTTGCGTGATGAAGCCGGGGCCGATGGCCGAAGTGGCCATCAGAAAAATGGCGGCGATGATGGACGAGCGCCGCGAGCGAATGAACTCGGTCGGCTCGCTGGACGCAGACGCCGATGGCTGGACGGACGCTGCGCACGCGTTGGAATCTGCGGAAGGCAGGCTCATGGCGGATTGCTCCTGTTGCTGGGGCCCAAAAAGCGCACGGCAGCGCCAGCTGCGGCAGCAATGCCCCGCGAGCTGGCTCCCCGCGCAAAAACAGGCGCGGATTGTTGGGGCGCAGCGCCGCCGTGGCGCATGGGGATTTCCCTCTCGGGAATTACCCTGCCAAGGGTTTTCCGCCGCCCGGCGGCAACAGCGTGCGGACGGAACCTGGCAGGCAGGGCGTTGCAGACGAGGCATTGCAAGCCAAATCGCCCGCAAGTCCTGGTGGAATGGGCGCGGGCAGCTATGGTTTTTGCAGCAAGCGGACAGCCGCCTAGAATCCGCCGCGCCCATGCCTTCCCATGCTTCTTCTTCTGCTGGCGCTGCTGGCCACGCCCAGGGCAGCGAGCGCGTCATCAAGAAATATCCCAACCGCAGGCTGTATGACACGCAGGCGTCTGCCTACGTGACGCTGGCGGACGTGCGGGCGCTGGTGATGCAGCGCGCGCCGTTCGTGGTGCGTGACGCGCGCACGGGCGAAGACCTCACGCGCAGCATCCTGCTTCAGATCATGCTGGAGGAGGAGGCGGGCGGCGCGCCCATGTTCAGCGAGCAGCTGCTGGCCAATCTGATCCGCTTTTACGGCCACGCCATGCAGGGGCTGATGGGCGCGTATCTGGAGCGCAGCATTGACGCCATGATGGATGTGCAGGCGCGGCTGGCCGAGCAGGCGCAGTCGCTCTCGCCCGAGAACTGGCGTGCGTTCATGCAGCCGGGCGTGATGGGCGGCTATTTCGAGCAGTCGCAGGCGCTGCTGGCGCACATGCAGCAGCAGATGCACGCGCAGGCCGGGCAGGTGCTGGGCGCTTTCGGCCTGCGGCCCGCTTCTTCCACGATGACACCCGACAAGAATGACCACGACGACCTCCCCGACTGAATCCGCTCCAGGCCCCGCCCCGCGCGTGGGCTTTGTCTCCCTGGGCTGCCCGAAGAACCTGACGGACTCGGAACTCATCATCACCCAGCTCTCCGCCGAAGGCTACGTGACGGGCAAGTCGTTCGAGGGGGCTGACCTGGTCATCGTCAATACCTGCGGCTTCATCGACGAAGCGGTGAAGGAAAGCCTGGACACGATTGGCGAGGCGCTGAACGTCAATGGCAAGGTCATCGTCACCGGCTGCCTGGGCGCGCGCAAAACGGTCAATGCCCGGCCGGGCGAGGAAGACAACCTGGTCAAGAGCCTGCACCCCAGCGTGCTGGCCGTGACCGGCCCGCAGGCCACGCAGGAAGTGATGGACGCCGTGCACCAGCACTGCCCCAAGCCGCACGATCCGTTCACCGACCTGGTGCCGGGCACGCCGGGCGTGGTGGGCGAGGCGGGCGTGAAGCTCACTCCGCGCCACTACGCCTACATCAAGATCAGCGAGGGCTGCAACCACCGCTGCACGTTCTGCATCATTCCTTCCATGCGGGGCGATCTGGTCAGCCGCCCGATTGGCAACGTGCTCAAGGAAGCCAAGGCGCTGTTTGAAGGCGGCGTGAAAGAGCTGCTGGTGGTCAGCCAGGACACCTCCGCCTACGGGCTGGACGTGAAGTACCGCACGGGCTTCTGGGAGGGCCGCCCCATCAAGACCCGCCTGCTGGAGCTGGTGCAGGCGCTGGCCGCGCTGGCCGAGCCGCACGGTGCCTGGGTGCGGCTGCATTACGTCTACCCCTACCCGCATGTGGACGACGTGCTGCCGCTGATGGCGCAGGGCCGCGTGCTGCCGTATCTGGACGTGCCTTTCCAGCACAGCCACCCCGACGTGTTGCGCCGCATGAAGCGCCCGGCCAGCGGCGAAAAAAACCTCGAGCGCATCGCCCGCTGGCGCGAGCAATGCCCGGAGCTGGTCATCCGCTCCACCTTCATCGCCGGCTTTCCGGGCGAGACGGAGGCCGAATTCCGGCATTTGCTCGACTTTGTGCGCGAGGCGCAGATTGACCGCGCCGGCTGCTTCGCCTACAGCCCCGTGCAGGGCGCGGCGGCCAATGAACTGCCGGGCCAGCTGGCCGCCGAAGAGCGCGAGGAGCGCCGCGCCCGCTTCATGGCCGTGGCCGAAGAAGTCTCCTCTGCCCGCCTGCGCCGCCGCGTGGGCAGCGTCATGCAGGTGCTGGTGGACTCGGCTCCCGCGCAGGGCCGGCGCGGCGGCGTGGGCCGCAGCTACGCCGACGCGCCCGAAATCGACGGCGTGGTGCGCCTGCTGCCGCCCGAAAAAATCAGCAAGACGCTCAAGGCGGGCGCGTTCACCAAGGCGCGTATCGTCGCCGCCGAAGGGCATGACCTGGCGGGCGTGCCGATCTGAACCGCAACACGAAAGGGCAGAAACCATGAAGCTGGCGACCATCCACAGCGAACTCAATCCGTGGGATGCGCGCATCGTGTGCAACCTGCTGCGCAGCGAAGGCATGGCGGCCACGCTGCTGGGCGAGCACCACGCCACGGCCGACCTGCTGGTTTCGCCCGCGCTGGGCGGCGTGCGCGTGCAAGTGCCCGCCGAACAAGCCGAAGCCGCCCGCGCCCTTGTCGCCCGCTGGCAAAGCGGCGAATTCGGGCGCGCGCTGGAAGATCAAATGAAGGACGAAGCGCCGTGAACGCGCCGCAAGCCGCCCCGAAAGGAAAAAGAACCATGCCCGCCCGCCAAGCCCTCCGCAAGGCCAGCCTGCTGGCCATGCTGGCGCTGACGGCTGCCAGCGCCCTGGCGCAGCCAGCGGCATCGCCCCAGGGTGCTTGCACGCCCGAAACATGCACCCTGCAAGACTTCGAGGCGGCCCGCGCCGTCACCGAAACGCTGTATGGCGACGTGCTCACCGCGCTGGCCGCCCATGAACGCCCGGCCCTGCGCAGCGACCAGAACCAGTGGCGGCGCGCCGCCCGCCAGCACTGCAACCGGCTGGCCCCGCTGCGCGGCGAGGCCGAGGCCCCGGGCAACAGCCGCCACCACGCCTGCATGATCCAGCAGCACATGGAGCGCCGCCAGGCGCTGCGCCACTGGCTGATGAATGGCTACATCGTTGATTGAGCGCGAAACCGCCGCCCGCCTGCGCCGTCCAGCCGGGCCGGACGGCAGGCGCACAAGAATCAGAAAAAGGAGCAAATTTGAGCCAGCCAAAAACGGCGCCTGCGCCCTTTCCACTAGGACATCATGCTATTGATACAGGAGCGAAAATGCCCCCCATCCATGCAGCCGTTGCCAAGCAAGAAAGCGGGCGGCTGCAAACGGCCAGCGGCGGCAATCCGGCGCTCGATCCACGGCCTCCAGCATGGCCATGCGCCTGGCGGCAGACAAAAGAAGCCTTGCAATGGGCAATGCAATGGGCAAAAAAAGCCTTGCGGTTTTTGCCGCAAGGCTTCATGTGTGGTGCCCAGGAGAGGACTCGAACCTCCACGGAGTTACCCGCTAGTACCTGAAACTAGTGCGTCTACCAATTCCGCCACCTGGGCGTTTCAGGGAAAGCGCGAATTCTACAGCATAAAAATGAAAACAGACAAAACACGCATGAAAAATGAACTGGAAGGCACTGTGCAGGGCCACCGCGACGGCCACGGCTTCGTGCTGCGCGACGATGGCGGCCCTGACTTGTACCTGCCGCCCGCGCAAATGCGCGCCGTGCTGCACGGCGACCGCGTGCGCGCCGCCGTGACGCAGTTTGACCGCAAGGGCCGCGCCGAAGGGCGGGTGCTGTCCATCATCAGCCGTCCGCCGCGCCCGCTCATCGCCCGCCTCGTGCGCGAAAGCGGCGTGTGGCTGGCCCGGCCGGAAGACCGCCGCTACGGGCAAGACGTGCTGCTTGAAAAACGCGGCATGGGCCGCGCGCGCGAAGGGCAAATCGCCGTCATCGCCTTCACGGGCGAGCCGGCGCTGCATGCCCAGCCCACGGGCCGCGTGACCGAAGTGCTGGGCGACGCGGACGACGCGGGCATGGAAATCGAAATTGCCGTGCGCAAATTCGGCGTGCCGCACGAGTTCTCCCCCGCCGCGCTGGCGCAGGCCCAGGCGCTGCCAGACGCCGTGCAGCCCGCCGAGCGCAAAGGCCGCATTGATTTGACCGACGTGCCCTTTGTCACCATCGACGGCGAAGATGCCCGCGACTTTGACGACGCCGTCTATTGCCAGCCCGCCGTGGCGTCAGGCCGTGGCAAGCGGCCCAATGGCTGGCGGCTGCTCGTGGCCATTGCCGACGTGAGCCACTACGTGACCAATGGCGACGCGCTCGATGCGGACGCCTTCGAGCGCGCCACCAGCGTTTATTTCCCGCGCCGCGTCATCCCCATGCTGCCGGAAAAACTCAGCAACGGCCTGTGCTCGCTCAACCCGCAGGTGGACCGCCTCGCGCTCGTGTGCGACATGCTGATTGACCGGCAAGGCGCCATCACCGCCTACCAGTTCTACCCCGCCGTCATCCACAGCCACGCGCGCCTGACCTACACGCAGGCCGCCGCCTGGCTTGCCGGCGAGACCGGCGGCGCCGCGCCCGGGCAGCAAGCCCTGCGGCCCCAGCTGCAAAACCTCGCCAGCGTTTACCGCGCACTGCTGGCCGCCCGCCACGCGCGCGGCGCGGTGGAGCTGGACAGCGTTGAAACCCAAATCGTCTGCGACGAAGCGGGCCGCATCACGCAAATCCTGCCGCGCGAGCGCAACGACGCGCACCGCCTGATTGAAGAAGCCATGCTCGCCGCCAACGTCTGCGCCGCCGACTTCATGCTCGAAGGCAAGCGCGAGGGCCTTTTCCGCGTGCACGACGCGCCCCCGCCCGACAAGCTCGCCACCTTGCGCAGCTACCTGGCCGCCCTGGGCGTGCGCGCCGCCGTGCCTGATGAGCCGCAGCCTGCCGACATCCAGCGCATTGCCGAACAAGTTGCCGCCCGGCCTGACGCCGCCCAAATCCACGCCGTGCTCCTGCGCTCCATGAGCCAGGCCCTCTACACCCCCGCCAACAGCGGCCACTTCGGCCTGGCCTACCCCGCCTACACGCACTTCACCAGCCCCATCCGCCGCTACCCTGATTTGCTGGTGCACCGCGTCATCAAAGCCATGCTCGCGGGCCGCAAATACGCCCTGCCCAAGCTGCCCGCGTTTGGCGAAGCGCATGAAAAACTCCGCCAGCGCCTGCAAAAAAACGCCCGCCCGGCCAGCGCGGCGGAAAACCTCCCGCGCAAAACCACCAAGGCCCATCAAGCCTGGGAAGCGGCCGGACTGCATTGCAGCGCGTGCGAGCGCCGCGCCGACGAAGCCAGCCGCGACGTACAAGCCTGGCTCAAATGCCAATACATGCAGCAGCACCTGGGCGAAGTGTTTGAAGGCACGGTCAGCGCCGTCACCAGCTTTGGCCTTTTCGTCACCCTGAAAGACCTTTACGTGGAAGGACTGATTCACGTCTCGGAACTGGCTGGCGACTACTACCGCTTTGACGAAGCCCGGCAAGAGCTGCGCGGCGAGCGCAGCGGCACGCGCTACACCCTGGGCCAGCCGCTGCGCGTGCAAGTCGCCCGCGTCGATCTGGACGGCCGCCGCATCGACTTTTGCCTGCCTGCGGCCAGCGCAGACGGGCCGCCCGCGTTCGCTGACGTGCCCGCCGGCCGCAAAACCGCCCGCCCCGCAGCCGCCAAGACAGACCGCAAGCCCAGGGCCGCAAAAACGGCCAAAGCGGCCAAAGCCGCCAAGCCCCGGGCCGCCCGTTCTTCCGCACGCTCCTCATCAGGCAGGCGCTGAACCCGGCTTGGCGGGCCGCCAGGAGCGCTCTGGCGCCGTTCATTCCTGACCCCATGAAACGGATAGCAGGCAGTCTGTTTAACTGCTTCCGTTAAAGTAATGCCAACCCGCTTTCAATCTGCACAACCTTTTCCATGCCAGGAGTATAAAGTGTCATTTACCACGATTATTTATGCCCACCCATACGATGAAAGTTTCAATCACGGCATTTTGCAGCGTGTGCGGCAGCTACTGGATGGAAAAGGAGAAAAATATCAGCTGATTGATTTGTATGCGGACGGTTTCAACCCCGCCTACACTAAAGAGGAACTTGCCTTGTTTAACCAGGGGAAAGCCTTGGATCCGCTCGTTTTGCGTTATCAGGAAATCTTGAAAACAACCAGCCGCCTGATTTTCATCTTTCCTGTCTGGTGGGCGGATATGCCGGCCATTGTCAAAGGATTTGAAGACAAAGTTTTTCTCAAAACATTGGCTTACGTTCCCACCGCCACAGGCTTGAAAGGCAATCTGACCCACATCAAGGAAGCGCTGGTCATCAGCACATCCACCGCCCCCACATGGTATCTGAAATGGTTTTGCGGCAACGGTATTGGCAAAGCGATGCTGGGCCACACCCTGAAAGGCATTGGTATTGCCAAACGCCAATGGCTCAACTTCGGCAATATGGATAAATCCACCGCCGAACAGCGGAAGGCATTCTTGGAAGATTTAAGCCGAAGCGTTTGATTTTGGAGTGGCTTGAAACAGGTAAAAGGTTGCCTGAAAACTGAAACCAGCCCGCAGCACGGGCAAAGCCGCCTGATTTCCATCCCCAAGGTTTACAGGCTGCTTTTGATATGCCGCTCACCTTATTCCAAATGTGCCCGGCAATTAGTCAAATAGCACTCCGCCTGCGGTTTTCATTGCATCGTTTCAGATGAATGCAAGCAGCCGCGCTGCGCTGAAGCATTCGTTGGTCCTGCAGAAATGGAAGTGCACGCTGCCCAGGCACGCGCCCTCGAAGGAATCGCCTTCGCGGAAAAACGCCTTGATTGGTGCGTTCCAAGCAGATGAAGTCATGTGTTTTTGCTGTGCAGCCGGCTGCCTGTGCCGTGGCGTTCCGTTGGGCTGGCGCGATGGCGACCATTGCTGATGATCGGCTTGTCCGTGCCCACACCTGCGGTGAACACTTTGTGTCAAGATACTTTTTTTACTGCCCACGGCTCGCCCGGCCACCAGTCAAGCATCAGCCAGACCACCGCGTCCATCCGCAGCCATTTTTTCAATTCAACATCTTTGTCGTAGCCCTCTTTGACTACCGAACCTCTCCCTGAAGGCTGGCTTGAGATTGAGGCCCTTGACATGGACGCGCAGGGTATCGCCCGCCGCCCCGACGGCAAAGTCGTCTTCGTCGAAGGCGCGCTGCCCGGCGAAATCGTCTCTGCCAACGTGCACCGCAAGAAAAACAACTGGGAAGCCGCCAGCTTGCTGGCCGTGCACCGCGAAAGCAGCCAGCGCGTGCGCCCCGGCTGCCCGCACTTTGGCCTGCACGCGGGCGCGTGCGGCGGCTGCAAGATGCAGCATCTGGACGCCGCCGCGCAAGTGGCCGTCAAGCAGCGCGTGCTGGAAGACAATCTCTGGCGTCTGGGCAAAGTGCGCCCGGCCAACGTGCTGGCGCCCATCCACGGCCCCGCCTGGGGCTACCGCTGGCGCGCGCGCCTGTCGGTGCGGCACGTGGTGAAAAAAGGCGAAGTGCTCATCGGCTTTCACGAGCGCAAAAGCCGCTACATCGCCGACATGCGCTCTTGCGCCATCTTGCCGCCGCACGTGAGCGGCTGGCTGCTGCCGCTGCGACAGCTCATCGCCGGCATGCACGCGCGCGACACCTGCCCGCAAATCGAAGTGGCCTGCGGCGATGGCGTCACGGCCCTGGTGCTGCGCCATCTGGAGCCTTTGAGCGAGGCCGACCTGGCGCGCCTGCGCGCCTTCGCCCGCGAGCAGGGCCGCCAGCACCCCATCCAGTGGTGGCTCCAGCCCAAGGGGCCGGACAGCGCGCACCGGCTCGATGAAGACGGCGAAGGCGGCGAAAGCGCCCCGCCGCTGGCCTACAGCCTGCCCGAATTCGGCATCACCATGCCCTTTCGCCCCACCGACTTCACGCAAGTCAATCCGCACATCAACCGCGTGCTCGTCAGCTGCGCGCTGCGCCTGCTGGACGCGCAGCGCGGCGAGCGCGTGATCGACTGGTTCTGCGGCCTGGGCAACTTCACCCTGCCGCTGGCCACGCGCGCGGGCGAAGTGCTGGGCATTGAAGGCAGCCCCGCCCTGGTGGCTCGCGCCCGCCAGAACCTGCAAGCCAACCAGCGCCCCGGCCTGGCAAAAGTGAGCTTTGCCGCCCGCAACCTGTTCGAGATGACGCCCGGACAACTCATGGCCGACGGCCAGGCCGAGCGCTGGCTGATCGACCCGCCGCGCGAAGGCGCTTTTGCCCTGGCCAAATCGCTGGCCGCCATTCATCAGGCGCGGCTGGGCGCAGCGGCAACAGCGGAAACAGCAGCGGAAAACGCATCCGAAACAGCAGGCGAAAGCAGCGAAGCGCCGCCGCCCGTTTCAGCCCAAACCCTGGCGGCTTTTGCCAGCTGGCAGCCGCCGCGCCGCATCGTTTACGTCAGCTGCAACCCCGCCACCCTCGCCCGCGACGCGGGCCTGCTTGTGCACCAGGCGGGCTACCGTTGCCGCGCCGCTGGCGTGGTGAACATGTTCCCCCACACCGCCCACGTGGAAAGCGTGGCCGTGTTCGAGCGGGCGGCGTAAAGCGCAGCGGCGAGGGGGCTGAAAGAGCAGAGCAGGGGCGGGCAGGGTTTTCGCTCCTTTATCGATAGCATGAGGTCCTAGTGAATACTGCGCAGGGCTTATTTTTCGATCTATAAAATTTGCTTCTGTTTTTGATGCCTTCTGGCACGCCCGGGTCATCCGCGAACCTGCCTCATGACTACTTCCGCCACGCCCTTGCCCCCCTTGCGAACCTGCATGGTTGGCGGCGCCGTGCGCGACCGTCTGCTGGGCCTGCCCGTGCACGACCGCGACTGGGTGGTGGTGGGCGCCACGCCCGAAGACATGGCCGCGCGCGGCTTTGTGCCCGTGGGCAAGGACTTTCCCGTTTTCCTGCACCCGCAAACGCACGAGGAATACGCCCTGGCGCGCACCGAGCGCAAAAGCGCCCCCGGCTACCGGGGCTTTGCCGTGCAGGCCAGCCCCGCCGTCACGCTGGAAGAAGACCTGGCGCGGCGCGACCTGACCATCAACGCCATTGCCGCCCCCGCGAACTGGGCAGGCGATGAGGCCGCACTCATCGACCCCTTTGGCGGCCTGCGCGATTTGCGCGCGGGCGTGCTGCGGCATGTGACCGATGCCTTCCGTGAAGACCCCGTGCGCATCCTGCGCCTGGCGCGCTTTGCCGCGCGCTTTCACGCCTTTTCCATTGCTCCTGAAACGCAGGCCCTGCTGCGCAGCATGGTGCAAGCAGGCGAAGCCGCCCATCTGGTGCCCGAGCGCGTGTGGCAAGAGCTGGCGCGCGGCCTGATGCAGCCGCGCCCCTCGTGCATGCTGCGCGTGTTGCACGGCTGCGGCGCGCTGGCCGCCGCCCTGCCCGAACTGGCCGCGTCATACATCACCCACGGCCCGCGCCTGGAGCGCGCGCTGGACGAAGCCGCGCGGCTGAACGCCCCCTTGCCCGCGCGCTACGCCTGCCTGACGGCGGACATCGCCCCCGCCGCGCTTGCCGACTTGCACGAACGCCTGCGCCCGCCCGCCGATTGCCAGGCGCTGGCCGACCTGCTGGCCCGCCTGCGCCCGGCCATGGAAGCCAGCGCCGCGCTGCCTGCCGCCGCCCTGGTTGATCTGCTGCAAGCGGGCGATGCGCTGCGCCGCCCCGCCCGCTTTGAACAGGCCCTGCTGGCCTGCGAATGCGTAGCCCGCGCGGAGCAGGGGAAGCAAGGCGGGAAAGAGGGAAAAGAGACCGGCCAGAAACCCGGCGGGCCAGCCCCCTCCGCCGCGCCCTGGCCGCCCCGCCAGCGCCTGCTGGCCGCGCTGGCCGCCGCGCAGAGCGTGGACGCCGCCGCCATCGCCCGCCAGGCCGCCGCCAGCGGAGCCAGGGGCGCGCAGATTGGCCAGGCGCTGCGGGCGGCACGCGTGCAGGCCGTGCAAGCGCTGGCTGGCCTGGGCTGAAGCGGGCTGCCGGGCGCAGAGGCTTTGGTCATAGGCCAGCTGGCGGGCTTATACCCAAAAAAAGGAGCAAATTTAAGGGGCAGAAAATGGCTCTTGCGCCCTTTTCACTAGGACATCATGCTATGGATAGAGGAGCTGAAAGTCCTTCCCGCATGAGCATTGACGGGCGCGTGGCCGAAAAAAAGCGCCGCGAGAAGCGGCGCTTGTGCGGTGGGCCAAGAGCGCGTTAGTGCAGATGGCGCGGCCTGCGCCCGCCGCCGTGGCCGCCCGCGTTGCCTGAACCGCCTGGGCTGCCGGAGCCGCCACGGGGGCGGCTCATGTCCAGCGAGCTGGTCAGGTCGTTGAAACGGTTGGCAAAGAGCTGGTCAATGGCATGCACCACGCCGCCCAGCTCGGCGCTGTCGAAATGGCGCTCCATCAGGCGCACCACGTCTTCCACGAGCAAGTCGCGCTGCACCTGCATGATGGCCTGCGGCGTGGGGCCGATGAACAGCAGCACGAAGTCATCGCGCGCCTCGCGGCCTTCGTCTTCGTCGTCTTCGTCGAAATCCACGTCGTAGAACGAGACTTCGATGGGCGCGCCGTACTCGGCCAGGTCATTGAGGTTCATGCACAGGTCATCGAGCTGCTGGCGGAAGTCTTCGCCGCCTTCTACCGTCCAGCACATTTGCAAGGTGCGCGTGATGGTGTCGTAGCGGATGCCTGGCTCTTCCTCGTACAGGCTGGCCGCGCCGCCAGCCAGCGAGCGCGCGCCCGCGTACTGCCACAGGGGCTTGAGCGCCTCTTCAATGGCCTCCAGGCGGGTGCCGGGGCGCAGTTTCACATCGCCATGCACATGGATTTCAAAGGCATTGTCATTGGCGCTCATGGCGTTTTCCTTGGTTTGTGAAGGCGTTCGGACCGGGCAGGCCCGCAGCGCGAAAGATTATGCCCGTGGGGGCTTGGAGCCTGTTCACGGCCCGTCCGTGGGCGCAAAAGGGCGGACTTGGGCGGACACGGCCAGCCTCTGAACGGTTTTTTACTTGAGCAGGCGGTGGCGGTGCACGGCCAAATGCACGCCCAGCAGCAGCACGAACACGCCGCCCAGCGCCGCGTGCCCGCGCTTGGCCCCCGTGGCGGCCAGCGCCAGCGAAGCGCCCAGCGTGAGCAGCATGCCGCGCTTGGCCCAGCGGTTGATGACATTGCGCGCGGGTGCGTGATGCGGGTGCGGCGCTGGCGGCGCGGCGGGCACGCTCAGATGGGCCGCCCGCGCGGCGCTGGCGGCTGCGCGGCGGTTTTGCCGGGGCTGGCGCGGTGCAGGGCTGGACGGGCAAGCCGCAGCGCCTGCGTCATCGTTGGCGGCGGGCTGTAAGGCGGCTTGTACGGCGGCGGCCAGCAAGGCTTCGGCCTGCGGCTGCGGCAGCGTGGCCGCGTCGTAATGCAGCAGCAGGCTGCCCACGCGGGCATTGGTTTGCACGCGGATCACGCCCGGCTGCGCCTGCAAGGCGCTGCGCGCCTGGGTCAGCGCCCGCGCTTGCCGCAGCACCGGCCCGCGCAAGCGCACGCGCCCCGGCAGAGCCGAGGCCACGAGTGAATTCATGGAGAACTTTCAGGAAAAAAGGCGCGGATTGTAGGAATGGCCGCTCATTCGTGCTGGCGTGGCGCGCCTTGCCCGCGCTGGCGGCGCGCCTGCCGGGAAAGGAGGCTATTTGCTCCTTGAACAATAGCGCGATGTCCCCGTGGAAACTGCGCCAAAGCCGTTTTTCAGGCGCTGGATTTGCTCCTGAATCAAAAGCGAAACAGAAGCAGAAAGCCGGATAGGCGCGCCTTATCCGGCCAGCGCGGCCTTGACGGCGGCGGAGACGGCGGCCATGTCGGCCTTGCCTGCCAGGCGCGCTTTGGCTGCGCCCATCACTTTGCCCATGTCGGCGGGGCCGCTGGCGCCCACTTCAGCCACCAGCGCCTTGACGGCGGCGGCCACTTCTTCGGCGGACAGACGCGCGGGCAGATAGGCTTGCAGCACGGCCAGTTCGGCGGTTTCCTTGTCGGCCAGGTCCTGGCGGCCCGCCTGGGTGAAGGCGGCGATGCTGTCCTTGCGCTGCTTGGCGAGCTTGTCCACGATGGCGGCGACGGCCGCGTCATCCAGCGTCACGCGCTCATCCACTTCCTTTTGCTTGATGGCCGCTTGCAGCAGGCGTATGGCGCCCAGGCGCGCGCTGTCCTTGGCGCGCATGGCGGCTTTCATGTCTTCAGTGATGCGTTCCTTGAGGGTCATTTTTTACTTTCGGCTTGTGGCGCGGGGCCAATGAAAAAAGGCTCGCTGAGCGTCCCCGGCGAGCCTTTTGAAAACGTGCGTGTGAGCCGTGCGTTCAGTACAGCTTTTTGGGCAGCTGCATGCTGCGCACGCGCTTGTAGTGGCGCTTGACGGCAGCGGCCTTCTTGCGCTTGCGCTCGGCGGTGGGCTTTTCATAGAACTCGCGGGCGCGCAGTTCGGTCAGCAGACCCAGCTTTTCGATGGTGCGCTTGAAGCGGCGCAGGGCCACGTCAAACGGCTCGTTTTCTTTCACACGGATGGTGGTCATTTAAATGAAGGTTTTCCATGAATGTGCGGCCAGCGGGCGCGGGCCAGATCAGCTCCCGCGCCATGCGCCGCAAAAGTCGCCCCGCTTTCAGAAACTAGTATGTGGCCGCGGGGCTTTTGCCAGCAAAGCCGCGCATTATAGCCAGCCGCGCCTCATTCAGAAACATCAGGAGCAGGCGCTGCCTGCTGCGGCTTGCGCGGCGGCTTGGGGCGGGGCGGCTTGCTGGTGTGAATGATCTGCGTGGCCTGCGCCATTTCGCCCGCCGCCAGCAAAGGGAAGGCTTGGGCGGCGCGGTCCATGGCTTGTTCGATGCCGATGCGTTCATCCAGCGGCGGCTTGCGCAGCACCCAGGCCGCCACTTCCGCCTTGTGGCCGGGATGGCCGATGCCCAGGCGCAGCCGCCAGTAATCGCCGCTGCCCAGTTGCGCATGAATGTCGCGCAGGCCGTTGTGCCCGGCGTGGCCGCCGCCTTGCTTGAGCTTGGCCTCGCCCGCAGGCAGATCCAGCTCGTCGTGCGCCACCAGAATTTCCTGCGGCGCGATTTTGTAAAAGCGCGCCAGCGCCGCCACGGCCTTGCCAGAGAGGTTCATGAACGTCTGCGGCTTGAGCAGCCAGACGGATTGCCCTTGCACGCTGGCGCGCGCCGCGTGGCCGTGAAAGGCGCGCTCGGGCGCCAGCGTTGCCCCCAGCTGGCGGGCAATCTGGTCAATCCACCAGAAACCCGCGTTGTGGCGCGTGTCGGCATATTCAGGCCCGGGGTTGCCCAGGCCAACAAAGAGTTTGATCATGGGCGGCGATTATTGTGGAAGCGCCGCTCTTGCAGCGGCGTATTTTCCTGGCCAGTTCCAGTCAGGATGGAGCCGGCCATGAGGTTTGAAATCTTCCGGCAGCATGTCTTGATTTCAGGCGCAGCCAAATTGAAGGGGCGATGGCGAGATTGAAATATATCTGGTGATTTTCTATGGTCAGAAAGGCGATTCGTCCGCCATGACGTGTGGCGCCTGATCTGGATAATGCCTATTTATGTTGAGAAGAAAATTGGAAAAACCGTTTTTATTGCCCAGAATCATTGAATGAACTAAATGGCGGGTGAATGACTAGGAAGGGCCGGTAAAAGGCTGATAAAAGTCTGTTGGAAAGCGGTTGGGCCGCGCGGCGCATGCGCCATGCCGTTTTCGTGCGGATTACAGAGGCAGGGCAATTTCATTTGCCGCAGAAAGGGCGCGAGCGGATTTTCCGAAGGCGGGTCAGGGTTTTCCTTAATGATGAATGAATATTCTGGTCGATATTCCGTGTATAATGCCCCGGTCATTTTTCCCTGACCGAAGGCGCTGCGCGTCTTCACCTCTTTGCATGGCCCCGCAACAGGGTCATCACCCTTCGCCAGGGGCCGCGCGCCCCTGATTTCCCTTCAGCGAAAGGGCGCCGAGCCTGCCGGGCGCGGGCCGCTTTTTCGCGCCGGGCGCGGTTCATTGAGGGCTTGTCGAACCAGGGAATGGGCAATGGGCCTTTGGCCTTGCGCCTTTCGGCATCCCCTGGCTGGCCGCGCCGCCGACGACAAGGAGTGCGCCTCATGGCCAAGCAAATCCGCGTCGAGCATGTTTTCAAGGTGTTCGGCAACCATCCCCAGCAGGCGCTTGCGCTGGCGCGCGAAGGCGCGGGCAAGCAGCAGATTCTGGAAAAAACAGGGCAGTCCATTGGCGTGTTTGACGCCGATTTCACCATCGAGGCGGGCGAGCTGTTCGTCATCATGGGTCTGTCGGGTTCGGGCAAGTCCACGCTGGTGCGCATGCTCAACGGGCTGATTGAGCCGACGGCCGGGCGCGTGGTGATTGAGGGGCAGGACATCAACGCGCTGTCTGCCGCCGCCTTGCGCGCGCTGCGGCGCAAGGACATCAGCATGGTGTTCCAGTCGTTTGCGCTGATGCCGCACATGACGGTGCTGGACAACACGGCGTTTGGCCTGGAGCTGGCGGGTGTGCCGCGTGATGAGCGCCAGCGGCAGGCCGCGCAGGCGCTGGAGCAGGTGGGCCTGGGCGGCTGGGGCGCCCAATACCCGGACGAGCTTTCGGGCGGCATGCAGCAGCGCGTGGGGCTGGCGCGGGCGCTGGCGTCTGACCCGGCCATCTTGCTGATGGACGAGGCGTTTTCGGCGCTGGACCCCATCATCCGCGCCGAAATGCAGGGCGAGCTGCTGCGCTTGCAGCAGCTGCAGCGGCGCACCATCGTTTTCATTTCGCACGATTTGCAGGAGGCCATGCGCATTGGCGACCGCATCGCCATCATGCGCGACGGGCAGGTGGTGCAAATCGGCACGCCGGACGAAATCCTGCGCGCGCCAGCCAATGCCTTTGTGCGCGATTTCGTGCGCGGCGTGGACGCCTCGGCGGTGTTCAAGGCGGCGGACATCGCCCGCAAGCCGGCGGTGGTTTACGTCTCGCATCACGCCGATCGCGGCTGCCGGCCCGTGCTGGCGCTGCTGCAGGAGTCAGACCGCAGCCATGCCTACATCGTCAATTCGCGCCAGCAGTTCGAGGGCGTGGTGTCGCAAGACGCGCTGCGCGCCGCGCTGCACGGCCACACCGGCCCGCTGGGCTTGCAGCACGCCATGCTGGCGGATGTGCCGCTGATCGAGGCGGGCGCACCCGTGGCCGATCTGGTGGGCCAGGTGGCGCAAGCGCCGTATGCCGTGCCCGTGGTGGGCGAAGCCGGGCGCTTTCTGGGCGCCATCAGCAAGAGCACGCTGCTGAAGTTTCTGGACCCGGGCACGCCGCCGCTGCCGCCGCAAGCCCCTCCCGCCAACGCCGACACGCAAAGGAGCGCCGCATGAGCGATACCCCTCTGAAACTGGATGCCGCCCCCCTTGCCAACGCCACTGGAGACGACCCCTGGCAGGCCGCCGCTTCCGCAGCCCCTGCCGACTGGCTGGACGATGCCTCCGATGCAGTGGAAGCCGCCGCTGGCGCCGGCCCTGCCGCTGCGCACGGCGCGGCCGACGCGCTGGCGGGCCATGCCGATGCGATCGAGGCCGCCATCAACCAGGGGCTGGGCTGGTTCGTGGAGCAGTTCCGCCCCTTCTTTCAGGCCGTGCGCGCGCCCATTGACGGCACGCTCGGCGGCGCAGAGCGCCTGCTGACCGGCACGCCCATGCCCGTGATGGCGGCCCTGCTGGGGCTGCTGGCCTGGCAGTTCGCGGGGCGCGCCACGGCCCTCGGGGCCGTGCTCTCGCTGGCCGTGGTGGCGGCGCTGGGCGTGTGGGAGCAGGCCATGGTCACGCTGGCGCTGGTGCTCACCTCGCTGCTGTTTTGCATCGTCATCGGGCTGCCGCTGGGCATCGCGCTGGCCGCCAGCGACCGCGCGCAGCGCCTCATCCGCCCGCTGCTGGACGCCATGCAGACCACGCCCGCTTTCGTTTATCTGGTGCCCGTGGTCATGCTCTTTGGCATTGGCAACGTGCCGGGCGTCATCGTCACCATCGTGTTCGCGCTGCCGCCGCTGGTGCGGCTGACCAACCTGGGCATCCGCCAGGTGCGGCCCGACCTGATCGAGGCCGCCCACGCCTACGGCGCCTCGCCCATGCAGATGCTGCTGAAAGTGCAGCTGCCGCTGGCGCTGCCTTCCATCATGGCGGGCATCAACCAGGCGCTCATGCTCAGCCTGTCGATGGTGGTCATCGCCTCCATGATCGCCGTGGGCGGCCTGGGGCAAATGGTGCTGCGCGGCATCGGCCGGCTGGACATGGGGCTGGCCGCCGTGGGCGGCCTGGGCATCGTGCTGCTGGCCATCACGCTGGACCGCATCACCCAGGGCATGGGCCAGCCCCGCCGGGGCGTGCGCCACTGGTGGCAAAGCGGCCCGGCGGGGCTGATTGCGCGGCTGTTCCAGCGCTGACTGCCCGCTTGGAACAGGTTCTTACCCACACCGTGAAAGGAAACGCTTGCATGAAACCGCTACGCCGCGCCTTCTTTGCCGCCCTTTTTGCCGCCAGCCTGGCGCTGGTTTTTCCGGCCTTTGCCGCCAGCGCCCGGGCCGAAGGCCGCCAGCCGGGTCAAGGCGTCAAGGTCTATCCCATCCAAAGCTCCATCGCTGAAGAAACCTTCCAGACCCTGCTGGTGGTCAAAGCGCTGGAGCAGCTGGGCTATGACGTGCAGCCCATCCGGGAAATCGAATACGCCACGGGCCACCTGGCCATCGCCAACGGCGACGCCACCTTGCTGGCCGCGCACTGGAACCCCCTGCACGCCGACTTCTACAAAAACGCCGGCGGCGACGCGCGCCTTTACCGCCAGGGGGCCTACTCCACCGGCGCCGTGCAGGGCTACCTGATCGACCGCAAAACCGCCGAGCAGCACCGCATCACCCACATCGACCAGCTCAAAAACCCCGAAATCGCCCGCCTGTTCGACGCCGACGGCGACGGCAAGGCCGACTTGACCGGCTGCAACCCCGGCTGGGGCTGCGAAGCCGTCATCGAGCACCAGCTCAGCGCCTACGGGCTGCGCGACACCGTCACCCACGTGCAAGGCGCTTACGCCGCCCTCATGGCCGACACCATCACCCGCTGGCGGCAGGGCAAACCCATCCTCTACTACACCTGGACGCCCTACTGGGTCAGCGGCGTGCTGCGCCCCGGCCAGGAAGTGGCCTGGCTGCAAGTGCCCTTTACCGCGCTGCCCGGCGAGCAGGCCGGGCAAGACACCCGGCTGCCTAACGGCAAAAACTACGGCTTCATCGCCAACCAGCAGCAAATCGTGGCCAACAAGGCATTTACCGACGCGCACCCCGACGCCGCCCGGCTCTTTGCCGTCATGCAGCTGCCCGTGGGCGACATCAACGCCCAGAACCTGCGCATGAAAGACGGCGAAAACAAGCCCGCCGACATCGAACGCCACGTGCAGCGCTGGATTCGCGCGCACCAGGCCACCTTCGACGGCTGGCTGGAGCAAGCTCGCGCTGCGGCCCGCTGATTAGCTCCTGATTACATAGCATGAGGTCCTAGTGGATACAGCGCAGAGCAGGTTTTAGGGCATCTGGATTAGCTCCTTTTTTTGATTCAAACTGGAAGGTATATGAGCCGGTTCAAAGACTGTCTGTGGGCGTTCACTTGCGGAAGGCAATGCTGCAAAGCTTCTCGCTGCCCGGCCGCTCGTTCAGGCGGATGGCGCAGGAGCTGGCCTTCCTGCCCGGCTGGCATTGCGCTGGACAGATTGCTGCCTTCTTGCGCGTCTTCCGCCAAATCGGGGCGAGCCGCAAGGCGCGAGCAGTGAATGAATGGACATGCCCAGCTGAGTCCGTGGCGTGGTTTTGCTCTTCTATCAATAGCAAGACGTCCTGGTGCAGACTGCGCGAAATGGTATTTCGACCCTGCTGAATTCGCTCCTGTTTAATATTGGGCAGCGGACTGGCCTCGATGGAAATGCCTCTTTCACTTACGCTCTGATACACAGGGTAACTACTTAAAAGACGGGCTTCGCATTTTTTCGTTCAGACTCAAAACACCTGCGGCGCTTGTGCGTGAATCATCAGAACAAGCCCGCTTTTCGCTTTTCTTGACGGGCGCATTCCGCCCTTTTTTCATGTGAGGAGATGCACACCATGACCTTTAAGACCAAAACCAGCCTGATGGCCGCCGCCGCCCTGACGGCGATGATGCTGGCCGCTTGCGGCGGCGATGACGACGGCGGCGAGGTGCCCGTGCCCACGCCTAACCCCAACAATCCTTCCAACCCTTCTAACCCTTCCAACCCCAGCGCCACAGGCCGCATTGAGCCGTATGACCTGCCAGCCAAGGTCGAAGCCAAGGCAGCGGCCCGCAGCCGCCTGCCCGCGCAGGCGCCTATCGCGCAGGTGGACCTTGGCGCGCTGTCGCAAGCCAAGTCTGATGAGGTGCTGAACCAGAACAGCGGCCCCGGCGTGCCTCTGCAAATCGGCTTGGCCCGCCCTGCGCAGGCCACCGCCGCAGCGGGCGATTTCGCCGGCCTGCTGAACTGGACGCCCACGGCCGATGGCGCGCAAGTGGCGGCTATCCGCTTCACGTCTGACCAGGCCTACGGCGTGCGCCTGGGCCTGAAAGTGGAGCAGCTGCCTGAAGAGGCCGTGCTGCGCTTTTATGGCGACGTGAATGACGCCGCAGGCGGCGAAGTCGTGGAAGTCAGCGCGAAAAAAGTGCTGGAGCTGCTGGCGCTTAACCGGCAGGCGGGCGTGAAGGGCGACGAGGCCGTCACTTACTGGGGGCCTGACTTCGGCGGCGCGGCGACCACGCTGGAAATCGAGCTGCCCGCCACCGTCCGCACCACAGACGTGCAGCTGTCCGTCCCCTCGGTCATGCACAACGTGATCGACCCCGCCCGCGTGCATGACTTCCAGCTCAAGGGCGTCGGCGACGCCGGAAGCTGCAACCTCAATGTCACCTGCAACAGCGCGCTGTTGAACACCGAAAGCCGCGCCGAAGCGCAGATGAGCTTCGCCAGCGACGGCAAGCAGTACGTATGCACCGGCACGCTGATGAACGACGCCAAAAACAGCGGCACGCCCTACTTCCTCACGGCCAACCACTGCCTGTCCACGCAGGCCGTGGCTTCCACGCTGCAAACGCGCTGGTTCTTCCGCGCCGCCAGCTGCGGCAGCGCCAACAGCATGTACAGCGGCGCGCGGCAGCTGAGCGGCGGCGCGCGCATGCTCTACGCATCGGCCAACACCGACACCGCGTTCATGCAGCTCAATGAACAGCCGCCTGCAGGCGTGCGCTATGCCGGCTCGTACTTTGGCGGCGTGGTTGGCCTTGAAACGGAAGTGACAGGCGTGCATAACCCGCGGGGCGATTTGCAGAAATACAGCATTGGCACTGTGAAAGCCTATGCCCGCCAGGTTCAAACGAGCCAAGGCACGGCCTTGCAGACCAGCGCCACGCCGCAGAACTTTTTGGCTGTGGTGTGGAGCCAAGGCACGACCGAAGGCGGCAGCAGCGGCTCCGGTCTGTTCCGCACCATTGGCAGCACCCGCTATGTCGTTGGCCAGCTCTTCGGCGGTGACGCCAGCTGCGCCAACCGCGAGGGCGGCGATGCCTATGGCCGCTTCGACCTGGCCTACAGCGCCGCTCTCAGCCGCTGGCTGAATCCGTAAACCGCAGCCTCTCCTAGGCGCATTGAAACGCCGCCACGGCCTGCCGCCGTGGCGGTTTTTTATCGGACAAATCATGTATTGCCCCCGCTGCCAAACCACATTGCTGCGCGCCACCCGGCTGGAGGACGGCCTGGTTGGCGAAAGCTGCCAGAGCTGCCAGGGCGCGCTCGTGGGCCTGGCCCATTACCGTGACTGGGCGGAGCGCGCCCCGCTGCCGCAGGATGCCGAGGCCGGCGCCCCAGCCGCTGACGTGCAGCCCGTGCCCGACGGCCAGCGCGCCCTGCGCTGCCCCAAATGCAGCCGCCTCATGAGCCGCTACCGCATTGGCCACGGCGTGAGCAACGCACTGGATTTGTGCCCCGCCTGCGACGAAGCCTGGCTGGATGGCGGCGAGTGGCGTCTGCTGCGCGCGCTGCAATTGAGCCGCCACGTGCCCCGCATCTTCACGCAAGCCTGGCAGCACCGCATCCGCGCCGAGCAGCAGGCCCAGACCGCCCGCGAGCGCCTGCGCCAGCAACTGGGCGAAGAAGACGCAGCCAAGACGCAGGCGCTGCGCGAATGGCTGCAGGGCCACCCCAAGCGCAACCTCATCCTGCAATGGCTGAACCGGCCTTGAGCGCCTGTTCATGATTGGGCCGAGAGGGGCGAAGCGCGGCCTTGGGTGTGACCAATCCTGGCCTGCGCCGCATGGCCGCCAGCGGAAGGCTCAGGCGCGGCCAGTGGATGGCGGGCAGGGTTTTGGAGCCAGTCCTTCCCGCCAGGCTATGTCCAAAAAAGGAGCAAATTCAAGGGGCTAAAACGCCCGCCTGCGCAGTTTCTACTAGGACATCATGCTATGGATAAGGGAGCGAAAAAGCGCTGCTGATCCGCTCTCTCCCGCCCGTTCTTCCGCTTGCTCCAGCGTTTGCGGCCGGGCGGCGGGCAGGGCCGGGGCCGGTTTTCAGGCCAGCACTTCGTAGCCTTCTTCGCGGATGGCGGCGGCCAGCGCCTCGCGCGGCTGGCCGGATTCCACGCGCACGCTCTTTTGCGCGCGGTCGATGCTCACTTGCGCGGCGGCGTCCAGCTGTTTGATGGCGCGGGTGACGGCGGCTTCGCAGTGGCCGCAGGTCATGCCCTCGACGGTGAATTGGTGTGTCATGGCTGTTTCCTTTCTTCTGGAGTTGCGGTGAAGTGTTGAAGATGAGACTGGCTGCGCCGCATTCAAGCGCGGCGGGCCGGGCGCTTTCATGCGCCGCGCCGCCGCACGCCAGCATGCGCTTGCTTGTCATTCATTTGCCGTCCAATCTGAATGACAACACGGTTTGTCCTTCATGGAGCAAGGGCAAGCTGCTTTGTCGTTCATGAAATCAATTTTTTGAGTCACAACGCGGTTTGCTCTTGATGGCGCAAGCACAAATCGCGTTGTCGTTAATATGATTGCGTTTTTTAATGACAATGCAGGCCGCAGGAGATAAGGCATGCCGCTGGACTTCACTTCCGCCGTTCACTATCACTTGGGGCAGTTTCCGCCTGGTGCGCCAAATTACGCGCGATTGATGCAGGGGCTGCTGGACGCCACGGCGGCGCTGGCGCGCTATGACCAGATGCTGCGCGGCCTGCACAACAGCGAGCTGTTCGTGGCGCCGTTGCGCGGGCAGGAAGCGGTGGTGTCTTCACGCATGGAGGGCACGATCAGCACGCTGGATGAAGTTCTGCTGCTGGAAGCCGAGTTCGGCCATGGCGATAACGAGCGCGCTTCACGCGAGCTGCGTTCTGACGCGGTGGAAACAGCCCTCTATCGCCGGGCCATGAATACGGCGCAAGCCATGATGCAGGAGGGGCGCCCCTTGTCCGAATCGCTGCTCAAAAGCATGCACCGGCAGCTGCTTTCCTTTGGGCGCGGGGCCAGCAAATCGCCCGGAGCCTACAAACACGAGCAGAACTACGTGGGCGAACGCGGAAGCGGCAAGGTGAGCTTTGTGCCAGTGGCGCCGGAGCATTTGCCCGGCGGCATGCAAGCGCTGTTTCGCCTGATGGATGACGAGGCCATGCCCGTTCTGCTGCGCACGGCGCTGGCGCATGCCGAATTCGAGGCGCTGCATCCGTTTGAAGACGGCAATGGCCGCCTGGGCCGGATGCTGATCACGCTGATGCTGTGGCGCGGCCGGGCGATTGCCGAGCCGCACTTTTACATCAGCCGCTACCTTGAAGACCACAAGGATGAATACGTGCGGCGCCTGCGCAATGTGTCCGCGCAAGGGGACTGGGACGGCTGGTGCGCCTTCTTCCTGGAAGCCGTGGCGCGGCAGGCCGAGGCGAATCTGGCCGCAGCGCAGGGCATCCGCGACCTTTATGAAGAGATGAAGCCGCGCTTTGCCGACGTGCTTGCGTCCAGGCATGCCGTGGCGGCGCTGGACTACTTGTTTGCCAATCCGGTTTTCAGCAACAGCCGCTTCATCCGCAACGCGGGCATCCCGGGGCAGACAGCCGCGCGTTTCAGCCGCGTGCTGCTGCAACAAGGGCTGCTGGAAACCGTGCGCGAGCCTGCCGGGCAGCGCCCGGCGATTTATCGCTTTGAACCCCTGATGCGCAAAGTGCGGGTATAGGAGCTGGTTCAAAGTCTGGCCGCAAACCGGTTTTTTGCCGCAGGCCGCGCCCCGTAAGCCCTCTTTTTCGCTACTTTATCGATAGCGCCAGGTCCAGTCAAACTGTGCGACAGGGGCGTTTTTAGGGGCCTGAAATTTGCTCTCGCAAAAAGAGCGAAATGCGCGAAGCCTGGGGCTTGGTTTTCAGCGTTTTTTCAGTGCCGCGCGCCACAGCGTGGCCGCCAGGGTCAGGCCGGCCAGGCCCTGGGCCAGAGCGATGGCGCACCAGAAGGCCAGGGGCGAGCGCCAGGCGGGCCAAGGCCCCAGGCCGGTGAAGGCCAGGGCATGGCCCACGGGCAGGCCCAGGCCCCACAGCAGCACGGCGTAGATGACGAAGGGCAGGGTGGTGATGCGGTAGCTGCGCAGCGCGAAGAGGCTGGCGGCCTGAAGGGCGTCGCCCAGGTGGTAGGCGGCCACGGCGGGCAGCAGCGCGGCAGAGGCGGCGGCAATGGCGGCGTCGCCCACATACAGCCGCGCGATGGGGCCGGCAGCCAGGGCGATGAGGCTGGCGGTGCAGGCGGCCAGCACGGCCGTTGCGGCCATGCCCACGGCGGCGGCGTGGCGCGCGCGGGCGGGCTGGCCCGCGCCCAGCCAGTGGCTGATGCGGGCGCTGGCGGCAATGCCCAGCGCCAGCGGGGCCATGAAGACCACGGTGGCCACGCTGGCGGCGATTTGGTGGCTGGCGGCGGCCAGCGCGCCCAGGCGGGCGACGAGCAGGGCCATGAAGGTGAACGAGGTCACTTCCACCACGACCGCCAGCGCGGCGGGCACGCCCAGGCGCAAGAAGGCGGCAAGCTGCCGCCAGTCGGGCCGCTCCGGCTTTTGCCAGATGGCGTAGGGCGCATACAGGGGCCGCCCGCGCAGCAGCGCCAGCGCGGCGAGCATGAGGCCCGCGTAAACGGCCAGCGTGGCCCAGGCGCAGCCTGCCGCGCCTTGCGCGGGCACGCCCAGGCCGCCAAAGGTGAACCAGGCTGAAAGGGCCGCCTTGGGCAGCACCGCGCCAATTTGCAGGGCCGTGACCAGCCGGGGCTGCCCCAGGCTCTGGTTGAGCGTGCTGTAGAGGCGGAAAAACAGCGCGGGCGGCAGCGCCCAGGCTTGCACGGCCAGGTAGCGGCGCGCTTCGGCCTGCAAGGCCTCGGGCACTTGCGCGGCGTCCAGCAGGGGGCCGGGCATGAGCAGCACGGCCATGCCCAGCGCGCTGGCGGCGGCCAGCAGGTAAAGCGACTGGCGCACCGACTGGCCCAGCTGCCGCAGGCGGCCCGCGCCGCGCAGCTCGGCCCACACGGGCAGCAGGGCCTGCAACAGGCCCATCAGGCCCACCTGCACGGTCACGTAAACGGCCACGCTGACAGACAGCGCGGCCAGCGCGTCTTGCGAGTAGCGCCCGGCAATGAGCGTGTCGGCCAGGCCAAAGGCCACGGCGGCCAGCTGCCCGGCCAGCACCACGGCGGCGTGGCGGGCGATGGCGGCCAGCTCGCCGCCCCGGCTCCGGGCGGCGTTAGCGGGGCGGGCAGGGCATTCAGGGGCGCGCGCCATGTTCACCTGCGCAGCCGCATGAAGGCATCGAATTCCCAGCGCCGCATGGCAAGCACGAGCGTGTAGCCCTCGCGCGCGGCCTCGGGCAGTTTCTGGTCGGCCAGGTGCTGCTGGGCGAAGTCTTGCGCCACGCGCTGCAAGCGTTCCAGAAACACCGGCGCCAGGCTGCGGCTGACGCTGCCGTGCACCAGCAGCAGCCCTTCGGCGGGGCCGTCAAAGCCGCCGCTGTAGTAGTCCAGCGCCACGTTGTCGCGGAAAAAGTTCATCACCGGCCCGTGCGGCCGCCAGCGGAAGGCCTTGGCGAGCTTGAGGCGGTAGCGGTTGCCGGGCTTGAGGTCGATGATGCCGATGCGGTCCAGCTGCGCCAGGCATTTCACGCATTCGGCCTCGGTCAGGCGGTAGGCGCTGGTCATTTGCTCCAGCGTCCACTGGCTGAGCACGCAGATGGACACGAGCAGCAGCTTTTCGTCGGCCACCACGGCTTTTTCCTGCTCCAGCGTCAGCTCCTTGAGCAGCGGCTGCGCTTCGGCCACGCGGCGGGCCAGCTCGGCGAAGTCCAGCCGCAGGGCGCGGCAGATGGCGTCAATGCGCGAAAGCGGCATGTCGCCGCGCGCCAGCATGCGCTTGACGCTGGACTCGGCCAGGTTCAGCTGCCGCGCCAGATCGGCGTAAGTCATTTGCGCGGCCTTGAGTTCTTTTTTCAGGGCGGCGATGAGGTCGGCGGTGGTGCTCATGAGTATTTGATTCTGATACCGCAGGTTCAGACTTGGCGTTCAAGTCGCATATTTTGCGGCTTTTTGCGGCGTTCGCGCCCAGACTGCGCGGCATTCGCGGTTTTACCCGCTGTTTCATCCCCATCCAAAGGAACAAGCCATGAAACACCTTTCCACCGCCGCCGCCGAGCGCCTGACGCTGGGCCTGACGCTGGGTCTTGTGGCGCTGGCCGCGCTGGCGCCGGCCACGCATTTGCCCGCGCACTATCACCACTTTGCCGATCAGCGCGCGCTGGGTGGGCTGCCGTTTGCGATGGACGTGCTCACCAACCTGCCCTTTGCGCTGGCCGGTGCGTGGGGCCTGGCCTGGCTGCGCCGCGCCACGGGGCTGGCGCAGCCGCAGCGCGCACTGGCCGCGCTGTTTTTCGCGGGGCTGGCGCTGACCGCGCTGTGCTCGGGCATCTACCACTTGCACCCTGAAAACGCCGGGCTGGCGCTGGACCGCGCGGGCATGGCCGTGGCCTTTGCGGGCGTCGTGGGCCTGGCGGCGGCAGACCGCGTGAGCGGCCGCGCGGGCCTGGCGCTGGCCGCGCTGCTTTTGGCGCTGGGGCCGCTGGCGGCCGTGTGGGACTGGCGCACGGGCAACATGACGCCCTGGGCCGTGCTGCAAGCGGGCGGCGCGCTGCTGCTGGCGCTGCTGGCGCTGCGCCGCCCACACAGTCCGTTCAGTCCGTTCAGTCCGGATGCAAAGGCTCACGCAGGAGCGCTGGGCTTTTCCACGCTGGGCGTGCTGGGCATCTACGCCCTTGCCAAGGCGCTGGAGATGGGCGATCACGCGGTGTTTCACGCGCTGCATGGCGTGATTTCAGGCCACAGCCTCAAGCACGTGGCCGCTGCGGCGGCGGCCTGGCCGGTGCTGGCGGCGCTCAAAAGGCTGCACGGGCGCAGCTTGACACGCTGACACAATCCGCGCGCTTCAGATACACGCTTTCAACCCGCCAGAACTTCAAAAAAGATAGCTGCCCGCGCCCATTCCACAAGGGCCAGGGGCCGGTTTGGCCCCGCAAACCCAGCCTGCGGCAGCGCTTCCGACCGATTCAGATTTCCTGCAAAAAAATGAGCCATTCCAGCCAGTTCGGCCTTCTGGCCCAGCGCCGTTTCGCCCCGTTTTTCTGGACGCAGTTTTGCGGCGCGGCCAATGACAACCTGTTCAAGTTCTCTTTCACCGTGATGGCCACCTGGCAGCTGGGCGCCGCGTGGCTGCCGCCTGACATGGCGGGGCTGGTCATCGGCGCGGTGTTCATCCTGCCGTTTCTGCTGCTGTCGGCCACCAGCGGGCAGCTGGCCGACAAGTTCGACAAGCGCGCGCTCATCGTGTGGATCAAGCGGCTGGAAGTGGCCGTGATGCTGCTGGCCGCCGTGGGCTTTTGGCGGCATGACGCGGCCTTGCTGCTGGGCTGCGTGTTTCTGATGGGCGTGCATTCCACGCTGTTCGGCCCCGTGAAATACGCCTACCTGCCCTGCCATCTGCATGAGAGCGAGCTGACGGGCGGCAACGGCATGGTGGAGATGGGCACTTTCGTGGCCATCTTGCTGGGCAGCGTGGCAGGCGGCCTGCTGGTGGCGCTGCCTGATCACGGCCCGCAGTACGCCGCGCTGGCCTGCCTGGCGCTGGCGCTGCTGGGGCTGGCCGCCTCGCACGGGGTGCCGCCCACGCCGGCGGCCGCGCCGCAGTTGCGAATTTGCTGGAACCCCGTGGCCGAAACCTGGCGCAATCTGGCGCTGGCCAGGCAGCAGTGGCCGGTGTTCATGGCGCTCATCGGCATTTCGTGGATGTGGTTCTTTGGCGCGGTGTTTCTGGCCAACTTTCCGGCCTTCGCCAAAGAGTCGCTGCACGGCAGCGAGCAGGTGGCGGCGCTTTTGCTGACGGTGTTTTCGGTGGGCATAGGCGCAGGCTCTCTGTGGTGCGAAAAGCTCTCGCAAGGGCACGTGGAGCCGGGCCTGGCGCCGCTGGGGGCCATCGGCATGAGCGTGTTTTCCATTGACCTGTATGCCGCCGTGCAGGCGCTGCCCGCCGTGGCCGGTGGCACGGCGCTTTCCGTGGCCGAATTCGTGGTCCGCCCCGGCCACTGGCGCGTGATGGCGGATCTGGCGCTGCTCAGTTTCAGCGCGGGCATCTACAGCGTGCCGCTTTACGCGCTGATTCAGGCGCAGGCCGCGCCCGAGCGCCGCGCGCGCGTGATTGCGGCCAACAACATCCTCAACGCGCTGTTCATGATTGCCGCCAGCGTGCTGGCCGCGCTGCTGCTGCGCGCGGGCTTGTCCACGCAGGCGCTGTTTGCCGCCGTGGGGCTGGTGAATGTGCTGGCAGCCCTTTACGCCGTGCGCACGGCCCCTGGCCTGCTGCTGCGGCTGGCGGCCAAGCTGATTGCGCGGCTGACTTACCGCTTCAAGGTGCTGGGCATGGAGCACGTGCCCGCCACGGGGCCGGCCCTTTTGGTGGCCAACCACGTCAGCTTCATTGACCCCGTGCTGATCATGGCCGCCTGCCCGCGCGATGTGCGCTTCATCATGGACAGCCGCATCTTCCGCGCCCCCGGCCTGGGCCTGGTTTTTCGCATGGCGCGCGCCATCCCCATTGCGCCGCACCATGAAGAGCCGCTGGTCTATCACGCCGCCTTCGAGCAGGCCGTGCGCGCGCTGCAAGCGGGCGAAGTGGTGTGCATCTTTCCCGAAGGCGGCATCACGCGCGACGGGCAGTTGCAGCCCTTCAAGGGCGGCGTCATGAAAATTCTGGCCCGCGCCCGAGAGCAGGGCCTGGCAGATGTGCCCGTGGCGCCGCTGGGCCTGTCCAACCTGTGGGGATCGTTTTTCAGCCGCATTGAAAAGGCCGGCGCCATGACCCGCCCCTTCAGGCGCGGCGTGTTCAACCGCGTGGCCTTGCGCGCGGGGCCGCCCGTATCGGGCGACGCCACCAGCCCGCGCGAGCTGCAAGCGCGCGTGCAGGGGCTGATTGACTGACGCCAAGGCCATATTTCGCTCCTTGATTCATAGCGTGATGTCCTGGTGGAACGTGCGCGGGAGCCATTTTTTGCCCGCCAAATCAGCTCCTCTTTCTGAATACATTTCCCGTTTCTTTCACCCCTGTGGAGACCACACCATGACCAAAACCCTTGCCCTCACCCTGGCCGCCGCCGCCTTGCTGGCCGGCTGCTACGTCGTGCCCATGGGGCCGGACGGCAAACCCGTGACCGTGCAGCCCGCCGCCGTGCAGCCCGCCACGCCGCCGGCCGCGCAATTCACCGCGCGCCTGTACCCGCAAAACGAAGCGGCCCGCCGCTACGGCCTGGTACAAGCCCTGGTCACCCACAACCACACGGGCCACGGCGCCTTCAGCGCCACCATCGGCGGCGAACGCTTCACGGGCGACGCCACCCGCCAGTCGGCCAGCTCGCGCGAAGGCACGGCCAACGGCGCGGGCGAGCGCGGCAACTACATCAACTGCACCTACCGCATGAACGACAGCGCCCTGGGCAGCGGCAAATGCCGCATGAACGACGGCGCCGAATTCGCCATGCACATCGGCGGCTGAGCAGCGCCATGCCTGAAGCCGCTTGGCAAGCGCCCGCCGCCATCATCCTGGCGGCAGGCCGGGGCGAACGCATGCGGCCCCTGACCGACGCCTGCCCCAAACCCCTGCTGCCCGTGCGCGGCCAGCCCCTCATGCAGTGGCACGCGCGCGCCCTGGCCGCTGCGGGCGTGCGCCGCATCGTCATCAACACCGGCTGGCTGGGCGGGCAGATACGCCAATGGGCACGGGCGCAGGCGCCAGGCGGCGCGGGCGGCATCCAGAGGCCGCCCGGCCTGCCGGCCTGGCCCGAACTCATCCTCTCCGAAGAAGAGCGCGACTTCGGCTACACCCTTGAAACCGCTGGCGGCATCGCCCGCGCCCTGCCCAGGCTGGCCGCCAGCAGCCCAGACGTTTTCTGGGCCGTGGCGGGCGACATCCACGCCCCGCAATTTCCCTTTGCCGCGCAAGACGCCGCCCGCTTTGCCGCCAGCGGCCTGCTCGCCCACCTCTGGCTCGTGCCCAACCCGCCCCACCACCCGGCAGGCGACTTCGCCCTCGCCCCCGGCGGCCTGCTGCAAGCCGAAGGCGCGCGCCACACCTTCAGCGCCATCGCCCTCTACCGCCGCGCCCTCTTCGAGCCGCCCTGGTGCAGCGTCGCGCCCGGCAACCCGCAAGGCCAGCCCGCCCCGCTCGCGCCCCTGCTGCGCCGCGCCATCGCCGCCGGCCAGGTCAGCGGCCAGCTCTACACGGGCGAATGGGCCGACGTGGGCACGCCCCAGCGCCTGGCCGCGCTCAATGCGTGAGCGCCCGCCGCCTTCGGCCCTGCCCGGCGGCAAGACGGGCGGGAATGCGCTGATTCAGCTCCTCGATTCATAGCATGAGGTCCTAGTAAAACGGGCGTAGAGGCCGTTTTGAACCCCATGAAATCCGCTCTTTTTTTTGATGTGGCAAAACCCGCTTGCGGCCTTGCCCGGCCCTGGCGCAAAGTCAAACCCCGGCGCACTTGCGCAGGCCATCCGGGTCGGGCAGGCGCAGCAGGCGGCCCGTGCCGCTGACGAGATTGCGCTCGCGCAGCTGGCGCAGCACGCGCGAGAAGGTCTCGGGCGTCACGCCCAGCTGGGCGGCGATCAGGCGCTTGCGCTGGCTCAGCTGAACGGCCAGCGTGCCGGGGTTTTTTTCATCAGCCCGGGCATTGGCCAGCAGCCATTCGGCGCAGCGCGCCTCGGCGGCCTTGGCCGCGCGGCTGATGCCCATGTGAATTTGCAGGCGATGCACGCGCGCCATGTCTTGCAGCACGGCGCGCGCGGCGCTGGGCAGCGTCTGCATGCAAGACTGAAAGGCGGGCAGCGGCACGCACACCAGGCGAACGCGCGTGTCGGCCACGGCATCGGCAATGGGGCGCTCGCCCAGCACCGCGCAGCCTGCGTTGAGCCACAGCGGGCCTTCCACCACGCCCATGTTGTGCGCCATGTGCCCTTGCTGCAAGCGCCCCAGCACCACGCGGCCCGTTTCCACATACACGGCATGCGTGGTGTCCGCATGGCTGTCCATGAGCACTGTGCCGCGTTCGGCAATGCGTTTTTCGCCGGGCAGATCAAATGGGGGGCAGGCAAGCATGGGCCGCACTTTGCCGGGAGCGGCGCGCCGCCGCATTGACAAATGTCAATTGCAACCTTGGCGGGCTTTGCTTATGGATTTTCAGGGCCGGATTCCGGTTTCTTTTGAATATCTGCCGGAAATCATGATTGATCTGCGTCATGCATGAGCGCGGCGGGCCTGGCTTCAAAAATGATCCATGTCACGGCTTTGCGAAAGCCGGCCCAGCGTTTATTCCACGTTCCAGGCCGGATGAAACGGGTGTTTCAGTTTTGACGCGGCCAGGTTCATTTCATTTTCAATATGGCGGCGGCCCGCTGGGGCCGGATACCGTTTTCAGGCGGCCTCAAGCCTGTTTTTCCAATTCCGCCGCAGCCTGTTGCGCCCAAGCCATCGTTTCGGTAAAGGCGGGGCGGGCGGTGTGGCGGTCGATATAGGCGGAGAAGACCGGTTCGTCCGTTACGAAAACCGGGGGTATGCCGCGCTTTGGCATGACGCGGATAAAGTGGTTCAGCAGGCCGGTGTAATACACATCGAGTGCGGAAAAGCGGTCTCCGACGATAAAGTCGTGTTTGGCCAGATGGTCGCGCAAGGTGGCAAAGGCAGTATCGAAATCGCCGTAGCCTATGGCTTTGCGCCGCTCGCCGGTATCGGGCACACGGTTGATTTTGTCGAATCCGGCATATTCGAGGTGGATGGCGAAACACAGCCAGCGGTAGAACTCGCCGCGTGCCAACGAATCGGCGGCCGGAATCAGATGTTTGTCGGGAAACTGCTCGGCCAGAAAGGCGATGATGGCGGCGGTTTCGGTCAGCACGGTGCCGTCTGCTTTGAGTGCGGGAACTTTGCCCATCGGATTGACTGCCAGATAGTCGGCGGATTTCATGGCTTCGCCGAACGGAATCAGTTTGACATCGTATTGCGCGCCGCATTCTTTCAGCATCCAGACGACGTTGACGCCCCGGGAATAAGGGTGGGTGTAGAGCGTGAAATGGTGCATGGTGTTTCTCCTGCGGGGTTGAAAAGACCCATGATACAGGCAGGGCGCGTCAATTTTTGTCAGCAGGCTTTTTCAGACGGCCTGTTTGGGTATTTCATTTTCTCCGTTCTTCCCAGGCTGGGCTGCCTTGCGGTTTTTGTTTGCGCACACAAAGCGGCTGCAAGCTCCGCCCGTTTAAGCTCCGCCCGTTTAAGCTCCGCCCGTTTGGTGCGCTCTTTCTGGCTTGCTTCGGGCTGCTTCAGAGCTTGCGGGCGTTCCGGGCGCCGAAAGCGCGCGCTTTTCGCGCGCTTTTGCCCTGGTCTTGATGAACGGGTTGCCCGCGCTGGGAACCATTCGCGCCGTGTGTGCACTGATGGCAGCGCGGCGGCGGACGCAGGGGCTTTGCGCTACGCTCGCCCGCCTTCAGCTCTTTTTCAACTTTTTTCCGAAACGACTCATGAAAAAAACCGCTTCACTGCTGGCCGCCCTGGCCTTGGCCCTGCCGCTGACGGCCGCCCTGGCGCAAGAGGCCGATTTGCGCAAAACCCTGGGCCAGCGGCTGCCTTCGCTCTCCAACATTGACGAGGTGAGCAAGACGCCGATGCAAGGGGTGTACGAAATCCGCGTGGGCAACGACATCCTCTACGCCGACGCCAAGGGCGATTTCGTTTTGCAGGGCAATCTCATCGACACGCGCGCGCGCAAGAACCTGACGGAAGAGCGCATTGAAAAGCTCACGGCCATTCAGTTTGACGCCCTGCCGCTGAAAAACGCCATCAAGCAAGTGCGCGGCAAGGGCGAGCGCAAGGTGGCCATTTTTGAAGACCCGAATTGCCACTACTGCCACAAGCTGGAGCACGAGATCGCCGATCTGGACAACGTGACGATCTACACCTTCCTCATCCCCATCCTGGGCCAGGGTTCGGTGGAGAAAGCCAAGAACATCTGGTGCGCCAAGGATCCGCTCAAGACCTGGCATGCCTGGATGCAAAAGCAGGTGGAGCCTGCCGCCGCCGAGTGCGACCAGGCCGCCATCACGGCCAATCTGGAATTTGCGCGGGCCAACCGCATCACCGGCACGCCCACCATCGTGTTTGCCAACGGCGCGCGCGTGCCGGGTGCCATTCCGGGCAGCCGCATGGACGAGATGCTGAACGCCGCCAAGTAAAGCCGCAAGCCTCGCGCCCCCGCCCCTGGAGCGGGGGTTTTTGCTTCTGCTGCCCGCCTTTTTCCGTTGGGCCTGGATGGCCTGAATTTGCTTCTTGTTTCATAGCATGATGTCCTAGTGGAATGGGCGCGAAAGCCGTTTTCAGGCTCCTGGAGTTGCTCCTCTTTTTAGCTTCCTCATGCCTCATCCGCTGCATTACGACGTCCGCCCCGCCAGCCTGAACGCGCACCGCTGGGCCGTCACCCTCACCATTGCCCGCCCGCAAGCGCTCCAGCGCGTGGCGCTGCCGGTGTGGATACCGGGCAGCTACCTCGTGCGCGAATTCGCCCGCCACGTGAGCGGCTTGACCGCGCGGCAGGGCAGGGCGGTTTGCCCGGCGCAGGCCGTGGACAAATGCACCTGGCAAGTGCAGGCCGCGCCCGGCAAGCCGCTGGTCATCCGCTACGAGGTTTATGCCTTTGATGACTCCGTGCGCGCCGCCTGGCTGGATGCCGCGCGCGGCTTTTTCAACGCCACCGCGCTGCTGCTGCGCGTGCCCGAGCTGGCCGATGGCCCGCACGCCATCACCCTGCACCGGCCCGCAGATCCCACAGCCGCACACTGGCGCGTGGCCACGGCCCTGACGGCGCAAAGCGTGGACGCAGACGGCTTCGGCAGCTACCTGGCCGCCAGCTACGACGAACTGGCCGACAGCCCCGTGGAAATGGGCGCGTTCTGGCAGGGCGAATTCAGCGTGCGCGGCGTGCCGCACCGCTTTGTGGTGGCTGGCGCGCCCCCGTCATTTGACGGCCAGCGCCTGCTGCGCGACACGCAAAAAATCTGCGAGGCCGCCGCCCGCCTGTGGCACGGCGCGCGCGGCAAGCCGCCGCAGCCGCACTACCTTTTCATGCTCAACGCCACGCCCGGCGGCTACGGCGGGCTGGAGCACCGCTGCTGCACGGCGCTCATCTGCGCCCGGCGCGACCTGCCGCGCCTGGGGCAAAGCGACGCCAGCGAGGGCTACACCGCCCTGCTGGGCCTCATCAGCCACGAATACTTTCACACCTGGAACGTCAAACGCCTGCGCCCCGCCGAATTCGCCCGCTACGACTACGGGCAGGAAAACTACACGCGCCTGCTGTGGTTCTTTGAAGGCTTCACCAGCTACTACGACGACTTGCTGCTGCTGCGCGCGGGCCTGATTGACCGCGCCGCCTACCTGAAACTGCTGGCCAAGTCGCTCAACCAGGTCTGGCAAACGCCCGGCCGCCACGTGCAGCCCGTGGCCGAAGCCAGCTTTGACGCCTGGGTGAAGTACTACCGCCCCGAAGCCCACACCCCCAACGCCACCGTCAGCTACTACGCCAAAGGCGCGCTCGTGGCCCTGTGCCTTGACCTGAGCCTGCGCCGCGAAAAACAGCCCGCCACGCTCGATGACGCCATGCGCCTGCTCTGGCGGCGCTGCAAAGCCGGCCCCATGACCGAAAGCGACGTTGCCGCCGCCTTGCAAGAGCTGACTGGCCGCAGCTTCGCCGCCGAACTGGCCGCCTGGGTGCACGGCACGCAAGAGCTGCCCGTGGCCGAGTTGCTGGCCGCCCACGGCATCACCGCCACGCGCCAGCCGCCCACGCCCGCACAAACGCTGGGCCTGCGCGCCAGCGAAAAAAACGGCCTCGTCACCCTCACCCACGTGCTGGACGGCGGCGCGGCGCAAGCCGCTGGCATGGCCCCCGGCGACGAGTGGCTGGGTGTGGAAACCGGCGATGAAGAAACCGGCGCAAGCGCCCATGCAGGCTGGCGTCTGGCCGCGCTGGACGATTTGCCCCTCTACCTGCGCCCCGGCCGCCGCGCGCTCGCCCTCATCTCCCGCCAGGGCCGCCTGCTGCGCCTGCCCCTGGCCCTGCCGGAAAAAGCCGAAGGCGCATGGAAGCTGGAAGCGGCTGCCAGCGCGGGCCGCGAAGGCGGAGCAGGCCAAGGCTGGCCTTGGCATTGAGCGCCCGTTCACGGCCCGCTGCGGGCGCTTTAGGGCGGCCTTGGCGCTGCAATCCTCGCCGGGCTGCAAGCACGGGGAACGTGTTTGCGATCTTCCAATCCAGGCTTCGTCTCTGCGGATAGATTGCAAGAACAGGTTCAGCAAAGCGCTCAGGCGTTGCCGCCACACTCAAGCTCTGGAAGAGCTGCGGGCGGCTGCCGGGCGGCCGGCTTGCAGCTCATTCATCTCGCGCTCTTTGCTGTGCAGGAGATCGTGCGCAGGCATCCAAAGCGCGCCGCTTATTTGCCCCACGAGTCGCGCAGGCCCGTGATGCGGTTGAACACCAGATTGCGGCCGCTGACGGTGTGCTCGCGCCGGTCGGCCACGAAAAAGCCGTGGCGTTCGAATTGGTAGCGGTCTTCGGCCTGGGCTTTGGCGAGGGTGGGTTCCACCCAGGCGCGCGCAACGCGCAGGCTTTGCGGGTTGAGCGCGGTCAGAAAGTCGCGGCCGCCTGCGTCGGGCTGCTCTTCGGTAAAGAGGCGGTCGTACAGGCGCACTTGGGCGGGCAGGGCGTCGGCGGTGTTCACCCAGGTGATGACGCCTTTGACTTTGACGCTGTCGGCGCCGGGGGTGCCGGATTGGGTGCCGGGCAGCAGGCGCGCGCGCACGCGGGTGATTTGGCCCGTGGCGTCTTTTTCCGCGCCCGTGCATTCAATGACGTAGCCGTATTTCAGGCGCACCTTGTTCCCCGGAAAGAGGCGGAAAAAGCCCTTGGGCGGGGTTTCCTCAAAGTCGCTGCGCTCGATCCATATTTCTTTGCCCAGCGTAAAGCTGCGCTGGCCCAGCGCGGGCAGATGGGGGTGAACGGGGGCCTGGCAGGCTTGCTGATGCGCGGCGCTGCCAAAGACTTCTTCCCAGTTTTCAATGACCAGGCGCAGCGGCTCCAGCACGGCCATCGCGCGGGGGGCGACGGGGTCGAGCGTTTCGCGCAAGGCGGCGTCCAGCGCGGCGTAGTCGGTCCAGCCGCCGGATTTGGTGACGCCGCTGCGCTCGGCAAAGAGCTTGAGGCTTTCGGGCGTGTAGCCCCGGCGGCGCAGGCCGGCCAGGGTGGGCATGCGCGGGTCGTCCCAGCCGCTCACGTGGCCTTCTTCCACAAGCTGGCGCAGCTTGCGCTTGCTGGTGATGACGTGGCTGACGTTCAGCCGCGCAAATTCGTATTGGCGCGGCGGCGGGGCCTTCAGCAGGCCGCCTTCGGCCAGGCGCGCCAGCAGCCAGTCGTAAAAAGGGCGCTGGTCTTCAAATTCGAGCGTGCAGATGCTGTGGGTGATTTGCTCCAGCGCGTCTTCAATCGGGTGCGCGAAGGTGTACATGGGGTAGATGCACCATTTGTCGCCCGTGTTGTGGTGCGCGGCGTGGCGGATGCGGTAGATGGCCGGGTCGCGCATGTTGATGTTGGGCGAGGCCATGTCGATCTTGGCGCGCAGAACCATGCTGCCGTCGGGGTGTTGGCCGGCCCTCATTTCGGCAAAGCGCGCCAGGTTTTGCGCCGGGCTGCGCTCGCGCCAGGGGCTGTTTTTGCCGGGGGTGTTGAAGTCGCCCCGGTTGATGCGCATTTCGTCAGGCGTTTGCTCGTCCACGTAGGCCAGGCCCGCTTCGATCAGATAGACGGCGGCGCGGTGCATGAAGTCGAAATAGTCGCTGGCAAAGTATTCGTGCGGCTGGCGGATGCCGGGGCGCGCCGGGTCGTCGGCCAGGTGATGGTCGTAGCCCAGCCAGCGAATGGCTTCGCGGATGCTGTCCACGTATTCCTGGTCTTCCTTTTCGGGGTTGGTGTCGTCAAAGCGCAGGTGGCACACGCCGCCGTATTCCCGCGCCAGGCTGAAATTGAGCCAAATGCTTTTGGCGTGCCCGATGTGCAAATAGCCATTGGGTTCAGGCGGAAAGCGGGTGCGGATGCGGGCCGGATCGGGCGCGCCGGCGGCGTGGTGCGCGCCGTCTCCGGGGCTGCCGCCCCAGTGGCGGCTTTGATATGTGCCCTGCGCCAAGTCGTTTTCGATGACGTGGCGCAAGAAATTGCCGGGAACAGGTGTTTCTTTGGTGGAAGACATGGCCGCTGATTCTAGGAAAACTCCCCCTGCGCTCCCCCTGCGGCCAGAGGGCCGCGCGCCTGCCCAAAGCCTGGCCGCGCAGGAAGCGGCGGGCCGCAACGGGCAGGGCGCGGGTCAGGGGCGCAGCGCGGCCTTATTTTGCTCCTGTATCCATAGCATGAGGTCTTAGTGGAACCTGCGCTGAGGGGTGTTTTCTGCCCCTCATATTTGCTCCTGTTTTTCTGGCGTCTTTCAGCGTGCTGCGGTCAGCTCTTGCCGCCCAGCAGGCGGCTGCCGAGCTTGAGCAGATCGCCTGCGTCCAGCTTGCCGTCGCCGTTTTGGTCCAGCGCGCTGGACAGCAGGCCGCCTGCCAGGCCGCCGCTTTGGGGCTGGCTCTGGCCGCCCTGGCCGAGCAGGCCGCCCAGCAAGTTGCCAAGGCCGCCTGCGTCCAGCTTGGCGCTGCCAACCTGTTTTGCCAGAAAGCCCATGACGATGGGGGCGAGCATTTGCAGCAGCTGCCCGGCCTGCCCGCTGGAGAGGCCGCTGGCCTGGCCGATCTGGTTTTGCGCCTGCGCCTGCTGGCTGCCGAAGATGTGGCCGAGGATGCCGCTGGCGTCCAGCTGCTTGCTGGCGGCGGGCTGGCCGCCGCCGAGCACGCTGCCCAGCACGCCGCCGAGCAGGCCGCCCAAGTCTGCGCCGCCGCCAGCGTGGTCGCGCTGCAAGGCGCCCAGAAGGGCTTGCGCGCCGCCTGCCGTTTGCGCGTTGCCTGCCAGGGCGCCCAGCATCATGGGCAGGGCGGCGCTGACGGCGCTGCCTGCCTGCGCAGGGGAGACATCAAGCTGCTGCGCCATCTGCTCCAGGGGCTGGCCTTGCAGCTGGTTCAATAACTGGGCCGCCAGGCCGCCGCTCGAGGGATTGGACATGTCTGAAAACCTCCGTGAAGTGAAAAGAAAAGCGCGATGATAGGAAGCGGCCAGGAAGCAGCACCGATTGCGCTACGCGCCTTTTTCGCCAGGTTTGCCGCTGGATTCGCTGTTGTCGCCGTAGTGGCGGATTTCGATCAGCGGGCCGAGGTCGATGCGGTAGCACGGCTTGCCTTCGTGCTCCTGAAGCTGCGCGCTGATGCCGCCAAAGGCGAAAACGGCCAGGGGCGAGTCGGCGCGGTAGCCGTTTCTGATGTGGACGGCGCTGAAAGAGCGGGGCTGCCCGTCGGGCTTGAGCAGGCGTTTTTGCCAATAGGGCTTGGCTTCGCGGTATTTGGCCTTGATCTGTCCGGCGGCGAGTTTGGCAAAGCCTTTGCCGCATATGCGCAGCAGCAAAACGGGGTCTTGGCTCATGGCGTTTTCAGTCGGTTTTCAAGCATCTCGCGCGCTGGGTGGCGTGAAAAGGCCTGATGATAATCGCGCCGCATTCAGCCTGCGCTATTTCCGGCCGCGCTATCATTGGCGCGATTTCAATTGGATTTCAATTGAATAACGTGAAAGAGGCAAATGATGGGAAATATCAAGCTCCGCAAGGCGGCGATTATTGGCACGGGCCACGTTGGCTCGCATGTGGCTTTTTCGCTGGCAACCCAGGGCGAGGTTGATGAATTATGGATGGTGGATATTGACAAGCAAAAGGCAATTGCGCAGGCCACGGATGTGAACGACGCGGTGAGCTATTTGCCGCACGAAGTGACGGCCAGGGCCTGCGAGCCGGAAGATATTGGCGGCTGCGATATTCTGGTGATTTCCGCCGGGCCTTTGCCTAGGCCCGATCAAGACAGGCTGGACACGCTGGGCGATACGGTGGCCGTGCTCAAGGAATTTCTGCCGCGCGTGAAGGCCTCGGGATTTGGCGGCTTCATCATCAGCATTTCCAATCCGGCGGACGTGGTGGCCGCTTATGTGCAGCGGTATCTGGATTACCCGGCGCGCAAAATCATTTCTTCCGGCACGGCGCTGGATTCGGCGCGCTTGCAGCGGCTGGTGGCGGGCCTTTGCCGGGTGAGCCGCCGCTCGCTGACGTGCTATGCCCTGGGCGAGCATGGCGGCAGCGCAATGGTGCCGTGGTCGCACGTGAGGGTGCAGGGCATCGCGCTGGATCAGCTGCAAAAGGATTTGCCGCAGCGTTTTCCCGCTTTTGACCGGGAAAAGGTGACGCAAGACATGAAACACGGCGGCTATCTGGTTCTGGAAGGCAAGGGTTCCACCGAATTCGGCATTGCCTCGGCCGTGACGGAAATTGTGCGCGCCATATTCCATGACGAAAAAAAGGCGCTGCCGGTTTCATGCCTGCTGCAAGGCGAATACGGGCAGCGGCAGGTATTTGCCTCGGTTCCGGCGCTGCTGGGAAAGGATGGCGTGGAAGAAATTCTCGAACTTCGCATGACGCCGGCGGAGCAGGCGCAGTTTCAGGCTTCCTGCGACCGCATCAGGGAATATATGGCGCTGTCGCAGAAAATGTGATGCGGCTGGAAAATGAAAAAAAGGGGCCGCGCGGCCCCTTTTTTCTGCAATTGAATCAATGGCTCCATTGAACCCAATCCATCTGCCAGGTCAGCAAAATCAGCAGGCCGAAAATGATTCGATACCAGGCAAAAAGCACGAAACTGTGGCTGGCGATGTAGCGCAGCAGCCAGCGCACGCAGGCCAGGGCGCTGCCAAATGACAGCGCCAGCCCCACGGCAAAAAGCGGCGCATCGGCCCAGGCCAGCAAGGCGCGGTCAGACCAGAGCGAATACACGCCCGCGCCGATCAGGGTGGGAATGGCCAGAAAAAAAGAAAACTCCGTGGCCGCCGGGCGCGACAGGCCCAGCAGCATGCCGCCGATGATGGTGGCGCCAGAGCGGCTGACGCCCGGAATCATGGCCACGCACTGCGCCAGGCCCACCTTGAGCGCGTCCAGGCCGCTCATTTCGTCTACGCTTTGAACGCGCGCGGGGCGCTGGCGGCCTTCGGCCCAGAAGATGACGATGCCGCCCGCAACCAGCGCCAGCGCCACCACTGGCGCATTGAACAGGTGCGCCTTGATGGCCTTGCCCGCCAGCAGGCCCAGCAGGGCGGCGGGCGCAAAACCAATCAGCACATGGGCCGCAAAGCGCTGCGCCTGCCGCTGCGTGGGCAGCGCCAGCAAGGTGGCGCGGATTTTTTGCCAGTACACCAGCACCACGGCGCAGATGGCGCCGATCTGAATGGCCATTTCAAAAACGCTGGCCTTGGCTTCATCAAAGCCCAGCAGGCTGCCCGCCAGGATGAGATGGCCCGTGGAGGAGATGGGCAGAAATTCCGTCAGCCCTTCCACCACGCCCATCACGGCGGCCTTCAGCAGCAGGGCGGCATCCATTGCCATTGCGAGAGTTCCTTTTTACTATTGTTTTGATAGCTGCCTGCGCCCATTTCACTAGGACTTCAGGCCGATTTGGCTTGCAAACCAGAGGGTGAGGCTACTGCCGCCAGGCGGGCAGGCGCCAGTCGCGCCAGACGGACAGAAGGCGCAGCCCCGCGATGGCTGCCACGCCCACGCTGATGCACAGCCAGACGGGCAGCGCCAGCCGCAGCGCCCAGTAAAGCCAGCCGCCCGCGAAAGCCCAGAGCGCGTAAGGGCGGTGATCGGCCAGGGCGCGCGGCACTTCGTTGCAAAGCACATCGCGCAGCACGCCGCCAAACACGCTGGTGATCACGCCCATCATCACCGCCACCAGCGCGGGCTGGCCCAGCGCCAGCGCGCGCTCTTCGCCAATCACGGTAAACAGGCCCAGGCCAATGGCATCGGGCCAGACAATGGCGCGCTCGGTCGGCCGCAAATGGTGCTGGCGCATGAACAGCATGGCGGCGGCGCACACCACGATGACCAGCCACAGAAAAAAGGTGTCCTGCACCCAGAAAAAAGGGCGGTGATCCAGCAGCAGATCGCGCAGCGTGCCGCCGCCAAAGGCGGCCGCGAAGGCCACCACCACCACGCCCACCATGTCCAGCCGCTTGCGCGCCGCCTCCAGCACGCCCGAAAGGGCGAAAGCCAGCGTGGCCATCAGCTCCAGCATCAAATGCAGGCGGCCCGCCCACAGGGGCGAGAGGGGCTGCAAAGCATCAAGGTCAGTCATGAAAGCTGGGTGCGGCAGGGGCGCGCCCGACTCCTGAAATGAACGGCAAAAGGCGCGATTGTGCCGGGCGCACACACAAAAAGGCCGTGAAGCCCGCAGCTTCACGGCCTTTTTGCGCGGCCCGCCAAGAGCAGGCGGCGGAATTTTCAGTTCGACTTGCCTGATTTGGCTTCCGCCCGCGTGGGCTGCCAATAGTGGTAGCGCCCGCCGCCATAGGGCTGGCCGTAGTACGGGCCGCCGTAAGGAGGCTCATACACCACGACGGGCGGCGGCGCAGGCTGCACGTACACCGTGGGGCGCGGCGGCGGCACGTAAACGGGTGGCGGCGGCACATACACGGGCGGCGGCGCAACGTAAACAGGCGGCGCGTACACGCGGGGCGCATTGCCCACGCCGACCGCCAAGCCGGGCGAGCCAACGTCCACCGACCAATACACATCGTTGCCGCGCGCATGCGCCGCGCCCAGCGTCGCCAGGCCCAGAGGCAAAGCCCAAAGCAGCTTCAGCATTCTCATTTCGCATCTCCTTTCGCGTAGAGAACATCAGAAAAATCGTGCGGCGCAGGCCGCAAATGCATGCAGCAATTGAACGCGAGAACGCCTGAAGCGGTGCACAGGCCAGGCGCAACAGCAGTTTCAAAACGTATGGGCCTCGCATTGAACCTGCTCCCGCAGCGGGGCGCAGGCTGGCGTGAAAGCCGGCAGGCCCTTAGAACGTGTTCATAGTCTTCGTAGCAGGACTCCCAAGAAAGCCAAAGCTACCATTTGCAGACTGGTACTCAACTTCGCAAATGGAAGAAAGGTGTATTGCGCGAAGCATAGAGCGGATTCTTTTGACACATCCCTATCATCGATACCCTTTATACTTTTCGTACAGGAATATTCCTTATCTTTAAGGGTGTATCTATTTATCACGAAGGAACACAAATGCGCTACGTACTTTTACTGCGAGGCATCAATGTCGGCAAGACCAATAAAGTTGCCATGGCAGATTTAAAAACAAATCTAGCCGAAATGGGTTTTGAAAATCCTGTTTCCTATATCAATAGTGGCAATCTTTTATTTGATAGCAAAGCTCCAGAAAAGAAAATCAAAGCATTGCTGACGACCCATTTCAACGATACCTATGATTTTCCCCTGCCTTTTGCGCTAATCCGCTCGGATATATTGCAAAAAGAAGCGAATAAACTGCCGGACTGGTGGCAAGACGAAACTGCCTATCGACGTGACGCTCTCTTTTACCTGCCGGAAGCGGACAGAGAACAAATCAAAGCAGAAACACTCGCCTAGATAGATGAAAAAGAGCATTTACATTTTGGCGAGACCGCCTTCTTTTATAGCAATCATAACCAGGCCGACTACCTTCTCTCCAACTACCATAAAAAGCTGATAGGGTCTTCCTTCTATAAAAGTCTGACTATCCGCAATGGCAAAACCTTTCAGAAGATTATCGAACTGGCGAATAAAGCATAAATTCATCCCGTCGCTATCCTGCAAAGCGCGGATAGCTTCGGTAAACCCTTTATTCAATTGCCTGATATCTCGAAAATGACCGCTTGTACCCGCCATGAATCCAAAGAAAAAACGATGAAATTCAAAATCCTGGTACTCACTACCCTTGCCGTCTTGCTTACCGCCTGCGTCGCGCCTTTACAAAAGGAACAGACGAAAGCCCTGCTGGACGAAGGCATCGCCCTGTATCAAAAACAGGATTATCAACACGCCAAGCCCTACTTTCCCCAAATGGCGCACCGTGCATTCCTACTTCCAGAGATGGACTGAGCCACGCGAGAGTGGCATCAGCATCCTTGAGGAAGCATTAAAAAAATCAGGTAGTTGCGGAGCGCCGCAAGCAGGGGCGCCATGAAGCAACCACTTTCCTGATTATTGATGCGCAGAGTGTGAAGAACACGGATACCGCCATGGAAAAAGGCTACGATGCGGGCAAAAAGGTTAGCGGTATCAAGCGGCATATAGCGGTTGACACGCAAGGTTTGCCGCATGCCCTTGCGGTAACGACGGCGGATGTTACGGATAGAAAAGGCTGCCTGCTAGCCTTGGAACGTGGGCGGGATAATCTTGGTGCGGTACAAAAAATCCTTGCTGACGGTGGTTACACGGGTAAGGCATTTGCTTCGTCGGTACAGGAGTTGATTGGTGCGGAGGTAGAGATTGCCAAACGAAACGAATTGCACCGTTTTGCGGTATTGCCGAAGCGATGGGTAGTAGAGCGCAGCTTTTCCTGGTTGGAAAAGAACAGGCGGCTTTGGAAAAACTGCGAGCGTAAGTTGAGTACCAGTCTGCAAATGGTAGCTTTGGCTTTCTTGGGAGTCCTGCTACGAAGACTGTGAACACGTTCTTAATGAACTTGCAGGCGCGCCAGCTCCTGCTCGACGCCGGCATGGGTTTGCAGCATGGCGGCTGAGGGCCGGCCCAGACGGCTGACGCCAAGCGTGGCGGCCCAGCCGAGGATGAAGCCGGGCACGATTTCATACAGGCCGAACCAGCCGAACTGCTTCCACACCAGCACGGTGACCGCGCCTGTGACGATGCCCGCCAGCGCGCCGTCGCGCGTGATGCGGCTGCAAAAGAGCGAGAGGATGATGACGGGACCAAAAGCTGCGCCAAAGCCCGCCCACGCGTAGCTGACCATGCCGAGCACGCGTGATTCGGGATTGCGGGCAATCGAAATGGCGATCAGCGCGACCACCAGCACCATCGCGCGGCCAAACCACACCAGCTCCTTCTGGCTGGCTTGCTTGCGCAAGAAGGTGCGGTAGATGTCTTCCGTCAGCGCGCTGGAGCACACGAGCAGCTGGCATGAGAGCGTGCTCATCACCGCCGCCAGAATGGCTGCCAGCAGCGCGCCCGCAATCCACGGGTTGAACAGCTGCTTGGCCAGCTCCATGAACACGGTTTCGGCATTGGCATTGACCGCATCCGCGCCCGCCGGGCTGACGGCGAAGTAGGCAATGCCCACAAAGCCCACGGCCACCGCGCCGCCCAGGCACAGCACCATCCAGGTCATGCCGATGCGGCGGGCGTTGGGAATGTGCCGCACCGAGGCGGCGGCCATGAAGCGCACCAGAATGTGCGGCTGGCCGAAGTAGCCCAGCCCCCAGGCGGCCAAAGAGAGGATGCCGATGGCCGTCTGCCCCTTGAAAAGGTCGAACTTGTCGGCGTCAATGAGGCTGTGCCAGTCCTGCCCCGGCTGCAACTGGCCCTGCACGGCCAGGTAAGCGATGACGGGCGCCAGCAGCAGCGCCGTGATCATCATGGCCGCCTGAATGGTGTCCGTCCAGCTCACAGCCAGAAAGCCGCCCACGAACACGTAGGCAATGGTGCACAGCGCCCCCACCCACAGCGCCGTTTCGTAAGGCATGCCGAACATGTTCTCGAACAGGCGCGCGCCCGCCACCACGCCCGAGGCGCAGTACACCGTGAAGAAAACCAGAATGACCATCGCCGTGACGATGCGCAGGATGTTGTTCTCGTCTTCAAAGCGGTGCGCGAAATAGTCCGGCAGCGTCAGCGCGTTGCCCGCGCGCTCGGTGTACAGGCGCAGGCGGCCCGCCACCAGCCGCCAGTTCAGCCAGGCGCCCGCAATCAGGCCAATGGCAATCCATGACTCTGACAGCCCCGACAGATACACCGCGCCCGGCAGCCCCATGAGCAGCCAGCCGCTCATGTCGGATGCGCCCGCCGACAGCGCCGTGACCACGCTGCCCAGGCTGCGCCCGCCCAGGATGTAGTCCGACAAATTCTTGGTGCCCAGATAGCCCAGCGCGCCAATGCCAAGCATGGCGGCCAGATAGACGGCAAACATGATGACCGTGGGGTCAGTCCAGGTGAATGGCATGAATGGCTTTCCCGGGAAATGAGGCGCAGAAGGCGGCTTTGCGCGCTGCCGGCCCCATCTTTTGGCAAAAGGCCGAATGCTACCGGCGCGGCCCGCCCGCGCATGCCGGGCGGGCAGGGACTGTGGGGTGCGGCCGCCTGTCTATGCCATCAAAAACAGGAGCGAATTTGAGGGGGCATGAATGCCGCCTGGCGCAGTTTCCACTAGGACCTTATGCTATGGATATAGTAGCGAAATAAGCCGGTGAGACAGTCCTTCCCGCTGGCCAAGTGCGCGGCCAGGCCTTGAACAGACCCTCAGCGCAACACCACCAGCCCCACGCTGCGCAGCCAGGCTTCGGCCTCGGCCAGCGCGCCGGCATGCCGCGCGCGTTCGGCGAAGACCAGGCCGCTATCCACCAGAAAGCGCACCTGCTCCTCCGCTGCCGCGCCGCCTGCCTGCGGCAGCGCCTGGCGAAATTGCCGCTCCGTTTCCATGCCCTGCTTGCGCTCGCCCGCTTCGTAGTCGAGCAGGGCCAGCCGCGCCAGAGCCTGCGCCTTGCTGGCGGCAGGCAGCCGGTCGATCTGCTCCCTGACGGCCCGCAAGGCGGCCTGCATGCGCGGCGCGGCGGGCCAGTTGCCGCCGCGCGCCCAGGGGCGCAGCGCATCCAGGGCGGCAGGCCATTGGCCTGATTCCATCGCCCTGGAAAGCGGAACGGGCAGGCGGTTCATCAGCTCTTCTTCCTCGCGCAGCAGGCCCAGCTTGCGCGCCGCCAGCGCGTGCTGGGCCAGCAGGCTGATTTGCACGGGCGCGCTGGCATCCGTTCCGGCGGCGGCATCGCGCATCTGCTCGAACTGCCTTTGCGCTTCATTCCAGCGGCCCTGGCGGGCCAGCCAGGCAATGTGGCTTTGCAGGGCTTCGGCGCGGGCTATTCGCAACTGCTCTTGCAGCATCGTTTTGTGCGGCGCTGGCGCGTCGCGCAGGGCTGCCTGCGCCTCGTTGGCGAAAGCCGCGTTTTGCTCGTAGAAGGCAGGCTGCGCGAGCGAGAGTTGGCGGTAGGCGGCCAGCCATGCTTGCGCCCGCTCAAAAGCGCCGGGCAGAGCCTGGATTTGCCTTTGCAGCGTTTGCAAAGCAGCCAGATCGCGGCTGTCCGGGTTGCGGGCCAGCACGGCGGCTTGCAAGCCCAGCTTCAGCGCTCGCAGGCCAGGGCTGTCCGGCAAGCTTTGCAGCGCCTGCATGGCGCGGCCCGCCTGTCCGGCGCGCGCCATGTCGTTGGCCACGCGGCCAATGATTTGCAGCCGCTGTGGCTCAGGCAGCTGGCGGAAGGCGTCGCGCCAGGCGTGGTTGCCGCCCTGGCTGGCTTCGTATTCCGCCATGGGTGCGGCCGCCAGGCTGGCTTCGCCGCCGCTTGCGGCCAGCAGCTCCACCGCGCTGCTGGCGGGCTGCGGCCCCAGGCCCTGCGTGGCGGCCAGGGCCTGATTGGTCAGCACGTCTTCACGGTGCCATTCTTCGGGCGTGAGCTGGCGGGCCAGCGCCAGCGCGGTGCGCTCATCGGGCGGCGCGCCCTTCTGGTAGCGGGCGTAGCCGTAGCCTGCGCTCACGAAAGCCACGGCGGCCAGCAACGCGAGGCCCGCCTGGAAGAAGATGCGCTGCCGCTGGCGCCTGGGGTCCAGCCCCATTTCCTTCATCAGCTCCGCGCGAATCTGCTCGCGCAGGCGTTTTTCCAGCCGGGCCATTTCCAGGCCCTTTTCGCGGTTGGCGCTGGCGGCCAAGCCGTTTTCAATGGCTTTGCGCTCCTCCCGCTCAATTTTTTTGCGCAGCACGTGCAGGGAAGACACCTTGTCCACATACGCACCGCAGGCCGGGCACTGGCGCTGCGCAGTCAGAACCACGTATTTGTCGCAGGCGGGGCATTGCAGCTCATCCAGCTTGGCGGCCAGGCTTAGAACCGGCTCCAGCTCCACGCGCAGGCCCACGGACTCCAGCCGCTTTTGCAAGTCGCAGGCCTTGCTCTCCGGCGTGTTCTTGCCAATCACCACATAGGGCGCAGACTTCAGGCGCTGCGTCAGCAGCAGCGCTTTTTCTTCGCTGAGAGCAGCCTTGGATTGCAATTGCGCAGAGAGGTTTTCATAATGTTCCCCCCCCCCCCGGCGAAGCGCTTCAGCCGAATAGCTGACAGTGACGGTGAAAAGGCGCTCCTGGCTTGAATTTGAAAAATCCAGCATGGCGTTCTTCTTTCAGGCCCGGTTACGGATGGCACTTGAGCGCCATGCCCTGAAGCGTGGCATGCCGCACCAGAAAAGACTGCGTGATATCGGTATTCACCAGCACCACGGCATCGGCCTTGTAGCGCGTGGCGGCCTGGTGGCGCAAATCGTTTTTGGCCTGCTGGATGGCTTCTTCCAGCGTGAGCATATTCATCTCTGACACTTCAGCGGAGACGGGGCCGAGCTGCTGGCAGCGATCCAGCAGCCGGTTGTTTTCCGAATACACCATGACCCGGCGGGCTTCAGGCGTGATGGAGGCGCAGGCTGAAGGAGCGCACGCCAGGGCGGCTGCGGCCGCCAGGGAAAGTCTTGGCATTGACATGGTTGAGAAAGGCAAGAAGGTTGAACAAAAGCGGTGGCGGGTGATTTTATGCAACATGTTTTTACATAAAAGCCCCACTTGCAACAGGCACACAATCCGCGCCTGCTTTCCGCTCCCTTGCCTGCCATGCCCGCGCCGCCTGCCGTCACCCGCTTCATCCTGATTGAACCCAGCCATGCCGGCAATGTGGGCGCGGTGGCGCGCGCCATGAAGGTGATGGGCTTTCATGACCTGGCGCTGGTGCGCCCGCGCTGGCCCGATGTGCTGACCCGCCCCGAAGCCGTGGAGCGCGCCAGCGGCGCTGATGACGTGCTGCGCGCCGCCCGCGTGACGGGCACGCTGCAAGAGGCGCTGGAGGGCGTGACGCACCTGTGCGCCACGGCCATGACGCCGCGCGACTTCGGCCCGCCTGTCTGCGCGCCGCGCGAGCATTTCAGCCAGCTGCTCAATCCGGCGCGGCCCGCGCCCAGCGGCCCCTGGGGCGTGGCTTTTCTGTTTGGCTGCGAGCGCTACGGCATGCGCAACGCAGATGTGTGGCGCTGCCATGCCTGCCTGAGCATTCCGGCCAATCCGGCCTACGGCTCGCTCAACCTGGCCGCCGCCGCGCAGCTCATTGCCTACGACTGGCGGCAGGCGCTGCTGGCGCGCTTTGGCGAGGCGGCGCTTGCTGGCGGCTTTACCGTGCGGCCCGCTGCCAGCCCGGCGGATCAGGCTGATGCGGCGCAGGTGGCGGCCATGCTGGCCCATTGGGAGCAGGCGCTTGTTGCCGTGGGGTTTCTTGATCCGGCTGCGCCCAAAAAGCTCATGCCCCGCCTGCAACAGCTCTTCAACCGCGCCCGGCCCACGCAGCAAGACATTCACATCCTGCGCGGCATCGCCCGCGCCATGCAGCAGGCGGCCAAGCGCGGCCATGAAGAAGATTGAGACGGGCGCGCGGCAGTCAGCCAGCGCGTGAAATCTGCCTTCGTTTGCCAGGGGAGGCTTTAAAACAGGAGCAAATTCAAGGGGCATAAAACCCGCTTCGCGCAATTTCCACTAGGACATCATGCTATGGATAAAGTAGCTAAATAAGGCCGTGCATCCAGCTGCGCATGGGGCTTGGGCGGCAAGGGGCGCGCCAGGGCGTTCGCCCCTACACTTTCGCCCCTTATGTTTCAACGCATTCGCTCTTACGCCCAGTCCATTCTGGAGCGCGATCCAGCCGCCCGCAGCGTGTGGGATGTGGTGTTTTCCTACCCCGGCTTTCACGCCCTGGCGTTGCACCGCGTGGCGCATGCGCTGTGGCAGCGCGGCTGGCTGTGGCTGGCGCGCTGGATTTCGCACTGGGGGCGCTTTCTCACGGGCATTGAAATCCACCCCGGCGCCCGCATTGGCGCGCGCGTGTTCATCGACCACGGCATGGGCGTGGTGATTGGCGAGACGGCGGAAATCGGCGATGACTGCACGATTTACCAGGGCGTCACGCTCGGCGGCACTTCGCTGGACAAAGGAGCCAAGCGCCATCCCACGCTGGGCAAGGGCGTGATCGTGGGGGCCAATTCGCAGGTGCTGGGCAGCTTCACGGTGGGAGACGGCGCCAAGATCGGCTCGGGCGCGGTGGTCACCAAGCCCGTGCCCGCCGGGGCCACGGCCGTGGGCAACCCGGCCCGCATCATTCAGGAGGGCGAGGCCGCGCGCCGCGAGGCTGCCGCCGCCAAAATGGGTTTTTCCGCCTACGGCGTGACGCAAAGCGATGATCCCGTCAGCCAGGCGCTGCGCGGGCTGATTGACGGCACGGCCGCGCAAGACCACCAGATTGCCCTGCTGTGGCAGGCCATCGAGAAGCTGGCCTGCAAGATTGACCCGGACTGCGTGCCCGACAACGCCGCCTTGCATGAGCAGTTCGAGGCGCAAAAGCTCAACCAGCTGGTGGGCGACTGAGAGCAGGCTCCGGCAAGCGCCGCTTCTGAAAAGAATGATGGCTGCAAGGCGCCGCTGGCGCTTGCGGCCGGCCTGGCGCCCGAACCGGGTTTTTCCGTTTTTTCTTCCAGCTTTTCTTCCGCTCCTTCCATCATGAACATGCTGCGTTCCGAGGCTCTCAAGCACCTGCATCCCGGCTGGTTTTCCATCGTCATGGGGCTGGCCGGGCTGTCGCTGGCGTGGGCGCAGGCCGCGCGCAGCATGGGGGGCATCGCCGGGGCCGGGGCGCTGGCGCTGGGGGCGCTGGCAGCGCTGGCGTTTGTGGCGCTGCTGGGGCTGTCGTGGTGGCGCTGGCTGCGCCAGCCGGAGGCGCTGGCGGCTGATCTGGCGCATCCGGTGCGCCATGCCTTTGTGGCGGCCCTGCCCATTTCCCTGATGCTGCTGGCGGGCGTGGCCGTGAGCGCGCTGGGGCAAACGGGCGGCTGGGCGGCGGCGCTGTGGTGGCTGGGTTCGCTGGGGCAAATGGGCGCCACGGTCTGGGCGCTGGGCCGCTGGATCAACAACGCGCAGGCGGGCGGCTGGGCGCAGCTCACGCCATCGCTTTTTCTGCCCGCCGTGGGCAATGTGGTGGCTGCGCTGGCAGGCGGGGCTGTGGGCGCGGGGCCGTGGGCGGCGGCCCAGTTCGGCGTGGGCGTGACGCTGTGGCTGGCGCTGCTGACGCTGCTGCTGGCGCGGCTGGCCGTGCATGGCGTGTGGACGCAGCGGCTGTTGCCGCTGACTTTCATCACCATCGCGCCGCCAGCGGTGGCGGGCATGGCCTTGCTGCAACTGGGCGGGCCTGCCGTGCTGGCCTGGATGGCCTGGGGCGTGGCGCTGATGTTTCTGCTCTGGAGCCTGAACGTGATGCCGCGCATGCTCGCGCAGCCGGCTTCCGTCACCTGGTGGGCGCTGTCGTTTCCGCTGGCGGCCTTTGCCGCCCTCTCCCTGCGGCTGGCCGGGCACGATTCGGGCGTGATGGGCGCGCTAGCGCTGCTGGCGCTGGCTTTCGCCTCGCTGACGGTGGCGGCGCTGGTGCTGGCCACGCTCCAGGGTTTGCGCGATGGCGCGTGGCTGGCGCCCGAACAGGTGGCGCTCAGCGTGGCCGCGCCGCCGGATCACTGAAAGGCTGGCCAGCCCATGCTCAATACTGAAAAAACCCCTGCCGCCGATACGCCCCCTTTCAGCCCCTGGCGTCTGTGCGTGGCGCCCATGCTGGACTGGACGGACAAGCACTGCCGCCATCTGCACCGCCTGATCACGCGCCACGCGCGGCTCTACACCGAAATGGTGACTTGCGGCGCGCTGCTGCACGGCTCGCTGCGGCGACATCTGCGGCGCGACGAGATTGAGCGCCCCGTGGCGCTGCAACTGGGCGGCAGCGACCCGGCCGAGCTGGCGCAATGCGCGCGGCTGGGCCAGCAATGGGGCTATGACGAAATCAACCTCAACTGCGGCTGCCCCAGCCCGCGCGTGCAGCGCGGCGCATTCGGCGCGTGCCTGATGACCCAGCCGCGCCTGGTGGCCGACTGCGTGAAAGCCATGCGCGATGCGGTGCACATTCCCGTCACCGTCAAGCACCGCATCGGCATTGACCGCGAAGAAAGCCACGCCTTCGTGCGCGACTTCGTGGGCGAAGTGGCGCAAGCGGGCTGCAGTGTGTTCATCGTGCACGCCCGCAATGCCTGGCTGGAGGGCCTCAGCCCCAAGGAAAACCGCGAAGTGCCGCCGCTGCGCCACGAGCGGGTCTGGCAGCTCAAGCGCGACTTTCCGCAGCTGACCATCTGCCTGAACGGCGGCGTGAGCAGCAACGAACAAATCGCCGCGCACCTGGCGCACGTGGACGGCGTGATGCTGGGCCGCGCCGCCTACCACCACCCCTGGCTGATGAGCGAGTGGGACGCGCGCTTTTTCGGCGATACAGGCCGCGATACAGGCCGCGATGCCGCCCCGCCCCTCACGCGCGAGGCCGTGGAGCGCGCCATGCTCGCCTACATGCAGGCCGAGGCCGCGCAAGACGGAACGCCCTGGTACGCCATTGCCCGCCACATGCTGGGCCTGCGCCACGGCCTGCGCGGCGCGCGCGCCTGGCGGCAGGTGTGGAGCGACCACCGCCTCAAACCCCTGCCGCCCGAAGAGGTGTGGCAGCGCGCGCGCCAGCACACGGAGCCTGACGCGCCAGAAGGCCCGGGCCAGATCGCAGACGGCGTGCGCGCCGTGTGAGTGCCCATTCGCAATTTGTCCGTGGCGCGAAAGGCGCGAACCTGGGCGCTCGTGGGCGCTGCAAACCCTTGCCGGGTCACAAGACTCGCCTGCGCCTTGCAGCCCCTCACGGCCAGACGCTGAAGAGACTCAGAAAAAGGAGCAAATCCAGATGGGTGAAAAACGGCTTTCGCGCTCTTTCCACTAGGACGTCATGCTATGAATCAAGGAGCGAATTTCCCCGTTTCACGCAGGCTATCGCTTCGTGTGAGCGGCTGGTGAGCGGCGCCTTGCCGCAAGGCGGTTGAACAGCCTCTCAGCCCTTGAGAAACAGCGCGTAGGCCGGGTTGCCGGTTTCGTCAATCCAGGCGTAGCCCAGCTTGTCCAGAAAGGCGTGCAGGGCCGGGCCGTCGCTTTCGGGCGCCTGGATGCCCACGAGCACGTGGCCGAAATCGGCGCCCTGGTTGCGGTAGTGAAACAGGCTGATGTTCCAGGCCGGCTGCATGAGGCTGAGAAATTGCAGCAGCGCGCCGGGGCGCTCCGGGAAGATAAAGCGCAGCAGCCGCTCGTGGCTGGCCAGCGGCGAGTGGCCGCCCACCATGTAGCGCACGTGTTGCTTGGCCAGCTCGTCGTGGGTGAGGTCCAGCGCTGAAAAGCCCGCCTGCTCGAAGGCGGCGGCCAGCATGGGCGATTCGCCGCGTGCGGCGGTGGTCAGGCCCACGAAGACGTGCGCCCGGGCGCGGTCGCTGATGCGGTAGTTGAACTCGGTGACGTTGCGCGCGCCGCCGGGCAGGCGGCCCACGGTTTCGCAAAAGCGGCGAAAGCTGCCGCGCTCTTCGGGAATGGTGATGGCAAACAGTGCCTCGCTTTCCTCGCCCACGGCGGCGCGCTCGGCCACAAAGCGCAGGCGGTCAAAGTTCATGTTCGCGCCGCAGAGAATGGCCGCCAGCGTCTGCCCGGGCGCCGTGCCTTCGCGCGCGGTGTATTGCTTGAGGGCGGCCACGGCCATTGCGCCCGATGGCTCGACGATGCTGCGCGTGTCGATGAACACGTCCTTGATGGCGGCGCACACGGCGTCGGTGTCCACGGTGATGAATTCGTCCACCAGCTCGCGGGCGATGCGGAAGGTTTCTTCGCCCACTTGCTTGACGGCGGTGCCATCGGCAAACAGGCCCACATCGCGCAAGGCCACGCGCTCGCCGCGCGCCACCGATTGCGCCATGGCGTCCGAGTCGTTCATCTGCACGCCGATGATTTTGATTTCGGGCCGCAAGGCCTTGATGTAGGCCGCCACGCCGCTGATCAGGCCGCCGCCGCCCACGGCCACGAACACGGCGTGCAGCGGGCCGGCGTGCTGGCGCAGCAGCTCCATGCCGATGGTGCCCTGCCCGGCGATGACGAGCGGATCGTCAAATGGGTGAATGAAGGTCAGCCCCTGCTGGGCCTGCAATTGCAGCGAATGGGCGTAGGCGTCGGAATAGCTCTCGCCGGCCAGCACGACTTCGCCGCCCAGCGCCCGCACGGCGTCCACCTTCACGCGCGGCGTGGTCACGGGCATGACGATGACGGCGCGCGCGCCCAGCTTGCGCGCGCCCAGCGCCACACCCTGTGCGTGGTTGCCCGCGCTGGCGCAAATCACGCCCTTGTGCAGCTGGCCGGGCGTCAGGTGCGCCATCTTGTTGTAAGCGCCGCGCAGCTTGAAGCTGAAAACGGGCTGCTGGTCTTCGCGCTTGAGCAGCACGGTGTGGCCGGTGCGGCGGCTGAGCGCGGGCGCTTCGTCCAGCGCAGATTCCACCGCCACGTCATACACGCGCGAGGTGAGCACCTGGCGCAGGTAATCCAGGCGGGAAGGCAAAGGGGCCGGAGCGTTTTGCAGGGTGTTTTGCGGGGCGGGTTGCGGGGCGGGTTGTGGGGCAGGCCGCGAGGCGCTTTGCTGAATATCGTGCGGGGTCGTCATGGGGCGGCGATCATAAATTTGCTTACGATTGCCGCTTTTCGCCCGCCCTTTCGCCCCTTTCCTCCTCTTCCTTCCTCCCACCCTTCCATTCCCCATGAACCATCCCTCCAAACGCCTTGCGCTCAAGCTGGCCGCCGCCGCGCTGGCCGCCGCCGCCCTTGCCGCCTGCGGCAAGAAAGAAGAAGCCGCTCCGCAAGCGGCTGAGCAGACTGCCGGATCGCCCGCGCCCGCCGCCAGCGCCCCCGCGCCCAGGCAAGAGCCGCTCAAAGTCGCCTTCGCCTACATCGGCCCCGTGGGCGACGGCGGCTGGAGCTTTGCGCACGACAACGCCCGCAAAGCCGTTGAAAAAGAATTTGGCGACAAGGTGCAAACCTCTTACGTGGAAAGCGTGCCCGTGAGCGCCGACGCCGAGCGCGTGCTGCGCGACATGGCCCAGCAGGGCAACCAGCTGGTGTTCGGCACCACCTTCGGCTACATGGAGCAAATGCTGAAAGTGGCCGCCGACTTTCCGCAAGTGAAGTTCGAGCACGCCACCGGCTACAAAACCGCCGCCAACCTGGGCACGTATGACACGCGAACCTACGAAGGCGCTTACATGGCCGGCCTGCTGGCCGGCGCCATGACGGAAACCGGCACGCTGGGCGTGGTGGCCTCCGTGCCCATCCCTGAAGTCATGCGCAACATCAACAGCTTCGCCCTGGGCGCGCGCAGCACCAACCCCAAGGCCAGCGTGAAAATCGTGTGGGTCAATGAGTGGTTCAACCCGCCCAAGGAAACCGAAGCGGCCACCGCCCTCATCAACAGCGGCGCGGACATCCTCATGCAAAACACCGACTCTTCTGCCGTGCTGCAAACCGCCGAAAAGCTGGGCAAGCGCGGCTTCGGCTGGGACAGCGACATGACGCACTACGGCCCCAAGGCGCACATCGCCTCCGCCGCCATCAACTGGACGCCGTTTTACGTCAAGACCATCCGCGAAGTGATGGACGGCACCTGGAAGCCCGAGCGCCACTGGTGGGGCGTGAAAGAAGGCGCGATCGACCTCGTTTCCCTGGCCGAAGACGTACCCGAAAGCGCCCGCGCCCGACTGGCCGAAGTGAAAGAGGGCCTCAAGGCCGGCACCTTCCACATCTGGCAAGGCCCCATTGCCGACAACACCGGCAAACAGGTGCTGGCCGAAGGCCAGGTGGCCGACGATGCCTTTCTGGGCGGCATCAACTTTTTCGTGGAAGGCGTGGAAGGGCAGGCGCCAGGCCAATAAGCAGCGGCCCGCCATGTAAAAAGCCGGGCGCTGCCCGGCTTTTTTGTGCGGCGGCCTGAAGCGCAGACGCGTGGGAAAGCGGTTTGCGAGCAGCCTGCGCGCCGATTCTGCCGCCAGGCTGAAGCAAAAAAAGGAGCGAATTTAGAGGGATGAAAATACCGTATCGCGCAATCCCGACTAGGACGTCATGCTATGAATAGAGGAGCGTAGAAAAGCCTTTCTGCGCCAGTCTTTCAAGGCTGAGCCATACGCCGATACGGGCATCAGCGAAGCAGGCCGCCTGGGCGGTTTTTCAGCGTACGCGCGGCGCGTGCTCGGGGCGGGCGGGCGCTTCTTCGTCCAGCGCGGCTTCCAGCCACAAGGCGGCGACGAAGCGTTTGTCAAACCACAGCCACAGCAGGATGGGCGCCACGGGCGTGAGCATGAGAAAACCGAACTGGTAGCCGTAGGCAATCACTTCATTGGCCCAGGCGGGGTAGCCCAAATAGGCCATTGCATTGCCGCCGGGGGTCAGGGCCACGTCGCGCAGCCACTGAAAGCACAGGCCCCAGGCCTGCGCGGGCAGCAGCAGCACGCTGCCCCACGCCATCTTCAGGGGCCACCAGCGCGGGCGCGAGGCCAGCAGCATGGCCCACAGCAGCACCTGGCCGTAGCCGTAGGTGGGGTAGCTCACTTCGGGCGTGAGTTCGGCCAGCATCTGCCGCCCGCCAGGGCCGGGCATGAGCACTTGCACGCGCGTGAGCAGCGTGCCTGTCACGCCATCTATCTCGAAACCCTCCACCCACGCGAACAGCAGCTTCATCACGGTGCCAGCCAGCCACAGCGGCGGCGCGGCGAACCATTCGCGCGCCCAGTACCACAGCGGCAGCAAAACGACAAGGCCGGCAAGGGCCAGCAGAAGAAATCGGCCAATGAGCGTGGCGCGCATGAATGCTCTCCAGGGCAAGGGGCGGGCGGGGTTCAGGCCGTGGGCGCCGAAGGCTGTTTGGCGGGACTGACCCGCTTTTCGTGCCGCGCCACGTAGCGCATCCACAGCAGCCAGACGATGAGCACATCCAGCATGATGAGCGCCTGCCACATGTACAGGTGCGCAAATTCAAACACCTGCAAGTTCCACTGCCCCAGGAAAAACAGGCTGACCACGCGCAGCAGGTTCACGCCTTGCACGGCCATGAAACCCAGCCCCAGGCCCCAGAGCTTCATCTTCCAGCTCGAAGGAAAGGCCAGCACCGCCGCCAGCAGCACGATGGCCGCCTCCACGCCGTTGCAGCCCGGCTCGATGGAGATGCCAAAGCCCGACTGCGCGCTTTGCACCACGCGTCCGTGGGAAATGGCCGAGGGATCAAAAAACTGGATGATGGCCGCGCTGGCGCTGGCCACCAGTCCCGTCCAGGGCTGCACCACGGCGGCTTGCACGGGAGCAAGCATTTCCATACCAAACAGCACGGCCTGAACGGAAAGAAAAACAAGAAAGAAACGGGTCACGGATTCGGTATTCGGAAAAAAAATGCCAGGGCGCGGATGGTAACGGCACAGGGCATTTGCCTGCCTCCCATTCACCCGCGCCGATTATTTGCGCCATGAGCCGCGCGTGGATTTCAAACGGGGTGCATTGTGGACACCCCTTAATCTTTTGGGTCGCGCCCAGCGCCTGAAGCGCCTGCCAGGGAGCATCAGAAAAAGGAGCAAATTCAAGGCCATTGAAATGCTTCTTTGCGCAGTTTCCACTAGGACATCATGCTACGAATAAAAGAGCAAAAAACTGCCCGTTCGCCGTTCCGCCTTCAGCCTCAGGCGCCCATCCGGAGCAAATGCCGGCCAGGCAGGCCGCTTCACAGGCTGGCGCGCTACCATGCGCGCCCTTTTGTCTCTGGGCGCTTTCCTCTCACATGA
>ERZ773090.53-NODE-53-length-133377-cov-32.0728_pt1 | contig 133377 bp, 122 predicted proteins | sample MGYA00580579_ERZ773090 | MGnify/ENA primary metagenome ERZ773090 (study PRJEB29015, sample SAMEA2738014) | human oral metagenome | biome: human oral; feature: human-associated habitat; material: dental | place: China | collected 2132 ... | reverse complement strand
TACTCCAGCTGTTAAAGTTTATTTTACCAACTATCCGATTTTCTTTGTGATCGTGTGGTTCGGTCATTGTCAAGTGGCGTCTTGTGTCCAATTTTCTATCTTTTTAGAAGAAAATCAGCGCTGATTTTGGCTGGTCTTGCCTTTTGGGGAGATGCTATGCTGGTTCTATTGACTAGCCTTTTTAGGAATCGCATTCAAGTATTTGGCTGGCAGTTCACTTTTGACCTAGCTATTCTGGGATTACTTGGCCTTTATTGTCTGTATTTGCTTAAAGGAGAGTCAAAATCGGAAAAGAGAAACTGAACTGTGCTGTCCCTCTAAATTGAATACAGGAAGTCAGATCGAGGGAATCAGTTCAAGATTAGATTGACTTCAGACTCTCTTTAGGGCAATTTGAATATTGGTATTTTTGAATAAAAGCATATTATTTTCTTGACAAGGCTGGTCTAAAGTGATAAGTTTTGTTTGTAATGAACTAAAGGAACTAAATGATGGAAGAGAAAAAACTAAAAGATATTGAAAATATTACCAATGTCTTCATGCAGCTAGATTATGCGCGTACGCCTTCAAGCATTTTAGCCTATCTCATGTTGGAAGAAGAAGATAGTGTGACTTTTAATAAGATTATTGATCAGCTTGGTCTGTCAAAAGCCAGCACTAGCACGGGCTTGCGTTTTCTGGAGAATAAGGGAATGATCAGCTACCAAGGCCGCTTGCATTCGAGAGAACGTTTTATTCATTTAAATCCTATGGGAATGGTTGCTTGGCTGACTTCTAGGATAATAGTGCTTGAAGAGATGAAGAATCTCTTTAATAAAGTAGCTGATTACCATGCTTCTGTTTATGGAGAGCAATTTAGAACACTTGCCCATCTCTATGATAAGTTAGATGCTGTTGTTAACCAAGTTTTAGAAGATTTTGATAAAGGAAAGAGTTAAGATTTTCTTTTACTATTTTAGTTCAATTAGTTCGGAACAAAAGCAAACAAAGGAGATCTTAAATAATGAAAGAAAACAATACTATTTTGAAACGGCAAGATTATAAAATTAAGTTTAATAATAAAGATATGGATTTCTGTTTTAATTGGATGCTTGGAATTGGTCAAATTATCGGGATGAGTGCTGGTGAATTATTTTATATTGCCAGCGGTATTCGGGATGGTAATCCTACCGATTGGTGCAAACGCTTCAATGAGCATGCTGATTATCTGGAAGATGAGGTGGAGCGAGTAAAAAAGGTTGGTTACCTAGACTTGATTTCTCATTTGTATTTTTCAGCCTGTTATTCCATTCGTGCGGCTCTTCAGTTTACAGATCCCAAGGATTCCGAATTTATGGAAAATTTCCAAAGGATGGAAAAACTTTTTATGCTAGCTGTAGACAACAGCAATATTCCGCTTAAGAGCATTGAGGTGCCTTTTGAAGGGGAACTTTTACCGGGTTATGCTATTATTTCCGAAGATAAAGCGCAAGATACTTTGATTGTAGTCGGCGGCGGAGATACCAGTCGTGAAGATCTCTTTTATATGTTGGGCTATTCTGGCTGGGAACATGACTACAATGTCTTAATGGTTGATCTACCCGGTCAAGGAAAAAATCCAAATCAAGGCCTTCATTTTGAAGTAGATGCTAGGGCGGCCATCTCAGCTATTTTGGACTGGTATCAAGCGCCGACAGAAAAAATCGCTATTGCAGGTTTTAGCGGCGGTGGTTATTTTACAGCTCAGGCAGTAGAAAAAGATAAGCGCATTAAAGCATGGATTGCTTCCACTCCAATTTATGATGTCGCCGAGGTCTTTCGGGTTTCATTTTCAACTGCACTAAAAGCTCCCAAAACGATTCTTAAATGGGGCAGCAAGCTGGTAACAAGTGTTAATAAGGTTGCCGAAGTCAACTTAAACAAATATGCTTGGCAATTTGGACAAGTCGATTTTATAACTTCTGTAAATGAAGTTTTAGAACAAGCTCAAATAGTAGACTATAACAAAATAGACGTTCCTAGCCTTTTCTTAGTAGGAGCTGGGGAAGATTCTGAATTGATGAGACAGAGTCAAGTTCTTTACGACAATTTTAAACAGAGAGGTATTGATGTAACCTTAAGAAAATTTTCAAGCGAAAGTGGTGCGGATGCGCATTGTCAAGTAAATAATTTCCGTCTCATGCATTACCAAGTCTTTGAATGGTTGAACCACATTTTTAAGAAAAAAGACTAATCTAGTCTCGTCAGGGACAAATGAGTCATATCAGTCGGTATAGCTCAAATACTCTTTGAATAGTGGTCTATTTCCCAGTTGTGCCTGCAAATTAAAACCAGTGATGCTGAAGAAATAGTATGAGAAGTCCCAACAGGCTTCTTTTTTGCTGAACACTGTACTCCAGCTGTTAAAGTTTATTTTACCAACTATCCGATTTTCTTTGTGATCGTGTGGTTCGGTCATTGTCAAGTGGCGTCTTGTGTCCAATTTTCTATCTTTTTAGAAGAAAATCAGCGCTGATTTTGGCTGGTCTTGCCTTTTGGGGAGATGCTATGCTGGTTCTATTGACTAGCCTTTTTAGGAATCGCATTCAAGTATTTGGCTGGCAGTTCACTTTTGACCTAGCTATTCTGGGATTACTTGGCCTTTATTATCTGTAGTTGCTTAAAAGAAGGAAAGAGATTTAGGTATCAGTCAAAACGAGGTTAGGACAAGAAGTGCCAACCTCGTTAGATAAAATAATGATAACAGTTTGACGCAGTAATTTGGGGATGAGATAATAAAATCAATTTTTAGGAAATCACGATTTTGATCTCATTCTCGTTTTTAATTAATTACTTGTATTTTTGGTATTATTTACAAAGGCTGTTGTTGTTTTAAAATAATTATCGAAGTCACTACGGTCAATGTAACTGCTGCTGGTTTTGTTACTTGAGCTGGTTGTTACCTTTTGACTGTAAGTTCCTGTGACTGTTAGGCTATATTTGCTTTTACCTTTAACAAGTTTTTGTCCGCTTGAAGAGATGACGCTGACGGTTTTTCCGTCTTTATCAACAATTTTAGCACCTTTTTCAGCATTGAGATTGGTTACTGTCGAATGACCAGTTAGCACCCATTTGGAATTTTTAGAAATATTCATGGTAATAGGAGACGTGCTTGGGGATATATTGGTACTGTTGGTTGATACAGTGGTTTTTCCAGTGTAGTTGGTTTTATCAAGCAGGTACATATTTAAGGTCGAAATACTGTCCACATCAACATCCCCTTTAAGTGTCTGCTTATGGCCAGTAAAGTTAACTGTTGCCCCATTACTACCGGGGGTTCCCCAATTATTGGCATTATTGCCTGCTACAGTCAAAAGTTTAGCCTTATTTGCATCAAAATTCAAGGTGGATTGATTAAGGATAATGTTTGCAGAGGTATTCGTCAGGTAGAACATAGAACCTGAAGCAATGGAAGAAGTTAATTTAGACTTGCTGAGCTCGAAGTGGGCACTTTGCCCCGTTGTTGCTTCGGCATCACCGGATTGTGACTGATAGATGATAACGCCATTGGCAATCGGGTCACTGGCAGTTTTGTTTGTCATGGTACTAATTAAATTAGAATTATGAATAAGAATGGTATTAAGACCTTCCATACCAGCAATTTGGCTGTTACTAGATGTTCCTGTAACGTGATTAACTTGAATATTGCCTGTTGAATAAAGAAGAGGTGAGCCAGAGCCACTGGTATTTAAACTGGAATTAGTGGTGGAAATATTGCCGCCACCACGGTCAGTTGCAATAGCAGCGCTGTGAGCACCTTTTGTAGAAATGGCCATCTTATTAGCAATAATATTGCCATTGTAAGTGGCATCAAGTCCCCGTGAATTATCAGCTGTAGTCGCAATGCTTGTTTTATTAGCGTAGATGGTTGCCTTATCAGTTGCAAAAATCCCATTACTGCCAGAGCTACTAGCTTTTAGTTTGGAATTCGAAACATAAGCTTTTGACCTTTCATTGACTGCTAGTAAAATAGAATTAATACCGTAAAAATTATCATTGTCACCATTATTATCATCACCGGATTTTATTAAATTCGCTTTATGCAGTGTTAAACTACCACCGTTTTGAACAAGAGCTGTATTTTGGGCGGAAGTAGTTGATTTGGTTTTGGAACTGGAAGTGACCTTGCTACCATTAGCAACTAGAACACCACTGTTGGTTCCACTGTAATCATAAGTTGTGGTGTTAGCACCACCTCCAGCAGGAGCTTGTCCATCTGGCCTAGCAGGTGCTCCAGTACTGTCCTCAGCTAGAATACTTATACTAGGCAAGGTTGAGGTAGTTAAAATCATTCCTGTAGCCAGCAGAGCCAAACTTTTACGACAAATTTGTGAATAGCGCATAATATTTCCTCTTCTATCATTATTTTTTCAGATTGTAACCAGAAGAACTTAATTTTAACTTAAGAAAAAGTTTGGCCTTGGACTAAAATCAGGTTTTACAATCATTTTGTAAGAAAGTTATGTGAAAATTCTGATCTTAAAAAAGATATTCATTGGCTGCCATTCAATGTATCAGTAATGCCCTATTATTTTAAAGTGACTATGCTCTACTGACAAGGAAATGAAAACAGTGATTTTATTTAATAATCTCGTTTTTTCTGTTGTCTCATCTCTTTTTTGTTATAATAAGGTTTTGAAAGGAGAAAGTCTATGTGGCGCATTTTAGGAAACTCTTCATTTTCCCAAACGGGTCTGCGCAAACGTTATCAGGAAGCAAAGCAACTGCTTTTATGGCAAAGTGTAGGATGGACTAGGGAAGATGTAAAGCAACTAGCTAAAAAGGATTTGCAGCCATCGGACTTTCGCATTGGCTCACAGGCTTTTAATTTCTTATGGCAAGCTGCTTATGGTAATAAAGAGCCGCAAAAACTGCTGTCTATTGTTCTAGATATGGCTGCTATGCCGGAAGAATTATCTGGTGATTTGCAAGAAAATCAAGAGTTAGTTCATCGTTTTTCTGACGATTTAGCACCAGACAATACTTTTTGGCATGAGTTTTCACTTCTGGTTCAAGAGATTTTTCCAAAAGACACACTCAATGCTAAGACTAATTTTGCCAAACGTATCCATCAATTTCGCTATGTCATTTCCAGTCAGCAGGCGCAGTGGATCCGTGACCATTTGAGAAATGAAAAAATGACTGATGCTCAGGCTTTGGCGCGATTTTTAAGAAAGAAAAAGAGAAAAGTTTGGTATCATCCAACCTATGATTACACACTTTATGATTCTGCCCGTCTGCATAATAAGGTTGCTTTTAAGGATGGGCAGACGATTTATCCAGATGACTCTTATCGCCTTAATTTTAAGGTGTTATTAAATTTTCATACGGAATTTATTCTTGATAATGAAGGACATTTCTTGAATGAAATTGATGCTGAACATATCACGCAAAATGGGATTATTAATGGTGCCAGTTTTAATTATGCTAACAGTGGCAATCAACGTCATTGGGAGTTAGATGTTAATCCGACCAAATCACATGATCCTCTCTTTAGAGATGCGGCTATTGCCACTAAGGATTTGCGTTTTACGGCACCTAAATATATCCTGAAAAAAATCGAAGCAGCATCAGAAGAGGATTGGCAAAAAAGTTATTTTAATAAAAAAGGACTCTATGCTAGTGGATGCAAGAGCAATTTTAAAGCAGTTAAGCATTTGATCCGACAATTCAAAAAAGAACTTTTTAAACTGAAGTGGACAAAAAATTGAAAGTAAGCTATTTTAGTCAATAATCCCCCAAAAATTAATAATTTTGATAAAATAGGAAGTAAGATGGTTACTAAAAGAAATTTCATGACAGAAAAAATACGCTTGATTGCAACAGATATGGACGGTACTTTTTTAGATGCTTCCGGTCAGTTTGATCATCAGCGCTTAGATAATTTGTTGAAAAAATTTGAGGCAAAAAATCTTATTTTCACTATTGCCAGTGGCCGTTCGCTATTGACTTTAGAAAAATTGTTCAAGGATTTTACAGATCGTATTGCAATTATAGCTGAAAATGGAAGTTTGATTCAATATAAAAATCAAGTGCTGTTTGAACAGTTAATGACTCCCTCTCAGTATCTGGATTTAACGGCTAAAATTTTGGAAAATCCATATAACCAAGGTGTTGAATTACTCTTATCCGGTAAAAAGGCCGCTTATATTTTGGCGGAGAGTCCACAGAGTTATATTGATTTCATGAAAGGGTATTACGAAAATATTCAGTTAGTTGAGAATTTTGAACAGTTGGATGATTCTATTTTTAAAATCACAACTCAATTTCCAGCGGAATATGTTCATAAAGGAGCTGCTTGGTTAAATGAAAGACTCCCGCATATTCAAGCTGTAACAACAGGATTCGAGTCTATTGATATTATTTTACGGGGAGCCAATAAGGGATTTGGTCTTAGCCATCTCTGCCAAGTTTTAAAGTTAAAATCTGAACATGTTTTAGCTTTTGGTGATAATTTAAACGACTTTGAAATGATGGATTTTGCAGACGTTGCTATTGCACCTGAAAATGCGCGTGTGGAAATTAAAGAGCTTGCAGATGAAGTCATCCCTCATCATCAGGAACAATCAGTAATAACTTATATGGAAGGTATGATAAAGGAATGACTGAGATTAAATTACTAGCTTTGGATCTAGACGGCACCCTCTTTAATACAAAAAAAGAGGTTAGTTTAGAAAATAAAGAAGCTCTTAAGGCAGTTCGCGAAAAAGGTATTAAAGTAGTTATTACAACAGGCCGCCCTCTTAAAGCTATCGAACATTTACTTGAGGAGCTTGATTTGCTATCAAAAGATAATTACCTGATTACTTTTAATGGCGGACTTGTTCAAAAGACGACAGGTGAAATTTTAGAAAAGAGTGCTCTAAGCAGAAAACAGGTTGAAACGATTCAGACAGAAATGGAACATCTAGCCTTGCCAGTGGATGTTCTCAGTGATGGTATCGTCTATAGTATTAGTAATCAAAATAACCATTCGCTTTATCCTATTGCCAATCCTATGCTGACATTTCGTGAAATTGATGGATTGCCGCAACTGCCTTTGGATACTATTTATAATAAGGTTGTTATTGTTTGTGATGCTGATTTTTTAGATCAGCAGATTGAAAAAATCCCTGCTTATTTTTATGAGAAATTTGAAGTCTTCAAATCACGTGATATCATTTTAGAAATCATGCCTAAAGGGGTTCATAAGGCTGTGGGGCTTAATCTTCTCACCAAACATTTAGCTATTGATCAAAGCGAAGTTATGGCTATGGGAGATGAAGAAAATGACTTAAGTATGTTAGAGTGGGCCGGTTTGGGTGTTGCAATGGCAAATGGTGCACCTATTGCCAAGGAAACAGCTGATGCGGTAACAAAAAAGACTAATGATGAGTCTGGTGTTGCCGAAGCTATTAAAAAATATATATTAAACGAGGATTGAAATGGGTTTATTTAATCGCTTATTTGGTAAGAAAAGGCAAGAAGAAAAGCCAACAACGGATTCTATTGAAGAAACCGCTGAACAAGAAGTTACACAAGAAAAGCTAGCACTGTCGGCAGAAACTGCTGAAACAGCAGAGAGTCAGCAGTCTGTTTATGAAAAAGATGTGACAGAAAGTCAAGCTGAACAAGTATCAGATGCACGAATAATTGAAGACGGACAGAATTCGAAAGAACCAGCAGCTAGTGGGCATTCCGTCCAAGAACATAAGCAACAGTCTGTCCAACACCAACAAGAAGTGTTTCATTCTGAAAATTCTGTAGCCGCTGTACAAAATAATACTGAGACTATATCTGCGCAGCAAAAAAAAGACGAAAAGCCAAATCAATCGCCGGATTTCATGGCAGAATACTATGCACGTAAGGCTGAATTAGCTCAAAAAGTGGAAAGCCAAAAACCAGCAGAGACTGCTGAGCAAGAAAGCCAAACGACACTCTCGGACCAAAAGGAGACTGATACAGCTGTCAATCAGTCTGAAGAAGAAGCTTCCAGTCAAATAGCAGAATCTGTTGAAAGCGAGGAAGAAAAGTACAATCGCAGTCTGAAAAAAACCCGCACTGGCTTTGGTGCGAGACTTAATGCTTTCTTGGCTAATTTTCGTAATGTTGATGAAGAATTCTTTGAAGACTTGGAAGAGATGCTCATTCTTTCTGATGTCGGTGTTCAGGTTGCGTCAACCTTGACAGAAGATTTACGCTATGAAGCTAAATTAGAAAAGGCCAAGAAACCTGAAGCTCTTCGCCGTGTCATTATTGAAAAACTAGTTGATATTTATGACAAAGACGGTCAGTTTAATGAAAAAATTAATTTTCAGAACGATCTTACTGTTATGCTCTTTGTAGGAGTTAATGGTGTTGGTAAAACGACTTCCATTGGGAAATTAGCCTATAAATATAAACATCAAGGCAAGAAAGTTATGCTGGTTGCAGCCGATACTTTTCGTGCGGGAGCCGTTGCTCAGTTAGCTGAATGGGGCCGCCGTGTTGATGTTCCAGTTGTTACTGGTCCAAAAAATGCTGATCCAGCTAGTGTTGTCTATGATGGTGTTGAAAGGGCAGTTGCAGCAGATGTTGATATTCTTATGATTGATACAGCAGGTCGCCTGCAAAATAAGGATAATCTCATGGCGGAATTGGAAAAGATTGGCCGTGTTGTGAAACGTGTTATTCCAGATGCTCCTCATGAAACGTTGCTTACTCTTGATGCTTCAACGGGACAAAATGCCCTTGTTCAGGCTAAGAAATTTTCAAAAATCACACCTTTGACCGGTCTGATTTTAACAAAAATTGATGGAACTGCCAAAGGCGGTGTGGTGCTTGCTATTCGGCAAGAACTTGCGATTCCTGTTAAATTTATTGGTTTTGGTGAAAAAATTGATGATATTGGTGAATTTCATTCTGAAGACTTCATGAGAGGACTTTTAGAAGGATTGCTATGATCACAATATAAAAAAAACGCTCTGATATCAGCTTGTATGTCACAAGTATGATATATCAAGGCGTTTTTTTAATGGTTAATACTTTTTCAAGGAAGCAAAGAGCATTTTGAAACAAAAGAAAATAAGGATAACCAAGATAAATAAAGTTGAAAAGATAAATTTCACACCACTGGTCATATTTGGGGCTAATTGGAGGGCAACTGATGATAGAGCTGTTCCTAAGGCACCGGCAAATTGCTGCATCATTTGGAAAATAGCAGTAGCATCCGCTGTTTTATTTTTGGGTAATTGTGAAATAGCAACTGCCATAGTGTTGTTAAAAGCCATATTACGTCCGAAAGTGAAAATGATGTAGACAAGGATCATTAACATAATGGTTAAAGAGTTTATCCATAAAGCGAAGATACCAAGGCTAACAGCAAAAAGAGTATTTCCCCAATAAAGAGATAATTTAGGGCCCTTTAAGTCATAAAGTTTTCCAAAAAATGGTGCTAAGATCCCACCTAAAAGTGTTCCTGGCAGTAACACAAAACCGGCGATTGTAGTTGAGATGTGCTCTGCTTGAACAAGAAAATTAGGAATAACAAAGTTAGAAGCTAAATTTGAAAATTGATAGATGAAAAAAGGGATTAAGCCTAAAAGAACAGGAGCTTGTTTTAAGATTCGAATATCTAAAAAAGGCGTCTGCAATTTGAGACTTCTAAACACAAAGAAAATAAGAGCAAAGCAAAAAATGATTAAAGCCAACCAATTAAGGGAACCTGATTCAAGTCCGGAAATAAGGATTAAAAAGAAGGACAAAGCTATCGCTAATAAAAGAAAACTGATGAAATCAAAGGGACGTTTACTAGTTTTAGGTGAATTTTCCAAAGAAAAATAACTGATAATTAAAGCAATTACAGGAACTGGCGGTGTTAGTAAAAAAATCCATTGCCAAGAAAAATGGGCAATCATGAAACCGCCATAAGTAGGTCCAAAAGCAGGAGCTAAACTCATGATAAGTCCGCCAATTCCCATATAGGTTCCAATCTTGTTGATAGGAATGCGCTCAATAATAAGGTTAAACATCAAAGGCATAGCAATTCCCGTACCAGCCCCCTGCAGAGCTCTGCCAATAATCATCAAGCCAAAATGAGCAGAGATGATACATGTTACTGTACCTAGAAGAAAGAGCAAGACTGCTATTGTGAATTGTAGACGCTCTTTAACATTTTGTTGTAATGTGGCGCTCAGTATCATAGAAATGGCGACTGCCAAGAGATAAACGGTTGTAATCCATTGCAGACTACTTAAAGGCAAATGGAAAATAGTCATTAATTTGGTGAAAGTCACATTCATACTTGTTTCTGATAGAATACCAGAAAAACCAACCAAAGCAGTTGCTATGATAGAAAGCTGAGTTTTACGAGAGACTTTATCTGTCTGTTGTGTACTAATCATGTTTTCTCCTCTTCTTACTTCTCATTATTGTAACACAAAAAAGAAGTACAACAAAGCTGATTTTTTAGAAATGAACCTTGTTAGACTTCCTTTAATTGAGAGATTATTCTTAAAACACACGATAAACATATGGATTTTTGGGTTGCATTGTCTGTGAACTCTGAGAAATATGAAGAACAGGCAGAGTTTGTTTCAGGTTTTGATTGTATTCAATAGCAAGTTTTCCACTAACCGTAACCCAAGTGTTGTTTTGATAATGCGTTTGTCCACCTGTCGTTAACAAACCATAGACACCCGAATCAGCAATACAGTGAATGATGCCAAAGCGAAAGAGAAATTGACTGTTCTTATCTTTGGGATCATTGTAAATAAAGCCGACATATTCAATTTGACGGTTTTTGAATTCATCAGGAAAGAGGTAGATAATCTCCATCACTTCCATGTAATTTTGCGTTGTAATTTGCAGTTTTCCAGATCCTTTATATTTTTTTAAAGTTGCTCGCATTTCTTTTTGATAAGCTGATTTTGTGAAATAAAGACTAGTATCAGGTTTTAAGTATTGAACGCGAGTTCCATCTGAGCTAGTTCCTGAAGTAGTTGATCCTGCAGCCAATGGGAAATGATAACCTTTGGCAGAGACGGTTGTTGAATCAAGTGGCACTGTTGGGACTAAAAGTCCAATAAAAACGGGGATAGCTAGAATAATAGGACTAAAAAATTTAGCGGCTTTTCCAGATAAGTGAGAGTGCATTTTTAACCTTTTCATCCAAATGGTTAACTGCACAAGGGCCAGAATAAAGGATAAAGCCATGGAAATATAAGCTAAGTAAGAATAGTGAGTGTTAATATAGCGATCTAATTTCCCAGATAATTGTAAGTACATGCCCAATTCAAAGTAACCCGCTAAAATGAGAAAACGAATCATTGCATCACCCCCACAATCAAGCAATAAATGATAATGATAAGACTTGATGTGCCAACAAATTGCAGAATAAACTTCGTTTTAAAAGCATTTTTCATCATCATTAAATTTTTGATATCAACCATGGGTCCAATAAGAAGAAATGCAACAACAGGAGCCACACCAAAGGTCGCCAACAAAGAAGTTCCAATGAAAGCATCGGCTTCACTGCACAGCGAAAGGATAAAGGCTAGGAGCATCATGATTAAGATAGCTGTCAGTGGATTGTGACCAATAGAGGTCAAAATACGCGTTGGTACATAAATTTGCATGCTAGCAGCCACAAAACTCCCAAAGATAAGGTAACGTCCTGTGTCAAAAAGTTCGTCTACTGCATGAGCTAATGCATAAAAAATCTTTTGATACGTTTTTTTATGAGAATAATCGTGGAAATGACAAGGTTTGGCGCTTTCCTTGATGATATGTTCATCCACTATAAAGCCAAGTAAAATTCCTAGAGAAATAGCTACAATAACAGCTCCAAACAGCCTCAAAAAAACAAAACGCCAAGAATTGCCAAAGGCTGAAAACGTTGCAAAAAGAACGATAGGATTGATAATAGGAGCTGTTGCTAAAAAAGGAATGGCAGTGTAGCTAGGTACCTTTTTTTCCAAAAAACGATTGACAATAGGGACAATCCCACATTCACAAGAAGGAAAGATGAAACCAACAAAAGTTCCAAAAAGAATACGGCCTATTTTATTTTTAGGAAGATATTTTTGAACAATATCAGGTGTCAGATAAACTTCAATAAAACCCGACAAAATAGCACCTAGCAGAATAAATGGCAGAGCTTCGATGATAATAGAAAGGAAGATTGCCAAGCATTGCAGAACACTGCTTGGTAAATGATTAAAAATCGCCATAAAATCTATTTCTTGACTTTCTTGTCAGCTTTCTTTTCTTTATCATCTGGGAATTCAACTTTTTCTAAGCCTTCAGGGAGTTTAGCAAAATTTTCCATCATTTTTTCTAATTCATCATTTTTCTTGAATGTAATCGCCATAAGAATACCTCATTTCTAAATAATAGATAAAATCAGATTGAAAAAAAGTCTTTTTTGAGACTTTTTAACCTTAAACAATCCTCAGACTGTTTGAGTCACCGATAGGTGAAATTATCAGTGGATGATTTTTACCCGATCTTAAAACAAGAGAGCGAGAGAAATCAATTTCTACGAAATCCCGATTTACTCTCATTCTCACTTTTATCATGGTGGAAACCTTGTTTAGAGCTCGCTTAGCTCGCAAATAAAGGAAATAACCTTGAAATTTGCAAGCTAAAATTTTATGTTGAAAATAGAGTAATAAAGTTGTCTACATTCTCAACAATATCATTATACTACCAAATAAGAAAATATGACAGTTTTAAACACAAAGAATCAATCCACATCTTTTCTTTTTTCGATAATTACCTTAGCTGGTATCGCCGTTGAAACTTGGTTACGGTTACTTGTAAGTTTCTCCTTTTGTTATCTATAGGATAACTAAGAAAAACCAGAGTTAATTTAATACTTATTAATCTTCTTATGCTAGAATCTTAAGACTCCTAAAACGTGAAAATACTATCACGGATGTGCCTATCGTTTGAACTCACTTTGTTTGCAGTCTTTAGCAGTAAAAATTTTAAAACAGCCAAGGTAATAGTTATATAGTAAAATTGCGATTAGTAAGCTTTTACAACAGCAGTCTTTAATTAGTATAGAGCACAGAAACTTTAACCGTATATGTTGCGATTATTGCTAATTAGTGATAATCGAAGATAGAGATTAGAAGAGGAGAAAGAATGACCATTGAATTAGGAATGTCAACATTTGGTGAAACAACAGATCTTGAAAAAACATTGTCTCTCATGCTGATTGAACAGACAACATATCAGAAGAAATGGATTGAGTCATTTGAAAAAGTCAATGGTCGTAAACTTAAGTTAGAAGAACTTAAGGCAACCTTAGAAAGCATGTTTTTCTTGGTATAATATTTTCTTGTTTCTACTTTATTATATCAAGTTCAAGATCACTAAGGTTATCAAATAGTTTTTAAGGAGACAGATAAAACCAAAATGAAAACATTCTTTGCAATAGTGTAAGATAAAAAGAATGAGAATGTACTTGATGAAATTTTTCACTTTTTCTTTGTTTTTATTAAAAACTTCTCATTTTTTACCATTTACGGTTAAATAACCACCATTTAGGAGGTAAATATTTTTTAAAAGGACTTTGAGTTATAATAAAGATTTACAAAGTATAATTAATCAGATGCTTACATAAGTTCGGTAATTATTTTTACTGATTCGTAAATTAATTTTTTAGTAATTGTGTTATAATATTTTTTATGGAAATTATTGAAAAAATTGCTGAAGATTTGCACTTAAAAGAAAGTCAAATACAAAAAGTTTTAGATTTAGCTGCTCAGGGAAATACGATTCCTTTTATTGCTCGTTACCGTAAAGAAATGACTGGCAATCTTGATGAAGTGGAAATTAAGTCTATTATTGATCTGGATAAAAATTTAACAGCATTAGCCGAACGTAAGGCAACTGTTTTAGCGAAAATTGAAGGACAAGGTAAACTAACAGCTGAATTGCAAGAAGCGATTGAAGCGGCTTCAAAGTTAGCTGATGTTGAAGAACTTTATCTTCCATATAAAGAAAAGCGGCGAACAAAAGCAACAATTGCTCGTGAAAATGGACTTTTTCCATTGGCGCGTCTCATTTTACAAAATGTTTCGGATTTGGAAAAACAAGCAGAAACTTTTGTAAATGAAACCTTTCCTACAGCTGAAAAAGCTCTTACTGGAGCCATAGATATTTTGATTGAAGCCTTATCAGATGACACAAAGTTGCGCTCATGGACCTATAATGAAATTTGGACAAATAGTTTTATTTTGTCGAAAGTCAAAGATCAGGAACTTGATGAAAAAAAGGTTTTTCAAATTTATTATGATTTTTCCGAAAAAGTTGCAAAAATTCAAGATTATCGTGTTTTAGCTCTTAATCGTGGTGAAAAACTAGGTGTTTTGAAGGTTTATTTTGAACACAATCTTGACAAGATGGCACGCTTTTTCGAAGCACGTTTTAAGGAAAAAAGCAGCAGGATTGAACAGGTGGTTCAAGCAGCTTTAAAAAAGAAAATTTTACCCGCTATGGAACGACGTATTCGAGCGGAACTCACTGAGGAAGCAGAAGATGGTGCTATTAAGTTGTTTTCTGACAATCTCAGAAATCTGCTTATGATTCCGCCCTTAAAAGGTAAAGTGGTACTTGGCTTTGACCCTGCTTTTCGTACAGGAGCCAAGCTGGCTGTTGTTGATCAGACAGGTAAGCTGATTATGACTCAGGTTATTTATCCTGTGCCTCCAGCTAGTCAGTCCAAGATTAATCAGGCTAAAAGCGAACTTGCAGAACTTATTAAGAGATATGCCATTGAAATAATTGCTATTGGCAATGGTACTGCCAGTCGTGAGAGTGAAGCTTTTGTTGCAGAGATTTTAAAGGATTTTCCACAAGTTTCTTATGTGCTTGTCAATGAAAGCGGAGCCTCTGTCTATTCTGCATCGGAGTTAGCTCGTCACGAATTTCCTGACTTAAGTGTGGAAAAACGTTCTGCTATTTCCATTGCTAGGCGTTTGCAAGACCCTTTGGCAGAATTGGTTAAGATTGATCCTAAATCTATTGGTGTCGGTCAGTATCAACATGATGTTGGTCAGAAAAAGTTAGCTGAAAATCTTGATTTTGTCGTTGAAACAGTTGTTAATCAGGTTGGTGTTAATGTTAATACAGCCAGTCCTGCCCTTCTTTCTCATGTTTCAGGACTGAATAAAACGATCTCAGAAAATATTGTCAAGTACCGTGAAGAAAAAGGCAAAATTCAGTCGCGTCAAGAAATTAAAGAGGTACCTCGTCTAGGGGATAAGGCTTTTGAGCAGGCGGCTGGCTTCTTAAGAATCCCGAATGCAAAGAATATTTTAGATAATACAGGTGTTCACCCAGAGTCTTACGCAGCTGTTGAAAAACTCTTTGCTCTTTTGGAAATAACGGAATTGGATGAATCAGCTCGATCAAAATTACGATCAGTAGCAATTGAAAAAGTAGCTACTGAAGTTAACCTTGGACAGGAAACTCTAAAGGATATTATTGCTGATTTGCTAAAACCAGGCCGTGATTTACGAGATGATTTTGCAGCACCCCAATTACGTCAGGATGTTCTTGAATTGTCTGACCTTAAAATTGGACAGCAGTTAGAAGGAACTATTCGTAATGTTGTTGATTTTGGTGCCTTTGTGGATATTGGTCTTCATGAAGATGGTTTGATACATATTTCACAAATGAGCAAAAATTTTGTCAAGCATCCCAGCCAAATTGTAGCCGTTGGGGATGTTGTTACTGTCTGGGTTTCAAAAATTGATATAGAACGGGAGAAAGTTAATCTTTCTTTGGTGGCCTTAAATGAATTTAACTGATTATGTAAAAGAGGTTTCTCGTCAAGATTTCGGTATAGAGTTCCAACATACTGCTTCTTGGAATTCACGTCTACAAACAACAGGCGGACGCTTTTTCCCCGAAGATGGACATTTGGATTTTAATCCTAAATTCTGCAAAAAGGGTGATGCAGGAACTTTTCGAAAAATTGTTCGTCATGAACTTTGTCATTACCATCTCTATTATGCAGGTAAAGGTTATCGACATGGCGATAAGGATTTTAAAGATTTATTGCTGCAAGTCAATGGAGTGCGTTATGCGCCAAGTATACAAAGCAATACTTTTTATCACTATTACCAATGTGAATCGTGTGGTCAAGTTTATCAAAGAAAAAGACGAATGAATACGAAAAAATACGCTTGTGGCAACTGCCATGGAAAATTAAGACATCAAAATCAGTCGTAAGGCTGATTTTATTCTTCTCTAAATAGCTTATACTAATAGCATCATGAGATTTGTGATTCATTTTTTAAAAAGGGAGAGTTGTTTGTATGTCTAAAGCCACTTTTTATAAGAAAAGAAAAGGTAGTATGATCTGCGGAGTTGTGGCAGGACTGTCGGATAAGTATGGTTGGGAATTGCCTTTAGCTAGAATTTTAGCAGCTCTTTTTATGTATATTTTTCCGGGAGCTATTATTCTCTATATCATCTTAGCAGTCTGTTTACCTTACAAAGAGGATCTCGAAAAAGATAATCAGCAAAGGACTTATTATCGTCATGCTCAAGGGCCGCGTAAACGAAAAGATGCTGAAGTCATTGATGAAGAAGATGATAACAAATGGTTTTGGTAATTGAAAACTGTCTTAAGTGTGAACTTAAAGATAATCAATTATTTTAGAATAGGACTTCTTAGAAACAGGAAAGAAGCCCCCTACAACCTTTGCCTAATAGTTTGAAAGACAAGTTAGTAAATCTTGTCTTTTTCTTTTAAAGCGGAGAACCCCTTTTTATAAGGATTTATGTTATAATATGGTGCTAAGGAGGTAGTATGTCAGTTACAGTACAGATGTTGGTTGACAAGGTAAAATTGGATGTGATTTATGGGACGCAAGAACTCTTACAAAAAGAAATTGCAACAGCAGATATCTCGCGCCCAGGGCTTGAGATGACAGGCTATTTTGATTATTATGCCCCTGAACGTATACAATTGTTGGGAATGAAAGAATGGTCTTATTTAACACAAATGACTTCTCATAACCGTTATTCTGTTTTAAAAGAAATGTTTCAAACTGAAACACCAGCCATTATCGTTGCTAGAGATCTTACTATTCCTGAAGAAATGCTGCTGGCGGCTAAAGAAGAGGGTATTGCGGTTTTGCAAAGTCATGTGCCAACTAGTAGACTTTCAGGAGAAATGTCTTGGTATCTAGATTCTTGTTTGGCTGAAAGGACAAGTGTTCACGGTGTTTTAATGGATATCTATGGCATGGGTGTTCTGATCCAAGGAGATTCTGGTATTGGTAAAAGCGAGACGGGACTCGAGTTGGTTAAACGTGGACATCGACTAGTTGCAGATGATCGTGTAGATGTTTTTGCTAAGGATGAAGAAACCCTATGGGGTGAGCCAGCTGAAATTTTACGGCATCTGTTGGAAATTCGTGGTGTTGGCATTATTAATGTTATGAGCTTGTATGGAGCCAGTGCTGTTAAGGATTCTTCACAGGTTCAATTATCTATTTTCCTTGAAAATTTTGAGAAGGATAAGATGTTTGATCGCTTGGGTAATGGCAATGAAGATATTGAATTATCTGGCGTTAAAATTCCACGTATTCGCATTCCGGTTAAAACTGGACGAAATGTTTCTGTTGTGATTGAAGCAGCGGCTATGAATTACCGTGCTAAGCAAATGGGATATGATGCAACTGAAACCTTTGAGAAACGTTTGACTAATTTAATTGATCAAAATGAGGCGAGCCATGATTAATCCGATTGCGATAAAGTTAGGTCCTCTGGCCATACGCTGGTATTCCATATGTATTGTAACTGGCTTAATTCTTGCTGTTTACCTAACTATACGTGAGGCACCGAAAAAGAACATTAAGTCAGATGATGTTTTAGATTTCATTTTAATTGCTTTTCCTTTAGCCATTGTCGGTGCACGATTTTATTATGTTATTTTTGACTGGGATTATTATCTTAAAAATCCTAGTGAAATACCTGTCATTTGGCATGGGGGGATCGCTATCTATGGAGGATTGCTCACAGGAGCACTCGTTTTATTCATCTTTTCCTATTATAGGATGATTAAGCCTATTGACTTTTTAGATGTTGCTACTCCAGGTGTGATGTTAGCTCAATCTATCGGTCGATGGGGAAATTTTGTCAATCAAGAAGCTTATGGTAAAGCCGTTACTCAGTTAAATTATCTGCCTGATTTTATCAGAAAACAGATGTATATTGATGGTCACTACCGTACACCAACCTTTCTTTATGAGTCTCTTTGGAATTTACTGGGTTTTATCATCATTATGATTTTACGTCGTAGACCAAATCTTTTAAAAGAAGGAGAGGTGGCTTTCTTTTATCTTATCTGGTACGGTAGTGGTCGCTTTGTTATTGAAGGCATGCGGACAGACAGTCTCATGTTTGCAAGCTTGCGGGTATCTCAGTGGCTTTCCGTTTTACTAGTGGTTGTTGGAGTTATTTTAATTGTTATAAGACATCGTAATCATGCTATCCTTTATTACCAATGCTAGGTAAGAATGTTTGAGTTAGGAGAAAAATATGTGGGAAATTGCTTTATTAATTGTTGCTATTGCCTTTGCTGTTCTGGTTATTTATTTGATTCTTTTATTAAGGAAAATTTCAGATACTGTTGATGAATCGCGTCAGACTCTTAAAATTTTAACCAGTGATGTTAACGTAACGCTTTACCAAACGAATGAACTCTTGGCTAAGGCTAATGTCTTGGTTGAAGATGTTAACGGCAAGGTAGAAACTATTGATCCTCTTTTTACAGCTATCGCTGATTTATCAGTAAGTGTGTCTGATCTCAATCGGCAGGCTCGTTATTTTGGAAAGAAAACTCGTAAATCTACTGCTAATGTAGGAAAGGCAGGAGCTGCTTATACTTTTGGAAAAGTAGCGTCTAAATTATTTCGTAAGAAAGGAAAACAATAATGAGTAAATTTTTGAAAACAGCTATTATCGGAGCGGTATCAGGAGCTGCTGCAGCTTATTTTCTCTCAACAGATAAGGGAAAACAGTTTAAGAAGAAGATCCATCAAACTTTTACGGATTACAAAGAGAACCCTAAAGAATATCATCAATACGCTGCCGATAAGGTGAATGAATACAAAGATGTAGCCGTTCATTCCTTTAAAGATTATAAGGACAAATTTGAAACAGGTGAGTTAACAAAAGACAATATTATTTCTAGTGTTAAAGAAAAGGCTTCTCAAGCAGGAGAGTTTGCTAATAGCAAATTGTCTCAAGTGAAAGATCATTTAGCACAAACAGTCGAAAAAGCAGAGGCAAGTACTAATGATGCTGTTATTCCTCTTGGAGAAATGAAGGCTCAAGTAGATGATATCGTTATTGATTATCAAGCAGAAGAAAAAACTAAAAAAGATTAATAATTAAAAACAAGACTGCTGCATAGAAGTTAGGAGACTAATAATTGCAGTTATCTTGTTTTTTTGGCAAGAAAAAAACTCCCTTAGGAGTTAATAGTTAATGTTTAAGCCGTTTTAATCCTTTTTGAGCTAAAGCTGTGATTCCCCAGCTAATCAGCATAGCTAATGGGAAAGCAAAAATTGGAGAAAACTTAGCGACTAATAGAATGAAACACACTAGAATAGTCGTTACGCAGAAAAAAGCTAATTTAGCAAAAAAGATGAGTTCATCTAGCTTTGTTCTATTATCATCAAAATCTTGAAATTCTTGATATTTAGGCATTGATTCTTCTTGAAAATTAAGATCTTCAAAGTCTTCTGTCTGCCTATTCAGATTTGCTGACATAAGTTCCTCCTCTAAATATTCCTTAATATCTTATCACAAATTGAAAAGTTTGTCATTAGTTTTTGAAACTTTTTCTTTGATATTCTAATTTTGTAATATATTCTAGTTAAAAATATTATTATGCAGCAAAATATTCTTAGAAAATTGTTTTATTAAACGAATTTCACTCAGTTCATTGAAATAGATATGATTTTTTAAAAAAAGTAGCTTTTTATCTTAAATTTGATACAATAATAGGTATGGAAAAAATTGTTATCACTGCGACTGCAGAATCTATTGAACAAGTTAAAGAATTACTGGCAAGTGGTGTTGACCGTATTTATGTTGGTGAGAAAGATTATGCGCTTCGTTTACCGCATGCGTTTAGCTATGATGACTTAAGAGAAATTGCTAGCTTGGTTCATGAAGCTGGTAAAGAATTAACGGTTGCTGCTAATGCACTAATGCATCAAGAAATGATGGACAATATTAAACCATTTTTAGAATTAATGAAGGAAATTCAGGTAGATTACTTAGTGGTTGGTGATGCAGGTGTTTTTTATGTCAATAAGCGTGATGGTTATCATTTTAAACTCATTTATGATACCTCTGTTTTTGTCACTTCTAGTCGTCAAGTTAATTTTTGGGGCCAACACGGTGCGGTAGAAGCTGTTTTGGCACGTGAAATTCCTTCGGAAGAACTGTTTGAAATGTCCAAAAATCTGGAAATTCCTGCAGAAGTCTTAGTTTACGGTGCTTCTGTCATTCATCATTCCAAGCGACCTTTAATACAGAATTATTATAATTTTACTCACATTGATGATGAGAAGACAAGAGAACGCGGTCTGTTCTTATCAGAACCAAATGATCCTGAATCGCACTATTCTATATATGAAGATAAACACGGCACTCATATTTTTATCAATAATGATATTGATTTAATGACCAAATTGCCTGAATTGATTAATCATCATTACAATCATTGGAAATTAGATGGTATCTATTGTCCAGGACATAATTTTGTTGAGATTGTTCAACTTTTTGTTAAAGCAAGAGATATGATCGAAGCTGGGACTTTTACGCAAGATCAGGCTTTTCTTTTCGATGAACAAATTAGAAAGCTTCATCCAGCTGGTCGTGGTTTAGATACAGGATTTTATGAGCTTGATCCGCAAACAGTTAAGTAATTTTTCACTGTTTAGATTTTGATTGCTGTGATAGAGTTTTCCTTTTTAAGGGCACAGCAATTTATTATAAGTTTTATAATCTTAAATTGTCAATCCCAACGGTAATTACCTGCGTTTATGAGAGCGGGACAAAAGTTCTGCCTTTTTGATTTTGTCCCACTCTCATAAGGTTTTTCTGGGGATTGCACTTGTCGGCCCCATCAACAATATTGTTTTGATGAGTCTGACTTTGGAAATCTTCTTACAATCTTGAAAATTGGAGAATAAAATAATGACAAAACAATTAAAACGCCCAGAAGTGCTATCGCCTGCTGGGACTTTAGAAAAATTAAAAGTTGCTGTTAACTATGGAGCAGATGCTGTTTTTGTTGGCGGACAAGCTTATGGTTTGCGCAGTCGTGCAGGTAACTTTTCGATGGAAGAAATGGCTGAAGGAATTAATTATGCTCATGATCATGGGGTCAAGGTTTATGTGGCTGCTAACATGGTAACTCATGAGGGCAATGAAATAGGAGCCGGTGCATGGTTTCGTGAATTACGCGACTTAGGTCTAGATGCAGTTATTGTATCGGATCCAGCCCTTATTGCGATTTGTGCGACAGATGCACCTGGTTTGGAAATTCATTTGTCAACACAAGCTTCATCCACTAACTATGAAACCTTTGAATTTTGGAAAGAACTGGGCTTAACACGTGTTGTTTTAGCGCGTGAAGTCACAATGGCAGAACTAGCTGAGATTCGTAAGCGTACGAGTGTTGAAATTGAAGCCTTTGTTCATGGGGCAATGTGTATTTCTTATTCAGGACGCTGTGTGCTTTCCAATCATATGAGTCATCGCGATGCTAATCGTGGTGGTTGTTCACAATCTTGTCGTTGGAAATACAATCTTTATGATATGCCTTTCGGTCAAGAAAGACGGTCATTGAAAGGTGAAGTACCAGAGGAATTTTCAATGTCAGCTGTTGATATGTGCATGATTGAAAATATTCCAGACATGATTGAAAATGGTGTTGATAGCCTTAAAATTGAAGGACGTATGAAGTCTATTCACTATGTTTCAACGGTCACAAATTGTTACAAGGCGGCTGTCAATGCCTATCTGGAAAGCCCTCAAGCATTTGAAGCTATCAAACAAGATTTGATTGACGAATTGTGGAAAGTCGCTCAGCGTGAATTGGCTACAGGTTTCTATTACCAAACACCTACTGAAAATGAACAGCTTTTTGGAGCTCGTCGTAAAATTCCCCAATATAAATTTGTCGGTGAAGTGGTTGATTTTGATGAGCCAAGTATGACAGCAACTATTCGTCAGCGTAATGTCATTAATGAGGGGGATCGGGTTGAATTCTACGGACCTGGTTTCCGTCATTTTGAAACCTTTATTACAGATTTACATGATGCGGATGGTCAAAAAATTGAACGTGCGCCAAAACCGATGGAGTTATTGACAATTACGGTACCACAGGAAGTCAAAGCAGGTGATATGATTCGTGCCTGCAAGGAAGGCTTGGTCAATCTTTACAAAGAAGATGGCAGCAGCCTTACTGTTAGAACTTAAGAGTATGGGAAACCATGCTCTTTTGTTTTATGCTTCAAATTTTATTTTTAGTTTAATTATTGGATTTTTTGAGAGACTTTTCATATAATGAAAATGATAATGAAAACAATTTAGAAGGAGGACAAGTGTATGTCTTTAGTCGGAAAGGAAATGGTTGAATTTTCAGCCCAAGCTTATCATCAAGGAGAATTTGTTACGGTTAACAATGAGGATGTTAAAGGGAAGTGGGCAGTCTTTTGTTTCTATCCAGCGGATTTTTCTTTCGTGTGTCCTACTGAGTTAGGTGATCTTCAAGAGCAATATGCAACTTTGCAATCTTTAGGTGTGGAAGTTTACTCTGTTTCAACAGATACTCATTTTGTTCATAAGGCTTGGCATGATGATTCAGATGTTGTTGGAACAATTACTTATACTATGATTGGGGATCCTTCTCATGTTCTCTCACAAGGATTTGAGGTTTTAGGTGAAGATGGTTTAGCACAACGTGGAACCTTTATTGTAGATCCGGATGGTATCATTCAAATGATGGAAGTCAATGCAGATGGTATTGGTCGTGATGCTAGTACCTTGATTGATAAAGTTCGTGCAGCTCAATATATTCGCCAACATCCAGGAGAAGTTTGCCCTGCCAAATGGAAAGAGGGAGCTGAAACTTTAAAACCAAGTTTGGATCTTGTCGGTAAAATTTAAGGAGAAACTATGGCATTAGACGCAGAAATCAAAGAGCAGTTAGGACAGTATCTTCAATTACTTGAGTCTGAGATTGTTTTACAAGCTCAATTAAAAGATGATGCTAATTCTCAAAAAGTTAAGGAATTTCTCCAAGAAATCGTTGCAATGTCTCCTATGATTTCTTTAGAAGAAAAGGAACTTTCGCGAACACCTAGTTTTCGCATAGCTAAAAAGGGGCAAGAATCTGGTGTTGAATTTGCTGGCTTACCCCTTGGTCACGAATTTACTTCGTTTATCTTGGCTCTGTTACAGGTTTCAGGGCGTCCGCCTAAGGTAGAGACTGATACTGTCAAACGCATTCAAGCTGTTGATGAACCTATGCATTTTGAAACCTATGTTAGTTTGACTTGTCATAATTGTCCAGATGTTGTTCAGGCTTTCAATATCATGTCAGTTGTTAATCCCAACATTTCACATACAATGGTGGAAGGTGGCATGTTTAAAGATGAAATTGAAGCTAAGGGAATTATGTCTGTGCCAACTGTCTATAAAGATGGAACAGAATTTACCTCAGGGCGTGCTAGCATAGAGCAATTACTAGACTTGATAGCAGGTCCTCTTAAAGAAGATGCTTTTGATGATAAAGGTGTTTTTGATGTCCTTGTTATTGGTGGGGGTCCTGCTGGTAATAGCGCGGCTATCTATGCTGCAAGAAAGGGAGTTAAAACAGGACTTTTAGCTGAAACCATGGGTGGTCAAGTTATGGAAACCGTGGGTATTGAAAATATGATCGGTACCCCATATGTTGAAGGACCCCAATTAATGGCTCAGGTGGAAGAGCATACCAAGTCTTATTCTGTTGACATCATGAAGGCACCGCGTGCTAAGTCTATTCAAAAGACAGACTTGGTTGAAGTTGAACTTGATAATGGAGCTCATTTGAAAGCAAAGACAGCTGTTTTGGCCTTAGGTGCCAAGTGGCGTAAAATCAATGTACCAGGAGAAAAAGAATTCTTTAATAAAGGTGTTACTTACTGTCCGCACTGTGATGGTCCTCTTTTCACAGACAAAAAAGTCGCTGTCATTGGCGGTGGAAACTCAGGTTTAGAAGCAGCTATTGATTTGGCTGGGTTAGCTAGCCATGTCTATATTTTAGAATTTTTACCTGAGTTAAAAGCTGATAAGATCTTACAAGATCGTGCGGAAGCTCTTGATAATATTACCATTCTAACTAATGTTGCGACTAAAGAAATTATTGGTAATGACCACGTAGAAGGTCTTCGTTACAGTGATCGTACGACCAATGAAGAGTACTTGCTTGATTTAGAAGGTGTTTTTGTTCAAATTGGATTGGTACCTAGTACTGACTGGTTAAAGGATAGTGGACTAGCACTCAATGAAAAAGGTGAAATCATTGTTGCTAAAGATGGCGCAACTAATATTCCTGCTATTTTTGCGGCTGGTGATTGCACAGATAGTGCCTACAAACAAATTATCATTTCCATGGGTTCTGGAGCTACTGCGGCTTTAGGTGCCTTTGATTATTTGATTAGAAATTAAAACAAAGGACTTATTATCCTTTGTTTTTACTTTTCTAATCTTTGTGAATCACGAACAGTCTTAGGGACAAGGGTTAAACGCTTAATATCTGAGATACTAATAATAGCTGACATATTCTTTTGAAAGTTCTTTAAAATGAGTTTATTAGCCTCTTTATCATATTTGACAATATCACCTGTAAAACTTTTGTCTAAATAGATAACATGGACAGCTTCGTGCTCTTTCTGTGCTTGTAAAATAGTGTGTAATAATTGGTTCGTTTTTAAAACAATATCAGGAGATTTTTTACTTGGTTCGACAAATTCCCTAATATGCTCAAAAATAGTTCGTAGAAATTTTTTCATGGCATTTTCTCTAAAAAATTGTTAGAATGATTATACCTTATTTTAGATTAAATTGAAATAGCTAATTAAAAATTGTAAGCAAAACGATAAATTCTAAAATTTTTTTACGAATAGATAAATAGGAGGGATTTATATGGTAGAATTTACATTTGAAATTGAAGAAAAACTTTTGGTCTTATCCGAAAACGATAAGGGTTGGACTAAGGAACTCAATCGCGTTAGTTTTAATGGCGCTCCAGCAAAATATGATATTCGCTCTTGGAGCCCCGACCATACCAAAATGGGTAAGGGTATTACACTGACGAATGAAGAATTTGATGTCTTAGTCAATGAATTTAAAAAATAGTTGCAAACATCCATGATTGCTATTGTTATACAATCGTAAGCATACAAAAACAGGCTCTAAATATCTGTAGTGGGAAAGTAAGTTCACTGTAAGGTTGATAGGGCTTTTTTCATCCATTCAATTAAAACTATAATATATCCTTCATAGATGAACTTACTGCAATTGACATTGATTCATCAAAGCAGACTATTAAAAAATGGTATTGATGATTAATTGCAAGTTGAGGATTGTTAATACAGTGGCAACTCCATAAGCTAGATAAGTATTCCACTTAGCATTAACAAATTCTCCCATGATTTTCTTTTGTGATGTAAAATAAACCAGTGGAAAGATAGAAAATGGCAAAGCAACTGACAGGAAAACCTGTGAATAGACGATCAGCTGATCCAAAATCTTTTCCTGACTGCCATAAAGAATAGCTGCTATCAAAACAGGTAATAAGGCCAAGAGACGTGTTACTAAGCGAATGAGCCATTGAGGCATTTTGAGATGTAAGAACCCTTCCATAACAATTTGTCCAGTTAATGTACCAGTAATGGTTGAATTTTGTCCACTAGCTAAAAGAGCGATGGCAAAAAGAGTTGAAAGAAAAGAACTGGCAACTGCTCCAGCAATGTGATTATTAGCTAAAGCATTATACATTTGTGAAAAGGCACTGATTTCACTGGCATGTCCATAAAAAAGCGAGGCTCCAAGAATTAAAAGCAGAGAATTAACAATAAAGGCGAGACTTAATTGAAGATTGGAATCCCAAGTCATGAATTTAACGGCCTGAGCAATGGAAGATTTTTGCTTATAATCAACTTGACGTGTCTGAGATATGGATGAGTGCAGGTATAAATTGTGAGGCATTACAGTTGCGCCAATGATACCAAGTGCTAAGGTCAACCTACTGTTAGTAGCTGCTTGTGCTGAATCAAAAATAGCAAACTGAGGAATATAACCCTTAATAATACCTGAAAAACTCGGGTGAGAAATAACAACTAAGTAAACAAAAATAACTAGAATGGTTAAAATAAGGGTTGAAACGATGGCCTCAATTTTTCTAAATCCAAGTTTCATAATAGATAGAAGTAAGAAAACATCTAAAATGGTAATAAAGATCGAAAAAAGCAAAGGCCAACCAAACAGGAGGTGTAAGGCAATCCCTGAGCCAATAACTTCGGCTAAATCTGTTGCCATAAGGGCTAATTCAATAACAATAAACAAAAGATAACGCAATCTCTTAGGAAGATGGGAGGCGGTTGCCTGCGCTAAATCTTGTCGCGAGACAATGCCCAGTTTACCAGCCATTTGCTGTAGCTGCATGGCAATAAGTGAAGACAGCAAAACAACTGATAACAGCAAGTATTTATAACTTGCTCCGCCAACAACGCTGGTAATCCAATTTCCCGGATCCATATAACCAACGGCAACTAGTGCTCCGGGTCCTAAAAAAGCTCTTAAAGTTGTTAAAAAAGGGGCATTTTTAGGAACACGAACGCTCTGATTGACCTCGCTGAGTGATTGCTTTTTTGGATGAGTTTTCATTTTGAAAATCTCTTTTCTAATATAATTGGGTTAATAGCATTATAGCATAAAAAACAGCATATGTTAAGTATGCTTAAAAATTAAAAAAGGTGTACCTATTATTGCTGAATATAAAGAATTTGTAAGAATTACTGACAGTATAAAACACAATAGAGATTATGGAAAATTAATCAAAGATGTCTAAACAATCAGATTGCGAAAAGAAAAATACTTGAATTTACAGTTAATTCCTCAAGTTCTTGATTTGAGTTTGTATGCTAAAAGGAGCATGTATGTTAGCAGAAAACGGTTATCATCTCATTGAATCAAATGAAAATTTTAAAATGATGAAATGACTGTTAAAAGTCTGTGAAGAAATCAAAGCAAGTAAAGATTATGAATTATTGATAATAATGCTTGAACCTATTTTGTCAAGATGATGAAGTGCTCCATCAAAAATAAGTAAGAAGAAAGTAAAACTGTTGGATTAAAGCTCTTCATCCTCTTTTTGATTTAACCTTACTTTATCAGTAATGATATTAGTTAGGTATCCTTTAAATCATTTGGAACGACTGTCCCTGAGACCGATAAGTAGAAAAACAAGTCCCAGTGCTGCGAAAATTAATTTTGAAGAAAAGAGACCATAGACAATAAAAATAGCAGCTGATAGGTAAGAAATATAGTATCGTTTCATGTTGATTATGCTTTCATTAGCAGTTGATTTTTCTGAACTGTAATTATTGTTATTATAGCATAATGGACTGAAAAATATATTATCAAGATTACTGTATTCAAAAAAATAGATTCAGATTGAAGACAAAGTCCTCTTTTTTATCATGACGGAAAGACTCGTTTGGATCTTGCTCTTCGTTTGCCAATAAAAGAGTTAGTCTTAAAATTTGCAGAACTTAAAAAAGCTTTACTGAAAAAAGAGATTTATTTATATTCTAATATTGAATTTTTAATAAATTAATAAGTTATCTTATCCATAAATACGTTAATTTTTGTTAACTTAATTTTTAACAATTCTAACATTGCTATTGTTTTTAGATTACAATGCTGGAACTTCCATAGTATTTCATTTTATAAAGTGTTAAACTTGATTAAAATAATGATAATATAGAAAGAGATCCTTATGACATTTGAAAAGCAAAAACACTTTAGTTTACGTAAATTAAAATTTGGTTTAGTTTCAGTTGCGATCATAGCTTTCTTATTTGCTGTAACAAAGACTGCAGAAGCTGACGAGACAGTGATAACTGAACAAAGGCAAACAAGTAAGATTAACTCTAGTTCCCAAAAAGTGGAGAATCAGACTTCAAATCAGGTGGAAGCAAAAACGGATAGTGCAAACAAGGATCCTCAAGAAAAAACAGGAAGTGTTGCAACTGATGCCCCTTCAATGAATTCAGCTAATAATACGAGTCAGTCTGACAAACAAAATACTGTTAATGAAATATCTTCAGATAGTCAGCAAACAAAAACAGATGAACAAACTGATTTACCGCAAAACAGCTTTAAACAACAATCTGCTCATGTTAAAATGACTACTGAAGCAGAGAAGACCCCATCACATTCGATTAATACCTTTGTTAATGATGGTAATGGTAATTGGTATTACCTTGGTGCTGATGGTAGAAATGTTACAGGCAGTCATACGATTGGTGGCAAGACTATGTATTTTGCTCAAGATGGTAAGCAAGTTAAAGGTGCTTTTGCTCAAGATTCGGATGGAAATAAACATTATTATGATAGAGATAGTGGTGAGATGTGGACCAATCGCTTTGTCAATGATCAAGGCAATTGGTATTATCTTAATAGTGATGGTGTCCCTGTCACCGGTAGTATTACTGTCAATGGTCAGTCTCTGTATTTTAATTCGGATGGTAGTCAGGTTAAAGGGAATTTTGTTGAAGAAGATGGATCTTTGCGTTATTATGATAAAAATTCTGGAGATTTACTGAGAAAGACAAGCCGAACCATTAATGGTGTTAACTACCAATTTGATAATGATGGAAATGCAAGGGCGATTGACAAAATTGAGGTTGTTAAGACCAGTCTTGTAGCTGATAGTTATGAATTTGGTCCTTCTGTTTCAAAGATTATTCTTGAGTTCAATCATAAGGTAACTCCTGCTGTTGTTCATGCTGGTGCAATGGTAACAACTGCTGGAGTTCAAAGAAAAATTCTTAATTCTTATGTCTCTAATGCTTCAGGACATGTGGTTTACTTTGATAGTAGCCATTATGTGACACTTGAATTAGATATTCCTTATAATCCAAATGATAGCAGCCGAAATGCATCACCTTTTATTTTTGACTCAGCAGCCTTTCGTAATAACTGGGTCAACAGTTATACTGTCAAAGTAGATAATTTGCAGGTGCAAGCAGATGGTTCTAATAGCAGTCAAATTATCAGTTCAGAGCAAGATGCTATCAATAATCGTTTCTTGCCTACAACGGATCGTTTCTCAGAACGTGGTAGTTATGGTAATTTTAATTATGCCGCCTATCAACCAGAAGCAGCTATTGGCGGTGAGAAGAATCCATTGATTGTCTGGTTGCATGGTATAGGAGAAGTAGGCACTGATATTAATATTCCGCTTCTAGCCAGCAATGTGGCTCGTTTAACGGAAGATCCTATTCAAAGCCATTTCACTTCTACAGGTAGTGGTAGTCAAAAGGGAGCCTATGTGCTAGTTCCTCAAAGTTCAACTCCTTGGTCTCAAAATCAAACAGCTAGCTTAATGGCGCTCATTAAAGCCTATGTAGCAAGCCATCCAGACATCGATAGCCGACGCATTTATTTGGCAGGTGTTTCTAATGGTGGCGGTATGACTCTGGATATGGGAGTTGCTTATCCTAACTATTTTGCAGCCTTAGTTCCTATTGCTGCTTCCTATAGTAATCAATTAACAGATAATCAGATTACCGCTGCTGCTTTGAAAGCTCTGAAAGGTCAACCAATGTGGTTGATTCATACACGAACTGATAAAACAATATCTGCAGATAGTAGTGTTCTGCCATTCTATAAAGAGTTACTTCAAGCTGGCGCACAAAATAAATGGCTTTCCTATTATGAAACTAATGTTGGCAAACATCACTCTGGAGTCACTTATAACGGTCACTGGTCTTGGGTTTATTTCTTGAATGATCAAGTAACTGGCACTCAAAATACTGATAATGCTAAAAATTGGTCTGGACTTTCTGGCATGGTTGCGACCAATCCAACCTATGGTGGTGATGCTAAGGCTACTGTCAATGGCAGAACTTATAGTAATGTCTTTGATTGGCTAAACGGTCAGCGAAGAAGGTAATAATAAACGAAAACGCTAGAATAACTTGTTCTAGCGTTTTTTCTTAGATTTAAAATTTGAAGCATATAGACTTTATATTTACTAAAATTCAATATCTGAAAAATAAGTTTGTTTGCATTCCAAAACAGTTGGCGCTGTCATCATCAGGGGTCGGTGAAACTTTGGCTTGCCAAGAAAGAGTGGAACTCGAAAATGAGATTACTTCTACCTTTTTAACTACATTATAGTAAGAAAGCAAAAGAAATAAAATCAGATTTTGATTTTAACTGAGTATTAAGTTGATAAGAGCATAGTTGAAGAACATATTAAAGAATAAAACGACTCCTATTGGATAATTCCAATAGGAGCTAATAACGATCTATAAGTTTACCATTTTCTATGCTGTTCTTACTTCATCGTTGGGAATAACAATACATCACGAATGGTTGTTGTGTCTGTTAAGAGCATGACTAAGCGGTCAATACCAATACCGAGTCCGCCTGTTGGTGGCATGCCGTATTCAAGGGCTTCAACATAGTCATAGTCAATGCCTGTGGCTTCGTCGTCTCCCAATTCTTTGGCAGCGGCTTGAGCTTTAAAGCGCTCCAATTGATCAATTGGGTCATTTAATTCAGTGAAGGCATTTCCGTATTCCTTAGTCATAATGAAAAGTTCAAAACGGTCTGTGAAACGAGGGTCATCTGCATTTTTCTTAGCTAGTGGTGAAACTTCAACAGGATGGCCATAAACAAAGATTGGTTGAATGAGTGTTTCTTCGACGAATTCTTCAAAGAAGGCATTGATAATGTGTCCAACAGAAGTGTAGTGTTTTTCAAGTGGAACATTTTTTTCTTGAGCAAGAGCCTGTGCTTCCGCCAAGGTCATTTCTTTCCAAAAATCAACACCAGTCACTTCCTTGATTAAATCAACAATGTGGGCACGTTTGAAGGGTTCATTAATCTTAATTTCGGTACCTTGATAAGTAATAGGACCATCACCTTTAACGGCTGTAGCAGCATGTTGCACAATACCTTCTGTTAAATCCATGATATCTTCAAAGTCAGCATAGGCTTGGTAAACTTCAATTGAAGTGAATTCAGGATTATGAGTGGCATCCATTCCTTCATTACGGAAAATACGTCCCATTTCATAAACTCTTTCCATACCACCAACAATCAGTCGTTTTAAATGCAGTTCTGTTGCGATACGAAGAACCATATCCATATCTTGAGCGTTATGATGGGTTGTGAAGGGTTTAGCAGCAGCACCACCAGCTTCATTATGAAGGACAGGCGTTTCTACTTCTAAGAAACCAAGGCCATCCAGATAGCGACGGATTTCTGAGATGATTTTTGAACGAGTGATAAAGCGTTCCAGACTCTCGCGGTTAGAAATCAAATCGAGGTAACGCTTGCGGTAGATGGTTTCAACATCAGTTAAACCATGGAATTTTTCAGGCAGTGGACGCAGTGCCTTGGAAAGATGCGTTATATGCGTAGCTTTGATAGAAAGCTCTCCCATATCTGTACGCATAATTTCACCTTCTACACCTAAAAAGTCTCCAATATCCGCCTTTTTAAAAATTTGATAATTATCATCGCCAACAGTATCTTTACGGACATAAATTTGAATTTGACCCTCGCGGTCTTGAAGGTGGGCAAAGCCAACCTTACCTTTACCTCGTTTGGTCATCAGACGTCCAGCAATGGTAGCTGTTTCATTGATGTCATGTAATTCTTCTTTTGTTTTGTCAGCATATTTTTCTTTTAATTGACCAGAAGTAGCCGTACGTTCAAAACGCTTGCCAAATGGATCTATTCCTTGTTCAGTCAAAGCCTCCATTTTTTCGCGGCGGACAATTTGTTGGTCATTCAATTCTTCTGTATGTTGATGTGACATGTTTTCCTCCAATAAGTTTTCCTATCTATTTTATCATAAAATAAAGACATGTGATATAGGAAAATCTACTAAAAGTGCTTTATTACAGATGAAAATTGGCATTAGTTGTCTTCGTCTTCAAAAGAATACTATCTATTCTAATTAAAAGTTATTGTTATAAAAGGTTTTCGCGTCACATGTTTTACTGTTATTTTATCATGTTAAAAGTCCTTTAATGGATCATGAGAACATGTAACTGTAGTGAACTTGAGCTAAACCATGAATCATGATTAATGATTATTAAAAATATGGTGGTTGACAATAACTTAGTTTAATCAAAGGATATAAAAGTAATTAGAAAAACTTTGAAAATTCTCTAAAAAATAGTATAATTTTTGAGGATTAAGATTTAGAAAGATAAACTTATGATTACTGCAATTGTTTTTGATGTTGATGATACGATCTATGATCAACAGGCACCATACAGAATTGCCGTGGGAAAGTGTTTCCCTGATTTTGATATGGCAAATATAAATCAGGCTTATATCCGTTTCCGCCACTACTCTGATACAGGTTTTCCACGTGTTATGGCTAATGAATGGACAACTGAGTATTTTCGTTTCTGGCGCTGCCAAAAAACCTTGTTGGATTTTGATTATCGGCAGATTGGCGAAGAGGAAGGTCAGTATTTTCAAGAAATCTATGAAAAAGAACTTGATCAGATTAGCATGTTGGATGAGATGCGCTTGACTTTGGATTTTCTTAAAGAAAAGAATATTCCCATGGGAGTCATTACAAATGGGCCGACTGAGCATCAATTAAAAAAAGTTAAGAAGTTAGGCCTTTATGATTATGTTGATCCTAAGCGTGTCTTGGTCAGTCAGGCAACAGGTTTTCAAAAACCTCAAAAGGAAATCTTTAATTTAGCTGCTGAGCAGTTTGAAATGAATCCAGATACCACTTTGTATGTGGGAGATTCTTATGATAATGACATCAAGGGAGCCCATGATAGTGGCTGGCATTCTATGTGGTTTAATCACCGTGGCCGTCGTTTAAAAGCTGGAACGAAGCCTGTTTTTGATTTGCAGATTGATTCTTTTGAACAGCTTTACGGTGCAGTCAAAGTTTTGTTTGATCTACCTAGTCATAAATTTATTTTTGACGCTAATGATTACACTAATCCTATTTTACAGTTGGGGATTAACAATGGTTTAATGATGGCGGCAGAACGTTTGCTTGAAAGTAATATTAGTATTGATAAGGTCGTTATTTTACTTCGACTAGATAAAAATCAAGAAAGAATACTGCGTTTAAAATATGCAAACTAATAAAGAAAGACTATTATTGCAGTAGGTGGACAAGTGCAGCCCTTAGTGATAGAAGAAGACTTTATTGATTTGGGTTGAAGGCTGAAGGTCATATAAATAGTTATTTGTGTTATGAGACAATATATAAGGCAATCGTGTGTGGCTTGGCGGAAGCACATACGATTGCCTTTTTCGGTTCTCATAAAATTAGTGATAGGGTAAAAAACGTTTAATTACTATAATTCAGTATTTTTCCAACCTATATTTATTGTAAACTGGAAAGTTAGATTAGGAATTTCCAGTTTCTTTTATTTGGATAAGCTTGTTATTTTGATGATGTAGTTGTTGATGATTCTTTTGATGATTCTTCTGGGTGTAGTTCTTTATAACTTGGTGCCTTGTATAAATCTTGAGTTGATTTGTTACCATTTTTGCTATAAAGACTGGTTGAATTCTTATCTAGTTTCTTTTCAATCTTCTTTAGTTTCTTCAGAGAATCCTTTTTATATGAAATAGAACCGATATCAATTGGTTTTAGACCACTATCCTTATCAAAACGCAGTAAATCACCTGTTTGAATGTTATCGCTTGTATTTAACTGTTTGTCTGCTGCATCACGAAGTTCTTTCAGTTTAGCAGTCGTTGCTTCGTCTGGATTTGTGATCTCAACACCTGTTTTAGTGTCGTAAACACGGCCACTGTAACTTGTATAATTAGGTGTAATATAATTACCTTCGGAACGGAAAGCAACAAGCTGCTTGTTGTTAGGAGACAGTAAATCTTGTCCTAGTTCAATATAATTTTTATTATCAATACCCAAAAGGTGAAGCAGTGTTGGCAAAGCATCAACTTCTCCGCCATAGGTGTTACTGATAAATCCTTTATCTGTTCCGGGAACGTGAATCATATAAGGAACACGCTGTAACATAGCATTGTTGTATTCAGTCCAAGTTTGTGAATCCTTGCCTAAAAGTGGTGCAAGATCAGTATTTCTTGAATTAGCAATACCATAGTGGTCACCATACATGACAATAATGGAATTTTTGTATAAACCAGAGGCTTTTAAGTAATCAAAGAAATCTTTGATAGCAGCATCTAGATAGTTAGCTGTAGCAAAGTAGCCATTAATTGTTTTATCTTCTGTTTTGGCAAGAGGAAAGCCAGTATCATCACCATCTAAACTTTGATAAGGGTAGTGATTCGAAACGGTGATAAATTTTGTGTAGAAAGGCTGTTGCATGTGTTCCAAGTATTTAATGGAATCTGCAAACATAACTTTATCATTAAGCCCATATTGGAAAGAGTTGTCCTTGGTCATTTTTGACATATAAGATTGATCAAAGAAATGTTGATAGCCCAATTGTTTGTAGGCATTATTACGGTTCCAGAAAGTACCGATATTACCATGAAAGACGGCACTGCTGTAATTGTTGGTATCCTTTAGAATATGCGGTGCAGCCTGCTGTGTATTATCACCTCCGTATTGAACGAAGAAGGAGCCTTGGTTTAAACCAAAGAGTGATGTCTCCATTAATGTTTCAGCATCAGAAGTTTTTCCGGCCTTAACTTGATGGAAGAAGTTTGAAAAAGCAAATGTTTCCTTAGAATGGTAAAGTGAATTCAAAAAAGGTGTTACTTCATATTGTTTGCCATCAATATTGAGCTTATAATCAATCAGAAATTGCTGAAAACTTTCTAAATGAAGCACAATGACATTTTTACCCTTTGCAAGCCCGTAGTATTTAGGGTTGGGAGCGGCATAATGTTCTTTTACATATTTTTTAACAGTATTGAATTCAGAAGCAGTTGCTTCTGAGCGTACTTTTTGTGTTTGGTAAGTTTGATTAGCACTGTAGGCACTGAATGCTGGCAACCCTAAAGCACGGACAACATAAATATTTGAAAACCCACGTGTTAGTAATTCAGGCCGATCAATTTCAGCCATGAAAAGATTGACAGAAAAAAGGAGACCTGAGAGAGCAGAAATAGCAAAGCTAGCTCTTTTGTTGAAGGGTCTTTGGTCAAAAGAAAGTTTTTTAAGAGAAAAAAGAGTGATTAAAATGACATAATCTAGAATATAGATAGCATCCCAAGGTCTCAATAAATTAAGGGCAGAAGCCCCTAAACCAGCAGAAGTCTTGCTGCTTGCTAATGCTGCACTAACTGTTAGAAAGTCTGAAAATTCTCGAAAGTAAATAGAATTAGCAATGAGAAGAATATTAAGTAGAGTATAAATAACAATCGCAGTGAAATAAAAGATGCGTGTATTTTTGATATAAAGTGCCAATCCTAACAGCAACAAACTAATGGGAATGGGGTTTATTAGTGTCAAAAAAAATTGGTATGATTTGTCTAAATCTAAACTAAAATCAACATTATAAGCCCAAATTGTTTTTAGCCAATAAATGAATACAAGCGTTAAAATAAACCCTAAACGGGTATTAACAGCGCTTAAGAGAAATTTAGCGATTTTTTTCATTATATGATTTCCTTACCATTTTCAAGAGATAAAATCTTATTATTTGATTATAACATAATTTTATTTTTGGCAGATGACAGAAATGTTTTTTTAAGGGAGAAATTTTCTGAATTTTTTGTTATAATGATTGATATGATTAAATTTATGGTGGGTTCTTTTGCGGAGAAAAAACTTAAACGAGGGGTGCAATTATTAAGTAGCAGAGATTATCCAAATTTAAATTTGGATAATCAAGTTGTTCAGTTATATTCTGACGCAGATATTTTTTTAGGAACAGCCTATTTATCAAAGCAAAATAAAGGCGTTGGTTGGTTGATCTCACCTAAAAAAGTATCACTTAATGTGACTTATTTTATTAAATTATTTCAATGGTCTAAAGATAAGCGAAAAAATTTTGCTCATTCTAAATTAACAACAGCCTACCGTCTTTTTAATCAAGATGGTGATTCTTTTGGTGGTGTGACAATTGATTGCTATGGTGATTTTGTGCTTTTTTCTTGGTACAATTCTTTTGTTTATCAGATTAGAGATGAGATAGTAGCCGCTTTTCGTCAAGTGTATCCGAATTTTTTAGGTGCCTATGAGAAGATTCGATTCAAAGGGATTGATAATGTTTCTGCTCATCTTTATGGTCAAGAAGCACCAGAACAATTTCTTATTTTGGAAAATGGGATATCTTATAATGTCTTCTTAAACGATGGACTCATGACAGGTATTTTTTTGGACCAGCGCCAAGTAAGAAATGAGTTGATTAATGGATCAGCTGCGGGAAAAACTGTTTTAAATCTCTTTTCATACACAGCAGCTTTTTCTGTTGCTGCTGCTATGGGCGGTGCAATGGCAACGACTTCGGTGGATTTGGCTAAACGCTCAAGAGCTCTGTCCTTGGCTCATTTTGAGGCGAATCATTTGGACATGGCAAATCATCAATTAGTGGTCATGGATGTTTTCGACTATTTTAAATATGCTAGGCGTCATCACTTAACCTATGATATTATTATTATTGATCCTCCTAGTTTTGCCAGAAATAAAAAAGAGGTTTTTTCTGTTTCCAAAGATTATCATAAGTTAATTAGACAGGGATTGGAGATTTTATCTGAAAACGGTCTTATCATTGCTTCAACGAATGCAGCTAATATGACAGTTTCTCAGTTTAAAAAACAAATCGAAAAAGGTTTCGGAAAACAAAAGCATACTTATCTTGATTTACAGCAATTGCCAAGTGATTTTGCAGTAAATGTTCAAGACGAAAGCAGCAATTATTTAAAAGTATTTACAATAAAGGTTTAGGTGTATATGAAAATAGTAGTTCCTGTTATGCCTCAAAATATTGAAGAGGCTAACCAACTTGATTTAACGAGGATTGATAGTACAGATATTATTGAATGGCGGGCAGATTATTTAGTTAAAGATGATATTTTAACGGTAGCACCGGCTATTTTTGAAAAGTTCTCGGGTCATGAAGTGATTTTTACTTTGCGTACAGAAAAAGAAGGAGGAAATATTTCTCTTTCTAATGAAGACTATCTTGCTATCATCCGTGATATTGCGGCTCTTTATCAGCCTGATTACATTGACTTTGAATATTTTTCCTACCGTGATGTTTTAGAGGAAATGTATGATTTTTCAAATCTTATTTTGTCTTATCACAATTTTGAAGAAACACCAGAAAATCTAATGGAAGTCTTTTCAGAGTTAACAGCTTTAGCTCCGCGTGTTGTCAAGATTGCTGTCATGCCTAAAAATGAACAGGATGTTCTTGATTTGATGAACTATACAAGAGGCTTTAAAACTTTAAATCCCAATCAGGAATATGTGACTATGTCTATGTCGAAACTAGGTCGGATATCACGTTTAGCAGCTGATTTAATAGGCAGTTCGTGGACCTTTGCCAGCTTGGAACAAGAAAGCGCTCCGGGACAGATTTCTTTGGCAGATATGCGTAAAATTAAGGAGGTTCTAGATGCAAATTGATGGTTATACACGTTTAGCAGCTGTTGTCGCGACACCAATTAAACATTCTATCTCACCTTTTATTCACAACTACGCTTTTGAAAAAACTGGTGTCAATGGTGTTTATGTTGCTTGGGATATTCCAGAGTCAGAACTGCAAGTAACTTTAGAAAATATCATGCGTTATGATATGTTTGGCATTAACATCTCCATGCCTTACAAGCAGGCAGTTATTCCTTATCTTGATGAAGTAACGAAAGCAGCAGATTTAATTGGGGCTGTTAATACTATTGTTAATCGTGATGGCAGATTGATCGGTTACAATACAGATGGTTTTGGTTTCTTTAAGAGTTTGGGAACCTTTGCAGATTTCGATGTTGCAGATAAGGTCATAACCATACTTGGTGGCGGAGGAGCTGCAACTGCCATTATTGCACAAGCAGCTATCAATGGTGCTAAGAAAATTAATATTTTTAATCAAACAGCCTTTCTTGAAGAAACAAAAGAAAAAGCTAAACAAATATCAAGTCAAACAGGCGCTACTATTGAAGTGTTTCCTGTTGAGGACTTAAACATGATTCAAAAAAAGGTATTAGTATCTGATTTATTTGTTAATGCGACCAATGTTGGTATGGATGGCAAATCAATGATTATTAATGATAGTTTTGAATTTCCACCAAACCTTATGGTTGCAGATGTCATTTATCAACCTTTTGAAACACCATTTTTACGCTTAGTACGCAGTCGTGGGTTAAAGGCTGTGAATGGTTTGGGCATGCTTCTTTTTCAGGCGGCTGCAGCTTTTGAACTTTGGACTGGTAAAGAAATGCCGAGTCAGGAAATCTGGCAGGCTCTAGAAAAAAAATACAAGTCTAAATAAAACAGGTGATTTTATGAAATTAAACGTTAATCTTCCTCATAAACCTTATGATATTATCATTGAAAAAGGTAGTTTGTCAAAAGTGGGACAATGGGTTAAGGAACTTTGGCAACCACAAAAAATTGCTTTAATAACAGATAACCGTGTAGGTAGTCTTTATGCTGAAAAAGTTAAACTTGGTCTTGAAGATGCTGGTTTTGAAATTGTTGTTTTTGACTTTTTGGAAGGTGAAGCCAGTAAAAATTTGACGACTGTCAATAAAGCCTATGAGTTTTTGCTCAAACAAGGTATGACAAGAAGCGATGGTATCATTGCTCTTGGCGGCGGTGTCGTTGGAGATTTGGCTGGATTTGTCGCTTCGACTTATATGCGCGGCATTCATTTTTTGCAAATTCCCACCAGTCTGACAGCGCAGGTAGATTCGTCCATAGGTGGTAAGACAGGTGTTAATACGCCTCTTGCGAAAAACATGGTGGGCACTTTTACTCAGCCAGATGGTGTCTTAATTGATCCAGATACACTCAATACACTTGGCAAGCGTGAACTTATTGAAGGTATGGGGGAAGTGATTAAATATGGTTTGATTGCTGATGTTGAATTATGGGAAATTCTAAAAGACTTAGATGGTTCAACAGACTCTATTTTAGAAAATGCTGAAAAGATTATTTATCATTCTTGCAATGTGAAGCGTCAGATTGTTGTTGAGGACGAATTGGATAATGGTGTTCGTCTTTACCTCAATTTTGGTCATACTATTGGTCATGCTATTGAAGCGACTGCAGGTTATGGCAAAGTGATGCATGGCGAAGCCGTGGCTATTGGGATGGTTCAGATTTCGCGTATTGCTGAGACAAAAGGACTCATGCCGCAAGGAATAACAGAAAAAATCGAGGCCATGTGTTTGAAATTTGGCTTACCTACTGACTATAGTCCGTGGAATGTTGAACCTATGTACCAAGCATTAAAGCATGATAAAAAAACGCGTGGTCAAATGATAAAAATGGTTGTTGTTCCCCAACTAGGACAGGCTGCTATCAATCAAATCAGCCTAGAAGAAATGAAAGAGTATTTGGAGAAGTGAGATGAGATATTTTACAGCTGGGGAATCGCATGGTCCTCGTCTGACAGCTATTGTTGAAGGAGTGCCAGCAGGCCTTCCTTTAACAGCCGACTATATTAATGCTGAATTAAAACGGCGACAAGGAGGTTATGGTCGTGGCGGCCGTATGAAGATCGAATCTGATCAAGTGGAAATCACTTCAGGTGTTCGCCATGGTTTGACTATGGGAAGTCCGATTACACTCAATGTCACTAATCGTGATTTTAAAAATTGGACTGAAATCATGAGTGCTGCTGATATTGAGGATAAGAAAAAATCAATTCGAAAATTAACCAAACCTCGTCCGGGACATGCAGATTTGGTTGGTGGTATGAAATATCGTTTTTCTGATTTGCGCAACAGTTTGGAGCGCTCAAGTGCGCGTGAAACAACTATGCGTGTGGCAGTGGGATCAGTAGCTAAACGTCTTTTAGAAGAACTTGAGATAGCTATTGCTAGCCACGTTGTTGTTTTGGGCGGCATTGAAGTTGATGTTCCTGAAAATCTGACAGTAGCTGAGATTAAAGAACGAGCAAGTCAATCTGAAATTTCCGTTGTTAACCAAGAACATGAGCAAGAAATCAAGGATTATATTGATCAGATTAAAAAAGAAGGCAACACTATCGGCGGTATTATTGAAACTGTTGTTGGTGGTGTTCCAGTTGGTTTAGGCTCTTATGTTCAATGGGATCGCAAATTAGATGCCCAAATAGCTCAAGGAGTTGTTTCCATCAATGCCTTCAAGGGTGTTGAATTTGGCTTAGGCTTTAAGGATGGTTATCTCAAAGGCAGCGATGTCATGGATGAGATTACTTGGTCGAAAGAAGATGGCTATAGGCGTAAGTCCAACAATCTTGGTGGTTTTGAAGGCGGTATGACTAATGGACAGCCTATTGTTGTTCGTGGGGTTATGAAGCCTATTCCGACACTTTATAAGCCTTTGATGAGTGTTGATATTGAAACACACGAACCATATAAGGCTAGTGTTGAACGTTCGGATCCAACAGCTGTTCCCGCCGCTGCAGTAGTTATGGAAGGAGTCGTTGCGACAGTTTTAGCAACAGAAATTTTGAATAAGTTTTCTTCAGATAATATGGAAGAGCTAAAAGAAGCTGTGAAAAGCCATCAAAAATTTATCAAAGAATTTTAAAGACTTAGGAGTCCATACACAGTAGAAAAGGTCTCTTAAGCATGGGCTTATAGTGGAGAAAATATGGAAGAAAAAACAATTTATATTGCAGGACTAGGACTAATTGGTGCTTCGCTTGCTTTGGGAATAAAACGAGATCATCCTCATTATAAGATCGTTGGTTACAATCGTTCTGATAGGTCACGTGATATTGCACTTGAGCGCGGGATTGTTGATGAGGCGACAGCTGATTTTAAAGTATTTGCTGCTTTGGCAGATGTCATTATCTTGGCAGTACCTATTAAAAAAACAATTGATTTTATCAAAATTTTAGCAGATTTAGATTTGAAAGAAGATGTCATTATTACAGATGCCGGCTCTACTAAATATGAAATTGTTAGAGCTGCAGAATATTATCTTAAAGATAAGCCTGTGCAATTTGTAGGCAGTCATCCTATGGCTGGAAGTCATAAATCAGGAGCTATTGCGGCAAATGTCAATCTTTTTGAGAATGCTTATTATATTTTTTCACCATCATGTCTAACTAAACCTAATACTATTCCTGCCTTGCAGGATCTTTTATCAGGCTTGCATGCTAGGTATGTGGAAATTGATGCGGCAGAACATGACCGCGTTACGAGTCAAATTAGTCATTTTCCGCATATTATCGCCTCGAGTCTTATGAAGCAGGCCGGTGACTTTTCAGAAAGTCATGAAATGACCAAGCATTTTGCTGCGGGTGGTTTTCGTGATATGACCCGAATTGCTGAAAGTGAACCCGGCATGTGGACTAGTATTCTTTTGACCAATCAAGAGGCCGTTTTAGATCGTATTGAAAATTTTAAGCAGCGTCTAGATGAGGTTTCTAATTTGATTAAGGCTAGAGATGAAAATGCTATTTGGGCGTTTTTTAATCAAAGCCGGCAAATCCGTAAAAATATGGAAATTCATAAGCGTGCTGGTGTCGATAGCTTTTATGATATTTATGTTGATGTTCCTGATGAAGAAAATGTTATTTTGGAAATCCTCGAATTACTGAGAGGAACCTCTCTGGTCAATGTTCATATCAATGAAGAGAACCGAGAAGATATTAATGGTATCTTACAGATTTCTTTCAAAAATGAGCGTGATTTAAAACGTGCTCAGGAATTGATTCGTAAAAATACTAATTATCGTGTTTATTTAAATTAAAGGAGAAAATATGACAGTAAATGTATATGATTTAGCAAATGAGTTGGAGCGCGGTATTCGTGCTTTACCAGAATATCAAGCCCTTGTCCAAGCAAAAGCTAAGATTGACGAAGACGAAGAGGCTAAGAAATTGTGGACTGAATTCACAGAATTTCAAATGAAAATTCAAGGCCTCATACAAACAGGACAAGCACCAACTCCTGAGGTTCAAACGGAAATGCAAAGTTTTAATCAAAAAATTGAAGCTAATCCACTTTTAAAAGAATATGCTACAGCTCAACAAGCTCTTGGAGTTTATGTCAATGATATCGAACGCATTATTTTTTCACCTTTACAAGAGATTGCCAAATGATTGTGAGTGTAGCAAAAGCTTTACGGCGTTTAGGAAAATTTCAGAGCTTAGGGAAACGTTTGTTTCGTTTTTCTAAGCTCTTTTTGTAAGCAATGTTAAAGAATTTTCTAAAATTTCCTGCCAGTTATGGTAAAATAGAGAAAATAAACAATGGAGAGAAAAATGAAATTACGAACAAATGCTTCAGGTCTGAGCGGAACATTGAAAATTCCCGGCGATAAGTCTATCAGTCATCGCTCGATTATGTTTGGCAGTCTGGCAAAGGGGATAACGAAAATCTATGGTATTTTACGCGGTGAGGATGTTTTATCAACAATGCAGGCCTTTCGTGACTTAGGTGTTGAAATTAAAGATAAGGATGATTTCGTTGAGATACACGGTCGTGGTTTTGACGGTCTCAAATCTCCTAAAAAAGCTCTTGATATGGGTAATTCAGGAACGTCTATTCGTTTAATTTCAGGAGTTTTAGCTGGACAAGATTTTACAGTCGAAATGCTTGGGGATGACAGTCTGTCTAAACGTCCTATGGATAGGGTAACGGTTCCTCTTCGTCAAATGGGAGTCCAAATTTTGGGGCGGACAGAGCGCGATTTGCCTCCTTTGACAATGAAAGGTTCAAAAAGATTAAAACCAATCCGTTATCAACTTCCTGTTGCTTCGGCGCAAGTTAAATCGGCTCTTATTTTTGCAGCTCTTCAAGCTTCTGGCGAGAGCGTCATTATTGAAAAAGAGAAGACGCGAAATCATACAGAAGATATGATTAAACAATTTGGAGGTCATCTTGATGTGGATGGCAAAGAAATCCGCATTTCAGGTGGACAGGAATTCACAGCACAGAATGTTATTGTCCCTGGTGATATTTCAAGTGCGGCTTTCTGGCTGGCTGCAGGACTTATTGTTTCAAACAGTAAGCTTACTCTAAAAAATGTCGGCATTAATGAAACACGCACAGGTATTTTAGAAGTTATTGAAGCTATGGGTGGTAAAGTTGAACTGAGCGATAGGGATGACTTAGCAAAAGCAGCGACCCTTACTGTTGAAAGTTCTAATCTTAAAGGAACAGAAATTGGCGGTGACATTATTCCACGGCTGATTGATGAACTGCCTATTATTGCTCTTTTGGCAACACAGGCAAATGGCCGAACTGTTATTTATGATGCCCAAGAGCTCAAGGTTAAAGAGACAGATCGTATTCAGGTAGTATCAGACGCTTTAAATGCTATGGGGGCTAAGATAACTCCAACAGATGATGGCATGATTATTGAAGGTAAAACCAATCTTCATGGTGCTAAGGTCAATACTTTTGGCGATCATCGGATTGGTATGATGACGGCTATTGCGGCACTTTTGGTTAAAGAGGGGGAAGTTGAATTAGAGCGTGCTGAAGCGATCAATACCAGCTACCCTACTTTCTTTAGTGATTTAGAAAGGATAACGAATGGCTAAAATTTTAATCGGTTTTATGGGGGCAGGAAAATCAACTGTTTCCCGTTTATTAGACCCGGATTTTCAAGATATGGATGATATTATAACTGAGAAAATTGGGATGCCTATTGCAGCATTTTTTGAAAAAGAAGGTGAGGATGCTTTTCGGGAAATTGAGTCTGAAACCTTATCCAATCTTGCTGATTCAGATAGTACTGTATCAACTGGAGGCGGTGTTGTTGAGAGTACTCGCAATCGTGATATTTTGGCAAAAAATGGTGAAACAATTTATTTAAAAGCAGATTTTGAAACTCTTTATAAGCGAATTGAAGCAGACAGTAATAACGTTCGGCCACTTTTTATTAATAATAGCCGTCAGGAATTTAAAAAGATTTTCGATCGCAGACAGGCTCTCTATGAGGAAGCCGCTAATATTATTATTGATGTTGCTGGTAAAACACCCCAAGAAATTGTTGAGGAAATAAAATGAAAATTGCTTATTTAGGGCCTAGCGGCTCTTTTACTCATAATGTCGCTTTGCATGCATTTCCTGCGGCAGATTTGCTTCCTTTTGAAAATATTACTGAAGTTGTTAAGGCTTATGAGTCCAAACAGGTTTGTTTTGCCGTTGTTCCGGTAGAAAATTCTATTGAAGGCAGTGTTCATGAAACCTTTGATTACCTTTTTCATCAGGCAAAAATAGAAGCAGTCGCTGAAATTATTCTTCCTATTAAGCAACAGCTAATGTCAACTTCTGCTGATAAAACAATTGAGACAATTTTTTCGCATCCTCAAGCCATTGCTCAAGGCAAACAGTATATTCGTTCTCACTATCCAGATGTCAAAATTGAAATGACTGCCAGCACTGCCTATGCCGCTCGTTTTGTGGCAGAACATCCTGAAGAGAATTATGCAGCCATTGCACCGTATGCTGCTGCAGATGAATATCATTTATCCATTATTGCCAAAGATATTCAAGAAATTGATGAAAATTATACCCGATTTTGGGTTTTAGGGGATGAAACCCCCACTATTCATCTAAAAGAGGAGGATCAAAAAATTTCTTTAGCTTTAACGCTTCCTGATAATTTACCTGGAGCGCTTTATAAAGCCCTTTCTACTTTTGCTTGGCGAGGGATTGATTTAACAAAAATTGAAAGCCGTCCCTTAAAAACGATTCTTGGAGAATACTTCTTTATTATTGATTTTGAGAATCATAATGAAAAATTAGTTTCTTTTGCACTAGAAGAGTTGACAAGTATTGGAATTCATTATAAAATTTTGGGTAAGTATGCCGTTTACAGGCTTTAAAAGAATAGATAAGTATCAGAAGAAATAAGTTAGAGAATTAAAACATGAGCAGAAACAACAAGGGGAAAGTAAGCCGTCACGAGCAGTTACGCTATGAGTACCTCTTAAGAAATATAGCCTACCTCAGTCCTCGAGAGCAGGCTGAATTCGACTATCTTAAAAAGAAGGTTGAAATTCAAGAGACGCCTTCTTACTATTACGATGAACCTGGGGATAACTATTATCAAGATTATGAGCAGTCTTATGATAATAACTATGAAGATGATTATCAGGATGCTGACCAGTGGGATGATTATTATGCAAATAGTCATTATACTGATCAAGGATTGCCTGTTTATCCTGAGCAACAATCCACACGTTCTCAAAGGAAAAGCCATCAAGGAAAAAGAAAAGATTCCGTTTCGGCAACTAAGCCTAAAAAGCGCCGCCGCTGGACTGTTAAGCGCACTTTGAAGGCTGTTTGCTTGTTATTACTAGTTATTTTTGCTGGTATGATTGTTATGTTTATCAAAGGCATGAATGATATTTCTTCCGGCAAAAATAAGAACTATAAACCAGCTGTTGTTGAAAAATTTAATGGAAAGAATACCAAAGATGGAACCAATATTCTAGTGTTAGGAAGCGATCAGCGTATTACACAAGGGTCATCAGAAGCGCGGACGGATACCATTATGGTTTTAAATGTCGGTAATAAAGACAAGAAGATTAAAATGGTTAGTTTTATGCGTGATACATTGGTCAATATTAAAGGAGTCAGCGCAGATAATTACTCATATGACAATAAATTAAATTCAGCATTTAATATTGGTGAACAAGATAACAATCAAGGCGCTGAGCTGATGCGGCAAACTTTGAAGCGTAATTTTGATATAGATATCAAATATTATGTCATGGTTGATTTTCAAACCTTTGCTGAGGCCATTGATACGCTTTTCCCTAATGGTGTTGAAATTAATGCAAAGTTTGCAACGGTCGGTGGTGAAGCCGTTGATTCAGTAGAGGTACCAGATGATCTTAATATGAAAGATGGTGTTGTTCCTAATCAAACGATTTCTGTTGGTAAGCAAAAGATGGATGGACGGACTTTGTTGAATTATGCCCGTTTTCGTAAGGATGATGAAGGCGACTTTGGACGAACGAAACGTCAGCAGCAGGTTATGTCGGCAATCATGTCTCAAATTAAAGATCCAACCAAGCTCTTTACAGGTTCTGCTGCCTTAGGTAAGATTTATGCTTTGACATCAACCAATATTTCTTATGGTTTTCTCTTGAGTCATGGCTTATCCGTTTTGACCAATGGCAAGAAAGTTGAACAGGTCACTGTTCCTGATAATGGGGATTGGATTGATGATTATGATATTTATGGTGGTCAGGCTCTGTCTATTGACTTTGACAAGTATAAAAAGAAATTAGCCCATTTAGGCGTTCGTTAATATGATATAATAAAGGAGTTGAGCATTTCTCAGCTCCTCATTTTTGTGAAATGTCAGCACTAAGGCTAAGGCAATAGGCCTTATCTACTTAAGAATTAGGAAAATGAGAAAGCTAAAGAATGAGGTGCCATTATTTTCGAAGTTCATGTGCACTTTTTATATAGGAGAACAATGTTAAAAAAGAATGATATTGTAGAAGTTGAGATTAGTGATCTTAGTCATGATGGCGCAGGTATTGCCAAGATTGATGGTTTGGTCTTTTTTGTGGACAATGCTCTGCCGACTGAGAAAATCCGCATGCGCGTGCTCAAGGTCAAAAAGAACATTGCTTTCGGAAAAGTTGAAAGCTATTTAGCTAAGTCAGCTTACCGCAGTGATAATCTGACTGTAGACTACTTACGGACAGGAATTGCTGATTTGGGACATTTGACTTACGGACAGCAGCTTAACTTCAAGCGCAAGCAGGTCATCAATAGTCTCTCTAAAATCGCAGGCATTTCAGACATTGAAGTTGCCGATACACTCGGTATGGACAATCCAACTGCCTATCGCAATAAGGCGCAGGTTCCTGTCCGCCGTGTCAATGGTCAGCTAGAAACAGGTTTCTTCCGCAAAAATTCTCATGCTCTCATGCCTATTGAAGATTACTACATTCAAGATAAAGAGATTGATCGGCTGATTAACTTCACACGTGATTTGCTGCGTCGCTTTGATCTTAAGCCTTATGACGAAAAGGAGCAGACTGGTCTTATTCGTAATCTTGTCGTCCGCCGCGGACATTATACAGGCCAAATAATGCTGGTTTTGGTGACGACACGGTCAAAAATCTTTCGTATTGAGCAAATGATTGAAAAGATTGTCTCTGAATTTCCAGCGGTCAAATCCATTATTCAAAACATCAATGATAGAAATACCAATGCTATCTTTGGTTCAGAATTTAGAACGCTTTATGGAGAAGATACCATTGAAGATACCATGCTAGGCAACCGCTATATCATTTCCGCCCAATCTTTTTACCAAGTCAATACCGTCATGGCTGAGAAACTTTATCAGACAGCTATTGATTTTTCAGATCTGGCACCAGATGATACCGTCATTGACGCTTACTCAGGAATTGGAACTATTGGCCTGTCCTTTGCTAAAAAAGTCAAGGATGTTTACGGAGTGGAAGTCATTGAAGCTGCGGTGCGTGACGCTGAGAAAAATGCTGCGCTCAATAATATCACAAATGTCCACTATGTGGCAGACTCAGCAGAGAAGGCCATGGCCAGCTGGAGTAAGCGAGGCATCAAACCAGACGTTATTCTGGTTGACCCACCACGAAAAGGCTTGACAGAAAGTTTCATCAAAGCAAGCACTGCTATGCAGCCCCGCAAAATCACCTACATCTCCTGCGCCCCCGCCACCATGGCGCGTGATGTCAAACTTTATGAAGAACTAGGGTACAAACTTGTCAAAGTCCAGCCAGTTGACCTATTTCCTCAAACACACCATGTGGAGTGCGTGAGTTTATTAGAGAAGAATGCAGCAAAATAGTCCGTCTCGCTTTCCTATTTCTAAGCGAGACGCTCCAAAGGTTCACTGAACCTTTGGAGTTCCGCAAACGCATCATGTCGAGTGCGTAGCTTTGCTCGTGAAAGCTTAGAAACCTTTGACAAATCGTAGCAATGAAAAGCCTTGGTTTCAAGGCTTTTTGCAGTGTAAAAGTGAGCATTAAAACCGTATAACTATACGCCATACGGTTTTAATATGTTCTCCAAAGTGATTATTTTTGATAGCTTGATAATTGAAATTTAGAAAGGTTGTGATTTCCTTATCCAGATTGTTAGTCAGTCGGCGCTATCTCACATCAGTTTTCGTTCTGAAAGGTGATTGGAGCTAATTTTAGGAAGTTGCCGTTTAATTTTTATTGTTAATGTCACTCTCAAGTTATGTTGTTAGTATAGGATGCTGCAATATTGCTGAGCTTTGACTTTCGCTACATTATATAATCCTAACTTCTGCATAATATTTTATGCTATAATATAAGCGGAGTGATTAGTCTGTTGTTTTGGCAGCTATTCTTTGAAGTGAGAAGTAAAATGTAATAAGGTATGATTGTCTGTAAAATAAGATTATCTGGTTTGCTTTAAATTATTATTGAATGTTAGGGGAGGATATGAAATGGATTTACTTGTTTCAAAATTGATGGTGAGCGGTGCGAATCTTGTCCTTTTTATTACTATTCCGTTTATCACTTGGATGGTAATTGGCAGGAAAACGGCTTCTTTCTTTAATTGGCTCGGCTTAAAAAAGATTCAACATAAACTAAATAGCAGTGATTTGTTAATCATCTTAGGTGTTTTAGCCGTGACTTTATTAGTGGGGCCTTTTGGTTTCAATTTACTGAAAAATATCAATGGTTTAATGCCTGAGGGAGCTTCAATGGGAATGTTTGAATTTTCAGGACGAGGTGTGAGTGCTCTTCCTGCTATATTGGTACAATCCCTCTTTAATACGTCTCTTCTCGAAGAAGTGTTCTTTAGGGGCTTCTTGTTAAAGCGTTTTTCAAACCGCTTGGGATTTGCATTAAGAAATACAACGCAAGCACTGCTCTTTGGACTCATGCATAGCATCTTTCTTTTCTTGGCTGGTAAAGTAATATTGGCAATTATAATCACTCTTTTTACAGGTCTTTTTGGATGGTTTTCAGGATATATTACTGAAAAAAAGTTTGCTGGTTCAATATTGCCAAGCTGGTGCATTCATGGAGTAGGAAATGTTATTTCTAACTCATTAATAGCATTTTCTTTGCTTTAATATAAGAATGATGCCTAATAGTATTAATCCTAAGTTACAATAAACAGTTAAGGCGCAGATCTATAGCAGAGATGCGCTTTTTGAGTTCAAGGATTTCATAAAAATGAATGTGGAATCTTGATAATGCCTGTGAAGTCAGAATTTGTACTGTATTTTCAATTATAGGTTGATAGGTTAACACGTATCAATTTTGGCTAACAGGAGGAAGGCAGTTGTTTCATCAAGAGATAGAAATAATAGATGGTAAAACATTATCATATGTAAAATTAAACGATTGGTGTGAGAAAGTAGTTTTATTTTTTCATGATTTTATGGGTTTAAAGGAATATTTCCCGTAGTCGGGAAATGCTAAACGATGTCTATTATCATTTGACAGATCGGGGTGGGGGAGTCATCTATCATTTCCTATTATACTATGGAACGACATCATCCAAGAAATAAGTTAACCTGACCTGTTTTGTGTGTAAGACAGAAAAACTGTAGATAAACGACAAGTCGAGAAAAGTAAACTGTAAGTTGGTTGAGTGTATGAAAAGATGATGTTACCATATCATTGCTAAAAAGAAGGAGGAGGGAACTGATGAGAAAACAAACGCTTGGTATGATGATTTCATCATTAAGAAAAGAAAAAGGATGACACAATTAGAACTAGCTGAAAAAATGAGGGTGACAGATAAAGCTGTTTCTAAATGGGAAAGAGATTTATCTTTTCCAGATATTAATTCTATTCCCAAATTAGCAGAAATATTTGAAGTGTCAGTAGATGATTTAATGAAAGTTAAGACAAATACAAAAGAAACTATTGGTAAGAATAAAATAACTGAAATTATTGATACTGCGCTGAAAGGAATTGGAACAGCTATGGGGATTGCAGTAGTGGTTTTATCCGTTTTGGGAAGATTAGATATAAAGTCTGCATTGATGATGCTTGGTATTGGAGCAGCAAGTGTATCTGTTGTTTTGTTAAAAGGCAAAAAGGAAGAAAAATAAGTATTTTTGTTGACTGGAGTCATAATTTTAATTTTTAAAGTGAAAAATCATAGATAATTGCTAAAGGCGATAGCAAACAAGCAGATCATGTTAGCTAAGGAATTGAGACAGTTTGTAAGAGTAAATCTGATAAAGAGTGTCTGCCCATATTTTTAGCTATTGTGTCAGAAAGCAATAAGAATGCTTTCTCATTTTGATTTGCTGATGCAGCTAGTCCTTTGTCGGAAAGTGGTATAATAGTAACAGATTTAAATAAGAGGGAGGAAAAGGGATGAGAGATAACCATTTACACGAAATTCGCGTGTTTGAAAATTTTGATATGGTTTCGTTTGAAAAGGGTCATGTGATTGTGACTACGGAGGTAGTAGATAAATCCTTGAATTATTATGGTTTTGCACACGGAGGGTATATCTTTACCTTATGTGACCAAATCAGCGGCTTGGTATCAATTTCTACTGGTTTTGATGCGGTAACACTTCAGTCCAGTATTAATTATCTAAAATCTGGCAAGCTAGGTGATACTTTACTGATTGATGGACGCTGTGTTCATGACGGTCGAACAACGAAAGTGGTTGATGTGACAGTAACCAATCAGTTGAAACAAGAAGTGGCAAAGGCAACTTTCACCATGTTTGTGACAGGTAAACGTAAGGATGATTAAGACTTTTATGTGAGAAAGATAATACGGCTGTATCATTTTTACTTTATTCGTATAAAAAAGCATTAAAAACGAAGCGGAGGTAAGTAATGTCTTTATTTAGTTGGTTTAAAAAAACACAGGCTCCTCAAAATTTCGAATCTGGCTTATCTTTGACGAGTCAAAAGGGTGACCTCTTAAACCCTAATTCAAAAGAAGTTGAGGAAGCTATTGTCTCACTCAGTAATGATCCAGAAGGTTTTGTCACCTTGTCTTGGACCAATGTCAGTGGAGATTTTTCCTTTATTCAGGCACTTTGCTTTGATGGTTCTTACCTTATTGAATATCGAACGGCTGATTTAAAAAAGGGCTATGTCTATAGAAAGCCCAATGTCCCAATAGAAGAAACGTTACAATTCTTTCGGTCATTTTTGGAAAATCAGACACTGACTCTTGATGCTGATTGGCTACAAGTCAAAGCATATTAACAGAACACTTGTTATTTATGAAAGGAAGCTAACATGACAGCATATCACCATTTGGTTCAATATTATGAAACTGATCGTATGGGGATTACCCATCATTCTAATTATATTCGTTGGATGGAAGAAGCCCGTGTTCATTTCTTGGCAGAAATTGGTTGGCCTTACGATAAATTAGAGGAAGCAGGCATTATTTCACCAGTAACTGCAGTTCATTGTACTTACTTAGCAACTTCAACCTTTGCTGATACAATTAGCATTAGCGTAGAAGTAGAAAAGGTCAAAGCTGCCCGACTTACTCTTAGTTATCAAATGATTAATCAAAAAGGGAAAACTGTCTGTCAAGCACAATCGGAACATAGCTTTTTGACTCTAGAAAATCGCTTTGTTAATCTGAAAAAGAATTTTCCAGATTTCTATGATAAATTAGCGGCATTAAGTCAGTAAAGACTGAAATAGCTAGAACTAACTGATATCGTCCATTAAGCATTCTCAGTGTTTTTAAAATTAAGTTAGATAAAAGAGAGGAAATAATAATGATAGGAATCACAGGCGTAACAGGGAAATTAGGTAGTAAAGTTGCTCAATTAATTTCAGAACAAGGCATCTCAGCGAGACATTTGGCTAGAAACCCTCAAAGAGCAACTTTATATGATAATGCTGAACTTGTGCAGGCTGCTTTTGAAAATTCTCTAGAGACTGTTGAAGCGTTAAAAGGTATTGATGTTTTACTAATGGTATCCGCATCAGAAAGTCCCAATCGTTTGCAGCAGCATTTTGCTTTTCTTGATGCAGCTCATGAAGCGGGTGTTAAGCATATTGTTTACACATCCTTTTATAATGCTGCTACTGAAGCTACTTTTACTTTAGCGCGTGATCATGCTAAGACAGAAAAATATATCAAGGAAAGAGGTTTTACTTACACCTTCTTGCGTGATAATTTTTATCTGGATTTCTTCTTAGATTTGTGTCTGAACAATGGTGAGATCCGCGGTCCAGCTGGTAATGGTAAAGTTTCTGCTGTAGCTCGTCAGGACGTCTCTGAAGTGGCGACAACTATTCTAGCTAAGCCTGACAAATGGAAAAATCAGCTGTTGAACATGACTGGTCCGGCAGATTTGTCAATGGCTGATATTGTTCATTTTGTCAGTGAGCAAAAGGGTGAAATCATTCCTTATATTGATGAGAGCATTGAAGAAGCTTATGCATCTCGTAAAGCTTGGCCAGCACAAGACTGGGAATATGATGCTTGGGTTAGTACTTATACAGCTATTAAAGAAGGAAAGCAAGCTGGGGTTTCTTCAGATATTGAACGTGTTCTCGGACGTCCAGCAACTTCTTTGGAACAATTAGTTAAAACAATAAAATAAGATATTTTAATAATTTGTAAGATGGGAGGAATAGATGATGATTGTATTAACTTATTTAGATGCTTATCAAACAAAAAAGAAAGCTTCGTTTAACAGTATTGAAGAATTCATGCTTTCACTGAGTGGTTGTGTCACTTTACCAGATTCTTATCAAGTTTTGTCCTTAACTTATAAAGGAAAAGATATTGGCTACCGCGGTTTATTTGGTGATTTATACCGTAAGGTTTATCAAATGGATTGGTCTTCAGTTTGAGAAGAACGCGAAAAATTTTAATTGATTTTTTTATAGTTATAGTAGAATAGAGTCAAGCCTATTTTTCACCGTAAAATTTTTTTGGCTCTGCACATTTTGATTTTAATTTTCTCTATTTGCGGGCAGAGCGAATTCTAAACGAGACTTTCCTCCATAATAAAAGTAGCAGAAGCGTTAGTGTTTCTGCTACTTGAAATATTTGAGACTTTAGGATCAAATTCTAACTGAACACGAGCTACGGACGGCTGCAAAAAGATAAACATACCCTAGACGCAAGCGTCGTTGGTTAGTTTCCTATTTTGCTATTGTCCGTTTAACGCTCTTTGTATCTTGATTTAGATATGGAATTCTCTAGATTTCTGAAATCATCCACTGGCTAATTTCACTTACTATCTGAATCATTAATTAAAGGAAAAATTTTTTCTTCAATCTGAGAGGCTAGAATGCTCTAGTTGCATGTCTTTATTCTAATTTATCAAGGAATCTTTTGATGTTGATAGTGACGCGTGTGTGTTCACCCTTACCGATAAGTTTATCTCCTTCGTAAACTTCTATTTGGAAATGGGTGTGATGTCCATCTTTTTCAACAGCTAAAATTTTGACTTCTACTGTTTGACCAATTTTAGTAGCGGCCAAATGCTGGACAGTAATTTGAGCACCGACAGTTGTTTTTGACACATCTAAATCTTCTTCACAGTACAGAAAAGCTGCATTTTCTATAAAAGCAATCATACTGGGAGTTGATAAAACATTAAGACTACCTGAACCCCAATTCATAGCTGAGTGTTGGGGAGTGGTGACATAAGATTTGCTGTAAATTGACATAGTTGCCTCCTTTTATTTTGTAGAGAAAAAACAGTAATGTCTTGCTTATTATTAGCTTAACTTTAACATATTTAATTTGAAATCACAATAATTTTGGAAGCGTTTCCTATAAATTATATATTCCCATTAAAGGTTACTGTTGAAGCTTTGGAATCACATATTTTATTGCCCTTTAGTATATATACAGATGGAGCTAGAACGGATAGTTGAATCGTGATAGCAGTCTCGTGACTTATATTTGTTATTTGCTTATTAGACTAATTCATGATAATATAAATAAGATAAAAATAAGCTATAAATATAAAAAAGAGGTAAGAAAATTGGCTTTTGGAGATAATGGTCCCCGTAAGAAAACACCGTTTGAAAAATTGACTTTGATTGTTGTTATCATCATGGTTTTAGTCACTGTTGGCGCGCTTGTTCTTAGTGCACTCAGTGCTGTTATTTAAAAAGGAACGCTTACGGGCGTTTTTTTAAGCGAGTTTGAATAGGAAAATAGAATATGAGTATGTTTTTAGATACTGCCAAAGTTTCAGTTAAGGCTGGTCGCGGCGGCGATGGAATGGTTGCCTTTCGACGTGAGAAATATGTTGCTAATGGCGGACCTTGGGGCGGTGATGGCGGCCGTGGCGGTGATGTCATTTTTGTTGTTAATGAAGGTCTGCGCACCTTGATGGATTTTCGTTATAACCGTCATTTTAAAGCCAAAGCTGGTGAGAAAGGTATGACAAAAGGTATGCATGGTCGTAGTGCAGAAAATCTTTATGTATCGGTGCCGCAGGGAACCACTGTTCGCGATGCTCAAACAGGTAAGGTTATCGCTGACTTGGTCAAAAATGGACAAGAGTTTATTGTAGCCCATGGTGGTCGCGGCGGCCACGGTAATATTCGTTTTGCGACACCTCGTAACCCTGCTCCAGAGATTTCCGAAAATGGAGAACCTGGCGAAGAGCGGGAATTGGCTTTAGAATTAAAAATTTTGGCTGATGTTGGTTTAGTTGGTTTTCCTTCAGTTGGAAAATCAACTCTTCTCAGCGTTATTACAGCTGCTAAACCCAAAATCGGAGCCTATCACTTCACAACCATTGTTCCCAATTTAGGTATGGTGCGTACCAAGTCGGGAGATTCTTTTGCCGTAGCTGATTTACCGGGATTGATAGAAGGTGCCAGTCAAGGTGTTGGTTTAGGTACACAATTTCTGCGGCATATTGAGCGGACACGTGTTATCTTACATGTCATTGATATGTCGGCTAGTGAAGGCCGCGATCCTTACGAAGATTATTTGGCTATTAATAAGGAATTGGAGACCTATAATCTACGTTTATTAGAACGTCCGCAAATTATTGTTGCTAATAAGATGGACATGCCCCAAGCGGCAGAGAATCTTGAACAATTTAAAGAAAAATTAGATGCCAACTATGGTGAATTTGATGACAAGCCTCAAATTTTTCCTATTTCAGGTATTGCTCATCAAGGATTAGATGCGCTTTTAGATGCTACGGCTCAGCTTCTGGATCAGACAGATGACTTTTTGCTTTACGATGAATCGGATATGCAAGAGGAAGCTTATTATGGTTTTGAGGAAGAAGAAAAAGCCTTTGATATTTCGCGCGCGGATGATGCTGCTTGGGTGCTGTCTGGTGAAAAACTAGAAAAACTCTTTGTCATGACAAATATGGAACGTGATGAAGCTATTATGAAATTTTCGCGCCAGTTGCGTGGCATGGGAGTTGACCAAGCTCTTCGTGAGCGTGGCGCCAAAGATGGAGATATTGTCCGCATTGGTAAATTTGAATTTGAGTTTGTAGATTAACGTTGGAAGCATATCTAAGTACTAAAGTACTTGATATGCAAACGGCAGCCACTATGATGATCTGCCTGCCAACCTTACTAATTACGTCAAGTCAGTAATATCGACTGATTTGACTGCATGTCGTAACACTTTTACGGTAATTACAGAGTTTAAATGAGTAATGAGTAAATAGCAAGTTCTATGAAACTTGCCTAACGCGCTTACTAGTTCGAAAAATGATTATGATCGAAACTCTTTTCTTACGTCGTGGTATGAAGTGCAACAAAAATAGTGTGTCAGTTACTAAAATAGGAGGATTACTATGGGAGATAAACCCATATCTTTTAAAGATAAAGATGGTAATTTTGTTTCGGCTGCCGATGTTTGGAATGCTGAAAAATTGGAGAAACTTTTCAATAAGCTCAATCCTAATCGCAAATTACGCTTGGAACGAGAAAAATTGGCTAAGGAGAAAGACGAAGTTAAACCATCTGAAACGACTTAGTCAAGAGAATGGTCAATGGTCTGTCCCATTCTCTTTTTAGTCTAGATTCACTAATTCTGTTTGATTTAATTTGTAGTGTTTATTAACGACTTCATCTATAAATTGTCTATCGTGCGATACGCTGATAATACAACCCGGAAAATCCTTGAAAAGCTGTCGAATAAGAGGCTGACTAGTTGGTGAAAAGTGGCGGGTTGGCTCGTCCAGCAGTAGGACATTGCTGCTTTCCAAGACCATTTGAGCTAAAAAGAGTTTAGCCTTCTGACCGCCCGATAAGCTTGCAACAGAGTGCGTGATTTCATCTCGTGTGAATTGGAGACTAGCTAGAAGATTACGGCAAGATTCTTCGCCCGCACTTTCTTTGAGAAATTGCAGAGCAGACAGCTTACCATCCAGTAACTCTTCGTAGTTTTGTGGCATATAACAGATAGATAGATCTGATTTTGTGGTTAACTCGGTAAGAACCTCTTTAAGCAGGCGCGTCTTGCCAATTCCATTTTGTCCTGTGATAACCAGCTTATCCTGACCGCGAATGTCAAAATTAATTACTTGTCCTGTCGGCAAAGGACGATTTTCCCAATGCAGTAGAACTTTGTTGGCAGGCAAAGATTTAACTTTCGTGAAAAAGAGGTTAATAGCATCCATATCCTGCGGAATTTCCGTGAAGTTTTTGGCCTCCTTGGCATAGCGTTTTCCCTGAGACAGGACATTTTTCATTTTCTTGGCCAGCAGCCGACCTGCAACATCATTTTTGGTGTTGCGCAGTTGATGTTCCACACTCTGATGAATGCGGTGGTGGTGTGCCATTTTTTTGGTATGTTCCTCACGTTCTTTTTGCGCGACTTGAAGCTGCTTATTAAAGCTATTCTTTCGCCAACTTTTGTAGTTCTTATAGTTTCCTTGGAAATAGCTGGCGCGGGGGTTTTGGCGTTTCTTGAGCAATTCCAAATGAAGGATAGCAGTAGCACATTTCCTAAGTAGTGCTTCATCATGAGAAATGAAAATAATGGTTTTGTTTGTCTGGCTGATAAAATACTCCAGCCAAGTCATTGTGTCCAGATCCAAGTCACTAGAAGGCTCATCAAAAAGAAGTAAGTCAGGATTGTAGGCAAGCATTTTCAGCAGCTGCAGTTTTAATTTCTCTCCGCCAGAAAGACTAGAAATGCTCTGGACATCGTCGTCAAATCGCTGACTGTCAAACTGAAAACGCTCTGCCATTTGATAAAAAAGATTAAAATCAAAATGGTCAAAATCTATATCATGGTAAATATAGTTTTTAATGGTTAGAGTTAAATCTTTATCTTCCATGTTTTGTGGCAAGTAACCGATTCGGTTAAAACTATTCTGAATAGTACCTGTCACATCAGCGTAGTTGCCAATCAGCTCAGGGTTGAGTATAGTCTTGAGGAGAGTAGACTTACCGGTCCCTTCCTCCCCGATAATAGCTAATTTCTCACCAGAATTGACGACTAAGGACAAATCTTTAACGAGTATTTGTAGATCTTTTTGGTGCGTAATGGTAAGATTTTGAATCTGTAACATAGAATCTGCCTTTCTTTTTCAAACAATAAAAACCACTACTTTATCTAGTAGGGCTTCTTTTATGTCATCAAAAATAGCAGTAGTCTATACTTTTTAAAAATTAAGATAATAGGTCATTGACATCACTTTTAGTACTGCCTGTGGTTTGTCGCCTAGTCTCATTTTGATTTTCGTTAAGTATTAGTTGCAGTTTTTCAGATTTTGGTGCACACAAAAAATTCTTCTAGATAAAGTAATCCAATATGAAGAATTTTAGTTTTTCAATGCACCTTACCTCCAAATGGTTTGTTCTTAGTGTACCAATATTTAAAAGAAAGTGCAAGAAAAGAGTGAGTTTTCTGATTGGTATCAGCAAAATTCCATAAAATTTTACATAATATGTAGGAACACGGATTTTAGTTTATAAAAACAGTTCCGACAGTTAAAAAGCAAGACATTATCGGTCTTGCTTTTTAACTTAGTAAGGGTGTAAGTCAGTCCACACTAGTGGCTGACGTAGTCTGATTAGGAGTTAGTAACTCCAATCAGACTTACACCATTAAACATTCAACACTTTATCCAGGAAGTCCTTGAGACGAGGGTGCTGTGGGCTATCAAAAATTTCTTCGGGTGAGCCATCCTCAAGAAATTGACCGCCATCAGTGAAAATCACACGGTTGGCCACTTTGCGGGCAAAACCCATTTCGTGTGTTACGATAAGCATAGTCATACCTTGCTCAGCTAGGTCTTTCATAACGTTGAGAACATCGCCAACCATTTCAGGGTCAAGGGCAGAAGTTGGCTCATCGAAAAGCATGATATCTGGGTTCATGGCTAAGCTGCGTGCAATGGCAACACGTTGTTTTTGGCCACCAGAAAGGCTGTTAGGATAGGCTTGGGCTTTATCCGAAAGTCCAACTTTTTCTAGAAGTTCCATGCCATGCTTTTGTGCTTCTTCCTTGGATTCTCTGCCAAGTTCGATAGGAGCAAAAGTGACATTATCAAGAACAGTCATATGTGGGAAAAGATTAAAGTGTTGGAAGACCATACCGATATTTTCTCGTGCCTTGTCAACATTGGTCGATGGATCTGACAATTCATAACCATCTACAATGACCTTGCCGCTAGTGACTGTTTCAAGGAGATTCAAGGTCCGAAGAAAAGTTGATTTTCCTGATCCTGAAGGACCGATGATGCACACCACATCTCCCTCGTTAAATTGGACGTCAATCCCTTTGAGGACTTCATTTTTACCAAAGGATTTATGTAAATCCTGAACATCAATTTTTAGGTCAGTCATTATTTAATCCTCTTTTCTAAACGTTTTGCTAGGCGGGTTAAGAGCGTGATAATCACAAGATACATGATGGCTAAGATAGCATACATGCGGAAAGATTGGTAATTACGTGCAATAATGATCTTTCCTGCTTGGAAGAGCTCAATCAGTCCAATCGCTGAAATAATGGTTGTATCTTTCAATGAAATAACAAATTGGTTGATAAAGTTAGGCAGCATTAATTTAAAAGCTTGCGGCAAGATAATTCGTTTCATTGTTGTCTTATATGAAATCCCTAAACTGCGGCTGGCTTCCATTTGTCCGCTAGGAACAGCTTCAATACCGCCGCGAACGATTTCGGCAATATAAGCACCACCATTTAAAGTAAGGGCAATTGTACCAGCGATAAAGTCGTTGATTGGGCTTTGATGACCAGTGATAGATTCAATGAGATTAGGAATACCCCAGAAAATGAAGGCTGCAACAATCATTAATGGGATACCGCGAACCACATCAACAAAGATAGAAGCGATGATTCGAAGTGTCTTATAAGGACTGACACTCATCATACCAAAGAGGATGCCAACAATCATGGCCAGAGCAAAAGATAAAATCGCTAAGCTTAGAGTCGTTCCTAATCCTGATAATAATTGCTTGTAGTTGTTTGAAAGCAGTCCAAAGATGGTAGACTCATCAACACTTGATTTTGATTTAGCATCCTTTTTCTTATCAGAAAGGTATTTATTGATAATTTTATCGTACTGACCGGATTTCTTCAGAGCTGCTAAACCATTATTGAACATTTGAATCAATTCAGGACTGCTGCCTTTTTTAACCGCAAAGCCATATTCACCAGATTTTTCTCCAGGAATTGGTGTTTCAAACTTGCGGCCTTGCTGGATAGCATATTTTAGAACTGCTTCATCATCCATGAGTGCATAGATAGAACCTGAATTTAAACTGTCATACATGGTTGATGCTTCATCAAACGACTTCAGTGTGTAACCATATTTTGCCTTATTTTTTTCGAGGAAGGTATAAGAAGCAGTACCGTTTTTAGCGCCGACTTTTTTGCCTTTCAAATCTTTGTAGGATACGACATTGCTTCCTTTACGGACAGCTAGTAAGGTATTTGATGTGTAGTAAGGATCGGAGAAATCAAAAATTTTCTTGCGATCATCGGTAATAGACATCCCTGCCATAACGGCGTCAGCTTGGCTGGATTGGACAGTATTGAGAGCAGCATCAAATCCAGGATTTTCAGTTTTGATTTTGAAGCCTTGCTGCTTAGCAATAGCTTTGATTAATTCAACATCAATACCAACGTATTGGCCAGCATCGTTTTGGAATTCAAAGGGTGCAAAAGAAGAGTCCATAACAACCTTATAGCTGCTTTTAACAGGTTTTGCCTTAGCTTTAGCATCACCAGTCTCTTTGGTTTTGCTTTGCCCATCAGTTTTAGATTTAGCAGAAATCCATTTCGTCATGATTTCATCATAGCTGCCATCAGCCTTCATCTTTTTCAGTGCTTTGTTGAAATCTTTGATGAGATATCCGTATTTGCTGCCTTTTTTAACCGCAAAAGCAAAGCTTCCGATAGACTCGCCATCCATTTCAATACGAAGATTTTGTCCTTGATTAATAGCGTATTGAGCGACAGCTTTATCATCCATAACGGCATCTACAGAGGCAGACTCTAAGCTGTTGTACATGGAATCGCCAGTGTCAAAGGATTTTATTTTGTAACCATATTTATCTTGATGTTTTTCAAGAAAACTTTGAGCAGCAGTACCATTCTTAACCCCAACCGTTTTTCCTTTTAATTGACTGTATTTGGTAATCTTGTCTTGTTTACGAGTAGCGATAACGATTTTCGTATCATAGTAAGTGTGGGAAAAGGTAAAGACTTTTTCACGTTCCTTAGTGACAGTTGTCCCTGCCATAAGAGCATCTGCCTGTCCTGATTGAACGGCATTGACAGCTGCATCAAAACCCGGGAAAGTCATTTTGTAGTTCCAACCACTCATTTCAGCGGCCTTTTTAATAATATCCACATCAATTCCTTTATAGACCTGATCACTGTCTTTAAATTCAAATGGAGCATAGGTTGAATCTGATACAATTTTAACTGTGTCAGCGGATACCTTGGCACCAAACATAAAGATTACTGATAAGATTCCCAGCATCAGAGCTTTAAATTTGTTCTTCATGTTAATCCTTTCTACAAACTTCTATATAAATATGATATAAAATTATAGCAGAATTCTATTATTTAAGCAAGAACAATATAGACTGTTATGTAAGGAAATATAACATGTATTATTAACTGTAAAGCGATTGCAGAAATAAAAAAGGTTTGGTATAATTGTATTATTTCAATAAAACAACAAGGAGAGACAAATGTCTAAGAAAAGAATGTTAGAAAGTTACACTCACCGTTATGAACATTTCCCAGCTTGGCTGACCATTCTAATTGCCTGTGTCATGGTTGTTCTATTTTTTCTTTTGGGGCAACTAGGAGGCGGATTTTTAGTTGGTTTGCTGAGTGTGCCTTTCATTGTTCTAAAACCGGAGATGGCTAATAGTTTTTTTAATTCTATTTTTTTTCAATTGGGTTTGTTTATTTTTGTGGCGCTGATAAATTTTGCTTGGGTCAAATGGTATGAGAAGCGATCAATTGCCAGTTTAGGATTTTTCAAGAAGCAATGGTTTCTTGAAATCCTCAAGGGATGGGGAGTTGGAATGGGAATTTTTTCCTTTGCTTTTTTGTTGACTTATCTGTTTGGTGGTGTGGAGTTACAGGTTATTGATTTTTCTGGAACAGCTGTTCTTTATATCTTATCAATTATCCCATTTTGGTTTATTCAGGGTGGGACAGAAGAGTTGCTGACACGCGGTTGGCTCTTGCCGATTATCAATAAGCGCAGTAATTTGCCTGTAGCTATTGGAATTTCCAGCAGTCTGTTTGGACTCATGCATTTGGCTAATAGCCACGTCACAGTCTTTTCAATTATGAGCATTATTTTATCTGGAATTTTTATGGCACTGTACATGCTGAAAACAGATAATCTTTGGGGAGTAGCAGGTCTTCACGGAGCCTGGAATTTTACGCAAGGCAATATCTTTGGAGTTGCGGTTAGTGGGATGGATACAGGCAGATCACTGTTTCGTTTTGTGAATAAGGCTAATGCAGCAAAGTGGGTCTCAGGCGGCCAGTTTGGGACAGAAGGTAGCCTATTAACCAGTCTTGTTCTTCTTGTAGGAATTATCGTGCTTGTTCTTTTGCTCAAGAAAGACCTGACTGTCAAAAGGCCTTAAACTGTAATGTGTCTGGCAATAGTAGAACTGTGAAAAATAATGGTTTATTTTATTATCAGCCTTCAATCATTGTTAGTATAATAGTTGACTGGTATGGGAGAGCTGCACAGAACTCTGTTTTATTTATAAGAGTTCTGTGCAGCTCTCTTTTTTTCTTTTAGCTTTTTCTTGTGATAAAATAGAGAGTAGAAAACGAGGTAAATACATCATGATAGATAGGAAAGATAATAACCAGTTTCATCTGGTTTCAAAATATGAGCCGTCTGGTGATCAGCCCGAGGCCATTGAGGCTTTGGTTGACAATATTGAAGGTGGTGAGAAAGCGCAAATTCTCAAGGGGGCGACTGGAACGGGGAAAACCTATACCATGAGCCAAGTTATTCAAAAGGTCAATAAACCAACTTTAGTCATCGCTCATAATAAAACTCTAGCTGGTCAGCTTTACGGTGAATTTAAAGAATTTTTCCCAGATAATGCAGTTGAGTATTTTGTTTCTTACTATGATTATTATCAGCCTGAAGCCTATGTGCCATCAAGTGATACCTATATTGAAAAGGATAGTTCAGTTAATGATGAGATTGATAAGCTCCGACATTCGGCAACATCTGCCCTTTTGGAACGCAATGATGTCATTGTCGTAGCATCCGTCTCCTGTATTTATGGTTTAGGGTCACCCAAGGAATATGCAGATAGCGTGGTTAGTCTGCGGCCCAGTCAGGAGATTTCTCGCGACCAACTGTTAAATGATTTGGTAGATATTCAGTTTGAGCGCAACGATATTGATTTCCAGCGGGGACGTTTTCGTGTGCGCGGCGATGTGGTGGAAATTTTTCCAGCATCACGTGATGAACATGCTTTTCGTGTGGAATTTTTCGGTGATGAGATTGATCGTATCAGAGAAATTGAGAGTTTAACAGGTCGTGTTCTTGGTGAAGTAGATCACTTGGCTATTTTTCCAGCAACTCACTTTATGACTAACGATGAGCACATGGAAGTGGCTATTGCCAAGATTCAAAAAGAAATGGAAGAGCAAGTCAGGCTTTTTGAAGCAGAAGGGAAATTGATTGAAGCACAGCGCATTCGCCAAAGAACAGAGTATGATGTGGAAATGCTGCGGGAGATGGGCTATACTAGCGGCGTTGAAAACTATTCGCGTCATATGGATGGCCGCAGTGAGGGAGAACCGCCTTATACACTTCTTGACTTTTTTCCAGAGGATTTCCTCATCATGATCGATGAAAGTCACATGACTATGGGGCAGATTAAAGGTATGTATAATGGTGACCGATCGCGCAAGGAGATGTTGGTCAACTATGGTTTTCGTCTGCCAAGTGCGCTGGACAATCGACCGCTGCGTCGAGAAGAATTTGAAAGCCATGTCCATCAGATTGTCTATGTTTCAGCAACACCAGGTGACTATGAGATGGAGCAGACGGACACGGTTATTGAGCAAATTATCCGTCCGACTGGTCTCTTGGATCCAGAAGTGGAAGTTCGGCCAACCATGGGACAAATGGATGATCTGCTGGGTGAAATCAATAGCAGAGCTGATAAAGGCGAGCGGATCTTTATTACAACCTTAACCAAGAAAATGGCGGAAGATTTGACTGACTACCTCAAGGAAATGGGTGTCAAGGTCAAGTACATGCACTCGGATATCAAGACTCTGGAACGTACTGAAATTATCCGCGACCTTCGTTTAGGTGTTTTTGATGTTCTTATCGGTATCAATTTGCTGCGCGAAGGTATTGATGTGCCAGAGGTTAGTCTGGTTGCCATTCTTGATGCAGACAAAGAAGGTTTTCTCCGCAATGAACGTGGTCTTATCCAGACCATTGGACGGGCTGCGCGCAACAGTCAAGGACATGTTATTATGTATGCTGATACTGTGACGCAGTCCATGCGTCGCGCTATTGATGAGACCCACCGCCGCCGCCAAATCCAAATGGCTTACAATGAAGAGCATGGTATTATTCCACAAACGATCAAAAAAGATATCCGCGATCTTATCGCGATTACAAAAGCAAATGACTCTGAAGTGGCTGAGGAGGCTGTGGATTATAATGCAATGACCAAATCTGAACGCCAAGAAGCCATCAAGAAACTGCAAAAACAAATGCAAGAAGCAGCTGAACTGCTTGATTTTGAACTGGCTGCTCAAATCCGCGATATGGTTTTAGAATTGAAGGCGATGGATTAAATAGGAGCATAGTATATGTTTAGATTAGTAAATGGTAGAGAAGATTATTTGGAATTTTCACATTACACATTATATTGATGGCAATAATTTAGCGGTGAGGTGAGGCAAAGAGTAAAGGATTTGCGAAATGAGCTATTTATTGACGCCATGTAAAAAAGTCAGATGCTATGTTTTCTAAAACAATGACAAAAAGATTAGTTAAGGTAATTGGTGTCAGTCTTGTCTGGTTAGTGCTTTTTGGACTGTGGGCTTGTCCCATGATTTATTTAGCAAATACTTGGGTGAAAAGGCATGATTATCGCAGGCAACCGGTAGTCTACTGAATATTGTGGGATTAGTAGTACTCGCTTATACACATCAGGATTTGACTAGGAAAACGTTTCAGGTCAAACAAAAACAGCTGTTTTGGCTCTATGTCATCTTAATTTTAGCTGCTATCAGCCTGCCTTGGCATTACCATTGGACTGATTTACCAGTGACCTATTATTTGCTGTTTACAACGGTGTCAGTCATCTGGCAGGATTACCTTACTTTCGGTCTTTTTCAGCGCTATTTACAGCAAGAATTATCTTTTAAGTGGCGAATCGTTTTTTATCGTTTTTGTTTATATCGGGACATTTTCTTTATATTTCACATTTTGGAAACAGTCCTTTAATGGCTATCTTGACCTTTTTTATGGCTTTACTTTTTACTTATCTCAAGGAAAAGGCTCAAACCCTGTATTGGCTACTTTTTCTTTACTTAATGTTTTACTTTGTAACAGCTTAGAGAAATATTTGAGCATCAAAAAATATTTTTAGAAATAGGTGAAAAAACACTGTAAAATGAGCTAATATTCAAAAATGCTACGGAAAGTAGCGGTAATTTTGGCAAATGTTATCAGTAGTTGCTTGTTTGCCATGTTTTTTTCGATTAGACTTGGCTTGTTCATTAATGACAAATAATTTTTAGGAGGAAAATGATTATGACATTTGAAACACGTTTACGTGATTATCGGAAACAATTAGGTTTATCGCAAGAAAAATTAGCGGAGGAGCTCCATATTTCCAGACAAGCTATTACCAAATGGGAGTCAGGTGCAGGAACACCAGATGTTGTCAATTTAATGGCTCTTTCTGACTTTTTTCAAGTTTCAATAGACCAATTGCTCTTTGGCAAAGAAGCTAATCGCCAATCGAAAGACTTTATTTATGAAAGTAGTACTGAATATGATATTGATGGGGAAAAAGATTTTGACATTCAGTTGGGTGGTGCCTATCAAATTAGTATGCAAGCTGTAGAGAGTGAAAAAGTTAAAGTTAAACTTCTCAGTAATACCTTAAATCAATTGGAAGAACACTTTAAAATTAAAATTGACGATGTTAAAAATAAGATTGATATTGATTTAAAGAGGTTAGGAGATATGACAGAAGCCATTGCTAAGGAGAATCTAAGGATTGCAGTTTTTCTGCCTGAAAAATATCTTGGGAAAATTGAACTTGCAGTTAATTGCAGAGAATTAATACTCACTAATATCTGTTGTCATCGTTTTGAATTGAGTGGAAAAGTTTCAACGATTACTGTTGATGGCGGTGTCGGAGAAATGGAATTTGATAGCAATTTAGATATGTTTATTGACATTCTATCTCATCAAGGTGAGATTGCCCTTAATCAGCTTTCAGCGACATCTAAGATTCAAGTGCCTAAAGATTATCTTTTCCAAGCTGTTAAAAAAGGCCTTGCCACAAAAATATCCTATGAAGAAAATGGGAAAGCGAGTGATGATTTTTCTCTCCAAGATTGTGAAAATGTCCTTGAATTAAATGGTTTTAAGAGCGAATTGGTCATTTCAAGAAATTTAAGTGATTAAGTGTTAACTATGTTATAATGGATTCCATTAATTAAAAGAATCATAAAGGAGAACCCCGTGTCCCGTACCTCTCAAGTCATCCTAACTAATATGTGTTTAATTGAAGACGGCAATGGAAATATTGTTATGCAAATTCGTGATCCTAAGCGTTATTCTTGGTCTGGTGCTGCCCTGCCTGGCGGGCACATTGAAGAACATGAAGGTTTAGTGGAATCTGTTATTCGTGAAGTCAAAGAAGAGACAGGATTAACCATTCATCATCCACAGTTGGTTGGGATGAAGCATTGGTATACCAAGGAAGATGTTCGTTATCTGGTTTTTCTTTATCGGACATCTGATTTTGAAGGTGACTTGCAGTCTTCTGATGAAGGACAAGTGCGTTGGGTAGCAAGAAAAGAGTTGGCAGAGCTTGATTTGGCTTATGATATGCTTAATCTGCTGCGCGTGTTTGAAGAAAAAAACTTATCTGAACTCTTTTATCGTGAACGCCTAGCAGATGATTTTGTCAAAGAGTTTTGGTAAGAAGTACTATTTTTAAGATACAATGGATTTTTATAAAAAAATACTTGACAAATGAATAAATATGAATTAAAATAGTTTTATCTTACAAATAAGAATTGAGGAATATCATGAAAAAGCTAAAAAAAATTTTGCTGGGAATTATTGCTGCCTTAATGCTAGTCACCCTTGTTGCCTGTAGTTCGTCATCTAAGGATGATTCGCTGCAAAAAATTAAGAACAAAGGTAAGATTGTTGTTGCCATGAATCCTGAGTTTGCACCTTTTGAGTTCAAGACCTTGGTCAATGGTAAAGATACGATTGTTGGTGCCGATGTTGAAATCGCTAAGGCTATTGCCAAAGAATTGGGGGTCAAAGTTGAATTTTCTGCTATGTCTTTCAATAATGTGTTGTCCAGTGTTCAATCTGGCAAAGCAGATATTGGTATTTCAGGAATTTCTGCCACAAAAGAACGTCAAAAAGTTTATGACTTTTCAGATACTTATTATGAATCTGTCAATGTTGTTATTGTTAAAAAATCAGAATTAGCTAAATATAAGAAAACCAATTCTCTCAAGGGTTTATCAGTAGCCACTCAAAAAGGAACAATTCAAGAAACCGTTGCTAAGGAGCAATTAACGGGTGCTAAAATCGTTTCTCTTGTCCAAAATGGTGAAATGATTAATGAATTGAAATCAGGTCAAGTCAATGGCGTTGTTTTAGAAAAGCCAATTGCGGAAGGTTATGTTGCTAAAAACGATGATTTGGCTATTGCTCAAATTAAGTTAAAATCAAGTTCATCAGATGCTTATGCTGTAGCTATGCCTAAGGGAAGCAGTGCACTTAAGAAGAAAGTGGATAAAGTTATCAAAAAACTTAAAAAAGCAAATAAGATTGATAAGTTTGTCAAAGATGCCTATAATTTATCTGTATCAGGTGGGAAATAAAATTTAAGTAAAGCCTTCACAATTTATAGTTGGAGTGCGAAATAGTCACTCATTAGAATAATATGCTAATGAGTTGGAAGCTGGGATAGACAGGCATGATTGCTGTGCAATTTGCCTATTTGTCCCGCTTTTATTATGTCTGAAACTCTCCTTAAAGATTGACAAGTTCCTGCTTATTAAGTATTATCAATACTAGAAAGAATGAAGGAGTCAAAATGAAGTTACCACGTTTTGGAGTGGAGGAGTGGCTTAATGTCCATGAAAAGAATGCCACCTACGACATTGCTGGTGTGTCAATTGCTGCTTTAAGTTTGGAAGAATTATTTCAATTAACCCAGCAAGATCTAAATGCTTTTTTTCAAGAATTAGGGCAGAAGAAAATGGACTATGGCTGGATAGAAGGTTCGCCTCAATTTAAGGCTGAGGTTTGTAAGCTTTATAAGAATATTCAAGCGGAACAGGTTTTACAAACCAATGGTGCCACCGGAGCAAACATGTTGGCTCTCTATGCCTTGATTGAACCAGAAGATCATGTTATTTCAATGTATCCAACTTATCAGCAGCTCTATGATATTCCTAAATCACTAGGAGCTCAAGTTGACTTGTGGCAGATTAAGGAAGATAGTAAATGGTTGCCAGATTTAGATGAGTTACGGCGGCTCATTCGTCCTAATACTAAGATGATTTGCATCAATAACGCCCACAATCCGACAGGTGCTATTATGGATGAGGCCTATCTGAAAGAATTAGTTGCTATTGTCGAGTCTTGTGGTGCCTATATTTTATCCGATGAAGTTTATAAAACCTTTGCATCTGACAAAAACATTCCGGCAATCGTTGATTTATATGATAAAGGCATTTCAGTAGATAGCTTGTCCAAAGCTTATTCTTTGCCAGGAATCCGCGTTGGTTGGGTGGCTTCTAATAAGAAAGTGACAGCTATTTTAAGAGATTATCGCGATTATACCATGATTTGTGCTGGTGTTTTTGACGACATGTTGGCAAGTTTTGCTTTAAAACACCGTCAGGCAATTATTCAGAGGAATCAAGAGATTGTGGTCGATAATCTGCAAATTCTGCAAGATTGGCTGGCTAAAGAACCGCGTGCTCAGGCTATTTTACCGGATCATGTTTCGACTTCGCTTATTAAGCTGAATGTTCCGATGCTTATTGAAACCTTTTGCCTAAAGCTTTTATCAGATTATGGTGTGCTTGTCGTTCCTGGTAATCGTTTTGATATCGAGGGGCATGTTCGTCTGGGTTATTGTGGTGATACGGAGATTTTAAAAGCTGGTTTAACCAGATTATCGCAATGCTTGCGGCAATTTGACGAACAGGCAAAGATCACTTAAAATAGATTTGGGTTAATAGAAAAGAGGAAAGAATGACATTTAAAAAGTTAGTTTTAGGTTTGTTGAGTTTTGTGGCTGTATTTACTTTAGTAGCTTGCAGTTCTTCTAATTCAAAAAATTTACAGGATGATATTAAAGAAAAGAAAAAGTTAGTTGTTGCTGTTAGTCCGGACTATGCTCCTTTTGAGTTCAAGGCTCTTGTGAACGGTAAGGATACTGTTGTTGGTGCTGATATTGATTTGGCAAAAGCAATTGCTAAAGAATTGGGAGTGAAACTGGAATTATCTTCCATGAGTTTTGATAATGTCTTGTCCAGTTTAAAAACAGGAAAAGCAGACATAGCTATCTCTGGTTTATCTTATACCAAGGAACGTGCTCAAGCCTATGACTTTTCAGAAGCTTATTATAAAACGGAAAATGCTATTCTTATTAAAAAGTCTGATTTGAACAAATATACAATGATTTCTTCTTTTAATAATAAGACTAAAGTAGCTGTTCAAAAAGGAACGATTGAAGAAGGATTAGCTAAAAATCAATTAAAACAATCAAACATTACCTCTTTGACTTCGATGGGCGAAGCTGTTAATGAGCTCAAATCTGGTCAGGTTGATGCTATTGATCTTGAAAAACCAGTGGCAGAAGGTTATGTGTCTCAAAATAGTGATTTGGTTCTTGCCAAAGTTGCCTTAAAAACGGGTGAAGGGGATGCCAAAGCAGTTGCTCTGCCTAAAGACAGTGGTCAATTAGTTAAGACGGTGAATAAGGTTATTAAGAAACTCAAAAAAGAAGATAAATACAAGCAGTTTATCAGCGATGCTGTTAAATTAACTGGTCAGCAAGTGGATTGATTAATAAATCGAAAAGCAAGTTTAGATGTTTTGCTTTTTCTCTGCAGTTAAAAGATTAGCGCCATTAATGCCATTTATTTATGAGAGAATAGCAAGCAATAATTTTTAATTATTGCCTTGTTTTTTGAAAATAGTTTTAAAATGGTTTGAAAACGTCTTGACATTTATTATCGTATTTTTGTATAATGTTTAAGAACGTGTAAATGTTACAATGAAATTGAGGGGAGTGAGATACATGTCAAAGACAGTAGTGCGCAAAAATGAATCACTTGACGATGCTCTTCGTCGTTTCAAACGTTCTGTAACTAAAGCTGGTACACTTCAAGAATCACGCAAACGTGAATTCTACGAAAAACCTTCTGTAAAGCGCAAACGTAAATCAGAAGCAGCTCGCAAACGTAAAAAATTCTAAAGTGATTAAATAAAAAAACAGGTCTGACCTGTTTTTTTGTTGGAAAATTCGAATAAACGATTTTCTGCATCAGTTTAATCTCATTGAGAATTCATAAAAAAACAAACCTCAATAAGAAGTTTGTTTTTGTTCTACCAGCCTGTCGAAGCAAGCTATATTAGTTTTGTTTTTCAAGAAGCGCCTTAATATCAGCAAGTAATTCGACTTCAGTTGGGTCAGCTTCAGTTGCAGCTTCTTCCTCTTGTTTCTTGCCAAGCGATACTGCTTTGTTTGCAGCTTTAACAACGAAGAAAAGTGTTGTACCAACGATAAGAAAATTGATAACTGCACTTAAGAAACTGCCATATGCAACACCGTTCCATGAAAGCTGAGCAATATTTTTAACATTGGCAGCTTTTAAAACTGGGTTAAGGAATAGGGGAGTAATAACATCTGAAACTAAGGAAGTGATAATGGCGTTAAAAGCAGCCCCCATAACAACAGCTACTGCAAGATCTAGGACGTTACCTTTAAATAAAAAATCTTTCAATTCTTTGATCATTTTAGATTTCCTTTCTGTTCATCAGATTCTTATTATACAGGAAGACACTAGGTTTTACAATACTTATGCTTCACTTTTTTCAAAATTGTGGTAAAATTGAAATGCTGCTAAAATGAAAGTATGCTATAATATTATCACTAATTTACTGAAAGGAAGAAAATGAAGAGCAGAAAACGTCAGCGAAAAGGTCTGGTTCGAAAAAATGAAATCATTATTTTAACTCTTTTTGTCGCATCAGCCGTTTCACTCTTAGCATTTACCAATTCTTTTGGGGTACTTGCTAAGAGTCTTCATCTTGAAAAAATCAATAAATCGATAACTATTTCACTTCCTTTTGGTAAAAAGAAGATGGAACAAACAGCACGTTACTATTCAGGTGAACAGGTTCAGATCAGTTCCTCAGCTAAAAAAGACAGTCTTGGAAAAGGGCTGTCTCATTACCAAAATTGGATTGGGACAGTTAAAAAGATAAAATCACAAAAAGACAGTCGTCAAAAGCATCATTATAGTTATGAAGTTACATTTGATAATGGCAAAGCTTTGAAATATGTTCAGGAAAAAGACTTAGTTAAAACAAAAAGATCAAAATACAGCAAAGGTCAAATTGTCAAATTAAAATCCTCTGCGACAGCTGATTTAGATGGCAGCAGTTTAACGGATTATCGTGCATCAGCTGGTAAAATCGATCATATTTCTTATAATCATAGCAATACCACAGGTGGCTATAAGTATGATATCACCTTTGATGAAGGCGGCAAGGTGACTAATATTCAAGAAAAAGATTTGGATAAGGTTTATGAAGTTCAGCTAAAATCAGAAAATACTGCAGCTCAAAATAATGAGATTCTTAAACAAGCTTTTGCATATGCTAAACAACATTCTGGTACTATCTTAAGTTTGCCAAACGGTGAATTTAAGATTGGCAGTCAGACACCAGACAAGGATTATATCACTTTAACATCTGATACTGAAATTCGTGGAGATAATACGACACTTTTGGTTGAAGGATCGGCTTATTGGTTTGCTTTTGCAACTGGGACATCAGCTAGTGATGGTGTAAAGAATTTCACCATGCGCAATATCAATATAAAAGCCAGTGATTTGGAAAAAGGAAATCAGTTTATGATTATGGCTGATCATGGTGATAATTGGAAAATTTGTAACAATAGTTTTACCATGGTGCATAAAAAAGGAAGCCACATTTTTGACTTAGGTTCCTTGCAAAATTCAGCTTTTGAAGGAAATCAATTTACTGGCTATGCCCCTGAATTAACTAATGTCAGTAAGATTGATGATAATGCAGATCTTCATGATTTTTATGCAGAAGTTATCCAGCTGGATGCCACTGAGTCTAGCGGTGTTTGGGATGGTGGGTTGATAAAAGCTATTGATCCAAATTATGAAAATTATAATAAAGAGAAACAGTTGTGCAATAACATCACGATTGCTAATAACTCTTTTGTTCCTTATATAGACAGTCATGGCAAAATAATAGCATACAGCGGAACTATCGGACAGCACTCTTCTGATGTCGGCCTTGTCAAAATTTATGATAATGTTTTTAGTAACTCTTTGGTCAGCCGTTTCAATCAAAATGGCAAAAGCGAGGCGTGGATTTTTAAAGCTATTCACCTAAAATCAAATTATAATAATGCTGTTTATGCCAATTCTATCAGTTAAGTAGTGAAAGGTTGTTATAAAGCACTTTCAGGTTAAGTTTAGACTTTAACCGAAAGTGCTTTTTTGTCTATCATTTATTTTACAAGGAACTTCTAAAATGTTATAATAAAAGGCAATGCTAAAAAGCAATTTTGAGGTGGAGGTGATGACTTCTGGTTGTTGATAAAGAGAAGATTAAAGAAATCAAAGACAGTATCAACATTGTTGATGTTATTGGTGAAGTTGTTAGTCTTTCACGCTCTGGTCGTAATTATTTAGGACTTTGTCCTTTTCACAAAGAAAAGACCCCTTCTTTTAATGTTATTGAAGATCGTCAATTTTTTCATTGCTTTGGTTGCGGCCGCTCAGGAGATGTTTTTAAATTTGTTGAGGATTATCGTAACATTAGCTTTCTGGAAAGCGTTCAGGTTTTAGCTGAGCGTTCAGGTATTAATGTTACTCTTCAAGATAAGAGTCAAGAAGTTAAAAAGGAACATCCACATCAAAAACTTTTTAATATCAATGAAGATGCGAACAAATTTTATCAAGCTGTTTTGAAGACAACGAAAGTTGGAGAAACTGCACGGCAGTATCTTTATGAGAGAGGTTTGACAGATGAACTTATCACTTATTTTAAGATAGGTTTGGCTCCCAATGAGTATGATTATCTGTATCAGGCCATGCTCAAAAAATATGATGAAGATACAATTATTAATTCAGGTTTGTTTAATCTATCAGATAGCAACTCCATTTATGATGCTTTTCGTAATCGGATCATGTTTCCTTTGACTGATGAATTTGGACACATTATAGGTTTTTCGGGACGGATTTGGACAGAAGAAGATACTTCTAAAAAATTAGCAAAGTATAAGAATACCCGCTCAACAATCATTTTTAATAAATCTTACGAACTTTACCATTTGGATAAGGCTAAGGCTGCAGCTAAAAAAGAACATGAACTTTATCTTATGGAAGGCTTTATGGATGTTATTGCAGCCTATCGTGCGGGCATTCCTAATGCTGTTGCTTCTATGGGAACAGCGCTAACACCAGAACATGTTAAGCATTTAAGAAAATTTACTAAAAAAGTTATTTTGACCTATGATGGTGATAAAGCCGGACAAAATGCTATTGCTAAATCATTGGACTTGCTGTCTAATATGTCGGTGGAAATTGTTAGAATTCCCGGACAGATGGATCCAGATGAATTTATCAAGGAGAATTCAGAAGAGGAATTAGAAAAGCTGCTAAAACAAGCAAGGATTAGCAGTGCTGAGTTTTGGATTGAACATCTAAAACCTGAAAATATTGATAATTTGCAAGCGGAAATTGACTATGTCGAAAAGATAGCTAAGGTTATTGCTGCTTCACCGTCTATAACAGCTCAGAATACCTATATTAATAAAGTAGCTGAGTTTCTACCAGATTTTGATTATTTACAGGTTGAACAGGCAGTTAATAATGAGCGGCTGCAAACGCGTTCACAAATCAGCGAACAAGAGTCAGCCAATCAGCAGGTTTTTATAGATTTGCCGGTAACTAAACAATTAACCGCTTTAACTAAAGCCGAGAGTCAATTATTCCACCGCTTACTCCACCACGATTACCTCTTGAATGAATTTCGTAATCGTGCTCATTTTAAATTTACAACACCAGAATTACAAGAACTTTATCAAATTCTCAAAACTAACGGTGAGATTAATGCTTATGATTTGTCTCAACTTTCCAATCAGCTTCAGGAAACTTATTATCGTGTTTTAGAAGAAAATCTTCCTGAAGAAATTGCTGAAGATGAAATTAGGCAGATTGAAGATCAAATTGATAAGTGTTTGCAGCGACAAGAAATGCGCAAACAAAGCAAAGCTATTCGAGAGAGTAGCAATCATGGTGATGTAGATACTGCAGTGGAGGGATTAGCAGCCCTGATCGCTCAAAAAAGAAATATGGAATAGAGGAAAAATGGTAAATAATAAGAAAAAAACATCAAGTACTTTTAATGTTCAAGTTGCAGATTTTATTCGCAACCATAAAAAAGAGGGAGTTGCTGTTGATGATGAAGTTACTGAAAAATTAGTTATCCCTTTTGAACTTGAAGCAGAGCAGATTGATGATTTGCTGGAACGTTTGACAGATGGCGGTATCTCAATTACTGACAGAGAAGGCAATCCTTCTACCAAATATGCTGTTGAAGAAATTAAACCAGAAGAATTAACCGATGAAGAATTATTAGGCAGTAATTCTGCCAAGGTTAATGATCCTGTTCGCATGTATTTAAAAGAGATTGGCGTTGTTCCTCTTTTGACTAATGAAGAAGAAAAAGAACTAGCTATTGCTGTTGAAAATGGCGATCTTGAAGCGAAGCAGCGCTTGGCAGAAGCTAATTTGCGTTTGGTTGTTTCCATTGCAAAACGATACGTAGGACGCGGAATGCAGTTTCTTGATCTCATTCAAGAAGGTAATATGGGTTTGATGAAGGCAGTTGATAAATTTGATTATTCCAAAGGTTTCAAGTTTTCAACCTATGCAACTTGGTGGATTCGTCAGGCAATCACACGTGCCATTGCAGACCAAGCACGTACGATTCGTATTCCAGTACATATGGTGGAAACGATCAATAAGCTGGTGCGTGAGCAGCGCAATCTTCTTCAAGAACTGGGACAAGATCCAACACCCGAGCAAATTGCTGAGCGAATGGATATGACACCAGATAAAGTGCGTGAAATTTTAAAAATTGCTCAAGAACCGGTGTCTCTTGAAACACCAATTGGTGAAGAAGATGACAGCCATCTAGGCGATTTTATTGAAGATGAAGTCATCGAAAATCCCGTTGATTATACAACTCGTGTTGTCTTGCGTGAGCAGTTAGATGAAGTTTTGGATACTCTTACTGATCGTGAAGAAAATGTCCTTCGTCTGCGTTTCGGGCTTGATGATGGAAAAATGCGGACGCTTGAAGATGTTGGTAAAGTCTTTGATGTTACTCGTGAACGTATTCGTCAAATTGAGGCTAAAGCGCTTCGCAAGCTGCGTCACCCTAGTCGCAGCAAGCAGTTGCGTGACTTTGTTGAAGATTAAGAGAGGTGGGCTATGGCAGATAAAAACTATACTCCCGAAGAAATTGCTAAAATTAAAGATAGAATCCTTGAAGCTTTGGAAATGGTTGTTGATCCAGAACTGGGTATTGATATCGTTAATCTAGGTCTTATCTATGATATTCGTTTTGAAGATTCAGGCCGTACTGAAATTGATATGACATTAACAACGATGGGCTGCCCATTAGCAGATTTGCTTACAGATCAAATCCACGATGCTCTTAAAGACGTTCCAGAAGTTTTGGACATTGATGTGAAACTTGTTTGGTCACCAGCTTGGACAGTGGATAAAATGAGCCGCTATGCCCGTATTGCTCTGGGTATCAGGTAATGGAAGAAAGAGGTGGTGTCGATGTCACATATCCCTTTGTTGCTATTAGTATGAAAAAAAGATTATCAATTATTATACCTTGTTACAATGAAGAAAAAACGATTATTCCTTTTTTAAAAGCGGCACAAGCTACTGAGAGAAATATGAGTGATGATTTAGTATTTAATTATTGTTTCATTAATGATGGATCTAAGGACAACACCTTGCAGCTTTTGCGTCATTTGAGTACTGAGTTTACTAATGTACATTACATTTCTTTTTCACGTAATTTTGGGAAGGAAGCCGCACTTTTAGCTGGTTTGGAAGCATCAGTGGGCGATTTGGTTACAGTGATGGATGTGGATTTGCAGGATCCACCAGAGCTTTTAGAAACCATGTATACCAAAATTAAAGAAGGCTATGATGTTGTAGGAACTCGTCGAGCCAATCGCAAGGGAGAACCTGCTATTCGCTCTTTTTTCTCTAAAAGTTTTTATTGGCTTATCAATAAAATTTCTGATACAGAAATGGTTGATGGGACTCGTGATTTCCGATTAATGACTCGACAGGTCGTCAACAGTATCTTAGAACTTGGAGAAGTGAATCGCTTTTCTAAAGGGCTTTTTTCTTGGGTGGGATATGATGTGACTTATATTTCTTATGAAAATCGTGAGCGTGTGGCAGGTCAAACGTCTTGGTCGTTTTTAAAATTACTGCGCTATTCTATTGATGGATTCATTAACTTTTCAGAAGTCCCATTAAAATTGGCTACATGGGCAGGGAGTATTGCTTCTGTCTTTTCTATTTTTGGTATTGCTTTTATCATTGTTCGTCGTTTACTTTTTGGAGATGCTGTGCAAGGATGGGCTTCGACTATCTCTGTTATCCTCTTCATCGGAGGATTGCAACTATTAGCTTTAGGAATTATCGGCAATTATATTGCTAAGATTTTCTTAGAAACTAAAAAGCGACCAATTTATATTGTTAAAGAAAAAGGGTGATATCCCATTCTTTTTTTGTTAGAATAAAGAAGATTACAATTAAATTAAAGGAGAAATGAAGATGATTCTTATAACTGGAGCTAATGGTCAACTCGGGACAGAGCTCCGCTATTTACTTAATGAACGTAATGAAGACTATGTGGCTGTTGATGTTGCAGAGATGGATATTACAAAAGCTGAAAAAGTGGATGAAGTCTTTTTACAGGTTAAACCGAGTCTTGTCTACCATTGTGCAGCCTATACAGCAGTTGATGCTGCAGAAGATGAAGGTAAAGAGTTGGATTATGCTATCAATGTGACAGGAACTGAAAACATTGCTAAGGCTTGTGAGAAATATAATGCAACTTTGGTTTACATTTCAACTGATTATGTGTTTGATGGTGAAAAGCCGGTTGGTCAAGAATGGGAAGTGGATGATAAGCCAGATCCTAAGACTGAGTATGGTCGGACAAAGCGTTTGGGTGAAAAAGCAGTTGAAAAATACGTTAAGAACTTTTACATCATCCGTACAGCTTGGGTATTTGGTAATTATGGTAAAAATTTTGTTTTTACTATGCAACATCTTGCTAAAAGTCATAACAGTTTAACGGTTGTTAATGATCAGCATGGTCGTCCGACTTGGACACGAACTTTAGCTGAATTTATGACTTATCTGGCTGAAAATCAAAAAGAATATGGTTATTATCATTTATCAAATGATGCAACCGAGGATACGACTTGGTATGACTTTGCACTTGAAATTTTAAAGGATACCGATGTTGTCGTAAAACCTGTTGACTCTAGTCAGTTCCCTGCTAAAGCCAAACGGCCGTTAAATTCAACTATGAGTTTGACAAAGGCTAAGGCGACAGGATTTGTTATTCCGACTTGGCAAGAAGCTTTACAAGAATTTTATAAGCAGGATGTCAAAAAATAGTATTTTAGCAAAGAAGGACAGGTTTAAACCTGTTTTTTCTTTTCGCAAAATTCTTTAAAATATGCTATAATATAATGTATTGTATTATAAAATGGGGGAATAGAGTTTGCGTCATGTATTCATCATAGGAAGTCGCGGCTTACCAGCAAAATATGGTGGTTTTGAGACTTTCGTGGAAGAATTGGTTAAGCATAAACAGTCGCAGCAGTTAACTTATCATGTGGCCTGTCTTAGTGAGACTGACCAGCATAAGCATTTTACCTATTTAGGTGTTGATTGTTTTACTATTAAGGCTCCTAAGCTGGGTCCTGCCAGAGTCATTGCTTATGATATGATGGCTATTCGCTATGCTTTAAAGTTGATCAAGGATCAAAAAATCAAACACCCTATTTTTTATATTTTAGGAAATACAATCGGTGCTTTTATGGGACCCTTTGCTCGTAAGATTAAGCGCATAGGCGGACGATTTTATATTAATCCAGATGGTTTAGAATGGCGACGTTCTAAATGGTCACGTCCAGTGCAAGCCTATCTTAAATATGCTGAAAAATGCATGACCAAAAAAGCTGATTTGGTTATTTCTGATAATACTGGAATTGAAGGCTATATCAAACAAATGTATCCTTGGGCAAAGACGACTTTTATTGCCTATGGCACGGATTTATCACCTTCAGGGCTGTCAAAAAACGATTCCAAGGTTAAAGACTTTTATAAAAAATGGGCTATTAAAGATAAAGGATACTATCTCATTGTTGGACGTTTTGTTCCTGAGAATAACTATGAAACAGCTATCCGTGAATTCATGACTTCGTCAAGTGAACGTGATTTGGTTATTATTTGCAATTATGAAGGCAATGCCTATTTTGAAGATTTGCGACAAAAAACCGAATTTGATAAAGATAAGCGTATTAAATTTGTTGGGACAGTTTATGATCGTCCTCTTTTAACTTATATTCGTGAACAAGCTTTTGCTTATATTCACGGTCACGAGGTTGGAGGGACTAATCCCGGTTTGCTTGAAGCTTTAGCCCATACGGACTTGAATCTTGTCTTGATTACTGAATTTAATTATACAGTAGCATTAGATGCTGCACGGTATTGGACTCAGGATAGTGGAAGTCTTGCTCAGTTAATCAATCAATTTGATAAGCAGGAAAATTTTGCAGAGTATGGACAAAGAGCTAAGGAAATTATTGTAAATTACTATACTTGGGAGAAGATTGTAGAAGAGTACGAGGACTTGTTCTTACATGAAAGTTAATATTTTAATGTCCACCTACAATGGTCAGGAATTCATCGCCCAACAAATCCAAAGTATTCAAAAACAAACTTTTGAAAATTGGAACTTGCTTATTCGCGACGATGGTTCTAGTGATGAAACTCCTAAAATTATTGCAGACTTTGCTAAGTCTGATGCGCGGATTCGTTTTATCAATGCTGATAAACGAGAAAATTTTGGTGTCATCAAAAATTTCTATACCTTACTAAAATATGAAAAGGCCGATTACTATTTTTTTAGCGATCAAGATGATGTTTGGCAGCCGCAAAAGCTGGAATTAACTCTGGCAAGTGTTGAAAAAGAAAACAATCAAATCCCTTTGATGGTTTATACAGATTTGACAGTAGTAGATAGAGATTTGCAAGTTTTGCATGATAGCATGATCAAAACACAGTCTCATCATGCCAATACTAGTTTACTTGAGGAATTAACAGAAAATACAGTTACTGGCGGGACTATGATGGTTAATCATTGTCTAGCTAAGCAGTGGAAGCAGTGTTATGATGACTTGATTATGCATGATTGGTATTTAGCGCTCCTTGCTGCCAGTCTAGGTAAATTGATTTATCTAGATGAGACCACAGAATTATACCGCCAGCATGAAAGTAATGTTTTGGGAGCTAGAACTTGGTCTAAACGTTTGAAAAATTGGCTGCGTCCCCATCGTTTGGTGAAAAAATACTGGTGGTTAGTAACATCAAGTCAGCAACAAGCCAGTCATTTATTGGAACTGGATTTGCCGGCAGCTAATAAGGCTATTATTCGAGCTTATGTGACTTTGTTGGATCAGTCGTTTTTATACAGGATTAAATGGCTCAAACAATATGGTTTTGCTAAGAATCGTGCCTTTCATACTTTTGTTTTTAAGACATTGATTATTACTAAATTTGGTTATAGGAGAAAATAATGGACTTTTTTAGTCGTAAAAATCGTATTCTATTAAAAGAACTTATCAAGACTGATTTTAAACTTCGTTATCAAGGAAGCGCCATTGGCTACCTTTGGTCAATTTTGAAGCCTTTGATGCTGTTTGCTATCATGTACATTGTCTTTGTTCGTTTCTTACCTTTAGGGGGCGATGTGCCTCACTGGCCTGTTGCTCTCCTGCTAGGAAATGTTATTTGGACATTTTTCCAAGAAACAACCATGATGGGTATGGTTTCTGTTGTAACGCGTGGCGATTTACTGCGTAAACTTAATTTTTCGAAGCAGACGATTGTTTTTTCAGCAGTCTCTGGAGCTGCTATTAATTTTGGTATTAATGTAATTGTTGTTTTAATCTTTGCCCTTTTAAATGGTGTAACTTTTACTTTTAGATGGAATTTATTCTTGTTGATTCCGCTTTTCCTTGAGCTCTTGCTTTTCTCAACAGGGATTGCCTTTATTTTATCAACGCTTTATGTGAGATATCGTGACATTGGTCCTGTTTGGGAAGTTATTCTGCAAGGGGGGTTCTATGGAACGCCAATTATTTATTCTTTGACTTATATTGCTACTCGCAGTGTTGTAGGTGCTAAGCTTCTTTTATTGAGTCCAATTGCTCAAATTATTCAGGATATGCGGCACATTTTGATTGATCCAGCTAATGTTACTATTTGGCAGATGATTAATCATAAATCTATTGCTGTCATTCCATATCTTGTGCCTATTTTTGTGTTTATTATCGGTTTTCTTGTTTTCAATTATAATGCTAAGAAATTTGCGGAGATTATCTAATGACAAAAAATAATATTGCAGTCAAAGTTGACCATGTCAGTAAGTATTTTAAGTTACCTGTTGAAAGTACTCAAAGTTTGAGAACTGCCTTAGTCAATCGTTTTAAAGGGATTAAAGGTTATAAGAAACAGCATGTCCTGCGAGATATTGATTTCGAAGTTGAAAAAGGAGACTTTTTTGGTATTGTAGGCCGAAATGGTTCTGGTAAATCAACACTTTTAAAAATTATTTCTCAAATTTATGTTCCTGAACAAGGCAAAGTTACTGTAGATGGGAAATTAGTTTCTTTTATTGAACTCGGTGTCGGTTTTAATCCAGAGCTGACTGGCCGTGAAAATGTTTATATGAATGGGGCTATGCTTGGTTTCACAACTGAAGAGGTAGATACTATGTATCAGGATATTGTAGACTTCGCAGAACTTCAAGATTTCATGAATCAAAAGCTGAAAAACTATTCTAGTGGGATGCAGGTGCGTCTTGCCTTCTCTGTTGCTATAAAAGCGCAAGGGGATGTCCTCATTCTTGATGAAGTTTTGGCGGTTGGTGATGAAGCCTTTCAGCGTAAATGTAATGATTACTTTTTGGAAAGAAAGAATAGCGGCAAGACTACTATCTTGGTAACGCACGATATGGCTGCAGTCAAGAAATATTGTAATAAAGCTGTTTTAATAGATGATGGTTTGATAAAGGCAATTGGTGAGCCATTTGATGTGGCTAACCAATACAGTTTAGATAATACAGACCAGATTGTTGAGGATAAACAAGAAGAGGAAGCAGCCGTTCAGGAAGAAGAGCAAATTGTTGTTGATAATCTTGAAGTAAAACTCCTGTCTGCTAATCGTATGACACCAAGAGACTCCATCCGTTTTGAAATTTCTTATAACGTTCTTGCAGATGTGGGAACATATATTGCTCTTTCTTTGACAGATGTTGATCGTAATATTTGGATTTATAATGACAATTCTTTAGACTATCTATCCAGTGGTTCAGGAAAGAAACGGGTTTTTTATGAATGCCATCTGAAAAGCTTAAATGATATTAAGTTAAAATTGGAAGTGACAGTTAGAGATAAGCAAGGGCAGATGTTGGCTTTTTCTAGTGCGACAAATACACCTATTATTTCTATTAATCGAGATGACCTTGAAGGTGATGACAAATCAGCTATGGATTCTGCCAGTGGACTTATTCAAAGGAATGGGCAGTGGCAATTTTCATAGGATATAGTGTCGGAGAATTAAAATGGTAAAAGTATCCATTATTTGCACCAATTATAATAAAGGAAGCTGGATTGGTGAAGCTATTGATAGTTTCCTGAAACAAGAAACATCATTTCCATATGAAATCATAATTGTTGATGATGCTTCAACAGATCATTCAGTTCATATCATAAAAACCTATCAAAAACAGTATCCAGATTTAATTCGGGCTTTCTTTAATCAAGAAAATCAAGGAATTACAAAAACTTGGTCCGATATTTGTAAGAAAGCTAGAGGACAGTACATTGCCAGATGTGATGGTGATGATTATTGGATAGACCCTTTTAAGCTTCAAAAACAAATTGATCTTTTAGAGACATCTCCTGAATCAAAATGGTCTAATACAGACTTTGACATGGTGGACTCTAAAGGGAATATAATTCATAAAGATGTACTAAAAAATAATATTATCCCTTTTATGGATTCTTATGAAAAGATGCTTGCCTTAAAAGGGATGACGATGGCTTCCACTTGGTTGGTGGAAACTAAATTAATGTTAGAAATTAATGATCGAATTAATAAAGATGCCGTTGATGATACCTTCAATATCCAATTGGAATTATTTAAAAAAACTAAATTAGCGTTTTTAAGGGATTCTACAACCGTCTATCGTATGGATGCTGAGTCAGATTCACGTTCTAAGGATTCAGAAAAACTAGCCCAGCGATTTGATAGACTCTTAGAAACGCAGCTTGAGTATATTGAAAAGTACCCTGATAGTGATTATAAGAAAGTTCTAGAATATCTATTGCCTAAGCATAATGATTTTGAAAAAGTTCTGGCTCAGGATGGAAAAAATGTTTGGGATAATCAGCAGATTACCATTTATTTAGCTAAAGGAGATGATCAAGAATTTTCAGAAGAAAATTGTTTTCAGTTTCCTTTGCAGCATTCGGGCAATATTCAATTGACTTTTCCAGAAAATATACGGAAAATTCGGATTGATTTATCTGAAATCCCAAGTTACTATCGTCAAGTGTCATTGGTAAATACAACAGTTAATACAGAATTATTACCGACTTGGACCAATGCCAAAGTCTTTGGTTATTCTTATTATTTTATAGCTCCCGATCCTCAAATGATCTATGATTTAACCGCACAAGAAGGGCAAGACTTTAAACTGACTTATGAATGGTTTAATGTTGATCAGCCAAGTCAGCCTGATTTTTTAGCGAATCACTTAGTGAAGGAATTGGATCAAAAGAAGGTAGAGCTAAAAATTCTCAGTCCTTATAAGTATCAATATCAAAAAGCTGTTGCTGAGAGAGATTTGTATCTAGAACAGTTAAATGAGATGGTTGTCCGCTACAATTCAGTCACTCATTCCCGCCGTTGGACCATTCCTACAAAAATTATCAACTTATTCAGGAGAAAAAAATGAAGCGCCTGCTTTTATATGTTCATTTTAATAAATACAATCGGGTAAGTTCCCATGTCGTTTATCAGTTGACTCAAATGAGATCCTTGTTTTCAAAAGTTATCTTTATTTCAAATAGCCAAGTGGCAGATGCGGATGTCAAAATGCTAAGAGAAAAGCATCTCATTGATGACTTCATTCAACGGCAGAATTCTGGATTTGACTTTGCAGCTTGGCGAGATGGAATGGTCTTTGTCGGTTTTGATGAACTTGTGACATATGACTCGGTAACAACCATGAATGACACTTGTTTTGGACCTCTTTGGGAAATGTATTCAATTTATCAAGAATTTGAAACCAAGACGACAGTTGATTTTTGGGGATTGACCAACAACCGTGCGACCAAGTCATTTCGTGAGCATATTCAAAGTTACTTTATTTCATTTAAAGCATCTGTTTTAAGAAGCACCGCTTTCAGAGACTTTTGGGAAAATATAAAAGAGTATCAGGATGTTCAAAAGGTGATTGATCAGTATGAAACAAAGGTCACGACAACTCTCTTAGATGCTGGTTTTCAATATGATGTCGTTTTTGATACGACCAAGGAAGATGCTTCGCATATGCTTCATGCAGACTTCTCTTACTATAATCCAACAGCTATTTTGAATCATAGGGTGCCCTTTATCAAGGTTAAAGCTATTGATAATAATCAACATATTACGCCCTATCTTTTAAATGATATTCAAAAGAATTCGACCTATCCTATTGATTTAATTGTTTCGCACATGTCAGAAATCAATTATCCTGATTTTAGTTATTTATTGGGTCACAAATATGTCAAGAAAAGAGAAAGAGTTGATTTAAAGAATCAAAAAGCTGCGGTTCATCTCCATGTGTTTTATGTGGATTTGCTGGAAGAATTTTTAACGGCATTTAAGCAATTTCATTTTTCTTATGATTTATTTATAACGACAGATAGTGATGATAAGAAAGCTGAAATTGAAGAGTTTCTATCTGCAAACAGTCAAGAGGCTCAGATTTTTGTCACAGGCAATATTGGACGTGATGTTCTTCCTATGTTAAAATTAAAAAATTATTTATCTGCCTATGATTTTGTTGGTCATTTTCATACCAAAAAGTCAAAGGAGGCTGATTTTTGGGCTGGCCAATCTTGGCGGGAAGAATTAATTGACATGTTGGTTAAACCAGCAGACAATATTTTAGCGCAATTACAGCAAAACCCCAAAATTGGTTTGGTGATTGCTGATATGCCAACTTTCTTTCGCTATAATAAAATTGTTGATGCTTGGAATGAACATTTGATTGCACCTGAGATGAATACATTATGGCAAAAGATGGGCATGACCAAAAAGATTGATTTCAATGCTTTTCACACTTTTGTCATGAGTTATGGCACTTTTATTTGGTTTAAATATGATGCCCTAAAACCGCTCTTTGATTTAAATCTGACAGATGATGATGTGCCTGAGGAACCTTTGCCGCAAAATTCTATTTTACATGCTATTGAGCGTTTACTGATCTACATTGCTTGGAATGAGCATTACGATTTTAGAATTTCTAAAAATCCAGTTGATCTGACGCCTTTCATAGATAGTAAATTATTAAATAAACGTGGCAACTCAGCACCAAATACCTTTATTGATTTTAACCATATGGGAGGAATAAAAGGAGCTTTTAAGTATATCTTTATTGGCCCAGCTAGGGCTGTCAGATATATCCTTAAACGTTCCTTACAAAAAATAAAGTCATGAAAAATTATCTCAAAAAAGTAGATTGGTTGAAGTTAGGTTACTTCTCGCTTTTACTGATTTCTATTTTTTTCATTAACTTTTTTACTGTTAACAATTCAATTTTAAGTTATTTTGGGAAAATAGGAAAAGCTTTTATAGGACAACTTGGTTTTACGCTAGTTCTTTTTGCTATAGCATGCTTAATCATTATCTTTGATTTGTTAAGAAACTTATCTTGGAAATTTTTAGGAGAATTAGGTTTAGGTTACCTTGTTTATCTGATAATTGCTTATTTTCTACTGATTACTCGAAACTTAAATAATGGAAAGTTTAAGTTATGGGCTTTAGAAAAAAATGATTTTTGGCAATTTGATTTTTTACCAATATTAGCTGGTTTGCTGATTTTAGCTGCTTTGATAAGAGTTCTTTTCCACTATTTAAAACCACATCGTTTACGAATAGATTTCTTGAAAGATTATCAAACCACTGATATTCTGCTAGCAGGTTTAATTTCTTCTGTTGCAATTAATGACAGTCATTACAATGCTATCTTACGTGACGGTTTAAGAGAGCTTATTGCAGATAAGTATTTGACCGCCTATATAAATAATTTTATTTTAGCTCTCTTGTTGTCATTAGTCGGACTTATGCTTGTATCATATACAACTATTCAAGCAATAAAAGATCTGGTAAAAAATCAACCGAGCTTTTTCCTTGCTTTCTCAACCAGTGTCTTATTAGCAGTGATTTTTAATTATACTTTACAATTAGGACTTAAAAATAATGGCTCTTTACTTGATAGATTCATTTTTCCAGCGGCGACCCTTTATCAGATTTGTTTCTTGATCGTTGTTTATTTGTTTATCTATTTTGCAATCAATAGATTTCTCCTGTCAACAATGATAATCACAAGTTTAGGAATCGTTATTTCCATTGTAAATGCGATTAAAGAGGGAATGAGAAGTGAGCCTCTCTTAATTACAGATTTTGTTTGGCTACAGCAAGCAGATTTAATATTTGGCTTTGTTAAGGCTAGGGTTATTGTCGGTGTATTTTTTATTCTTTTTATTCTAATAGCTTCTTATATTTTCTTAAGAAAGAGAATATTGTCGGGGAAAATAATTAAAAGTAATTCTTACAGAGGAAGTTTAATAGCAGCTTTATTAATTTTATCTACTTCAGTTTATACTGTTTTTAGAAATGAAGAAAAAAGTAAAATAGCTGAAGGAATCCCCATCATATCAAAAATAAATAATTGGAATAATATTGGTTGGAAAGGTTTTTCAACTACTGCTAGATATAAATCTCTTATGTATGTCTGGACTAAACAGTTGACTAAATCAATAATAGATACTCCCAAGGATTATAGTCAAGCAAAAATAAAAGAAGTTGCTCGAAAATATACAAAATTGGCTAAGAAAATAAATAAAACTAGAGCCAATAACATCTCTGATAGGACAGTTATTTATATTTTAAGTGAAAGTTTTTCAGATCCGTGGAATGTTCCTAGTGTGACCTTGTCACAAGATGTTATGCCTAATATCCGTCAAATTGGGAGAACAACAACCAGTGGTTTAATGAAATCAGATGGTTTTGGTGGTGGAACTGCCAATATGGAGTTTCAAACTTTAACAGGACTACCATTTTATAACTTTTCTTCATCGGTATCTACCCTATATACAGAAGTTGTTCCAAGTATGTCTGTATTTCCTTCAATTAGTGATCAATTTAAATCAAAAAATCGTATTGTTATTCATCCAGAAAATGCTTCAAATTATTCTCGTCAAGCAGTCTATAGGAAGTTAAATTTTAATAAATTTATTGCGCGTGAAGGAACAGAATATAGTGTTAAACATGTAAAAAGAGAAGGGATTAATGTAAGTGATCAAACAACTTATGAGAACATTCTTGATCAGTTAAATCCGTCTCAAAGTCAATTTTTCTCTGTCATTACTATGCAAAATCATATTCCTTGGTCTGCTGGTGAGCCAGAAGATGTTACAGCTTCTGGAAGGGATTTTACTCAAGAACAAAATAATAATTTAACAAGTTATTCAAGATTAATGAGCTATACTGATACTGCAACTAAAAATTTTTTAGATGATTTATCTAAAACAAATAAAGATATAACAGTTGTTTTTTATGGAGATCATCTACCTGGTTTATATCCAGATAGTGCTTTCGAGGATAAGCCTGAAAGTAAATATCAGACGAATTACTTTATTTGGAGTAATCATAAAACACAAGATCTAAATTATCCCTTGGTTAATTCAAGTGACTTTACTGCTGAATTATTGGCTCATACTGATTCAAAAGTATCACCGTATTATGCCCTATTGACAGAAGTTTTAAATAATGCTAGTGTTGATAAGAAGAAGTTAACTCCTAAAGGGAAAAACGTTGCTAAGGATTTGAAATTGATTCAGTATGATATTACAATTGGTAAGGGTTATATCAGAGATGATAAGAACTTCTTTAAGATTAAATATAAATAGTTTAAAAAATATAGAAATGAGAAAATAATGACAGAAAAAATTGCGGTTTTGTTGCCAGCTTATAATGAAGAAATAACTATTGAAAGAGTTATTAAAGATTTTCAAAATGTTTTACCAAATGCAGATATCTATGTTTATGATAATAATTCTAAAGATAGGACAAATGAACTTGCGAAGCAATCTGGTGCTATTGTTAGATTTGAACCTCGTCAAGGGAAGGGAAATGTTGTGCGTTCTATGTTTCGTGAAATTGAAGCAGATTATTACATCATGGTAGATGCAGATGATACATATCCTGCAGCGGAGGTCAATAAGTTATTAGAACCTCTAAAAAATGGTATGGCAGATATGACTATTGGGGATCGATTGTCAAATGGCACATATTCGCAAGAAAATAAACGTGGTTTTCATGATTTTGGAAATAATCTTGTTAAATATTTGATTAACAAACTTTATCAGGGACATTATAATGATATTATGACGGGATATCGTGGTTTTAATCGACTCTTTGTAAAAAATTTTCCTGTAATATCTCCAGGGTTTGAGATTGAAACTGAGATGTCCATTCATGCTCTGGATAAACGTTTTAAATTAGTAGAAGTGCCAATTACTTATAAAGATCGTCCAGAAGGTAGTGAATCTAAACTGAATACTTTTTCTGATGGCTTCAAAGTCTTAAAAATGATTTTCAACCTTTTTAAAGATTACAAACCATTAATTTTCTTTAGTTTATTAACTGTTGTGATGTTCATTTTAGGTCTAATTATTGGTATCCCAGTTATCACAGAGTTTGCCAAAACAGGAATGATTGATAAATTACCCTCTGCAATTTTAGCCACTGGTTTCATGATTCTTGCAGCTTTGTCATTTGTTTCGGGATTTATTTTAGATACCGTTGTTCGGCAAAATCGTATGCAATATGAATTGAAGATATATGATTATTATAAGCGAAAATAAATTGATTTATTATTTTTATTTATAATATTAAGAAATAAGAAAAGATGAAAAAAATTATCCAAGAAATAATTGATTATCGTTATTTGATTGCTATAATTGCTTTTATTATAGGAGTCTCTTTAAATTTACACGGCAGTTCTATTAGCAATTGGAATAACTATGGCGTTAGGGAAATGCATGACGGAACTCTATCTAGTACTAAAAATCATTTTGGTTCTGATGAAACTGTAGATATCATGGCAAATCTTAAAAATTGGATTTCTTTGAAACCTCGTAAGGACGGGACTATTGCAGGTGTTCCGCGAATGGTTCGGACAGATGAATGGTTAGTTCAAACACCTTACTTTATTTCTCAAGCTGAGACAGGAAATAAAGTTAAAAATCCAAATTATGGTTTATCAGGACAGAATATGATTGTTTCTTATAATGCTCCTGTAAAAGATATTTCAAGTATTGGTAAGCCATTTGACTGGGGCTTCTTGCTTTTAGGTATTTCTCGAGGGTTATCATGGTATTGGTGTTTCAAAGTTATTGCGCTTCTTTTATTAGCGTTTGAATTTTCCATGATTTTAACAAACAAAAATCAATGGCTCTCTCTTGTTGGTAGTTTCTGGATTACTTTTACCCCCGCTATTCAATGGTGGTTTATGCAACATCTAGGAGATGTTGTCTTTTACAGCTTGTTGTCAATGGTTTCTATTTATCATTATTTTCAGGCTAAATCAAAGAAACAAAAATTTTTATTTGCTACCTTACTAACCAGTAGCTTGATAGGGTTTCCTTTAGTCCTATATCCTGCTTTTCAAGTACCTTTCGCCTATGTTATTGCAGTTTTCTTTATAATTCAGCTTATATCTACTTGGAAGGAAAAAAAATTAAAGAAATTTGACTGGTTAATGATGTTAGCAGTAGTAGTTTTTACGAGCCTAATTGTTGGAATTACTATTTTTAAAAGTTGGGATGCATTGAAAGCAACATTAAATACTGTTTATCCTGGAAGTCGAGTTTCCACTGGAGGAGAATATTCCCTTTTTTCTATTAGTGATTTCTTCTTATCCTTTGTTTTACCCTTTAAAATTCCAAAATTTTCTAATCAAGTAGAATTAGCAACTGGCTTTCATTTTATTTTTGTTATACTATTTTCACTTCCTTTTGTTATAAAAAGAGAAAAAATAAAAGAAAATCTATTTGGGATTTTTCTAACGTTTTATAGCCTCTTATTGATGTTTTTTGCTATCATTGGTGTTCCTAAATTATTAGCTAAGTTAACTTTATTTAGTTTTGTTATTTCTAGTAGGGCTTGGCAAGCAGCTTCCATTATTGGTGTTTTTGCTTCCATATGGTTTACCGCTTATTTATGGCGAGAAAGAATAAAAGATAAAAGAAAAAAATTATATTTATCATTAATAGCATTTTCTTTAATTGGATTATTAACCATTTTTGCCCTTCAACAGTCTAATTTTGTCGGTTATATGGGAACTAAGTATATTTTGATGTATGTTCTTTTCTATACTTTATTAATAATCACTGTCGTTTGGCATCGTCAAAAGATGTTTATGGGAATTATGATGAGCATGGTAATTATAGGTGGTATGACAGTTAATCCTTTAGTACAAGGAACTAATGTTATTGAGGATAAAAAAATTTCCCTTAAAATCAAATCATTGGTTAAAAAAGACAAGGATGCTAGATGGGTTAGTGAAGGTTTTCTTTATAATTTTCCACAAATGTTTGGTGCTAAGTCCATCAATGGTGTACGATTCTATCCAGATGAAGCATTAATGAAAGCACTCGATCCTACGAATAAAATGGAAAATTATTGGAATCGTTACTCGCATACACAGATTGATTTAACAGAAGATGTAACTAGTATGACAAACGAATCACCAGATAATCTAATAGTTCATCTTAATGTTTCTGCCTTGAAAAATTTAAAGGTCAAATATATTATTACTAATAGATCACTAGAACAATTATTTGGTAGTCATTTTCAAAAAATCTATGGTGCAGACAAGGATGGCAATATGATTTATTATTATCATTACTAAAGCTATATTATAAAGTTTACACTATCAAATATTTTTGGTATTTCAAAATTTTACTTTAAGTAGGAGAAAGGGAGATTAATCTAATTGAAAAAGAGTGTGACTATTAATAAAAAAATTCTATTTTACATTTTATTGTGTTTCATTGGAATTTGTCGAATAGCTTTATTAAGGAGCGCTTCATGGGAATTAAATACTAATACAGGTTATGATGATTTACTGCAGCTTAAAAATGCTATTTCAATTGCTTCAGGAAATTGGTTGGGTAAAACTTATTCTTATATTTCAATGACTAAAAATGTAGGCTACCCTCTTTTTCTTGCTCTAACTCAGCTGTTAAATATCCCTTATAGCGTACTTTATGGCTTGTTAATCAGTCTGTCTAGTTTTAGTTTTATAAAGGCCATTCAGCCTGTAGTAAAAAGTAAAAAATTACTGTTGCTTATCTTTTTTGTTATTATTTTTACGCCTATCAATCATGGTGCTTTTTATCGCATTTATCGTAATGCACTGGTTCCATGGGTTCTGTTACTTATTATATCTAGTTACATTGCTATCTTTATAAGACGTCGCAATAGATTATCTTTGTTTTTACCATGGACTATTTTAGCTTTCTTTTCTATCATGTATTTTTGGACATTGCGGGAAGATTCTATTTGGATTTTACCTTTTATATTAGTTGCTGCTATAACAATTATTATAACAATTGTTATTCTTTATAAAAGGGATCTACATGAAATTTTATTAAGGAGTGTCCTTGTATTATTACCTTTAATTGGTATAGTTGTTAGTAATGTTTGGGTCTCAGCTATTAACTATAGCTATTATGGCATATGGGGCGTTAATGATCGCTCTGATACAGCTGCAGCAAAAGCTATGAGTCTCATTTATAAAATTGAAGATAATCAAACAACTGACAGTAATGTTTGGGCGTCACGAAAGGCTTTCGAATTAGCTATTAAAGCAAGTCCGAGTTTACGAACAGTAGGAAATACAGTTTTAGCTTCGTATGGTCTATGGGCTGGTAAAAATACTGATATTAAAGGAGATATTGCTCAATGGGCTTTTCGATTTGGTGTGGAAGAAGAGGGTTATTATCATGGTAATGGCAAAAAAACCAATGCTCTTTATAAAGCTATAGCAAATGAACTGGGGGAAGCTTTTCAAAAGGGAAAGTTAAAGAAACGCGATGGTATCTATCTCTCCACACAAACAGGTGCCTTCCATTGGAAAGATATTAGTCAATCTATGACCATGTCACTGGATCTGACGAATAAAATGTTTCATTTCTATAATACAAATTTATCATCAGGTTATATAGATTATCCTAATTTAACAGAGACTGAGCTTATTTCTTACGAAGGCATGCTAAATACTTCCTTGCCTAGAACTAATGATCAGTTAAGTGCAGTAGGGATCACAAAGACCTACAGTGATTATGATGTCAATTTAACTAGTCTTTCAAATCACTATCAGCAATTAAATGCTAGTATTTTTAGAAGAAGAAATTATTATATTAATTTCCAAGAAAAGCTTATCAAATGTTATCAGGTTGTGTCCTATTTTATGTTTCCCTTGTCTTTTCTTGCTTATTTTATCTTAATTATTGATGGTTTTAGACATCAATTCACAGCTAATAATCTTAGTAAATTAATTATACTATCTTCTCTATTACTAACAGGGATTCTAAATCTTTTTATTGTTAGTCTGTTTTCAAGATGGATTGACCCAAATACGGATTCTTTCATTTATGGTTTCTATGCTCCATCAGCTTATCTGTTATTTAACCTATTTATGTGCATGGGAGGAATAGTACTTTTTGAAAAATTATGTTCGTCAAGAATGCTAAAAAACTTTTTGTCAACTGTAGGCAATTATATGGGTAGGCACAGAGATTAACTATTATTTTACAACAATAGAGTTTGTTCGATGATTGCATCTTAGCGTCATTGGCAAACTCTATTTTATATTGTGATTAATTTGTAAAAGTCTTACTTAAGTCAGACTAAAAAACATATATAATAGATAGTTCCTTTTTCAAAATTTCACATCCTATTTCCGAATAATAAGATGTAAAAAAGAATAAAGGAGATTTCGATTGAGAATGAGAAAACTTAAAGTGGCACTTTTTGCAAGCAGTATTTTAGGAATGCTGGCTGTTAGTTCTTATACGGCAGCAGATACAGAGGATAATCAGGTGACGATTAGCCATTATAATGAACAGGCTGGACCTTTTGATGTCAACGCTGTACAGGCAGCCAACGGAAAAACTATTCAATCGATAGATGTTGCGATTTGGTCTGAAGAAAATGGGCAGGATGATTTGAAATGGTATCATGCCAGTAATGATGGCAGCAATCAATTGACAGTTCATTTTAATGCTGAGAATCATGGCAGTAAGGTAGGTTCTTATATTGCGCATGCTTATATTACCTATACAGATGGTAATCGAGTCGGGGTTAATTTGGGAAAACGAAAATTATCCTTATCTGCACCGCAATTATCCTTAAAACAAGGTGGCCTTCAACTATTTTCTAAGCTGAAACCTAGTGCAGCGGATCAACTTTTTTCAGCGGTTTGGTCGGATGAGAATGGTCAAGATGATCTTCATTGGTACACGGCAGATGCTGACGGGAATACTTTGGCTAGCTATGCTAATCATAAAGGTTATGGAACTTACCATGTTCATACTTACCTTAAGCAAAATGGTAAGATGATACCAATTAGTGCTCAAGATATTGATATTCCTAAACCGAAAGTCAAGATTCAGATTGATAAAATAAATGATACCAGTTATGATGTTGTTGTTAATAATGTCCCCCCTTATATTAGTTCAGTAGCCATTCCTGTGTGGAGTGAACAAAATGGCCAAGACGATTTGAAATGGTATCAGGCAACAAAAGTGGCTGATGGTATATTTAAAACAACTGTTTATTTAAAGGCACATCGTTTTGAATTAGGCAACTATCAAGCTCATATTTATGGCGATAGCCAATTAAGCAAGAAACTGGATGGTCTAGGAGAAACTCATTTTAATGTTCCGTCTATTATTAACTATGAAGATCCTCAGGTAACTATTGATCATTATAATATTAACAAAGGAACGTTTGATGTAACTGTAGCTGAAACAGATAATTCAAAAGCGATACAATCAATCAGTGCTGCTGTTTGGTCTGATGCTAATCAAGCTAATCTTTATTGGTATGAAGCTAAACAGCTAGCAAATGGAAAGGCTGCAATTACTGCCGATGTTCAAAAGCATGGCAATCAAACAGGAAGCTACAATGTCCATGTTTATGTTCATTATAATGATGGCACGACTAGCGGACATGTTTTGGCTAATCAGCAGCTCAATCAGATTGTCCATTATCAACCTTCTGCAGTAAGAATAACAGCCTATATGAATGAAAAAAATACTTATCCAGTTGGTCAGTGTACTTGGGGAGTGAAAGAATTGGCTCCTTGGATACCTAATTGGCTTGGCAATGGCGGGCAGTGGGCAAGTACTGCAGCTGTTAAGGGATTCAAAATAGGAACTGTTCCTAAAGTTGGTGCTATTGCTTGTTGGAGTGATGGTGGTTATGGTCATGTTGCTTACGTTACCCACGTTGAGAGTAATAACCGTATTCAAGTGAAAGAAGCTAATTATAAGAATCAACAATATATTTCCAATTTTCGCGGATGGTTTGATCCCACGGCTTCCTATTTGGGAAGATTAACTTATATTTATCCTGACTAAGAGAACAAAACTAAGATGCGCGTTTATATATAGCAATTGTTGTCAGTTATATCTTGCTTTTTAAGATTCGATTTTCTATAATGAAAGTCGTAATAGTAATCTTCGAGGAGGTATCAAAATGGAAGCGTACACTTTAATAAACGGCGTTCATATTCCTAAAATTGGTTTTGGAACTTGGAAATTGGCTGATGGGGATGAAGCTTATAAAAGCGTTAGTTATGCTCTTGAGGTTGGCTATAGACATGTTGATACAGCGCAGTATTATGGTAATGAAGTGAGTGTTGGCCGTGCCATTACTGATAGTCCTATAAAGAGAGAAGAGCTTTTTATAACAACTAAAATTTGGAATGATAAGCATAGCTACGATGAGGCAAAACAATCTGTTGAAGAATCTCTCGCTAAGTTAAAACTTAATTATCTGGATTTGTTGCTTATTCATTGGCCTAATCCTAAAGCCTTGCGTGAAAATGATGCATGGAAGACAAGAAATGCTGACGTTTGGCAGGCAATGGAAGATTTATATCAGGCAGGGAAAGTCCGTGCTATCGGTGTCTCTAATTTTATGATTCATCATTTGGAGCCTTTGCTGGAAGTGGCTACTGTCAAGCCGATGGTCAATCAGGTTCTCTTGGCTCCCGGTTGTTCACAGGAGGATCTGGTTGCTTTCTGCAGACAAAATGAGATGATCTTGGAAGCTTACAGTCCTCTAGGTACAGGAAGTATTTTCGATAATCAAACAGCTCAAGATTTAGCTAATAAGTATAATAAAACAGTAGCGCAAATTGCTTTACGTTGGTCATTGCAAAAGGGATTCTTACCCCTGCCTAAATCAGCAACACCTAAGAATATCCTATCGAATCTTGTTATTTTTGATTTTGATTTGACGGAAGACGATATCTTAAAGCTTGATAAAATTGAAAATGTCAAATCACAGGGCAATCCTGATGAAACTGCCTTTTAAGAAAACAGAACAGGCTTACCTGCTTGCTGGGCAATAGGTTAGCTTGCTCTGTTTTTTCAGATTAAAAAATTGTCAGTCCAAGTGTTTTGTGATAAAGTAAATTTATGATAAATACAAGGAGTCTTTATTTTTATGACTAAACAATATGATTATATCGTTATTGGTGGTGGTTCAGGCGGGATTGCCTCTGCTAACCGCGCGGCTATGCATGGGGCTAAGGTGATTCTGTTTGAAGGCAAGCAAGTCGGTGGAACCTGTGTTAATGTTGGCTGTGTTCCTAAGAAAGTCATGTGGTATGGAGCTCAAGTAGCAGAAACCATTAATAATTATGCAGCTGACTACGGTTTTGATGTAACAACTCAGGCCTTTCATTTCGATGTCTTGAAGCAAAATCGTCAGGCTTATATTGATCGTATTCATGATTCTTATGAACGTGGTTTTGATAGCAATGGTGTTGAACGTGTTTATGGCTATGCTACTTTTGTAGATGCTCATACAGTAGAAGTAGCTGGGGAACATTATACTGCACCGCATATTTTGATTGCGACGGGTGGTCATGCCTTACTGCCGGATATTCCTGGTAGTGAGTATGGTATTACTTCAGATGGCTTCTTTGAGTTAGATGCCATTCCTAAACGGACAGCAGTTGTTGGTGCTGGTTATATTGCTGTGGAAATTTCAGGTATTCTGCATGCTCTTGGCAGTGAGACACATCTTTTTGTCCGTCGGGATCGTCCCCTTCGCAAATTTGATAAGGAAATTGTTGGAACACTTGTGGACGAAATGAAAAAGGATGGTCCTCATCTTCATACTTTTTCAGTCCCTAAAGAAGTGATTAAAAATACTGATAATAGTCTAACACTTATTTTGGAAAATGATGAGGAGTACACTGTTGATACATTGATTTGGGCAATTGGCCGTGCTGCCAATACAAAAGGTTTTAATCTGGAAGTGACTGGTGTCACATTAGATAGTAGAGGTTTTATTGCGACTGATGCATTTGAAAATACTAATGTTGAAGGTTTGTATGCTCTTGGAGATGTCAATGGAAAATTAGAATTAACACCAGTTGCTGTAAAGGCTGGCCGTCAACTGTCTGAACGCCTTTTTAACCATAAGCCTCAGGCTAAGATGGATTATAAGGATGTTGCTACCGTTATTTTCAGCCATCCAGTTATTGGTTCAATCGGCCTATCTGAAGAGGCGGCTTTAGATCAGTATGGTGAAGAAAATGTCACCGTTTATCGTTCAACTTTTACTTCAATGTATACGGCAGTAACCAGTCATCGTCAAGCTTGCAAGATGAAGTTGGTAACAGTAGGTGAGGATGAAAAGATTGTTGGTCTACATGGTATTGGTTATGGTGTTGATGAGATGATTCAAGGTTTTGCGGTTGCTATCAAGATGGGAGCAACTAAGGCTGATTTTGACAATACCGTTGCCATTCACCCAACAGGTTCAGAAGAGTTTGTCACTATGCGCTGATATATATAAAAGACAAGGTTCATTGGAGCCTTGTCTTTTTGATTAGGTAATTACGAACTTGGGAAATGAAGTAGAAAGATCCTGTTACAACATAAAGATGATCTGAATGGGCTGTTGCCTGAGTTATCCAATTTTTCCAATTGTCAACTCTTGGATAGCTAAGTGGGTAATTTTCTAAAGGCAGGGCTTCAAAAAAATCAAAGCTCGTAACACTGAGATCAAATTCAGCTAATTGTGCTAACATTTTTTCGATTGGTTTACGTTTGAGTCCGGCAAAGAGAATATGAATGGTTTTATCTCTAAAGCTGTCTTTTAGCACTTGAATGAGCTTTGTAATAGCATCTATATTGTGGGCGCCATCAAGCAGCAAATTAGCTTGTAATAGTTCACAACGTCCAGGCCAGATGGTGGATTGAAGACCAGTCCTTATTGTTTTGGAATTAATATTTGGAAATACCTTAGCTAGAATTAAACTCGTCATAATGGCAAGACTGGCATTAGCTTTTTGATGTTGTCCTAACATTTTTAGGTGAATAGCTGATATCAAAAAGTCTTGATAAATAAAGTCAAAAGCTTTGCCATTTTCCTTAAAAGAAAAATCTTTATTGCATTCAAAAGTTGGGCAGCCTAATAATTGGGTTTCTTTATAAAACACTTGTTTAACTGCAGAAGTCATTTGGCCAAAAATAAAGGGGACCTTTTCATCTAAGACTCCTACCTTTTGGCGGGCAATTTGTGATAAACTATTGCCCAGTTTTTCTTGATGATCAAAACTTATTGAAGGACAGACAACCGCCAATGCTTTGAAAACGTTTGTTGAATCCTTAAGTCCACCGATTCCTGCTTCAATGATGGCAATGTCTACAGGATTGATTTGTGCAAAATAGGTAAACATAAGAAGTGTGACGAGTTCAAATTCGGTGACTTTTTCATAATGGGTTTCAACGGTTACTGATTCAACAATGGGTTTGACAAGCGAAATGACCTTGTTTAAGTCCTGATCAGAAATTTCCTTCCCGTCAATGGCAATACGTTCATTAAAGCGAGTAATATAAGGAGAAGTAAAGCTTCCCGTTTTATAGCCTGATGCTGTTAGAATATGCTGTAAATAGCTACATGTAGATCCTTTACCATTGGTTCCAACAATGTGAATAGCAGGAAATGTAGTTTGTGGCTTGTCTAATTTTTCCAAGAGCCAATTCATGCGTTTTAAATCAGCTTGTCGTCCCTTGGCTTTAAAGGAGTGAATCCAATTGAGCGTTTCTGTTTTATTCATTGTTTGTCCTTTGATACAATAGTGTCATCATTATAGCATATCTGAAAGTACTCAGAAAAGAAAATTTAAAAAGAGAGTAAGGCAAAGTCAGTCAATCGGAATGAATTGGTGATTTGATGTTGTCATTTTGTTTTTTGCAAAGTGGATTAGATAAGTTTCAACAGTTTCTAAACTATTGGAGCGATCACTTGCGAAGCAAGGGATACTTTAACAATCCAGTGGACTGTTTAGGGGTTGAACTTGAAAAAGGAGGGGGACAATTCCAATCAACTCCTGCGCTAAACTAACATTATGCAATAAAAAAGGTTGGGACAAAAAAGTGTCCCAACCTTTTTAAAATTATTGACCAGCATTAGCATTGTTTTGATTTTGCTGATTATTTGCTTGTGATTGGCTATTGGCTTGATTTTGATTAGCCGAATTGCTGTTACTGTCATTTGCTGTTGTTGCAGTTTGGTTTTGATTTGATTCTGCAGAATTATTATTGTTATTGCTGTTATTTTCAGCTTGAGAATTAGCAGCATTGTTGTTACTATTTGAGTCATCCACTTCTTTTTCTTTGATGATAGTGGTTTTAGATGTGGAATCTTTTTTATCATTGTGTGAACTATTGCGATAATTATTAATAGTAATCAAAGCGGTAATAATCCCTAAAATACCAGCGATAATAGCAACACTCTTTTGCAGTGCTGAAAAACCTGTTTTGATATGTTCAGTCGGACGTTTCCGACTTGTCCCCTTTGTTTTTTTAGTGGGTTGTTGACGACGAGAATAGTTATTTGCCATGATTCCTCCTTTGATAATATTATACGCTTTTTCCCTAAAAAAGCCATAAAAATAATGCCATTCTCTAAAGAAGTTTTGTGAAATATGGTATAATGTTGCTATTGTATTAAAAAGGTGATAAAGATGATTTATTTTGATAATTCAGCAACAACACTTCCTTATCCGGAAGCAATCAAAACCTATGAAGAAGTGGCAACTAAAATTTTTGGCAATCCTTCTAGCTTGCATCAATTAGGTAGTCAGTCAAGCAGGATTTTGCAGGCATCTCGTCAGAAAATTTCAGAGCTTTTAGGAAAAAGGACAGATGAAGTCTTTTTTACTTCAGGCGGTACAGAAGGAGATAACTGGGTCATTAAAGGTCTGGCCTTTGAAAAGCAGCGTTACGGTAAACATATTATTGTATCTGACATTGAACATCCAGCAGTGAAAGAATCTGCTAAATGGTTGCAAACTCAGGGCTTTGAGGTTGATTTTGCCCCTGTTGACAAAAAGGGGTTTGTCAAAGTTGATGTCTTGGCAAAACTATTGCGACCTGATACTATTTTAGTTTCTATCATGGCTGTTAATAATGAGATTGGTTCTGTTCAACCGATTAAAGCAATTTCAAAGCTTTTAGCTGATAAGGCTAGTATTTCTTTTCATGTAGATGCTGTACAGGCAATTGGCAAGATAGCAACGGATGATTACTTGACTGATCGTGTTGACTTTGCGACTTTTTCTGGTCATAAATTTCATTCTGTTCGTGGTGTTGGCTTTATTTATAAGAAAGCGGGGAAGAAGATTTCTCCTCTTTTGAACGGTGGCGGACAAGAAGCTGGCTTTCGAAGCACCACCGAAAATGTAGCGGGGATTGCGGCAATGGCCAAAGCCTTGAGAATTGTTCTTGATAAAGCCAAAATAGGACAAAAACAACTGTTGGCTATGAAGAGAATTCTTTTTGATAGCCTATCGCATTATGATGATGTTATTCTTTTTTCAGAAATGGAATATTTTGCTCCCAATATTTTAACTTTTGGTATCAAAGGAGTGCGTGGTGAGGTATTGGTTCATGCCTTTGAAGAACATGATATTTACATTTCAACGACATCAGCTTGTTCCTCCAAGGCTGGTAAACCTGCGGGCACCCTCATTTCAATGGGAATTTCCAGCAAGCTTGCTCAAACAGCCGTTCGCCTTAGTCTTGATGAGGATAATGACATGAGTCAGGTGGAGCAATTTTTAACCATTTTCAAACAAATTTATAAAAAAACAAAAAAAGTAAGGTAAGAAGGGAAGGCAAAAAGGTCTGAGAAATTTAGACAAGAGATAAGTCGTTTCTAATTTAGGTGACTTGTTTCGATTTTTTCTATTCTAATGATTCAATGACCTTGTATTTTTACTATGCAGTATTCAGAAATTATGGTGCGTTATGGTGAATTGTCAACGAAAGGCAAAAATCGTATGCGTTTTATCAATCAATTGAAACGCAATATGAAACATGTTTTGTCCATTTATCCTGAAGTCAGTATTCGTGCGGATCGTGATCGTGCCCATATCTATCTTAATGGAGCAAACTATGTTCCTGTAGCAGAATCCCTTAAACAAATTTTTGGGATTCAAGCCTTCTCTCCCTCCTATAAGGTTGAAAAAAGTGTCCCTGCTTTAGAGAAGGCTGTTCAAGCAATTATGGTGGAACTTCATCATGAAGGTTTGACATTTAAAATTTCCAGCAAAAGAAGTGATCATCAGTTTGAATTAGACAGTCGTGAACTTAATCAGGTTTTAGGCAGTGCAGTTTTTGCCGTTTTGCCTGATATCAAAGCGCAGATGAAGCATCCAGATGTCAATTTGAAAGTAGAGATTCGTGAGGAAGCAGCTTATCTTTCTTATGAAAATATTAAAGGAGCGGGTGGTTTGCCTGTTGGTACAGCAGGTAAGGGTATGCTGATGCTGTCAGGAGGAATTGATTCACCAGTGGCGGGCTATCTTGCTCTAAAAAGAGGCGTTAATATTGAAGCAGTCCATTTTGCCAGTCCGCCTTATACTAGCCCCGGTGCTCTGAAAAAAGCACAGGATTTGACACGTAAATTGACTAAATTTGGCGGCAATATTCAATTTATTGAAGTGCCTTTTACAGAGATTCAGGAAGAAATTAAGGCAAAAGCTCCTGAAGCCTATCTAATGACCTTAACTCGGCGTTTCATGATGCGAATTGCCGATCGGATTCGAGAAGAGCGCAGTGGTTTAGTTATTATCAATGGTGAGAGTCTGGGACAGGTTGCCAGTCAGACATTAGAGTCTATGCAAGCTATCAATGCTGTTACGACAACACCTGTTATTCGACCTGTGGTCACCATGGATAAATTGGAAATTATTGATATTGCTGAGAAGATTGATACTTTTGCTATTTCGATTCATCCTTTTGAAGATTGTTGTACTATTTTTGCACCGGATCGGCCTAAAACCAATCCTAAAATTAAGAATGTGGAGCAGTATGAAGCGAGGTTAGATATTGAAGGTTTGGTTGTGCGTGCTGTAGCGGGCATCAACATTACAGAAATAACACCGCAGGAAAAAAGTCAGGATGAAGTTGATGTCTTAATCGAAGATTTATTGTAAAAACAAGAAAAATCATATATTAATCATTTTCTTCATGAATCATAAATAAAAGAAACATTGGAAAAACATCTTTCAATGTTTTTTCTTTCAATGAAACCCTATCTTAAAAATGTTATAATAAGCATAGGGGTGACCATATGATTAAGAAGACGAGAGATACGAAAATCATAGTAATTTGTTTAGCTTTCGTTCTTTTCTGTTTGTTGCTGGCTGGCATTCATGATTTGTTTTCAAGGACAAAGCAAATAGACACATCATCAAACGGAGTCCAAAGAGCAAGAGTTGTGGCTAATGGTGATATTCTTTATCATGATATTCTCTATACTAGTGCCAGAAAAAACGATGGTTCCTATGATTTTGACCCTTATTTTGAATATGTTAAAAGTTGGATTTCTAGCGCTGATTTGGCTATTGGTGATTTTGAAGGAACCATTAGCCCTGATTATCCTTTAGCGGGTTATCCTCTTTTCAATGCCCCGACTGAAGCTGCTCAATCAATGAAAGATACAGGTTATGATGTCGTTGATTTGGCTCATAATCATATTCTTGACTCTCAGCTTTCGGGTGCTTTAAATACGGTTAAGACCTTTAATAACTTAGGATTAGATACGATTGGCATTTACAAAGAAGATCGTGCTAAAGAATCTTTTCTAATTAAGAAAGTCAACGGCATTAAAATTGCTATCTTGGGCTATGCTTATGGTTACAATGGGATGGAAAGCAATTTAACAGAAGAAGAGCAGGCCGCTTACCTTTCTAACCTTGACGAAAAGAAAATAAAAGCAGAACTCAAAAGTGCTGAGAAAAAAGCTGATGTGACCATTGTTATGCCGCAAATGGGGACGGAGTATGCTCTTGAGCCAACAGAGGAACAAAAAACACTCTATCATAAAATGATCAAATGGGGAGCGGATGTCATTTTTGGTGGACATCCTCATGTTGCTGAACCATCAGAGGTTGTCAAGCAAGACGGACAGAAGAAGTTTATCATTTATTCCATGGGCAATTTTATTTCTAACCAGTCCTATGAGAATTTACAAAATTATTGGACGGAACGTGGCTTGCTCATGGATGTCACTTTTGAAAAGAAAGCTGGCAAAACAAATATTAAAACGGTTAAAGCCCATCCAACCATGGTCTGGTCTTGGAGCAAGGGGCAAACAGGTTCAGAAGGTTATGAATATAAGGATTACCGAGTCTTGATTTTAGAAGATTTTATCGAAGGCGGCAAATATCGTCATAAATTAGATAGTGCCATGAAAGAGAAGGTTGATACAGCCTATAAAGAAATGAAGGAATTGGTGAATTTAAAATGGTAGCAAAGATATGGTTGATAAGAAAAGGAATCAATGACTTTAGCTCAGCAAAAAGTGAAGTTTTTTAGTAAAGCTTATCATGATGTTAAAAGATTATATCTTTCAGCTTTTCCACCTCGTGAGCGCTTTCCTTATTTTTGCTTGCTGCTAAATAGCTTGCGCTCTCTGGCGATTTGCTATGCCTATTATGATAAGGAACGCTTTGTTGGTTTTGCTTATATTATTGAATCTAAGGAGCAGGTGTTTATCCTTTTTTTAGCTGTTAATGGGTCAGTTCGCTCCAAAGGATATGGCAGTATGATATTAGCACAGATTCGTGAATATGCTGGAAGAAAACCGCTTATTTTAACAATAGAGCCTGTCGAGAAAGATGCGCCAAATAGTGAACAAAGAAGACAGCGGCTGTCCTTTTATGAGCGCAATGGATACCAACTGACATCTCATTACTATTACGAGGGGCAGGAGCGCTATCAGATATTGACTACGGAACAGAGTATTGATTTAGAACGTTTTCAAAAATTAGTCAAAAGAGCGGTTCTGGGCTTAGTGCCAATAACAGTACAGTAGGAAACATAATGAGAGAGGTTTACAATGACAAAGGAACGTTTAGCTGCGTTTACAGATGCTATACTGGCTATTATCATGACAATCTTAGTTTTAGAATTAAAGAAACCAAACCCTATTTCTTGGGAAAATCTATGGCAGTTACGAATGAATTTCTTTGCCTATACTATTTCCTTCTTTTGGTTAGGGGCCATGTGGGTTTTATTGCATCGTAATTGGCATGATATTAAAAGTATTTCCAATAAAACAGTTTGGCAGTCTTTATTAATGTTGTTTTTCTCTTCTTTTTTTCCTTATGCCACTAATCTGGTTGCAAGTGATTTCAATAATTCAGCTGCTCAGTCCTTTTATGGTATTATTGTGATAGCAATATCTTGTTCAAATTTGTGGATGCAGAGTGATCTTTCGCATATTAAGGAAAACCAAAAGGCAGAAGCCATCCAAACTTTCTCTGTCAAAAAGAGTCGATGGCTAAAACTTGATATGTTTTTGAAAACTTTAGGATTGTTTTTAAGTTTGACCATTTGGCCATCGGCTATGATGTATACTGTTCTATTTGTTTCTTTGGCTATTGTTTTTCCTAATTCGATTACTGAAGAGAAAAAAGCTAAATAAATTAACTGTACTCCTTGAAATACCTAAGTGACTATGCTATACTATAAAAGTTGACTATATGCACATCCTGTGCAACCGCACGAAAATCGCTTTTAAGCAGCTTTCGTAGCTCACGATTTAGGCGAGTCTTCACGGAGGAATTTCCTCAAACAAAAACTTATAGGAGGTGCATCATGAGCACATACGCAATCATCAAAACTGGTGGAAAACAAGTTAAAGTTGAAGTCGATCAAGCAATCTATGTTGAAAAACTTGATGTTGAAGCTGGAGCAGAAGTAACCTTTGATCAAGTTGTTCTTGTCGGTGGTGACAAAACTGTTGTTGGTACTCCAATTGTTCAAGGAGCTACTGTTGTTGGAACTGTTGAAAAACAAGGAAAACAAAAGAAAGTTGTTACTTACAAATACAAACCTAAAAAAGGTAGTCACCGTAAACAAGGTCACCGTCAACCTTATACCAAAGTTGTTATCAAAGCTATCAACGCTTAAGATAAACTGATATGATTCAAGCAACATTTATTCGCCGCAAGGGCATACTGGAAAGCGTTGAGCTGACTGGTCATGCTGGATCTGGTGAGTACGGCTTTGATATCGTATGCGCAGCTGTTTCAACTTTATCAATGAATTTGGTTAATGCTTTGGAAGTTTTAGCAGACTGTACAGTTAGTATACAAATGGATGAGTTTGATGGCGGTTATATGAAGATTGATTTATCGTATATAACCAATAAATCAGATGAGAAAGTTCAATTGTTATTTGAAGCTTTTCTTCTAGGAATAACTAATCTTGCTGAAAATTCTCCAGAATTTGTAACAGCTAAGATTATGACCCAATAATTTAAGAGAGGACACAACATTATGTTAAAAATGAATCTTGCTAATTTGCAACTTTTCGCCCACAAAAAAGGTGGCGGTTCTACATCTAACGGACGTGATTCAGAAAGCAAACGTCTTGGTGCTAAAGCAGCTGATGGCCAAACTGTTACAGGTGGTTCAATCCTTTACCGTCAACGCGGAACACATATCTACCCAGGTGCTAACGTAGGTCGTGGTGGAGATGATACCCTTTTTGCTAAGGTTGAAGGTGTTGTTCGTTTCGAACGTAAAGGTCGCGATAAAAAACAAGTATCTGTCTACCCAATCGCAAAATAAAAGTTACTACTTTTTGAGTATGGGAAATCTTTTGAAGATTTTCTTACAGGGAATAAGAAAAGTCTGTATTTTACAGGCTTCAGTCTAAAAGGAGTTGAAATCATTTTCACTCCTTTTTCTTTTTTAGTTGTGAAAATCTTCTTGTGATTCCATTTTTTAATCTGGAGATTTGAAGATTATCTGATCATCTTATTTCATTTAATAGGTTTTCTTTTTAAGGTAGATAGATAATGTTCGTCAGTTATCGATCAATCGTAAACGATTATTAATCATTATGCTATAATGATTAATAATCAATAGAAAGAGGTTCTTTATGCCAGTTAATCAGTATCAGCAAGAAGTTGGAGAAACTTTGGAACATTTTGCAGTTGGTCAAATGCCTGATGTGAAGTTTTTAGAAGGTCGCTATTGCAGTGTGGAACATATTGATGCCAGAAAACATCTAAATGACATTATTGATTTCTATTGGAAGAATGCAGTTCCGTCTGATTGGACCTACATGTTTGATCAGCCTTTTGAAACTGCTGAAGCTGTTAAAGAACGTCTCCAAGATTATGAAAAATCCGAAAACCCTTATTTTTTTGCCATTCGTGACAAAGAGACAGATAAGGTTTTAGGTACTTTTTCGCTTATGCGCATTGATCCCAAAAATCGTGTGCTTGAGATGGGGCGCGTGATTTATGCACCTGCCTTGCAGAAAACATCTGCTGCAACAGAAGCACAATACTTGGTTATGAATTATGTTTTTGAGAATCTGGGTTATCGTCGTTATGAATGGAAGTGCGATCATCTAAATCAGTCTTCTGGCAATGCTGCTAAGCGACTTGGTTTTACTTATGAGGGAACTTTCCGTAAGCATGTTGTTTATAAGGGGCGGACACGTGATACGGACTGGTTTTCTGTTATTGATCAAGATTGGCCTAAACTGAAAAAGCGGTTTGAAAACTGGCTATCACCGAAGAATTTTGATAAGACTGGTCAGCAGATAAAAGCATTAAAAGATTGTTAAATGGAATTTTGTCAGCATTGTGGGATGCAATTAGTAGAAAAAATGTTAGAACACGAAGGGCAAGTACCTTACTGTGAAAATTGTCAGGCTTTTCGTTTTCCTCAGCATGATCTTGCAGTATCAATGATTGTCTATGATGAGCAAATGCAAAAGATTCTTCTGATTCAGCAGTACCATATGAGACAGTATATCTTAGTGGCAGGTTATGTTAATAAAGGCGAAAAATTAGAAGAGGCTGTCAAACGCGAGGTGTTAGAAGAGACTTGTTTGACAGTTGAGATAATAGCTTTTAATGCTAGCTCTTTTTATGAAAAAAATCAAGTTTTAATGGTGAACTTTGTCTGCCGTGCCAAGAAAGCCAGCGATTTAAAACTGAACCATGAAGTGGAAGCAGCTAACTGGTTTCATCCTGACCAAGCCAAGGAAGCTATTCTATCTCCTAGCCTAGCAAAGAATTTTCTTCTAAATTGGTTGGATAAAAAAGTTCATTAAACAAGTAAAGAGTTTGTTTTAACTATTCTAACTGGCTCTCTTTTAGGAAATCTTATCGGTCAAAGATTATTGGCTAAGTGCCAGCAAGAAAATGGACAAGGAATTCTAACCATTTATTTTGGCTTGCTGGAAATAATCAAGAATAAATAAGTAATAATCATACGTAATGTGTGATTGGAATGTAGAAAACCTGTTTTTAAGATCTGCAGATTTCAAGAATATTTCCTTTATTGACGAGGCAAAGAGCAAGATTCAAACGAGTCTTTCCGTTGTGATAAAAGTGATTGAAATACTGAAGTTTTAGGTACTCAGAAGATTTGAGACCTTAGGCTTAAATCTGAAATAAGCATAGGCTGCGGATTGTGTCAAAAAGAGGAATCCTCCTAGAATCTTAATGATTTCACATCCTACTCTCCCTATTTTGCTCTTATCCGCTTAACGCCCTTTGTATCTTGATTTAATTGAACACGGGCTACGGACGGCTGCAAAAAGATAAACATACCCTAGACGCAAGCGTCGTCGGCCAGTTTCCTATTTTGCTCTTGTCCGCTTAACGCCTTTTGTATCTTGATTTAGGTATGGAATTCTCTGGATTCCTGAAATCATCCACCTGATAATTTACCACCTATTGGTGGTTCAAACAGTCCCCAGACTGTTTGAAGTTGAAAAGAAAATCTCAAAAGAAGACTTTTTCTTCAATCTGAATCACGCGCAATGTGTGATTTTTTTGTATAATAGAAAGAGCAATTTAAAAAGAAAGTAATCATATGAATATTCAACAATTACGTTATGTAGTGGCCATTGCTAACAGCGGTACCTTTCGTGAAGCCGCTGCTAAGCTTTTTGTCAGTCAGCCCAGTTTGTCAGTCGCTGTCAAGGATCTAGAGCAAGAACTCGGTTTTCAAATTTTTACCCGAACAACAACAGGTGCTGTTTTAACCAGTCAAGGATTAGTTTTTTACGAAAAATCATTAGAAGTTGTGAAAAGTTTTGATTCTTTTGAGAAGCGTTATGCCCAGTCTGATAGTGAAAAGAATCAATTCTCTGTTGCCAGTCAGCACTATGATTTCTTACCGCCTTTGCTGACTGCCTTTTCCAAACAGTATCCCAAATATAAAGATTTTCGTATTTTTGAAACGACAACTGCTCAGATTTTAGATGAAGTTGCCCAAGGACACAGTGAAATCGGCATTATCTATATGAATCAGCAAAACCGTAAGGGTATTTTGCAAAAAATGGATAAATTGGGGCTTGAATTTGTAGAGATGATTTCTTTTCAAACACATATTTATCTGCGTCAGAATCATCCTCTGGCAGAAAAAAAACAGTTGACTATGGATGATTTAAATGGGCTAGAAACAGTACGATTTACCCAAGAAAAGGATGAATACCTTTATTACTCAGAAAATTTGGTAGACACTAGTGAAAGTTCTCTCATTTACAATGTGACCGACCGAGCAACTCTAAATGGCATTTTAGAGCGTACAGACGCCTATGCAACTGGTTCTGGTTTTTTGGATAGTCGCAGTGTCAATGGTATTACGGTCATTCCTTTGGATGATAAATTGGATAATCGCATGGTTTATGTCAGACGCAATAGCACAAACTTATCCACATGTGCTCTCAAATTTATCAATGTCATGTTCAATTATTTTGAAACTTATAAGCCTTAGGAGATCTTATGCGAAAAATAGTACTAGCTGTAACAGCACTGCTTTTAGTTGCCTTAGATCAACTAAGCAAGTTTTTTGTTGTCAAATATATTCGTCTAGGAACAATCGTTGAATTTATTCCTAATCTTGTTAGCCTAACTTATTTGCGAAATACAGGAGCAGCCTTCTCTATTTTAGAAAATCAGCAATGGCTGTTTACGGTGACAACTCTTCTTGTTTTAGGGGCAGCTCTTTATTATTTAATTAAACGGATTCAGTCCGATAATTTTTGGTTATTGGTAAGTTTACTGTTAATTATTTCTGGTGGTTTAGGAAATTTCATTGATCGTTTGCGCTTAGGTTATGTGGTTGACATGATTTATCTTGATTTTGTTGATTTTGCTATCTTTAATGTAGCGGATTCTTATTTAAGTGTTGGTGTAGCACTTCTAATCATTGCCTTATGGAAAGAAGAAAAAAATGGAAATTGAAATAAAAGAAGCAGGAGTGCGTCTGGATAAGGCTTTGGCTGATTTGACAGATTTGTCCCGTTCTCAGGCGAGTGAGCAAATTAAAGCTGGTCTTGTTTGGGTGAATGGCAAAACGCAAAAAGCAAAATATGCTGTTAAAGAGGGAGATATTATTCATTATGAACGTCCTCAAGAAGAAGTTTTAGACTGTGTGGCTCAGAATATTCCCCTTGAAATCGTCTATGAAGATGAGGATGTCGCTGTTATCAATAAACCGCAAGGGATGGTTGTTCATCCCTCAGTGGGGCATCCTTCAGGTACTTTGGTTAATGCTCTGCTTTTTCATATAAAAGATCTTTCATCTATCAATGGTGTCATCAGACCAGGAATTGTCCATAGGATTGATAAAGATACTTCAGGCCTACTAATGATTGCTAAAAATGATCAAGCACATCAGGCTTTGGCGAAGGAACTGAAGGAAAAAAAGTCACTGCGTCAGTATATAGCCCTTGTACACGGTAACTTGCCAAATGACCGTGGTGTTATTGAGGCACCGATTGGCCGCAGTGAGAAGGATCGTAAGAAACAGACAGTGACTGCCAAAGGAAAACCTGCGGTGACACACTTTAAAGTTTTAGAACGCTTTGGCCAGTATAGTTTGGTGGAGCTCACGTTAGAAACAGGCAGGACACATCAAATTCGGGTTCATATGGCCTATATTGGTCACCCAGTTGCAGGTGATCCTCTCTATGCTCCCAAGAAAACATTGAAAGGTCAAGGACAGTTTTTACATGCTAAAACCTTAGGATTTACGCATCCTAAAACTGGTGAATTGATGCAATTTACTACTGAAGTACCAGTTATTTTTCAGGAAGTATTAGATCATTTGCATCATTTGTAAGTATTGGATTAAGGTCATTCGGTTTTTGATGTTTAGCAATTTGTGAAATGATCAGCAGATTCTTATAACTGTGCTGGTGATTTTTTCTAAGCTTTTTTGATTTTACAATTTATTTCAGTATATTTTCTTAGTTTTTGCTACAATAAATTTATGAAGAACTCAAATCTTTTGAAGACAGAAAGAAAATTAAGACATGTCCGCATGTTTTTGCGCATTATTACTTGGCTGGTAATCCTGGCAACCATTCTTTTAACTGTCTACCTTTATCAAAGAGGCTATTTAACAGATGTTAAAAAATTACGGGCCGCCATGCACCGTTATGGCAATTGGAGTCCTCTAATTTTTGTGTTATTGCAGATTATTCAAGTGGCTATTCCGATTTTACCAGGTGGTGTTTCAACTTTGGCGGGTGTTGTTATTTTTGGACCGTTTTGGGGCTTTATCTGGAATTATATTGGTATTTGTATCGGTTCTGTTTTGGGATTTCATATTGCTAGACGGTTTGGCCGTCCAGCTTTGGAGACATTTTTCAGTCCTAAAGCTCTAGCTAATTATGAACATTGGACAAATTCTGACAGTAAATTTGCTAAGTATTTTGCTTGGGCTATCTTTTTGCCAATTGCTCCAGATGATTTGCTTTGCTATTTAGCAGGAACAACCAGTATGACCTATAAACAATTCTCTCTCATTATTTTGTTGGGCAAGCCAGCTTCAATTCTTGCCTATAGTTTAGGCTTGACGACTGTCCTGTCTAAATTATTTGGTATTGGCTGATTGTTTACTTTAGAGTAAGTTTTTAAATTTAGAAAAAACGGTTGGTTCTTGAAAAATATAGGCAGTGTGTTATAATAATAGAAATGAATATTCCTTTAACACTGTCCCGTGAGGCAGGCAAGGAGCGACAAAGAAAAAAGTGCAGGAAAAACTGTACTTATATTTTGTGAAATCTCCTTGTATGAGGAGATTTTTTCTTATTTTTGTACAGAAAGGCATTCTATGAAAACGAAAGAAATTGTTGACGGTGTCACTATGAAGCGTGCTATCACACGTATGACTTATGAGATTATTGAGAGAAATAAGAATCTTGATAATATTGTTCTGGCTGGTATTAAGACACGTGGTGTCTTCATTGCTCGTCGTATTCAGGAACGTCTCAAACAAATTGAAGGCTTGGATGTTCCGCTTGGAGAACTTGATACCAAATCTTTCCGAGATGATGTCAAGGTCGAAGAAAATACAACTGAGATGCCTGTAGACATTACCAACCGTGATGTGATTTTGGTAGATGATGTTCTATATACCGGTCGTACCATTCGTGCGGCTATTGATAATATTGTCAACCTTGGTCGTCCAGCTCGTGTAAGTTTAGCAGTTTTGGTTGATAGAGGTCATCGTGAGTTGCCTATTCGCGCTGATTATGTTGGCAAAAATATTCCAACCAGCAGCTCGGAAGAGATTGTTGTCAATATGGTAGAAATTGATGACAAGGACAATGTTTTATTACTTGCTAAAGAGGATAGTCTATGAGTCAAGAATTGAAGCTTGATGTTCAAGAGCGACCTCGTTTTGGTATGTTGTTGGGTTTATCTTTTCAACACCTTTTTGCCATGTTTGGTTCGACTGTTTTAGTCCCAATCTTAGTTGGTATTGACCCAGCTGTTGCTCTCTTATCATGTGGTCTAGGAACACTTGTTCATTTGAGTGTAACCAAGTATAAAATTCCTGCTTATATGGGCTCTAGCTTTGCCTATATTGGTGCCATGCAAACGTTAATGAAGACAGATGGTATTGCAGCAGTAGCTCAAGGAGCCATTACTGGTGGTTTGGTTTACTTCATTGTTGCTTTGGTAATTAAATGGATTGGCAATTCTTGGATTGACAAAATATTGCCGCCCGTGGTAGTCGGCCCCATTGTTATGGTTATCGGTCTTAGCCTAGCAGGCAGTGCTGTTAGTGATGTCATGACCAAAGATGGTCATTATCATCTGACTTATGTGTTCATCGGTTTGATAACGCTGTTTGCTGTCGTCTTATTTAATGTTTATGGCAAAGGAATGTTTGGTTTAATGCCTATTCTCTTTGGCCTCATTTTTGGTTACTTATTTGCTGTAGCTGTTGGAATTTTAACAGGTCAGGAAATTGTCAGTTTTTCAGGTGTTTCTAAGGCTTCTTGGATACAAATTCCTACCATTCATCTTCCTATTTTGAATGATGGTTTTAAGCTTTATCCATCAGCTATTTTAACCATGGCACCGATTGCTTTTGTAACAATGACAGAACATTTTGGTCATATCATGGTTCTCAATAGTCTAACAGGTCGTGATTTCTTCAAAAAACCGGGACTTGATAAAACTTTGACTGGCGATGGATTGGCACAAGTTGTTGCCGGTATTTTGGGAGCACCTCCTGTAACGTCTTATGGTGAAAATATTGGTGTCATGGCCCTTAATAAAATCTTCTCTGTTTATGTTATTGCTGGAGCAGCTTTTCTTGCTGTCTTGATGAGTTTTATTGGTAAAATATCAGCCTTACTGCAATCCATTCCGACTCCAGTTATCGGTGGCATATCTATTGCTCTTTTTGGTGTGATTGCTTCTAGCGGCTTAAAAATTCTTATTGAAAATAAGACAGATTTTGATAATAAGAAAAATCTGCTGATTGCTAGTATCATCTTAGTCTCTGGTATTGGTGGTTTGACGCTGCAAATTCAGGGTTTACAGATTACAGGTGTCGCTTTTTCAACCTTACTTGGTATAATTCTTTATCAAATTCTCCCAGAAAAGGACTGATAATATGGTAGTTACAAATGGTGTTGTATCACTAAAGCATTTGGTTAGTATGGAAATCTTGTCCAATGAAGAAGTGCTTGGTTTAATTAAAAGAGGACTAGCCTTCAAAGAAAAGAAGGTGACTTTTTCATTGGATAGGCAATATTTTGCAGCAAACTTATTCTTTGAATCGTCAACAAGAACGCATAAATCTTTTGAGGTTGCAGAGAAAAAATTAGGACTGGACGTCATTGAATTTGATGCTAAAACCAGTTCAGTCAATAAGGGAGAAACACTTTATGATACGATTCTAACAATGAGTGCCTTAGGGGTTGATATTTGTGTTGTGCGTCATTCACAGGATGATTATTATAAAGAATTAATTGATAGTCGTACCATCCAAACGTCGATTGTTAACGGTGGTGATGGTTCTGGCCAGCATCCTAGCCAATGTCTGCTGGATTTAATGACTATTTACGATGAGTTTGCTTCCTTTGAGAATCTTAAGATTGCTATTGCGGGAGATATTACCCATTCTCGGGTAGCCAAATCCAATATGCAAATTCTAAAACGCTTGGGAGCTCAAATTTATTTTGCAGGTCCCAAAGAATGGTATTCTTCAGAATTTGATGTTTATGGCAAATATATTGCTATTGATGATATTATTGATCAGATAGATGTTATGATGCTTTTACGTGTACAACATGAACGACACGATGGAAAAGAAAGTTTTTCTAAGAAAGCTTATCATCAGCATTACGGTTTAACCGAAGAACGCTACAAACAATTAAAAAGCTCTGCTATTATTATGCATCCAGCTCCTGTCAATCGTGATGTGGAGATTGCTGATAGTTTGGTTGAAGCTCCTAAATCACGGATTGTTGCTCAAATGCAAAACGGTGTTTTTGTTAGAATGGCCATTCTTGAGGCAATTTTAAGAGGCAAAACCTAGTTTCATAATCATTGTTTAATGACAAATCTAGTAGCTTCATTCAAAAAAGGATTTTCCTTAAAGAGCAATTGGTTACAAACCTTGTTTAGCGAGTGAAAATACTTTGTATCTTACTGAAAGGTAAAATTATGGGAAAAAGACTTTTAATATTAGAAGATGGAACAATTTTTGAAGGACAGGCTTTTGGAGCAGACCTTGATGTAACCGGTGAGATTGTCTTTAATACTGGTATGACAGGTTATCAGGAATCTATCACTGATCAGTCTTATAATGGTCAGATTTTGACATTTACCTATCCGCTTGTTGGCAACTATGGAATTAATCGTGATGATTATGAAAGTATTAAACCCACTTGTAAGGGAGTTGTCGTTTCAGAAAATGCACGTCGGGCTAATAATTGGCGCAAGCAGATGACCTTGGATGAATTTTTGGAATCAAAAAACATTCCAGGTATTTCTGGGATTGATACACGAGCACTGACCAAAATTATTCGTCATCATGGAACAATGAAGGCAACTCTGGCTAATGAGGGTGACTTTATTGAGCATCTACAAGATCAATTACGTGCGACTGTTCTTCCAACAAATAATATTGAACAGGTATCAACTAAAACCGCTTATCCAGCTCCGGGTGTTGGGAAAAATATTGTTTTGGTTGATTTCGGACTGAAACATTCTATCTTACGTGAATTTTCAAAACGTAATTGTAATGTAACTGTTGTTCCTTATAATACGACGGCTCAAGAGATTTTAAATTTAAACCCAGATGGTATCATGCTGTCAAATGGACCGGGAAATCCTCAAGATGTTCCGGAAGCTTTAGAGATGATTCGCGGTGTACAAGGTAAAATTCCAATTTTTGGTATTTGTATGGGGCATCAACTTTTTAGTTTGGCAAATGGTGCCAGTACCTACAAGATGAAATTTGGTCATCGTGGTTTTAATCATGCGGTGCGTGAAATTGCAACAGGACGTATTGATTTTACCAGTCAAAATCATGGTTATGCTGTTTCGCGTGATAATTTACCAGAGGAGCTTATTATTACGCACGAAGAAATTAATGATAAATCAATTGAAGGTGTACGTCATCGATACTACCCCGCTTTCTCTGTTCAGTATCATCCAGATGCTGCGCCGGGACCACATGACGCTTCTTATCTCTTTGATGAATTTTTAGAATTAATTGATGCTTTTCAATTGGAAAAAGCTAGCAAGTAATATTTAATGTTGTCTAGAGAGACGATTAATGAAAGAAAGGAGAAGGGCAAGTTCTCGTATTTGCTTAACTGAATACGGGCTGTGGACTTTGCAAAAAAGTAAACACATCCTAGACGCGAGCGTCGTCGGTTGGTTTCCTATTTTTGCTATGTTCGCTTAACGCCCTTAATATCTTATAAATGCCTAAACGTACAGATATTAAAAAAATTATGGTAATTGGTTCTGGTCCAATTATCATTGGACAGGCTGCTGAATTTGATTATGCAGGAACCCAAGCCTGTCTTGCTTTAAAAGAAGAAGGCTATAGTGTCGTTCTGGTCAATTCAAACCCAGCGACAATCATGACAGATAAAGAAATTGCAGATAAGGTCTATATTGAACCTATCACTATTGAATTTGTAACTCGAATTTTAAGAAAAGAACGTCCCGATGCAATACTGCCAACTCTTGGTGGACAGACAGGTCTTAATATGGCGATGGAATTATCAAGAGCTGGGATTCTTGATGAGTTGGGTGTTGAACTTTTAGGAACCAAGCTGTCTGCTATTGATCAGGCTGAAGATCGCGATCTTTTCAAGCAATTGATGGAAGATTTAGAACAGCCCATTCCAGAATCTGATATTGTTAATAGCGTTGACGAAGCTGTTGCATTTGCTGCTAAGATTGGCTATCCAGTCATTGTTCGTCCGGCATTTACTCTTGGCGGCACAGGCGGCGGTATGTGTGCAGATGAGAAAGAACTTCGTGAAATTGCTGAAAATGGTCTCAAACTGTCACCTGTAACGCAATGTCTGATTGAGCGTTCTATTGCTGGCTTTAAGGAAATTGAATATGAAGTTATGAGAGACAGTGCAGATAATGCTCTAGTTGTCTGTAACATGGAAAATTTTGATCCAGTTGGTATTCATACAGGGGATTCTATCGTTTTTGCGCCAACGCAGACACTTTCAGATATCGAAAATCAAATGCTGCGTGATGCTAGTTTAAAAATTATTCGTGCCCTTAAGATTGAAGGTGGTTGTAATGTACAGCTGGCTCTGGATCCGCATAGCTTTAAATACTATGTCATTGAGGTTAATCCACGTGTCTCACGTTCATCAGCTCTAGCTTCTAAAGCAACTGGCTACCCTATCGCTAAATTAGCTGCCAAAATCGCTGTTGGTTTAACTCTGGATGAGATGATTAATCCAGTTACGGGGACAACTTATGCCATGTTTGAACCAGCTTTGGACTATGTAGTGGCTAAGATTCCGCGTTTTCCATTTGATAAATTTGAACATGGTGAACGTCGTCTTGGAACACAGATGAAGGCGACTGGTGAAGTCATGGCTATTGGGCGTAATATTGAAGAAAGTCTTCTCAAAGCTTGCCGTTCCCTTGAAATCGGTGTTTACCATAATGAGATGCCAGAGCTTACCAATGTTAGTGACGACGCTTTGGTAGCCAAAATTGTTAAGGCTCAAGATGATCGTCTTTTCTATCTTTCTGAAGCCATTCGTCGTGGATATTCCATTGAGGAACTGTCGGATTTAACAAAAATTGATCTTTTCTTTCTTGATAAGCTCTTGCATATCTTTGAAATTGAAACAGAATTAGCAGCCAAGGTTGGTGATATTGCTATTCTCAAAGAAGCTAAGCACAATGGTTTTGCTGATCGAAAAATTGCTGATATCTGGCAGATGACAGCAGATGCTGTTCGCAAGCTTCGTCTTGACAACAAGATAATTCCTGTTTATAAGATGGTTGATACTTGTGCGGCTGAATTTGAATCTGCAACACCTTATTTCTACTCGACTTACGAATGGGAAAATGAGTCCATCAAATCAGAAAAAGAATCCGTCATTGTTTTGGGTTCAGGTCCGATTCGTATCGGACAGGGAGTTGAATTTGATTATGCGACAGTTCATTCTGTCAAAGCCATTCAAAACGCAGGTTATGAAGCTATTATTATGAATTCCAATCCTGAGACCGTTTCAACAGATTTTTCAGTTTCTGATAAACTTTATTTTGAACCGCTAACTTTTGAAGATGTTATGAATGTAATTGAGTTGGAGCAACCTAAAGGTGTCATTGTTCAGTTTGGCGGACAAACAGCTATCAACTTGGCAGAACCATTATCGCATGCTGGTGTGACAATTCTGGGTACGCAAGTAGCTGATCTTGACCGTGCAGAAGACCGTGATCTTTTCGAGCAGGCTTTAAAGGATTTAAATATTCCTCAGCCGCCGGGACAAACAGCAATAAATGAAGAAGAAGCGGTTGTTTCGGCTCGTAAAATTGGTTTTCCAGTGCTTGTTCGCCCGTCTTACGTTCTTGGGGGACGTGCTATGGAAATTGTTGAAAATGAAAACGATTTACGCTCTTACATGCGAACAGCTGTAAAGGCCAGTCCTGATCATCCTGTCTTGGTTGATTCTTATTTAGTCGGCAGTGAATGTGAGGTAGATGCCATTTCTGACGGTAAGGACGTTCTTATTCCCGGCATTATGGAACATATTGAGCGTGCCGGTGTCCACTCAGGAGATTCTATGGCTGTCTATCCACCGCAAACTCTTTCAAAAGAAGTTCAGGCAACCATTGCAGATTATACAAAACGCTTGGCTATCGGACTAAACTGTATCGGGATGATGAATATTCAGTTTGTCATCAAAGACGAAACCGTTTATGTTATTGAGGTTAATCCGCGTGCCAGTCGAACAGTACCGTTTTTATCTAAAGTGACAGATATACCAATGGCACAAATTGCTACTAAATTGATTTTAGGAAGCAGTCTGACTGAACTTGGCTATAAGGATGGCCTTTATCCAGAAAGTCAAAATGTTCATGTTAAAGCTCCAGTCTTTTCCTTCACCAAATTAGCTAAGGTTGACAGTCTTTTAGGACCTGAGATGAAATCTACAGGCGAAGTCATGGGGACTGATTCAACTCTTGAAAAAGCGCTGTATAAAGCTTTTGAAGCATCTTATTTCCACCTTCCTGCTTTTGGTAATGTCATTTTTACTATTGCTGATGATACTAAAGAAGAAGCATTGGCGTTAGCACGTCGCTTCTCAAATATTGGTTACAGTATTTTAGCCACGGAAGGTACCGCTAAATTCTTTTCAGAAAACAATTTAGAAGCAGTCCTTGTTAATAAATTGGGTGAAGATGATGACAATGACATTCCTGCCTATGTTCGATCTGGTAAAGTACAAGCTATTATTAATACAGTTGGCAACAAACGTACCTTTGATGAAGATGGTGCGGCTATTCGCAGCTCTGCCATTGAACATGGTGTACCACTTTTTACTGCGCTTGACACAGCAGATGCCATGGTAAGGGTTCTTGAAAGCCGAGGTTTTATTACACAAGCTATATAATCAGAATAAAAAGATGGAGATATCCATCTTTTTTGATGTAAGTAAGATAACAAATGATCTTGTTTAAATGAGGAACAGTATAAGCTGATTGCTGATTAATTGACATATAAAAAATACAAGAAAAACTTGACAAAAGAGATAAAAGGCTGTATATTTGTATTATAGCCTTAAGACAATAGGCGTTGTTCTTTATTATTAAAGTTAAAACTTACAATTTTGTAAGTTTTAACTTTAATAATGTAAGGCTCTTGACTTTACTTTGAGGTATGATAAAGAGAAAAATAGGAGGGAGAAGATTTATGCCAAAAAGAAAAGAGAAAATGACCAGAAAGAAGAAAGGCTGGATTATTGGTGGTAGTTTTGCAGCTATTTTGATAGTATTAGGCCTTATTTGGGCTAGATTACAGCAAATAAGCCAAACATCATCAAATAATGTTGGTTATCAAACAGTCAAAGTAAAAGAAGGAACGATTGCCTCTTCAACTTTGCTGTCAGGAACTGTTAAGTCTGAATCGGAACAGTATGTCTATTATGATAGTAACAAGGGAACCAATCCTAAGGTTATGGTGTCTGCAGGAGATCAAGTTACTGCTGGTCAACAATTGGTTCAGTATGATAATAGTACTGCGCAAGCAGCTTATGATCAAGCAGTCAGGAATCTAGATAAGGTTAACCGTCAAATTACAAATTATAAAACTTATGGTACGCTGCCATCACAAGATAGTTCTTATGACAGCGGATCCAACGTGGGAAATTCTAGCAGTAATTCTGGCAGTGGAAATAGCAATTCTTTTAATAGTGGCTATAATATGAATAATACGAATGCGCTGGGAAGTTCAAGTGCCGCTGCTATTACCCCAGTAAACTCTGTATCATCAGATCAGCAGCTGCAAGATTTGTATGATGCACAAGCCAATGCACAAGATGAAGTTAATAAGGCTCAAAAAGCTCTAGATGATACTTCGGTTAATAGTGAGGTGACAGGAACAGTTGCTGAAGTTAATAATGATGTTGATCCCTCTGGTAAAACCAGCAAAGCTCTTGTTCATATTACCAGTGAAGGTAAATTGCAAATCCAAGGCACCTTAACTGAATATGACTTGGCTAATATCAAAGTGGGCCAAGAAGTTAGCATTAAATCTAAGGTTTATGGTAATAAGAAATGGTCAGGAAAAATTTCTTATATTTCTAATTATCCTAATCAGGATCAAAGCAGTCAGTCTCAAGCAGCTGATTCATCTGGAAGCGGCTCTTCTTCAAATTCAGCCGCTTATAACTATAAAGTTGATTTGACAAGTGATATCGGAGACTTAAAACAAGGCTTCACGGTATCTGTAGAGGTAGTCAATGGCAATAAGAGTCTAGTTATTCCTAATTCAGCACTGGTTACAAAAGACAATAAAAACTATGTCTGGGTTTATGATAAAACGAATTCTAAAGTTTTGAAAAAAGAGGTTGTTGTTGGAAATGCTGATGCTAAATCGCAAGAAATTTCATCTGGTCTTGATAAAGGACAAACTATTATTTCTAATCCAGATAAGAATTTAAAAGAAGGCAAGAAGATTGAAAAACCTTCTAGTAAGGCTAATGAAAAGAGGTGAGTGCAGTGAGTGATAGAAAAGAACTCATTCATCTTAAAGGGGTAACAAAAAGTTATCATAATGGAAATCAAGAATTGCAGGTCCTCAAAGGAATTGATTTAACAGTTAATGAAGGAGATTTTCTAGCTATTATGGGGCCGTCTGGTTCGGGAAAGTCAACTTTAATGAATATTATTGGCCTTTTAGATCGCCCTAGTTCAGGAACCTATCATTTATCACAACAAAGTGTTGAAAAATTAAATGATAGCAAATTAGCACATGTTCGCAATCAAAAAATTGGTTTCGTCTTTCAACAATTCTTCCTTCTCTCTAAATTAGATGCTCTGCAAAATGTGGAACTGCCACTCATTTATGCAGGTGTCAGTCCTTCTCAGCGCAAAAAAACAGCCAAAGAGTTTTTAGATAAGGTAGAACTATCTGAACGGATGAAGCATTTGCCTTCAGAGTTATCAGGTGGACAAAAGCAAAGAGTTGCTATTGCTCGTGCCCTAGTCAATAATCCATCTATTATTCTTGCTGATGAACCAACGGGTGCTCTTGACACTAAGACCGGTAATCAAATAATGGAATTATTGACTGAGCTTAATAATGAAGGAAAAACGATTATTATGGTAACGCATGAACCTGAGATTGCTGACTATGCTAAAAGAAAAATTGTCATCCGTGATGGTGAGATTACAGAAGACAGCCAGCAATTGGCTGAATTAGAATAGGGGGAATTTATGGAAAATTGGAAATTTGCTCTTTCTTCTATTCTTAGTCATAAAATGCGTTCCTTTCTGACGATGCTGGGGATTATCATAGGGGTAGCTTCGGTTGTCATGATTATGGCTCTAGGTCAAGGTCTTAAAAAAGGGATTAGTGATCAAGTCAATAAAGAACAAAAAAATTTAAATGTTTATTATAAAACAAAGGCTGAACAAGAAGCAGAAAAGAACCCTTATTATCAAGTTGATACCTCTGACAGCAGTGCGAAAGCTCCAGATATTCAGGAGGCTTGGGTAGAAAAGATCGCTCAAGATACTAAAGGCGTTTCAGGTTATTATATTACGAATAGTAAAACGGCGACCGTTTCTTATCGGAAAAAGAGCTCTAAAAATGTTAATATAACAGGAATTAACAGGACTTATTTATCCATCAAGAAATTTAAAATAATAGCAGGCCGCTCCTTTACTAGTAACGACTATGATAAATTTGGTCGTATTATTATGCTAGACGCCAATCTAGCAAAAAAGCTCTTTGGAGACAATGAAACTGCTCTCAATAAGGTGATTACTTTATCTAATAAGAGTTATCTGGTTGTCGGTGTTTATGAAGATCCTAATGCTGGAACAGCAACTTATGGAACGACTTCGGGTGGGAATGCCATTATGACTAATACTCAAGTTGCCAGCGAATTTGGTGTGAAAGAAAATGATCAAATTTATTTCCATATTAATGATGTTAGTCAGGCCAATAAAATTGGTAAGGAAACAGGTGCGGCTCTCACCAAGATATCTGGAGCTAAAGATGGTTTATATGAAAACTATAATATGGATAATATTGTAAAGCAAGCTAATCAGATGGCTTCCATGTACACTATTGCCTTTGGTGTTATTGCAGGTATCTCCCTTTTAGTTGGTGGTATTGGTGTTATGAATATTATGCTGGTATCTGTTACTGAGCGTACGCGTGAAATAGGTTTACGAAAGGCTTTAGGTGCTACTCGTATTAAAATTTTGAATCAATTTTTGATTGAATCCATTGTTTTAACTATTTTGGGAGGACTAATTGGTCTTGGAATTGCTTATATGGGAGTAACAGCTATCACTCCAGCTTTAAAAGCTCAGCATATTGTTCCAGCAATTTCTCTGCAGGTTATTCTCATTAGTATTGCTTTCTCTGCTTTTGTTGGGATAGTCTTTGGACTTCTGCCAGCTAATAAGGCAAGTAAATTAAATCCAATTGATGCCTTAAGATATGAGTAAAAAAGAATAGGGAGTCATTGAGATTTGCAGATTGAAATCTTCATTCTTGCATGTTACATTATAGCTCAAATGGCGTTTAGATTGTTTTTTCAGTCTAGACGTTATTTTTTGAGGTACTGTTAACTAAAATAATTGTTTGTCAGCTCATAGGAATAAAAAAGCAATTATTCTCTTCTTTCTTAGAGTTGCCAAAATTTGAAAGGTCAAAGCTTGTCGTTTAATACCTTTATAGTGAGCCGTCTAGTGCTTTTGTTAGGTACTGAAAACATGGTAATATTTAGAATTCAACTTATTTTAACTGTCAAGAAAAAAACTTGACAGACTGATTTTTTATGTTACAATATAGAAGTAGTTCATAGTTTGGCTATGTTCAAATAAAAAAAGAGAAAAGAGACTTATAAAAAATGGCAGTAAAAATCCGTTTGACTCGTATGGGTTCTAAAAAGAAACCTTTCTATCGTATCAACGTTGCAGATTCACGTGCACCACGTGATGGTCGCTTCATCGAAACAGTTGGAACATACAATCCGCTTGTAACTGAAAATCAAGTGACTCTCAAAGAAGATCGTATTCTTGAGTGGCTAGGCAATGGTGCTCAACCATCAGATACTGTTCGTAACATCCTTTCAAAAGCTGGAATTATGCAAAAATTCCACGAAGCTAAATACTCAAAGAAGTAAAGTCTTGCCTATGGATACCATTGAAAATCTGATTATCGCTATTGTGAAACCTTTAATTTCACAACCAGATAATTTTACCATAAAAATTGAAGATACACCTGAGTTTTTGGAGTATCATCTTGACTTAGATTCTAGTGATATTGGCCGAATTATCGGTAAAAAAGGTCGCACCATCACAGCGATAAGATCGATTGTCTATTCGGTTCCAACTCAAGGTAAAAAAGTGAGACTTGTGATTGATGAAAAGTAGTAACGGTAGTTGCTGCTTTTTTTCTATAGAATTGTGAATTGTAGGACAAGATGGTAAAATAAAAGCAGTAATTTTTTATTGGAGAAGACATGAAGTATTTTAATGTTGGAAAGATTGTCAATACGCAAGGACTTCGAGGAGAAGTTCGTGTCTTATCTGTGACTGATTTTGCAGACGAACGCTTTAAAAAAGGAAGTCAGCTGGCTCTTTTTGATAAAAAAGATCACTTTGCCATGACTGTTGAGATTGCCAGCCACAGAAAACATAAAAATTTTGATATTGTCAAATTTAAAGGACTCTATCATATCAATGATGTTGAAAAATATCGTGATTTCACCCTCAAAGTTACTGAAGATCATCTGGCAGATTTAGAAGATGGTGAATTCTATTATCATGAAATCATTGGACTTGATGTTTATGAGAATGATATCTTGATTGGACAGGTCAAGGAAATTTTACAACCCGGTGCCAATGATGTTTGGGTTGTTAAACGCAAAGGAAAAAAAGATCTGCTTTTGCCTTACATTCCTTCGGTTATTGTAAAGGTTGATGTACCAAATGGCCGTATTGATGTGACTGTTTTAGAAGGATTGGACGATGAAAATTGATATTTTGACTCTCTTTCCAGAGATGTTTGCTCCTTTGGAACATTCGATTGTTGGTAAGGCACAGACAAAGGGGCTTTTAGAAATTAACTATCATAATTTTCGTGAAAATGCAGAGAAGGCTCGCCATGTAGATGATGAACCTTACGGTGGCGGTCAAGGGATGCTTTTGCGCGCTCAGCCTATTTTTGATACTTTTGATAAAATTGCTGCTAAAAAACCGCGTGTCATACTTTTAGATCCAGCGGGCCAGCAATTTAATCAGTCTTATGCAGAAGATCTGGCTCAAGAAGGTGAACTTATTTTTATCTGCGGTCACTATGAAGGATATGATGAGCGTATTAAAACTTTAGTGACTGATGAGATTTCTTTAGGGGATTTTATTTTAACAGGCGGCGAATTGGCTGCTATGACAATTATTGATGCGACAGTCAGGCTGATTCCAGAAGTTATCGGTAAAGAAGCGAGTCATCAAGATGATAGTTTTTCGTCAGGTCTCTTAGAATATCCTCAGTATACACGTCCTTATGAATATAGGGGAATGAAGGTCCCCGATGTTCTCCTGTCTGGACATCATGAAAATATTCGCTTATGGCGTCTAGAGCAAAGCTTACGTAAGACATGGGAACGTAGGCCTGATCTGCTAGAGCATTATCAGTTTACTCAGGAAGAAAAGCAACTTTTGGAAAAAATAAAGAGTGAGGGATCAAGCTAATCTTACTGTGTACTTGCTAGCTTGTTTCCTGTTCTTTTTTGTTTGCTTGCTTTTAATTGTGCTATAATGGAACTAATTTATTTATGGAGGAAGAAAAATTGACATCTGAAAAAGAGATTTATGATATAACCGTTATCGGTGGCGGACCGGTTGGTCTTTTTACAGCTTTTTATGCTGGTTTGCGTGGTATTTCTGTAAAAGTGATTGAAAGTTTATCTGAGCTTGGTGGTCAACCAGCCATTTTATATCCAGAAAAGGTGATTTATGATATCCCAGCCTTTCCTGCTATTACTGGAGCAGATTTGGTAGATAATCTGATTGAACAATTGGAGCGCTTTAAGGATAAAACGACTATTTGTTTAAAAGAAGAAGTTAAAACATTTGAAAAAGAGAATGCTATTTTTACAATTACAACAAATAAAGGGAATCATTTTTCGAAAGCCATTATTATTGCTTGTGGAAATGGTGCCTTTGCGCCGCGTCGATTGGGCTTGGACGATGAGGAACGTTATGCAGACCATAATCTCTTTTACAATGTTCACAAACTAGACCAATTTGCTGGTAAAAAGGTTGTTATTTGTGGTGGCGGCGACTCTGCTGTTGACTGGGCTAATGCTCTGGATAAGATTGCTGAAAGTGTCACCTTGGTACACCGTCGTGATGCCTTTCGCGCTCATGAACATAGTGTAGAAGTTCTGAAAGCTTCTCATGTTAATATCATGACACCTTACGTACCACTTGAGTTAAAAGGAGAAGGTGATGAAGCAACCAGTCTTGTGATTCAAAAGGTCAAATCAGAAGAAACCAAAGAGTTGTCACTTGATTCGCTTATTGTTAGTTTTGGATTTTCAACCTCCAACAAAAACCTCAAAAGTTGGAATATTGATTATAAGCGTTCAAGTATTAATGTATCTCCTCTTTTTGAAACCAGTCAGACAGGGGTTTTTGCTATTGGAGATGCTGCAGAATATGAAGGCAAAATTGATTTAATTGCAACAGGATTTGGAGAGGCACCAACAGCAGTTAACCAAGCCATCAAATACATTTATCCTGAGCGTGATAATCGTGTCGTTCATTCCACATCATTGATAAAATAAAAGAAAGGAAAGTCCTTTCTTTTTGTTAATTTTTGGTAGAATTTGGTAGAAATTGCTTGACAGTTATTATAGGAGAGTATATAATAGCATATGTAAACGATTTCAACAAGGAGGTGACTCTTATTTTAAAATCTGAACGTAAGCAGATTATCATGGAAAAGTTAGCGCAAGAGAATTTTGTAACCTTAGAATTTCTTGTTGGTGTCCTTGATACATCTGAGTCAACCGTTCGAAGAGATTTAGATGAGTTAGCAAGTGAGAAAAAACTTCATCGTGTACATGGGGGAGCTGAGAAAAACCGTCCTTTGCAAGAAGAGGAAACCAATCTTCAAAAATCTATCAAAAACGTTCAAGCTAAAAAAGCTATTGTTAAAAGAGCAGCAGAGCTGATTGATAATGGTGATGTGATTTTTGTTGATGCTGGGACAACAACTGCTCTTCTATTGGATCAATTACACGCAGAAGGCTTGACTGTAGTGACGAATTCGATTCATCATGCGGCCAAATTAGTTGAAAAAAATATCAATACGATAATTATTGGTGGTTATGTCAAAAACTCAACAGATGCAAGCATAGGTCAGTTGGCCATTATGCAATTGAGTCAGCTGAATTTTGATAAGGCTTTTGTCGGTATGAATGGTATTGATCATCATTTTTTAACAACGCCTGATACTGAAGAGGCTGCTATCAAAAAGACTGTTATTGACAATGCGCAAGTAACTTATGCTTTGGCAGATGCTTCAAAATTAGGGCAAACATCATTTGTTAAAGTTGATCGGCTAGAAACGGTGACCATTATCACCAACCAATCCGATAATCGGCTGTTAAAGGAAGTAAGAAAAAAGACGAAGGTGATTGAAGTATGATTTATACGGTAACCCTTAATCCTTCTATTGATTTTATCGTTCGTATTGATAGTGTAAAAATCGGCAGTGTCAATCGTATGGATAGTGACGATAAATTTGTTGGAGGTAAAGGGATTAATGTTAGTCGTATTCTTAAGCGTTTAGGACAGGATAATACGGCGACAGGTTTTATTGGCGGTTTTACTGGTAGGTTTGTTGAGGAAGGATTGATTGCTGAAGGAATCAAGACTAACTTTGTCCATGTTAATCAAGATACCAGAATTAATGTCAAAATTAAGGCTGATCAAGAAACTGAAATTAATGGTACAGGCCCTGTCATTACAAAAGAACAAGTTTTAGCTTTAGAGAACATCTTACAGCAACTTTCACAAGACGATACAGTTGTTTTTGCAGGCAGTGCACCGTCCAATTTAGGAAACCAAATTTATGAACGCTTGATCCCGTTGGTGAGACAAACAGGAGCGCAAATTGTTTGCGATTTTGAAGGGCAAACTTTATTGGATGCTCTTGACTATCAACCGCTTTTGGTTAAACCAAATAATCATGAACTTGAAGCTATTTTCAAGGTAAACTTAAACGGTATTACTGATGTTGAAAAGTATGCCCGCCAAATTCTTGCTAAAGGCGCACAAAACGTCATTATTTCAATGGCAGGAGATGGCGCTTTATTAGTAACATCAGATGCGACTTATTTTGCTAAACCGATTAAGGGACAGGTCAGAAATTCTGTCGGTGCTGGTGATTCAATGGTTGCTGGTTTTACTGGTGAATTTGTTAAGTCAGCTAATCCTCTTGAAGCTCTCAAATGGGGAGTGGCTTGCGGTACAGCAACCGCTTTTTCAGATGATTTAGCCAGTATTGATTTTATAAAAGAAACATATGAAAAAGTAGAGGTAGAAAAATTATGAAGATTCAGGACTTACTGAACAAGGATGTCATGTTGCTTGACTTGCAGGCAACAACTAAAGAAGCTGCTATTGATGAGATGGTTTCTAAGTTAGTCGAACAAGGTATCGTTACTGATTTTGATACTTTTAAGGCTGGGATCATGAATCGTGAAGCTCAGACTTCAACTGGCCTTGGTGATGGTATTGCTATGCCTCACAGTAAGAATAAGGCTGTAAAGGAAGCAACGGTTCTTTTTGCCAAATCAAATAAAGGTGTTGATTACGAGGCTCTTGATGGTGAACCTGTTGATCTTTTCTTTATGATTGCGGCTCCTGATGGCGCTAATGATACGCATTTAGCAGCTTTGGCTGAATTATCACAATACCTTTTAAAAGATGGCTTTGCTGATAAGTTGCGTCAGGTAACTAATCCTGATGACGTTATCAATCTTTTTAATGCAACAGAAGAAGAAAAGAAAGAAGCGGCACCTGTCTCTCCAGTAGCTGATAGTCACGATTTTCTTGTTGCTGTTACAGCCTGTACAACTGGTATTGCTCACACTTATATGGCAGAAGAAGCCCTCAAAAAACAAGCCGCTGAAATGGGAGTTGGCATCAAGGTTGAAACCAACGGTGCCTCAGGAGTTGGCAATAAATTGACTGCTGATGATATTAAGCGTGCTAAAGGTGTTATTATCGCTGCTGACAAGGCAGTTGAAATGGATCGTTTTAATGGTAAACCTTTGATTTCGCGTCCAGTTGCTGAGGGAATTAAAAAACCTGAAGAATTAATCAATATTATTCTTGATGGTAAAGCTGAAGCCTATGTTGCTGACAACTCTGATCTTAGCAGTGAAGCATCATCAAGTGAAAAAGCTGGTCTTGGAAGTGCCTTCTATAAACACTTGATGAGTGGGGTTTCACAAATGCTTCCATTCGTTATCGGTGGCGGTATCATGATTGCTTTGTCATTCTTGATTGACCAATTCATGGGGGTTCCTAAGTCTTCTCTTAGTCATTTGGGGAATTACCATGAAATTGCAGCTATTTTCAATCAAGTCGGTAATGCTGCTTTTGGCTTTATGATTCCAGTCTTTGCTGCTTATATTGCTTATTCAATTGCTGAAAAGCCAGGTTTGGTAGCTGGTTTTGTAGCTGGCAGTATGGCAACAACAGGTCTTGCTTTCAATAAGGTTGCTTTCTTTGAATTTGGTGAAAAGGCTAGTCAAGCTAGTTTAACTGGTATACCTTCTGGCTTCCTTGGTGCTCTTGCAGGTGGTTTCCTTGCAGGCGGTGTCATTCTTGTCCTCAAGAAAGCCCTTGCCTTTGTACCTCGTTCTCTTGAAGGTATAAAATCCATCCTTCTCTATCCTTTGCTTGGTGTTTTGGTAACTGGTTTCCTCATGCTTTTTGTCAACATTCCAATGGCAGCTATCAATACAGCCTTATATAATTTCCTCGGCAACTTATCAGGTGGTTCAGCAGTTCTTTTAGGACTTATTGTTGGTGGTATGATGGCGATTGATATGGGCGGACCTTTTAATAAAGCAGCCTATGTTTTTGGAACAAGTACTTTAACAGCAGCAGCTCTTGCTAAGGGTGGTTCAGTTGTCATGGCCAGTGTCATGGCTGGTGGTATGGTACCGCCGCTTGCAGTTTTTGTTGCGACTCTTCTTTTTAAAAATAAATTCACTCAAGAAGAACATGATGCTGGTTTAACAAATATTGTTATGGGCCTTTCTTTCATTACTGAAGGTGCCATTCCATTTGGTGCAGGAGACCCAGCACGTGCCATTCCAAGTTTCATTGTTGGTTCAGCGGTTACTGGTGCCTTGGTTGGTTTAAGCGGTATTAAATTGATGGCGCCTCATGGGGGTATCTTTGTTATTGCTTTGACAAGCAATCCTTTGCTTTACCTGCTTTATATTGCTGTTGGAGCAGTGATTGCTGGTATTCTTTTTGGAAGTCTTCGTAAAGTAAGATAATTTTCGTTTAATAACAAGTCATATTGTTAGATTAATATTAATAAAAAAATTATTCCTCTTATTAGTGGACAGTGACAAGCAATAGTCACTTGAAATGATAAGAGGAGTTTTCTTGTATTTAAAAACATTTCAGGTTCTTTTTGTTATAGATGAAAACTATAACAAATACTACATATATAGCTTAAAACTATACATATACATAAAAACACAAAAACCCTTGAAACATTGATTTAATAAGGATTATCTAGTATTATTTTAATTACAATAAAAAAAGAAGTTATAGTTATAAGATGAATACAGTTTTTATCTTAAGGCTAAGAGGAGGAAGAAATGACAAAAGTTTCAAGCTTGGGCTATCCACGTTTAGGAGAAAACCGTGAATGGAAAAAATTAATCGAAGCTTATTGGGCAGGAAAAGTTAGCAAGAATGATTTATTTGCTGGTGCCAAGGAACTGCGTTTAGACTTTTTAAAAAAACAATTGAATGCAGGTCTTGATCTGATTCCAGTGGGGGATTTTTCACTTTATGATCATATTTTGGATTTGTCAGTGCAATTTAATATTATTCCTAAACGCTTTGCTAAAGAGCCAATAGATATCGACTTATATTTTGCTATTGCTCGTGGAAATAAAGAAAATGTTGCTTCTTCAATGAAGAAATGGTTTAACACTAATTATCACTATATTGTTCCCGAATGGTCAAAACAACGACCAAAACTCAATAATAATCGTTTATTGGATCTTTATTTGGAAGCTAGAGAAGTTGTTGGAGATAAGGCTAAGCCTGTTATTACTGGTCCCATTACTTATGTGGCTCTGTCAACAGGCGTTGAAGATTTTACAGCTGCTGTTAAGAGTTTGCTGCCGCTCTACAAGCAAGTTTTTACGGAATTAGTAAAAGCAGGGGCAAGCTATATCCAAGTAGATGAACCTATCTTTGTAACAGATGAAGGTAAAGATTATCTCCAAGCAGCTAAAGCAGTTTATGCTTACTTCGCTAAAGAAGTCCCTGATGCTAAATTTATTTTTCAGACCTATTTTGAAGGTTTGATTGATAGTCAGGTTTTGTCTCAACTTCCAGTAGATGCCTTTGGTCTTGATTTTGTTTATGGTTTGGAGGAAAATCTTGAGGCTATTAAGACGGGTGCTTTTAAAGGCAAAGAAATCTTTGCAGGCGTTATTGATGGACGTAATATCTGGAGTTCTGATTTTGTTAAAACGTCAGCATTGTTAGAGACGATTGAGGAACAATCTGCAGCCCTTACTATTCAGCCTTCTTGTTCACTCTTGCATGTGCCTGTAACAACTAAGAATGAAACAGATTTAGATCCTGTCTTGCGCAATGGGTTAGCTTTTGCAGATGAAAAATTAACAGAAGTCAAACGATTGGCTGAACATTTAGATGGTAGAGAAGATCCAGCTTATGATTTACATATTGCACATTTTGATGCTCTTCAGGCTGCTGATTTTAGAAACGTTAAACTTGAAGATCTAAGTCGTGTTGCGACAAAACGCCCTAGCGACTTTGCTAAACGTCATGATATTCAGCAAGAGAAGCTGCATTTGCCTTTGCTGCCAACGACAACGATTGGCTCTTTCCCACAATCAAGAGAAATCAGACGGACACGTCTGGCTTGGAAGCGCGGTGATATCAGTGATGCAGAGTATAAACAATTTATTCAGGCTGAAATTGAACGCTGGATTCGTATTCAGGAAGATTTGGATCTTGACGTTTTGGTACATGGTGAATTTGAGCGGGTTGACATGGTTGAATTTTTTGGACAAAAATTAGCCGGTTTTACAACAACCAAATTTGGCTGGGTCCAATCTTATGGTTCTCGTGCTGTGAAGCCTCCAATTATTTACGGAGATGTTCAGCATCTTGAACCAATCACCGTTGAAGAAACAGTTTACGCTCAAAGTCTGACTGATCGTCCTGTAAAAGGTATGCTGACAGGTCCAATTACTATCACCAATTGGTCTTTTGAACGAACAGATATTCCACGCGATCAGTTATTTAATCAAATTGGCTTGGCTATTAAAGATGAAATTAAACTATTGGAAAATGCTGGTATTGCTATCATTCAAGTCGATGAAGCGGCTCTTCGTGAAGGTTTGCCGCTGAGAAAAAGCAAGCAAAAAGCCTATTTAGATGATGCAGTCCATGCCTTTCACGTTGCAACCTCTTCAGTTAAGGATGAAACACAGATTCATACACACATGTGTTATTCTAAATTTGATGAAATTATTGATGCTATTCGCGCCTTAGATGCTGATGTTATTTCAATTGAAACCAGCCGCAGCCATGGTGATATTATTGAGTCCTTCGAAACAGCTGTTTATCCATTGGGTATTGGTCTTGGTGTCTACGATATTCACTCTCCGCGTGTACCAACTAAAGAAGAAGTGGTGGCTAATATTGAAAGGCCTTTGCGTCAATTATCGCCAACACAATTCTGGGTTAATCCTGATTGTGGTTTAAAAACGCGTCAAGAACCAGAAACCATTGCTGCTTTGAAGGTTTTAGTTGCTGCAACTAAGGAAGTTCGTCAAAAGTTAGGAAACTAAAGGAAGGGGGAGTGACCATGTCCAGATTGCTGGATAAACTAAAGACAGATATTTTAGTGGCTGATGGAGCTATGGGGACTCTTCTCTATGCAGATGGTTTAGAATCCTGCCATGAATATTATAATATCAGTCATCCTGAGCGAATTTTGGCTATTCATCAAGCTTATATTGCAGCTGGAGCAGACATCATTCAGACCAATACTTATGGTGCTAAAAGACATCGTTTAAAAAGTTTTGGTCACGATAAAGAAGTTAAGGCAATCAATCAGGCAGCTGTTCATCTGGCCCGTCAGGCAGCTGGTGACAATACCTTTGTTTTAGGAACAATAGGTGCTTCACATGGCCTTAAGCATTGTGAACTGTCCTTGGAAGACATTATTTCTCAGACTGTAGAACAGGCTCGGTTTCTTTTGGAAACGAAGCAAATTGATGGTTTGCTCTTAGAGACTTACTATGATATAGAAGAACTTGAGGCTGCTTTAAAGGCCTTGAGGCCTTTAACAGACTTGCCGATCATTACGAATGTTGCCCTTCATGAACCGGGAATTACTGAAAATGGTCGACCTTTAGTAGAAGCTTTTAGTAACTTGGTGATGTTGGGAGCCGATATCGTTGGTTTGAACTGCCATTTGGGACCTTATCATATGATCCAATCTTTCAAACAAGTACCACTATTTGCGCAGAGTTATTTGTCAGCTTATCCTAATGCCAGTCTGTTATCTTTTTCCAGTGATGATAATGAGACCCCTTACCACTTTAGCCAGAATGCAGACTATTTTGAGTATTGTGCTAAACTTTTTGTTGAAGAAGGGGTCCGCCTCATTGGCGGCTGTTGCGGAACAACTCCTGAACATATCAAAGCTATAAAACGTGGTATTCGAGGACTTAAACCAATTGAGCGTAAAGTGACGACACCTTTGATTAGTCAAGAAGACTTGATTTATGAAGTGGAGAAAAAAGAAAGTCTGGTTGACAAAGTTAAAAAAGGGATCACCATTATTGCTGAAATTGATCCTCCTAAAACCTTGGCCGTTGACAAATTTGTTGATGGTGTCAAAGCCTTAGACGAAAAAGGTATTGCGGCGATTACCTTAGCAGATAATTCTCTTGCTAGAACGCGTATTTGTAATCTCAGCATGGCGTCAATGCTAAAGGATGAGATTGCAACACCTTTCTTACTTCATTTGTCCTGTCGCGATCATAATATGATTGGACTGCAGTCACGCCTTTTGGGCATGGATCTTTTGGGATTTGATCATATTCTTGCCATCACAGGAGATCCCTCAAAAATTGGAGATTTCCCAGGAGCTACCAGTGTTTATGACGCTACCAGTTTCAAATTGCTGTCTTTGATTAAGCAACTCAATCAGGGTCATGGTTACAGTGGTGCTAGTCTTAAAAAAGCGACCCATTTTACCGTTGCTGCAGCTTTTAACCCTAATGTTAAAAACTTAAGCAGAACAGGAAGGTTAATTGAGAAGAAGGTTGCAGCTGGAGCAGATTATTTTATCACACAGCCTGTTTTTAGCGAAACAGTCATACAAGAGTTAAGTGAAGTTACTAAACCTTATGAACAGCCCTTTTTTGTTGGTATTATGCCGATCACTTCTTATAATAATGCTGTTTTCTTACATAATGAAGTTCCGGGAATCAGTTTATCAGAATCTTTTCTGGCAAAATTAGAAGCGGTTAAGGATGATAAAGAAACCTGTCAGAAAGTAGCTTTAGCTGAAAGTAAAAAATTGATAGACGCAGTTCTGGCTCATTTTAATGGCATTTATCTCATTACTCCTTTTTTACGTTATGATTTGACAGTAGAATTAATTGATTATATTCAGGTAAAGACAGCAACTGTTGCTAAAAAGAGAACTTAGTGTCATGTCAAGCCCCATCTAAAATAGACAGTATAAAAAGAGTATTATTTAGTAAGGTAT
>ERZ773090.52-NODE-52-length-133822-cov-20.1577_pt1 | contig 133822 bp, 120 predicted proteins | sample MGYA00580579_ERZ773090 | MGnify/ENA primary metagenome ERZ773090 (study PRJEB29015, sample SAMEA2738014) | human oral metagenome | biome: human oral; feature: human-associated habitat; material: dental | place: China | collected 2132 ... | reverse complement strand
ACCCGGTGCGTCCGACGGATGCGCATTGCGCATCCCACACCCCCGCGCGGGGGAGGCATCCCACACGCCTGTCCAACGCCTGAAGCCGCGGAGAATTTCCGGCCGGACCCCAGCGCCCGGCCGCCGATCGGCCGAAGCAGGAGCCGGCCGAGCCGGAGGCGGAGCCGGCTGCGGGTGTGCCCTTCGCGTCGACGTGAACGGCCCGATAGCGCGTTCCCCCGGCGGTCTCCGGCCGTGGAAGGTTCTCAGGCCTTCGCCCGGCGCGGCGCAGGGCGAAGGCCCCTCGTGCTCGCGAGGCGACGGGAGAACGCCGTTTCCGCCCACCGCGAACCGGCTGGTGGAGACGGACGCGAGCGGTCGCCCGGCGCCAGCGGCTGCCTTCCGCTGCCCGGGCAACGTCGCGGTCACGCTCGATATCGACACGCAATTCCATCCCGCGACCGGATCGGAGTGAAATATCATTTATTTATATCATAAGAGCTCAAATGAGTTGGTGCGGCAATATTTGCCGCACCAACTTCGATTCAGCTATGAGTAGTTTCATCGCCTTCGACGGAGGAAAACAAACGATTTATTGCACTTTATAGTCGAAAATGACAGTTTGCAGTCAGGAATGTCCATTTTGTTTTCGAAGACCGTGAAAATTACCTGCTACATCGGAATCCGTTCCTTTTATTATCGTTCTGGCCTGTTCAGTTGCAGTTCTGTAGTGCTTCAGACGCTCGACGATAGTATCCCGACTATTCTGAAAAGCCGTGGCAGCAGATTCGGCTTTCGCGCTTAAGCCCGAATTCACCAGCCCATCCTCTGAGGCTCTAATGGCGTTTTCACCGTCAATGCGTTCGACTTGTTCAATAGCCGCGTCCAATTTCCATAAAATGGATTTTATAGTGGACTCATCATATCGTAGGATATTCATTTCTTATTTTCCTTTCTTTAGAATTATTTCAAGTAATAAATGTCATTTATTACTTGTGGCCCATGTTTCAGGAGGTTCATTATTTTCATGCCTCCCCGTTGTTCGCAGCCTTTGAGGAATATTTTCAGTGCCTTTGGGCCATTCATCATAAAGTTTACCTTTAACGCATGGTGTTTCAATTTGAATTATGCTTCTTTTTAAATATGAAATATAAATGCGTGCACCTTTAGGATGAGAAAATACCGCAGACGCGCCACCGGGTTCACTTATATCGGGTTTAGGTGCATTAAAACCGTAAGGTTGTGCTATTTCATGCATTTTATTTATGGCAGCCTGCCAATTCTGCCGAGTGAACGGCCCTGCAGAAGCCAGACGATACGCTTCCGACGTATAACCGATGGGACAATCGATATGAAAGTTTTCCTCCACCTGTGCCTGAACGGACTGTGGAACCCACTCCCCTACACCGAAATCACGCGTCAGAACATCATAAAACGATAAAAGAAGATTTACCGTTCTATAACGTGCCTCTACTATGGATAAACTGCTTATATTTTTATGTACGTGCCTATCAGTTATATATTCGTCTGATTTGTTCATACAACTTCCTAAGAGTGATATTATAGAATATATTGCAATCAATTTGAACAATTTCAGCTGCATATAGTCCTCAGTTCTCTGGAGCGGCCATTCCGTTACCAGCGAGAATACTCGCTATATTATACGCAGAAGTACGATAATGGCCGTCATCTGTTTTATTCATGTACTCTGAATGTCCATATGATCCGGCATAGACTTCACCTGACGGACTCTTCCATTTTTCCGTGCTGAAATGCTCATAATCGACGTTATGGTCTGGAATAGCGCTTGGCGGAGTATTATGCCAGGCCGATCCCGCTACCGGATCGCCTCTGGCGCCACCGACGAAAACATGCCCAGGAAGCATGTTGAGGTTGGAATTACCCCCTTTCCCAAATCCCGGGGGGGGCCGAAAGCGGTATATCCATCGGGGGCCGTCGTTCTATTGAGAGCATATGCACTCAATAATGATCCATAAGAATGACCTGTAACAATCATGTGGGGGTCACCATTATGAGTTGTCTGTACGGCATCGCACAATCTAGAGAGTTTTTTCGCACCATCTTTCGCATGTTCATTCGATAAGACAGATCCGTCAGTGTTAAAAAGCGTATCATCCCAATCAGGTGCATCATAGTTCAGATTATAAATACCAGCAACACTTTGATCTTTTCTATCTGATTTTGATAAAATCATACGAGTTAATTGAAGTATATTATTCATATCTCTTATTCCCCCTCCCCAATTGCCGTTCTTTCCGAATATATTCTTATCTACTGTACTATTCATCCCTGGCGTATGAACCATCACATGATTCGCATTGTCAACGTCTCCTACTCCCACAATTGCACGTAAATTGGCTTTAGGTGAATCTCTAAAACCTATCAGCGAATAATTGAATGATTTTTGATTGAGAAGAGTGTTGATTTCCTCATCGCTGATTGGAATAGAGAAATTTTTTTGTAGAATATCAAGCGGCTGTTTCATATCGCTCAATTCTGTAAGTCTTTTTTCTTCATTCAATGTAAACGGAGGTCTATTTTTTCGCATAATAAGTGACATTTCATTATTTATAGATATGTATTTATTTCTCAAATACATAATATTAGCCTTATGACGATCACTACATGGAATTCCATCCAAATTTCTTATCCAATCGGATTTATTCTTAATAATATCTATCTGTTCCTGAGGAGATCTAGATGTCCACCAATCATTAACTTCTTCTACATCCCACGACGGATTAGGCTTTTGGTTCCAATTCAAAACTGAAGCTTTAGCGCCTTTTGCTTTTTTATTGAGTTGAATAATCTCATTATACACACCATCGATGAAATTTACTATGTCCTTTGCTTTTCTTATACATAAGGCAACCATTGCGTTCAATTTCTGATTCGCATCGGAAATCCCTTCCCAAAGATTTCTTCCGCTCTTATAAATATGATCAACATTTACTTTGTAATTTTGATCTGCATCACATACATTGCCATCTGTTGTGAGACGACCTCCAGCTGCGCATATTAAATTGAATATGTCATTCGCCTGTCTAGAAAGCTCTTTGACTGCCTTTGAAGCCTCGGCCAAATCAGACTCGATTTTATGACATCCCGAGTAGAGGTCCATGGCGTCATCCGCTATCGCGCGCCGAGTGCGCATCTCCGATTCCGCGAATGCGCCGGAGAGCTTCGAATTATTGACATCTATGAGCTCGTCGTTGAGATTTTTGTACTTGCCGGCCGCGCAGTGAAAGTCGAAACTGGCTTTTTCAAGCCCTTCTCCGCTCCAGGCCATCAGATCTTGAAGAGTGAACATGCGCATCCTTTCTTTAGATCTCTTACTCATTCATCTTTCCACACTGGAACCCTCAAGGACAAGAGGTGAAAGTGCATTTCGCAGCCTTTTCACCGGACGAGGATCCACCCGCAGGCCATGAAGCCTGAAAGCCTTCGAAAAGCGGCGCAATCCCGCCATGCTCCGCTATGGTCCTCTGCCCGGCGCCCGGGATCTCCTCCGATTCCTGCGAAAGCCTCCCGAAGCGAACGGCGACGGGGCACAATAGTGGTAGGCGCCTAGACGAAGGAGTTCACCATGGCCGAGCCGACCAAGATCGCCGTACTGACGTCGGGCGGAGACGCCCAGGGAATGAACGCCGTGGTGCGCGCCGTCGTGCGCACCGCCATCCACGAGGGCGCCGTCCCCTACGCCGTGCACGAGGGCTGGAAGGGAGCCGTCGAAGGCGGGGGCCTCATCTCCGAGCTGACGTGGTCGGACGTCTCGGGCATCCTCAACGAGGGTGGGACGACCATCGGCACGGCGCGCTGCGCGGCCTTCCGCGAGCGCGACGGGCTGCGGGCCGCCGTCGGCAACTTCGTCTCCCGGGGCATCGACCGCGTCGTGGCCATCGGAGGCGACGGAACTCTCACCGGCGCAGACCAGCTCCGCGAGCTGTGGGGCGAGCTGCTGGCCGAACTCGTCGAGCGGGGGGAGGTCGCGCCCGAAGCCGCACAAGCCCACCCCCGGCTGCACCTGGCGGGCGTGGTCGGCTCGATCGACAACGACCTGGTCGGCACGGACATGACGGTGGGAACCGACTCGGCCCTCCACCGCATCATCGAGGCGATCGACGCCATCACGTCGACCGCCGCCTCGCACCAACGCACGTTCATCGTCGAAGTCATGGGGCGCCGCTGCGGCTACCTCGCCCTGATGAGCGCGATCGCGGGCGGTTGCGACTACGCCTTCATCCCCGAGCTCCCCCCGGCCGACGGGTGGGAGGACGGCCTGTGCGAGAAGCTCCGGGAGGGCCGGGCGGCGGGCCGCCGGGATTCGCTCATCGTCGTGGCCGAAGGGGCCCAGGACCGCTCGGGGACCCCCATCTCGGCCGCGCAGGTCCGCGACCTCCTCGCCGAGCGCCTGGGCGAGGACGTGCGCATCACGTCGTTGGGCCACGTCCAACGCGGCGGCACCCCCTCGGCCTACGACCGGTGGATGCCGACCATCCTCGGCTACACGGCGGCCCTCGAAGTGATCAACGCGGGCGAGGAGGACGAACCGTGCATCGTCGGCACCCGCGGCAACAGGATCGTCCGCCTCCCGCTCATGGAGGCGATCGGCAACACGCGCGCCGTCAAGGGGATGCTCGCCTCGGGCGACTATCAGGGCGCCGTCGCGGCCCGCGGCCGCACGTACGAGAGGATGATCCGCATCTTCGAGACCATGTCCTCCCCCGTTGCCACCCCCCACGAATCGGCCGCGACGGCCAGGCTCGGCCGGCCGCCGCGCGTGGCGATCGTGCACGCCGGCGGGCTCGCTCCGGGAATGGACGCGGCAGCCCAGGCCGCCGTGCGCCTGGGCGTGGACCACGGCTTCACCATGCTCGGCGTCGAGGGCGGCTTCCCGGGCCTGATCGAAGGCGAGGTTCGGGAGCTCACGTGGGGCGACGTCGACACGTGGGTGGGAACGGGCGGCGCCCACCTGGGCACCCGACGGCAGATCCCCACGCTCGACCAGTACTACGCCATGGGCCGGTCCATCGAGCGGAACGAGATCGACGCGCTGCTGATGGTCGGGGGCTTCTCGGGGTACCTGGCCGCCTGGCAGATGGTCCAGGAGAAGAGCCGCTACCCGGCCTTCTCCATCCCGATCGTGTGCGTCCCCGCCTCGATCGACAACAACCTGCCCGGCTCGGAGCTGTCGATCGGCGTGGACACGGCCCTCAACAACAACGCGGAGGTGCTCGACCGCATCAAGCAGTCGGCGGCCGCCTCCAGGCGCTGCTTCGTCGCCGAGGCGATGGGGCGCCGGTGCGGATACCTCACCCTCATGTCGGGGATCGTCACCGGCGCCGAACAGGTCTACCTGTCCGAGACGGGGATCTCCCTCGCCCAGCTCACCAAGGACTGCGCCCGCATCGTCAAAGCCTTCAAGGGAGGCCGCGAACTCTACCTCGTCATCGCCAACGAGGAAGCGTCGGAGTACTACACCACCGAGGTCCTCACCCATCTCTTCCAGGCGGAGGGCGGCAGCCTGTACGACGTGCGCCCGGCCGTGCTCGGCCACATGCAGCAGGGGGGCAACCCCACCCCCTTCGACCGGACGCTGGCGGTCAGCCTGGCGGCCCGCGCGATGGACGAGCTGGAGGCCCAGTTCGCCGAGGGGGCCAAGCGGGGAACGTACGTCGGCATGGACAGGACGGGGATCGCCGTCGGCAAGCTCTCCCACATGGACGAAGAGATCGACATGTCGACCCGCCTCCCCTACCACCAGTGGTGGAGGGACCTCGTCACCGTCCTCTACACGGTGGCGGACAAGGACTTCGACGTCCCGCTCGAGCAGCTCCCGATCTACCAGCGCGACTGACGAGTCGGCGACTCCGCCGGCGCGGCCGGCGCCCGGACAGGCAGGGCCGCGCCAAGGAGCCCATGGCGCTTGCCAAGGCCTCGGCGCCGCGGACGCCCGGGACGCTACGGGGGCGGATACGACGGAACCGGATTTCGGCAGGGAGAATTCCGTGAAAGCGGTGCCAGCCCGGGCCGGATGCGACGGGGCCGGTAGCGGTCAGCCGTCCTCGGCCTGGACGCCGTCGGGCTCCTCTTCCTCCTCGGTGACCCGCAGCCAGGATATCCGCCGTCCCTCCAGGCTTCTGACGCGAAGGACGCGGCGCCCCCAGCGGACTTCGTCCCCCACTTCCGGCATGCGCCCGAGTTCGTTGACGACGAAGCCGCCGATGGTGTCGAACGGGCCCTCGGGAAGTTCGTCGCCCAGGACTTTGACGACCTCGGCCCGGCTGGCCAGGCCGTCGACGTCGCGCGAGTCGCCGCGCTTGATGGCCACCGGGGTCTCCCGGTCGTACTCGTCGCGGATCTCGCCGACGAACTCTTCGACCACGTCTTCGAGCGTGATGATGCCGTCGGTGCCGCCGTATTCGTCGACGACGACCGCCAGGTGGGCGTGTTTGGCCCGCATCTCCGCCAAGGCGTCCATGACGGGCTTGCCGGTCGGGAACAGGAGGATGTCGCGGACGAGGTCGCCGACGCGGCGGACGTGCGGGGCGGGGCGGATGAGGTCGCGGATGTGGATGAAGCCGAGGACGTCGTCGTCCGAGGACCCCTGGCGCACGGGGTAGCGGGAGTGCTCCAGCCGGGAGACCTCCAGCTGCGCCTCCTCGACGGGAGTGTCGGCCGAGAGGAATTCGACCTCGGTGCGCGGCGTCATGATCTGCTCGACGGTCCGGTCTCCCACCGAGAGCATGTCGACGACCATCTCGCGTTCGTCGTCGCCGATCTCCTCCTGGCCGGCGACGAACGCTCGGAGCTCGGCGAGCCCCATCGTGTCCTTCTGGGCCTCGGGATTGCGTCCGAACAGCCGGAGGACGACGTTGGTCGAGACGCCGAGGAACCATACGACCGGGCGGAGGAGGGCCGTGATGGCGGCCAGGGGGCGGGCGACGAGGCCGGCGATCGCCTCGGCGGACTGCAGGGCGATCCGCTTGGGGACGAGCTCTCCGAAGACGATCGACAGGTAGGCGATGGCGATCGTCACGAGGACGAAGGCGAGCGTCGAGGCCCCCGAGGAGCTCACCCCCCATTCGCGGAGGACGGGGGCCACGATGGGCGCGATCTCGGAAGCCCCGAAGGAGGCCGAGAAGAACCCCGTGACGGTCACGCCGACCTGGACGGCGGAGAGGAAGCGATTGGAGTCCTCAGTCAGCCGCTTGACGGTCCGCCCCGAAGGCCTCCTCGCCGCCATCTCCTCGACCTGGGTCTCCCGCAGCGAGACGAGCGCCATCTCCGAAGCCGAGAAGAGCCCGCCGATGAGGGTGAACAGCACAACGAACAGGATGTTCTTCGCGAGTGGATCCACCGTTCCATTGTCGCCGAGGCGCGTACACCGGCCAACGAATGGCGCCGCCCAAAACTATGACGCTCACCGCAGAGGATGGCGCAGTGGGCGGCAGACGCGCGCGATCGGCGGCAGGGCCCGCGGACGGCAGGAACCCGCGAGAAAGCCGAGCATGCCGGGGGAAGCGCCCCGAAACGCCTGCGATCGGCGTGCTCGTCTTCGCCGCGACCACCGCACTGATCTATCGCTCCATGGCCCGCCAGTCGGCGAAATATGCGACATCGGTGGGCGAACTTCGGCGGAATCCGGAGACGCGCCCGGTGAAACCTCGGTAAATTGACATTTCACCGGGTCAAAAACCGGTGAGATATCGACATCGGCGAAGTTCCACCCGGTACAGAACCGCCCCGAACACCAACCCGGGTTTCACCGGGCACGAAGCTCAAGCCCGCCGGCGACGGCGGGCGGCGAAGCGCTTGGCCGCATACCCGACCAACAGTGCGACGATCCACACGGGCGCTGCGATCACCGAGGGCCGGTAGTCCGGCGACGCGGCCATGAGCACGACCACCAACGCCAGGAACGCGAGCGCGGAGAACGACGCCGCCTTGCCTCCGGGCAGTCTGAACGTCAGGCGGGACGCCTCTTCGGCGCCGATCTTGGCCCGGAATCTGATCTGGGTGATCATGATCATCGTCCAGTTGATGATTCCCGCGGCCAGGGCCGTCGAGAGGAGGATGGAGAAGGCCTTGTCGGGGAGGGCGATCTTCAACACCACGGCCGCGGCCGTGATCGCGGAGGAGACGAGCACGCCCCGCACGGGGACGCCCCGCAGCGAGAGCTTGGCCAGGAATCGGGGCGCGTTGCCCTGCTCGGCCAGGGAGTGGAGCATGCGCCCGTTGGAGTAGAGCCCTGAGTTGTAGACGGAGAGGGCGGCGGTGACCACGACGGCGTTGAGGATGTGGGCGGCCGCCGTGACGCCGACGGAGTCGAAGATCTGGACGAAGGGGCTGAGCTTTCCGTTGATCCGGTCCCAGGGCACGACGGCCATGATGATCAGGAGCGCCCCGATGTAGAAGACGAGGATCCTGTAGACCACCTGGTTGACGGCCCGGGGGATGGACCGCTTAGGGTCGTCGGCCTCCCCCGCGGTGATGCCGATGAGCTCGACGCCGCCGAAGGAGAACATGACGACCACCAGCGAGGCGCTCATCCCGGAGAGCCCGTTCGGGAAGAACCCGCCTCGGTCGACGAGGTGGGCGAAGCTCGGGTCGGGCAGACTGGAGCCGGAGTTGACTGCCAGGCCGATGACGACCGCGCCCAGGACGATCATGCCGACGATGGCGACGACCTTGACGAGGGCGAACCAGAACTCGAATTCGCCGAAGGACCGCACGCCGACGAGGTTGACGGCCGTGATGGACACGAGGACGATCGCAGCCGTCAGCCAGTCGGGCATCCCCGGCAGCCAGTATCTGACGTAGGTGCCGATCACGGTCAGCTCGGCCATCGAGACGACGGTGTAGTTGAACCAGTAGTTCCATCCGGAGACGAACCCCGCGCACGGGGACCAGTAGTCGTAGGCGTAGCGGCTGAACGCCCCGGAGGAGGGGGTGTGGACCGACATCTCCCCCATGGCCCGCACGACGAGGAAGATGACCGCGCCGCCCAGGGCGTAGGCGAGGAGGATGGACGGGCCGGCCAAGGATATGGCGTCGGCCGAGCCGTAGAAGAGCCCCGTCCCGATCGCCCCGCCGAGGGCGATCATCTGGATGTGGCGGTTCTTCAGGCCCCGGCGCAGTCCCCCGTGGCCCGCGCCCTCCCCAGAACCGTCCGCGCCACTCCCGCGGGAGCCACCCGCATCACCCGTGCCGCTCCCACCGGGGCCGCCGACACCGCTCCCGCCGCGGCCACCCGCAGCCCGGCCATTCGCAGCTTGCCCTTCGGCCGCCGCGCGGGCGCCTCCCCTCGCCATGGTTCCCTCCGATTCTTCGCCCGGCCGGCTCGCCGGCCACCGACGCCGCGAACGCGGCACCGCTCCATGGTAACGGCTGACCTCCGGCATGGTATCCCTCCCCGGTGCAGTTCGCCGCAGACGAGTGGAACGAAGCCGCGTCTTCGCATGCAGGTGCGTACAGTTGGTGCCATGCATTCCGACGAATCACCCCGGGCGTCCACGCAGGACGAGACATCCCAGGACGACGCGCTCCAGCGCGGCCTGAGCGCCAGGCACCTGACAATGATCTCCATCGGCGGAGCCATCGGCACCGGCCTGTTCGTGGCCTCCGGCAAGACAATCCACGACAGCGGGCCCGGCGGCGCCCTCGTCGCCTACGGGCTCATCGGGGTCATGGTCTTCCTGCTCATGCAGTCGCTGGGCGAGATGGCGGCCTACATACCCGTCGCGGGCTCCTTCGGCGAGTACGGCGCGCGCTTCATCAGCCCCAGCTTCGGCTTCGCCACGGGGTGGAACTTCTGGTACAACTGGGCGATCACGGTCGCCGCCGAGCTCGTCGCGGCGTCCCTCGTCATGAAGTACTGGTTCCCCGACGTCCCCGGGTGGGTGTGGTCGGCCGTCTTCCTCTCGATCCTCGTCGCGCTCAACGCCCTGTCCGCGCGCGCCTACGGGGAGGGGGAGTTCTGGTTCGCCCTCGTCAAGGTCGTCGTGGTCGTCGTCTTCCTCGTCCTGGGCGTCCTCATCATCGCCGGCATCCTCGGCGACACCCACCCCGGATTCGACAACTGGACGAAGGGCGAGGCCCCCTTCGTCAACGGATTCGCGGGTGTCCTGGCGATCTTCATGGTGGCGGGCTTCAGCTTCCAGGGCACGGAGATGGTCGGCGTGGCCGCCGGGGAGGCGGCCAATCCCGAGAAGCAGGTCCCCAAGGCCATCCGCACGATCTTCTGGCGGATCCTGCTCTTCTACATCGGCGCGATCTTCGTGATCGGCACCCTCATCTACTACAAGAACAGCAGTCTGCTCGGCGAGGATGTCACCGACGTGGCGATCTCCCCCTTCACCCTCGTTTTCAAACAGGCGGGGGTCGCGGCCGCCGCCGCGGTCATGAACGCCGTCATCCTCACATCGGTCCTGTCCGCGGGCAACTCGGGGCTGTACGCATCGACCCGCATGCTCTACGCCCTGGCGCATCGCGGCAGCGCCCCGGCCCTCTTCAAGCGGACGAACTCGCACGGGGTCCCCATCCCCGCCCTCGTCATGACGACCCTCGTCGGGGCGGCGTGCTTCATCTCCTCCCTCATCGGGGACGGGAAGGCCTACGAGTGGCTGGTCAACGCCTCGGGCCTGGCCGGGTTCATCACGTGGATGGGCATCGCCTGGTCCCACTACCGCTTCCGGAAGGCATTCCTCGCCCAGGGGCACAGCCTCTCGGAGCTGCCCTACCGCGCCCGCTTCTACCCGGCCGGGCCTCTCCTGGCGCTGGCCATGTGCGCGATCGTCATCGTCGGCCAGAACTACGAGGCCCTCATCGGCAACCGAAACTTACTCGCGCTGCTGTCGAGCTATATCGGGCTGCCCTTCTTCCTCAGCCTGTGGGGCATCCACAAGCTCGTCACGCGCCAGCCCAAGATCGACCCCCGCCAAGCCGACCTCTCCCGCGCGAGGAACTGAGGGCCGGGCGCACGCCGCCCTTTGCCTCGGCCCGCCAGCGCGCCTGAAGGCGATCGCCCTCAGGCGACCGTGGGGGTGTGCGCCCAATTGGCCAAGTACCACAGCGCGCCGGCCAGAAGCGCATAGGTGGCCACGTCGAAGAGCCTGGAGCGCACCCGCGGGACGACGCCTCCCGGGAGGACGGCCCTCCCGCAGCCGAAGGCGACCATGCTCGCGGACACGATCCGGCACGCGACTTCCGCGGACCACACGTAGCCGGAGGCCGCGACACATCCCGTCCACAGGCCGAGGAAGATGTAGACGCCGGTGTGGGGCACTCGCTCGGGTTTCATGGACCACTACTGTACTCGCGGGGCCGGGAGCGACACTCGCGGGGCCGGGAGCGGCCCTACGGCGCCGGCGGAGGCTGACGAGGACGGCCAGGCGGCTAGCATGGACGGCATGGAGCATGTCGGCATCGTCGGAACGGGCCTGGCCGGTGTGCGCGCAGCCGCCGAGCTGCGCGCCGCGGGGTTCACCGGAAAGCTCACCGCCTGGGACGCGGAGGATCGCGAGCCCTACGATCGGCCTCCGCTCACGAAATCCCTCTTCGGCGAGCGGGTGCGGCCGCTGGCGTCGCAGGGCCTGGGCGACCTGGCCGGGTTGGGCGTCCGGGTCGTGCCCGAGGCCGCTGCGTCCGTCGAGCTTTCGCCGTCGGGTGCTCTGCGCGTCTCCGGCGTGGCCGTCGACGCGGCGATCCTCGCCACGGGCGCCGCCCCGCACAGGAAGATGCCGGGGGCCCACGTCGTCTACACGTCCGACGACGCCGCCCGTCTCGCCGCCGCCATACCGCACTCCGCGTCCGTGCGGATCGCCGGGGCGGGATGGATCGGAACCGAGATCGCCTCGGCCGTCGCCTCCGCGGGCCTTCCCGGGCCCCGGGTCGAGCTGTGGGAATCCAGCGGCCACATCCTCGGCCGCAGCTTCCACGGCGCGGTGGACGACCTGTGGCTCGGATGGCTCGAGGAGAGCGGCGTCGACGTCCGGCTCGGCCAGCCCCTCCCCGAGGGGCAGGACGCGGACGCGATCCTCGTCCAGGCGACAGGATCGGCGCCCGCACTCGCCTTCCTCGCCGTCGAAGCCGACCGCACCGCACGCGGGGCTCTCGCCACGGACTCGCTCACCCGGGTCCTCTCGGGAGGCTCTCCCGTCCCGGGCCTGTACGCGGTCGGCGACTGCGCCGACGCCCTGCTCGGCGAGACGACACTGGAAGGCGGGCACTGGACGAAGGCCCTGAACGACGGAAAGGCGACCGCGGCGGCGATCCTGGGCGTCCCGCCTCCCGCGTACATCCCGCCCGTCGAGGTCTTCTCCACGCAGTTCGGCCACGAGATCGGCCTGGTCGGCACGGTGCCCGCAGACGCGGCGCCCGCACGCGAGGAGCCGCCGCGCGGAGGCTCGGTGATGCGCTGGGAGCGCGAGGGCCGACTGCTCGCGCTCCTGTCCGTGGACGCCCCCCGCGAGCTGTCCCGCGCCAGGAAGGCGCTGCGCGTCCGGCGCGACTGAAGCGCATGCGGATGGGGCGGGGACCCGCGGGTCCCCGCCCCATCCGTTCAGCGGTCCCGATCGCCGGCCGTCCCGGCGCCAGCGGACCGCACGCTGTCAGAGCACGCCGTCCAAGAGCCTCGTCGGGTTGCCGAAGCGATGGTTCGTGGCCGACACCGCCTGCTCGCGCAGGAACGGCAGGAGTTCGACTTCGCCGCAGCCGGTGACCGGCTCGGCGTAGACCGCCACGTCCACGCTGCCGCCCACGGCCTCGGCCAGGGCCCGCGCATCGCCTTGGATGAGGCGCACCCGCAGGCCGTCGACGGTGGTCGCGTGGAGCTTCGCGTAGCGGTGGAACTCCTCATCGGATTCGACGACCACGCCGGCCCCGCGTGACTCGAGGTATTCGCGCATCTGCTTGGAGACCTCCACGCGCGAGGAGACCCTCGGCGCCGTGCCGGCCGCGAGGGCCCCGGCTGCCACGGCCAGCAGGTCGCCGACCGCGCCGTCGCCCAAGCGGATGACGGCTTCGGGCACCGGCCTGTAGCGCAGGACGTTGACCTCCACTTCCAGGCCGCTCGGGTCGGAGGGCTGGAAGTGGCCCGCCAGGGCGCGGTCCATGCCCTCTATCACCGAGAGGAAGCGGCTCTGGTCCACCACGCTCATCGTCTCGGCGATCGCCCGCGCGCCGCGCAGGGTCTCGTCGGCGATGTGGACGCGGCCGAGGTCCTTGGGCGCGTCCTCGACATGTCCCATGCCGACGAGGTAGTTGGGGCCTCCCGCCTTCGTGCCGGCGCCCACGCACGAACGCTTCCACCCGCCGAAGGACTGACGGCGGACGATCGCGCCCGTGATCGCGCGGTTGACGTAGACGTTGCCCGCCTGGACCCTCTCCAGCCAGACGCGGATCTCCTCCCCGTCCAGGGAGTGCAGACCGGCGGTCAGGCCGTAGTCGACGGCGTTCTGCCAGTCGATCGCCTCGTCCAGCGTCTCGGCGCGCATGACGCCGAGGATGGGGCCGAAGTACTCCGTCAGGTGGTATTCGGACAGCGGCTTGACGCCGGCGCGCACGCCCGGGGTCCACAGCCTCTCCCCCAGTCGGCGAGGCTTGACCGCCCAGGCCTCGCCTTCGCCGAGCTCGGTCAGCCCCCTGAGAAGCTTGCCGTGCGGCGGTTCGATCACCGGACCCATCTGCGTGGACAGATCCTCCGGGTCGCCGACCTTGAGCGATCGCACGGCGTCGACGAGCTGACGCTGGAAGCGCTTGGAGAATCCGAGCGAGCCGACGAGGATGACGAGCGAGGAGGCCGAGCACTTCTGCCCCGCGTGCCCGAACGCCGAGTACACGACGTCCTTGACGGCCAGGTCGATGTCCGCGTTCGGCGTGACGACGATGGCGTTCTTCCCGGACGTCTCGGCGAACAGGCGCAGGTCGGGCCGCCAAGAGCGGAACATCCGCGCGGTCTCCGTCGAGCCGGTGAGGATGACCTGGTCGGCTCGTTCGACGATGACCCGCCCCAGGGAGGACGCGTCCATGCACACCAGGCGGAGCACATCGCGGGGCACCCCGGCCTTCCACATGAGGTCCGCCAGGTAGGCGCCGGTACGCCGCGTGAGCTTGGCGGGCTTGAAGACCACGCCCGACCCCGTGGCGAGGGCCGCGAGGACGCCGCCCGCCGGGATGGCGATCGGGAAGTTCCACGGCGGGGTGACGAAGGTCGTGGACACGGGCCTGTAGACCGCGCCGCGCAGCTCGTCGAGCCTTTCCGCCAGTTCCGCGTAGTAGAGCGCGAAGTCGATGGCCTCGGAGACCTCGACGTCGCCCTGGTCGAGCGTCTTGCCGGCCTCGCAGCCGGCGACCTCCATGAGTTCGGCGCGGTGGTCCTCCAACGCCTGGGCGACGGCCCGGAGGACCGCGGCCCGCTGCCGGCCCGAACGGGCCGCCCACGAGGGCGCGGCGGCGGCCACGGAATCCACGAGGTCCCCCGCCTCCTTCTCCGTGGCGACCATGTGCGCCTCGACGAGGTCGACCCCCAGTGTGGAGGAGGGGATGCGGGAGGCGATCCCCTCGGCCCAGACGATGTTGGCGTGGAGCGAGTAGTCGGTGTCCGGCACGTTGGCGAAGCGTTCGGGGACCCGCGTTCCGGCGCTGCGGTCCTGTGTGCGGCGCGGCCCCACGGCCAGGGAGCCGACCAGCCCGACGGCCCGTCTGAAGCGCGCCTCCTCCAGGGCGAAGACGGCCTCCTTGCCCAAGTCGAAGACGTTGGACATGAAGTTCTCGGGCGTGGCGTTCTCCTCGAGCCTGCGCACGAGGTAGGCGACCGCGACGTCGTACTCCTCGGGGCGGACGACCGGGACGTAGTACAGGACCGAGCCGACGGTGTCCCTGACGGCGCGCGACTGCGGGGTCGCCATGCCCGCCAGCATCTCGATGTCCACGCCCTCGGTGACGCCCCGGTCCCGGGCCGTCTCCAGGCCGTAGGCGAGAGTGAAGAGGTTCATGCCGGCTATGCCGATGTGGACGGCGTCGACGCGTTCGGGCGTGAGCGCGGCGTCGAGCACGGCCAGATAGTTGGCGTCGGTCTCGGCCTTGCCGGGCTGCACCGTGAGCTCCCAGCCGTGGATGACCGCGTCCACCCGTTCCATGGAGAGGTTCGCGCCCTTGACCACGCGCACCTTGATCGGCGCCCCTCCCCGGGCCCGCCGGGCCTTCGCCCACTCGGTCAGGTCGTCGAGGCGGCCGAGCGCGTCGGGAAGGTAGGCCTGGAGGACGATCCCGGCGCCGTAGCCCAGGAATTCCTCCATGTCGAGGATCCGCTTGAAGACGTCGATCGTCAGGTCGAGGTCGCGGTACTCCTCCATGTCGAGGTTGATGAAGGTCCCCTCGGCCTGCGCGAGCCGGTAGACGGGCAGGAGTTTGGCGACGGCGTCCTCGACGGCCGCGGTGTGCCCGAAGGGCGCGTGCGGGCCGATCACAGAAGAGACCTTGAGCGAGACGTAGTCGACGTCGTCGCGGGAGATGAGCTCCTCGGTCGCCTCCATGCGCCTGGCGGCCTCTGCGTCGCCGAGCACGGCCTCGCCCAGGAGGTTGAGGTTGAGACGCGATCCGTCGGCGCGGAGCTTGGCGATGGCCGGGCCGAGGCGGTCGGGCGTCACGTCGAGGATGAGGTCGCCGACGAGGGCCGCGAAGACCCTCTCGGCGGCCGGCGTGGCGAGCCCGGGGGCCATGGGCGCGATTCTCCCCCCGATCTTCGCCGGCAGGCCCAGATACCAGGGGAGGAACGAGGCGTCGCGTTCGGCCAGGCTTTTGAGGTTGTGCGCCGAGATGGCAGGGTCTTCGGGGCGGATCACGCCGTCCACGAACGACACCGTGTAATCGAGGCCTCCCGCATGGTCCAGCACCTGGGACAACAGCTTCGCCGAGGATGCCGTGGGATAGGCTCTGGCCGCCTCGCTCCATTCTTTGGCTTGGGCTACGGCGCGCTCCACACGGGATTTATCCAACTCCATCATTAGATCCTTTCTGAATCGCATCTGCTCGACTGTACAGATGATACGGGTCACTTCGACGATCAGTGTGCGAAATGGCGTGTTCCCGTCAGGTACATAGTGACACTCGAAGCCCTCGCCGAGGAAATCACCTCTTCGTCGCGGATGGAGCCGCCGGGTTGGACGACGGCGCGCACGCCCGCCCGCGCCAGGACCTCGAAGCCGTCGGCGAAGGGGAAGTAAGCGTCGGACGCGGCGACGGCCCCCGCGGCTCGGTCTCCCGCACGGGTCACGGCCAGACGGCACGAATCCACCCGGTTGACCTGTCCCATTCCGATGCCGACGCTCGCGCCGTCCCGCGCCAGCAGGATCGCATTCGACTTCACGGCGCGCACGGCCCTCCAGGCGAATTCGAGGTCGCGGAGGGCGGGGCCGTCGGCGGGGTCGCCGGACACGAGCGTCCAGGAGGCCGGGTCGTCCCCCGGCGCGTCGATGAGGTCCCGGTCTTGGAGGAGGATCCCGCCGCTGATCGGGCGCACGTCACGCGTCGGATCGAGCTCGCCGACCCGCAGAATCCTCAGGTTCTTCTTGCGCGAGAGGATGTCGAGCGCCTCGGGCGCGAAGCCGGGGGCGGCGATCGCCTCCGTGAAAACGCCGGCGACGGCCTCGGCCATGTCCGCGCTCACCTCGCGGTTGGCGGCTATGACTCCTCCGTAGGCGGAGACCGGGTCGCAGGCGTGGGCTCTGCGATAGGCGTCGGCGACGTCCTCGCCGACGGCCAGGCCGCACGGGTTGGCGTGCTTGACGACGGCTACGGCGGGGCCGGCGTGGTCGTAGGCCGCGCGCAGGGCCGCGTCGACGTCCTGGTAGTTGTTGTAGCTCATCTCCTTGCCGCCGAGCTGTTCGGCCTGGGCCAGCCCTCCGGTGCCGTCCGTGTAGACGGCGGCGGCCTGATGCGGATTCTCCCCGTAGCGCAGGGTCGATCGCCGGGTGAAGACGCCGCCGGCGCACTCCCCTTCGGAGATCCACTCGGCCACGGCGGCGTCGTAGGCGGCGGTGTGGGCGAACGCCTTGGCCGCCAGGCGCAGGCGCTCGCCGTCCTCGAAGCCGCCCTTGCCGGCCGCCTCGATCACGGCGCCGTAGTCCGCCGGGTCGGTGACGACGGCGACGCTCGCATGGTTCTTCGCGGCCGCCCGCACCATGGCCGGGCCGCCGATGTCGATCTTCTCGACGCACTCCTCGAAGCCCGCGCCCGAGGCGACGGCCTGCCGGAACGGGTAGAGGTTGACGACGACCAGGTCGAAGGCCGCGATCCCGAGGTCCGCGAGCTGGCGGACGTGGGACGCCTTACGCCGGTCGGCGAGGATCCCGGCGTGGACGGCCGGATGCAAGGTCTTGACTCTGCCGTCCAGGCATTCGGGGAAGCCGGTCAGAGCGGAGACCTCGGTGACCGGGATCCCGGCCTCGGAGATGGCCGAGGCCGTCGTGCCGGTCGATACGATGCGGCATCCGGCTTCGTCGAGTGCTCTCGCCAACTCTTCGACGCCCGTCTTGTCGGAGACGGATACGATGGCGCGGCGCAGGGGTATACGCATGGTGACTCCTTGAAATCTCCGGAGCGACACCCAGGCGTGCGGCGTCCGCTCTGTGGAGCCGCTCCCCGATGGTCTGTTCCATCCGACACCAGTCGCGGCCCGTCCAGTGTACAACGGCGGCCGCCTCGCGGCGGGTCCGGGTCCTCTCCGTCGCCTCCATGCCGGCCCGCATCGGCGCCGATCCGTCCCGCGGCGGGTCCGGGTCCACTGCGCAGGCGCCCGAGAAGGCCGTCAGGACGCCGGCCTACGAGACCTGCGTCCACCGCCGCGCATGCCGCGTCGGAGAAGGCCGCCGGACTTCGCCGGAGGGGTTTCCGTCCGACCGCAGATCCACGCGCCCCGGGGACGGAGCTGAGCTTGAGGACGGGTGTGATGATGCGCCAGGATCCCCGTCCGGGGACGGAGGGAGCCGCAGTCGTAGGGAGGGGAGCCTTAGTCGTACAGGCAAATGCTAGTCGTACAGGCCGAGGAGGTTGAAGAACTCGCCTATCTCCGAATACGAGGAGACGCTGCCCGTCCCCCAGTTGAAGACGAGCAGAGCGGTCACCAGGCCGAACAGCCAAGACAGGACGACGAGGCCCACGCGGCCGAGCACTCCCAGGACGGCCCTGCGCCCCTCGAAGACGAGCCGCGGCCCGAGCTTCACGCTCGCGACGGTGGCTCCGACCGTGGCGGCCAGGCTCAGGAGGAAGGTCCCCACGCCGGTGATCTCGAACATCACGGTTTCTCATTCCACTTGAGGGCCGCGGGAAGCTGTCCTCGCCACACACTCCAATTGTGCCCTCCCTCCGATCCGAGGAATGTCGTCAGCATGACGTTCTTCGAACCCACGGAGCGCAGGGACTTGATGAAGTGCGACGACTTCCGATCGTTCGCAGTGCCGGTCGCGTAGTATTTCTGAGGCCACTCCCTCTGCTCGGCCATCAGGCGGGACACCGTGAACTTGCGCCTGACGACTCTGTTGGCGGCGAGGAGATGGCCGGTTTCGGGGGCGTCGTACCCGGAGAAGGCGATGATCCGGGAGAAGAGGTGGGGGTTGGTCAAGCCCAGGACCGGCGCGCAGTAGCCGCCGAAGGACGCCCCCGCGATGGTCCACCCCTCTCGCGTGGAAGCGGTGTTCGGGAAGTTGTGCCGGACCATTCCCACGACGTCCTGCGTCACCCATGTGCCGATGCGCGGAGCGCCCTTGATGTCCACGCAGTCGCCGTACGCTCGGCGGATCTTCAGAGAGGGGATGGCGAAGATCGTGTCGGGGTGGGCCTTGGAGATAGCCGCCAAGTCGAGCTGAAGCGGCACTCTCTTCGGATTGCCGGGGTACCCGTGGAGGATGAGGACGACCTTGTACACCTTGCCGTTGTTGGGCGAGTACCCGGGCGGAACCCATACCCACACCGACTCGTGGACCTTGGAGATCGGCCCCCGGAAGTCGGTCTTCAGCGCGCCGTTGGAATCCCGGTTGAACGAGGTCTTCCACGCGGGATCGTCCTCGTGGCCCGGGAGGACGGGGTCGCGCGCTTCCCGCTTGGGCGGCTTGTGGAGGACGGGGTGGACGGGGCCGGAGTCGATCGAGGGGTCGAGCAAGTCGAGCACGTCGCCCCATGTCTCGACGTACCCGAGGTGCCTGTTGATCTGCAGGCCCATCGTGCTCACGCCGCAGACGATGGCCGTGACTATGGCCAGAACGGAATAGGCGACCCGCCGGGGGTTGGTGGCCCGGCCGACGGACCACACAGCCCATGCGAGAGCGGCGATGGCGGCCACCGCGAAGATGACGAGCGTATGGAGTCTGTCAGGTCCGAGCATACCGTTCTCCTATTCCCGCACGCCGGCCGTCGATCCACCATCCTTCTCGTGCCATAGCACCGACGATCTCGACGAGCTGGATGCGTTCGACGTCCTTGATGCGCTCGCTGAGCGCCTCCTCGGTGTCCGCGTCCAGCACGGGGCACGTCACCTGTCCGAGGATCGGCCCTGTGTCCATCCCCGAATCGACGATGAAAACGGTGGCGCCAGTCACTTTGACCCCATAGGCTAGGGCGTCGGCCGGGCCGTGGACTCCGGGGAAGGAGGGGAGCAGAGCGTTGTGGGTGTTGACGACCCTCCAGGGGAAGGCGTCGAGGAAGGCGGGGGAGACGAGCTTGAGGAAGCCGGCCAGCACGACGATGTCGGGGCTGTGGGCGGCCACGTCGTCGCGCAGGGCCTCGTTCCACGCCTCTCGCGTGGGCGAGCCGGACAGTTGGCGGACGAAAGTCGGCAGGCCCGCCCGCCGCGCCGCCTCGACGCCGCCGGTGTCCGACCTGTCGGCGCCTACGGCGACGACGCGAGCGCCGTAGGAGGGGTCTCCCGTCGCTTCGAGGAGTGCCGCCATGTTGGTCCCCGCGCCCGACACCAGCACGACGATGCGGGCGGGACGGCGATCGGGCCGTATGGCGAAAGAGGTCACCTGTTGATCCTACCCCTTGACGGGGCCTTCACGAGACGGGGAGAGGTCTTCACCACCCGTCTGTTCGCCTGCTTCACCCTCGCCGGTCTCACCGGTTCCGGGCGCCGTGGCTTGGCGGGCCCCGCCCGAGCCGCCGTCCGCCGGACGCGCCCTTCTCACCAGCGCCAGCCCGTGCCGAGCCAATGCCCCCAGGGCGAAGGGGAGCCCGATCTCCAGTGCGACGGCGGCGGCGAAGGCCACAGGCCGAGGGCCGGTCTCGCTCATCCTCCCGGGGCCGATCGAACCGTGGGAGACGATCCCGGCGGCCAGCGCGCCCACGAAGAGGAGGCCCGTGACCGTGACCGCCAGCACTGCCGCCCTCCCGGCCTCGCACCCCCTCGAACGTCGCACGCCCAGGCCGAAGGAGAGGACGAGGAGGACGATCACGAGCCACGCCGCCCTCGTCCCGGTGGGGGGAAGGGCTCCGAAGACGGGGATCGCGGGAAGCGGCTGGGTGTGGGATCCGAAAGCAGAGAAGTCCGTCCCCTGCCCGACGGCGAAGCCCGACCCGCTCGCGTACGCCAACGCCCAGACGAGGAAGGTCGGCAGGTAGAGGAGCTGGACCAGGGTCAGCGTGACGACTCCCGCCGCGCCCGCCATGTAGTAGCCGTAGATGGTGGCGATGCGGGAGCGGCCGAGCACGAGGGCAGCGGCGAGGAGGAGCGCCGCCGCGGCCAGCAAGACGAGGAGGATCGATGCGAGCGCCGATCGGGCGGAGCGGAGAGCGTCCCAGACTCTGCCTTCGGCAGGTCGCTCGGACCGCATGCCCGCCGCGGCGGCCAGGCCCACGAGGAGGGCGGCCGTAGCGGCGCAGAGGAGCCAGGCGGTCCCCGGATGCATGGACAGCCCCAGGATCGCGGTGGTGATGAAGGCGGAGCCTGCGGCGACGCCGACGTCGTTCCACGTCCCGACTCCAACCGACCGGAGCATCCGGTAGGCGAGCCATGCAATGGCGACCGTCAGCGCCAGGGGGATCAGGGAGATCCGGGCGTCGGGCAGATCCAGCGGGGCGCCGAGCGCCAGCGCCCACAGCGAGGCCCCCAGCCGGGCCGAGTCGCGCCACGACGTGTCCCCCAGGGCGGGAGACGACGCGGTCACCGTATACGCCAGCATCGTCAGCACGACGGCGCCCACCCACGTGGAGACGAGGGCCCGCACCGGGGCGAGGGCGACGGGCACGGCCCGGTGACGCTGTTCGGATCTCACCCGACCAATCGTGGCAAGCCTCGCCCCGCGGCGTGAGACGACGCCCCGGCGTGTCACTCACATTCGGGGGATCGCGCGGAGACGGGACCCCGTGTGACCAAGTTCCAGTTCTCATTCCCCATTCCGCTTCGCACACCGCCGGTTGTAAAGCTAGTATTCAGTAGTGGAGCACTCTCTAGTCTTCTCGTTCCTCCATTCCACATATCGCTCCTGCCGGGTAGTCTTCCAGGGGCGAATCCGACCATGCTTCCCCATGTGCACATGGGGAAACAGGGAATCTGTCACGCTCCCCTTCGGGGAGATTCCCGGGTGTGGCGGCGGTTGTCAACTGCCGCCACACCTTACGTGACGTCTCCCCCCGGTCGGGCGGTGGCCGGTGCACGCCTTTGAGTGGCATTCCACTCCGCCAGGCCGCGACCGTGGGCGATGGTGAGGCTGGACGGACTCGCCCCGCCGTGCGGGCCAGGCTCAGGCAGCGCGGTCAGATCCGGATCCGCCGAGGCCGGAGGACCGCGTCGACGGCCTCGCTCCTCCCGTGTCCTCGCGCGGCACGCCGCGCGCCCGGGAGAGCCGCATTGCGACTCGGCGCCGTCTCACGCCGCAGGCGCCGCCACATTGGATCGGCGGCGCAATCGCCGGAGCAGGGCGCCGCAGAAGGATCACACGGCTACGCGGACGCCCGCTTCGGGGTGCTTGTCGATCCAGGCCTTGACGAAGGGGCAGGTGGCCCACACGGCGTACTCGTCCTTGACGTCGTCCATGGCGAAGGCGATGATGGCGCTCGCCAGGCCGCGACCGGCGAACGCGGGGTCGACTTCGGTGTGCGGGAAGACGGCGACGTCGCCGCGGATGCTGAAGTTGGCGAAGCCGGCCAGGTTCTCCCCCACCCACGCCTCGTACCGCGACTCGGCCTCGTTCTTGACGATTCTCGTATCGGTCATGCCGCGATTGTAATTCCGATCGGGATCCCGTCGGCCTGTGCGGCGTTCACGCGCAGCGATACGCCCGCCGCGAAGCCCGGCCGCCGTCCAGCCTCGGAGGCGTCGCATCCGGGCGGGGCGGTCGCATCCGGGCGGGGCGAAGGCCTCGCCCGTCCGCCTCCGAACCGCCACGGCCCAGGCGCATCGATGCCATCCTGACCGGCCTGTGCCGCCGACAGCCCAGTCGGAGTGTATCGACGACGTCGCCGGACGGCTCGGCGCCGCCCGTCACACCCCTTCCCATTCATCGCTCTCTGCCGATATAATCGATTTATGGCGAATAAGATTGCCGTGGCCGAAGCCGCCGCGGAACGAAGCTTTGCGGACGCCTACGCGATCCTCTTCCACGCGCTCTCCGATCCGACCCGTCTGACCATCCTGCGGCACCTGGTCGGAGGCGAGCACCGGGTGCGCGACTTGGTCGACCACCTCGGCCTGGCCCAGTCCACCGTGAGCGCCCATCTGAGGTGCCTGCGCGACTGCGGGCTCGTCGTCTCCCGTCCCGAGGGGCGGTCGTCCTGGTTCTCCCTGTCCTCCCCCGAGGACCTCACCAAGCTCCTAACGGTGGCGCTGCCGCTGCTGCCCGTCTCCGAGGGCGCCGACCTCCGCACGCACCTGTTCGCCCACGCTTCCCAGGGCGGCGCGTGACATGCCGCCCCACGACCATTCGCACGCCGCGCCGGCCGGCCCGCCCGGCGCCCCCGACGTGCGGGGCAAGATCGCGATCGCCTTCGCCGTGACCCTGACGATCCTCCTGGCCCAGGCGATCGGCACGGCGCTCACCGGCAGCCTCGCGCTGCTGACCGACACCGTGCACATGGTCGTCGACTCGTCGGGGCTCCTCGTCGCCCTCGTCGCGGCGACGCTCGTGCGGCGGCCGTCGTCGCCGAAGCACACGTGGGGATACCGGCGCGTCGAGGTGCTGGCCGCCCTCGCGCAGGCGACGGTCCTGGCGGGCACGGGCGTCTACGTGGTCGTCGAGGCGATAGGCCGGTTCCGCAAGCCACCCGAAATGCCGTCGACGATACTCGTGGCCTTCGGCGTCGTAGGGCTGGTCGGCAACGTAGTCTCAATACTGGTCCTGGCCTCGGACCGCCGGTCGAACCTCAACATGCGGGCGGCCTTCCTCGAGGTGGCCAATGACGCCCTGGGCTCGATGAGCGTCATCGTCGCGGCGATCGTCATCGCCACGACGGGTTGGCAGCGCGCCGACGCCGTGGCGGGCCTGTTCATCGCCGCGCTCATCCTGCCCCGTGCGTTCAAGCTCATCAGGGAGGCCGGGGCGATCCTCATGGAGACGACGCCCCGCGGCTTGGATCTCGACGAGGTCCGCGAGCACATGACGAGGTTGGACCACGTGCTCGCCGTCCACGATCTGCACGCCTCGACGGTCGCCACCGGCCTGCCCGTCATCTCGGCGCACGTCGTCGTGGACGACGGATGCTTCCAGGACGGACACGCCATCGACATACTCGACGACCTGAGGACGTGCGTGGCGGAGCACTTCGACGTGGCGATCCACCACTCCACGTTCCAGTTGGAGACCCGCTCGGCCCGGCAGCGCGAGACCGACACCCACGGGTGAGGGCAGACCCGACCCGCAGGGCGCAAGCCCGCAAGCCGCCCGTTCGCGACGGGGCCGACCCGCCGACCCGGAGCCGCGAATGCCCCGGGCGGGCGCGTCGGGGAGCTCCTGGCACCCGAGACGCCAACGAGGGCGTCCCCCAGATTGCCCCAGGCGGGCGTCCCTCGCCGACGAGCTCGGCGGGATCATCCCCGCAAGGCGTCCCTCACACGCCCAGGACGTCCCTGGCGATGGCGGCCGTCTGGCTGGGCGTCCCGCCCACGCGCACGCCCACGGCCTCCAGAGCCTCCTTCTTGGCGGCGGCGGTTCCCGCCGAGCCCGACACGATGGCGCCGGCGTGCCCCATCGTCTTGCCCTCTGGGGCGGTGAAACCCGCGACGTAGGCCACGACCGGTTTGGACACGTGTTCGGCGATGTAGGCGGCGGCGCGCTCCTCGGCGTCGCCCCCGATCTCGCCGATCATGACGATGAGGTCGGTGGCCGGGTCCTCTTCGAAGGCCGCGATCGCATCGATGTGGGTGGTGCCGATCACCGGATCGCCGCCGATGCCGATGCACGTCGTGAATCCGATGTCCGCGAGCTCGTACATGAGCTGGTAGGTGAGCGTGCCCGACTTGGAGACGAGGCCGAGCCTGCCGGGCCCGGTGATGTCGGGCGGGGTGATGCCGACGTTCGACTGGCCGGGAGAGATGATGCCGGGGCAGTTCGGGCCGATGAGCCTGACCCCCCGTTCGGCGGCGTAGGCGAGGAATTCGACCGTGTCGGCGACCGGGACGCCTTCGGTGATGATCACGACGAGGTCGAGGCCGGCGTCCACCGCTTCGAGGACCGCGCCCTTCGTGTGGGCGGGCGGGACGAAGACGACCGAGACGTTCGCGCCGGTGGCGTCCTTCGCCTCGGCGACTGTGCCGAAGACGGGAACGGAGACGGTTCCGGCGGCCCGGCCCTCGGCGCCGGGGCCGATGGGGAGGACGTCGAACTCCACGGACGTGCCCGCCTTGCGCGGGTTGACGCCGCCGACGACGTTCGTACCGGCGCCGAGCATGCGGCGCGTGTGCTTGCGCCCCTCGGATCCGGTCATCCCCTGGACGATGACCTTCGAGTTCCCATCGAGGAAGATAGACATGGCTGCTCCTTAACTTCGCGTCCGGCTTAACCCGCTCGGCCTGCAGCGGCGGCGAGCCGAGCGGCCTCGGCCGCTGCGCCGTCCATCGTGTCGACGAGGGTGACGAGGGGATGGTTCGCCTCGGCGAGGATCGCGCGCCCTTCGGCGACGGCGTTGCCGTCGAGGCGCACGACGATCGGCTTGGCCGCCGCCTCGCCGAGGGTCTCGAGGGCGGCGACGATCCCCCTGGCGACTTCGTCGCAGGCCGTGATCCCGCCGAAGACGTTGACGAACACGGAGCGGACCTCGGGGTCGCCCAGGATGACGTCGAGGCCGTCGGACATGACGTCGGCCGAGGCGCCTCCGCCGATGTCCAGGAAGTTGGCGGGCCCCACGCCGAGCTCCTCTCCGGCGGAGGCGACGACGTCGAGGGTGGACATGACCAGGCCCGCGCCGTTTCCGATGACTCCGACCTGGCCGGAGAGCTTGACGTAGTTCAGGCCCAGCTCCTTGGCCCGCGCCTCCAGCGGGTCCTCGGCCGCCTTGTCGAGGAAGGCCTCGTGGGCCGGGTGGCGGAAACGCGAATTGTCGTCGAGTGTGACCTTGCCGTCGAGGGCGAGGACCTCGCCCCGCTCGGTCAGCACGAGCGGGTTGACTTCGACGAGCGTCGCGTCCTCCCCGGTGTAGACGTCCCACAGTCTGAGGAGGACGGGGGCGACCTTTCCGCCCGTCTCGGGGTCGAAGCCCGCGGCTCGCACGATTTCGCGCGCCTTCGCTTCGTCGAGGCCCGCGAGCGGGTCGATCGGAACCCTCGCGAGCGCCTGGGGCCGTTCCCTGGCGAGCTGTTCGATCTCCATGCCGCCTTCCACCGAGCACATGGCCAGACAGCGGCGTTCGGCGCGGTCGAGGAGGACCGAGAAGTAGAATTCGCGCGCGACGTCGACCCCCGATGCGACGAGGACGCGGCGCACCGTGTGCCCCTTGATGTCCATGCCGAGGATCGCCTCGGCGGCGGAGTGCGCCTCGGCCGGCGTGCGGGCGAGTCTGACTCCTCCGGCCTTTCCGCGCCCGCCCGTCTTGACCTGGGCCTTGACGACGGTGAGCCCTCCGCCGAGCCGGCGCGCGGCGGCCTCGGCTTCGGCGGGAGTCGAGGCGACGACGCCCGGCGGAACCGGTACGCCGTGCGCTTCGAACAGGTCGCGGGCTTGGTATTCGTAAAGGTCCACGTAGTCGTCCTTCCGGCTCCTCGTTTCCAGACGCCCTCAAGTTTAGACGAGACCGCCGACGCCTTCGAGCGTACGATGAGGCGCATGAGTTCGCTTTTCTCCCCTCTGTCATTACGCAACGCGACGGCCCGCAATCGCCTGTGGCTGCCCCCGATGTGCATGTACTCGGTGTACGCCGAGGACGGGCGGGCCACCGACTGGCACGTGCAGCACTACGCGGCGCGCTCCTCCGGCGGATTCGGGACGATCGTCGTCGAGGCGACGGCGGTCAGCCCCGAGGGGCGGCTGTCGCCGCGGGACCTCGGCCTGTGGGACGGCGGGCAGGTCGCCGGCTTCGCGCGCATCGTCGAGGCCATCCACGCGGGCGGCGCCCTGGCGGGCGTCCAGCTCGGCCACGGGGGGCGCAAGTCCGAGGTGAACCCCGCTTCCGAAGGCCCCGATTCCCGGCGGGGAGGGAAGCCGGAGTGGGACCTTCTGGCTCCCAGCGCCGTCGCCTTCCCCGGCATGCCCACGCCGGAGGCGCTCGACGAGGCGGGCATCGACCGGCTCGTCGACGCCTTCGCGGCCGCCGCCTCGCGTGCGGTCGAGGCGGGCGTCGACGTGGTCGAGCTCCACGGGGCCCACGGGTACCTCATCCACGAGTTCCTCTCCCCCCTGTCGAACACCCGCACGGACTCCTACGGCGGCAGCGAGGAGAACCGCCGGCGCTTCCTGCTGCGCATCGTCGACGGCGTGAGGCGGGCCGTGGGCGACCGCGTCCTGTGCGTGCGGCTCTCGGCGACGGACTGGCTGGACGGGGGCCTCACGTCCGAGGCGACGTGCCGGCTCTCCTCCGTCCTGGTCGAGCACGGCGTCGACGTCCTGCACATTTCGTCGGGGGCGCTCCTTCCCGCCGACATCCCGCTCGGCCCCGGCTACCAGCTGCCCTTCGCCGCCGACGTCAAGCGCGCCGTGGCGGGAAGCGAGGCGAAGGTCGTGGGCGTGGGCATGGTCACCTCCGCGGAGCAGGCCGAACAGGCGCTCGTCACCGGGCAATGCGACGCCGTCGCGGTCGGCCGCCTCGCCCTGACCGATCCCTACGCCCCTCTGCGTTGGGCCGCGCGGCTCGGCGTCGACGACTCCCCGATGCCCGTCCAGTACCGGCGCGGCGTCTGGGGGTGAGCGGGCTTCAGGGCTTCAGATCCTCTCCAGCGGCGCGAAGCGCAGGGCGAGCCGTTTGGTCTGCCCGTTGGCGAAGCGCACCTTGGCCACGGCGGACCGCCCCTGGCCTTCGAAGGCGAGGATCCTGCCCGTGCCGAAGCTCTTGTGGCGGACGTCGTCCCCGATGGAGAAGCCTGCGTGGTCGATGAGTCCTGAGTCGGCGCCCGCCGCCTGCGCCCCGCCGGCTCGCTCCTCAACTCGCTCCGGGGCCTGGGGCCCGGGCGCGTCGACTCCGAGCCTGCCGGGGACGAAGCCTGTGCCTGACCCCACCACGGGGGCGTCGTCGAAGGCGAAGTCGTAGGAGAAGCCGTCCGCTTCCCCGCGTTCTCCGCGCCTGCCGCGGCCCGCGCCCGGCCGGCTCCATCCCGAGGAGCGCAGGGCGTCGTGGCTCGACTCCTGCCTGCGCCAGTCGATCAGTTCCGCCGGTATCTCCTCGATGAACCGCGACGGCGGGAACTCCTGCGGCGCCCCCCAGGCCGAGCGGGCGGCCGCGCGCGTGATGTACAGGCGTTCGCGGGCCCTCGTCAGCGCGACGTAGGCCAGGCGTCGTTCCTCGGCGAGCTCCCGGGGGTCGGCCAGGGACCGCATGTGCGGGAAGGTGCCGTCCTCCAGTCCGGTGAGGAAGACGACCGGGAATTCGAGCCCTTTGGCGGTGTGGACGGTCATGAGGGTGACCTCGCCTTCGCGGCCGTCCTCATCGGCGAGCTGGTCGCTGTCCGAGACGAGCGAGATCCGGTCGAGCCAGTCCGCGAGCGTCGCGTCGGGATCGGCGTCCGCGAATTCCAGCGCCACCGAATGCAGTTCCGCGAGGTTCTCCAGGCGGGACTCGTCCTGCGGGTCGGTGGACTGCCTGAGCGTCTCCAGGTATCCGGCGGCTTCGAGGATCTCGTCGAGCACGTCGGCGGGGGCCTGGCCGGCCTCCGCCATGGCCCGGGCGCGTTCGATCGTCTCGACGAAGCCGGTCATCGTCTTGCGGGCCCGCGCCGTCAGGCCGGGAACCGGCCCCCGTCCGGCGGCTGCGGCGCCGGACTCTGCCGCCCCGTCCTGCCGCTCTTCCCCGCCGTCCTCGCCGCGCTCGCCCTCCGCGACGTCGGCCAGCGCCCGGCCGAAGGATATCCCCCACCGTTCGGCGTGCCGGGCCACGGCCTCCTCGGCCTTCTTCCCCAGCCCGCGTTTGGGCGTGTTGAGGATGCGCCGGATCGAGACGGTGTCGTCGGGGTTGACGACGGCGTGCAGGTAGGCGAGGGCGTCCTTGATCTCGCGCCGTTCGTAGAAGCGGGTGCCGCCGATGACCCTGTAGGGGATCCCCGCGCGGACGAACATGTCCTCGACGGCCCGGGACTGGGCGTTGGTCCGGTAGAAGACGGCCACGTCCCCGTATCGGCACCCGTGGCTCTCCCTCAGGGAGTCGATCTCCTCGACGACGAAGGCCGCCTCGTCCGCCTCCGCGTCGGCGACGTAGCCGACGATCCTCTCGCCGTCCCCCCGGTCCGTCCACAGCCGCTTGGCCCGTCGGCCCGGGTTGTGGGAGATGACGTGGTTGGCGGCGGAGAGGATCGACTGGGTCGAGCGGTAGTTCTGCTCGAGGAGGATCGACGTCGCCTCGGGGAAATCCTCCTCGAAATCCTCGATGTTGCGGATGGTCGCCCCGCGGAAGGCGTAGATCGACTGGTCGGCGTCCCCCACGACCGTCAGGCCGGAGCGGACGGCGTCCTTCCGCGTGCCGGTGAGCAGGCGGATGAGCGCGTACTGCGCGTGGTTGGTGTCCTGGTATTCGTCGACGAGGACGTGCTGGAAGCGCCGCCGGTAGTGCTCGGCGAGACCGGGGTTGTCCCTCAGAAGGGCGACCGTCTCCATGATGAGGTCGTCGAAGTCCATGGCGTTGGCCTCGCGCAGCCGCCGCTGGTAGACCGCGTACGCCTGGGCCGCGACTCGCTCCTCCGGCTCATGGGCCGCCTCTACCGCGGCTGCGGGCGTGACGAGCTCGTTCTTCATGTCGGACACGCGCCGGGAGATCCGCTTGGGCGGATGGGCGCGGGAGTCGATCTGCTCCTCGCGGCACACCATGGCCATGAGGCGCTGGGCGTCGGCGGCGTCGTAGATGGTGAAAGTCGAGCGCATGCCGAGCGCCGCGTGCTCGGAGCGCAGGATGCGCACGCAGGCCGAGTGGAAGGTCGAAATCCACATGGCGCGGGAAACCCGTCCGAGCATCGCCTCCAGGCGCTCGCGCATCTCCCTGGCGGCCTTGTTGGTGAAGGTGATGGCCAGGATCTGCCCGGCGTCGGCGCGCCCGGACGCGATGAGGTAGGCGATGCGGCTCGTCAGGACCCTGGTCTTGCCCGAACCGGCCCCGGCTACGACGAGCAGCGGGCCGCCTTCGTGGACGACCGCCTCGTGCTGCTGGGGGTTGAGGCCGCGGAGGATCCTCTCGGTCCGGGAGTCGCCGGGGTCGCGCATCGGCGGCTTGGCTCCCGTGCGTGCGCGATCCCGGCCGGCGCCCTCCGACCCCCGGCCCCCGGCGTCCCTCGCGGCGCTCTCCCGGATTCTGGCGCGAAGCCGCTCCATCGTCGCCTGATAGGCGGGATTCGTCTCATCGGAAGGGAGGTTCTCGGTACGCATAGGCCTCCAGCCTACGCCAGGGGCCGACGCTCGCGTAGGCGCCCGCACCGGCCGGCCGATGGGCCGCGATCCGACCGCCGTCCCCATTCGAGCGAGCCCACGCGGTCGCCCGGTCGAGGCGCAGGTTGACCCGCCGTCGGCTCGGACGTACGCTTCTATCAAACATTCGTTCGAAAGGATCTCCATGGCGGCTTGTGATGCAACGGCCCTGCTCGTCGTCGATGCGCAAAACGACATCATGGCCGGGACCGCCCTGCGCGAGAAGACGATCGCCAACATCGCCGACTGCGTCGGCAGGGCGCGGGCGGCGGGCATCCCCGTGGTGTGGGTGCAGCATACCGACGAAGGCATGCCCGAGGCGAGCGGCGGATGGCAGATCGTCGAGGGGCTCTCCCCCGCGCCCGGCGAACCGATCGTCCACAAGGCGTACGGCGATTCCTTCGCGGAGACCGAGCTTCAAAACCTCTTCGAGCGCGCGGGCGTCACGCATTTCTTCCTGTGCGGCGCCATGACGGACGCCTGCATCCGCTCGACTCTCTTCGGAGGGCTCTACCGCGGATACGGGGTGACGCTCGTAGCCGACGCCCACACCACCGCGGATCGGGACGGCGCGCCGTTCACTGCGCTGCAGGCCATCGGCCTGGTCAACATGATGGCCGAGTACTCCACGCTGCCGGGCGTGCGTTCGCAGACCACGACGGCCGCCGAGTTCCCCGGCTGAGGCGCGGCTGGACGCCGCCGGCTACAGGCGCATTCCGAGTCCTCCGCCTTCTCGCGGGAGCCGTCTGCGGATGACGGCGGCGACGAGCGCTGCCGTCACCTGTTGGAAGAGCGTGGAGACGATGACGGGGAAGACGGTCGCCGCGGGGAAGTAACTCACCGCGATGACGGCTCCGGCGTTGATGTTGCGCATCCCGGACCCGTAGATCATGGCGACGACGTCTCCCCGATCCCTCCGCATGGCGCGTCCCGCCGCCCATCCCAACAGGTAGCCTGCGGCCGATACGAGGAACATGACGGCGGTGACCACGGCGAGCAGCGGATTCAGGGTTCGCACGAGAGGGGCAATGCGCGTCGCGGAGGCGAGGATGACGAGGAGGATCCCGAGCTTGACGACGATCTCCAGCCACGGCCCGGCCCGCCGCCCGCAGCGTCCGCCGCTCGCCTCGTTGACGAGCACGGCGAGCACTCCCGGGATGAGTATCATGACGGCCATGTCCCACGCGAGGCTGGACGTGCTGATCGCGACGTTCGAGCCGATGAAGACGCGGACGCCGAGCGGGATGAAGACGGGTGACAGGACGGTGTCCGCGAAGACCGCGACGAGGCCGAGCGGCGTGCTGCCCCCGCAGATGGAGATCCAGGCGAATCCCGCGCTGGCCGTCGGCGCGAGGAATTCGAGGATCACGCCCTCGGCGATGTCGGGATGCGCCGCGAACCCCACCCGGGCGACGGCCCACGCGAGCACCGGCATGACCGTGTGGAGGATCGCGAGAATGGCCAGGAGGGGCGCGGGCCTGCGGAGCACGTCGCGGATGCTGGTCAGGCGGAGCGCCGCCGACCCCGCGAAGACGACCACGAAGAAGACGGCGGGAACGGCCGGGACGAGGCGTCCGACGATTCCCGGCAGGAGGATGCCTAGCGCCATGGCGCTGGGAACGACGAAGGGCATCGCGCGGGAGATCGCGCGATTGGCCTGGCTCACGGTCACCGGCCGCCGCCCCCGCCGGGCGCGCGCCTCCACCGGACGGGGCGCCCACGCCGATTCCACACGCCCGCCTTCCGTGCGCTCGGCGACTCCGATATCGCGCGCTCCAGGCCGCGCTCGGGCCTGACCGCGGGAGAGAAGAGAGCCGGCGCGCTTCCGCCCGCGGTTGGCGCACCCGTCCCGCCGCGGAGCCGCCCGGTTCGCTGCGCGCATCCGGGCGGCCGTCCGATGCGGCGCCCGGATGCGCGAGCCGGGGGCTCAGCCTTCCACACCGACGATGACGTTGGACGCCTTGATCACCGCGTACGCCTCGACGCCCGGGGCCAGGCCGAGTTCGTCGATCGCCGCATTGGTGATCGAGGAGGTGATGACCATTCCGGGAGCCACCTCGATCTTGACCACGCCGTTGACGGCGCCTCTCTCGACGGACACGACGGTCCCCTTGAGCTGGTTGCGTGCGCTGAGTTTCATGGTCTTCCTCCGCGGTTCGAGGGCGGGCGGGAATCCGCCCGTCAGTACACCGTCAGTCCGCGAGCGCGGAAGATCCGCCGGGCGGCTTCGGTTTCCTCCCGTGTGGGGGGCTTGGTGTCTTCGAGTTTGTAGTCCAGGCCGAGCGACTTCCACTTGTCGCGACCCATCTGATGGAAGGGAAGCACTTCGACGCGGCTGACGTTCGGCCACTTTGCGACGATGTCGGCAACCGCCTCGACGTTCTCCGGGTCGTCGGTCAATCCGGGCACCAGCACGAACCGGATCCACACCTCCGTGCCCTTCGCGGCCAGCCGGTCCCCGAATGCGATGGTGGGCGCGAGTTCGCGTCCCGTGACTTTCTTGTACGTCTCCGGTATCCCGGATTTCACGTCGAGGAGGACGAGGTCGATGTCGTCGAGCATCTTGTCGCTCACGTGGGATCCCAGGAATCCCGACGTGTCGATGCAGGTGTGGATCCCCATCGCCTTGGCGCCCGCGAGCAGCTTCGCCGCGAACGCCGACTGCATGAGCACTTCCCCGCCCGACACGGTCAAGCCGCCTCCGGAAGCCTTGAACGTCGGCCGGTACCGTTTCAAGCGCCTGAGCAGCTGGTCGACTTCCACAGGCTCGCCGTCGCGCATCTGGAAGGTGTCCGGATTGTGGCAGTACAGGCAGCGCAGAGGGCAGCCTGCCATGAAGATCGTCATACGCACGCCGGGCCCGTCGACAGCTGTGACCAGTTCCCACGAGTGAATCGATCCGAGCGTGCCTTCGCGCATGCGGCGCAGACGGTCCGCGTGTTCGAGGTCCGTCAGCTCGATGAGGCCGGCGGTCCCGTTGCCCTTGAGACGGGAAGCCGGGGCCAGGAAGTCCTGGTCCCCGGCGCCCACAACGAGTGGAGACATCACATACGGTGGAAGGTGCGCGAGAGCACGTCGAGCTGTTGCTCGCGGGTCAGGCGCACGAAGTTCACCGCGTATCCGGAGACTCGGACGGTGAGGTTCGGATACTTTTCCGGGTGCTCCATCGCGTCCTCGAGGGTGTCTCGATTCAGGACATTGATGTTGGCATGGTACAGGCCGGCGATGCCGCCGCGGTCCTCGCGATTGGCCTTCATCGAAGCCAAACGCTCTTCGTATGTTTTGGTGGCCATGTTTCGGCTCCTTCTGTCGTGTCGGACTGATGTGTCATGAAGCGATCCGCCCCATGCTCGATGTCCGGGACTCCGGGTCGCGCAGTCCCGGAGTCCCGTCAGGAGAGGAACGAATCCTCCGGGATGAAGCCGCCGTCGAGAACGGCGACGAGGTTGCCCACCTGCTCGTTCTTCGTGCGGCCCAGCCCGCTCGGGGTGATCGTATTGGTCAGCGATATGCCGTCGAGCGCGTCCTCGTAGTCGAGCTTGCCCACCGAGAGCATCGACGCGAGCATTCCGTGCGTGTCCATGCCGTTCTCGGGGTTGGCGCCCGGGCTGAACGGAGTGCCCCTGCGGTGCCCCGAGGGGAAGCTCCCGGTGTTCCGGCCGTAGACGACGTTCGACGTGATGGTCAGCACCGACTGGGTCGGGATGGCGTCGCGATACATGGGGATCGCCTTGATCTTGTCCATGATCGTGTGGACGATCGTCGCGGCGATGTCGTCGGCGCGGTCGTCGTCGTTGCCGTAGGTCGGGAAGTCGCCCTCGGTCAGGTAGTCGACGATGAGCCCCGTCTCGTCTCGGACCGGCGTCACCTTCGCGTACTTGATCGCGCTCAGCGAATCCGCGACGATCGACAGGCCCGCGATGCCGCAGCCCATAGTGCGCACGATGTCGGAATCGTGCAGGGCCATCTCGACGGCCTCGTACGCGTAGCGATCGTGGCAGTAGTGGATGATGTTGAGGGCCTCGACGTAAGTTCCGACGACCCAGTCGAGCATCTCCTCGTACTTGGCCCACACGTCGTCGAAGTCGAGCGGGCCGTCGCCTCGGACGGGCTCGAAGCCTTCGACGATCTGCTTGCCGGACATCTCGTCGCGTCCGCCGTTGATGGCGTACAGGAGGGCCTTGCCCGCGTTCACCCGCGCCCCGAAGAGCTGCATCTGCTTGCCGACGCGCATGGGCGACACGCAGCAGGCGATGGCCGCGTCGTCGCCCCAGTGCCCTCGGATCTGCGGATCGGACTCGTACTGGATCGACGAGGTCTCGATCGAGATCGCGGCGCAGAACTCCTTGTATCCCGCGGGGAGCTCCGGCGACCAGAAGATCGTGATGTTTGGCTCGGGGGCCGGGCCGAGGTTGCGCAGCGTCTGGAGCAGCCGGAAGGACGTCTTGGTGACGAGCGTGCGGCCGTCTTCGCCGAACCCGGCGTCCGACCAGGTGGCCCAATAGGGATCGCCCGAGAAGATCTGGTCGTAGTCGATCGTGCGGAGGAAACGGGTGATGCGGAGTTTGATGACGATGGCGTCGATCATCTCCTGGGCGTCGGACTCGGTGATGAGGCCCGCTTTGAGATCGCGCTCGAAGTAGACGTCGAGGAAGCCGGACAGGCGCCCGATCGACATCGCCGCGCCGTCCTGGCTCTTGACGGAGGCGAGGTAGCCGAAGTACGTCCATTGGACGGCCTCTTTGGCGTTCTTCGCCGGGCCCGACAGGTCGAAGCCGTAGAGCTCGCCGAGCTTCTTCAGCTTCTTGAGCGCCTTGATCTGCTCGGAGTGCTCCTCGCGGTACCGGCACCAGTGCTCGGAGAACGGCTGGTCGGCGACGGCGTCCTTGGCGGCCTGCTTCTGGGCGATGAGGTAGTCGACGCCGTACAGGGCCACCCGGCGGTAGTCGCCGATGATGCGGCCGCGGCCGTAGGCGTCGGGCAGGCCGGTGATGACGTGGGAGGAGCGAGCCGCGCGGATGCGAGGCGTGTAGATGTCGAAGACGGCATCGTTGTGCGTCTTGCGGTAGCGGGTGAAGATCTTCTCGACTTCGGGGTCGACCTCCTTGCCGGCCTCCTTGATGGCCTGCTTGACCATCCGCCAGCCACCGTTGGGCATCATGGCGCGCTTGAGGGGGACGTCGGTCTGCAGGCCGACGATGACGTCGTCGTCTTCGCTGATGTAGCCGGCGGGGAACGCGTCGATGTCGGCGGGTATCTTGGTGTCGACATCGTAGATGCGGCGCTTGCGCTCCTCGGAGAGATAGGTGGACTCGAGCGTGTTCCACACCCGAAGGGTTTTATCGGTCGGGCCCGCCAGAAACGAGGCGTCGCCCTCGTAGGGAGTGTAGTTCTTCTGGATGAAATCCCGGACGTCGATGTTCTCGGTCCAGTTCCCGGGAATAAAGCCTTCCCACGCCTTGGTGGTGACGTCGACGGCTGTGTCGGTTTCCATGGTTCACTTCTTCTCTTCGTAGGGGACAGAGACCTGATGGATAGGTCCATTGTCCCTCCCGGTACGCCGGTCTGTCTCCCCCCGAAAGGTGTACGTCCTGTCACATTCGCGCCATCGTCGCCGTCGCAAGGAAAGCTCGGCCGTCAACGGCATGTGACGTCCATCCAATCGTTGTCAAAATCACAGAAAAGAACCCCCGTTCCAGTGTCGCAGACGGCCCGCGCGGCATTCCCCTCCTCGGCCCACGGCGGATCGCTCATCGGCCATAATGGGTGTGGGGCGGCCGGGCGCACCGGCCGCCCCTGAGAGACGAGGGAGGCGGGGTATGTGGCTCGTGTTCGCCCTCGCCTCCGCCCTTCTCGCCGGTTTGACGTCGATCCTCGCCAAGTGCGGGATCCGCAAGACGGATTCCGACGTCGCCACCGCCGTGCGCACCGCAGTGGTGGTCGTCTTCGCCTGGACCATGGTGGGCGTGGCGGGCTCCTTCGGGCAGATCGCCGACATAGACGCGCGCAGCCTGCTGTTCCTGATTCTGTCGGGTCTGGCGACGGGGGCGTCGTGGCTCTGCTACTTCCGCGCCCTGCAGATCGGCGACGTGAACAAGGTCGTCCCGGTCGATAAGTCGAGCACCGTGCTCACCATCGTCCTCGCCTTCGTCTTCCTGGGCGAACGGGTCAGCCTCGCCACGGCGGCGGCCGTGGCGTCCATCGGCCTGGGGACCCTCATGATGGTCGAGAGGAGGGACGTCGCAGGCGAACCGGGGGCTCGGAGGGGCGGCTGGCTGCCGTTCGTGGTCCTGTCCGCCGTCTTCGCGAGTCTGACGGCTCTGCTCGGCAAGGTGGGGATCGAGGGCGTCGAGTCGAACCTGGGAACCGCCGTCCGCTGCGTGGTGGTCCTGGCCATGGCGTGGCTCGTCGTGCTGGCCAGGGGCAAGGGCGGGCTGGTTCGGGCCTCTCCGAGAGGCGAGCTGGGCTTCCTGTGCCTGTCGGGCCTGGCGACGGGCGGGTCGTGGCTCTGCTACTTCCGCGCCCTGCAGGAGGGGCCCGCCAGCGTGGTCGTGCCCGTGGAGAAGCTCAGCGTCCTCGTGTCGATCGGGTTCGCCTTCGTCGTCTTCCGCGAACGGCTCACCCGCAAGGGCTTCGCCGGCCTGTGCCTCGTGACCGCCGGCACGCTCGCCATGGTCGCGCTCTAGCGCGGCCGCGGCCGCCGGCACGCCGGCGAGGGCGCCCTCCCTACCACACGCTCACCGTGCGCGAGTAGACGACGGCGTCGTCCTGGCTCTTGCCCTGCACGGTGATCGACCGCGCGACTCGGCTGGGGCCGTTCTCGTCGTACTCGAGATCGCAGGCGTACTTGGCCACCTGGCCTCGCCGCTCGAGCTCGTCGACTTCCGCGTCGCACCGCATCTTCTCCTCGGCGGTCTCCGGGGTCACGTAGACGCTGTTCATGGGGCCTTCGAAACCCCCTCGTTGAGGCGGCACGAGGAAAACGCGCGCCAGCGCTCCGCGTGCGACCAATGCCTCCGCCTTATCGGGCGAATCGACCGCGGCGAAATCGACCTCGATCTTCTTCCTCTTGCGACTGAAGAGTCCCAAAACGCTGTCCTCTCATAGGGTTGCACAATCGCGTCAAGCTCACCTGACGTCGCCTCGGCCTCCGCCGGTTCCCGGGCCGGAGCGCGCGGACGGCGCCCCGCCGCCTGGCTCGGACCGATCCGCCCGCGGGGGCGGCATCGGCGCCGAGGCGGGCCGAACGGAGAGGGCGATGGGCACCGGTGCCCATCGCCCTTCTCGTCACTCCCATTCGATCGTCCCCGGGGGCTTGGAGGTGCAGTCGAGCACCACTCTGTTGACCTCGGGGACGGAGTTCGTGATGCGCGTGGAGATGCGCGCCAGAACGTCGTAGGGAAGGCGCGTCCAGTCCGCCGTCATCGCGTCCTCGGAGGAGACGGGCCGCAAAACGATCGGGTGGCCGTAGGTCCGCCCGTCTCCCTGCACGCCCACGGAGCGCACGTCGGCCAGCAGGACGACGGGGCACTGCCAGATTTCTCCGTCCAGCCCGGCGGCGGTGAGCTCTTCGCGCGCGATGAGGTCGGCTGCTCGCAGCGTCTCCAAACGCTCGCGCGTCACCTCTCCGACGATGCGGATTCCAAGGCCCGGCCCGGGGAAGGGCTGGCGCGCCACGATCTTCTCGGGGACGCCCAGCTCGCGGCCCACCGCGCGGACTTCGTCCTTGAACAGCGCGCGAAGAGGCTCGATCAGCTCGAAGGCCATGTCCTCGGGCAGGCCGCCCACGTTGTGGTGGCTCTTGATGTTCGCGGCCCCTTCGCCGCCGCCGGATTCGACGACGTCGGGATAGAGGGTCCCCTGGACGAGGAATCCGACCTCGCCGCCCTCGGCCCCGATCTCGGCGATCAGCCGCTTCTGGGCGGCCTCGAAGGAGCGGATGAACTCGCGCCCGATGATCTTTCGCTTGGCTTCGGGATCGCTGGTCCCGGCCAGGGCCGCCAAGAAGCGATCGGATTCGTCGACGGTGACGACGCGGATGCCCATGCCCGCCGCGTAGTCGCGCTCGACCTGCTCGCGCTCCCCGGCGCGCAGCAGCCCGTGGTCGATGAAGAAGCACGTGAGTTGATCGCCCACCGCTGCGTGGACGAGGGCGGCGGCCACCGACGAGTCGACGCCGCCCGACAGCGCGCAGATCACCTGAGCGCCGCCGACGCGCCGACGTATCGCCTCGACCTGCTCGTCGACGATGCTGCCGGGCGTCCACACGGGTTCGAGCCCGGCGCCTTCGTAGAGGAAGTTCTCCAGCGCGGCCTGCCCGAACCGGGTGTGGCCGACCTCGGGGTGCCACTGCAGGCCGAAGAGTCTGCGCTCACGGTTTTCGAAGGCCGCGACGGGGGTCTGCGAGGTCGAGGCCGTGACCTCGAATCCCTCGGGGGCCGCCTGGACGGCGTCGCCGTGGCTCATCCACACGACCTGGTCCGCCGGGGTCCCGTCGAAGAGGCAGGAGCCCTCGGCCACGCTCGCCTCGGTGTGCCCGTACTCGCGGGTCCCCGTCCTCCCCACGGTCCCGCCGAGCGCCTGCGCCATGGCCTGGAAGCCGTAGCAGATGCCGAGGATCGGGACCCCGGCGTCGAAGATGGCGGGATCGAGCGAGGGCGCTCCTTCCTCGTAGACGGAGGAGGGGCCTCCCGAGAGGACGATCGCAGCCGGATCCTCGGCGAGCATGTCGGCCGCGCTGGCCGTGTGGGGGACGATCTCGGAGTAGACGTGCGCTTCGCGCACTCGCCGCGCGATGAGCTGAGCGTATTGCGCACCGAAGTCGACGACCAGAACCGGACGGGGAGAGGCGTTCACGCGTCCAATGGTACGCCGCGGCACGCCGTCCGCCCCGCCTGCTTCGCGAAAGGGCTGAATTCCAGCGAACGTGCCCATTTTCACGGGAGAGCGCCCCCGCTCGGTCTTCGCAGGCCCCGCCGGTGTGGCACAATCATCGAGGCGAGATACACCACCGAACACTCCCGACTGGAGTCGGGCTGGAAGGATTTTGCACCGTGGCACACTGCGTGTACTTCACTGCCGCCGAGACCGACTGCGACACCCAGGCCCTGGCATTGGCCTACCTCGAGACGCTCATGGCCTCCTACCCCCGGGTGGGAGTGTTCCGCTCCTTCACCAACGGCGCCATCGACGACGATGCCGCCTTCCTTGAGCTGCTGGCCAGAGCCGGCCGCAGCCAAGACGCCGAACGCGCCTGGGGGTCGACCCGCGAGACCTACGTCGCGAGCGAAGAGGACGCCATGAACGCCATCGTCCAGCGCTTCACCGAATACGCCGAGGATTTCGACGCCGTCCTGGTGACCGGCCTCCTCGACGGGGATCCCGTCCTGCCCGGCTCCCTCGACCGCGCCGGCCGGGCCGCCGCCAACCTGGGGACGACCGTCGTCATGGCGGTCTCCGGAGCCTCGCGGACGGGCAGGCAGGTGGCGGCGACCGCCACTCTCGCGGCAGCGGAGATCAGCAAGGAGCACGCTCCGATCTCCGCCACGGTCGTCGTCGACGCGCCCGACGACGCGCGCGAACGCCTGGAGGGCTTTCCCTCGCCGCTGGTGTTCTTCTCCAGCGGCGAGGGCGAATCCGCGTCGGATCGCGGACCGGGCCTGTCGGACGGGAACGCCCGAATCCTTCTGGAGGCCATGGCCCACGGCTCCGACGTCGTCACGCCGTTGAGCTTCACGGCGGCCCTGGTGAGGAAGGCGCGATCCGACAGGATGCGCATCGTGCTCCCCGAATCCGATGACGACCGCATCCTGCGCGCGGCGGCCGAGTGCCTTCAGCGAGGCGTGGCCGACATCGTCCTGCTCGGCGAGGCCGACGCGGTCGAGGCGCGCGCGGCCGAACTCGGCCTGGACGTCTCCGGCGCCTCGATCGTCTCCGTGAACGACCCCGAGCGCCTCGACGCCTACGCCGAGGAGTTCGCCCGGCTGCGCGCGAAGAAGGGGGTCACCTACGAGCAGGCGCTCGAAACCGTGCGGGACATCTCCTACTTCGGCACGATGATGGTGCACATGGGCGACGCCGACGGCATGGTCTCGGGCGCCGCCCACACGACCGCCCACACGATCGTCCCGTCCTTCCAGATCATCAAGACCAAGCCCGGCACGTCGATCGTCTCCTCCGTCTTCCTCCTCCTCATGGCGGATCGCGTCTTCGCCTACGGCGACTGCGCGGTCAACACGAATCCGTCTCCGGACGAGCTCGCCAGCATCGCCGTCTCCTCCGCCGAGACGGCGGCAGGCTTCGGAGTCGAGCCCCGCGTGGCCATGCTCTCCTACTCGACGGGCGATTCGGGCAAGGGCCCCGACGTCGACGCCGTCGCCGAGGCGACCCGCCTGGCCAGGCGGAAGCGCCCCGACCTGCTCATCGAGGGCCCGATCCAGTACGACGCGGCCGTCGACGCCGCCGTCGCGGCCAAGAAGCTGCCCGGGTCCCCCGTCGCCGGGCGGGCGACCGTCTTCGTCTTCCCCGACCTCAACGCGGGGAACATCGGGTACAAGGCCGTGCAGCGCTCTTCGGGCGCCGTCGCCGTCGGCCCCGTCCTCCAGGGCCTCAACAAGCCGGTCAACGACCTCTCGCGCGGCGCGCTCGTCGAGGACATCGTCAACACCATCGTCATCACGGCCATCCAGGCCCAGCAGAAGTAAGCTCGCTATCCAAGGATCCGCAATGTCAGTTCTCGTCATCAATTCGGGCAGCTCCTCGATCAAATACCAGCTCGTCGACCCCGACACGGGCGAGGCCGTCGCCACCGGCCTGGTCGAGCGCATCGGGGAGGAGAACGGCCTCATCCGCCACGCCTACGGGGATCGTGTGCGCGAAATCGAGGGGCCGGTCGCCGATCACGGAGTCGGCTTGGAGACCGCGATCGACCTGTTCGAAGAGATCGGCCCCTCGCTGACCGACGGCGCGATCAGAGCCGTCGGCCATCGCATCGTCCAGGGGGGCAAGTACTTCGACGGCCCCGCCCTCGTCGACGACGCCGTCCAGGCCAAGATCGAAGAACTGTGCCCGCTGGCTCCGCTCCACAATCCGGCGCATCTCAAGGGGATCGTCGTGGCGCGGCGGCTTCTGCCCGACGTGCCGCACGTCGTCGTCTTCGACACCGCTTTCTTCCAGAGCCTGCCCGACGAGGCCGCCGTGTACGCGCTCGACCGCGACATCGCGGACAGGTACGAGGTCCGCCGGTACGGCGCCCACGGCACATCCCACCACTACGTCTCGGGGCGGGTCGCCGACATCCTCGGCCGCGACGACCTCAAGCAGATCGTCCTCCACCTGGGCAACGGCGCCTCGGTGTCCGCCGTCGAGAGCGGGCGGGCGGTCGAGACCTCGATGGGCCTGACGCCGCTCGAAGGGCTGGTCATGGGCACCCGCACGGGCGACATCGACCCGGCGGTCGTCTTCCATCTAGCGCGAGTGGGCGGGATGAGCATCGACGAACTCGACACCCTGTTCAACCGCGGCTCCGGCCTGAAGGGACTGACCGGGGAGAACGACATGCGGCTCGTCCGGTCGATGGCCGCCGCGGGCGACGGGCGCGCCAGGACCGCCCTGGACGTCTACGCGCACCGCATCGTCAAGTACATCGGCGCCTACGCGGCGACCATGGGGGGCTTGGACGCCATCACCTTCACCGCGGGCGTAGGGGAGAACGACGCCGATCTGCGGGCGGACGTCATCGGGCGGCTCGGGCCCTTCGGCGTGAAGATCAACCAGGAGCTCAACGCGGCCAGATCGAAGGAGCCGCGCATACTGTCGACCGCGGATTCGCGGGTCGCGGTGCTGGTGGTGCCGACCAACGAGGAGCTGGCCATCGCCCGCCAGGCCATGAGCCTGGTGTGACGCCTTCGCGCGCCGCCGCATCCACCGACCGCGACGGCCGCGAACGAACCGCTTAGGGGTGGGTGGGACGACGAGGCCGTCCCACCCACCCCTACCCGCATCGGCTGCCTTCGCCCCTGCGTACGCATCAATACGACCGGCGTATGAGTAGAGTATTCCCATCCATGGTAAAGTCGGTCTCCGTGGAATTTGTTTCCCGGTTTCGGCCAGTGCATGCCACACCAAGGATGTCAAAGATAGATGTCAGCTATCGACGTTAGAAGTTTGAGGAAGCATAAAATAACAGATGATACCCAAGCCTGATCCCACACATCATCGTTTTACAAACTACAGCTCCAACAACAGGGGCGTGTCATCGCACGCGGGGCATGCAGGAAAGGACATTCCCTACCGGAGATCCGGGACGGATGAAGAACTGGTAGACGCCTTAGACCAGCTGGACGGCAGAAATTACAGCTCCTACAAGTCTCTGATCGGCGATTGGAATTACCTGGACTTCGAACTGGGCATCGACCGCGTGCAGGCCGATCCCTTCGCTCCTCCGTCGGCGCTGCACGCCGTGACGACCCCGAAGAAAATGGGGCTTCCGCTCGACCTCATCGCCACGCCCGATCAGCGGGTGGCGGTCGCGGACTTCCTCGTGCGGGCCTTTCGCCGGTCGATCGAGCGCTACGCCCCGGGAGGGGCCGTACGCATAGCCAGGACGGGTCCCGAGATCCTCGAGCGCTCGGCCTGCACCGTCACGCAGGACCGCGTCGAGCTCAGGTTCCAGGTGCAGCTCCCGGCCCGGAACCGTTCGATCCTCGGGCACACGGCCGCGACCATCTTCGACAAGGACGTCCCCGACGCCATCGTCGACACCTTCGAGGTGGTCTCCCCCGACGCGGAGGAAAGCTACCTCGAGGCGCTGCGCGCACACGTGCACGCCTACGAGGACCACAAGGCTCTGCAAGCCGCCCTCGAGGAGAACGGCTGGGTGGCCTTCGTCGCCGACGGCGCCGTGCTGGCCCGCAGCTCGGGGGTGTCGCAGAAGCCTCTGGAAGGCGCGGTTCCCTTCGAGTCGCCCGATTCGCTGCGCAGGGAGGTGACGCTCCCCCACCGCGGCGTCGTCCGCGGGCTGGCCGTCGAACCGGGCGTGACCGTGATCGTCGGCGGCGGCTACCACGGCAAATCCACCCTGCTGGGAGCCATCCAGCGCGGCGTGTACGCTCACGTCCCCGGAGACGGACGCGAACTGGTCGCCGCCCTTCCCGAGGCCGTCAAAGTGCGGGCGGCCGACGGGCGCGCGGTGACGGGCGTGGACGTCTCGCCGTTCATCACGCATCTGCCCGACGGCAGCGACGCGACCGCGTTCTCCAGCGAGAACGCCTCCGGCTCGACGTCGCAGGCCGCCGCCATCGTCGAAGCCGTCGAACTCCAGACGCCTCTCCTCCTCATCGACGAGGACACGTCCGCCACGAATCTGCTGATCCGCGATGCGCGGATGCGCATGCTCGTCGAGGCCGACAAGGAGCCGATCACGCCGCTCGTCGACCGGATCGCCTCCCTGGCGCATGGAAAGGGCGTGTCGACGATAATCGTCATGGGCGGTTCGGGCGATCTCCTCGACGTCGCCGACCGCGTGCTCATGCTCGACACCTACCGCTGCTTCGACGTCACCGAGCGGGCGCGCCGCGTCGTCGCCGAGCAGCCTCGCGAGATCCTCGAACTGCCCTGGCCTTTGGACCAGGCGCCTCGCCGGCCGCTTCGCGACGCCGGGCAGGTCGAGGGGCACAAGACCAAGGCTTCGGGGCTGGACAAGCTCTTTCTGGGAGACCAGACCGTGGACCTGTCGGACGTTGAGCAGATCGTCGAGCCGGGGCAGACCGAAACCATCGCGTGGGCCCTTCGCGGACTGCTGGACTACGTCGGGGACGGCAGGAGCAATCTGCCGCAGCTGCTCGACCAGTTGGAGGAGATCCTCGACCGGGACGGGCTGGACGCGCTGACCCGCTACGGCCTGAGGCAGTATCCGGCGTTCCTCGTGCGCCCTCGGCGGATCGACATCGGCGCGGCCCTCAACAGGTATCGGGGTCTGTATCTGGCCTGAGACGCGGACGGGCTCGGGAAGGCGCACTTTCAGCGGTTCAGCCGGGCCTCGACGCCTTCCCTACACCGCCTTCCCTACACCGCCCGCCGCCGCTGGGCGTCCACCCAATCCCGGACGCTGACCCTGTGCCCCGTGTAGAAGGGGGTGTCCTCCCGCACGTGAAGCCTGGCTTCGGTGTAGCGCTGGCCGTGGAGGACGGCCTCGATCCTGTCGAGGCTGTCGGCCTCGAAGGCCAGTATCCACTCGTAATCGCTCATGCCGAAGGCGGACAGGGTCGATCCCTTGACGTCGGAGAACCGGGCGCCCGAGCGGCCGTGCTCGGCCATGATGCGGGAACGCTCCTCGGCGGGCAGCAGATACCATTCGTAGGAGCGGATGAAGGGGTAGACGGTCACCCAGTCGCGGGGGGCGACCCCGCCCAGGCAGGCGGGGATGTGCCTCTTGTTGAACTCGGCGGGAGTGTGCTGGCCCATGACCGACCACACCGGTCGCAGCCGGGCGCCCAGCGAGGAGGCGACGAGCGCCCGGTAGGCCCGTTGGAGCACCAGGGGGTCGTCTGCGAGCCACCAGACGAGCAGGTCGGCGTCGGCGCGGAAGGCGGCGACGTCGTACCATCCCCTGGTGACGGCGCCCGTGGCGTCGCAGGCCTGGCCGGCCGCGTCGGCGAGGCGCCGCCGCTCCAGGGCATCCGCCGGAAGAGGCTCGTCGGTTGCGAACACCGAGGTCAGGGCGTAGTGCAGGGCGCTGTTCACGGCCTCCGGGTCGACGTCGGCTGCGTCCCGCGGATCGGGGGTGGGTTCGCGCATTGTCTTGTCTCCTTTGTCTGTGCGTCTGTGTGTACGCTCTGTCTGCGAGCCGTTCGATCGGCCCGCAGCGCAGGCGGAGCGGGTGGGCCCTATGCGGTCGGTCCGGAGCTCGCACAGGCCGTCCGTCCGCGGCCGGCTTCGACGCGGACGTCCCCCTCCCGCTCCAGGCATGCGCCCGGGCGGCATTCCTCGTGCCACGGGCCGATCTCCGTGATGGAGACGGGCGGGGCGTCGAGGGCCTCGCCGCGCGCGACGGCGGCCCGTTCGAGCATCAGGTCCGCCAGCGAGCTGACGAAGGCGGGGTGGGTCCCCGCCGTGGCGGCCCGGTCGTAGGAGAGCCCCAGCCCGTCGGCGGTGGCCTTCGCCTCGACGTCCAAGTCGTAGACGACCTCCATGTGGTCGGAGACGAATCCGATCGGCGCGCAGCACACGGCTTGCGCTCCCGAGGCCGCGAGCCTGCCCAAGTACTCGTTGACGTCGGGTTCCAGCCACGGCGCATGGGGCGGGCCGGAGCGGGAGCAGAAGACGATGTCGTAGCGGATGCGGCGCAGGCCGAGGCGGCGCGCCACCTCCGGCACGAGCACTCGGGCGAGCGCTTCGTGCTGGGCGGTGTACCTGGTCTCCGGCCTGTCCGGCTCGCCCGACCCCCTCTCCATCGCCAGCGGGATCGAATGGGTGACGAGCGCCAGGTCGATCCGGTCGAGATCGGCGCCGGCGGACGCCAGCCGGAGGAAGGACTCGACGATCGCCTGTGCGTTCGCCTCCAGGAAGCCGGGGGAATCGAAGTACACCCGCGTTCGTTCGACGACGGGCGGCGGCGTCCAGTCGATTCGCCGTAACGCCTTCTCGACGTCTTCGCGATACTGGCGGCAGCCCGAATAGCAGGCGTAGGCGGATGTGGGCAGCATGAGGATCCGGCGTGCCCCGCGCCTCGCGAGTCCGAGCAGCGCCTCGTCGAGGAACGGGTGCCAGTTGCGGTTGCCCCAGACGATCGGGACGTCGACGCCCCGGCGGTCGAGTTCGGCGCGCAAGGCGGATACGAGCGCGCGATTGCGCGCATTGATCGGGCTCACTCCCCCGAAGGCAAGGTAGTGCCGGGAGACCTCCTCCAGGCGGGCCTCGGGTATCGCTCGGCCGTCGGCTACGCGCCGCAGAAACGGGAGGACGTCGTCCGGCCCTTCCGGCCCGCCGAATGAGACGAGGAGAACCGCGTCGTAGGGCCGGAGCGACGTTCCCGGGAACATGTCGGGCATCAGCCGCGCCGTCAGTCGAGGGGATCCCCGAAGAGCCAGCCGTCGACCTCGGGCATGTCCTTGAGATGGGCGACCTTGTACTCCTCGTGCTTGGCGAGCTTCGCCTGGCACCAGCGCTTGAGGTCGGCCGATCCCCTCGGCTTGTGCTTGGAGTTGTTGATGGCGTCCATCACGAGGTGGTAGCGATCCGCCCGGTTGCGGACCACCATGTCGAACGGGGTGGTCGTCGTTCCCTGCTCGATGAAGCCGCGCACGTGGAAGCGGTCGGCGTCGGGGCGGCCGTGGACGAGCTTGTGAATGGCGCCCGGGTATCCGTGGAAGGCGAAGACGACGTCGCGAGTGTCGGTGAACAGCTCGGTGAAGTCGATGTCGCTCATCCCGACGGGGTCGTCCTTCGGGCGCGCCAGACTCGTCAGGTTGACGACGTTGACGACGCGGAACTTCAACTCGGGGAGCTTGCGCCGCAGGATCTCGGCGGCCGCGACGACCTCCATCGTCACGACGTCGCCCGCGCAGCCGAGGATCACGTCGACCTCGTCGCCGGGGCCCTCGTTGGAGCACCAGTCCCAGATCCCGTAGCCTCTGGCGACGTGCTCCTCGGCCTCCTGAAGCGTCAGGTACTGCAGCTGGGGCTGCTTGTCCTGGACGATGAGGTTGACGCGGTTCGTCGACTCGAAGCAGTTGCGCGCCACGACGGCCAGGGTGTTCGCGTCCACCGGGAGGAACACCCGCGAGACCTCGCCGCGCAGGGAGAGCACGTTGTCGATGAGCCCCGGCCCCTGGTGCGAGAAGCCGTTGTGGTCGTTGCGCCAGCACGTCGAGGACAGCAGGATGTTCAGGCTCGGGATGCGCTTGCGCCAGGCGAGTTTGCCGGCCTCTTCGAGCCATTTGCCGTGTTGGATGGTCTGCGACGCGGAGATGAGGCCGAAGGCCTCGTAGGAGGCGAACAGGCCGTTGCGCCCGGTCAGGACGTAGCCTTCGAGCCACCCGTGGCAGTTGTGCTCGGAGAGCACCTCCATGACCCGCCCCTCGCGCGAGATGGCGACGTCGGCGTCGGTGGTTCGCTCCATCGAGCACCGGTCGGAAGCCTCGAATACGGCGCCCAGGCGGTTGGAGTTCGTCTCGTCGGGGCAGAAGAGCCGGAAGCCGTCGGGATTGTCCACGTACATGTCGCGCATCATCGCGCCGAGGGTGCGGGTGGACTCCGCCCGCACGGTGCCGGGCGAGGGCACGTCGACTTCGTATTCCGCCAGGCCGCGGATCTTCAGGGCGCGCTGGACTCCGGCGTTGACGGCCGGGATCATGGACATCCGCTTGTCGCCGCGAGGATTGGCGGCCAGGACGAGGGGCGTCGGGCTCCCCGAGGCGTCGAAGAGCTCGCCGGGTCGGTAGGAGGCGAGCCAGTCCTTGAGGATCTCCAGGTGCGCCGCGTCGGTCTTGACGCCCGACAGCGGCACCTGGTGGGCGCGCCACGTGCCCTCCACCACGACGCCGTCGACCTCGTGCGGCCCCGTCCACCCCTTGGGGGTGCGCAGGATGATCATCGGCCAGCGGGGGCGCTCGCCGTTGTGCTCGGGCGTCGGCCGGCCGGCTCGGGCGTCGGCCTGGATCTCGCGGATGCGCGCATACGCCTTGCCGAGGGCCTCAGCGAAGCGGTAGTGGATGCCCTCGTCCTCGCCTTCGACTTCGATGGGCTCGTATCCGTGCCCGCGGAACAGGTTGCGGACCTCTTCGGGATCCTTGCGGCCCAGGACGGTGGGCCCGGCGATCTTCGCGCCGTTGAGATGGAAGACGGGCAGCACGGCGCCGTCGCGTTCGGGGTTGACGAAGGAGATGCCCTTCCACGATCCCTCCAGGGGACCGGTTTCCGCTTCGCCGTCGCCGACCACCGCGACGGCCAGGAGGTCGGGGTTGTCGAAGACCGCGCCGAAGGCGTGCACGAGGGCGTACCCGAGTTCGCCTCCCTCGTGGATGGATCCCGGGGTGGTGACGGACACGTGGGAGGGGATGCCCCCCGGAGCGGAGAACTGCCTGAAGAGCCGCGTCATGCCCTCCTCGTCGAGGCCGACCCGCGGATAGATCTCACTGTAGGAGCCCTCCAGGTAGGAAGCGCCCACCAAGGCCGGACCGCCATGTCCGGGGCCGGTGATGAACACGACGTCCTGGTCGGTCTTCTTCACCAAATCGGAGACGTGGGTGTAGATGAAGGCCAGGCCCGGGGACGTCCCCCAGTGGCCGAGCAGTCGAGGCTTGATGTCGTCGAAGGTCAGCTTCGAGGGGGCGAGGGGCTCGGATTGGAGATATATCTGGCCGACGGTCAGGTAGTTGTTGGCGCGCCACCAGGCGTCCATGGACGCCACCTCTGCGGTGGTCGGATGGATGAGGGACTCGAGGATCTCCGGGGTGAGATCGCGAGGGGCCCTATCGGATGCAACGGTCATGTCCACTCCTATGCGTTTGACACTTGCCGTGCAATTGTCTCGCACTCCCACGGCTATACCTAGGGTCAAGCTCACGTGTCGCAACGGGCGGAAAGTCCCTCCCGGCGCTTTCCGACGCAGCGGGAAGGGACTTCTGTGCCGGCGTTCGCATGAGACAGTTGCCTCCGGCTCGGCAGGGGACGCCGGAGAGCTCCGATCGACGAGCGGGTCGGAGCGGTCATAACCCGCTCCGACCCGCATCAACGCCCGATCGGCGGAGCCTCTAGCCTTCTCGGAACATGACTCCCATGGATCCCTGGGGATAGTGCCAGGTCAGAGCCCCGGGGGCCGCCACCGCAAGGCACGTGCCGCATTCCAGGCATGCGGCGAACTCAACCGATATGGTGCCGTCGGGCTCCTCGGAGTAGACGTGGGCCGGGCACACGCGCACGAGGAGCTTGCCCGTGCCGGTCGCCTTGGCGATCTCCTGGTTGACGGTGATGTGGGAGTTCCCCTCGTCCACTTCGTAGACGTTCCTGCCCAGCCGCGACTGGACGCTTCCTAGGTAGTCAGCCATATCACAATGCCCTCACTGCTTGGTAACCGATTCTGGCGAGCCGGCGGATCTTCAGCCCCGACGCCTTGAACGCCCCGTAGGCCGTGGGCAGGATGTGCCTGCGCGGAGTCAGGTCGAGGTTGTACACCCCGTGCAGGACGTCGGCGAGGAGTTCGCCCAGCTGCCCGTACATCTCCTCGTTCTCCAGGAACGCAGGGGCTTTGGCGTAGGTCGACATGTCCTTGCCCACGAAGGTCGACTTGTACTCCTCGATGTACCGCTCCAGCGAGGTCCGACCGCAGTCCCCCGCCTCCAGCGCCCGGCCGACGGCCTTGGCGGCGGCGAGCGCGGAGCCCGCGGCGAGGTCCATTCCCCGCACCGTGAAGCCGGTGTTGAGGGTGAATCCCGCGGCGTCGCCGATGACGACCAACCCGTCGCGGACCAGGTCGTGCTGCATCTTCTCGCCGCCTTCGGCGACCAGGTGGCAGCCGTATTCGAGGAGTTCGCCGCCTTCGAGGAACGGCGCGATCGCCGGGTGGGAGAGGAAGTGGTCGTGCAGGTCCGAGGAGGACTTGCCTTTCTTCGCCAGATCGTCCAGGCGCGCGACGATGCCGATGGAGACGGACTCCCTGTTCGTGTACATGAATCCGCCGCCGGCCACGCCCTCCGTGCAGTCTCCGACCACCGCGTAGGCCGCGCCTTCGTCCCCGGTGAGGTTGAAGCGGCCCCGGATCGTCTCCTCGTCCAAGCCGATGACGGATTTGACGCCCACCGCGAGGTTGGCCATCGGCTCCTTCGCACGGATGCCGGCGCCGCGCGAGATGAAGGAGTTGACGCCGTCGGCGGCGACGACCGCTCTCGCACGCAGCTCGTCCTCCCCCGCCCGGACGCCGACGAACCGGCTGCCCTCGCGGATGAGGCCGTCGACCTTGACCCCCGGCATAACGGTGGCGCCGGCCTCCTCGGCCTGCTCGGCCAGCCACGGGTCGAGCTTGGCGCGCAGAACCGTGACCGCATTGACCGGTTCGGCCAGCCGCGCGTCCCAGTAGTCGACGTTGACGAAGCTCGCCGGGTTGAGGAAGCTCAGGCAGTTGCGGGTGATGCGCCGCTCCACCGGCGCCTCCTCGACGAAATCCGGGAACACCTCCTGCATGACACGGCAGTAGAACACTCCGCCGGAAAGGTTCTTCGAGCCGGGTTCCACTCCGCGCTCGATGAGCAGGACTTCCCGCCCTTCCTTCGCCAGCTGGTGCGCACACACCGCTCCGGCAACGCCACCGCCGACCACGATGACGTCGAAATCGTAGTTCTCCTCGGACATCGCGCCTACTTCGCGGCCTCGACGATGGCTGGCAGGGCCTCGTACAGGTCCGCAACGATGCCGTAGTCGGCGCCCTCGAAGATCGGGGCCTTATCGTCGTTGTTGACGGCGACGACGACCTTCGAGTCGACCATGCCGACCGTGTGCTGGATCTGGCCGGAGATGCCCACGGCGATGTACAGGTCGGGGGCGACGGACTGCCCCGAGACGCCGATGTAGCGGTCCGCGCTCATCCAGTCGGCGCCTTCGGCCAGCGGACGGGAGCAAGCGAGCTCGGCGCCGATCGCGGCGGCGAGATCCTCGGCGAGCTTGAGGTCCTCCTCGGCTTTGAAGCCGCGCCCGGCCGCGACGATGCGCTTCGCCGAGCCTAAGTTGGCCGAGGAGACGTCGACCTTGTCCTGGCCGGTGACGGTCGCCTCGTAGTACTCGCCGGAGGCGGCTTCGGCCGCCGGCGCCTCGCCTTCGGGCACCGCCCCTCCGTCGAGCACGGCGACGACGGCGGTGTCGAAGGAGACGGTCTCCAGCGCGATTCCGCCGAAGCGGGAGAGCTCGGCGCTGCCCTGCCCGATCTTCTTGAGTCCGTGGAGGTAGGGAGCCCCGAGCCGTGCGGCCACTGCGCCGGCCAGGACGCGCTCGGCGGGCTTGTTGGCAGCGAGAACGACGTCTCCGGCTTCGGCCGCCACTGCGGCGGCCACGGCGGGGGCGGCGGCCTCGGCGGGCACGCCCTCGGCGAGGGGCACGTCGACGACCCGGTCGACTCCCGCGACCGGCGTCCCGCCGACGGTTACGGCGACGACGGAGCCGCCGACGGCCCGCCCGTGCTCAACGAGTGCGGCGATCTCCGGTTCGACCGCGATGATCCATGTGTTGGCCATTGTTCCTCTATTTCCTTTCCGCTCTCAGAGCACGCCTTCGGACCGCAGTGCGGCGATCAGCTGGGCCGCGGCGTCGGGCCCGGCGAGGATCTGGTTCTTGCGCGCCTTGGAATCCGGCTTGGCGCGGCCGGTCACGGTCACCTCGACGTCGGCCGCCGAGACCTCGGCGGTCGCGAAGGGCTTCTTGCCGGCGGCGAGGATCTCCTTCATGGAGGGGACCTTCGGGGTGACGGCGTCCGGCGCCGCCGCCACGACGACCGGACCGGCGACGGCGACCGTCCGGGTCCCTCCGGGCACGTTCTGGGTGATCTCGTAGCCTTCGGCCGTCTTGACGACGGACACGACGCCCTGGAAGCACGGCCAGCCGAGGTATCCGGCCGCGAGCGCCGAGACCATCCTCGCGCCTTCGTCGACCGAGGAGTCGCCGGTCAGGAGGATGTCCGCGCCGTCGACGCCCTTGACGAGCTCCGCGAGCGCCGAAGCGACCTTCGTCGCATTCCACGTGGGCGCGTCGCCGTCCGCTACGACGACCGCGCGGTCGAGCCCCTTCGACAGGGCGTTCTTCTTCGCCATCGAGCTGGCGGCGTCCTTGGCGCCGACGCTGACGCCCACCAGTTCGGCGCCGTTCGCGTCGGCGAGGTCCCGTCCCAGCTGGATGGCGACGGGATCGTATTCGGAGACCGTGCTCTTGGCACGGGACCAGTTGACGCTGCCGTCGGCGGTGACGGAAGCGTCCTGTGGGTTCGCCGCGTACTTGTACGCAACCACTACAGTCATTTGAGCCTCTCTCTGTTGTTGGCAAGGGCGTGGCGACCGCGTCCGAGCATCCCGCGCCGAGCGGAGTGCGCGCCGGTAGCCTATGGTCTCAATCGTCTCACGCTTCCCACGCCCGTTTCGGACGACGACAGTCCGAAACGGGGTCTTCGCATCAGCGTACGAAGTAATTGAGAACGCGCAGATGCTCGCGACACTACACTGACGACCCTGCAAATTCCGGGACCAAGGGCACCGAAAAGGTGAACGCATGCCCACTGCGCTTCGTCGCTCGAGAGAGGATGCCCGGATCGGTCCGTCCAGCAGAAGAACGGGCCGTCGCCGCCCCTGACCGCACCGCCTTTGACCGCCGGCGTCCGCCGTCCTCCGGAGAGACGGAAAACGGGTATGATGAAGGGGACTTGTGAGGACCGGCTCGGAATTCGCGCACTCGGAGCCGCATGGCCAAGGGGGTCTTATGACCAGCATCGGCGCTGCACAGCGGAAGAGCGTCGGGCGCCCGAGGAAGGCGGGCGCCGACAGGCGCATCCTCGAGTCGAGCCTGCGGCTCTACGGAGACATCGGCTGGCACGGCTTCAACCTCACGAAGGTTGCACAGTTGGCGGGAGTGGGCAAATCGTCGATGTACACCCGATGGGCAGACCGCGAAGACCTCTTCCTGGACGCCTTCACCGGTCTCATCCCCTCGCCCGTCCCGGCGGGGAAGACGGTGGACGAAATCCTGCTCAACGAGGCCGAATACCGGATGCGCCTTTACCTCGGACCGAATGCGAGGGCTCTGCGGCGGCTCTTCGTCGAAATGGCCTGCGAGGAACACCCCGTCATCCGATCGGCCTACGAGCACACCTATCTCAAGCCGATAGCGCGGATCCGCTCGCGCCTGTGGGAGTTCAAGACCGCGGGCGCGCTCCCCGCGGGGACGTCGGTGACACGGCTGCTCGATGCGATCGAGGGCTCGGTCCTCATGCGCGCCTTCTGCCTGCCCCCCGACGACATCGAGTGCTTCCTCAGCGAGATACCCGAATACGTGGAGAACCTCGTCGGCGATCAGCTCCACGGACCCGGACTCGAGAGAACGCTGCGCTCGGTTTCCTGAGGAGCCGCGCGTCGGGGCACCGCATTCGGGCGCGGCTCCTGACGGCGCGGCGTCCTCGGCCGCCCTCACGCCCGGAGCCAGGCCTTTTCTCCCTTTCTAGTCGTGTCTGCTGTCCCGGCCGCCCCCTCATGCCCGGAGCCAGGGGTTCCGCCGCTTCTCGCGCCCCAGCGCGGACTGGGGCCCGTGACCGGGGAATATCGCCGTTCCGTCCGGGTAGGCCGCGAGGCGGGCGCAGGTCGCGCGCATGGCCTTCGCGTCGCCGCGGACGAAGTCAGTCCGGCCTATCCCGTCGGCGAAGAGGGTGTCCCCCGTGAACATGGTCCCCGTCCCGGGGTCGTACAGGCAGATAGATCCGGGGGTGTGGCCCGGGGTGGCGATCACCTCGAGGCGATCCTCGCCCCACGCGAGCGCGTCGCCGTCGTCGAGGAGCCGGTCCACGCGCTCAACCCGGTAGTCCGAGCCCTCCTCGTCGAAGCCCGACAGGTGGGGGTCGGCCACTCCCACGGCGTCGTCCCGCCCGACGCATACGATCGCCCCGTAGCGTTCGGCGAGTTCGTTGACGGCTCCGATGTGGTCGCTGTGGCAGTGGGTCAGGACGATGTGGGAGACGTCGGCCTCCCCCAGTTCCCGGATGAGCCGGTCGCCTTCGTCTCCCGGGTCGATGACGATCGCCTGGCCGGCGCTCGTCAGGACGTAGCAGTTCGTCCGATAGCTGCCCACAACGTGGCGCTCGATGCTGAACATTGCCTTCCTAACGTCCGATGGAATCGGCCGGCCCCGCCTCGGCGAGGGCCGCCCTGTGGCCTGGCGGTGCCCATGCTATCGATACCGCCGGGCTGAGAGGGGAGATCGCGGCGCTCCCGCGGGAGCGCCGCACCCGCCGCTGGTCAGCGGTATTCGATGATCCCCCAGTTCAGGTGGGGTTTGGCCCCGGTCTCCTCGACGTCTTCGTCGACCAGCCGGAAGCGCAGTTCGCCGTCTGCGACCTTCCACAGCTGGGTCTTCAGGGTCGAGCCTGGCAGGACCGGCGATGTGATGCGCGTCTTGAAGCGGGTGATCCTCTCGGGTTCGCCGGGGACGAAGGCGTTGACGGCGTGCCGCATGACGACTCCCGCGTAGCTGATGGCGTGCAGGATCGGGCGGGGTTCGCCGTTCTCGGCAGCGTAGTCCCAGTCGACGTGCTGCGGGTGGTAGTCGCCTGACAGGCGGTAGATGAGGGCCTGGTTCTCCGGGATGCGCTCGGTCACTTCCACATCGGGGGCGGTTTCGGGCATGTCGACGATGTCCTTCGGAGGCTTCGGGCCTCCCCAGCCGCCGTCGTAGATCAGGCAGTCCCAGGACTCGTTGGTGAAGAGGAGGTTGCCGTCCGAATCGTAGGTGTCGCCGATGTGCTGGGCCAGCAGGCCCCTTCCCTCGCCCCGGTCGTAGAGCCCTTCGAGCTTGACCTTGGTCTCCAGGCGGTCGGCCATCTTGGTGATGGGCCGGTGGAAGCGGATGTCGAAGCCCCAGTGGAGGGAGCCGGCGTAGTTGTAGCCGTAGTCGATCGTGCGAGTGACCTCGGAGTCGACGATGAGCATGGCGCCGAACATCGGCAGGACCTTGAGGCGGGGGTCGCGCTCGTCGTGCTCGTTGATGTACTCGAGGCCGTCCTTGCCGTCGATTCCCGCGCCGCAGCCCAGGGCGAAGAGCTCCAGGTCGCGGAAAGTGTAGTCGCGTGTGAAGGGCCCGAAGGTCTGCCCGACCATTTCCGTCTTGATCGTCATTGCGTCGCCTTTCCGTGTTGGTTGATGGGGTCGATGAGTGGTTTCTTGAGGACCTTCCCGTATTCGCCGCGCGGCAGGCTCGTGCGGAACTCGATGATCTCGGGGACTTTGAAGCACGCCAGGCGCTCGACGGCGTAGTCGCGGATGGCCTCCTGGCCGGGGCTCGCTCCCTCGGCTGGGACGACGACGGCCTTGACCGTCTCGTCGCGCACGGGGTCGGGCACTCCCACGACGGCCGCGTCGGCGACCTCCGGGTGGGAGCGCAGAACGTCTTCGATCTCGGCGGCGGCGACGTTCTCCCCCGCCCGCTTGATGATGTCGCCCATGCGGTCGGCGAAGTAGATCCACCCGTCGGCGTCGGCGTATCCGGCGTCGTTGGTCCTCAGCCATCCGTCGGCGTCGAAGACGGCGGCGGTTGCCTGCGGGTCCCTCCAGTAGCCGGCCATGAGCGAGACGCCCGCCTCTCCTCGGACGAGGATCTCGCCGCATCGGCCCGGAGCAGCCTGCCGCCCGTCCGGTGTCAGGATCCGCACGTCGTAGCCGGGGCCGGGGCGCCCGATCGACGGCCAGCGGCGGGGTCCCTCGGGGTAGTCCGTGATGACTCCGACCAGCGTCTCGGTCGAGCCGTAGTTGTTGAGCAGCCGGGTGGCGAAGCGAGTCTCGAATTCCTCCTTCTCCCTCTCCGTCAGCGGGAGGAAGTAGTGGACTTCCCGGAGGAAGTGCTCGCGGTCGGCGGGATCGGGGGGCTGTTTGAGGAGAGTGCGCACGATCATCGCCATCGCCTGCAGAAGGGTCGCCCGGTGGGAGCGGACCTGGCTCCACAGCCGCCTGGCCGAGTAGCGGCGTTCGAGGATGAGCGCGCATCCCGCGGCGATCACCGGCACGAGCGCGGACAACTGGAGGTTGACGTGCGTCGCGGCCATGCACGTCAGATAGCGGTCCGCCGGGGTCATCGCCAGTTCCCACACGACGTACCGGCCGGAGAAGACCATGTTGGCGTGGGTCATCATGACGCCCTTGGGGGCCGACGTCGTCCCCGACGTGTACATGATCTCCGCCAAGTCCTCGGGGCGGAGCTCGGGCCGCGACGCGAGCCGGCAGGGCTGCTCGGCCTTCAGGTCCGCGTAGCCGCCGGGGCCGTCTCCGACCGTCACGACGACGGGGGCGAACCCGGCGAGGTCGCCTGCGGCGAGGGAGGGTTCGGTGACGAGCACGCCGACCTCGCATTCGGCGAGGATGTGCGCGCATTCGGGAGCCGTGAAGGACATGTTGAGCGGGACGACGACGGCTCCGATGCTCGTCAGGGCGAGGAAGCACTCGACGAACTCGGCCCTGTTGCACAGGTGCACGGCCACTCTGTCGCCCTTGCCCACGCCGAGCCGGTGGAAGAGGTTCGCCGCCCGGGCGACCTCCCGGGCCGCCTCGGCGTAGGTGTACCGCTCGACGCGGCCCGTATCCGGGTCTTCGACGACGAGGAATTCGGCGTCGGGGCGCGTTCGGACCCGTTCGTCCCACATATCGCGCAGTGTCGCGTGATCTGCCACCATGTCCTTCTCTCGGGGCGGGGGCGGGCCCCGCGGCCCGCCCCCGACGGCTCAGTCGCCGAATCTCACGTTGCCGGAGGCCTCGAAGCGTTCGATGTCCTCGTCGTCGAACCCGGCTCGCCTCAGGACGTCGCGCGTGTCGTACCCGAGAGGAGGCGTGGGCCGCCAGAAGGCGCCGGGGTTGCGCGAGAACTTGGGGAAGGTGTTCAGGCCTCTGACCTTCCGACCGTCCGCGCTCTCCCATTCGATGAAGCACTCTCGCTTGTCCACGTGGTCTTCGGCGAGGATGTCGGCGAACTCGTTGACGGCCTGGGCGGCGATCCTGTGGGCGGTGAAGTCGCGTTGCACGTCCGCCTTGTTCTGGGTGGCGAGGTACTCTTCAAGCTTCCGTTCGATCAGCTGCGCCTTGGGGCCGTCGAGCCACAGGGCCGAGGTGTCCTCCGGGTAGTCCTCGGTGCCCCACAGGTCGCCGAGCCCGATGGTCTCGAGCAGGTACTTGTTCTGCGGGACGCCGTAGACGCACAGCCCGATGTACCCGTCCTTGCACTTGTACTCGCCGATGGCGCACAGGTTCTGGTGCCTGGCTCCGGGGCGGGGGTAGAGGGTTCCCTCGTTGAGGTAGTCCATCATGTAGTAGGTGCCCACTCGCAGGAGGGTCTCGTACATGGCCAGGTCGATGCTCTCCCCTCTCCCGGTGGCCTTGGCCTTGTGGAGGGCCGCCAGCGCCGAGGAGACGATCATGAGGGAGTTGAAGTAGTCGCCGGAGTAGGGGGCGATGTTGGTGGGCTGTTCGGGGGTGCCGTTCTGCGCGATGATTCCCGCGTACGCCGCCACCGTCAGGTCGTAGGCGGCGCTGTTGACCCGTTCGGGGTCCCCCCATTGTCCGAACCCGGAGACGTGGACGATGACGAGTCTCGGATTCGCCTCCCACAGCATGTCGTCGGTGATGCCCTTGCGGGCGAACGTCGGGCCCTTCGAGGCCTCGATGAAGATGTCGGCGTCCCCGACGAGGCGGAGGAGGATCTCCTTGCCTTCGTCGGAGAAGGTGTTGATCGAGATCGATCGCTGGTTGCGCCGCTCCATCTCCTTGGTCCACGTGGTGTCCCGCATCGAGTCGCCCGTCCACGTGTTCTCGATCCACGTGACGTCGGCTCCCCATTCGGCCATGATCTCGGCCGCGGTCGGGGCCGCGATCTCGACGGCCGAGTAGACGACCTTGACGTCGTCGAGGGGGCCGAACGACGGCTTCGTCGTTTCCATGTTCAGCCTTTCTGCCTTTCCGTTGTGGTTTGCTCTTCGCTTCCGGGCGCCGCAGCGCGCGGGGCCCGCCCGTCCGCCGGCTCGGGCCGCCCCGCGCCCCGGGCCGGCGGATCGCGCCTCAGCGGTACTCCTTGAGGGCTGCGCGTCCCGCGGTCAGGAGCATCACCTCGTCGGTTCCCCCCGACACCCGGTCCACGCGCAGGTCGCGGTAGAAGCGCTGGACGCGGTGCTCGCCGGTGATGCCGATGCCCGCGAGGACTTGGAGCGCGTCGTCGACGACGTCGAAGGCGGCGTGGGAGCAGTAGTACTTGGCCATGGAGCAGTCGCCCCGACCGAGCCGGTCGTTGTCGGCCTTCCAGGCGATCTCGAAGAGCATGTTGCGCATGTTGGTCAGGCGGACCTTCATGTTCGCGAACTTCTCCTGGATGAGCTGATGCCGGGCGATCGCCTTGCCCCCCTGGACGCGCTGGTTGGCGTAGACGGCGGCGTCCTCGAAGGCGCAGTAGGCCTGTCCGTAGTTGGTCAGGGCCACCAGGAAGCGCTCCAGGTCGAAGTCCTTGACCCCGCGCATGAAGCCGTTGCCCTCGGTGCCGAAGAGATCGGATTCGTCGAGCTCGACGTCGTCGAAGTAGATCTCCGCGCAGGAGTCCATTCGCAGCCCGAGCTTGTGGAGGGGCTCCTTGGTGATCCCGGATTTGGACATGTCGACGAACCACTCGGAGTACACGCTCATGTCGTCGGCGTTCCTGGCCATGACGACCATGTAGGGGACCCTCATGCCCGACGTCTGGAAGGTCTTGTGCCCGTTGAGGTAGACCTTGCCGTCGCGGCGCGTGTAGGTCGTGCGCATGTCGTCCCACGAGGATCCGGCGCTGGGCTCGGTCATCGCGTAGTTGAGGACCTGCTCGCCGGTGCCCACGTAGGCGAGGACGGCCTTCTTCTGCTCTTCGGTGCCCTCGCGGAGCACGGTGTCGAAGCACGGCAGCTGGTAGAGGACGTAGGTCGGGCCTCCCATGCGGCCGAGCACTTCGTAGGCGGCGGCGAGCGTCGACCAGTCCAGTCCGAGCCCGTCGTGCTCTTCGGGCAGGAGGATCCGGTCGAATCCGATCTCGCAGACGGCCTTGACCCATTCGACGGGGTACTCCGACTTCTCGTCGCATTCGTGGAAGTACTTCTCCCACGGACGCGAGCGCATGACCTCGGCGAACCCCTCGACCATGAGGGCCTGGTCTTCGTTGAATGAAAAGTCCATTGAATTGGTTCCTCAATCCTTAATCGTTTGTTAGCGTGGTGGCGATCACTCGGCTAGGGCGTGCGATCGATGGAATTCCGCGGCGTGCGCGAGGGCCTCCCGCGCGGAGTCGAGCAGTCGGCTGTGGTGGAGGAAGCCGTGGATCACCCCCGGGAACTCCTCGTAGCGCACGTCGACGCCGGCCAGCTTGAGCATAGTGGTCAGGGTGCGCGAATCGTCCCTGAGCGGGTCGAATTCGGCCGCCGCGACGTAGCAGGCGGGCACGCCGAGCGAGAAGTCGCCCGCGAGGAGATCGAAGTAGGGGCTGGACTGGTCGGCTTCGTTCTCGAAGTAGAGCCCCCTGTACCAGGCGTAGTCCTCCTCGGTCAGCCCGTCCCACGGTCCGCCCAGCAGGCGCATGGACGTCGAGTCCCTCATGCCGTAGGAGCCGTAGAAGAGCAGCAGGCAGGCGATGCCGTCGGCGGCCCTCTCCTCGTCGCGCAAGTGCAGGAACGCGCCCAGGGCCAGGTTGGCTCCCCCGGAGTCGCCCGCTATCGACACTCCTGCGGGGTCGATCCCCCACTCGTCGCAGGATTCCCGCAGTGCCCGGATCGCGTCGACGCACTCCTCGAGCGCCTGCGGGAAGCGGGCCTCCGGGGAGAGCGTGTAATCGACGGCCAGGACGGCGGCCCCCGTCTCGGCGGCCAGGGTGCGGGTGATCCGGTCGTGGGTGTCGAGGTTGCCGAGCACCCACCCGCCGCCGTGGATGTAGACGATCACCGGCAGCCTGGGGGCGTCGCTCGGGCGGTGCATCCGCACGGGCACCCGCCCGTGGCGCGTGGGCAGCGTCCCGTTTCGGGTGGAGGCGGGAGCCGGCCCCCCTTCGTTCCAGAAGGCCCGCTCGCGGTTGTACGCCTCGCGCATCTGCGCGAAGCTCTGGTCGGTCGAGTAGGCGTCGGCCGCGAGCTCGCGCTGTTTGGCCACGGCCGCTCCCATCTGCTCCGACCAGAGGGCCGGCACGTCGAGTTTGCGGCCCATCACTTCTCCGATTCCGAGAACGGAGAGGAGGAGACGGCGGCCGCCTCGCGCTCTTCGGCGTCGGCCTCGGCCGGGATCGGGGCCGAGTCCGGCCCGTCCTCGGCTGTGGAGGGCCGGCGGCGCACGTACCACAGCAGGAGCATGGCGAAGGCGGCCGCGAGGATCGCCGAGACCGCGAGGATGATGAAGATCATCTTGTAGGCGCTGGCTCCCAGCTTGTCGCCTCCCCGCTTGGCGTCGTCGATCATGGCGCCGAACCACGTGGAGGAGAAGGTGTCGGGGAGGAATCCGACGACTGAGAGGATCCCCGTCGCCGTTCCGAAGATGGTCAGGGGCACCTTGCCTTCCGTCAGCTGGGAGGAGACCACGCCGAATACGCCGTTGGCGATGAATCCGAGCAGGACGATGATCGCCGCGGCGACGTAGACCATGAAGGCCTTCGTCGGCAGGACGGTGAACACGAGGAGGCCGCCGGCGGCCACGACCGAGCCGTAGAGGATGACCCGGGACGGCGAGCCGACCGTCTTGGCCAGGAAGCCGAAAGCCGGCCCGGACAGGAGCGTGATGCCGTAGGTGCGGACGATGGAGATGAAGGTGACGACGCCGAGCGCCGCGCCCATGACGTCGCTGAGGTACGGAGTCGTGTAGGCGATGCCCGTGTAGTAGAAGTAGACGCAGAACATGCAGGCGGCCGACATCCACACGACGGGGTTCTTCAGGGCCTCGATGAGCTCGGCGGGGCTGAAGGAGCTCTTGTCCTTGTCGATCTCCCCCTCGAACTTCGGGATGAACAAGAAGGACAGGATGGCGAGGGCCAGGATGAAGGTTCCCAGGAAGATGAGGAGCGCGCGCACGCCTCCCTCGATCGAGTCGGCGAAGAGCTTGATGATCCACAGGTTGATGAATCCGACCACGAGCCCCGCGGCTCCGTAGATCCCGTAGGAGACGCCGATGTTGCGCGGGTAGGACTCCTCATCGGAGACGAGTCTGACCAGCTTGTAGCGGATGCCCCACCATATGAGGATGGTGGTTATCCCCATCCCGACGAAGACGAACATGAGGGTGTTGAAGGACGGCAGCAGCGCGTAGACGTAGGTGAGGACGGCGGTCAGTCCGAAGCCGACCCACGAAAGGGTGCGCACCCTGATCTTGTCGGCCACGATCCCCGATGGAAGGTAGCAGATCGTGGCCGTCAGGGCGTAGGCGCCCAGCAGCTTTCCCAGCCCGGCGTTGTCCGTTCCGATGGCCTTCATCAGCGGATCGTAGAAAACGTTCTTCAGGTAGGCGGGCGTGTAGATGATCGACGAGCCCATGGAGACGAGCACCAGGAGGAACCACCGTTGGAACCCCGTCAAGTCGCTCGTGCGGCGTTCGCCGCGGGTTATAGAAGGCATGGACGTCCCTTTCGTCATTGAAGGAATACGCGGCCGCGCCCATTGCGTCCGCGAGTGAAAAATTGGACGGGCAGTGTCCAAAAATGAGGTTCTGAGCGGCTGGGATCCGCCCCCGGAGGCGGTGAGCGGCCGGCCGGAGCACTTTTCGTCGTCGAGTGCGCCGAGCGGCCTGCGCTTCGCGCCAGACCATAGCTGAAAGGTAGCAGCGCGGCACGCCCTTCCTGCGACCAAAGGTCCCGAGGGCCGCCTTCCTACACCAGTGTGCGCTCGCCTGCGGACTCGGCGCACGAATTCTCAGTTCCCATAGCTCACCCGGCGGCTCTCAATTCCCACAGCTCACTCGGCGGCGTCGGCGCGGCCGTCGATCGGCGGGGACATGCATTCGACGCCGTCCTCGGGGTCTGCGATCTCGGCCTCCCCCACTTCGGGCGGCCGGAGCACGAGCCATGCGGCGAAGGCTGCGGCGAAGGCGATCATGCCGACGCCGGTCCACAGGTCGAGGTTGGCCCCGCCGGCCTTGGCGAGGTCTTCGTCCGTGACGAAGCACAGGCCGTAGCAGGAGAGCATGAGCCCGAAGACGAGGAACATGGCGGCGACCCAGGCGCGGAGGTCCATGAGCGCGACGCGGGAGAACCGCGGATACCGCCCGGCCCGGTTCCGTCCGGGGTCCGGGAGCGGCTTCGCCGCGTTCCGCCCGCCACCGTCCGGGGCGGTGCCGGCGCCGGCCTCCACCGCTTCGCGCGGGGCGGTCTCGGCGGGTTTGCGGGTGTCGTCGGGCATCGGATTCCTCCTCCGTCAGCCTACCGTGAGATTGAGAATGACGAGAACGGCCATGACGGCGATCCCGAGAGGCCACGGGTTCTCCCACCACGTCAGCGGGCGCCCTTCGGCGACCCGCTCCCGCTCGGCTTGGATCGCCGCACGGTGCAGATCGGGCGCGGGGTAGCTGCCTTTGACCGCCATCTTCGTACGGCCCCACACGAGCCCGTCGAGTTCTTCGACGGGCTTGGGCGCCGTCCTCAGGGTCACGAGGACGGATACGGCGAGGTCGAAGACGAAGGCCATACCGCTGCCGGTGAACGAGGCCGCCTGCTGGGAGTTGAACTCCCACAGCCCGTTCGAGTAGGCGATCTGGACGCCGGCCGCGCCCGCCGCGCCGGCGACCAGGCCCCACAGGCCGGCCGGGCCGCTCATGCGCTTCCAGAACATGCCGAGCACGAACGTGGCGAAGAGCGGCGCATTGAAGATCGACTGGAGGAGCTGGATGTAGTCCTGGATGTTCCGGAATTCGGCGGCGATGAAGGCCGCGCCGACGGCCACGAGCACTCCCCCGACGGTGAGCTTGCGCCCGATCCGCAGATAGTACGCGTCGCTGCGGCCCTTCTTGACGTAGGTCTGCCACAGGTCGTAGGTGACCACCGTGTTGAAGGAGGAGACGTTGGCGGCCATGCCCGCCATGAAGGCCGCGATGAGAGCTGCCAGGGCCAGCCCCACGAGGCCGGCGGGCATGACGCGCCCGATCAGGGCGGGCAGGGCCTCGTTGTACTCGAGCTCGCCCTCGGCGAGCTCCGGGACGAGGACGGCGGCCACGAGCCCCGGCATGATGATGATGGCCGGCAGGAGCATCTTGGGGATCGCGGCGATGATGGGCGTGCGCCGCGCCGCGGACATGTCCTTGGCCGACAGGGCGCGCTGGACCTCGGTGAAGTTGGTGGTCCAGTAGCCGAAGGAGTTGACGAAGCCCATGCCCAGCAGCAGGGCGATCCAGTTGCCGTAGGGATTGGTGGTGTTCCCCAGCCCGGTCCCGCCCCACACCGACAGGCCGTTCTCCCCCAGGACGGCGTTGGTCCGCAGGGCCTCCAGCAATCCGTCGATCCCGCCGACGCGGATGAGCCCGCCGACCGTGAGCGGGACGAGGAAGGCGACGATGATGAAGAACTGCAGCACCTCGTTGTACATGGTGGCGGTCAGGCCGCCCATCGTCGTGTAGAGGAGCACGACCCCGGCGGCCGCGATGATGGAGGCCCACAGGGGCCAGCCGATGAGCACGTTGATGAGGAGGGCGAGGGCGAACAGGTTGATCCCCGCCACGAGGATCGTCGCGACGGCGAAGACGACCGACTGGTACATGTGAGTTGACCGGTTGAACCTCAGGCGGAGGTATTCGGGCACCGATCGGACTTTCGAGCCGTAGTAGAAGGGCATCATGATCAGGCCGAGGAAGACCATCGCGGGCACGGCGCCGATCCAGTAGTAGTGGACCGTCGCCAGTCCGTACTGGGATCCGTTGGCCGCCATGCCGATCAGCTCGGTGGCGCCGATGTTGGCTGAGAGGAAGGCCAAGGCGCAGATCCAGGCGGGCAGGGAACGCCCGGAGAGGAAGTAGTCCTCGCTTGTGAGCACCTTCCGCTTCGTCACGACTCCGATCGCGATGACGAAAAACAGGTAGACGACGACGAACGAGTAGTCGAACACCGTCGCGTCGAGCCGTAGATCCATCGGTAGATTCCCTTTCGGTGCGTGCCGTCGTGGAACGCACGCGCTACAGGCTACCAGCGCCGAGCGGCGCCGAGCCACCAAAGCGCAGGCTCGCAGGCCGAAGGCTAGGAGACGCGGACAGGCCGGCCCTCGCGCAGGGACGTCCCGCAGGCGATGGCGATGCGCAGGGATGCGAGGGCGTCGTCGATCGTGGCCGGAACCGGGGCCCGCCCGGAGACGACGTCGAGGAAGGCGTCGAGTTCCCGCTCGTAGCAGTCGGCGAAGCGGGCGATGAAGTCCGCCCACGGCTCTTCCCGGGGGTAGGCGACGCCCGGCTCGAGCGAGCGCACCGGCAGCCGTTCGTCCATTCCGACCACGTCGGTCCCCTTCGTGCCGTGCAGCTCCATCCGCACGTCGTATCCGGCGCCGTTGAAGCGGGACGAGTGCGCGGTGGCGAGCACGCCGCCGGTGAGCCTGAGGAGGAGGACGGCCTCCGCCGCGTCCGCGAAGTCCGCGAAATCGGGCAGTCCGAGATCGGTGCCGTAGACGACGACCTCTTCGACTTCCAGGCCGGTCACCCAGCGCAGGGCGTCGAAGTCGTGGATGAGGCAGTCCTTGAAGATCCCACCGCTGGCGGCGAGGAACTCGCGGGCGGCGGGCGCCTGGTCGAGCGTGCCCATGTGGACGCGGCGCAAGTCGCCGATCTCCCCTTCGGCCAGCCGCTCGCGCGCCGCGGAGTAGGCGGCGTCGAAACGACGCTGGAAGCCGACGTGGACGGGGATGTTCGCTTCCTTCGCGGCGGCGTTCGCGCGCCGGGTGGATTCGACGTCGAGGGCCACGGGCTTCTCGCAGAAGATCGGCACTCCCAGCCGAGCGGCTTCGCAGAGGAGGCCGGCGTGCGTGTCGGTCGGAGTGGCGAGGACGAGTCCGTCCAGATCCTCGGAGGCGAGCATGCCCTCAGGGGAGCGCACTTCGGCACCGTGCAGCTCCGCGACTCGCCGGGCGCGCCAGGAGGCCGGGTCGGCCACCACCAACTTGCCCGCCTTCTTCGCGAGGATGCCCGCGTGCATGGCCCCGATGCGTCCCGCCCCGAGGAGGCCTATCGTCTTCCCTGACATGGTGTGCTCCTTTCCCAGAGGAAGCATGCACCGGAATCGAGCCGTGCGGCAACCGGTAGGGGCCCTCTCCATTGCTCGCATTCGTCGCATCGGCGCGGCTTTTCCCGATTCACTGCACCGGCATGCGTTTTCCCAGAATTTCGACGAAAGACAAAAGGGCTACGCTCCCCAGCCAACCGTTCGCCGACGCCGCCCCGCTCCCGTTAACCTTTGAAAGACCATTCCAGCGATTCACAGAAGGGGGACTTCATGGCAAGCGAAGTGCGTTTCGACCGCGACGCGGTCGGCATCAAGGCCCAAGCGGCCTGGACGGACAACCAGATGTTCATCAACATCGCCGATGGAATCGGCGAACTCTCCTTGGCTGCGGTAAGCGGCGTCACAACGCTGCCGATCGACACGGTCGGCGGCGACGGGCGTACCGACAACGACGGCATCGCAAAGCTCACGGGAAGGGCCGGACTCCTCGTCGACACCATGAGATCGGTGACTCTCGAGTTTTCCGACGCATGCTCGACTCTGGGCTCGGGGGCGGAAACCGCCATCGGAAACATGGACGCCGCGGAATCGCAGGTCACACAGGATTTCGCGTTCATGATGTCCTCGAAGCCTCAGTAGAATCACTATTAATGCTTAAATGCAATTAAACGAAATGGATTGGAAAATATAATGGTTTATGATAAATTAGGCTCTGAAGCTCTACCACAACCTGCTAAAGATGCGACAATCGATCAACTCGCAACCGCTTTGCGTAATGCCGGAAGTTCAATGAGCGATACACAGGTTGTATCACAAACAGCAGTGGTTGAAGGATGGGTCGGCGAAAGCGCAAATCAATACGTCAGTGACGTAAACGAAATAAAAACAGCAGTCGAAACTGCGCAAACTTCAATTGAAAGCTCAGCGCAGGCATTAACTACTTATCAAACAGAATTCAATAATTTAAAAACAAAAATAACTAACCATCAAATAAAATGGGATGAAGACTTAAAATGGTACAAAGAAGAGGTAAAAAAACAGGAAAGTGATAGAAAAAACGCTCGAGAAGAAGCGGAATCGATGGGAGAAAAATTCGACTCCTCTTCTTGGGACAATGAAATCTCTAAGCTTAAAACAGAAATAGAAAGAAGACAAAAAGAAACAACAAAAGCATACAATAACGATGTAGAAGCAGTAGACAGTACCGCTTATACCGTTTCTAATTCGATCAACGACGCACTTGAAGTCTATATTCCAGGAATTTCTTCGGGAGCTTCCTGGCGATATCGATATGCGCCGGACCGAACGGATTTGGGGGTAAGGATCTTCGGAGATGGCACTGGACTACTCGCTGCACAGACGAAATGGGAAGATGCCATGGCGGACGCGCCTAAAGCAGCAAAATTACTTAATCAAACTGATCCTGACACAGGACTTCCCACGGAGGCTGCTCTCAAAGAATTCAACGAAGAATACGGTGGCCGTTTAGCCAGTGATCCGTATTTCGCTTCGGCTTTTCTGAACCAGGTCGGTGCGGAAAAACTCTATTCGATTGCTGGAAAGTCGACTGACGAAAGTATCCCCGCATCTCATATTTCCGCCTTGAAATCTTTCACGGAAAGCGTCGGAGCAGGAATCATCCTCGCCACTGGAGGAAACTCAACTCATGATGCCGGAACAATATCGAACTTCAATTCTGTGGATAAAGCTTTGAGTATCGACGGAGAAACTAGCGTTGAAAGTTGGCGATCCAAGTTCCAAGGTGATCTCATTTCAAATGGTCAAAAAAGATATGATCATGACGGAGAGGTCATCACAGAAAATCGTACGCAAATGTCATATCTTGGATATGAGTTATTGGGTCAGTACATTGGACATGGCGCAAAAGCACACCCCGAGCTTTCCCTAGGCGACGACTTCCTCAACGGAGTCGACGGGAAGAACGCGGTGGGCAAGGCCATGGTGAAATGGGACGCTGAACACCCGAGAAACTTTGATCTTATCAATGCAAGCGCTGGTCCCGGCCCTTCCGGAACAGCAAAAGTCACATGCGGAAAAAATGGAATATTCAGAGATGGTCTTTCATGGGATTATCTACAAAACATGTACGAAGCCATGGATAATAATCCCGATGATACACCGGCACAGAAATTTATGAATTCCACTTTAAAATGGGATGATGATCATAATGGTGATACCCCTGATAAAGAAATGAATATGACCCGTTATCTTGTAGGTAATCGAAGCCAAGATGGTAAAGTGGGTGATGCTACAATTTACTGGGCTGACGATAAGGGAGAGGCTCTTGGAAGGCTCATTAACGAAATATCTGGTGATACATCAAACAAAAATTCCGTCAATATAGCCTATAATTTTCTTGAAGGATATAATGACGGTCTATATAGGGACTACGACCATGACAATTGGAGATTTGGCAATCAAGATGAGGTTGACGGGCAGGATATATTCGGAAATAAGAACTCAGCCTTGCGTTCCCACATCGATGATATACTCTCTGAATATTCAGGAGATCTTGCGCATGAACTAGATGACTACAGCGGAGTGAAAGGCGGGCCTTCATCGAGCTGGGATCCGCGTGATGGAAGATACCATATGGTTCTCAATAAAGATCTTTACGAACGACTTGATGCTGATGACAGCAAGTTTTTCAAAGATCTTGGTGCAGACAAAGAAGCTTTAACAAATTTCGGATCTGAAGCGATCAATCAAATGTCTAATGAATACTATAACTCTTTAGTGGCAACGGGAGATACTGGTCATTTATCTGAACTTCGTAACGATATAGTCAGCGATTATGAAGGACTGCTCCAAAATATGGACGCGGGCGAAAGCAATGCAGATAAGGCTGCAGGAATTAACAAGGATAAACAGGTGTCAACTGTGACTGGCATTCTCAAATTCGCCAATAACCATATTGTAGGCAATATTCCGGGTGCCGGCCCCTACATAAAAGACGGAGTAGGATATGCACTTGACTTAAATCCTTCCAAAGAGGAAGCCCATGCTCTTGCCGAACACCTTTCTGACGGATCGAAACGCGATGCTAGAATTCAAGAATCATTGAATGACATCAGACAACATATACCTCAAGGCAAGGTAGATAACCCTATAGAAGTTCATCGGGCACCAACGAGTCCGAATGATAGCAACTATCTTCCTTTGATGAGGGAATATAATGCTAAACTGCCCGAAAATGAACAATTTTTGGATAAAGACGGGAACATTCCTCTTGGTTCGAATGGACTCCCTGATTTTGACGACCCTGCAAAAGAACAAGCTTTTAGACGCTATACTTTAGACTTGTGGTCTGGTCAGGGACTATCGAAAGACACAGATAACCATTAATCGGCCGACGGACTATTTCCAGTGATTTCGCGGGCGAACCCGATGGACAACGCCCGACGCACGGCCAAGCTCATACGGGAATGCGACCTGGAAGGCGTCGCCCTGGCCGCATTCCCCGAGCCCGGCCGTGCGCTGAAGCGGCCGGGAATGCGGGGGCGGACACCCGCTTTATCGTCCATCCGCTTCCTCTGGCAGACTGGTTTCCATGGATGAGTTCTATTCGATCTACTCCCACGGGCTCGTGCGGGTCGCGGCCTGCACGCTGCCCGTGGCCCCGGCGAACCCGATGGACAACGCCCGGCACACGGCCGAGCTCATACGGGAATGCGACCTGGAAGGCGTCGCCCTGGCCGCATTCCCCGAGCTCGGCCTAACCGGCTACTCCATCGACGACCTCCTGCTCCAAGACACCCTCCTGGACGCCGCCCTCCAGGCCATCGAGCACGTTCGCCAGGCCACCGTGGAACTCCAGCCCATCGTCGTCGTCGGAGCGCCGCTGGCGCACGCGAACCGCCTCTACAACTGCGCCGTGGTCATCCACGCCGGGCGGATCCTGGGGGTCGTCCCCAAGTCCTATCTGCCCGACTACCGCGAATTCTACGAAAAACGCCACTTCGCCCCCGGGGACGGGCTCGCCGGCGCGGCCATCCGCCTGCCCGGGGTCGCACTGCGCCCCGAGGCGCCCAGCACGCGTCGAGCCTCCCACCGGGTCGACGCCTTCGCCAACTACGGGGTCGCCCCCGACACCGTGCCCTTCGGCCCGGATCTCCTCTTCGACGCCAAAGACGTGCCCGGATTCACCTTCCACGTCGAAGTGTGCGAGGACATGTGGGTGCCGATCCCCCCGTCGGCGCGCGCAGCGCTCGCCGGGGCGACCGTGCTCGTCAACCTCTCCAGTTCGCCCATCACGGTCGGGCGCGCGGCCGATCGGGCGCTCATGGTCCAGTCGGCTTCGGCCCGCTGCAACGCGGCTTACGTCTACACCGCGTCGGGAGAGGGCGAATCCTCCACCGACCTGTCCTGGGACGGCCAGTCGATGGTCTACGAACTGGGGGTCAAACTCGCCGAATCCGAGCGCTTCGCCAGCGGGCGGCACGCCACCATCGCCGACGTGGACGTCGACGCCCTGCGCCAGGAGCGCCTGCGCCAAGGGTCCTTCGACGACAACCGCACCGCCTTCGGCGTCACCGCCTCACCCGCCGGTGCGCCCCCCGCATCGGTCGGGGGAGGCGCCGACGTCTTCCGCACCGTCACCCTCACGCTCAATCCCGACGCGGGAGGGGCCGTGGGCCTGCGCCGTCCGCTGGACCGCTTCCCCTTCGTCCCCGACGACGAGGCCCAGCTCAACCAGGACTGCTATGAGGCCTACAACATCCAGGTGTACGCAATCGCACAGCGGCTCAAGGCGATCGGCGACCCGAAAATCGTCATCGGCGTCTCGGGCGGGCTCGACTCCACCCACGCGCTCATCGTCGCCGCCAAGGCCATGGATCGGCTGGGGCGCCCGCGCACCGACGTGCTCGCCTACACGATGCCCGGCTTCGCCACCTCCGAGCGCACGAAGAAAAACGCCGAGGAGCTCTGCGAGAGGCTCGGCGTGACCTTCAGAGAGATCGACATCCAGCCCGCGGCCAGGCAGATCCTCGAAGACATCGACCACCCCTTCGCCCGGGGCGAGGAGACCTACGACGTGACCTTCGAGAACGTCCAGGCCGGCCTGCGCACCGACTTCCTGTTCCGCCTGGCGAACGCGAACGGGGGGATCGTGCTGGGAACCGGCGACCTCTCCGAACTCGCGCTCGGCTGGTGCACCTTCGGGGTGGGCGACCAGATGAGCCACTACAACGTCAATCCCGGCGTCCCCAAAACGCTCATGCAGCACCTCATCCGCTGGGTGATCTCCTCCGGGCAGTTCGACGAGCAGGTGAACCAGACACTCCGCTCGATCCTGGACACGGAGATCTCCCCCGAGCTCATCCCGGCCGCGAACGGGGAGGACATGCAGTCGACCCAGGAGAAGGTGGGGCCGTACGAACTGCAGGACTTCACGCTGTACTACCTGCTGCGCCGCGGACTGCGCCCTTCGAAGATCGCCTTCTACACCTGGCACGCCTGGAGCGACCGCGAGTCGGGGACGTGGCCGGCGGGTTTCCCCGAGGCCGAGCGCAACCAGTACACGATCGGCGAGATCCGCTCGTGGATGGAGCTCTTCTACAAGCGCTTCTTCGCCAATCAGTTCAAGCGCTCCACGCTGCCCAACGGGCCGAAGGTACTCGCGGGCGGGACGCTCTCGCCGCGCGGAGACTGGCGGATGCCCTCCGACGTCCCTGCTTCGGCGTGGCTCGACGAAATGTCTCGGATTCCTCGCGAATAGGGTGTACAGTCAGATGCGACGTGGCTCCATTCCGGAGCTGATCTGACCCCCCGAAAGGATCAAAGTGTCCGTTGAGATAGTGCGCGAATCCGGTGACGATCTTCTCGAAGCGATCAATGCGCTCGTCCCTCAACTGTCCTCCTCGACGCCTCCCCTGGCCGCCGAGGATCTCAACGGCCTCCTATCCCAGCAGGGCACGGTCCTGTTCGTCTATCGCGACGAAGGAAGCGGCGCCGTCCTGGGCATGCTCACCCTCGCGACATTCGACATCCCCACGGGAAAGCGCGCCTGGATCGAAGACGTCGTGGTGGACGGTGCGGCACGAGGGCAGGGCGCCGGGTACAAGCTCGTCGAGGCGGCAGTCCAGCACGCACTTGCCCTCGGCTGCAAGACGGTCGACCTGACGTCGCGGCCATCGCGCGAGACCGCCAACAGACTGTACCGGCGGGCCGGGTTCCAGCTTCGCGAAACAAACGTTTACCGCTACGTCGGATGACACCCCCGACGAAAGGACAATTGTGCGTTTCCGTCAATCGGTCATTGCGGGCCTCACCTGTCTGACGATGGTGGGATGCTCGGCATCGTCATCGGAGGCATCGGGCTCCGTGACGAAAACCCCGGCCATCGCCGCGGCAGAGGTCAAATGGCCCGAGCTGCCCGGCGCCTCGAGCGTCCAAGGCCTTCTCGTCGACAAGGGAAAAGCGGCCGGCAGCGCCAACACCTCGGTCATCAGCGTGAAGAACCCCCCGACGCTCGCCGAGGCCGTCAAGCCCTGGGTCGACAGGCAGAGCCAGGCCTTCGCCGCCGCAGTCAAGAAAACCCCCAACTCCGGCCAGCAGTCCCTGGCGATGGAATCGTCCGTATGCGGAGCCTCGGGCACGGTCCTGTGCTTCCTCGTCAACTCGACCTCGGCGGTGGGAAGCCAATCGAGGGAGACCAGCCAGTCGTGGTTCGTCGACTCGTCGGACAACTCGGTGACCCGCGGCGAGGAACTCTTCACCAAGGAGGGCGCGGCCCGGGTGCACAGCCTGGTCTCCTCCACGGTGAGGAAGGCCGAAGGCGGGTCTCCGTCGAGCCAGGCGAGCGCGACCAAGAGGAACTCGGCCAAGGCCGCGACCGGGACGCAGCGCGAATCGAGCGGCAAGGACTCACCGAGCGGGGGCGCCCAAGGCAAGAAGACGAAGAACGCGAAGAGCGCCAAGCCAACCGTCCCCGATAACGACTACCTCCACGGAGCCTACTTCGATACGGACGGTTCCCTCATACTCCTCGTGACGGACCCGTATTCGTCGGGGAACGCGAGCCTGTCCGCCTACCGGGTCAAGGGGAAGAAACTGGACGGCTTCCTGACCGATCGGGCGCGCAAGCTCCGCTCGACGATCATGGCGGGAACCGCGCCCAGCCCCCTGCCGACGCCGAGTCCCTCGGTCCAGGCCAACCCCAGCGGTTCGGGCGTGGACTGCTCGAAGGCGTCCTGCGTGGCGCTCACCTTCGACGACGGACCCGGACCGCAGACCCCCCAGCTCCTCGACACGCTCAAGGCCAAGGGCGTTCGAGCGACCTTCTTCACCATCGGCCCGCACGTACGGTCCTATCCGCACGTCGTGGCGCGCGCCGTGCAGGAAGGGCACGTCGTGGGCAACCACACGTGGAACCATCCGGTGCTCTCGAAGCTGGCCCCCCAGCAGGTCGCCAACGAGTTGACGAGCACGAACAACGAAATCGTCGCGGCGGGAGCCCCCTCCCCCATTCTCGTACGCCCTCCGTACGGCGCGAAGAACCCGAGCGTCATGTCCGTCATCGGACAGCACGGCATGGTCGCGGTCATATGGGACGTGGACACCGAAGACTGGAAGAACCGCAATTCCTCCATCTCCACGCAGCGGGCGCTGGCCGGAGTCAAGCGGGGGTCCATCATCCTCATGCACGACATCCATCCGTCGACCATCGCCGCCGCGGGCGGCCTGATCGACCAGCTCAAGGCCCGCGGCTACACGCTCGTGACCGTCCCCGAGCTGCTCGGCAACAACCCGTCCGGGTACGTCGGACGCGAAGTGTATACGCAGACGACCATCAGATAGACGCGTTGCGGTTGGCATGAGGTGCCCCCGGCGGATCGCCGGGGGCACCTCATCGTTCGGAGAGTCAGCGGAGCCGTCGCGCCCGCGGAAGGGCGCTCGCCCCGGGCTTACGCAGGGCACGGCAGCGCCTGGGATCATCGAGCACTGGCAGGCATGCGCCGTGTCCTTCTCGACAGACTGGGCGGAGACGGGGAAACCGACCGGGTCCGAGCATGCGTCGGGAGGATGGGAACGCGCTTCAGGCAGCTCGCGTTGCGCGAGCGGGAGTCAATCCGCGATGATCAGTTCGGCCCGTTGGAACTCCTTGATGTCCGTGTAGCCGTTGGCGGCCATGGCGTGGCGGAGGGCCCCCATGAAGTTCACGCGGCCCGCGGCCTCGCGTGAGGGGCCGTGAAGGATCTCTTCGAGCGTTCCGGCCGTCTCCACCCGCACCCGCTCGCCTCGCGGAAGGCTCGCGTGATGGGCCTCCTGCCCCCAGTGCCATCCGCTTCCGGGTGCCTCGGCGGCTCTGGCCAGGGCCGTTCCGAGCATGACGGCGTCCGCGCCGCACGCGATCGCCTTGACGAGGTCGCCCGTCGTGGACACCGAACCGTCGGCTATGACGTGCACGTACCGGCCACCCGACTCGTCGAGGTAGTCGCGGCGGGCGGCGGCGATGTCGGCGATCGTCGTCGCCATGGGCGCGGCGATGCCGACGGTGCGCCGAGTCGCCGAGGCGGCGCCGCCCCCGTAGCCCGCCAGAACCCCGGCGGCGCCGGTGCGCATGAGGTGGAGCGCGCCCGTGTAGGTCACGGCGCCCCCGACGATGACGGGCACGTCGAGTTCGTAGATGAAGCGTTTGAGGTTGAGCGGCTCCCGCGAACCCGAGACGTGTTCGGCGGACACCGTCGTGCCGCGGATGACGAAGAGGTCGACGCCCGCGTCGACGACCGTCTTCCACAGATCTTGGGTCCGCCCGGGCGACAGCGCTCCGGCCACCGGCACGCCCGCGGCGCGGATCCACTCCAGCCGCGCCGTGATGAGTTCGGGGATGATCGGGGCCGCGTAGATCTCCTGGAGGCGACGAGTCGCCCCCCTGCCTTCCAGTTCGGCTATCTCGCCGAACTGCGGCGAGGGATCCTCGTATCTGGTCCACAGCCCTTCCAAGTCCAGGACCCCGACGCCGCCCAGCCGGCCGATGGCGACGGCCGTCTGAGGAGAGCTCACGGAGTCCATCGGCGCGGAGAGCACCGGGATGTCGAGGTGGTAGGCGTCGAACTGCCACGAGGTCGAGACTTCGTCGGCATCCCGGGTTCGCCGGCGCGGCACCACCGCGATGTCGTCCAGTGTGTAGGCGCGCCGCGCCCTCTTGCCCCGTCCGATCTCGACTTCGCTCACGCCTCAAGCCTACCGTGCGGGCCCTCGCGTCCGACCGTGGGCGGTCAGGCGTGCCACGGCTCCCCGACGGCGGGACGGCAGGCAAAGTCACGGGACGGCGCGGGCGCGAGTCGAGCCGGCAGGGGTGTGGGACGGACGCGCGGCCCGTCGAACGCCGGAGCCACCGGATAGGGTGGAGACGTCCGGGATCCGGGCGGCCGGACCGCGTTCGGCCAGGCCCAGCGAACGCCGCCCGGCGAACCCATCGAAACCGCCGTTCAGCGAGGAGCCCCATGTGGAGTGAAGAGAGCATCATCGGATTCGATACGGAGACCACCGGGATCCGCCCCAAGAAGGACAGGCTCGTGACGTGCTCGATCGTCCTGGTCAGCCCGGAGGGCGTGGACAAGCACTACTGGCTCGCCGATCCGGGCGTGGAGATCCCCGAGCGCGCGTCGGCGATCCACGGGATCACCACCGCCCAGGCGCGCTCCCAGGGGCGGCCCATCGGCGAGGTACTGGAGGAGATCGCGACGACGCTGGCGGAGCACATGGCCGCCGGGCGGCCCGCCGTCGCCTTCAACGCGACCTACGACTTCACCCTGCTGGAGGCGGAGCTGGGACGCCACGGGCTCCAACCGCTGGTCGAACGGCTGGGCGGCGAGGTGTTCCCCGTCGTCGACCCGTACCTGCTCGACCGCTCGGTGGACCGCTATCGCAAAGGCAAGCGGCGCTTGGAAGACCTCTGCCGGCATTACGGCGTCCTGGCCGCAGACGACTTCCACAACGCCGAGGCGGACGTTCTGGCCACGCTGCGTGTCCTGGCGGCGATTCTGCGCGCCCACCCCGAACTCGCCGAGGCGGACCTGGAGGAGGTCCAGATGCGCGAATGCGACACCCACGCCGAGTCGATGCGGTGGTTCAAGAAGAAGGCCGAGGAAAGGGGACGGGCCTTCACCGACTCCTTCGAGTGGCCGATCGCCGACTGACCGGACGCGATCCGATCCGGACAGGCCGGGCGGACGGCTCGCCGAGGCCGCCCTCGCGGGCCGGGCGGCCGCTTCGCCCCATTCGGCTTATCCGCTGCCGACTGTCCGCGCTGCCGACCGGGGCCGTCTACGGGCCCGCCCGAGACGTCCGGCCGCCGTCCTCTCAGCGACCGGAGTAGTTCGGCGCCTCGACCGTCATCTGCACGTCGTGCGGATGGGACTCCCGCAGGCCCGCGGAGGTCATGCGCACGAACCGCCCGCGTTCCTTCAGCTCGGCGATCGTCCTGGCCCCCGTGTAGAACATGGTCTGGTGCAGACCGCCGACCAGTTCGTACAGGACCGAGGAGAGGAGACCGCGGAAGGGCACCTGGCCTTCGATCCCCTCGGGGACGATCTTATCGTCGGAGGAGACGTCGCTCTGGAAGTAGCGATCCTTCGAATAGGAGCGCCTCCCCCGCGAGGACATGGCGCTGAGCGACCCCATGCCGCGGTAGTGCTTGAACTGCTTGCCGTTGACGAAGACCAAGTCCCCCGGCGTCTCCTCGCAGCCGGCCAGGAGCGAACCGAGCATCACGGTGTCGGCCCCCGCGACGAGCGCCTTGCCGATGTCGCCGGAGTACTGCAGGCCGCCGTCGGCGACGAGCGGGATCCCGGCCGCCTGGCAGGCCTTGGAGGCTTCGTAGATCGCCGTTATCTGGGGGACCCCGACGCCGGCGACGACGCGCGTCGTGCATATCGAGCCGGGCCCCACGCCGACTTTGACGGCGTCGGCCCCTGCCTCGGCGAGGGCCTTCGCCCCCGCTTCGGTGGCGACGTTCCCGCCGATGATCTGCACGCCGTCGAAACCGGAGTCGGAGCGCAGCCGGGAGACCATGTCGAGGGCGAGCCTGGCCTGGCCGTTCGCCGAGTCGATGACGATCACGTCCACCCCCGCCTCGGCGAGGGCGCACGCGCGCTCCCACGAGTCCGAGAGGTAGCCGACGCCCGCTCCGACGATCAGACGGCCCTCGGCGTCCTTGGAGGCCTGCGGGTACTGCTGGGTCTTGACGAAGTCCTTGACGGTGATGAGGCCGGTGAGGCGACCCTCACCGTCGATGAGGGGAAGCTTCTCGACCTTGTGACTGGCCAGCAGCCTGGCGGCCTCCTCGCGCGAGACCCCCTGCCCCGCGGTGACGAGCGGCATGGGCGTCATCGTCTCGCGCACGGTGCGGGAGGCGAACTGCTCCTCCGGGATGAAGCGGAGGTCTCGATTGGTGATGATGCCGAGGAGCTTGTTCCCCCCGTCGACGACGGGTAGCCCCGACACCCGGTATTTGGCGCAGAGATCGTCGAGTTCGGCGATCGTGGCGTCGGGGCCCACCGTGACCGGGTCCTGGAGCATTCCCGATTCGGATCGTTTGACCATATGCACCTGCTGGGCCTGCTCCTCGACGGACAGGTTGCGGTGGATGATGCCGATGCCGCCCTGCCGCGCCATGGCGATGGCCATCCTCGCCTCCGTGACGGTGTCCATCGCCGCGGACAGCAGCGGGGTCTTCAACGTGATGGCGTTCGTCAGCCGACTGCTCGTGTCGACTTCCGAGGGGATGACATCCGTCGCCTGCGGCACGAGCAGGACGTCGTCGTATGTCAAACCGAGGTAGTCAAAGGGATCGCGAGTGCTCATCCTTCAACTTTACTCAGGGTGTCAACGCGGCGCGCCGACGTCGGCCGGACTGCGACGCGGCGTGGCGATCCGCACCTGGGTGGCTTTGACCGAGCACCATGCCGCGTCGCCCACGCCCAGGCGCAGCGCCGCCCAGCCGGCCGCGGTGACGCGGACGTCGATCGCCGCTCCTCCGTCGAGCCGGGCGCGGACCGTGACGAGCCCCGCGTCCGCGTCCGCGGCCTCGACCGTGCACTGGACCACTCCGCGAGGGGAGCCCGACGGCGGATCGGCGTGCAGTGCGACGGCCTCGGGCGGGAACATGAGCGTGACGGGGTCTCCGCTCCGCATCCCCTCCCCCGGTGCGGCGGATGCGAGCCGTCCCCTCTCCCCCACCGCGATCCCCGGCAGGCCGTCGGGGCCGAACGAGGCCGGCCCGGTCAGGACGTTCAGGCCCGCCAGGCTCGCGGCGAACAGGCTCGTCGGGGCGGCGAGGACGCCGGCGGGCTCTCCCTGCTCGACTACGCGGCCGCCTTCCAGGATGACCAGGCGCGCGGCGAGCTCGACCGCTTCGGCCACGTCGTGTGTGACGAGGACCGTGGTGGTCCGGTCGTGTTTGAGCCGGGAAGAGAGGATCCGGCTGACGTGGGCGGTCGCCTCGACGTCCAAGGCGGCGGTGGGCTCGTCCAGGATGAGGAGGCGCGGGTGGAAGACGAGCGCCCGCGCCAAGGCCACGCGCGCCGCCTGCCCCCCGGAGAGTTCGTCGCCCCGGCGCGAGGCGAGGCGCTCGCAGCCGACGGCGCGCAGCTGCCGGCGAGCCGCCGCCTTCGCCCGGGAGCGCGGCCATCTCCGGCATCGCAGGGGGAAGGCGACGTTGGCTAAGACGCTCATGTGCCCGAAGATCCTCGGATCCTGGCTGACGACTGCGACCCGCCTGGCGCGCGAGGGGACGAACGCGTCCGGACCGTCCACGACGACGTCTCCGAAGCGGACCTCTCCCGAATCGAGGGCGAGCCGGCCGGCCAAGAGCTCGGCCAAGGTGGACTTGCCAGCTCCGTTGTGCCCCATGACCGCCACGACCTCTCCCGGTTCGACGTCGAGGCCGACGTCCCATCCGCGCGCCTCGATCCGGCCGGAGACGGAGATCCGGGCGGACTCGGCTTCGTCGGCGGAGAAGGCCCCTTCGCCGTCTTCTCCGGCCTCCTGGACGGCGGGGGACGGGTGGGCGGAACGGTCGCCGTACCGGTCGGCGTCGTCGTACCGGCGCGCGCGACGCGCCGGCCATTCCGTCAAGGCGACCACGCACGCCGAGGCGAGGACGAGCACGACGCCGACGGCTAGGGCGCTGTCGGAGTCGCTGACGCGGACGAGGTAGATGCGCAGAGGCATCGTCTCGGTGATCCCCTGGGCCGAGCCTGCGAAGGTGATGGTGGCGCCGAACTCGCCCAGGCAGCGCGCCAGGGCCAGAGCCGTCCCCCTCGCGAGGCCGGGCACGGCCATGGGAAGGGTCACGCACCATAGGACGCGCGAGGGGCCGGCGCCCAGGGCCGCCGCGGTCTCCTCCAATCCACGGGAGCGCGTGCGCAGAGCGGCCTCGAGTGTGATGACGAGGAAGGGGAGGGAGACGAAGACTTGGGCCATGACGACGGCCGCGGTCGAGAAGGCGACGGAGATCCCCATGGCCTCCATGTGGGCGCCGAGCACGCCTTTGCGCCCGAAGGCCGTCAGGAGCGCCAGGCCGGCCACGACCGGCGGCAGCGAGAGGGGCAGCGCGACGAGGATCCGCGCCGCCCGCACGCCTCGCCACTCGCGGGACAGCAGGATCGCCAGGGGGACCCCCACCAGAACGTCGACGACGACGGCCGCCAGGCACGTCCTCAGGCTGAGCTCCATCGCGGCGACGGTGGACTCGTTCGAGACGATCCCGGGCAGATCGGACCAGGGGACGCGCATCCCCATGAAGACGAGGGGGAGGACGAGGTAGAGGACGCCCGCGCAGGCGACGGCGGGAAGCCACCACGGAACGGGCGACGCCCCGCGCCTGCCGCGCGAACGCCGCGCGCGCCCGACGGCCCGGGGTCGGGACGCCGTCGCGAATCGGGACGCCGTCGCGTCCGCAGGCCTCTTCCCCTCGTCCATGCGCCAGACGTCCTCCCCGTGCCGCACCGCCGACCGCCGGGCGCCGCGAGACTCACACCCGATTCGCGGCCGCGGCCAGCCCGTCACTTGACCGAGCCGAAACCGTACTTCTTCAACGACTTCTGCCCCTCAGCCGACATGACGTAGTCGACGAACTCCTTCGCCTCCGCCGCGTGCTCAGACGCCTTGACGGGAGCGATCGGATAGGTGTTGACGATCTGGTCGGCGCCCGGGATCTCGATGGTGTCGACCTTCTTGCCGGAGGCGACGGCGTCGGTGCGGTAGACGATGCCCGCATCGGCCTCGCCCGCCTCCACCTTTCCGCGCACATCGGTGACCTTCTGCTCCTCGGACACCGGCTTGAGGGTCACGCCGAACTTCTGGGCGAGCTTGTGGGTGGCGGTTCCGCAGGGGACTTTCTCCTTCTTCGCGCAGATGACGAGCTTCGCCCCGCCGAGGGAGGAGTCCAGGCCCTTCACTCCGGCGGGGTTGCCCTTGGGCGTGATGAGGACCAGGGTGTTGGAGGCGAACTTCCTCTGTTCGCCCGCGAGGCCCTCCTTCGCGGCCTTCTCCATCGTCGGCTCGTCCGCGGTGGCCAGGACGTCTCCGGAGGCCCCGTTGGACAGCTGGTCGACGAGGTCCTGGGAGCCCGCGAAGGTGTAGACGACCTTGACGTTGGGGTGAGCGGCCTCGTAGGACTTCTTGATCTCACCGAACGATTCGGTCAGGGAGGCGGCGGCGTAGACCTTCAGGGTGACCTTCGCGGCCCCGCCCGAAGAGGCGCCGCCCTTGGATCCGGACGATCCCCCGCACGACGAGAGGGACGCGGCCACGGCCAGAGCGCTGAGCACCGCAGCGAGTCGGCGTAAGCGTGACATGCTGTCTCCTTTACGAGTCGAGCAATTCCACGGGGTGGATTCGAGTAAAATCCTCAGGGCCGGGAAGGCTCTGCGCATCACTGCGATTGTGCCACATTCCGGCGGGTTTCCCGAATCCGGGGAACGGCATGCCATAATTTAAACGGACGAGTTAGAGTTTAATGGGTGTCCGACCCGGGAGGTTTGGAGAATGACCGTCATGTCGAGCATCGTCGTCGTCAGCGACCGCATCCTCGCCGGAGAGCGTCCCAACGCGGCGGCCCGCCAGTGCGCCGAGAGGATGGCCGCCGAGGGACTGGCCGAACCGGCCGTCCGAGTCGTGCGCGAGGCCCGCGAGGCCGTCGAGGAGGCCATCCGCCAGGCGTTGGACGCCGGGCATCGCCTGGTCCTCGTCCTGGGCGGATCGGGCTTCCGGGCCGGCAACGACGCCCCCGAGGCGGCCAGGGCCTTCATCGACGTCGAACTGCCGGGAGTCGCGGAGAGCATCCGCGCCCACGGCCTGTCGCACACCCTCACCGCGTCCCTCTCCCGGGCAGTCGCGGGGCTCACTGCGCGCGATCGCACCGGCGCCCTCATCGTGACGTCTCCGGGGTCCAAGGGCGGGGCGAGCGATACGCTCGACGTCCTCCTCCCTCTGGTCGACAGGATCTTCGCCCAGCTCGACGAGGTCTAGGACGCCGGGCCGCCGAGCCGAGGCCCAAGGCATGCGGGGCCGGGAACGCAGACGGGATCCGCGGAAGGCGTGCGGCAATCCCGGGTCCGCGGGGTCCGCTGCGCCCCGACGCGGCGGACGGCCGTCGGCTCAGCCCGGCGGATGGCCTCAGCCGTCGGGCGCGGCGTCTGCGTCCGCTGAGGCCGCGAACCGCCCGCGCCAGAATTCGAGGTCGCCGGGGGTGTCGAGGTCACGGCAGAGGCCGGCGCGCACCGGGACCTCGACGAGCCGCATGCCGCGCAACGTGCGCCCGACCGCCCGGCCGCGGAGTGCGCCCGCACCCTCGAGCGCGGAACGCAGAGCGTCGCACCGGTAGACGGCCTGGAGATACTGCCGGAACGGCCGAGGCTCGCCGCCCAGGATGAAGGCTCCGTCGGCGCGCCGCCCCTGTGCGGGCGCGCTCTGCGGACCGGGGCCGGACCCCGCATGGAACGCCCGACCGCGAGGCGGGGTTCCGTCCCAGCCGGGGGCGGGCTCCTCCCTTCGGGCCTCCGCCCGGTCCATGGCCGCCACTAGGAGACGGGCGAGCCGCGCGACTCCTGGAGTGTCGACGGAGACGACGAGGACCCGCTCGTCAGCCGCCGACGCGGAGCCCGCGACGGCGCCCAACGCGTCCATGCCCGCGCCGATTCCGGCCAACGGCCCCCCGTGCGGTGGATCCTCGAGGGTGCGGAGGACCCCGCGGGGGACGCGGACGCTCGGCGGAGCGACGACGACGCGCAAGCCGTCGACGACCCCGTCCAGGCCCGTCAGCACCCGCTCCAACAGGCGGCGCCCGGCGATGTCGAGGTCCGCTTTCGACGCCCCTCCCAGACGCCGACCGCCGCCGCCGGCCAAGACGATCGCGTGAAGGCGATGGGCACCCATGGCGACATCCTCGCCGATGCAGCCCGCCGGGACAAGCCGCATCGCGGATGCGTCCGCCGCCCCGGCGATATTCGCAAGACTTTACTCACGTAATTATTCGGATTCGGCCCCTGTAAAGTTCCGTCCCCGCCGTCGCCCCCGAGAATGGGGAGAGTCCGTATCCGATCGACGGCAGCGCCGCCCGGAGGCCGCCGATTCGCGAACGCGGCAGCGATTATCTTTGGTAGCATCCCTTCTAAAGAGTCAGCAACGGATTGCCACACGACAGTCGGCGCGATCCCCCAGCCTTCGAGGAGTGCCATGAGCGCATCCCCACGAGTCCTGACCGATTGGAATCCCGAGAACCGCGAGACCTGGAGGCCGGCGATCGCCTGGGGAACGCTTGCCATCACCACCTACTCGATGATCATGGCCTTCTGCGTGTGGTTCCTCGTCAGCGCGATCGCCCCCAAGCTCAACGACATCGGCTTCCACCTGTCGAAGGGCCAGCAGTACTGGCTGGTGGCCATGCCCGGGCTGTCCTGCGGCCTCATCCGCCTCGTCTACATGTTCCTGCCGCCCATCGTCGGGACGCGCAGGCTCATCGGGTACAGCTCGCTGCTCTACGCCCTTCCGATGATCGGATGGTTCTTCGCCGTCCAGAGCACCCAGACCAGCTATGCGGTTCTCCTCGGACTGGCCTTCGCCTGCGGAATCGGCGGCGGCTCCTTCTCCGGCTACATGCCCTCGACCGGCTATTTCTTCCCCAGGCGCCTCCAGGGAACGGCCCTCGGCATCCAGGCGGGCATCGGCAACCTGGGCATGTCGATCATCCAACTCGTCGGCCCTCTGCTCATGGGCTTCGGCCTATTCGGGATGACGTGGGCGGCCCCGCAGAGGCAGGCGTCGGGACCGATCTGGGTCCACAACGCGGCCGTCTTCTTCGTCCCCTGGACCCTCCTCGCCGCCCTCCTGGCCTTCACCCTCCTCAAAGACGTGCCGGTCAAGGCGAACGTCCGCCAGCAGCTCGACATCTTCTCGAATCCGGACACCTGGATCATGACGCTCATGTACGTCATGACCTTCGGGGTCTTCTCCGGGTTCTCCGCCCAGTTCGCCCTGATCATCAACACCTCCTACGGCAAGGACAGCGCCTTCAAGGGCATGGAGGGCCTGCCCGCGGGCGCCGGATACGCCTTCCTGGGCCCGCTCATCGGTTCGCTCGTCCGCTTCGCCTGGGGGCCTCTGTGCGACAGGTTCGGGGGCGCCCTGTGGACCTTGGTCTCGGGCGTCGGCATGGCCGTCACGCTGGGCTGGGCGGCGCTCTTCCTCGACCCGACCCACCCCGACCAGTTCCCGGTCTTCCTGACGGCGATGCTCCTCATGTTCTTCTTCACGGGCGTCGGCAACGCCGGGACCTTCAAGCAGATGCCGATGATCATGCCCAGACGCCAGGCCGGAGGGGCCATCGGATTCACCGCGGCGGTGGCCAGCCTCGGCCCGTTCATCGTCGGCGTCGCCCTGTCGAGCATGGACGCCAGCCTGTGGTTCTGGCTGTGCGCGGCCTACTGCCTGGCGTGCGCGGCGATCTGCTGGTTCCGCTACGCGCGCCCGGGAGCGCCCTTCCCCGGTTGACCGCCCCTCAGACAGAAGGAATCGATGACACGCCAAGCCTCCAGACACACCTCCAGCGACGCCTCCGGATCCCCGCTCTTCCGGATGGGGTCGTGGCTCCGTCGCGGCAAGGCCGGCGACGACGCCCGCCAGATCTTCCTGGAAGGGGGGCGCGAAGCCGACGTCTTCTATCGGCAGCGCTACAGCTACGACAAGGTCGTCCGGTCGACCCACGGGGTCAACTGCACCGGCTCCTGCTCGTGGAAGGTGTACGTCAAGGACGGGATCATCACCTGGGAGTCCCAGCAGACCGACTACCCCACCACCGGGCCGGACATGCCCGAATACGAGCCGCGGGGCTGCCCCCGCGGCGCCGCCTTCAGCTGGTACGAGTACTCCCCCACCCGGATCAGGCACCCCTACGTCCGCTCGGCCCTCGTCGACCTCTACCGCGAGGCCCGCGCACGCCTGGGCGACCCGGTGCTGGCCTGGGGGGAGATCGTCTCCGATCCCGAGAAGTCGCGCGCCTACAAAGCCCAGCGGGGACGCGGCGGCATGATCCGCGTGAGCTGGGAGGAGGCCACCGAGATCATCGCGGCCGCCTACGTTCACACGCTGAAGGCCTTCGGCCCCGACCGATGCGCGGGATTCTCCGTCATCCCCGCGATGTCGATGATCTCCTACGGCGCGGGATCGCGCTTCCACGCCCTGATCGGGGCGCCGCTGCTCTCCTTCTACGACTGGTACGCCGACCTCCCCCCGGCCAGTCCGCAGGTCTTCGGCGACCAGACCGACGTTCCCGAATCCGGCGACTGGTTCAACTCCCAGTACCTGATCATGTGGGGCTCCAACGTCCCCCTCACCCGGACCCCCGACGCGCATTTCATGGCCGAGGCGCGCTACCACGGCCAGAAAGTCGTGGTGGTCTCCCCCGACTTCGCCGACAACACGAAGTTCGCCGACGACTGGCTGCGGGTCCACCCCGGCACGGACGGAGCGCTCGCCCAGGCCATGGGGCACGTGATCCTCAAGGAGTTCCACGTCGGCAGGCGCGAACCCTCCTTCCTCGACTACATGCGGCGCTATTCCGACTCGCCCTTCCTCGTCCGGCTCGACGCCCTCGGCCAGGACGACCTCGCGGGCGCGCCCGGCGGCCAGGCAGAGGCCGGCCAGGCGGCGCCGGTGTTCGCCCCGGGCAAGTTCCTCACGGCCGACCTCATGCCCGAGGGCACCACGCAGCGCACCGAGCACAATGACTTCCGCCCCCTCGTCATGGAGGCCGATGGAACCGTCAAGGACCCCGGGGGGACTCTGGCCGACCACTACGGCCAGGAGGGCATGGGGCACTGGAACCTCGCCCTGAAGGGCGTGGACCCGGTGATGAGCGTCATGGACACCGACGAATGGCACGGCGCCCTGGTGGCCCTGCCGCGCTTCGACCTGCCCGCCGAGGCCGGGCAGGAGAGCGTGGGGGCCGGCGTCGTCCTGCGCGGGGTGCCGGCCCGCCGGGTCGACGGCCACCTCGTCACCACGGTCTACGACCTGCTGCTGGCCCAATACGCGGTGGGCCGCGACGGACTGCCCGGCCAGTGGCCCACCGGATACGACGACCCGTCGACGCCCGGCACCCCGGCCTGGCAGGAGGAGATCACGGGCGTCGGCGCGGGGGCCGCCGTCAGGATCGGACGCGAATTCGCCCTCAACGCCCTGGAATCCGGCGGACGCTCCATGATCCTCATGGGAGCCGGAACCAACCACTACTACCATTCCGACCAGATCTACCGGACGTTCCTCGCCCTGACCACCATGTGCGCCACCCAAGGGGTCAACGGCGGCGGCTGGGCGCACTACGTCGGCCAGGAGAAGGTCCGCCCGATCACGGGCTGGGCGAACTACGCCTTCGCCCTGGACTGGCAGCGGCCGGCGCGTCAGATGATCGCCACGGGCTGGTACTACCTGACCACCGACCAGTGGCGCTACGACGGCGCCCGCGCGGAGGCCATGGCCAACCCCCTGGGGCCGGGAAGGCTTCGGGGCAAGACGATCGCGGACTGCCTAGTCGAATCCGCCCAGCGCGGATGGACGCCGAGCTATCCGACCTTCGACCGCAACCCCCTGGAACTGGGGCGCGCGGCCCGGGAGGCGGGCGTGCCGCCGGCCGAGTACGTCGCCGGAGAGCTGGCCGCCGGACGCCTCCGCTTCGCCGCCGAGGACCCCGACGCCGAGGAGAACCGGCCGCGCATCCTGGCCAACTGGCGCACCAACCTGCTCGGCTCCTCCGCCAAGGGCACCGAATACTTCATGCGTCACATGCTGGGCACGCTCAACGACGTCAACGCCGAAGAGCTGCCGGAGGGCAGCCGCCCGGCGACCATGGCGTGGAGGGAGGAAGCCGCCTCCGGCAAGCTCGACCTCATGTGGACGGCGGACTTCCGGAACACATCGACCACCCTGCACTCCGACGTCGTGCTGCCCGCCGCCACCTGGTACGAGAAACACGACCTGTCGTCGACGGACATGCACCCCTTCATGCACTCCTTCAACGCGGCCGTCGACCCGCCGTGGGAGGCCCGGACCGACTTCGAGACCTACCGGGCGCTCGCCCACCTCGTCTCCGAGATGGCCCACGGGCATCTCGACGCCCAGCTCGACGTCCTGGCGGCCCCGCTCTCCCACGACTCCCCCGACGAATACGCCACTCCCTCCGGCCGCGTGGGCGAACGGACCGGGTGGAGGCCGGGCGTGGACATGCCCAAGATCGTCGGAGTCGAACGCGACTACAGGCTCGTCGGGCACGAATTCGACACGCTCGGCCCCCTCGTCGACACGGCGGGAATGGCCACCAAGGGGGTGCTCATGATGCCCGACCGGGAAGTGGCCCACCTCGCACGCCTCAACGGAACCGCAGCGGTCGGCTCGGGGCCGGGAGAGGGCCGCCCCCTGCTCGACACCGACGTCAAAGCCGCCGACATGGTCCTGCTCTTCTCGGGCACGACCAACGGACGCCTGGCCTTCGAGGGGTTCCGGACGCTGGAGAGGCGCACCGGCACGCGCATGGCGGACATGGCCGAAGGGGACGAGGAGAAGCGGATCAGCTTCGAGGACACCCGCATCCAGCCGCGTTCGGTCATCACCTCCCCCGAATGGTCGGGCTCCGAACACGGCGGCAGGCGGTATTCGGCCTTCGTCCAGAACGTCGAGCGGAACAAACCGTGGCATACCCTGACCGGACGGCCACAGTTCTACATCGACCACGACTGGATGCAGGACATGGGCGAGGCGCTGCCCGTCTTCCGCCCGCCCCTGGACCTCGCGCACATGTACGGCGAGGTCCCCGTCGGCCACGTGGGGCGGTCCCCGGAGGGGACGGCCGAGGTGGCCGTGCGCTACCTCACGCCTCACAACAAGTGGGCGATCCATTCCCAGTACTTCGACAATCCCCATATGCTCACGCTGGGCCGCGGCGGGCAGACGATCTGGATGAGCCCCCGGGACGCGGAGAAGATCGGGGTCCGCGACAACGAGTGGGTCGAAGCCTACAACCGCAACGGCATCGTGACCGCCCGCGCCGTCGTCTCCCACCGCATGCCCGAAGGCACGGTGTACATGCACCACGCACAGGAACGCGTGGCCGGGACTCCGCTCACGGAGCGCTCCGGCAAGCGCGGCGGCATCCACAATTCCCTGACGCGCATCGCCATCAAACCGACCCATTTAGTCGGCGGATACGCACAGCTGTCCTACGCGTTCAACTACTACGGCCCGACCGGCAATCAGCGCGACGAGGTCACGATGATCCGCCGTCGCGGCCAGGAGGTGCAGTTCTGATGAAGGTCATGGCGCAGATCGCGATGGTGATGAACCTCGACAAGTGCATCGGGTGCCACACGTGCTCGGTGACCTGCAAGCAGGCGTGGACGAACCGGGAGGGCGCCGAGTACATGTGGTTCAACAACGTCGAGACGCGGCCGGGCGTCGGCTATCCGCGCACCTGGGAGGACCAGGATAAGTGGAAGGGCGGCTGGAGGCGCACCGTGTCCGGGAGGCTCGTTCCGCGGCAGGGCGGCAGGGCGGCCTCGCTCGCCAGGATCTTCTCCAATCCGACGCTGCCGGTCATGGACGACTACTACGAACCGTGGACCTACGAGTACGACAAGCTCCTCTCAGCGCCGGCGAACTCCCGCAACGTCCCGGTGGCGCGCCCCAAGTCGCGCATCACGGGAGAGGCCATCGACACGATCGCCTGGGGCCCGAACTGGGACGACGATCTGGGCGGGTCGATGGAGACCCTCGACGCGGACCCCGTCCTCGGCCGGATGAACCTCCAGGTGGCCAAGACGATCGAAGAGTCCTTCATGTTCTACCTGCCGCGCATCTGCGAGCACTGCCTGAACCCGACGTGCGTCTCGGCCTGCCCGTCGGGCGCGATGTACAAGCGCACGGAGGACGGAGTCGTCCTGGTCGACCAGGACGCCTGCCGCGGCTGGCGCATGTGCGTCTCGGCCTGCCCGTACAAGAAGGTCTATTTCAACCACGCGACGGGCAAGGCCGAGAAGTGCACGCTGTGCTATCCCCGCCTGGAGGCGGGCCAGCCGACGGTCTGCTCGGAGACCTGCGTCGGGCGTCTGCGCTACCTCGGGGTCCTCCTCTACGACGCCGACCGCGTCACCTGGGCGGCCTCCCAGAAGGACGAACGCAACCTGTATCGCGCCCACCGGGAGATCCTCCTGGATCCGCACGACCCCGACGCGGTGGCGGCGGCGCGGGCGAACGGAGTCCCCCACTCGTGGATCGTCGCGGCGCAGGAGTCGCCCGTCTGGAAGCTCATCGCCGCCTACGAGGTCGCGCTCCCCCTGCACCCCGAATTCCGCACGCTCCCCATGGTGTGGTACGTCCCGCCCTTGAGTCCGGTCGTCGACGCCGTGACGGCTTCCGGCAGCGACGGAGAGGACCACAAGGTGCTCCTCTCGGCGCTGTCGCAGATGCGGATTCCGCTGGAGTACCTCGCGGGGCTCTTCACTGCGGGCGACCCGGCCCCGGTCGAGCGCTCGCTCCGCCGCCTGGCCGCCATGCGCTCCTACATGCGGGACGTCTACAACGGAGGCCCGGGCGAGGAGGGCATCGCCCGGGCGGTGGGAATGGACGGCGAGACGATCCGGGACATGTACCGGCTCCTCGCGATCGCCAAGTACGACGACCGCTACGCGGTGCCCACGGCCCAGACGGAGCTCCCCCGCGGCATCTCGGAGCTCGAAGGCTGCCCGGTGGCCTACGACGTCGAGGCCTTCCACGGCGCCGGGGTCGAGACCCACGCCCGGCCCGAGGGCCGCAGGATGCTCCCTCTGGAGGTCATCCGATGAGCACCTACATCGGCATTCCCCGGATCCCGACGACGCGGCGAGCCGGCGTCACCGACGGGCAGGCGAGGATCCTGCGCATGGCTTGCTCGCTGCTCCTCGACTACCCCGACGAGGGGCTCGCCGACAAGCTCGCCGCCGTGCGATCCGAGACGCCGCTTCTCCCGGCCGAGATCGCCGGCCGGCTCGAGGCGTTCTGCGCCGTCGCCGACGAGTGGGGCGTCCGCGGCCTCCAGGAGCACTACGTGGAGACGTTCGATCAGCGGCGCCGCTGCGCGCTGTCGCTGACCTACTACTCGCACGGGGACACGCGATCGCGCGGGATCGCGATCCTCGCCTTCAAGGAGGTCATGCGGCGTCGGGGATTCGAGGCCGCCCGCGACGAGCTCCCCGACCACCTGCCGGTGGTGCTCGAATTCTGCGCACTGGACGAATCGGACATCGGTGGGCAGATGCTGGCGGCCAACCGGGAGGGCCTGGAGGTGCTCCGCACCGCGCTGCGCAGCGCGGGCTCGCCCTACTCCCACCTCCTGGAGGCGCTGGTCCTCACCCTGCCCGAGCCCGACGAGAGGACCCTGGCGGGCTATCGGCGCCTCGTCAGCCAGGGCCCGCCCACCGAGCTCGTCGGCGCAGGCGACCTCGACGCCACCCCGTTCCCCGTACCGGAGAGGTGAGACGATGACGACTCTCGACACCTTCCTGTGGGTCATCCTCCCCTATCTGTCCATCGCGATCATGGCCGTCGGGCTCGTGTGGCGCTACCGGACCGACCAGTTCGGCTGGACGAGCCGCTCCTCGGAGTGGAACGAGAATCGCATCCTGCGCTGGTCCTCTCCCCTCTTCCACATCGGGATCCTCTGTGTGGCGGGCGGGCACGTCGTGGGCCTGGCCGTGCCCAAGTCCTGGACGCAGGCCGCCGGCGTCTCCCAGCACATGTACCACCTGGGGGCGACCGGTCTGGGGTCCCTGGCCGCCCTGGCGACGATCACCGGGCTCGCGGGCCTCATCTGGCGGCGCGTCGTGGTCAAGTCCGTACGCCTGGCCACGAGCCGCATGGACATCGTCACCTACGCGATGCTATGCCTGCCCATCGGGCTGGGGACATGGGCGACCGTGAGCTCGCAGGTCCTGGGAGGGCACGAAGGGTACGACTATCGCGAGACCGTCTCGGTGTGGTTCCGCTCGATTCCGGCGCTGCACCCGCGCCCCGAACTCATGCTCGACGTTCCCATGCCGTTCAAGCTGCACATCGTGGCGGGCATGCTCCTGTTCTGCATCTGGCCTTTCACGCGTCTCGTCCACGCCGTGTCGGCGCCCGTCGGCTACGTCACCCGCCCGCACATCGTCTACCGGTCGCGCGACCGCAGGAAGCCGACGTCCAAACCCCGCGGCTGGTGAGACGGCGGTGCGCCCGGCCCTCGCCCACGAGCGCACCGGGCCAAACCCCCGCCTGAGGCGGCGGTGCGCGGCCTTCGCGCCTCCTTCGACGCGTGCGCATCGTCCGCGGACCGCGGCCGTCCGACCGGGCCGTCGGCTTCCGCGGAGCATCGGGCGAAGCCCGGCGCACGGCAGGCAGTACAATCGTTCGTCGTACAGACGCGCGTCTGACTCTGAGGAGGTGAGCGCATGCAGCGGGGACATCCGGGGGATCTGCAATCGGTTCTGACGACGGTCGCCTCGCTGACATCCGCCCAGCATGCACTGCTCAGCCAGATCTCCCGGCACTCCTCGCCCGTGACCGTCACGGAGCTGGCCGAGGAGAACGGGCATCACGTCTCCTCCGTCCGCGAGACGCTGGAGGCCCTGTACGCCTTGGGGCTCGTCACCCGCGAGCAGATGCCGATCAGCGGCCGCGGACGCCCCGCGCACGGGTACATCACGTACACGCCGACGGATCCGGCCTTTCCCGCCCGAATGCTCGGACAGGCCACGCAGGCGGTCTTCTCCTGGCTGCGCGAATCGGCCGACGACCCGAAGGCGGCCGCCTTCGGGATCGGTGCGCACTGGGCCGACGCCGCCTTGAAGATGAACCGCGTCCCCGACCATGCGACGAGCGCCTTCCGCCCCGGCTTCCGCCTGGTCGACCACATGGACAAGATCCGGCTCTTCCTGACCGCCATGGGCTTCGCCGCGGCGGCCCACCCCGAGGAGGCGACATCCCTCGTCCTGGGAGCCTGCCCCTACACGGACCCCGACGACCCCGATCCGCTCGCGCTGGAGCTGCGGCGCGGCGTCGTCGAGCGGATCCTGGAGCGCACGTCGGCCGGAAAGGCGGACGTCGCCTACCTCCCCGATCCGGCGAACCCCGTGCGCGTCCTCGTCAGACTCACCGAGCGGGACGAGCCGAGGAGGCGTCCGCGGCCCACGCGCGTGCGGTTCTTCGGCGGCGCCGAGGAGGCCGCGGAGGCCGCCGTGATTGACGTCGACCCGGACGAGACTCCCGCCACGCTCGGCGAGCTCCTCGCCGAGCTCTCCGCGCGGCGTCCACGGCTGGCCGCGGTACTCGACGTCTCGAGCTTCATCGTCGACCACAGGACGGCGACCCGTCGCACGCCGCTGCACGCGGGCGCCGACGTCGAAGTGCTGCCGCCTTTCTCAGGAGGGTAGATGATCAACGTCGTCCACACGGGCATCGTGTCCGCACCTCTCGACGCCGCCGCCATCCACGCCGCGGTCCACGACGAGCGGTGCGGCGCCACCGCCGTATTCCTCGGGACGATCCGCGAACGGACCGGCTCGGTCCCCGTCGTCGCCCTCGAGTACACCGCGCATCCCAGCGCCCCGAACATCCTGCGCGACATCGCCGAGGGCCTGACCAGGCGACAGGGCGTTCACCGGATCGAGGCCTGGCACCGGACGGGCCGCCTCCAAGTCGGCGAAGTGGCCATGGTCGTGGCCGTCGCCGCCGAACACCGATCGCAGGCCTTCGCCGCCGCGCAGGCCCTGGTCGACGAAGTCAAGGCCCGCTTGCCCGTGTGGAAGAAGCAGATCCACGCGGACGGGACCCACAGCTGGTCGGGCTTGGAGAATGCTCGCTAGAAGGCGCGTCGGCCGCAGGGGGCGCATTGATAGAATCGGGCGGCCCAACCCTCGTCACCCGACGGCAAGGAGCGCAACATGTCCCCGTCTTTGAGCCCCGACGAACACCGGAGACTGGTCGAATCCCTCGGACGCACGCTCGCCCCCCGCGCCGTCCCGCTGTCGCGAGCGCTCGGATGCGTCCTGGCCGAACCGCTCGCGGCGCGGCTTCCCGTTCCCCCCTTCACGAACTCGGCGATGGACGGCTTCGCCGTGCACGCGTCCGATCTCGCCGAGCTTCCGGCGACGCTCCCCGTCGCAGGGGACATCCCGGCCGGCGACGCGGGCGGACACGCGGTGGCTCCGGGAACCGCGTGGAGGATCATGACGGGCGCGCCCATGCCCTCCGGCGCGGACACCGTCGTCAAGGTGGAGATGACCGACCATGCGCCGCACGTGACCGAGCCGCCCGGCCGGGTGACGATCCGTCGGGCGCCCGCTCCGGGGGCGAACGTCCGCCACGCCGGCGAGGACGTCGAGCCGGGAGCGCCCGTTCTCCCCGCGGGGGTCGTGCTCGGCGCCGCCGCTCTGTCGGCGGCCGCGTCCGTCGGCTACTCGCTGCTGCCGGTCGTCCCCCGTCCGCGAGTCGGGATCGTCACGGCGGGCTCCGAGCTCGCCGATCCCGGGGCCCGCCTCGGCGACGGCGAGATCCCCGACTCGAACTCGGTCCTCCTTTGCGGCCTCGTCGAGGCCGCCGGGGGGATCGTCGCAGCTCGCGTCCGATCCGCCGACGCCCCGGAGGCCCTCTTGGCGTCGCTGGCCGGTTGGCCGGAACTGGACGTCGTCATCACCGCGGGCGGGATCTCCGCGGGAGCCTACGAGGTCGTGCGGCAGGCCCTCGCCTCCGCCGCGATGCGCTTCCACCGCGTCGCCCAGCAGCCGGGCGGCCCGCAGGGCGTGGGAACCGTGTCCCTGCGCGGCCGAGGCGTCCCCGCCCTGTGCCTTCCGGGCAATCCGGTCAGCGTCTTCGTCAGCTTCCACGTCTACGCCGCCGGGCTGCTCGCGATGCTGGCGGGGAAGGCGTCCTGTGCGGCGCCGAGACGGCTCGAGGCCGTCGCAGGCGTAGGCTGGGCGTCACCGGCCGGGAAGGCGCAGTTCATGCCGGTGGTTTACGACGGAGGATCCGTCCGTCCCGTCCATCGGCTCGGATCGAGTTCGCACTTGGCGGCGTCCGTCGCCCTCGCCGATGGCCTGGCCGTCGTCGACGCCGACGTCACGCGGGTCGCCCCCGGAGACCGCGTCGGCTTCCTGCCGACCCGCCTCGACCGTTGACCTCTGTCCCTCGGCGTCTGCGACGAGCCTCCGGGAGGCGTTCCGCCCTCACACGGGAGAATCCATGGATCTGACTCATCTGCGTTCCGACGGCACCGCGTTCATGGTGGACGTGACGGCCAAAGAGCCCACGGTCCGCCAGGCGACGGCCGTCGGCCGCGTCGACTGCTCGCCGAATGTCCTGCGATGCCTGCGGGAGGGGACCGTGCCGAAGGGCGACGTGCTGGCGGTGGCGCGGATCGCGGGGATCCAGGCCGCCAAGCGGACCCCCGACCTGCTGCCGCTCGCCCATGTCGTCGGCGTTCACGGCTGCGAGGTGGACGTGGAGGCGAAGGCCGACCACGTCGCGATTCGCGCGACGGTTCGCACGGCCGACCGCACCGGCGTCGAGATGGAGGCGTTGACGGCGGTGACCGTGGCGGCGCTGGCCGTCGTGGACATGGTCAAGGGCGTCGACCGGTCCGCCGTCATCCGAGAGGCGATGATCGTGCGGAAGTCCGGCGGACGCTCCGGCGTCTGGGTCCGGGGGGACGGAGGAGACCGGGAAGGCCAGAAGCCGGGCGACGCCGGCTGACCCGCACCGCCCGGCATGCGGACGCCGAAGGCGGCGCACAGGGAGGGCTGTCTGGAACGACGCGCGCCCGCGCAGGCTGGGCTCCGAGCGTGGGAGACACGGACGCAGGCCTCCGGTGCGGACCTCGCACGATGCGGGCACGGGACGCGCGAACCCGGCCGGCAATGCGGACCGGACCTTGTGCGAAGAGAAGGGGGCTTGTGCGAAGAGGGGCCGTGAGCAGCCCAGGGCCGCGTCAGCCATGACACCGCCCTCCAGCGGGGTGACGAGAGCAGCCCTCGGGGCCGGGCCGCGCATGCGGGAAGAGGGGCGGCGTCCCATCGTGGGACGCCGCCCCTCTCCGCGTACTCCGGCGGGTCGCTTTACCTCGCCGTCACTTCTCGACGACCGCGAGAACGTCGCGCGAGGACAGGATAATGTACTCGTCCGCCCCGTACTTGATCTCGGTGCCGCCGTACTTGGAGTAGATGACGACGTCGCCGACCTTGACGTCGACCGGGACGCGGCTGCCGTTGTCGTCAACGCGGCCCGGACCGACGGCGAGCACCTTGCCCTCCTGCGGCTTTTCCTTCGCGGTGTCCGGCAGGACAAGGCCGGAGGCCGTCGTGGTTTCTGCTTCCAGCTGCTGGATCACGATGCGATCCTCAAGCGGCTTGATGGAGACCGACACTGCGGATCCCCCTTCTTCAACTCGTGCTGTAGTGATGGAACGCCTGGCCGCGGGACCCGCCGTCGCGGGGGCCGGGCCCGAACCGGGCACGCGCAGCTTTCGCTGCGTCTGACAAGAGATTAGCACTCGCAGGGTTCGAGTGCCAGCTCTACGCTGAGGGCGTGACGGACGGCGAGTCGTGTGAGACTTGGTGCATGGACACCGCCGATTCCCCGGGCTTCGACGCCGAGTCGAGGGAGCTCGCCGTCGCGCGCTGGCTGATCGGCGCCGGCGGGCGGGCCGTCGTCGACGCGCTTCCCCGGTACCGCCGCGAAGAGGCTCTCGCTCTCGCGGCGAGGCTGCGCGCGGAGGGGCTCGACGCGGATCGAACGGCCGCCGCGCTCACTCTGTCGCGGCTGCGAACCCGGGCCACGGCCAAATTCGGCGAGCGCGCAGGCTCGATGTTCTTCACCGCCGCCGGCTACGAACAGGCCACGCGGCTGAGCGTGGGCGCCCTGCACGCGGAGCGCTTCCTCGCCGCGGGCGCGAGGCGGATCGTGGATTTCGGCTGCGGAGTCGGCGCGGACTCGCTCGCCTTCTGCCTCGCGGGCCTGGACGTGACGGCGATCGAAGTCGACCCCGTCGCCGCCCTCTACGCCGCGGCGAACGCGCCCCGGGCGGCGGTCGTCTGCGCGGACGGCCTGGCGACCCGGCTCCCCGAGGCGGACGGGATATGGCTCGATCCGTCCAGGCGGACCGGGGACGGCCGCCGGATAGCCTCCCCGGAGGGCTGGGCCCCGCCGCTGTCCCGCGCCCTGAGCATAGCCGGGGGCTTCCCCGTGGCGGGGATCAAGGCGGCGCCGGGCATTGCGCACGACGCGCTCCCAGCCGGCGCCCTCGTCGAGTGGGTCAGCGAGGCCGGCCAGCTGCTCGAGGCGGTCGTCTGGCTCGGCGTGGGCGCGGGAAGGGCGGCGGTGGTCGACGGCGAGGCGTTCGACTCCGGCGCCAGCGCGGCGGACGAGCCGGTCTCCTTCGTCAAGCCGCGCGAGATCGGCCCGATCCTCCTGGAGCCGGACCCCGCCGTCATCCGCTCGGGCGGAATCGCCAGACTGTGCGAGCGCTACGGCGTGGCGCCCGTCTCCGGCGGCGTCGCCTACCTGTCGGGCGAGGCGACGCCGCCGCATTGTTCGGCCTTCGAGGTCCTCGACGTCCTCATCCCGGAGGTCAAGCGGATCAAGCGGGCCTTGGCCGCGCGAGGGATCGGGCGAGTGGAGGTCAAGAAACGCGGAACGGAGGTCGACGTCGCGGCGATGGCGAAGAAGCTCTCGCGCCGCGGCGGGGATCCCGGCGTCGTCGTGTTCTCGCCGGTCCTGGGCCGCGGCAGGGCGATCGTCGCGCGGCGAGTCGACGCCCCGAACGGCCCGCCGCGACGGGCCTGAGCACCGTGACGAAGCGGCGGTCGCGCAATCGAGCCGCGTCTGCCGACGGACCGGCCGCCTGGCGCACGGGCGTCACATGACGACGCGGTTCAAGTCCATTCCGGTGTCGACCGTGATGTCCAGGCCGGAGGGGGCGACGCCGCTTCGCACGAGCTCCCAGCCGAGTGAGGCGATCATCGCGCCGTTGTCGGTGCAGTACCGGATGGGGGGGATCCTGAGGGCCACGCCGGCCTTTGCGGCGCGCTCCGCGGCGAGCTCGCGCAGGCGCGAGTTGGCGGAGAAACCGCCGCCGATCACCAGGGCGTCGCAGTCGAACGCCTCGCAGGCGACCAGGGCCTTGGCCGTCAGGACGTCGCAGATCGCCTCGGAGAAGCTCGCGGCCACGTCCTCCCCGTTCAGATCCTCGCCGCGTTCGGCCACGCCCTCGACGTAGCGCGCGACGGCCGTCTTCAGGCCCGAGAAGGAGAAGTCGTAGGGGTGGCGGGCCTTGTCCTTGCCCTGGGAGAGCCCGCGCGGGAACCGGATCGCCCGGCGATCGCCCGACCTCGCCAAGCGGTCGACGTGCGGGCCGCCGGGGTAGGGCAGCCCGAGCAGGCGTCCGACCTTGTCGAAGGCCTCGCCGGCGGCGTCGTCGAGGGTCCCGCCCAGTTCTTCGACGTCGGTCGCGATGTCCTCGACGCGAAGGATCGACGAGTGCCCTCCGGAGACGACGAGTCCGATGAAGCGGTCCGGGAAGGGCCCGTCGACGAGCTCGTCCACGCACAGGTGGCCGATGATGTGGTTGACGCCGTAGAGCGGCTTGCCCGCGGCGAGCGCGAGGGCCTTCGCGGCCGACACGCCGACGGTCAGGGAGCCGATCAGGCCGGGCCCTGCGGTGACGGCGATCGCATCGACGTCCTCCAGCGCGACGTCGGCGCGTTCGAGCGCCTCGTCCAGGGTGGGGACGAAGGCCTCCAGGTGGGCACGCGAGGCTATTTCGGGGATGATCCCGCCGTAGCGGGCGAATTCGTCCATCGACGTCGCGGTGACGTCCGCCAGGAGCTCCCCGTCGCGGACCACGGCGACGCCCGTCTCGTCGCACGACGTCTCGATGCCCAGAACCGTAATGCTCACGTCCCACGAGTCTAGTCGACGGGAAAGCGCGACAGGGGCCCCGACGGGCGGAGGCTCCGCCCCCCGGCGGAGTAGAGCCACTCCCTGACCGGTTCGTGGGCAGCGCAGGAGGCGGCGCAGGGAGCTGGAAGCGGAACGCGGGGTCGAGGGCGCGCCGCCGGCGGGGCTCCCCGCATCCGGTCACGAGGCTCGCCCGGGCTCGGCGTCGCGTTCGCGATGGCGTTCATGGCCGGGCTCTCCGCGTCGCGAACCGGAGACCCTTCGGTAAAGGCCGCCATGTCTTCGATCGTACCCACGAACCGCCCGCGAGGGAACCGGATGGCGCCACTGGGCAGGAGCCCGGCGGTGTCGGGCTGAAAGCCCCGAGACGGCTATCTCTTGCGGGCTTTGTGCCCGTAGGACTTGATGAGCTCGCGATTGAGCAGGGAGATGAGTTCGAAGGGGATCTCCTTCGGGCACACGCTGGCGCACGCGCCGACGTTGGTGCAGCCGCCGAAGCCCTCGTCGTCCTGCTGGGAGAGCATGTTGACCACGCGATCGCGCCGTTCCGGGCTGCCCTGCGGGAGCAGTCCCAGGTGCATGACCTTGGCGGAGGTGAAGAGCATGGCGGAGCCGTTCGGGCAGGCCGCCACGCACGCGCCGCAGCCGATGCAGGCCGCCGCCTCGAACGCGCGTTCCGCCTTGTCCTTAGGCACGAGCTGTGAGTGCGCTTCGGGAGCCGCCCCCGTGTTGACCGAGATGTAGCCCCCGGCCTGGACGATCCGGTCGAAGGCGGAGCGGTCGACCACGAGGTCCTTGATCACGGGGAATCCCGTTGACCGCCAGGGTTCGAGGGTGATCGTGTCGCCGTCCTTGAAGGTGCGCATGTGAAGCTGGCACGTGGTCGTGCGCTTCGGGCCGTGGGGGTCTCCGTTGATGACGATCCCGCACTGGCCGCAGATGCCCTCGCGGCAGTCCGAGTCGAAGGCGAGAGGCTCCTTGCCCTCGTCGAAGAGCTCTTCGTTGAGGACGTCGAGCATTTCGAGGAACGAGGCGTGCTCGTCCACGTTGTCTAGCGTGTGCGTCTCGAAGTGTCCCTTGTCGCTCGGGCCGTTCTGACGCCAAAACTCCAGGTTGATTCTCACTTGTAACTCCGCTGCTTCATGTGGACGAATTCGTAGTTGAGGTCCTCCTTGTGGAGGACGGGGGGCCGGCCGTCGCCTGTGAACTCCCAGGCGCCCACGTAGGCGAACTTGTCGTCGTGGCGCAGTGCCTCGCCCTCCTCGGTCTGGGACTCGACGCGGAAGTGACCGCCGCAGGATTCCTCGCGATGGAGGGCGTCGATGCACATGAGCTCGCCGAGCTCCAGGAAGTCCGCCACCCGGCCCGCCTTCTCCAGGGAGACGTTGAGCTCCTCCGCTCTGCCCGGGACTTTGACGTTCTTCCAGAAGTCCTCCCGCAGGGCCCGGATGTCGCGGATCGCCTCGCGCAGACCCGCCGCCTCGCGGGCCATTCCGCACTTCTCCCACATGATCGAGCCGAGCTTCTTGTGATAGTAGTCCACGGAATGGGTGCCGTCGAGGCTCATGAAATGCCTGATCCGACCCTCGACCGAGTCGCGGGCCTCGCGCACCGCGGGGTCGTCCTCGCCGAGGGGTTCGAAGGGGCCGTCGGCCAGGTAGTCGTTGATCGTGTCGGGGATGACGAAGTACCCGTCGGCCAGCCCCTGCATGAGCGCCGAGGCGCCCAGACGGTTCGCGCCGTGATCCGAGAAGTTGGCCTCTCCGGTCACGTACAGGCCCGGAATCGAGGACTGCAGGTCATAGTCCACCCACAGGCCGCCCATCGTGTAGTGGACGGCCGGGTAGATGCGCATCGGCACTTCGTACGGGTCATCGTCGGTGATCTGCTTGTACATGTCGAAAAGATTGCCGTATTTCGCCGAGACGGCGGCCTTGCCCATGCGTTGGATGGCGTCGGAGAAGTCGAGGTAGACGCCGCGGGCGACGCCGTCGATCTTCGGCCCCACTCCCCTGCCTTCGTCGCACATGTTCTTCGCCTGGCGGGAAGCGATGTCGCGGGGCACGAGGTTGCCGAAGGAGGGGTAGATGCGCTCCAGATAGTAGTCGCGGTCCTCCTCGGGGATGTCGCGCGGATCCTTCTCGCAGTCCTCGGCCCTCTTGGGCACCCAGATACGGCCGTCGTTGCGCAGCGACTCGGACATCAGCGTGAGCTTGGACTGGTAGTCGCCGTGCTGCGGGATGCACGTCGGATGGATCTGCGTGTAGCACGGATTGGCGAAGTAGGCGCCCTTGCGGTACGCCCGCCAGATGGCCGAGCCATTGCACCCCATCGCGTTGGTCGACAGGAAGAAGACGTTGCCGTACCCGCCGGTCGCCAGGACGACGGCGTCGGCGATGTGGGTTTCGACTTCGCCGGTGACCATGTCGCGCGCGATGATGCCCCGAGACTTGCCGTCCTTGACGATGAGCTCCATCATCTCGTGCCGGCTGTAGCTCTCGACCGTCCCGGCCGCGACCTGGCGCTGAAGCGCCTGATAGGCGCCGATGAGCAGCTGCTGGCCCGTCTGGCCGCGGGCGTAGAAGGTGCGGGAGACCTGCACGCCGCCGAAGGAGCGGTTGTCCAGGTATCCGCCGTACTCCCGGGCGAAGGGGACCCCCTGTGCCACGCACTGGTCGATGATGTTGGCGCTGACCTCGGCCAGGCGGTAGACGTTGGACTCCCGGGCGCGGAAGTCGCCGCCCTTGATCGTGTCGTAGAAGAGCCTGTAAGTCGAATCGTTGTCGTTCTTGTAGTTCTTCGCCGCGTTGATGCCGCCCTGAGCGGCGATCGAGTGGGCGCGGCGCGCGGAGTCCTGGTAGAAGAACGCCTTGACGTTGTACCCCATCTCGCCCAGGGAAGCGGCCGCCGCCCCTCCCGCGAGGCCGGTGCCGACGACGATGACGGACAGCTTGCGGCGGTTGGCCGGGTTGACGAGCCGGGCCTCGAACTTGCGCTTCTCCCACTTGCCCTCCAGCGGGCCTGCGGGGGTCTTGGTGTCGGCGATCTTCACGCCTTCGGTGTAGAGAATCTCAGTCATGTGCCTGTCCCCTTACGAGATGAATCCAAACGCGATGGCGTACGGTGGCGCCAGGAAGCCGATGAGGAGCGCGAGGCCGCACAAGGCCGCGAGGCCCCTGAGGAAGGGCTGGGCGCCTGTGCGGGCGGCCCCCAGCGTCGCCAGCGCTGAGAATGCGCCGTGCCACACGTGAAAGGAGAGGAAGGCCACCGCGGCCGTGTAGACGACGAGCGCGGCCACCGACGCCCAGTTGTCGGGGGTGAAGGAGACGATCATGCGTTCGTAGGGCGTCAGAGCGTGGTAGTCGCCGCCGATCTGGATCGCCAGGGCGGTGAAGTGCAGGATGTGGAAGACGATGAAGATGAGCAGGAAGATGCCGCCGATCTTCATCGTTCGGGAAGCCAAGGGCACCTTCTTCTTGCTCCCCTTCGTGACCTTGTACTGGGATCCGCGCGCCCTACGGTTGCGCAGGAAGAGGCAGGCGGCGGCGCCCGCGTGGCCGAGCAGGAAGAGGAGGAGGCAGATCCGGAAGATCCAGATAAACCAGCCGTGGGGCAGGATCGGGTAGAGTAGATCGTGTTTGAGCCACTCAGCGTAGTGGTTGTACGATTCGGCGCCGAAGAACATCTTCAGGTTGCCGTACATGTGGAATAAGACGAAGATGACCAGCACAATCCCGCTGAAGGCCATGACGACTTTGAACCCCACCGTCGTCTGGAGGCCCCGCTTCTGCTTGAGTGAAGTATCCACACTTCGACTTTACCCGCTACAATTCGCGGTTCCCCAACCCGCTGGAAATATGGGAATAGATCCTTGCGAAATTAAGCGTTCCGACGGGATTCGGGCTCATCCCCCTGCGCCCAACGTCCCAGATCGACCAGGGCTCTGGGCAGCGCGGAGCCCTGGAGGCAGGCGAGATCGAGGAGCGACGCTTCCGGGCTCCGTACGGCGCGGGGCCCGGCCGCGAGGGCTCCGCGGACGCGCGCTCACCGCCGCACGTCCCGGCGCATGACGAGGGCGTCGTCGTCGCGGTAGTAGCGGCGGCGCAGTCCGACGGGGACGAACCCCCTGCCTTCGTACAGGGCCCGGGCCCCCTCGCTGCGGGAGCGCACTTCCAGGAACACCGTCTCGGCCCCCTCCCGGACGGCCGCCGAGACGAGCTCGTCGAGCAGTCTGCCTCCCAGCCCCCTCCCCCGCCAGGACTCGGCCACGCCGATGGTCAGGATCTCCGCCTCGGGCCCCGGGCTCACTCCCCCCAAGGCCAGGATGCCCGGAACCGCGGAGGCGTGCGGGCCGTCGCCGTCGACGAAGGCGAGGTAGACGCCCGCGGCGCCGTCGGAGAGCTCATACCTCCACACGCTGGCCGGCCAGGCGTCCGGACCGAACACCCGGGCGTCGAAGGCGGCGGCCGCGCCCGCCCAGCCCGCCGGCGGGCGGACCGGCCCGGCGGGCGGTGCGCCGCGCTGGGCCTCGCGTCCGCCGGGCGCCGCGGCGCCCGGCCTCATCTTCCGCCGTGGACGTCGGGACGCCGCAGATACTGCGGGGCGGTGCCCAGGCAGACGTCCTCCCCGGCCTGGGAGCGCCGCAGGCGGGAGAGGGCGAGGCGGGCCATCGGCACGGGTTCGCAGACCGCTTGGAGAGCCCCGGCCAACTCGGGGTGGAGGCCGGGGTCGGGGGTCGCCACCACCGCGGGCTCGGCTCGGAGGATCCCCGGCAGAGCCTCGGGCGCCACGATCCGAGGGCCGGAGAGGACCGAGACGTCGTCGGCGCCCATGGGGCGGGCTCGGAGTACGAAGAGCTCCCGGCGCTTGGCGTCGATCGCGGCGAGGACGTCGCCCTCGCCGACGCCCAGGGCGAGCGCCTCCAGAGACGACACCCCGTAGACCGGGACGCCCCATCCGCGGGCCAGAGCCCGCGCTGTCACGAGCCCCGCGCGCAGGCCCGTGAAGGCCGCCGGGCCCGTGCCCACGACGACGGCGTCGGGCCTGGCCCCGGCCGTCACCCGCTCGACGGCCGGGGCGAGCGCCTCGACGTGCCGGCGCGCGTCGGGAGCGCGGTAGGAGGACTCCTCCGCGAAGACCCCTCCCTCGAAACTCACCAGCCCGACGATCGAACGGTCGGACGTGTCCACCGTCAGGATTCTCATGGGCCCTTCGCATCCCCTTCCGTCTCTTCCGCCTCTTTCCTGGCGCCCCTCGTCGGGCGCTCGTAGACGCGGACCATCTCCCCGGTCTCGGTGAGGATCGTCCGGGGGCCGGCGTCGCGCCCGGGAGTCGGATCGCCCTTCGCGGCGTCTGCGCCCTTCGCGGCGTCGTCGCCGTCGGCCTTCTCCCGCCTCGCGGCGTCGTGGCGCAGCCACACCGCGACGCCCGCCAGCAGGAGCAGGACCATGATCCCCAGAAGGAGGGCGCGCGAGAACCCGCGGCGCTCGGTTTCGTCCTCGATCGGGCCGGTCGTGGTCTGGCCCGGCTTCCCGCTCGACTTGCGGAGGGTTTGCCGGACGGTCTCGAAGTCCCTGAGCGAGACCGTCCCGGCCAAGACCTGGCGGGCGCGCCGGTCGAGAGGGCTGACCTGCCGCGATTCGGTGACCAGATACCACCCCTTCGTCTCCGGATCGACGACGACCGCCGTTGCGGCGTCGAGGTTGGCGACGTCCTTGGCGAAGTCGGGGAGGTCGGTGATGACCGCCTTCTCCGCCTTGCCGCCGACCAGCTCGACCGCCAGGGTGCCGACCGGCTCCACGTCCCTGTACAGGGGGGCGACCCAGTAGCCCGACGCCGCGACCTTCGGCTCGCCTCCCGCGCCAGCCTTCTCGAAGACCCTCGCGTTGACCGGAGTGCCGAGGTGGAAGGCGGAGGCTTCGGCGTAGTCGGCGCCCTTGAACACCTCGGCGGCCTTCTTGCGGACGTAGGCCGTCCCCTCGCCCGCGAACCACTCGTGGGCCTCGGCTTGGCCCGCGGGGGCCGTCCCGGCGCCGTCGGGGCTGGACGTCGCCTGAGTCTCGCTCGGCAGTGCGCCGACGGAGGCCTGGGCGACGTTCGCGCCCCCCGCCAGGCACAGAGCTATGGCGGCGCACAGGCCGCGCAGTCCACGACGCCTCATTCGTCTCCCTCGAAGACCGCCGCCCTCAGGGATTCGACGATGCTCCGCGACCGCGGCCCGGAAGCCGAGACGGACACGTCGCGCGGACAGTCCTCGAAGATGTCGTCGGGCCCCTGCCCGCCGCCCTCCGGGCGGGCGATGCGCACGGTCAGGCGGTCCGAGGCGAGGGCTTCGACCTTGCCCGCCCCCCATTCGACGACCGTCGCCGACGTGTCGGCGGACGCGTCGAGGTCGAGCGCGTCGACCTCCTCCAGGGCGCCGATCCTGTAGGCGTCGACGTGGACGAGGTCGGGCCCGGCGCCGAGCGCGGCGTGCACCCGGGCGATGGTGAAGGTGGGCGAGGTGACGCGTCCGCGAACCCCCATTCCCTCGGCGATCCCCTGCGCGAGGGTCGTCTTGCCCGCGCCGAGGGGGCCGTCGAGGACGATCAGATCCCCTCCGAGGAGCAGCGCGCCGAGCTTCGCCCCGAACTCGCGCATGCCATCCGCTTCGCGAATGGTGATGTCCAAAGCCGTGTCCATATCGTCACCCATGATAGCTGCGGGGGACACGCGCCCCAAGACGCGAGACGATCTCGTACCCGATCGTCTGCGCGGCCTCGGCCCAGTCGTCGGCCGTCGGCAGGTCGCCGCCGCCGAAGAGGTAGGCGGTGTCGCCCGCCTTGCAGGCGCGGGGGATCTCGGCGACGAACTGGTCCATGCACACCCGGCCGCGGATCCGCGTGCGCATCCCGCCGACGACGAGAGGCCCCCGGTTCGACGCCGCCCGCGGTATTCCGTCGGCGTATCCGAGCGGGACGACGCCCAGGCGGGCGGGCGCCGCCGTCACGTCGGTGTGGCCGTAGGAGATCCCCGTGTTCTCGGGGACGTCCCGGTCGACGATGAGGTCGGCGGACAGGGTCATGGCCGGGCGCAGGCCCATGGCCTGAGCCGTGGCGACGTCGGGATTGGGCGACAGGCCGTACATGGCGATGCCTGGTCGGACCATGTCGTATCGCGCGGCCGGATGCCAGAAGGCGCCTCCGGAGGCCGCCAGATGGCACAGTTGCGGGGTCAGGCCTGCCCTGCTGGCCGCGGCCCGTGCCTCCTCGAAGACCGCGATCTGCCTCTCGGTCTGCCCGCAGTCCGGCTCGTCGGCCCGGGCGAGGTGGCTCCACAGCCCGATGACGGCCACCCGCCCCTCGGCTTCCAGCTCGCGCAGCCGGGCTGCGGCGGCGGGCAGATCGGCCGGGTCGAAGCCGCCTCGGGCCATCCCCGTGTCGACTTTGAGATGGACGCGCGCCTGGACGCCGGTGAGGGACGTGGCCCGGCGGATCGCCTCGATCGCCCAGAAGGCGCCGACGGACAGATCGACGTCCGCCGCGAGCGCCTCGCCGAGGTCGTACCCGGGGGCGTAGATCCAGGCGAGGATGCGCGGGCCCGGGCCGACCTCGCCGCGCAGCCGGAGGGCTTCGCCGACCTGGGCGACGCCGAGGTAGTCGGCCCTCTCCAGGGCGGCCGCGGACACGGGCCTGCGGCCGTGCCCGTAGGCGTCGGCCTTGACGACGGCGAGGACGGCGCGGTCGCCGACGACCTCGCGCACGCGGGCGAGGTTGTCGCGGATGGCGGTCAGGTCTATTCGGGCTCGAGCGGGATACGGGATCACGGAGTCAAGTCTGCCAGAGTGGGCGCGACGGCCGCCGCGATGTCGCCCGCGCGGACGGGCCGGCGGGGGCACGCCCGCCCGTGGACGAAGGCGGCCAGGGCGGCGGCGGGGAGGGGGGCGACCCCCTGGGCGAGGACGGCGCCCAGCAGGCCCGCGAGGACGTCGCCCGCTCCGGCGGTGGCGCGCCACGCGGGGCCGGACTGCGCGTAGAGCGGTCCGTCGGCTGTGCAGGCGACGTCGACCGGGCCCTTCAGGAGCACCGTGGCGCCGGTGGCGGTCGCCGCCAGACGGGCGGCTCGGGCGGGCGCCGCCTCGATCTCCCGCCGAGAGACCGCCTCCCCCAGCGAGGTGAGGAGGTTCGCGAGCTCCCCGGCGTGCGGGGTGAGGACGACGCGCTCGTCGCATTCGGCGGTGGCGGCCAGGGCGATCGCCCCGGCGTCGAGAACGACGGGCAGCGACTCGGCGGCGGCCAGCTGCAGTCGCCTGGCCGCCTCGGACGCGGCGCGCTCGTCGTCCATGTCCACTCCCGGTCCGATGACCCATGCGTCGACCCGCCCCTCGCCCAGTACGCATTCGGGATGGCGCGCCGCCACACGGTCGGCGAGGTCGCGCGGCCCGGCGTATCGGACCATTCCCGGGCCGGCGGCCAGGGCGGCGTCCGCGCACAGGAACCCGGCGCCGGGGTAGCGCCGGGAGCCGGCCATGACCCCGAGCACTCCGCGGGTGTACTTGTGCGAGTCGGGGCCGGGAACCGGCCACATGCCGCGCGCGTCCTCTTCTTGGAGGCTGACGAGGGCGGGCTCGCCGAGCGAGAGGCCGATGTCGGCGACTTCGACGCGTCCCGCGTGTCTGCGCGCGGGCTCGAGGTAGAGCCCCGGTTTGGGCGCGCCCATGGTCACGGTCAGATCGCAGTCCAGGACGGGGCCGGGGACGGTGCCGTCGTCGGTCCCGATGCCCGAGGGGACGTCCACGGCGACCACGCGCTGTCCGCTGCGCATGCCCGACAGGGCGCGCACGTGCGAGGCGAGGGGCTCGCGCAGCGGGCCGCGCGCCCCGATCCCGACGAGTCCGTCGATCCACACGTCGGCCCGGCGGGCCTCCTCGAGCTCGGCCAGCCGCACTCCGGCTCTCAAGGCCGCGGCGAGGCCCCCTTCGTGGGCGCGGCCCGGGACGAAGGCCTTGACGGACATGCCGCGGGCGGCCAGGCGGGCGGCCGCGTAGAGGGCGTCGCCTCCGTTGTCGCCGCCGCCCGCCAGGACGAAGGCGCGGCATCCGTAGACGGGCCGTCCGCTGGCGCTCACTTCGCGGATCGTCGCGAGCGCCAGCGCCCCGGACGCCCTCTCCATGAGGGGCTCGCCGGCCGCCAGGAGAGGGGCTTCGGCGGCGCGGACGTCGGCGGCCCGGTAGGCCTTGATCATCGGCTGCCCTCCGTCATTCGACCGTGACCGACTTGGCGAGGTTGCGCGGCTTGTCCACGTCGTAGCCTTTGACCTTGGCCAGTTCGCAGGCGAAGATCTGCAGCGGTATGACCGTCACGAGCGGCATCATCAGGGTCGGGGTCGTGCGGGGGACCCAGAAGACGCGGCTGGCGTGGGTGAGGACCTCCCCGTCGCCCTCCTCGGCGATGACGATCGTGCGGGCGCCGCGGGCGCGGACCTCCTGGAGGTTGGAGATGACCTTGGCGTGCAGGAGGGGGCGGCGCGGGGTGGGCACGATGAAGAAGACGGGGAGGCCCTCCTCGATCAGGGCGATCGGCCCGTGCTTGAGCTCGCCGGCCGCGAAGCCCTCCGCGTGGATGTAGGCGAGCTCCTTGAGTTTGAGCGCGCCCTCCAGAGCGACTGGGAATCCGACGTGGCGGCCCAGGAAGAGCACCGAGGTGACGTCGGCCATCGAGCGGGCGAGGTCGCGCACCTCCTCCTCGGAGGTGAGGACCTGGGAGATGCGGTCGGGCATCCTTCCCAGTTCGTCCAGGTAGGTGGCGACTTCGTCGACGTACTTGTTGCCGCGCAGCTCGGCCAGGTACAGGCCCAGAAGATAGCAGGCCGCGATCTGGGCGATGAAGGCCTTCGTGGAGGCGACGGCCACCTCGGGCCCGGCGTGGGTGTAGAGCACGGCGTCCGATTCGCGCGCGATGGTCGATCCGTGGGTGTTGACGATCGCGAGCACCTTCGACCCCTGTTCGCGCGCGTGGCGGATGGCCATGAGGGTGTCCATCGTCTCGCCCGATTGGGAGATCGCCACGACGAGGGTTTTCTCGTTGACGACCGGGTCGCGGTAGCGGAACTCGTGGGCGAGCTCGACCTCGACGGGGATGCGGCACCAGTGCTCGATGGCGTATTTGGCGACGTGTCCGGCGTAGGCGGCGGTTCCGCAGGCCACCACGATGATCTTGTCGACCGCGCGCAGCACCGACTCGTCGATGCGCAGCTCGTCGAGGTGGAGCCGGCCGCCGTCGCCCGTCCGGCCGCGCAGAGTCTCGGCCACGGCGCGCGGCTCCTCGTGGATCTCCTTGTCCATGAAGGTCTCGTAGCCGCCCTTGACGGCCGCCGAGACGTCCCAGTTGACCTCGAAGCGCTTGCCTTGGGCGGGCGCGCCGTCGAAGTCGACGACCGTGACATCCTCGGGCGTGATGCGGACGACCGTGTCCTGGCCGAGTTCCAGGGCTTGGTCCGTGTAGCGGACGAAGGCCGCCACGTCCGAGCCGAGGAAGTTCTCCCCCCGCCCCAGGCCGACGACGAGCGGCGAGTTGCGCCGGGCGGCCACTATCTGCCCGGGGTCCTCGCCGTCGACGCCGACGAGCGTGAAGGATCCCTCCAGGCGCGAGGCGAGGCGGCACATAGCGGCCAGGAGGTCGCCGTCCTTCTCCAGCTCGAGGGCCAGGTGGTGAGCGGCTATCTCGGTGTCGGTCTCGGAGGCGAGCTTGATGCCCCGGCCGGCGAGCTGTTCGGCGAGCTCCCGGTAGTTTTCGATGATCCCGTTGTGGACGACGGCCACCCGGCCGTCGAAGCTGACATGGGGGTGAGCGTTGACGTCGGTGGGACCGCCGTGGGTCGCCCACCGGGTGTGGCCGATCGCCGCCTTGGCGGGCGGGAGCGGCGCGGCCTCCAACGCGGAGCGCAGATTGTCCAGTCGCCCGGCCTTCTTGGCCGTGCGCATCCCCTCCTCGCCGATGACGGCGACGCCCGCGCTGTCGTACCCGCGGTATTCGAGGAGGGCCAAGCCCTCGAGAATCACGTCAAGCGGGCGAGGGCCTGCCGCGCTTGAACCAACGTATCCTACGATTCCACACATAGGGCCAGTCTAACCACGCCGTCTGAGCGAAGTCCGGCGACTCACGTACACTCGTTCACCATGGACCTATCCGCACCGTCGTCGCACGTGGTCACCTTCAGCCACGACCAGTGGGCCGCGCTGGCCCAGGCGACGCCACTGCCCCTGACGCATTCCGACATCCGGCGCCTGTCCGCCCTGGGAGACCCCATCGACCTGCGCCAGGCGGACGCCGTCTACCGTCCGCTGTCGGCGCTCCTGCAGATGTACACGGCCGAGGTCGGGGCTCTGCACTCCAAGACATCGGCGTTCCTCGGGCTGAAGGAGGGCCGCACCCCCTTCGTCATCGGCATCGCCGGGTCGGTGGCGGTCGGCAAGTCGACGACGGCCCGCCTTCTGCGCGAGCTCCTGCGGCGCTGGCCCGCGACGCCGCGGGTGGAGCTGGTGACGACCGACGGGTTCCTCTATCCGAACGCGGAGCTGGAGCGGCGCGGGCTCATGGAGCGCAAGGGATTCCCCGAGTCCTATGACCGCCACGCCCTCATCGACTTCCTCAGGGCGGTCAAGGGGGGCCGGAACCGCGTACGCGCGCCCATCTACGACCACGTCACCTACGACATCGTCCCCGACGCGCACATCGAGGTCCACCGCCCCGACATCCTCATCCTCGAAGGGCTCAACGTCCTCCAGCCGCCCAGGCCGGGGGCGAGCGAGCCGCTGGCGGTCTCGGACTTCTTCGACCTGTCGATCTACGTCGACGCCGACGAGGCGGACATCATGAGCTGGTACCTGGACCGGATCGTCAAGCTCCGCGACGTGGCCTTCAACCAGCCCGGCGCGTACTTCCACCAGTTCGCGGACATGCCGGTCGACGAGCTCGTCGAGCGGGCCACGGGCATCTGGAATGCGATCAACCGCCCTAATCTCCTGGAGAACATCGCCCCGACGCGCTCGCGCGCCCACATCGTGCTGCGCAAGGGGCCCGACCACGTCATCGAGCGGGTGCTGCTGCGCAAGCTCTGAGCGGGCGCCGACGCCGGACGGGTCCGGCACCCGGCGGACCGGCGCTCGGAGCCGCCGGGTGCCGGCCCGCGATGTGCCGGAGACCCCATACGGGCCCGAGCGCGGCCATAGCGGAGAGGAACCTATTCGAGGGGCTCGACTTCACGCGAGCCCGAGCCGTCCGAGCGCGGATCGAACCGTCTACGCCTGGACCGGGGCCTCTTGCCTGCCGGTGCCCTCGGGCGTCGATGCGTCGCCGGCCCGGTGCGGCCCGTCTCCGCGCTTCTCGCCGCCCCCGCCGCCGGCGTCGTCCTGCGCGTCCTTCGGGGAGAAGAAGCGTTCGATCATCCAGTTCATGGCGAAGCCGAGGAGGATTCCGCCCGCCACTCCGATCAGCATCGAGACGAGGGGGTGGCCTTCCAGGACGTGGCCGGCGAGCAGCCCGATGAGGGCGGAGTACGTGGCCCAGATCGGCCCCGAGATGATCGTCAGCGGGATGAAGCGGTGGCGCGGATAGTGCGTGGCGCCCGCGATGAGGTTGACGGCCACCCGGCCGATGGGTATGAACCTGGCGGCCAAGATGTAGATCGGGCCGCGCCGGGCCAGGCCCCGCCGTGCGGCGTCGGCGGCCCGCTTGCCCGTTCCGTGCTGGAAGAACCGGGTCCTCTCCACGTTGAACCGCCGCCCGACGGCGAAGGCGAACTGGTCGCCGACGAGCGCCCCCAAGGCGCCGGTGGCGATGAGGAGGATGAGGTTCGGCCCGTCTCCGAAGGGGATGAGGGCGGCCAGGGCGATGATGAGCGTTTCGGACGGCAGAATCGGGAGCAGGCCGTCGATTATGCAGAAGACGAGGAGGCATGCGAGCGCCCAGTACGAGGCGCCCATGCGCACGACCCATTCTTCTATCGCCAGGAAGGCTTCCACAGCGTTCTCCGTTTCAAGCGCGCGACCAATGCGAACAAACAATGCGCCCGGCCCGCGTCTGCGCGCGAGCCGGCCCTCGGACGGCCGTGGTGCCGACGCCCGAAGGTCACAGGCTGAGCCGTTCCTTGACAACGTCTGCCAACTCGTGGGCTATGGCGTCGGCTTCGTCCTGAGTTGCGGCTTCGACCATAACACGAACGAGTGGTTCGGTTCCCGACGGGCGCAGAAGAACCCGCCCGGTAGTGCCGAGTCTCTCTTCTGCGGCGCGCACGGCGTCTGCGAGCCGGGGGTCGGTCGACGCGGCGGCGCGATCGACCCCGGAGACGTTGACGAGGGTCTGCGGCAGCCGCCGGACCACCCCGGCGAGTTCGGCGAGCGTCCTGCCCGTGCGGGCGACCTCGGCGGCGACGAGGAGCGCCGTGAGCGTGCCGTCCCCCGTGGTCGCGTGGTTGAGGTTGATCACGTGCCCCGACTGCTCGCCGCCCAGGACGTAGCCGCCCATGCGCATGGCCTCCAGCACGTACCGGTCGCCGACGGCGGTCTGGACGGTGGCGATCCCCGCCTCCCGCATGGCCAGGATGAGGCCGAGGTTGGACATGACGGTGACGACGAGCGCGTTGGAGTCGAGTTCGCCGCGGGCCTTCATCGCGATGGCCAGCAGCCCCATGATCTGGTCGCCGTCGACGAGCCTGCCCTCGGCGTCCACGGCGAGGCAGCGGTCGGCGTCCCCGTCGAAAGCCATGCCGAAGTCGGCGCCGGAGGCCACAACCGCCGCCTGGAGCTGCTCGGGGTGGGTGGATCCGCACGAGGCGTTGATGTTGATCCCGTCGGGAGAGGCGTTGATGACGACGACGTCCGCCCCCGCCCGGCGCAGGGCTTCGGGCGCCACGCCGCTCGTGGCGCCGTTCGCGCAGTCGACGACGATGCGCAGCCCGGCCAGGGACGCGCCGATCGAGCCGACCAGGTGGTCGACGTAGGCGCCGGACATCTCCGCGGCGTCCTCGATGCGCCCGACGGCGTCGCCGACAGGCCGCTCCCACTGCCCGCCGAGGATGGATTCGATCCCGTCTTCGAGGGAGTCTTCGAGCTTGTAGCCTCCGCGGGCGAAGAATTTGATGCCGTTGTCGGGCATGGGATTGTGGGAGGCGGAGATCATGACGCCCAGGTCGACGTCCTGGCTGGCCGTGAGATAGGCCAAGCCGGGGGTCGGCAGCACGTCGACGCCCTCGACGTCCACGCCGGCCCCCGCGAGCCCCGCGGCGACCGCCTGGGCGAGCATGGCGCCCGACAGGCGCGTGTCGCGGGCGACGACCGCGCGCGGCCTGCGGGCTCGCCCGCCGCCGGCGCCGACGAGGACTCGTGCGGCCGCATCCCCCAGGTCCATCGCCAGACGCGGGGTCAGATCCCGGTTCGCGAGTCCTCGCACGCCGTCGGTGCCAAACAGTCGGGCCATTGTCGCTCATTCCTCTCCGGTAGGTGTGCGTCCAGTATGGCACCGACGGCGGTCCGCGCTCCAGACGTCCCACGGGCGGCCCGGCGGCTGGGGCCGCCGTATCCCAGTCGCAGGCGGCGTGCACGGCCGACCCGGGGCCCTCGGACCGGGCCGCCGCGCCCCCGTGGCAGCCGGCGTGCACGCCGGCCGAACGCAGCCTCCGCCGCTGGCCGCGCACGCGTACGGGCCCCGCTCGGCGGGGCCCGTATCGAAAGGAGGGAGGCGTCAGCGCTTGGAGAACTGGGAGGCCTTGCGGGCCTTCTTCAGCCCGGCCTTCTTGCGTTCGACGGCGCGGGCGTCGCGAGTCAGGAAACCGGCCTTCTTGAGTGCGGGACGATTCGAGTCGCGATCGATGTCGTTGAGGGCGCGCGCGATGCCCAGGCGGAGTGCGCCGGCCTGGCCGGAGACGCCCCCGCCGTTGATGCGGGCGACGACGTCGAAGCGGCCCTCCAGGTCGAGGAGTGCGAAGGGCGAGCGGACGAGCTGCTGGTGCAGCTTGTTCGGGAAGTAGTCGTCGAGCGTGCGCCCGTTGATCTTCCATTCGCCGCTTCCGGGAATGAGGCGGACGCGGGCGACGGCCTCCTTGCGGCGGCCGAGCGCCTGGCCCGGGGCGGTCAGGGAGGATCCCCGGCCGACTCGGGGAGCTTCGCTCTCCGAAGTGTATGAGCCGCTGAATTCCTCAGCCAGCTCGGTGTCGATTGTGGTCTCAGCCATTAATTGTGTCCTGTTCGGGAAAAACTCACTGAGTGATCTTCTTGAGCTCGAAGGGCTCGGGCTGCTGTGCCTGGTGGGGGTGCTCGGCCCCCGCGTAGACCCTCAGCTTGGTCAGCTGTTTGCGGCCGAGGCGCGTCTTGGGGAGCATCCCCCGGACCGCCTTCGCAACGGCGCGCTCGGGATGGGTGGCGAGCAGCTCCGTGTAGGAGGTCGCCTTCAGGCCACCCGGGTACCCCGAATGGTGATAGGCGAATTTCTGCTCGTGCTTGCTTCCGGTCAACACGACCTTGTCGGCGTTGACGACGATGACGAAATCGCCCCCGTCGTGGTGCGGAGCATAGGTCGGCTTGTGCTTCCCACGGAGCAGAGCGGCAACCTGCGTTGCCAGTCGGCCAAGGACGACGTCGGCGGCATCGACGAGATACCACGTGGACTCGACGTCGCCGGGCTTCGGTGAATACGTGCGCACGGGCGTAGCCTTCGTTTCTCATATCGGGGCCGCTGAAAAGAAGCGTGCGGCACCCACGGGTTTAGCTTAGAGATGTGGTGGACGCTGAGGCGGCGAGTGGGAAGGCGCCGCGCATGCAGCATGCACAACAAGGGTAAATCCTACGCGCCCGGCCGCGACCGGTCAAAACCCGGGGTGTGAAGTCGCACGCGCTCCCGTCGCAGGCCGTGCGGGGAGCCCGGAGCCGTCTGCCGGCTCCGCCGGGCTATCGCCGGTGCGGCCCGGCGGCGGGGGATCCGCGGTCTGCGCGAAGGGATCCCAGGACGGGTCCCCGTGCACGTCGAGCTCGGCTCGGGACGCCGCCTCGCGGGCGACGGCGTCGCCGAAGAGGCGTCCGAGCAGAGCGACCGCCATGTCCATCCCCGCCGCGACGCCCGAGGACGTCCAGCGGTCGCGGTCTTCCACCCAGCGCGCCCGCCGAATCCAGCGGACGTCCTCCCCGTGCGTCCGCACCCAGTCGAAGGCCCGCTTGTTCGAGGTGGCGTCGTAGCCGTCGAGCAGGCCCGCGGCGGCCAAGAGCGCCGACCCCGTGCACACCGACGTCACGAGGGAGGCGGAACCCGCCCAGCCGCGCAGCCAGGAGAGGAAGCGGCCGTCGGCGACGAGGCGTCTCGTGCCCCGGCCTCCGGGAACGAGGACGATGTCCGCAGGCGCGGCGGCGGCGTAGCCGCTGGTCGCGATCGCCTGCGCGCCCTGACCGCTGGCGACGGCCCCCGCCTGCGGACCGACGAATTCGACGTCGACCTTGCCGGGGACCATGCCGAACAGCTCCACCGGTCCGAAGACGTCGAGGAGTTCGAATCCGTCGAACAGCACGACGGACACACGGCGCGGGCTCACGGTGCCATTATGGCACCTGCTCCGGCTCGGCGCCTCGCCGGCCTCCGCGCCTCTCCCTCCTCCCCTCGCGGATTCCTCTCTACTCGCGCACCCAGGCGCGCACCGAGGAGGAGCTCACGGCGAGCACGACGAGCACGGAGAAGCCCGCGTCGACGAAGGCTTCGCTCTCGGCCCCGCCGACGAGGGCCAGGCGCATCGCGCAGGTCGAGGACGAAACCGCCATGAGCCCCACCCACGCCCACCGGAAGCGGGCGGCCGTGAAGAGGAAGAGGGCGGCGTTCAAGCCCGACGTGAGCAGAGCCGTGGCGGGAGTCCGGCCAGCGAAGACGAAGCCGGCCTGGAGGAGGAGCCCTCCTGCGGACAGCATGCCCGTGACCAACAGCGGCGTCGGCGGGACGTGATGGCGGGCGAGCCCCGTCTCGGCGGCGGGCGCCTCCGGCTCGGGATTCCTCTCCGCCGCGTCGGAGACGTCGACGACGGGAAGGTCGCCGTCGGTTTCGATGGCGTCTCCCCCGCCGCTGCGGGAGTGGTAGGCGGTGGAGAATCCGTCGATCACGCGCACGTCCACGCCGTGGTCGGCGTATCTCAGCGTGTCGACGACGTAGTCGCGTTCGGCGTCGGTGTCCGCGTCGATCCTGTGGGTGATCTGCCCGGTGAAGCTCGACAGGCCGACGGAGCGGTCGTAGGTTCCCGCCGCGAGGAAGTCGACGCGCTGGCCGCCGGGAAGGCGCCACCCTTCGGGCGTGGGCCAGAAGCGCACGTGGTGGCGCTGCGAGGGGTGGCCGTCCACTTCCTGCTGATAGGCGAAGGACTGCCGCCTGCCGAAGAGGAAGAGGTCGGAGACGGGGGCGTTCGGGTAGGAGCGGCGCAGCAGAGAGGATTTCACGATCCTCCAGGAGGAACGCAGGGTCACGTCGTCGGCGAGGGTCCAGCCCGCCGCCTGCATGGCCGCGTGGACGTCCTCGGGCGCGCCGTCGAAGGCGAGGTTGACGGGGTCGCCGAGGATGCCGTCGCCCGTGCGGGTCCGCCCGATGAAATAGTCGGGGACGTAGAGAACTGTGAACAGCTGGTGGATCCGGGGCAGCGCCAGGTAGGCGACGAGCCCCCAGAAGACGACGAGGTAGGCGCCCCAGGCGGGGTCCCCCGGGCGTCCCCTCATGAGGATCTCGCCTGCGAACCACAGGACGAGGGCGAGGGCCACGACGACGAAAACCGAGGCGACCGCGTCCCAGACGGGAGTCCTGCGGCGCCCGCTGACCTTCCTGGGCGCACTCGCGTAGCGGGGGCGCCCGACGGGAACCGGGTACCGCTCGGACGGGGTGCGCTCCACGGCCCGGACGGGCCGTGGGTCGACGCCGGCGCCCGGGCGTCGCGACGCGGGTGCTTCGCCTGCGCTCGGCGCCTCCTCGTTCTCGTAGGCCATGCCCCCATTGTCGCATCGCGGGAGCGTTCGCCGTGCGCTGAGAGCCGTGGCTCGGCGCCGGCCCGCCGGTGGATGATCGTGGAAGCCCACAGTGAGGAGTTCAGCATGTCCCGCATCGTCATCGTCGGCGGCCACGGCAAGGTGGCTCTCCTCCTCGCGCCCATCCTCGCGGCGCGCGGCGACGAAGTCGTCTCCCTCATCCGCGATCCGGGCCAGTCCGCGGACGTCGCCCGGACGGGCGCCGCGCCGTTGGCGCTCTCGGTCGAGACCGCCTCGACCGCCGAGCTCGTCTCGGCCTTCGACGGTGCGGACGCCGTCGTCTGGTCGGCGGGGGCCGGCGGCAAGGGCGGTCCGGGTCGCACCGACGCCGTCGACCGGGTCGCGGCGATCCGCAGTATGGAGGCGGCCCTCCAGGCGGGCGTGCCTCGCTACGTCATGGTCTCGTGGAACGGCTCGTTCGGCGACGACCCCGTGCCGGCCGACCATCCGCTCCACGCTTACGCGAAGGCCAAGATCGCGGCGGACCGGTACCTTCAGTCCACCGGTCTGGCCTGGACGATCCTCGGGCCCGGAACCCTGACCGCCGATGAGCCGACGGGCCGGATCGCGGTGGGGCGCCCGTCCCAGGGCGCGGACGGCCCTGCCCGCACATCCCGGGCGAACGTCGCGGAGGTCGTCGCGGCGGTGCTGGCCGACGCGAGCACCGCGGGCAAGGTGATCCCCTTCCAGGACGGTCCCACGCCGATCGCGGAGGCGGTGGCCAGGGTCGGCACGGAGTTCTCCGACCTGTCCGGGTCCCGCCTCGCGTGAGGCCGAAGCCCCATCTGTGCCCCCGCACCGCCTGCGCATGTACGGGGGCACAGTCTCAATGGCGGTATCTCGCTGGGCGGCAGCACCGCCCGCGCGCGGCGAGGGAGCGGCTCACGTCCAGACGCCTCCCGGGGCGAAGACCTCTTCCGTGATCTCCTCGAACCACCCCAGTTCGCGGGCCACGTCGAGCACCGTGTACCGGGAGCGGTAGTACATCGCCCGCGGGAAGGCCTGGCGGACGTCGTCGACGGACAGGCCGATGTCCTCCGGCCGAGTGGGGGCGCCCGCCTCCCCCAGCATCCGCTGGAGGCGTTCGGCGGGCATGAGCTGATCGCGCAGCCGGGACCGCAGCCGCGGCCACGACTCCACGAGCCGGTCGATCCTCACGCGCAGGGCGTCGGCGTCCACGTATTTCTCGCGGGTCTCGTTGATGCCCTTGTCGATGAGCGGCCCCGACATCGTGCCTCGGATGTCCCGCTCGATCTCCTCCCAGGACGGCCACCGCCCGACGGCGGCATCCACGTCGAGGCCGGCGAGGTCTCGGGCGAGGAATCGTTCGTGGAAGGAGGTCATCGCCAGGGTCCCGATCGCCACTTTGAAGCCGTGGCTGAGCGGAGGGTCGAGTTCGGCGCCCAGGTGGTCGAGCTCCCACAGGTGGCTGAAGTAGTGCTCGGCTCCGGAGGCCGGGCGGGTCCCTCTGGCCACCTGCATGGCCAACCCCGACATGACCAGGCCGGAGCACAGCCCCTCGTAGGCCTCGGGCACGCCCGCCGCGAGCTCTCCCGGCTGCGCCAGGGCTTCGCGCACCCCTCCCTGGACGAGCTCCCAGGCGAGCGGGTGGATCGCCTCGACGCCCAGGGCGTCGGCGTACATCCAGTCGGCGCCCGCGGGGATCTTCGCCGACAGGTCGCCGTACCCCGAGGCGGCCATCGGGCGCGGGGCGGCGGCGGCCACGTCGAGGTCGAAGATCACGGCCAGCGGCGCGGGGCAGGGCATCGTGATCTTCAGCCCGCCGCGGGTCATGGGAGCTCCGAAACCGGTGTAGCCGTCCATGGAGGCCGCGGTCGCGACGACGGCGTAGGGCTGGCGGAGTTCGCCCGAGGCCAGTTTGACGAGGTCGTTGACGGTCCCCGAGCCCACAGCCACGCCGAGTGCCCCGGTTTCGCGCAGGCGCTCGCGGATCTCCTCGCAGTTGTCGTAGGAGGCGTAGAGGGTCGGGCTGCCCGGGAAGACCATCGGCTCGGCGAGGCGGGCCCCCGCCCGGCGCAGCCGTTCCTCGACTGCGGCGCCGGCGGCCGCCCAGGTCCGCTCGTCGGCGACGAGCAGAGCCGGCCGCCCGCCGGCTAGGAGGGTGTCGGCGAGGATTCGGCCGCTGTCGGCGAGGACGCCGCGTCCGACCTCGATCGTCTTCGTGCTCTCGGCCTGGGCGAGGCCCCTGGCGACGGTGTCGTCATTCTTCATCGTTGCTCCTCTCATCGTCCCGGCTCGTCTGCGCCGGACAGGTGCTCGGCCACGGCGTGCTGGACGGGGCGCAGGGCCGGGTAGATCGCCTCGTACTGCTCCATCCAGAACCGGTACTCCTCGTGCCGGGCGGGGTCGGGCTCTATGACGTCCCGGTCATGGACCATCGCCGCGGCCGCCTCGTGCAGGTCGGCGAACCGTCCGGCGGCGACGGCCCCCATCATCGCCGAGCCGAGGGCGGGCCCGTCCTGGACCTGCGTGACGGTGATGCCCAGGCCGGTGACGTCCGCGTGCATCTGCAGCCATTGGGCGCTGGAGAGGGCGCCGCCGCAGGCCACGATCGACGTCGGCTCGTATCCCGCCGCGCGCAGCGTGCGCAGGTTCAACTCCAGCCCGTAGCAGGTCGCCTCCTGTATGGCGTGGTAGATGTGCTCGCGGCGGTGGTGCAGGCTCAGGCCGGTGATCGTCCCCCGGGCTCTGGCGTCCGTGTAGGGGCTGCGGTTGCCCTGGAAGTGCTCGGCGATCAGGATTCCGTCCGAGCCGGGCGGAATGTCCTTCGACAGGTCGTTCATGACCTCGTAGGGGGAGGGGCCTCCCCTCGTGGAGGCCTCGACCAGGTCTTTGGCCATCGTCTCCATGAACCAGCGCTTGATCGATCCGGTCGAGACCTGCGAGGCCTCCAGCGTGTACTGGCCGATGACGAGCGCGTCGGTGTGCGCGCCCACGATCCCAGGCCCGTACAGGGGAGTCGCGCTCTGGGACAGGAGGCAGTTGCTCGAGCCCGTGATGAGGGCCGACCGCCCCGGCCGCAGGACGTCCATTCCGATCATCCCCGCCTCGGCGTCGATTCCGCCCTGGGCGACGGGGACGCCCTCGTGCAGCCCGAGCTCCCGGGCGGCCCATGCGGTCAGCCGTCCCAGGCCGGCGCCCATGGGCTGGACGTCGCCGGGGAGCTTGTCCATGAGGTCGCCGATGCCGAGCTCGGCGTAGAAGTCGAGCGGGAAGCCGCCGTGGTCGGCGTTGTGGTACATCTTCAGGGAGGCGGACGTCAGATTGGTCCTCGCCACGCCGGTCAGGAGGAGACCGAGCCAGTCGGGGGCGTCGAGCACCCAGCGCGCTCTCTCCCACAGCGCGGGCTCCTCCTCCTTCATCCACATCGCCTTGAAGACGAACCACTCCGCCGAGGCGTCGTCTCCGCCGCCGCCGTTGTAGAGCCGCGCCCAGTGGTCGATGGCCGAAGCCCGGCGCGCTTGCTCCCTCGCACGCACGTCGGACCACATGATGGCGTTGCGCAGCGGGCGGTTCTCGCCGTCGAGGGCCACGAGGGTCGCGGAGGTCGCGTCGTAGCCGATGCCGGCGATGTCGCGGGGGCTGACCCCCGAGGCGTCCAAGGCCCCGCGGACCGAGCTCCGCAGGGCCGCCCACCATTCGTCGACGTCCTGCTCCACCCAGCTGGGCCGCGGATACAGGGACGCCACGGGGGTGTCGTGAAATGCGAGGGGCGTCCCCTCGTCGTCGAAGAGGCCGACCCTGCATCCGCCGGTGCCCAGGTCGATCCCCATGAATGCCGCACTCATCTTGTCTCGCTCCCTTGGTAGACATAGTTCGGTCATCCCCAGTATCCGCGGCGCCCGTGGGCTGCGTCAACGCCTGGAATCCCGGAAGGCCGCGCTTTCGAGCCGGTCAGCCGCGGCCGGGTCAGCCGCAGTCCCGGCGGGCCCGGGTCAGGCGGGCGCGGCCGGCCAACTTGCCGTCGGGCGGGTAGCGAACGGATTCGAGCGTGAGCGGGTGCGGCGGGGCGACCACCGCTTCTCCCGTGTCCCGCGAGCGCTCCACGAGGCGCCTGGCGGGCCAGTCCTCGCCGCGGCGTCCCGTCCCGACGCGCATGAGCGCGCCGACGAGCGCGCGGACCATCGAGTGGCAGAAGGCGTCCGCCTGGGCGGTCACCTCGACGAGCCCCGCGGTGCGCACGGCCTCCAGGCGTTGGAGCTCGCGGATCGTCGTCGCCCCCTCCCGCGGCTTGCAGTAGGAGAGGAAGTCGTGCTCGCCCAGCAGCGGGCGCGCCGCGCGGTTCATCGCGTCGACGTCGAGGCGCTCCCCTAGCCACAGGACGTCGCGGCGGCGGAGCGGGTCGTAGGAGCGCGGGTCGTCGCAGATCCGGTAGGTGTAGCTGCGCGAGAGGGCGGAGAAGCGGGCGTCGAAGCCGGCGGGCGCGTAGGAGACCTTCGTGACGACGAGGTCCGACGTCCCCCTCGGGCCGTCCGATTCGCGGGCGAGCAGCGCGGCCAGCCGCCGGCGCAGGGCCTCGGTCGCCTCCAGGCCCGAGCGTCCGACGGCTCTGTCGAGTTCGGCCTCGCCGACGTCGACGTGGACGACCTGCCCCCGGGCGTGGACGCCGGCGTCCGTCCTGCCGGCGACCGTCAAGCGGTGCGCCGCCCCGGTGGCGGTGTCGAGGGCCGCGGCGAGGAGGCCCTCGACGGTCCTCAGCCCCTCCTGCCGTGCCCAGCCGTGGAAATCGGTCCCGTCGTAGGCGAGGTCGAAGCGCAGGCGGAGCGAATGCGATACCGTCGAGTCCATGACGCCAGTTTCCCACACGCGGCCTCCCGGCCCCCCCGATCCGAGCGCGGAGGGCCTTCAGATCGCGGACTCGCCGGAGCGCGCAGGCGCGGCGGGCCGCGAACACGCCCGGCGGGCGGACGCCTCCGCCGCGGGGCTCGCGCCGAGGACGCTGGCCGTGGACTGCGGCGGCGGCGGCATCAAGAGCTCGCTCTTCGACAGGGCGGGCTTCCAACTCGGCACGGCCCAGCGCACGGCCGTGCGCTACCCCTTCTCCCCCGCGGATCTGCTGCGCATCGTCACTTCCCATGCGCAGGCCTTCGACGGCTTCGAGCGGATGACGCTCGGCATGCCCGGGATGATCCGGCGGGGAGTCGTCGTCTACACGCCGCACTACATCCGCAGGGCCGGCCCGCACACGAAGGTCGAACCGGAGCTGGCGGCGGCGTGGGACCGCCTGGACATGGAGGAGGCGCTCGCCGAGCGCTTCGACGTGCCCGCGCTGGTGCTCAACGACGCCGAGATCGCCGCGGCGGGCGTCGTCTCGGGCCGCGGCTGCGAGCTCGTCCTCACGCTGGGCACGGGCCTGGGCACGGCCCTCGTCGACGACGGGCGGCTCGCCCCCCACCTGGAGGTGTCCCACGCGCAGGCGCGATGGGGGCTGACGTACGACGACGTCGTCGGCGAGGCCGAGCGCATCCGGCTCGGCGACTCCGCGTGGTCTCGGCGGGTCCTGCGCGCGATCGACAGCCTGTGGCCCGTCTTCCGGTGGGACAAGCTCTACATCGGCGGCGGCAATTCCGCGCGGATCAGCACGGGCGTGCGGGCCAAGTTCGACGAGAACGTCATCTTCATCCCGAATGCCGCGGGCATGAACGGCGGAGTGCGGGCGTGGGCGCTCGCGCGGCCGGGCAGAAGGGGGTGACCGCGACGTCGCAATGAGCACGCCTCGATCGGTGATGGCCGGGTAGAGGGGGGTGGCCGGCCGCCCGAGCGGCGAGCCGGCTATCGCCGCCGCCTGTGGCTGGAGAACCATCTGACGACATTGACGATTCCGATGACTAGGAACGCCGAAGAGAGGAGGGCTATGCCGGCTAGGACCGCGAAGCCGGCGTTCAGGCCGACGGAACCGTCGGAGATGGCGGTGAACAGGATGAAGCCCAGGAGGCACACTACCGACAGCATGATGACGATGAGGACGATTCCCTCGATGAGGGTGCTGATCGGTTCCCGCCGCCGCCGGCTTTTCGACAGGCCCTCGCCGCGCGCCAGGGACGACTGGGAGTTCCACCCCTGGGCCTCGTCGCCGTAGGCGTCGCCGCGCGCCAGGGACGGCTGGGAGCCCTCCGCGTTCCAGGCCGGCGCCCCCGGGGAGCCTCCGGCTCCGGCGTCGTCGGCCTCCCATCGCTGTGCCGCGCCGCGAGGGCGGCGGTCCCTCCATTCGACGCCGTTCCAGTAGCGCTCGTAGGAGCCGTCTTCTTGATCGGGGTACCATCCGGGGCTGAGACTCATACGTTTCCTCCTTCGGCCGGAGTCTGCCACGGCGGCCGCGGGTTGCGCGATGGGCCAGCCTATCCAGACTATCCGCGCGGCGCCGTCCGCAGGCGGCCGCCGAACCACGGGGGCGGCGCCTCAAAGGCGTGAGAGGGCGGCAGGGGATGTAAAGGACGGCGGGCGGGACATCCCTCGATGCTCCGCCCGCCGTCGAAACGCCGGCTTGGCCGCCGCCCGTCAGGCTCCGGCCTGCGTCGAGGCGTCCTGCGCCTCGGGTTCGGCGTCCGTCTGGGAGGCCTCGGGCTCCCGCGTCGCCTCCTCGTCCTCGGCCTTCCCGTCCTCGGCAGCGGCGGCCCTCTTGGCGGCCTTCTCGGCTTCGCGGACGGCCGCCTGCTTCGGCGAGACCTTCTCCGTCACGAGTTCGATGCGCGCCAGGGGCGCGTTGTCGCCTCTGCGATTGCCGAGTTTGACGACGCGGGTGTAGCCGCCGTCGCGCTCGGCGAATTTGGGGGCGAGCTCCTCGAAGAGGATGTAGGCCAGTTCGCGATCGCCGAGGGTCCTCAGGGCCAGGCGGCGGTTGTGGGTGTCGCCGCGCTTGGCTTTGGAGATGAGTCTCTCCATGTGGGGCTGTACGACCTTGGCGCGCGCCTGCGTGGTGGTCACCGCCTCGTGGCGGATGAGGTCCTTGCACAGGTTGGCGATGATGTGGCGCTGGTGGGCGGCCGAACCGCCCAGGCGGGGGCCCTTACTGGGCTTGGGCATTGTAGTGTCTCCTATGAAAAGTGCGGGCTTCAGGCCTGCGAGTCGTCGCTGAACTGCATCGTGTAGCTTTCGTCGCCGTAGGTGGATACGAATCCGGCCGGCGAGTCCTTGAGCCGCAGATCCAATTTCGCGAGCTCGTCCTTGACGTCCTCGATCGACTTCGCGCCGAAGTTCCGGATGTCCAGGAGGTCGGCTTCGGAGCGCTGGATGAGTTCGCCGATGGTTCGGATCCCTTCGCGCTGCAGGCAGTTCTGCGAACGGGCGGGGAGGTTGAGGATCGTGATCGGGCGCTGAAGGTCGGAGGACTGGGTCTCCACCACCGGAGCGGGGCCGATTTCGATGCCCTCGGCCTCGTTGTTGAGGTCGACGCACAGGCCGAACAGCTCGACGAGGGTCTTGCCCGCGGAGGCGAGCGCGTCGCGAGGCGTCGTGGACGGCTTGACCTCGACGTCGACGATGAGCTTGTCGAAATCGGTGCGCTGCTCGACGCGGGTCGCCTCGACCTTGTACGACACCTTGAGGACCGGTGAGTAGATCGAGTCGATGGGGATGCGTCCGATCTCGTCGTCGAAGCCCTTGTTCTGGGCCGCCGAGACGTAGCCTCGGCCACGCTCGACGGTCAGGTCGATCTCGATCTTGCCCTTGTCGTTGAGGGTGGCGATGTGCAGGTCGGGGTTGTGGATCTCCACGCCGGACGGCGGGGTGATGTCGGCGGCCGTCACCTCGCCGGGCCCCTGCTTGTGCAGGTACATGAGCACCGGCTCGTCGTTCTCCGAAGAGACGACGAGGTCCTTGAGGTTCAGGATGATGTCCGCGACGTCCTCCTTCACTCCCGCTATCGTGGAGAATTCGTGGAGGACCCCGTCGATGCGGACCGACGTGACTGCCGCGCCGGGAATCGACGACAGCAGCGTGCGACGCATGGAATTGCCGAGCGTGTAGCCGAAGCCCGGCTCGAGGGGCTCGAGCAGGAAGCGCGAGCGGCGCTCGGAGACTTGCTCCTCAGTGAGGACGGGACGCTGTGCGATCAGCACGATTCATTTCCTTTCGAGGACGCCCGCTATTTGACGTCCATCCTTCCCGCGGCCCTCTGTCCGACCAGCGGAAGACGGCGGGGGACCCCGCCGATGGCCGGCCCGGGAGGCGCGACGGCGGTCCCGCGGCCGGCACCCGGCCCGTCACACCCGGCGACGCTTGGGCGGACGGCAGCCGTTGAATGCCTGGGGGGTCACATCAGAGATCGACGTGACTTCGAGGCCGGACGCGGTGAGCGAGCGGATCGCGGTCTCGCGGCCCGAACCCGGGCCCTTGACGAATACGTCCACCTTCTTCATCCCCTGGTCCATGGCGGCGCGGGCCGCGTTCTCCGCCGCCAGCTGCGCGGCGTACGGCGTGGACTTGCGCGAGCCCTTGAACCCGACCTGCCCGGAGGAGCAGGAGGCGATGACGGCGCCCGTCGGGTCCGTGATCGAGACGATGGTGTTGTTGAAGGTCGACTTGATGTGGGCCTGGCCGACGGCGATGTTGCGACGCTCCTTGCGACGCGGACGGCGGTTGCCGGCGGAGGCCTGACGAGTCTTCGAAGGCATGGTCTACTTTCTTCTCCCGGTCTGCTTACTTCTTCTTCTTGCCTGCGACGGTGCGCTTGGGGCCCTTGCGGGTGCGCGCATTCGTCTTCGTGCGCTGGCCGCGCACGGGCAGGCCGCGGCGGTGCCGCAGGCCCTGGTAGCAGCCGATCTCGATCTTGCGGCGGATGTCGGACTGGACTTCGCGGCGAAGATCGCCCTCCACCTTGTAGTTCTCGTCGATGTGGTTCTTCAGCTTGACCAGATCGTCTTCGGTCAGGTCACGCACGCGGACGTCCGGGCTGATGCCGGTGGCGGCGAGCGTCTCGGCCGAACGGGTGCGGCCGATGCCGTAGATGTAGGTGAGCGCGATCTCGATCCGCTTCTCGCGGGGCAGATCGACGCCGGACAGACGTGCCAATTTCTCAGCTCCTATTTGTCATTCCGAAGGTGTGGAGCACTGCGACCCTCCGCGGTTCGAACCGCGAGGCCCCGGCCTTCGGACCGGAGGTGTGCCTCAGGCATGCAGTGCGTGGATGCGGGCGGGGCGCCCGCCGCGCCGGACTATCCCTGACGCTGCTTGTGCCGAGGATTCTCGCAGATCACCATGACGCGCGCGTGGCGACGGATCACCTTGCACTTGTCGCAGATCTTCTTGACGCTGGGCTTGACCTTCATTCTTGCACTTCCTCGCCGCCGGTTCGGGCGGTCGACACTCGGGATCACTTATAGCGGTACACGATCCGGCCGCGGGACAGGTCGTAGGGGGTCAGTTCGACCACCACGCGGTCCTCCGGCAGGATCTTGATGTAATGCTGGCGCATCTTGCCGGAGATGTGCGCGAGCACGATATGCCCGTTCTCCAGTTCGACGCGGAACATCGCGTTGGGAAGGGCCTCGACGACCGATCCCTCCACTTCGATGACGCCATCTTTTTTCGCCATAACCCTCGCTAACGCTACAATCGGACCCGCACCGGGTTGCGCGAGGCCGAGGCCGATCCGCCTGCGGGCAGAACGTGCCAAAGATCTATGCTACATCTCCATCGAGTTCGGGGAAAGCCGGGTTTCGGTGCGCTCGGTCACCGGTCGTGCGCTCTGTCACCGGTCACCCGAGGGGAACGGGGGTCACCCCGAAGGGCGCGAGGGCCTGCGCTCCCCCGTCGGGCGATGTGAGCACCCAGATTCCGCCGGAGTGGACGGCCACCTCGTGCTCCCAGTGGCATGCGTCCGAGCCGTCGGCGGTGACGACGGTCCACCCGTCCTCCAGCGTCCGGTTGGCCTGATCGCCGGCGGTCAGCATCGGCTCGACGCACAGCACCATGCCGGCCCTGAGCTTGGGACCGCGCGAACGGGTGCGGTAGTTGGGGACGTCGGGCTCCTGGTGCATGGCCGAGCCGATGCCGTGCCCCACGTAGTCCTCGACGATGCCCGGAGGATCGGGCAGGCTCACGACGTAGTCGTCGATGGCCCTGCCGACGTCGCCGATGCGCCGTCCCGCGGCGAGTGCGGCGACACCCCGCCACATGGCCTCGCGAGTGACGGCGCACAGGCGCTCCCTGGCTTGCCGCGTCGATCTGTCGCCTCCGTCGAGGACGACGGAGAACGCGGCGTCGCCGTGCCATCCGTCGAGGACGGCTCCGCAGTCGAAAGAGACGAGGTCGCCCGCCTGGAGAACCCTCTCCCCCGGGATGCCGTGGACGATCTCGTCGTTGACGGACACGCAGATCTGCGCAGGATAGCCCCGGTACCCGTGGAAATTCGACCGAGCCCCGCTGGAGGCGAGGACGTCGAGGGCGACGGCGTCCATCTCGGCGGTCGTCGCCCCCGGGCGGGCCGCGGCGCGAAGCGCCTCGTGGATCCGGGCCACGACGAGTCCCGCGGCGCGCATGCCGAGGATGTCCCCGTCGGACTTGTACTCGATGGGCATCGGCTGTACTCGACGGCCGTCAGCGCGATTCGAGGTAGGCGTCCAGCGCGTCGCAGACCCTGGAGGCGACCTCGTCGATCCCGCCGATCCCGTCGACGGACACGAGGACGCCCCTGGAGCGGTATTCGGCGATGAGCGGCTCGGTGGTCTCGTGGTAGAGGGCGATCCGGTGGCGGATGACCTTCTCGGTGTCGTCTTTGCGGCCTTCTTGGGCGGCTCGGCCCAGGAGCCGCGCCACGACCGCCTCGTCGTCCGCCGTGATCTCCAGGACGACGTCGAGAGCGGTGCCGCGCCTGGCCAGCATGGCGTCGAGACTGGCCACCTGGTGGAGATTGCGGGGGTATCCGTCCAGCAGGAAGCCCCCGGCGGCGTCGGGCTGGTCGAGGCGCGCCTCGACCATGCGATCCGTCACTTCGTCGGGCACGAGCTCGCCGCGGGACGTGAAGGAGTCCGCGAGCCGGCCGAGTTCGTCGCCCGCCTCGGTGTGGGCGCGGAAGATCGCCCCCGTGGAGACGGCGGGGACGCCGAACTTGCGGGTGACCGCCTCGGCCTGGGTTCCCTTGCCCGCACCGGGGGGACCGACGAGGACCATTCGTACAGACATTGAGACCTTCCCTCTCCCTCGGCGCGCTGCGCCCTAGCGCAGGAATCCCTCGTAATGGCGCTGCTGAAGCTGAGCGTTGATGTCTTTGACCGTCTGGAGCCCGACGCCCACGAGGATCATGATCGAAGTTCCGCCGAATCCGCCCCGGAGGACGCCCATCTGCGCGAACATGATCGTCGGGACGAGGGCCACGATCGTCAGGTAAGTGGCGCCCACCCAGGTGATGCGCGAGGAGATGCGCTTGAGGTACTCGGCGGTCGGTGCCCCGGCTCTCACTCCGGGGATGAAGCCGCCGTAGCGCTTCATGTTGTCCGCCACTTCGTCCGTGTCGAAGGTGATCGCCACGTAGAAGAACGTGAACCCGAAGATCAGCAGGGCGTAGAAAGTGAAGTAGCTCCAGCTCTGATGGTCGAGGAAGTGGCGGTTGATGAACTGCACCCACCCCGAGTTCTGGCTTCCGAAGGAGGAGATCATCTGGGGGAGCGCCAGGATGGAGGAGGCGAAGATGACCGGGATGACGTTGGCCATGTTGATCTTGATCGGGAGATAGGTGGTCGACCCCCCGATGGTGCGGCGTCCGATCACGCGTTTGGCGTATTGGACGGGGACGCGCCTCTGGCACTGTTCGACGAAGACCACCACGGCTGTGATGGCCAGGAAGACGGTCACGACGATCACGGCGCGCACCCAGCCGCCGTCGGACTTGACCACTCCGTACAGCATCCCCGGGAAATTCGCGCAGATGCCGGTGAAGATGAGGATCGACATGCCGTTGCCGACGCCGCGCTCGGTGATGAGCTCGGCGAGCCACATGATCAGGCCGGTTCCCGCTGTCATGGCCAGGACCGCCATGGCGTACTTCATGGGCGAGGCCGCGGGGATGATCTGGGACTTGCAGTCCCGGAACAGCGTGGTGTTGGCCAGGGAGATGAACACCGAGGATTGCAGGAGGGCCAGTCCGATCGTCACGTAGCGGGTGTATTCGGTGAGTTTGGCCGTGCCCGACTGGCCTTCCTTGCGCAGCTGCTCGAACCGGGGGATGACCACGCCCAGCAGCTGGATGATGATGGAAGCCGTGATGTAGGGCATGATCCCCAGGGCGAAGACCGACAGTTGGAGCATCGCCCCTCCGGAGAACATGTTGAGCATCCCGAGGAATCCGTCGTCGCCCGCCTTCTCCGTGCACTCCCGGACGTTGGCGAGCGAGACGAAGGGCGCGGGCACGAACGTGCCGATGCGGTAGATAGCCATGATGGCCACGGTGAACAGTAGCTTGCGCCTGAGATCGGGGGTGCGGAACGCGGCCGCGAACGCCTTGATCAAGGTTCCTCCAGATTGCGGTATGACCGCATTCGATTGCTATGAGCGCCGCCCAGATTCCGGCGGACGGTGTACCCGCCTGACGAGAAGCATATTGCCGGTGGCGTCCCCGCGCCACCTCGCTAACTATACCCGGGAGCGCCCGCTCGCGGGAAACATGTGTCAAAGGGTAATGCCCCCGCGGGCGAGCGGGGGCATTACCGTCGGATCAGCGGCCGGCGACGCTTCCTCCGGCGGCTTCGATCTTCTCCTTGGCGGAGGCCGACCATGCGTCGGCGGTCACGTCGAGCTTGACCGCCAGGTCGCCCTGTCCGAGGATCTTCACCGGATGTCCGTCGCGCACGGCCCCCTTGGCGACAAGGTCCTCGACCGTGACCTCCCCGCCCTGCGGGAACAATTCGCCGAGGGCCGAGACGTTGACGACCTGGTACTCCACGCGGAACGGATTCTTGAATCCGCGCAGCTTGGGCAGACGCATGTGGATCGGCATCTGCCCGCCTTCGAAGCGGGCGGGAACCTGATACCGCGCCTTCGTGCCCTTCGTGCCGCGTCCGGCCGTCTTGCCCTTCGACCCTTCGCCGCGGCCCACGCGGGTCTTGGCGGTCTTGGCCCCCGGTGCGGGGCGCAGGTGGTGCACCTTGAGCACGCGGGCGGACCGGGCCTGAGACTTCCCATCAGCCATCAGTCAACCTCCTCCACGGTGACGAGGTGCGCCACGGTGCGGACGGCGCCGCGCACCTCGGGACGGTCTTCGCGAACCACGGACTGGCCGATCCGGCGCAGACCGAGGGTGCGAAGGGTGTCCTTCTGATTCTGCCTTCCACCGATGGTGGATCTGACCTGTGTGATCTTCAACTGCGCCATCATGCACCAACTCCCGCGACGGCGGCCTCGTTTTCGGCCTTGACGGCCTCGACCTGCTTGTCGGCGCGCTCCTTGGCGTCGGCCTCGGCGCGAGCCCGCAGCATCGCCTCGGGCGCCACGCGTTCGAGCGGCAGGCCGCGGCGGGCGGCGACAGACTCGGGCTGCTCGAGGCCCTTGAGGGCCGCGACCGTGGCGTGCACGATGTTGATGGCGTTGGACGACCCGAGCGACTTGCTCAGGACGTCGTGGATGCCCGCGCACTCCATGATGGCCCGCACGGGGCCGCCGGCGATCACGCCCGTTCCGGGGGATGCGGGACGGAGCAGGACGATGCCCGCGGCGTCCTCGCCCTGAACCAGGTGGGGAATCGTCTTGCCGATGCGGGGAACCTTGAAGAAGCTCTTCTTGGCCTCCTCGGTGCCCTTGGCGATGGCCACCGGCACCTCCTTGGCCTTCCCGTAGCCGACGCCGACGGTGCCGTTGCCGTCCCCGACCACGACGAGCGCGGTGAAGGACATGCGGCGTCCGCCCTTGACGGTCTTCGCCACGCGGTTGATGGCGACGACGCGCTCGATGTAGGCGTTCCTGTCGTCGTTGCGGCGTTCGCGGCGGTCACCGCGACGCGAGTCGCGACGCCCGCGGCGCTCGCCGGAGTTCTCTTCCGGGCCTCCTGCGGCCCGTCCACGCTGCTGTGCAGCCATTACAACCTCTCCTCGCTCTCGGCGCTCACAGTGTCAGCCCGGCGGAGCGGGCGCCCTCTGCCACAGCGGCCACTCGACCGTGGTACTTGTTGCCTCCGCGGTCGAAGACGACCGCCGAGATCCCGGCTTCCAGGGCTCGCTCGGCGACCAGCTCCCCGACCTTGCGGGACTTGTCTACCTTGTTCCCGGCCAGCCCGCGAAGCCCGCTCTCCAGAGTCGAGGCGGACACGAGCGTGTGACCGACGGAGTCGTCGATGATCTGGGCCATCATGTGCCGATTGGATCGGGAGACGACGAGGCGGGGGCGCTCGGGGGTGCCGGCGACCTTCTTGCGGAGACGGAAATGGCGGCGCGCGCGGGAGACGTGCTTGCCCTTGCCCTTGACGGTTACGGCCATCACTTACCAGCCTTTCCAGCCTTGCGGCGCACGACTTCGTCGGCATACCTGACGCCCTTGCCCTTGTAGGGCTCGGGCTTGCGGAGCTTGCGGATGTTGGCCGCCAGCTCGCCGACCTGCTGCTTGTCGATCCCGTTGACCGAGAACCTCGTCGGGGACTCGACCGTGAAGGTGATGCCCTCGGGGGCCTTGACGAGGATCGTGTGCGAGTAGCCGAGGGAGAACTCCAAGTCGCCTCCCTTCGCCACGACGCGGTAGCCCGTGCCGACGATCTCCATGGCCTTCGAGTAGCCCTGGGTCACGCCGACGACCATGTTGTCGATGAGCGTGCGGGTCAGGCCGTGCAGCGAGCGCGACGTGCGCTCGTCGTCGGGGCGGGTCACCGAGACGGCGCCGTCCTCCAGCTTCACGGCGATGGGCTCGGCGACGGTGTGCTCGAGCGTTCCCTTGGGGCCCTTGACGGTGACGTGCTGGCCGTCGATGGAGACATCGACGCCGGCCGGAACCGCGACGGGCTGTTTGCCAATACGCGACATAATCCCTCCCGTCACCAGACGTAGGCGAGGACTTCCCCGCCGACGCCCTTGTCCTTGGCCTCGCGGTCCGTCAGCAGGCCGGAGGACGTGGAGAGGATCGCCACGCCGAGGCCGCCGAGAACCCTGGGCAGATTGGTGGACTTCGCGTACACGCGCAGGCCCGGCTTCGACACGCGCCGAACGCCGGCGAGCGCGCGCTCGCGGTTGGAACCGAACTTCAGATTGAGTGTGAGCGTCTTGCCCACTTTCGCCTCTTCGACGTCGAATCCGGCGATGTAGCCCTCGCGCTCGAGGATCCCGGCGATGTTCGCCTTGAGCTTCGAGTACGGCATCGACACCGAATCGTGGAACGCCGAGTTGGCGTTGCGCAGACGCGTCAGCATGTCTGCGATGGGGTCAGTCATTGACATTGGGCGCTTGCCCTTCCTCGTCGCGGTTTCCCTTCCGGACCTGCGACGTAGCGTTTACCAGCTGGACTTGGTGACACCCGGAAGCTCGCCTCGCAGGGCCAGTTCGCGGATGCAGACGCGGCACAGGCCGAACTTGCGGTAGACGGAGTGCGGCCGGCCACAGCGATTGCACCGGGTGTAGGCGCGGACCCCGAACTTGGGTTCGCGCGCCTGCTTCTTCTTCAGAGCGGTCTTGGCCATCGTCACGCCTCCTTGAAGGGGAAGCCGAGCCGACGCAGGAGGAACCGGCCTTCCTCGTCGGTCGAGGCGGTCGTGACGACCGTGACGTCCATGCCGCGCACGCGGTCGATCTTGTCCATGTCGATCTCGTGGAACACGGTCTGCTCGGTCAGTCCGAAGGTGTAGTTGCCGTGGCCGTCGAACTGCTTGGGGGAAAGCCCGCGGAAATCCCGGATGCGCGGCAGCGCGGTCGACAGCAGACGGTCGAGGAATTCCCACATGCGGTCGCCGCGGAGCGTGACGTGGCAGCCGATGGCCTGGCCTTCGCGCAGCTTGAACTGGGCGATGGACTTCCTGGCCCTGGAGACCTGGGGCTTCTGCCCGGTGATGACGGCCATGTCAGCCATCGCGCCCTCCAGGACCTTGGAGTCGCGGGCCGCGTCACCGACGCCCATGTTGACGACGATCTTCTCGAGCTTGGCGACCTCGTGGAGGTTGCCGTGCTTGAACTCGGCCGTCAGCGCGGGGACGATGTCCTCGCGGTATTTGACTTTGAGGCGGGGTGTCACAGCTCGATCTCCTTACCTGCGCGGCGGCCGATGCGCTCGCGCATCACCTTGGTGCGGCCGTCGCGTTCGACCTCGACCTCGCGGAAGCCGACGCGGACCGGCTTCTTGTCCGGGCCGACGAGCGCGACCTTGGACATGTGGATCGGGGCCTCGACGGTTTCGATGCCGCCTCCGCCGTTCGGGCCGGCCTTGACGTGGCGCGTCACGCGATTGACGCCCTCGACCACGACGCGGTTGCGGCGGCGGTCGACGGACAGGACGACGCCCTGCTTTCCTCTGTCGCCCGGTTTGAGCGGATCGAGGCCGAGTTCCGCGCGGCGCGCGTTGCGCTCTTCGAGCTTCTTCGCGTCCGAGGTCCGCCCTGCGATGACCTGGACCAGATCGCCTTTCTTGATCTTCGCCATATCAGATCACCTCCGGTGCCAGCGAGACGATTCGCATGAACTTCTTCTCGCGCAACTCGCGGCCCACGGGGCCGAAGATGCGGGTGCCGCGGGGTTCGCCGTCGTTCTTGAGCAGCACAGCCGCGTTCTCGTCGAAGCGGATGTAGGAGCCGTCGACGCGACGGGTCTCCTTCCTCGCGCGGACGACGACGGCTTTGACCACGTCGCCCTTCCTAACATTCCCGCCAGGGATGGCGTCCTTGACGGTGGCGACGATCGTGTCGCCGATTCCGGCGTAGCGTCGGCCTGAGCCGCCGAGCACCCGGATGCACAGGATCTCCTTGGCACCCGTGTTGTCGGCGACGCTGAGCCGCGTCTCCTGCTGGATCATTTCTGGTTTCTCCTGTCGTCGTGCCGGTTCTCGCCTGGCGAGCCTTGCCGAACGGATGGGGGTCTCGTGGTGACCTCGGCGGTCACTTGGCCTTCTCGATGATTTCGACCACGCGGAAGTGCTTGGTGGCGCTCAGCGGGCGAGTCTCCATAATGCGGACGAGGTCGCCGACGCGCACTTCGTTGTTCTCATCGTGGGCTTTGACGCGCTTCGTATGGGTGACGACCTTGCCGTACAGCGGGTGCTTGCGGCGGTCCTCCACCTCCACCACGACGGTCTTGTCCATCTTGTCGCTGACCACGTAGCCGCGCTGGACCTTGCGGTGATTGCGGACGGGAGCGCCGGTGCTGTTGTCGCTCAACTTCTACCTCACTTCTCAGTCGTGGGCGCGGTGCGGATATTGAGCTCGCGCTCACGTTTGACCGTGTAGATGCGAGCGATGTCGCGGCGGACCTCCTTGAGGCGCCCGGTGTCCTCGAGGCGATGGGTGACCGCCGAGAAACGGAGGTTGAAGAGCTCCTCCTTGGATTCCTTGAGCTTCTCGAGGAGCTCGGCGTCGGTCATGGCGTCGAGCTCCTCCGTCGAGATTCCCTTGGCCATCATTCACCGTCCTCTCGGGTGACGAAACGGGTCTTCATCGGCAGCTTGTGCATGGCGCGCAGCATGGCCTCGCGGGCGAGGCCGACGTCGACGCCGTCCATCTCGAACATGACGCGGCCGGGCTTGACGTTGGCGACCCAGGTCTCCACCGGGCCCTTGCCCGAGCCCATGCGCAGGCCGAGGGCCTTCTTCGTCAGGGGGCGGTCCGGGAAGATGTTGATCCAGATCTTGCCGCCGCGCTTGACGTGACGGGTCATGGCGATACGGGCCGCCTCGATCTGGCGGTTCGTCACGTAGGCGGGCTCCAGGGCCTGAATGCCGTACGAGCCGAAGGCCAGCTGGTTGCCGCCTTTGGACATGCCGGTCCGGCCGGGACGGTGCTGCTTGCGCCACTTGGTGCGACGGGGTATCAGCATGGGTCAGGCCTCCGATCCTGTGGTTGCGGTTCCCGAGGAGGCGGTCGCGGCCTGGGCGTGCTGCTGGTTGTGCTGGCCGCCGCGATTGCCGCGCCCGCGTCCGCGGCGGTCTCCGCGGCCGCGTCCGCGAGGAGCCTCGGCGAGCGTGCGGTAGTACTCGGCGTCGGTGACGTCGCCGCGGTAGATCCACACTTTCACGCCGATGCGGCCGAAGGTCGTGCGCGCCTCGTAGAACCCGTAGTCGATGTTCGCGCGGAGCGTGTGCAGGGGCACGCGGCCCTCGCGGTAGAACTCCGAGCGGGACATCTCGGCGCCGCCCAGACGACCCGAGCACTGCACCCGGATGCCCCTGGCGCCCGCGCGCTCGGCGGACTGGATGCCCTTGCGCATGGCGCGCCGGGAGGAGACGCGCGAGGCGATCTGCTCGGCGATGCCCTGCGCGACGAGCTGGGCGTCGGCTTCGGGGTTCTTGACCTCGAGGATGTTGAGCTGGATCGACTTGCCCGTCAGCTTCTCCAGATCGGCGCGCAGGCGGTCGGCCTCCGCGCCGCGACGGCCGATGACGATGCCGGGCCGGGCCGTGTGGATGTCCACGATGACGCGCTCGGCGCGCCGCTCGATGTTGACGCGCGAGATCCCCGCGCGGTCGAGCGTCTTCTCGATCATCCTGCGGATCTGGATGTCCTCCTGGACGAAGTCGGCATATCGCTGACCGGCCTTGGGCGAGTCGGCGAACCACTTCGAGCGGTGGTTCGTGGTGATTCCGAGTCGGAACCCGGTCGGGTTGACCTTCTGCCCCACTATCGGGTCCTCCTCTTCTTTGCCTTGTTCTTCACTGCGGCGACGTCGTCGCCGACGATGACGGTGATGTGGCTCGTGCGCTTGAGGATGCGGTTCGCGCGTCCCTGCGCACGAGGCTGGATGCGCTTCATCGTCGGCCCCTCGTCGACGTAGGCCGCCTGGATGAACAGGTCGTCCTCGTTGAAACGCTCGCCGAGCTCGTCCGCGCTGTAACGGGCGTTGGCGATAGCCGAATCGACGATCTTCCGGACGGTCTCAGCCGCCCCCTGGGGTGCGTAGCGCAGCACGTCGACGGCCTCCAGGGCGCGCCTGCCGCGGATGACGTCCACGACGCGGCGGGCCTTCTGGGGCGTGACGCGCACGAATCGCGCCTGCGCCTTGGCTTCCATGTTCCTGCCTTACTCTCTGTGCTCGTCGGACGGCCCCTCAGCGGCGCCGGCCCTTACGGTCGTCCTTCTCGTGCCCGCGGAACGTGCGGGTCGGGGCGAACTCGCCGAGCTTGTGGCCGACCATCGACTCGGTGATGAACACCGGAACGTGCTTGCGGCCGTCGTGCACGGCAAAGGTATGGCCCAGGAAGTCGGGGGTGATGACCGACCGACGCGACCAGGTCTTGATGACGTTCTTCGTGCCCTTCTCGTTCTGCTCGTCGACCTTCT